>ERZ808240.21-NODE-21-length-195585-cov-14.133028_pt1 | contig 195585 bp, 178 predicted proteins | sample MGYA00521084_ERZ808240 | MGnify/ENA primary metagenome ERZ808240 (study PRJEB31516, sample SAMN03275571) | gut metagenome | biome: mammalia-associated habitat; material: feces | host: Papio cynocephalus | place: Kenya | collected 2012-08-06 ...
CCCTCCGTTGCTGGGTGACAAATTCTTTTGGCTGTTTACTTTTTATTTGTTATACAAGGAAGGTGATACAGTGGTTGGAAAGCGCAATGGCAAGGAGACTGTTATCCTGACTTTGCTGGAAAAGAAAACACAGCACTACCTCGCGATCCGTATTCCCGGAAAGACCAGCGAGGCGATCAATGCGACGATGCGAAAACTCCGTGAGGCGTTCGGAGAGTCGTTCTTCAGCCAGATATTCAAGACAGTTACCATGGACAACGGGCCGGAGTTTGCGGATTTTGCCCAAACAGAACAGTTCGGGACGAAGGTTTACTTTGGCCACCCTTACACATCCTGGGAACGGGCGCAGAACGAGCGGGAAAACGGTATGCTCCGTCGATATATCCCCAAAGGAGGCTCCATTGAGAACTTCTCGGACGAGGAGATTCTCTGGGCCGCAGATGCGCTCAACAGTCTACCCAATTGCTTTTACGATCATCACTTTCTGGCGAAGCAAATACTACAGCACAAATTCAATTGAAATCGGGTTCATGATGTTCAGGACATAGTAATGACGGTCATTGGGATAGATGGTGACTCTCTTTCCATTTACATACAAGCGTTTCATCCGAAATACACACGGTATTGCCGGGAACAGTGGCCACACACTCGCTCTACTTGTTCTGTACTTGGGAATATATTTCCAAGTGCTTCTTAACGATTTTGACAATGTCAAACTTTTCACTGGCACTGGAAACTCGATCTCGCAGTTTCTGATACAACGCTTCATCATTCGCAATCTGAACCATCATTCCACTCAGTTCCTTAACATCCAGCTTCCAGTTTTTCAGATCAATCAGCATGCCCGCAATTTCCCCTTGTGCATCTGTCAATTGGTGCTTTACCTCACCCAAATTGGATGCCAGAACTGGTTTTCCCGTCAGCATACATTCGATCACTACCAGCGGGTAACTTTCTCCCTTGTAGGTAGACGGCAGCAGGCCCATATCGGATGCGGCAAAATAATCTCTAACATTGGAGCGCTGTCCAACCACATGCACATACGGGTTGTTCAAAGAACTCAGCTTCTCTCGCATTTCGCCATCTCCCACAAGGATCAGATGAATCCTCCGCTTGCTGGTTTTATTCGCCATGATTACCGCATTCGCCGCTTCCTGCCATCCCTTCTGGGGTACAGCACGGCTGACAATGCAGAAAACAAAAGCATCCTCTTCAATCCCAAGTTCCTCCCGGCCCACCGGCGTTACCTCCATCCGAGGTAGGCCATTTCCGAGCTTGATCAAATCAAAGAAACGCGTATATCCAACCTCATTGAGCCTGGTCAGGTTCTTATCCGCAATATAAATTGCCTTTTTGCAGGTATTGCGTAGTGTATCGAAAGAACTCAAACAGTCTTCCATATTCATGGTCTCATACATACCATGCAGTGTGATAACCTGCTTACACTTCGTATCCATCGAACTGAGCCAAAGGGAGAGTATGGCATCTATGGATGCATGATGAGAATGAACCACATCTGCGCCTGTTTGACGCAGTATTCTTCCCAGATAGTCCGTGCTTTCCAGCGTAATAACCGGGATCGTCCTGTCGATCATCCCCCGGATCTGTTCAGAATAGGTGTCCAGGTTAAAATTCAGGAATGTGACTGTAACGCCCTGCTTCTTCATTTCATTCGCCAGCACAATGGGATACGTTTCTCCGCCACCAATCTGAAGCGAGAATCCACACATCAACACACTAGGGCGGCGATTCTGTGCCGCCGCAGAAATTCGCGCAAGGTCATAGTTTTCCCGTACGACAGTCGTATCTCCCGTTTCATTAACAGCCTGGTAATGCCGTTCCAGATTGTGCAAAACCACGTTGAAAATCTGCATATCCACATCAAAGTTTTGTACAATATATTTGGATATCTGCTCCTGCTCCTGATAGTATTCCGGTGTTTTCTGGACCTTTAGGGAAGTGCTGTTTTTGTGGATGCGGTAGTAGTTGGTCGTTTCATTTGTATAGCTGAGCGTACCTCCCTTTATGGTATGTAGGTAAAACAGCCAGTCACCACACAGCTTTATATTCTGCCAAATATCCGTGATCTCCACAGGAATCTGACCTACATTGCGGAACATCGCGCTGCTGACATTGGGAATGATATTCTTAACGCCGAATCCTGTTCTGACCGCCGTATGAGCCGAAACTCGGAATGGATGCATGAAATTAAGTTCCGGAATATCAGAAAGATATTCTTCTAAAGTCCAAACTTGTCGGTCATCCTGCATGAAGATACTTCTGCAAAACGCAAGCATCACAGATTGATATGCAAACTGGGGCACCATTTTCTCCAAAAAATCCAATTCACACCAGTCATCGCTTTCCGCAATCCAAATCAACTCGCCCTTGGCGTGGCTGATGCCTTTATTCCATTGTTTAAAGACCTTACCTCCATTGGTTTCGTTGAAATCAACAATGGTCTTATCAGGGTATTTATCCGCATATTCCCTAAGAATGTCACGGCTGTTATCCGTAGAGCAATCGTCTAGCAGGATGACCTCAAAATTCGGATATGTCTGGTTATACACAGATTCCAGACGTTCTCTCAAATAGGCGGAATGGTTGTAGTTCGGAACAATTACGCTAACCAGCGGTTTTTTTCCAAAGGGTATGGGTTTTTCCCCTATCCATTCGTTTGAATTTCCAAGCAATGCTGCCCCATTAGAACATACAGCTCCAATGTTTGCCATCCTTGCCTCTGCAATGGTTCGGTTGATTGCTCCTCCCCACTTTGGGAACATCCGATTGACCAGCTTTCGGGTCGTCTTCAGCGGGACCTCTACGAACTTATTCTTCTTGCTGATCTTGTACAGTTTTTTCGCGACCTTCTTCGCAAATGTCTTAGCGCTGCCCACGATGCCCCTTTTTTTCAGCGAGCGCATGATCCGGTTTGTAATGCTGGGATTTTCAATCCGACGAATGGCTCTGCGATACCAGCCAGTATGCTGCATTACATAAAGCATATCCTCCGTAGTCCGATGAATGTTTTTGGACATAAAAATCACATCATCAGTATCTCTCAGCTGCTTCTGCATCATGAAGTTCAGGTCTGCGGATTCCTTTAACAGATTTTGAAGCATTTCATGCTTCAATTCCGATTGATCAAGCTGCTTTTTGAGCATCTGGTGCAGCTCCGAAGCATCACTCAGCTGCTGCTGAACATCCCCCTGGAGACGCTGCATTTTTTCGTCAATCACGCCACGGAGCTGTGCCAGCTCAGATTCTCTGATCCTAATTTCACACTGAACAGCTTGCTCCTTTGCTTCTCTTAGCTGGTTCTCCAGATTATTCCACGCTAGGTAATCCGGCATTTCCTGAATAACCTCACCTGAAATATCCACACTCTGAATCTGCGAAATATTATCCGCTGTAATAAAATATATTGGGTCCATCGTCGTGAATGTGTCAACACCGCCCAGTGTACTATCCGCATTTGCGGGATGAATCACTATCTCAGGAAGATTGGAGCGAATAGAGGTTATTCTAAAAATACCCGCATGTTCTGCCGGATCAAACCGCAGTGCCTTGATATTCTGAATTTGACTTAAATCAAAATGGTAATCAAATCTTTTACCATCCCGGCAAAAACATTTTTCATGAACAAATGCTTTCCCATCAAATCCATTGCCCGTATCTGCATACACACTCGCTCTGCGGAGGAAATACTGCTCATCATAGTAATCCTGGAGCCGTGGCTTATAAGCAGATTCCAGAGATAATTGATCAGAAATGTCAGAATTGGAACAAATCGCAATATAAAAGCGTTCTGTCGCCGCCTCCGAGCCGTTGCTGTACAGCTCTCCATATCCCCGTTCCTTCCCTTTTTCTAGCAAAATGGAAGCACTGGCAATGGATTGGTAATGAATTTTTACATACTTAAAATACCGCTTTAGAAATGCTTCAAACTCTTCCTCATTAAATTCACAAATGTGATAGGGGTTGGTATACGCCCCGAATGTTAGTTTTCTCTCCAATTCATCATTCGGTGTTGAAATAAAAAGGACACCGTCGTCTTTCAAAACTCGGGATACTTCCGTAAGAAACACTTTTTGCTGCTCTTTGGTAATGTGTTCAATCGTTTCAAAGGATACGACAGCATCAAAGGATTTATCAGGAAACGCTAAATCCGTAACTGACATCTCCTTATATTCGAGATTGGATTTATTAAATTTTTCTGCAGCATATTGTACCGCATCTGGACTTAAATCAATGCCCACGGCATGTGCTGCGTACCGGCTTAACAGTTCTGTTCCATATCCCGTCCCACATGCCGCATCCAAAACAATACTATCCTTTAACAGACGAGAAACAGCCGTATAACGGTGAATATGCTCCGTTTTTGTCTTGAGATTCCAATTGTCATTGAGGATCAACCGCTCTCCCGTATCTTGCAACATAAAAGCTATCTCCGTTCCTTTTCTTTTCCGTAATAAATCTTAACATGCGCATCTACGTCTACGATCCCCAAATCCCCCAGCGGATTGTTAATGAACACACGCAAAGCGCCATAAAGCCATGATAGCATTTTGCTGCTGTTTACCGTTGTCCCCTGGGCTACTGCACAGTCGAGAATATATTCATCACTTGCAAAGTATGGCAGCACCAAAGAAAATTCCACACGATTCATTGTGTTGGCCTCTACTGAAAAAACCGATTTCTTTCCGGTCACCAGTGAATTGCTGTTAATCATGATCAAACCTTTTTTCGTTTGGAGCACAAATCCGACAATCACATTTTCCAGTTTTACACGGGAATGGAACATCACAACTAGCTTATATTGCGTTCCGCCTTCCAGCGTATAGATTGGATTACCCTTCCGGTCTTCAAAGTGAAACGAGCAGATTTCGACCTCATCACTAAGTATACTCTCTTTACCAAACTCCGTGATTGCCGGATAGTCCGACAATTCGAGGAGATTGCGTTCATAGGCATCCTGCAGATTTTCATCTGTCTGTGCCGCCTTATTATTTTTTTCCAGGATCGATGCTGCATAGGCATTGCACACTTCCCGGCTGGGGCCAAACATCTTCTGTACGCCCCGTTCGATCCATAGCACACGGGAACACATATTCTTCACAGTCTCAATATCATGCGAAACAAAAAGAATCGTTGCCCCTTTCTTTTCCAGTTCTCCAAATTTCCTAAAACATTTATTCTGAAAGAATACATCGCCAACGCTCAACGCTTCATCCACCACCAGAATATCCGGGTCTATATTAATGGCCACGGCGAAGGCCAAGCGGGCAAACATACCACTGGAGTAGGTCTTGACAGGCTGATAAATAAACTCTCCAATATCCGCAAACCCAAGGATCTGCTCTACACGGCCCTCCATTTCCGCTTTGGAAAATCCCATCATGGTACCGTTGAGGTAGATATTCTGCATACCGGTGTACTCAGGGTTAAAGCCGGCACCCAGCTCCAGCAGAGAGGAGACCTTACCCTGCACCTCCACCGTGCCGGATGTCTGGGACACCACGCCAGTCAGGATCTTCAGCAAAGTACTTTTACCGCTTCCGTTGGTTCCGATAATGCCCACGGTTTCCCCTTGGCGCATCTCAAAGCTAACGTCATTGAGGGCCAGAAACGGCTTGTAGTACTGTTTTCCGGTCAGATTTACAATCTCCCGTACTCTGTCAGCCTTACTATCGTAGAGCTTGTATTCTTTTACAATGTGTGACATACGCAATACGATTTCTTCTGTCATTTCTCAGACCTCATATTACAAAACATCCGCAAACTGGGGGCGCAGCTTTTTAAACAAATAGGCACCTGCGACTATGCCGACAATCGTGACCCCCCAAAATGTCCCTGTCATGCTGTTTCTTTCCCAAAACCAGACATGGTCGATAAAACAGTCCCTGTAACCACGGCAGACATAGAACATGGGATTCACTTTCAGTACGACCTGGACCCATTCATCCATATCCGCAGGATCCCAGAAAATTGGTGTTGCCCAGAACCCTATCTGCGTGATCACGTTGATAATGTTGACAACATCCTTCAGGAATGGTGCTAGCGCTGAAAACATCCAGCACAAGCCCAGCAGCAGCAAACAAGTGCATAGGAAATAATAGATCACCTGCAAATTGTAAATTGACCAGGGAACATCGTTAACCAGCATCAGAATAAAGATAATTACGATAAATCCCAAATGGATGATAGCAGAAGAAATGATTTTCACCACCGGAATCAGGCTGATGCGGAAGTTGACCTTTTTCACCAGATAGCTGTATTCCATCAGGCAGCTTGTACCGGAAAGTAGGGTTTCCGAAAAGAAGTTCCAGGACAGATATGCCGGAGCAAGCCATACGATAAATGGCACATCACTAACCGGCGGATTTTTGAATCCCACCTGAAATACAAACCACATAATCAAGAGCGTGATCAGTGGCTGCACAAACGCCCACAGCCCACCCAGCATGGATGAGGCAAATCTGCTCTTCAAATCATTCTTTGCAAGCTCCCACAAAATGTGCCAATCCCGAAAGGTATCGAAGAAAAAACGAAGAAAATTAGCAATTGTTTCCCACATAGGGTATTGTCCTCCACTTATTTCGACAGTAACTTACCAGCATCCGCCCTTATGCACACCTATTCCGCTTCTCTATTGGAGCGGGGCGCTTGCCTAAAAATCAGTTGCGTGTGAATCCAAAGCTTCTCCAGGTAGTTTTCTAGACAAATGACCATCAAAGCCGAAAGGTGCCCTTCATACCCGGCCACTTCTGATCCTTTTTACTTAAATTCATGGGCGTGCCATCTTCCATGACATAGCCCTGGGCACTGGCACTGCCGGGATAGACGCCCGTCACCTGGGGCCAATGAATTCCAATTTCTGGATCATTCCAGGCAAGACCGCCTTCGTCATTGGGATGATAAAAATCGTCGCACTTGTAGCAGAATTCTGCGGTATCGGAAAGCACCAGAAAGCCATGGGCAAAGCCTTTGGGAATCAGGAACTGCTTTTTGTTTTCTTCAGTCAGCACAATTCCATGCCATTTTCCATAGGTAGCGCTGCCAGAACGCAGGTCAACCGCAACATCGAAAACAGCGCCTTTGATTACCCGAACCAGCTTGGTCTGAGGATATTGCTTCTGAAAATGCAGACCCCGGAGCACGCCCTTGGTACTCATGGACTGGTTGTCCTGAACAAAGGTGATAGCGATGCCAGATTCTTCCATATCCCGCTGGCTGTAGGTTTCCATAAAATAGCCACGGTTGTCTCCGTGGACGGCCGGTGTAATGACACACAGCTCCTCAATGCCAGCTACGTTTTTTTCTACTGTAATCTGTCCCATGAAATAGCGTCCTCTCTTTATAGCTGTGCTTCATTCAAATAGCGGCTCAGTGCATCCCGCCAGTTGGGCAGCCGGGCAAAACCAGCTTCGGCCAGTTTGCTCTTGTCCAGACGGCTGTTAAAGGGGCGGGCAGCTTTGCTCAGGCCGTATTCTTCCGTGGTTACCGGAATCACCTTGGTAGCCATCCCTGCCTGGCGGAAAATTTCGCAGGCAAAGTCATACCAGCTGATATAACCACCCTCGTTGGTAGCGTGATAATAACCGTACTTTTCTGTTTCGATCATGTCCACCAGTAGTCGGGCAAGATCCAGGGTGTAGGTGGGAGTGCCAATCTGGTCGCACACAACCCGCAGAGTACCGTGGGTCTTACCCAAATTCACCATGGTTTTGATAAAGTTTTTACCATTCAGACCAAATACCCAGGCGATCCGGACAATAAAATACTTGTCTATGGTATTGGCTACAGCCAATTCTCCTTCCAGTTTGGTTTGACCATACACATTCAAGGGCTTGTAGTTCTTGCAGTCCGGCAGCCAGGGTTGTTCGCCCTGGCCATCAAAAACATAATCCGTGGAAAGGTAGACCAGTTTACAGTCCAGTTCTTTACAGACATTGGCAATATTTTGGGTGCCGCCGGCATTGATTGCACGGACTTTATCAACCTTGTCAGGATCCTCTGCCAGATCTACCGCCGTCCAAGCGGCACAATGCACCACCACGTCTGGCTTTACTTGCGTAATCACATCGTGAACCGCCTTGGCATTGGTGATATCTAGGGAGAGATACGGCATAGTGGTCACGGCAGAGCCGTCAGCAATGCCGCTGTAAACCGGTGCGATATCACTTCCAATACCTTCGTAGCCTCTTGCGTGGAGGTTATTCATCACATCATGCCCTAGCTGGCCGCCTACACCGGTAACAAATACCTTCATATCGACACCTCTCACCGATTTGCGTACATTTTCTCATAATAGTTCTGATATTCTCCGGAGATAATGGTTTCCCACCACTCCCGGTTGTCCAGATACCACTGAATGGTCTTTTGGATGCCGTCAGCAAACTTGGTTTCCGGAAGCCAACCCAATTCGTTATGAATCTTGGTGGGGTCGATGGCATAGCGCATATCGTGGCCCTTCCGGTCGGTGACGTAGGTAATCAGGGAATAGGGCTTGCCCAGAGCGTCGCAGATAATCTTGACGATGTCGATGTTGCGCATTTCGTTGTGACCGCCAATGTTGTAAACTTCACCCACCCGGCCCTTGTGGATAATCAGATCAATGGCCTTGCAGTGATCTTCCACATACAGCCAGTCCCGGACATTCAGGCCTTCGCCGTACACTGGCAGGGGGTTGCCTGCTAGGGCGTTGGCAATCATCAGAGGAATCAGTTTTTCCGGGAAGTGATAGGGACCATAGTTGTTGGAACAGCGGGAAATGGTTACCGGCAATCCATAAGTACGGTGATAGGCCATGACCAGCAGGTCAGCGCCTGCCTTGGAGGAAGAATAGGGGGAGCTGGTATGGATGGGGGTTTCCTCGGTAAAGAACAGATCGGGCCGATCCAGGGGCAGGTCGCCATAGACTTCGTCGGTGGACACCTGATGGTAGCGCTGAATGCCGTACTTGCGGCAGGCATCCATCAGCACCTGAGTGCCCAGAATGTTGGTCTGCAGGAAGACCTCAGGATTCTCGATGGAGCGATCCACATGGCTCTCGGCGGCGAAGTTCACCACCATGTCAGGATGCTCTTCCTCGAATAGCTTGTACACGCCTTCCCGGTCGCAGATGTCCAGCTTTACAAACCGGAAGTTGGGATTGTCCATCACGGGAGCCAGAGTGCTCAGGTTGCCGGCGTAGGTCAGCTTGTCCAGGCAGATGATCCGGTAGTCCGGGTATTTGCGGAGCATATGGAAAATAAAATTGGAGCCGATAAATCCGGCGCCGCCGGTTACGACGATGGTCATAATACGTTCCTCTTTCTGGTATGTTATTTTCTTGTGTCAATATATTTTCCGCCCAGAACATCTTTCAAGTACTGTCCATACTGGTTTTTCTTCAGCACTTCGTACACACGAAGCACATCTTCTTTAGAAATCCAACCATTTAAGTAGGCAATTTCTTCCAAGCAGGCAATTTTCCGATGCTGATGCTGCTCCATGGTCTTGACGAAGTTGGTGGCATCCACCAGGCTTTCATGGGTGCCGGTGTCTAACCAGGTAAAGCCCTGTCCCAGAAGCTCCACATTCAGCTCACCTTGCTCCAGATAGATCCGGTTCAGGTCGGTAATCTCCAGTTCTCCCCGGGCAGAGGGCTTCAGATTTTTGGCATACTCCACCACCCGATTGTCGTAGAAATACAATCCGGTGACGCAGTAGTTGCTTTTGGGCTTGGCGGGCTTTTCCTCAATGGAAATCGCCCGGCCCTCCTTGTCAAACTCCACAATGCCGAACCGCTCCGGATCGTCTACATAGTAGCCAAACACCGTGGCACCCTTGCCTGTTTGGGCATTTTCCACAGCGTTGCACAGCCGTTTGCTCAATCCGTGACCAGCAAAGATATTATCTCCCAAAACCATGGCCACAGTGTCATCGCCGATAAAATCTGCGCCGATGATGAAGGCCTGAGCCAGCCCGTCCGGGGACGGCTGAACAGCATAGCATAGATTCACGCCGAACTGGATTCCATCGCCCAACAGGTTCTGGAACCGGGGAGTATCCTGAGGCGTGGAGATAATCAGAATGTCCCGAATGCCTGCACTCATCAGCACGGACATGGGGTAGTAAATCATGGGCTTGTCATAGATGGGGAGCAGCTGTTTGGATGTGACCTTTGTCAGGGGGTACAGTCTGGTGCCGGAGCCACCGGCCAAAATGATACCTTTCATAGTCTCCTCCTAAAACGTTTTTTGGGTGATTGCGATGGGTTTTTCTTCGGGCAATGACCCGGTTTTTTTACAAAGAAAATCCCGGAATCCGCGACAAATATATGCCAGGCGCTCTTTGCGGTGATCCAAAAAGATCACATGCAGCGGAGAACGAATGAACAGCATAGCGCAGAAACGAATCCGGTACTTTAGGGGCGTATAAAACTGAAACAGCAGATACAAGCAATCCCTGATTTGATAATATTCCCGAAATGGCGCTCCTACTCGCAGACGCAGCGGGCCAATCTGCTTTTCTCCACAGCCAACGCTATGGTGCAGAACGGGTTTTTCCGTCAGGCAGCATAGCTTCCCAGCTTTTTGTATTCTCCAGCACAGATCCCAGTCAGCCATATCCAAAAAAATACGCTCATTCCAAAATCCCACCTGCTGCAAAACGCCATAGGTGGTCAGCAAGGAGGAGGTGATAATGCTGGATACGGCATAGATGCCATGGGAAATTTCTTCCTTGCTTCTGGGTATTTCAACCCTGCCGCTGCTGGTATTATAGTAGGCAGGACCGATGCAGCCGATGGGGCAATTTTGATGTTTCAACTGCGCATAACAGGACACCAGTTCCTCCACATGTCCCGGAGCAATGGCAGAATCCTGATCGAAAAATAGGACATAGTCCTCCGGACTCCAGGGGTAGTCCCCGTTTTTCAAAATACAGTTAAATCCCCGGGACAATCCCAGATTCTCTCCAAACCACACATACATTGCACGACCTTCTGCAATCAAAGGTGCAAATAGATTGTCGTGAGGAGCAGGACTGTTGTCACAAATATAGGTTCGGCCTGTTTGGGCAGCAATGGCGGCAATTTTGGAAACCATTGCATCCGTCGGGTGATATACCGAAACCAGTGCAACTATCATGGTGTACCTCATTACAGCAGCACACGGCCCAGGCCATGTTTGCTTACAATAAACGATGATTTTGTGCTACGGCGCTATGGATTCCGCAACAACGGGCGCCATCCGGTAAACGGCACCATCGAGCTCACTGACATACCAGGCAAACAATACGGCAAACAGCACTAGCTGCATGGCCAGGGAAAACCATTTGGTATCATACAGCTTTACGATCTGTCCGTGCAGTTTTGGAGAAACTTTGTTGACCAAAGCCAATACAACATTCTCTTTATTTTGGAATAGCTCCACGAACAATTCCGCTGTAATGGCTGCCAATGCCACCCGGAAGTACAGCACAATCCGCAGCCAGTTGTAGAACGCAAAGCAAACAGGCTGAACGGTTGCCGCTGTCAGAATCATCAGGAAGGGAATCCGGATGCGAGAGTCGTCCATTCGGTTCCGGAACACCCAGTAGGATAACAGCGTGACCACCCACAAAAGAGCCAGCAGCGTGTAGCCACCGATCGACAACCGGGGGAACAGCGCATACTTGGGGTACAGCAAAGCGATTCCCAAGTCGATGATATCATTTCCGAAAAATCCCAGAACTACTGCCAATCCGGCGCAGCCAATCAGAAGCCATTTCCCAATGGGAATATTGTAGATCAGATAAATCCACAGGAAAACAACTGCTGTCTTATGGAAGGACATGGCAGCCAGCAAGATCAGCAGAAACGGCAGGAGTTTCCGCTGCCGAATATAGGGAATGGCGAATGTCAAAATCGCCATTGCCGCCAGCTGACGCCAGAAGATAATGGCGTGCATATACATTCCCAGAGCCACAAACGCCATCAGCGCAACCATTGGCTGAGAGGTGCCCCGCTCATAGTACCTGCCAAAGGGAAGCAGAATCAGCAAACCCATAGCCACCAACAGAACCCGGTCGCTTTCAAAGGTCATTTCCAGCAGACGGCACAGCAAAACATAGCCAATTTCAAATTTATGTGTCAGCATCTGATCGAATGACAGCGTAGGAATGATCGCATATTGCCGCATATATTCTGCGATGTCGGTACTGACACTGAAATCTTGGGCGATAAAGATCACAATTAAAAAGCAGACTGCACCGTAGTAAACCAATCTGCGTTGCTCTTTGGTCTTCGCCAGAAAATATCCAGCCAAAAAGCCAATCATCACAAGATAAATCCAGTAAAATCCATTCATATGTATTCTCCAGAGTGCGATGAGGATGGAATCACTGCAGAACCGTCACCATCCGGTTTACACCGGGGTGCTTATCTGAGAAACCGGCGATATGTCTTTTTTCGCAGGTCCGGCGGGAGCAGGCAAACAAGCGTCAGCCCGCTCATCACAAACAGGAAACTCCAGAAGGTGTACAGGCCTTTTTTGTAAAACCCCCACCGGAGCCGAAATGCCAGCTTTAAGTACGCCCAGCCTCCGCGACGGTCATACATCCCACTGTCTACCCGCATATAGCACAACGTGTTCGGCAAGTTATATCCCCTTGCACCGGATAAAAGCAAGTTGGCCCAAAGGGCGTAGTCTTCATGCAGAATGTTATGGGGATACCCGCCCAATTCCAGAATTACCGACTTGCGATACATTACGGTAGGATGGTTGAACGGATTGCGCATTTTCGCATACTGCAGAATCTCCTGGTGACAGCAGGGCATGTCTTTATGGGACACCACGTTATCAATGGATTTTTCAAACTCATCGATGGCTCCACCAACAATGGCCAATCCGGGATCTTCCTGAAATTTCTGAAGCTGCAGTTCACAGCGGTTGGGCAATGCCACGTCGTCCGAATCCATCCGGGCAATCAATTCATTCCGGCATTGGGTCAGACCGCAATTCAAGGCATCTCCCAATCCCAGGTTGACTTCCAAACGGATGACCCGCAGCACATCCTGGTGGGCATTATACATTTCCTGAATGACCAACTCCAGTTCCTGGGTCAAAGGGCCATCACACATCAGTACGAAGTCATTGGTCGGAACGGTTTGGGCAAATATACTTTCCATGCTCTGCCGTAAATACCCAGGTTTCTCCCCGTGGTATACAGACATCAAAACACTGTAGTTATCCAAGAGAGCTACCTCCAGTAACCACATGCCGATTGGATTGTACCAATTTCGGCAACAGCCCGTTCTTCTCCGCTCAGCTTCTTTAATCTGGGACGGAAGTTGATCTTGGTGCCGGATTTTCCGGTCATGGAGATGCGGTATTTCAGCAGAGGCTCATTGATGGCGCAGCCTTTATGGTATTTCTGCAAGACCTCCAGCCACATCAGATAATCCTCGTGGCTGTCGTCGTGGTGCATGGGGAATTCCCTCGCCACATCCGTGCGGATCAGCACCGAGGAGCAGTTGATCTGATTCTGCGCCTTGATATCGTCGTAGGTGTAGGTTGTCTTCACCGGGATAAAATAGCCGGTCAGCTTTCCGTCCGGGGTCATCAGCTCCCGTGCCGTCGAACACAGGACGGCCCCTTCCTTCTCCATCAGCTCCAGCTGCCGCCGGAGCTTGCCCTTTTCCCAGGCGTCGTCCGCGTCCAGGAAGGCGACGTACCTGCCCCGCGCCAGGGAAACGCCCCGGTTCCGGGTATCCGCCACGCCCAGATTCTTCTCGTTTTTCATGTAGCGCACACGGTGATCCGACGCATAGCGCTGCATGACCCGATCCAGATTATCCTTGGAGCAGTCGTTGATGACGATCACTTCCAGGGGAACCTCCTGGCTCAGCGCCGAATCCAATGCCTGCTCAATATAGGCTGCGCAATTATATGCCGGCATGATGACCGACACCAAAACCTGATCCATATCTCTATCTCCACGCATTTCCCGCATACCGTTTTATGCGCCGTTCGCCGGCGCATTCATGCAACTGCGCCCATTTCTCTTCGGCTGTCGGAATCCCAACAGATTACGGACGCATTGCCCGAAGAAATATAAACCGTCGGTTGCAGGGGGATCTTTACGCCGCACCGGCTGCTGTCATGAGGCGGCGTGCCCGCGATTGTTATGCTGTAGCTGACTTCTTGGGGAAGCTCCGATTCAATCGGCAAGAGCTGTGAGCGAGAGATCTTTCACCGGACGAAGGTTCCAAAAGCGGAGGAATCCTGTCTGTACCCGCAAGGGGTATGCCGCAGCCGTAAGCCGGCTTGGGCCGGCAGCGGCTGCGCAATATTTCCCGCTTTGGGAACTGCACAGCCGGGAAAAAAGATCCGCTCACAGCCGAAGACGATTTGTTCGGAGGCGCCCTTATGTCATACGTTCCAGGAGCGTTTCATGATCCTTCCGGCTCCCGGTCTTACAATCATGTTTTATTCTACCCCTAAAGTTCCCATATGTCAACCCTGAAAGTTTATTTACAAGTACAACTTTTAGGGTTAACCTACTGGTAGTTTCTTGGAGGTGCTGGAATGGACTGGGTAGAAATTGGCGCACGGATCCGCGCTCAGCGGGAGGCCTTCGGTTATACGCGGGAAACCTTCGCCGAAATGCTGGACGTCACACCAAAGTTCTGCGCAGACATTGAGCTTGGAAAAAAGGGCATGTCCGTCCCGACTCTGTGCCGGATCGCCTCCATCCTGAAGCTTTCCACCGACTACATTCTCTTTGGAGAGAACCAGCAGAAGCACTGCTTTTCCTCCGTCCTGCGGCACTGCACGCCCCTCGAGCAAAAGTATGCCGAGGACATTCTGAAAACATTTCTGATCGCCATGGAAAGCAAAGAGCGACAGCCTTTCTGAACGGGGCGCGCAGGGAGGCTCTGAAGAAATCGTCTGGGACTGTGAGCGGATCCTTTTCGTCCGTGCTTCGGTCTCAAAAACAGGAAAAATCGCGCAGCCGCAAGCCGGCTTGGGCCGGCAGCGGCTGCGCGATTTTTTTCCTTTTTTTCAAACTGAAGAAGCGGGGGCGGGAAAGCGGCTGAGAATCGCAGGTACAATTGTGCGGCGCCGCCTTTTTTGACAGTCTAAAAGCGGCAGCCGGAGCTGCCGCTTTTCCGGATGTATGCTATACGGTAGGCGCGGGGCCGGGATAGCCCAGAAGCAGGGACACCAGCACGCACAGAACGATCGCGATGAAGCCCGTTACCATCCACAGACTCCGGCGGCGGGAAAACTCGCCGGTGATGACCAGCCAGCCCAGGCATAAAAGGGAACCAAGAATGGCGATAATGGCGGCAGTCACCTTCAGGACGGTCCAGCCAAGACCGGCGCAAAGCAGGTACAGCGCAAACACCAGCGTGTCGCCAATAATGACCCTGGTCATCAAATTTTCCATCTCACGATAACGATTCCGTTTTGCCACTTCTCATCCCTCCGAATTTCGGTTACAAACATGATACCACACAAAATCGAAAATTGCAATATTTTCTGAAAGAAAGTTCATGAAAGTTAATGGAATATTAGGGTTGCGAACGGGGGAAAAGAATGCTATAATGTCTGTAAGTATGTATTTAGCAAAGGAAGCCGCTATGGGAGAACCGCAATACCGTCTGGAGGGCATCGTCCATACCAAATCCGACGTGCTGGAGGATTTTGAGGGGCCGCTGGATGTTATTTTTGAGCTGCTGAGCAAGAATAAAATCGAAATTCAGGATGTGTCCATTTCCGCGATCCTGGAGCAGTATCTGGGATATCTGGACGAAATGAAGCGGATGGATATGGAGATCGCCAGCGAGTTCATCACCATGGCGTCCCACCTGATGCTGATCAAAACCAAAATGCTTCTCTCGGCGGCGGAACAGGCCGAGGCGGAAAGCGAGCTGGATCTGCTGCGCCAGTCCCTGGTGGAGCGCAAGCGCAAGGAAGCCATGGAGCAGATCCGGCAGGCCGTGGCGGTGCTGGAGCCGCGAAACGAGATCGGCCGGTGTCTGTTCACCAAGGAGCCGGAGCCCCTGCGCAGGGAGCAGGGCTACCGTTATCAGCACGACGTGATCGATCTGCTTCGGGCGCTGGACATCATCGCCGAGCGCAGTCAGCGCCAGCTGCCACCGCCCACGGCCAATTTCCGGGGCATCGTGGGCAAGGAGCCGTACCCCATCGGCCGGAAGACCGGCGAGGTGCTGCGTCAGCTGCTGCTGCGGGGCGTGGAGCGGCTGAAGAACCTGTTCCGGGGCAGCCGGAGCCGCTCGGAGATCGTGGCGACCTTTCTTGCCATTCTGGATTTGTGCAAGACGAACTCCGTGACGCTGGAGGATGACCCCGGCGGGGAAAACCCCAACGTCCGACTGCTGGACAAGCACCTAAGAGAGGAGATGACCTGATGGAATCGGAACAGCTGCAGCGTGCCATTGAGGCCATTCTCTTTGCCGCGGGCGAGCGGATCGACATCGGAAGACTCGCCGCCGCGCTGGAAACGGACGCGCCGGATGTGGAAAAGGCCGCCGACGATCTGGCGGACAAATACGCCTTTGAGCGCCGGGGGATCCGCATTCTCAAGCTGGAAAAGGGCTACCAGATGGTGTCCTCGGGAGAAATGGCGGACTACGTGACGAAGGCACTGGAGACAAGAAAGCCCCCGAAGCTGTCTTCCTCTCAGCTGGAGGCCCTGACCATCATCGCCTATTATCAGCCGGCGACGAAGGCCATGGTGGAGCAGATCCGGGGCGTGGACAGCGCCTATTCCGTGGCGGCGCTGCTGAATAAGAAGCTCATCGAGGAGGCGGGACGGCTGAACGTTCCGGGACGTCCGATTCAGTATAAGACGACGCCGGATTTTTTGCGCACCTTCGGTCTCAGTTCCCTGGAAGAGCTGCCGCCCATTGAGAAGATCACCTTCGGCGAGCCGGTGGAGCTGCCTGAGCAGCCTCCAACCGGGGAGGACGCATGATGGGCTGGTGGATCGCGCTGGGCGTAATATTCCTTCTGGGAATCCTGCCCCTGGGCGTCAGCGCCCGGTACGGCGGGGAGGGGGCGCTGCTGCGGGTCATTGCAGGCCCCGTCCGGCTGACCCTGTTCCCCCGAAAAAAGAAGGAGAAAAAGCCAAAACCTGCGAAAAAATCGGCGGAACAGCCGAAAAAACAGGAAGAATCCCTCCCAAATCCGCCCCAGCCCCCCAAGCAGGCGCCTGCGGCGGATAAGAAAGAAAAGGGCGGCAGCTTGCCGGACTTTTTGCCGCTGGTGAAGGTCGCGCTGAACTTTCTGGGAGATTTCCGGCGGAAGCTGCGGGTGAACCGCCTGGAGCTGAAGCTGATACTGGCGGGGGGCGATCCCTGCGACCTTGCGGTCAATTACGGAAGGGCCTGGGCGGCGGTGGGCAATCTGATGCCCCGGCTGGAACGGCTGTTCGTGATAAAAAAACGGGACGTGGAGGTCGAATGCGACTTTACCGCGCCCGAAACACTGGTCATTGCGCGGCTGGATCTGACCATTACCCTGGGAAGACTTCTGGGTCTTGCCATTGTATATGGTATCCGGGCGCTGAAAGAATTTTTATTACTTCAGAAAAAACGAAAAGGCGGTGCTACCCATGAGCCAGATTCCCAATATGCTTGAAAGTACCATTCAGAAGATCCGTGAGATGGTGGATGTAAATTCCGTCATCGGCGAACCCATCTCCACGCCGGACGGCGTGACGATCATCCCCGTGTCCAAGGTCAGTGTCGGCTTTGGCGGCGGCGGTTCCGACTTTACCAAAAAGACGGCGGCCGGCGACAATCCCTTTGGCGGCGGCGTTGGCGCCGGCGTCAAGGTGACGCCCATCTGCTTCCTCATTGTCAAGGACGGCAACGTGCGCATGATGCCCGTGGCGGAGCCTGCCAGCTCCACGGCTGACCGCATCGTGGAAATGATGCCGGACACGCTGGATAAGCTCACGGCCTATCTGGACGCCAAAAAGAAGGACTGACCCATCCGCGGCGCATAGTTTGTCCCGAACCGGGACACAATAGCCACGGGTGAGAAGAAATGAGACGAATTTTCGCCGGGACGGCGGCTGCATTGCTGGCCGCCGTCCTGTTTTTGCCTGTGGGGGCGGGTGCCGTGTCCGCCCGGCGGGCGTATGCGGTGGATGCCGTCAGCGGCCGGGTGCTTTATGAGAAAAATCCCACGGAGCGCAGCCTGATTGCCAGCACCACCAAGATCATGACGGCGCTGATCGTTTGCGAGCAGTGCAACGTGCTGGACAGAATGCGTATCCCAAAGGAAGCGGTGGGCATCGAGGGCTCCTCCATGTACCTGAAAGAAGGAGAGGTGCTCACCTTGCAGGAGCTGCTCTACGGGCTGATGCTGTCCTCCGGCAACGACGCCGCCGTGGCGCTGGCCATTTACTGCGGCGGCACCGTGGAGGGCTTTGCGGCGCTGATGAACGACAAGGCGCGCAGCCTCGGCCTGAACGGCACGCACTTTGAAAATCCCAACGGCCTGGACAGCCCCGGCCATTACTCCACAGCCAAGGATCTGGGGACTCTGGCAGCCTACGCCATGGAAAATCCCATTTTCTACAAGACCGTTTCCGCCAAAAACGTCAAGGTGGGGGAGCGGTATCTGACCAACCACAATAAGCTATTGTGGCGGGTGGCGGGCGCCGACGGGGTGAAAACCGGCTTTACCAAGGCCGCCGGGCGGATCCTGGTGTCCAGTGCCACGCGAGACGGGCGGCGGGTCATTGTCGTGACCATCGACGACCCCGGCGACTGGGCTGACCATGCCGCGCTGATGGAGGAGGGCTTCTCCCGGTACGCAATTCAGCGGATCGTGAATCAGGGCGATCGGGTGGGAACCCTGGAGGTCGTGGGCGGCGAAAAACGGCGGGTGGAGGTGCTGGCGGCGGAGGATTTTGACTATTCCGTCGCGCCGGAGGAACACCCTTGTCTTGCGATGCCCGGCCCGGGATTCGTCTACGCCCCGGCGGTGGAGGGGGCGGACGCGGGGGTCGTGTACGTGCTGATCGAGGGCAAGGCCGTGGGAAAAATCCCTACCGTCTACGGCGCGACCATCGAGCAGACCCGGCCGGAGGAAAAGAGCTTCTGGCAGAAACTATTCCACAGAGGGAGCGGCTGACATGCCGCTCCCGGATGACCATGCGGGGAGGAAAAACCATGACAGAACGTTTGCAGAAAATACTCTCCGCCCACGGCGTGGCCTCCCGGCGGAAGGCGGAGGAGCTGATCCGGGCGGGGCAGGTGAGCGTCAACGGCGTCCCTGCTTCCCTGGGGGACTGCGCCGACCCGGAAGCAGACGATATCCGGGTGGCGGGACAGCCTTTGGCCGCCCGGGAGAAGAACGTGTACATCTTATTGAATAAACCCCATGGCTATGTAACGACCCTGTCCGACGAAAAAGGACGGCCGGACGTGGCCGGTCTTGTGGCGGACTGCGGCGTGCGGGTGTACCCCGTCGGGCGGCTGGACATGGACTCCGAGGGGCTGCTGCTTCTGACCAATGACGGGGCGTTCGCCAACGCACTGATGCACCCGAAGCATGAGGTGGAGAAGACCTATGACGTCTGGGTCACCGGCTACGCCCCCGGCGGGGAGCGCCGTCTGGCGAAGCCTATCATCCTGGACGGCTACACCATCCGCCCGCCGAAGGTGAAGCTCTTAAAAGCGGAGGGACAGTCGGCAAAATTCCGTGTGACCATCCACGAAGGCCGCAACCGGCAGGTGCGGCGGATGTGCGATGCCGCGGGAATGCACTGCACCCGGCTGCGCCGCATTCAGGAGGGAAGCCTCCGCCTGGGAGACCTCCCGCTGGGAAAGTGGCGCTGCCTGACGGAGTCGGAGGTTGCGGAACTGGTACGGATGTCCGGAACACCCGGCACGATCTGAAATCCTCATGCATTTTCTGCGGTTGCCTCTTGCAAAATGTCGCTGGTTTTGCTAGTATACTATAAGGCGGATTTTCGGCAGAATCAGGCCGGCCGCCATAAAAAAGATACAGCGCCGCACAAGGAGGCAGCTATGAGTCACGATATATTGTCCACGCTGCGGGAGATGGAACCCACCTTCTCCAAGGGGCAGAAGCGGATCGCACGTTACATTACGGAGGAATATGACAAGGCCGCGTTCATGACGGCCAACCGTCTGGGAAAAACGGTGGGCGTATCGGAATCCACGGTGGTTCGGTTTGCCGTGGACTTGGGCTTTGACGGCTACCCCAGTATGCAGAAGGCCATGCAGGAAATGGTGCTCAACCGCCTGACCTCCGTGCAGCGCATTGAGGTCGCCAACGACCGTCTGGGCGATCAGGACGTGGTCTCCACGGTGCTTCGCTCCGACATGGAAAAAATCCGCCAGACGGAGGAAATGGTGAGCCGGGAGGAATTTTCCGCTGCCGTGAACGCCATTCTGAAGGCCAAACGGGTGTACATTCTGGGCGTCCGCTCCGTGGAGCCGCTGGCGAATTTTCTGGGCTACTACCTTAATTATATGTTCAACAATGTCCACGTGGTTTCCGGCTTCGGGGCGGGGGAGATGTTTGAGAAGATCGTCAGCGTGAACAGCAGCGACGTGGTCATCGCCTTTTCCTTCCCCCGGTATTCCTCTACTACGACCAAGGGGGCGAAATACTGCCGCTCCGCCGGGGCAACGGTCATCGGCATTACGGACAGCAAGCTGTCCCCCCTCGGCAGTAATTGCGACCATGTGCTCATCGCCAAAAGCGATATGGTCAGCCTGGTGGACTCCCTGGTGGCGCCGCTGAGCATCGTCAACGCCCTGATCGTCGCCATCGCCGCCCAGAAGGAGAAGGAGCTGTCCAAAACCTTTGCCAATCTGGAGCGGATATGGGAAGAATACGACGTGTATGAGAAGCGGGTGGATGGCTGATGGGCTATGACGGGATCGTGATCGGCGGCGGCCCGGCGGGCATGTTCGCGGCCATTACGGCGGCAAAACGGGGGCAGAAGGTACTGCTTCTGGAAAAAAACGACCGTCTGGGCAGAAAGCTTCTGATCACCGGCAAGGGCCGCTGCAACGTGACCAACAACTGCACCGCCCAGGAGGCTTTGCAGAACGTCCCCCGGAACGGGCGGTTTCTCTACAGCGCCATGACGGCGTTCCCGCCGGAAAAGACGATGGCCTTTTTTGAAGAACATGGCTGCCGTCTGAAAACCGAGCGGGGAAACCGGGTCTTCCCGGTGACGGACAAGTCCCAGTCCGTTCTGGACTGCCTGCAATCGGAGCTGCACCGGCAGAAAATCGCCGTGAAGACTGCCCGGGTCAGGGATGTTCTCACCCGGGACGGACATGTTACCGGGGTGAGAACGCAAGATGAAGAAATCGCCGCAGGCTGGGTGATTCTCGCCACCGGCGGCGCTTCCTATCCCGCCACCGGCTCCACCGGCGACGGCTACGGCATTGCCGCCGCCCTGGGACATACCATCATCCCCCCGGAGGGAAGCCTGGTACCCCTGGAGACGGCGGGAAACGACTGCCAGGAAATGCAGGGGCTGAGCCTGCGGAACGTGGGGGTCAGGCTGCTGAACGCCAAGGGAAAGGTGCTCTACAAGGACTTTGGTGAGCTGCTGTTCACCCACTTCGGCGTATCCGGCCCCACGGTGCTGTCGGCGAGCTGCCACTTAAAAGGGGACGGCTGCCGCCTGGTGCTGGACTTGAAGCCCGCTTTGGAGAATGAAAAGCTGGAAGCCCGCGTTCTGCGGGACTTAGAGCAGTATCAGAACCGGAGCATGGAAAATGCCCTGGCGGATTTGCTGCCCCGGAGCATGATCCCCGTGGTGCTGCGCAGGCTGGACATTGCGCCGGAAATGCAGGCCAATTCTCTGACGAAGCAGAAGCGCCGCGCACTGGTGGAGCTGCTGAAGGCTTTCGCCATTGACATCACCGGCAAGCGCCCGGTGTCCGAGGCGATCATCACCAGCGGCGGCGTGAAGGTATCGGAAATCGACCCCAAAACCATGGAATCCAAGCGCGTGCCCGGGCTGTATTTTGCCGGAGAGGTCATTGACTGCGACGCCTACACCGGCGGGTTCAACCTGCAAATTGCCTGGGCGACGGCCTACGCCGCAGGGATGGCGGCAGCGGAGAAAAAGGAGGAAACCCTATGAATGCAGAACAGATTATGAAGATTTTTGCGGATACGGCCTATATCCGCACCGGCGGCAGCCCGGAGGAGCTGCGTGCGGCGCAGTATTTGCAGGACAAGGTGGCCGAATTGGGGCTGAAGGCCGAGATCGTGCCCTTTGACGTGCCCATGTCCCAAATGCAGGAGGCGACGCTCCGGGTGGACGGCGCGGACGTGACCTGCAAGGGCTACCTGTGCGCCGGAAACGGGGAGGTGGAAGCGCCCTTCTACTATCTGCGGGATTCCGGCCCCTGCGCCCTGAGCCGGTGCCGGGGAAAAATCGTGATGATCGACGGCTATCTGGGCTACTGGATGTATCACGACCTGCTGGAAAACGGCGCGGTGGGCTTCATTACCTATGACGGAAACGCCAATTACGCCGACCGGGATATCGACCAGCGGGAGCTGCGCGCCTACGTCCACAACGGAAACCGGATCCCCGGCGTGAACATCAACGCCAAGGACGCGGTGGAGCTGATCCGTAAGGGAGCTTCCACGGCGAAGATCACGCTGAAGCAGGAGGAGTATACCGGCCGCTCCCGCAACGTCGTCCTGGACATGCCGGGACAGGTGGACGAGTATATCGCCTTCACCGCCCACTACGATTCCACGTCCTTGTCCCAGGGTGCGTATGACAACATGTCCGGTTCTCTGGGGATCCTGGGCATCGCGGAGCATTTCGCGGCGCATCCCCACCGCTATGGTCTTCGCTTCCTCTGGTGCGGCAGCGAAGAGCGGGGACTGCTGGGTTCCAAGGCATACTGTGCCGACGAGGAGAAGCTCAAGAACTGCGTGCTGAACATCAACCTGGACATGATCGGCTGCATTATGGGCAAATTTATTTCCTGCGTCACCGGCGAGGAAAGGCTGTGCCATTATATTTCCTATCTGGGTGACGAGCTGGGCTTCCCGGTGGATGTGAAGCAGGACGTGTATTCCAGCGACTCCACACCCTTTGCCGATAAGGGCGTCCCAGCCGTGTCCTTCGCCCGCGTTGCGCCCTCCAACGCCGCCGCCATCCACAACCGCTATGACACCATGGCGCTGATGAAGGGCGAGCAGATGGTGCTGGATACGGATTTCCTCATTGCATTTGCGGAGCGCATGGCGAACGCCGTCCGGTGCCCCGTGACCCGGGAGATTCCGGAGAACATGAAGGAAAAGCTGGACATCTACCTCTGCCGCAAGCGCGCGCCGAAGCAGTAAAGCTGAAAAAACAGACCTTTCACACCAAGGGGCTTCCTCCCAAAATCGGGGAAGCCTCTTAAAATATCAATACTTATTCCGGCACGATTCAGAACGGTGTTCATAGATACGTTTCCAAAACGAGTGAAATTCCGAAGGAATCCATGCAGAAAACCACGAAAAAAGCGGCAATTTGTCAAAACGACGAAAACAGGACATAATTTATTCACAAGTTTGTGTTGTCTTCTGTATTGTATTATTTTTGTAAAATGTTACAATGAAGCTGTACTTTTCCACCGGCGCTGCCGGAAAACTAAAAAGAAAGGTCGATACTATGTTAGAGAAAGTTTTCAAGCTCTCCGAGAACAAGACCACCGTCAAGACCGAGGTCGTGGCTGGCCTCACCACGTTCATGACGATGGCCTACATCATCGCGCTGAACCCGAACCTGCTCACCGGCTTCGGTGCCGAGGGTCAGGATCTTTGGAACGGTGTGTTCCTGGCAACCTGCATCGCCTCTGCCATTGGTACGTTCTGCATGGCGTTCCTGGCCAACAAGCCCTTCGCAATGGCTCCCGGTATGGGTCTGAACAGCTTCTTTGCCGTAGTCGTCGGCAATATTGTCGCCATGACCGGCATGACTTATGTGGCTTCCTTCCAGGCCGCTCTGGTCATCATCCTGCTTGAGGGCATTCTCTTCGTTTTCCTGTCCATCTTCAACGTCCGTGAGAAGATCGTCGAGGCCATTCCCCTCGGCATCCGTCTGGGTATCTCCCCCGCCATCGGCCTGATGCTGATGAATATCGGCCTTGGCTCCAACGTGGGCATCTACGCAGAGGGCAACGGCTTTGCCACTCCTTTCTACGTCATGCGGGACTTCTTCGGCGCGCTGACCCCCAGCTATCTCCAGGGGAATATGGGAGACGTCGGCTTCGCCACCATGATCCTGACCGTCGTGACCATGTTCATCGGCCTGTTTGCCATCCTGGCCATGGCCAAGCAGGGCATCAAGGGCTCCGTGCTGTTCGGTATGCTCATCGCTTCCGTGGTCTACTGGATCGGCTCCTTCGCGTTCCTGGACACCAACCCCTTCGCTTCCCTGGCCACCGCTTCCTTCCTGCCTCCCTTCGCCGATATGGCCAAGGTCACCCTGTTCAAGTTTGACTTTGCCGGTTTCGCGCAGATCGGCTGGTTCACTGCCGTCACCCTGATCATCACCTTCTGCATCATTGACATGTTCGACACCATCGGCACTCTGGTGGGCACCGCCTCCCGCGCCGGTATGGTGGACGAGAAGGGCGACATGCCCAACATGAAGGAAGCCCTGCTGTCCGACGCCATCGGCACCATCGCCGGCGCCTGCACCGGCACTTCCACCATCACCACCTTCATCGAGTCCGCTTCCGGTGTCGAGGCCGGCGGCCGCACCGGTCTGACCGCCGTCGTCACCGGGCTGCTGTTCCTGGCCTGCATCTTCATCGCCCCCATCGCCGCCATCATCCCCGCCGCCGCGACCTCCGCCGCTCTGATCTACGTGGGCATCCTGATGCTCCAGGGTCTGAAGCGGATCGACTTCGACAACATGGATCAGATGGTTCCCGTGGCGCTGATGCTCATCGGTATGCCCATCTCCGGCTCCATCGGCCACGCCATCGGCCTGGGTCTGATCTCTTATACCATCATGAAGCTCTTCAGCGGCAAGGCCAAGGAGGTCTCCGTCCTGACCTACGCGATCTCCGCCCTGTTCCTGGTGAAGTTCTTCCTCGCCGTGTGATCCTGACGCAAAAATGAATTTCCGCCCGAAAGAAGATTGCTTCTTTCGGGCGGTTTTCCGTCTGGGATAATCGCCATCAAAAAAGGCGAACCGCGTGTGGCGGTTCGCCTTTTTGAAATCGGACAGTGCTGCCATTACAGGTCGCAGTTGCCAACGGTTCTGGGGAAGGGGAGGACGTCCCGGATGTTGCCCATGCCGGTGAGGTACATGACGCAGCGCTCAAAGCCCAGACCGAAGCCTGCGTGACGGGCGGAGCCGTACTTGCGCAGATCGAGATAGAAGGCGTAGTCCTCCGGCTTCATGCCCAGCTCTTTGATGCGGCTTTCCAGAATATCGAAGTTGTCCTCACGCTGGCTGCCGCCGATGATCTCGCCGATGCCGGGAACCAGACAGTCCATAGCGGCCACGGTCTTGCCGTCGGGGTTCAGCTTCATGTAGAACGCCTTGATCTCCTTGGGGTAATCCGTGACGAAGACGGGCTTCCTGAATACCTTCTCCGTCAGGAAGCGCTCGTGCTCGGTCTGCAGGTCGCTGCCCCAGTGGACGGGGTACTCAAATTCGTCGTTGTGCTTTTCCAGCAGCGCCACGGCGTCGGTGTAGGTGATGCGGCCAAACTCGTTGCGCAGGACGTTGTGCAGCCGGTCAAGCAGACCCTTGTCGATGAACGCATTGAAGAAGTTCATCTCTTCGGGGGCATGCTCCAGAACATAGGAGATGATATACTTGATCATGGCCTCGGCCAGCTCCATGTCGTCTTCCAAGTCGGCAAAGGCGATCTCCGGCTCGATCATCCAGAATTCGGCGGCATGGCGGGTGGTGTTGGAGTTTTCGGCACGGAAGGTGGGGCCGAAGGTGTAGACGTTGCGGAAGGCCATGGCGAAGGTCTCGGCGTTGAGCTGGCCGGAAACGGTCAGGTTGGTGGGCTTGCCGAAGAAATCCTGACTGTAATCGACCTTGCCGTCCTCGGTCTTGGGGACGTTGTTCAGGTCAAGGGTGGTGACCTGGAACATTTCCCCCGCGCCCTCGCAGTCGGAGCCGGTGATCAGGGGCGTGTGGACATACACAAAGTCCCGATCCTGGAAAAACTGATGGATGGCCATGGCGGCAAGGCTGCGGACGCGGAACACCGCCTGGAAGGTATTGGTACGGGGACGCAGATGGCTGATGGTGCGCAGAAATTCCAAGGAGTGGCGCTTGGGCTGGAGGGGATAGTCGCTGGTGGAAGGGCCTTCCACGGTGATCTCCTCGGCCTGGATCTCAAAGGGCTGCTTGGAGTCCGGGGTGAGAACCAGTGTGCCGCGAACGATCAGGGCGGCGCCGATGTTGATTTTGGAAATCTCCTGGAAATTCTCCAGGGCATCGTTATACACCACCTGTACGGGGGTGAAATAAGTACCGTCGTTCAGGATAATGAAGCCAAACTGCTTGCTGCCCCGGCGGTTTCGCACCCAGCCGCCGACGTTCACTTCGGCGCCGGCATATTTTTCGGTGTTTTTGAACAGGTCACGGACGGTAATCAAATCCATATGGGTGTCCTCTTTTCTCGCAGAAAGTATAAGGAAGAAATCACCGAAAGCGATCGCCGATTTCTTCATAGTTTCCTTAAGTATACGTCAATTAGGAAGATTTTACAATAGGAAAATGAATTTTTTGTGAAAAATATCAAGATAAGGAATTCTTAAGTGTACATTTCCGCCGTTTTGTGATACAATGCCCTGAGTTTCGATAAAGGAGCGGATGAACAGTGGGCAGAACCACAGGCAGACAGAGAACAGGGCGTCGCGGGAATTTCTTTTTTGTACCGCTGTCCTTTTTCCTGGTGGAAGTATTTGCCTTTTTCTTTTTATCCCTGAATGCGGAGGAATTTCGGCCGGCGCAGCTCTGGCCGCTGGCCTTCGGCGCATTGTGGGCGGCGATCTTAAGCGGCTTCGTCCGGCTGCTCCCGGCGAAAGCGGGGAGAGTGGCATACGGCATTTTGTATTTCGTCGCCGCGATCTATGCCGCCGTGGAGACGGGGTATTTTTACCTGTTTTCCGAGATGATGTGGCTGTCGGATTTCCGCTATGCCTCCGAGGGGTCGGACTACTTTTCCGTCCTGCTGAGTTACCCCATCGGCTGGTGGCTGGGATTGGCGGCGCTGGTGGTGCAGGGTATCGTGATCCTGGTGAAATTCCCAAGGTGGAAGCAGAAGTGGTCGACCGGCATTGCGGCTGCGGCGGTTGCCATCGCCGCGTCGGTAGGCGCGGCATGTCTGCCCCAGGCGGTGTTTTTGCAGGACGGCGACATTCGGTATGCCTCCTCCGATTACGGCAGAGTCCAGTCTGCCGAGGCGGCCTATGACAATATGTTCAACGCCCACCGGCTGTATCAGGTCTGCGGATTGTACCAGACGCTGGAAAAGGACATCTACAAAAACGGCATTTATCCCCTGACGCCGAGCTACGCCGCGGCGCAGAAGGCGGGGAAAGCGGAGATCAACGCCTACTTTGCCGACCGTACCGTGGGCGGGGACAACGAAATGACCGGCCTGCTGAAAGGAAAAAACGTGGTTCTGGTGCTCATGGAGTCCATGGACGACTGGATGATCGGGGAGTACACCCCCACGCTGAACCGGCTCATGTCCGAGGGCATTTCCTTCACCCACTTTTACACGCCGGGCTACGGCGGCATCCGCACCTTCAATTCGGAGTTCTGCGTGAATACCGGCTCGTTTCTGAGCAGTCAGGGCGGCTATGCCTTCGACTACATCACCAACACCTACCGACAGTCCCTTGCCAGCCTGCTGACGCAGGAGGGGTATTCCGCCAAGACCTTCCACTATAACGACCCCAGCTTCTACAGCCGCGGCGTCTTCTCTCCCGCCATGGGGTATTCGGAATATGTCTGCTATGGGGACTACATCGGCGAAGACGAGGAAGACCTACTGTATGACGATCAGCTGCTGTTTGACAATCCCGGCCTGAATGCCGAATTTTTCCGGGAGGGGCAGCCGACCCTGAACTTCATCATCACCCGCTCCGCCCACTTAAGCTACAAGTACAACGAGGTTCTGAGCTACTGGGCGCTGAAAAAGTACCCGGAATTCCGGGGGCTTACGGGGAACGAGGAAACGGACTGCGCCTATCTCAAGGCCAAGCTGGTGGACGACCTGTTTGCCCGGCTGCTTGGGGAGCTGGAGGACAAGGGGCAGCTGGAAAACACCGTCATCATCGGCGTTACCGACCATTACACCTACGGCTACAAGGACGAGGAGTCCCTGTTCGCCCTCTCCGGGGTGGATGACGCGCTGCTGCTGGAAAAGACGCCCTGCTTCATCTGGAGCACGGATTTGCAGCCCATGGAGGTGGACAAGACGCTGAACACCTCTGACCTTTTGCCTACGATGCTGAACCTTCTGGGCGTGGACAGCCCCTACGACTACATAGGCCGGGACGCCTTTGACCCCACCTATGAGGGCTACGCCCTGTTTTCCGACGGCAGCTGGATATCCGGAGATATTGCCTACGACGCGGTGACGGAGCGGATCCTCAGCATCACCGGCGGCGAAGCGGAGGCCAGCGAGGAAATGATCGACGCGATGGCCGAAAAGGTTGAGCAGTTCGTGCGGATCAACAATCTGATCCTGGAGACGGACTACTATAAGGACAACACAGCGGCAAACTAAAAACAGGCTCCCCTCCGACAGGCGAAAGACCGTCGGAAGGGAGCCTTTTGTTATCCCAGATACTTTTCCAGACACACCAGCTGCACATTGGGGATGCCGTTGAAAACGCACTCCACGATGCCCACTTCCTCATATCCCAGAGCGTGGTACAGCGTTCGCGCCCGCTTATTTTTCACGTTGGTGTCCATCCGCAGGGCGGGGCAGCCGTTCCGCTTCGCATAGTCCTCATAAAAGGCGACAAAAGCCCGGCCGTAGCCCTTGCCGCCCTCCAGAGGATCGACCACAAGGCAGTGCAGCACCATGACCTCGTTATCCTCCGCGGCGTGCTTCCATGCCGCGCCTTTGTATTCGCGGACCTGAACCTGGTTGATGACGGCGGCGGCGACCACCTTCCCGCCGTCTGCCATGACGAACAGATCGCCCCGTTCCAGAGCGGCCTCCGCCGTTTTTCGGGTAGGGTAGACGCCCCGGATCCAGCCGATGGTAGCAAGGCCCTGTTCCTCGCTGCCGTGAATGCGGTCGTAGATTGCTTCAATGCTGTCGATGTCGCTTCTCCGCGCTTTTTGTACGGTCATGGTTGACTTCTCCTTTTTGCTTGACAGAGCATGGCGTTTTTCGTGCTTCCTGGGCAGTATTATAGCATGGCCTGACGGTTTGTTCAACGGCTCAGACAGAGCAAAGGAACCTCCGCACAAATCATCTGCGGCAGTGGGCGGATCTTTTCTGCCCACTGCCGCAGACCCGAATCAGAGGCTTCCTTGAATTGGGACAAAAAGGGGGCTGAGGCTTCCTGACAAATTGTGCGGTGCAGCCGTAAAATTACAGAACCTTGGACAGGAAGTCCTTTAAGCGGGGATTTTGAGGATTGCCGAAAATCTGGGCGGGGGCGCCTTGCTCCAGGACCTTTCCGTCGTCCATGAACAGCACCCGGTTGCCCACCTCCCGGGCAAAGCCCATTTCGTGGGTGACGACCACCATGGTCATGCCGCTTTCCGCCAGCTCCTTCATGACGGCGAGAACCTCGCCCACCATTTCCGGGTCGAGGGCGGAGGTGGGTTCGTCGAAAAGCATGACCTTGGGATTCATGGCCAGCGCCCGGACGATGGCGATCCGCTGCTTCTGGCCGCCGGAAAGCTGGTTGGGGTAGGCGTCCGCCTTTTCCTCCAGACTGACCCGGCGCAGCAGCTGGGTGGCCTTGTCGTCCGCCTCCGCCTGGGTCATCAGGCCGGTGCGCACGGGGGCAAGGGTGATATTCTTGCGGATGGTCATGTTGGGGAAGAGATTGAAGTGCTGGAACACCATGCCCATCTTCCGGCGGACAAGATCAATGTCCGTCTTGGGGTCGGTGATGACCTCGCCGTCGAAGGTGATGGTGCCGGAGGTGGGCTCCTCCAGCAGGTTCAGACTGCGCAGGAACGTGGATTTGCCGGAGCCGGAGGGGCCGATGATGACCATTTTGTCCCCGGGGTAGATGTGTTCGGAAATGTCCTTGAGAACCAAGTGGTCGCCGAAGGATTTGCTCAGATGCTTAACGTCTATCACTTTGACGCAGCCTCCTTTCCAGTAAACTTTGCAGCCAGCTGAAGATCATGACCAGCAGCAGATAGATGCAGGCGATGCCGATGAGGGGGAACATCTGCTCGTAGGTGCGGCCGTAAATGGCCTGGGCGGCGTAGACCATCTCCTTGCCGCCGATGACGGTGATCAGGGAGGTGTCCTTCAGCAGCATGATGAACTCGTTGCCAAGAGCCGGTAAAATGGCCTTGAAGGCCTGGGGAATGACGATCAGACGCATGGTGTCGATGTAGCCGAGGCCAAGGCTCCGCCCCGCTTCCGCCTGACCGGGGTCAAGGGACATGAGGCCGCCCCGGATGATCTCGGAGACGTAAGCGCCGGAGTTGATGCCCAGGGTCAGGGCGCCCACCATGGTGTAGTTCCGGGAGAAGGAGAAGATCACGAAGCCCATGATCAGCAGCTGCACCATCATGGGCGTGCCGCGGATGACGGTGACGTATACCTTGCAGATGCCGTTGAGCAGGCCGAGAACGGGATTTTTGTGTCCCGTCCGCTGCTGGTCGTGGGCGGTCCGGATCACGGCTACCACAATGCCGAGGATGATGCCCAGGGTCAGCGCCATGGCCGTGACCAGCAGGGTGGTGCCCACGCCGTTTAAGTATTGCTTCCAGCGGCTTCCTTCGATAAATGCCTGATAGAATTTGACGTAGAATTCCTGCCAGAAGGATGCGGTGCCGTCCCGCATCAGGGGCTTCCAAAGTTCGTAAAGTTCCACAGCTTCACCTTCTAATTTCATTATAGTGTTATACGCAGAAAATCGGCCTTCCCGGTGCGAAGGTCGGTTTTCCGGGTACAACCGTGCCAGGGGCGGCTCAAGCCGCCCCTGGCTAAGCGATCGGATCATTCAGCGGTGATGTACTTGTCAACGATGGCCTGAATGGTACCGTCGGCAGTCAGCTCGGCCAGCGCCTGGTTGATGGCGTCCAGAAGGGCAGTGTTGTCCTTGTTCACGCCGATGGCGTAGTTCTCGGTGACGTACTCGGTATCGAGAATGGTCAGACCGGGGTTAGCGGCCACAAAGGCCTCGGCAGGAGCGGAGTCGATGACCACGCAGTCAACCTGACCGTTGATCAGAGCCTGCACGGCGGAAGCACCGTTGTCATAGGCGGTGACATGATCGTCGCCGTAATCGTCGGAGGTGTAGATGTAGCCGGTGGTGCCGCGCTGGGTGCCGATCATCTTCTCGCCCAGGTTGTCCAGGGTCACGTCGGAGCCTTCCTTGACGATGACCACCTGCACGCCGGTGGCGTAGCTGTCGGAGAAGTTCATGACCAGCTTCCGATCCTCGGTGACGGTGACGCCGGCCATAACGATGTCGGATTTATTCTGCTGCACAGCCAGCAGAGCGGCGTCGAAGTCCATATCGTCCACGACCAGCTCCAGACCCAGCTTCTCGGCGATGGCGCCGGCGACCTCAACATCGATGCCCTCGTAGCTGCCGTCGTCGGCGACCATCTCATAGGGAGGGAAGGCGGCGTTGGTGGACATGATCAGCTTACCGGGCTTAACGGTCTTCAGCTCGGCAGCGGCGGTCTCGGCAGCTGTGGTCTCAGCGGCCGTGGTCTCGGCAGCGGCGGTGGCGGTGGGCGCCTCGGTGGCGGCGGTGGTGGCCTTGGCGGTGTTGCTGCTGCCGCAGCCGGCGAACATGGACATGACCATCAGAACGGTCAGCGCAAGTGCGAATACCTTTTTCATAAATTTTACTCTCCTTTTCATTTTTGACCTCCCGTAGCCGGGAGGTGATTGATGAGTGCATTATAGCGCGTATGTTATTCACCGTCAATAGGATGAATATACAACAATAAAAGAAAAATCAGGCTGCGCATAATGAAAATACCACAAAAACACGCAAATTCAATATGAATATGTGAATATTCATGGGCTTTATCCCAAATCATACCAACGTAAGGGCGAATATTATTCATTGCGGATGAATATGCAACAGAACAGACCGCCGGTTGACGGGGCTGCCGGTATCTGGTATAATTTACGCAAATACCGCGACCGGGAGGATGCCTTATGAAAACCACCGTCAGAGAACTGGATTACGAAAAAGTCATGGCGCTGCCCCAGTATCCCCATCTGCATCCCGTCAGACCCGGCATTTTCTGGCGTACCCTCGTCCGGGTGCTGTCCATGTTGGGACTGGTCGGAACCCGCTTCCGTTACACCGGCGAGGGCATGGAGAAGGTCGGCAGGAACGAGCCGTGCCTGATCCTCATGAATCATTCCTGCTTTCTGGATCTGCTGATCGCAAGCACCATTCTCTACCCCCGCCCCTACAATATTATCTGTACATCCGACGGCTTCGTGGGCATGGGCGGGCTGAAGGCGCGGCTGATGCGCGCCATCGGCTGCGTGCCCACCCGGAAATTCGTCACCGATCTGACCCTGGTGCAGGATATGCTCTATTGCCTGAAGGATCTGAAAAGCAGCGTGCTCATGTACCCGGAGGCAAGCTATTCCTTTGACGGCACCTGCACGGCGCTGCCCCGGAAGATGGGTGTGCTGCTGAAAAAGCTGGACGTGCCGGTGGTGATGATCGAGACCTTCGGCGCGTTCAGCCGCAATCCGCTGTACAATGAATTGCAGGTGCGCAGAAGCGTACCCGTTTCGGCGAAGGTGCGATTGCTCTACAGCCGGGAGGACTTGAAGGAGAAATCCGTCAAGGAGCTGTCCGACGGGCTGGACGCGGCCTTTTCCTTCGACCAGTTCCGCTGGCAGAAGGAAAACGGCATAAAGATCACCGACGACTTCCGGGCGGACGGTCTGGAGCGTATTCTATACAAATGCCCCCACTGCGGCACGGAGGGAGAGACGAAAGGCAAGGGCACCGGCCTGACCTGCCGCCATTGCGGTAAGCACTGGGAGCTGACCCCCATCGGCGACCTGGCAGCGTCGGAAGGGGAGACGGAGTTCGCCCACATCCCCGACTGGTATCGCTGGGAACGGGAGCAGGTGCGCCGGGAGCTTGAGGACGGGACATACAGGCTGGACATCGACGTGGACATTGCCATGATGGTGGATTTCAAGGCCATTTATAAGGTGGGGCAGGGACACCTGACCCACGGCCGGGAGGGCTTCACCCTCACCGGATGTGACGGAAAACTCCGCTACACCCAGAAGCCCACGGCCTCCTACGGCCTCTATGCCGACTATTACTGGTACGAGATCGGGGACACCATCTGCATCGGCGACAACCGGTGCCTCTACTACTGCTTTCCCAAGGAAGGCTACCCGGTGGCGAAGACCCGTCTGGCGGCGGAGGAGCTGTACAAGCTCTGCAAGACCCGGGCGCTGGCAAAATAGTAAAAAGGCAACACCGCACAATTGCGTCCGCGAGTCTCAGACGTCTTTTTGCCGAATTGTGCGGTGTTGCCATGAAAAACCCCCGACTTCGGTTGACCAGACCAAGTCGGGGGTTTTCAGAGAAAAAGAGAGGTAAGAAAATGAAAAAGAAAATTATCATTGAGTACGCTTTCATTATATCCGGGGGCTATTAAGAAATTAAGTGAGCAAATATTAAATAAGTGTTAAGCATGTAAAATCAAGAGGGGGAATTTTGTGCAAAATGCCAAATGTGAATTTTTTGTGGCATTGTCATCGCGACTCTTGACATTTTTTGAAATTGGGGTATAGTAAGGGCAGATGAATTGGCACTCTTACTGCGAGAGTGCCAAAGCGAAGGGAAGGTAAAGTAGATGAACTTCAATAACTATACCCAAAAATCGATTGAAGCCGTCCAGAGCGCGCAGCAGCTGGCGGTTCAGAATTCCCATCAGCAGATGGAGCAGGTGCATCTGCTTCTGGCATTGCTGCGGCAGGAGGGCGGTCTGATCCCTCAGCTGCTGAAAAAGATGGGCGTTACGGTGGAGAGCCTGGAAGCGGCGGCGGAGGCCGAGCTGCAGAAGATCCCCGGCGTAAGGACAAGTCAGACCATGGACAGCTTTTATGTCAGCGCCGACGTGCAGGCCGCGTTCAATGCGGCGGAGCAGCAGGCGCAGACCATGAAGGATGAGTACGTGTCCGTGGAGCATCTGTTCCTGGGGCTGCTGGAAGCCGCCCGGGGCGGTGTGAAGGAGCTGTTCAAGACCTATCAGATCACAAAGGAGCGTGTTCTCAAGGCCTTGCAGGAGGTTCGCGGCAATCAGCGCGTCACCACCGACAACCCGGAGGGCACCTATGAGGCGCTGCAGAAGTACGGCACGGATCTTGTGAAGAAGGCACGGGATCAGAAGATGGATCCGGTCATCGGCCGTGACGAGGAGATTCGGAACGTGATCCGCATTCTGTCCCGGAAGACGAAGAACAACCCTGTGCTCATCGGCGAACCCGGCGTTGGCAAGACCGCCATTGTGGAGGGGCTGGCTCAGCGGATCGTCAAGAAGGAGGTTCCTACCTCTTTGCAGGATAAGACCGTGTTTTCCCTGGATATGGGCGCGCTGGTGGCAGGCGCCAAGTACCGGGGCGAATTTGAGGAGCGGTTAAAGGCCGTTCTGAACGAGGTCAAGCAGTCTGAGGGCAGGATCCTGCTGTTCATCGATGAGCTGCACACCATTGTGGGCGCAGGAAAAACCGAGGGCAGCATGGACGCAGGAAACCTTTTGAAGCCTATGCTGGCACGAGGCGAGCTGCACTGCATCGGCGCCACGACCCTGGACGAGTACCGGCAGTATATTGAGAAGGATCCGGCGCTGGAGCGCCGTTTCCAGCCCGTTATGGTCAACGAGCCTACGGTGGAGGACACCATTGCCATTCTGCGTGGCCTGAAGGACCGCTATGAGAACTTCCACGGCGTGAAGATCACGGATCCCGCCATCATTGCCGCCGCAACTCTTTCCCACCGGTATATCACCGATCGGTTCCTGCCGGATAAGGCCATCGACCTGATCGATGAGGCCTGCGCCCAGCTGCGGACCGAGCAGGACTCCATGCCGACGGAGCTGGACAGTATGAACCGCCGTATCATCCAGCTGCAAATCGAGGAGGAGTCTCTGAAGAACGAGGAGGACGCGCTTTCCAAGGGTCGGTTGGTTCAGATCCGCAAGGAGCTGGCCGAGGAGCAGGAGAGCTTCAACGCCAAGAAGGCTCAGTGGGAGAACGAAAAGAACTCCCTGAAAAAGGTGCAGCAGCTGCGTAAGGACATCGAGGATCTGCATCGCCAGATCGAGGCTGCCGAGCAGAGCTACGACCTGGGCAAGGCTGCCGAGCTGAAATACGGCCGCCTGCCGCAGCTGCAGAAGCAGCTGGAGGAGCAGGAGCGCCGGAACCAGCAGGAGGGAGACGGCGCTCTGGTTCACGAGAAGGTCACGGACGAGGAGATTGCCAAGATCGTGGAGCGCTGGACGGGAATCCCCGTTTCCCGGCTGGTGCAGGGCGAGCGGGAGAAGCTGCTGACCCTGGACGAGACCCTCCACAAGCGGGTGGTCGGTCAGGACGAAGCGGTTCAGGCCGTCACGGAAGCCATTCAGCGCAGCCGCGCGGGCATTCAGGACCCCAACCGTCCCATCGGTTCGTTCCTGTTCCTCGGCCCCACGGGCGTGGGCAAGACCGAGCTTGCCAAGGCGCTGGCACAGGCGCTGTTTGACGACGAGAACAATATGGTGCGTATCGACATGTCCGAATACATGGAGAAATACTCCGTGTCCCGTCTGATTGGCGCGCCTCCCGGATACGTGGGCTATGAAGAAGGCGGCCAGCTGACCGAGGCGGTGCGCCGGAAGCCCTACTCCGTCGTTCTGTTCGACGAGGTGGAGAAGGCGCATCCTGACGTGTTCAACGTGCTTCTGCAAGTGCTGGACGATGGCCGGATCACCGATTCTCAGGGCAGAACGGTGGACTTCAAGAATACCATTCTGATCCTGACCTCCAACCTCGGCTCTGAGTATATCCTGAACGGCATCAACGCCGACGGCACCATCGAGGAAAGCGCAAAGGAACAGGTTCGCGCGCTGCTGCGCCGCACTTTCCGGCCGGAATTCCTCAACCGTCTGGACGAGATCGTGTTCTACAAACCCCTGACCAAGGAGAATGTGACAAAGATCATCGACCTGCAGATCGCCAAGCTCAACGACCGACTGGCTGACCAGCAGATCCGCTGTGAGCTGACGCCTGCGGCCAAGGCCGCCATTGTGGATGCGGCCTATGACCCGCAATACGGTGCCCGTCCCCTGCGCCGGTATGTCCAGCATACGGTGGAGACCATGCTCAGCAAGCGTCTGCTCCGTGGCGACATCACCCCGGGTCAGACTGTCATCGTGGACGCCGAAAACGGCGAACTGGTGATGAAATAATTCCCCAAGAACAAATGCCCTGTCCGCTTTTCAGCGGACAGGGCATTTGCGTCTATTCCAATTCTGTGCGGAGGGTGAAGGTTTCCGGCAGGTGGAAAATTTCTTTTTTCAGGAACAGGGGATAGAAATACTCCTGTTCCAGCTGTTCAAATGCCAGCCACTCAAATTCATGGGTGTGGTGCCGCTCCAGCAGGGTGAACTTCTCGCCCCTGGACAGCAAATCCGCATGAGAAATGTCCATCAGGAAGTACAGACACAGCTCGTGGTAGTGCAGGCCGTCCACGTCCTCCGTGAAAAACGCCTGATTCAGCCACAGGGGACGGACGATCTCTGGGGTGATCTCCAATTCCTCCTGAACCTCCCGCGCCACGGCGGCTTCTGCCGTTTCCCCCATCTGCACTCTCCCGCCGGGGAGGTAATAGTAGGGAGAGCGCTCGTCGTGCATGGCAAGCAGCCTGCCCTCTGAAAGGATGACGGCGCAGACCCGGTAGTTAAACTTCTCCTTGCCGTCAACAAAAGAAAGGTCTATGCCGCTCATACGTACTGCTGGGTGTTCACGTCCACCACGCCCCGGGTCGTCAGACGCAGGGTGGGGATGACGGGCAGGCTCATGAAGGACAGGGTCATGAACGGGTCGATGTCCGTGCCGACGCCCAGAGCGTGGGCGGCCTTCTTGGCGTCTTCCAGAAGAGTGTTGACCTCCCGCAGGGGCTTGCCGCTGATGATACCGGCAATTTCCAGAGGAAGCTCGGCCAGCACCTGCCCGTTCTCCACCACCACGATACCGCCGTGGTTCCGGGCGATGCGGTTGACGGCGAAGGCCATGTCCTCGTCATTTGTACCGACGCAGATGATGTTGTGGCTGTCGTGGGCGACGGAGGTGGCAACCGCGCCGGATTTCAGGCCGTAGCCCTTGAGGTAGCCGATGCCGATGTGGCGGGTGTTTTTATGCCGCTCTACCACCGCCATTTTCAGAATGTCCTTGAACACGTCCACCCCGGCGGCGTAGCCCGCGTCCTCGGTGATGATCTGCCCCGGCACCATGCCGATAACGCCCCGCAGGCGGGTGTTGGCAAAGTCCGCAGGGGAAAGCACCGGCAGATGGAAGGTGTCGTGGGCGCGCTTGTTCAGATGCTCCGGGATCTCGGGCAGGGGGAAATCCTCCACAATGCCGTCGTGATAGACCCGCTTGCCCCGCTTGTACACCGTCACCACGTGGAAATCCTTCAAATCCTCCACAATGGCGAAGTCCGCCAGATACCCGGGGGCGATGGCGCCCCGGTTGTTCAGCAGGAAGTACCGGGCGGCGTGAAGACAGGCCACCTGCACCGTCATGATGGGGTCGGCGCCCATGGCCACGGCTTCCCGGCAGATGTAATCGATGTGCCCCTTTTCCAGCAGATCGCTGGGATGCTTGTCGTCGGTGCAGAACATGCAGCGGCTGAAATATTTCTGGGACTGGATCAGGGGCATCAGGGCTTCTAAGTTCCGGGCGGCGGTGCCCTCCCGGATCATGATGAACTGCCCCAGCCGGAGCTTCTGCATGGCGTCGTCAATGTCCGCGCACTCGTGGTCGGAGTAGACGCCGGCGGCGATGTAGGCGTTCAGGTCGGTGCCGGAGAGGCCGGGGGCGTGGCCGTCGATCTTCTTGTGGTGCGCCTGAGACGCAATGATCTTGGCAACGGTGGGGGCGTCGGCGGAGATCACGCCGGGGAAATTCATCATTTCCGCAAGACCCAGCACCCGGGGGTGGTCGAAAAAGCTGTCGATGTCCCGGTAGTCCAGATTCGCGCCGCTTTCGTCCAGCGCCGACGCCGGGACGCAGGAGGGGATCATGAACTGGGTGTCCACGGGCAGCCCCTCCGTGGCGCAGAGCATATAGTCGATGCCGTCGGTGCCCATGACGTTGGTGATCTCGTGAGGGTCGGTGATGACGGTGGTGGTGCCGTGGGGGATGACCGCCCGGGCAAACTCCGCAGGGGACACCAGACTGGATTCCAAGTGGATGTGGGCGTCGATGAAGCCGGGGCAGACGATCTTGCCGGTCATGTCCACTTCCTCCCGGCCTTCGTAGCTGCCGAGGCCCACAATCAGACCCTCCGCCACCGCAATGTCCCCGGTGTCCAGCTCCCCGGAAAACACATTGACATAGGTGGCGTTTTTCAGAACCAGATCGGCTTTCTCCCGCCCGGCGGCGACATCGATGATGTGCAGCTTTTTCAGAAGCTTGCGGTTGATCTTTCCCGACCAGCTTTCCGTATAACTCATAAACTCTGCTCCTTTCCGATTTTTTGACCAGTATAGCACAGCCGGGAGAAAATGTAAATGAATTCTTTACTGGATTGAGACTTGCAAAAGAATGGAAAGTTGCTATAATAGGAGAAACATACGATGGCGGGGTGTGCCTGCCGGAAAGGAGCGCAAATATGTCTCTGCGGGGAAAGCTGGTGCTTTTCTGGATGAAGCACCGACCCAGGCACATTGCCACCACGCAGATGGTCGCGTTGATGTTCGCCGCGATCATTCTTCTGGGGGCGCTGCTGCTGACCCTGCCCGCCGCGTCCCGGGACGGGGTGTCCTGCGGACTGCGCCCGGCACTGTTTACGGCCACCTCCGCGACCTGCGTCACGGGGCTGGTGCTATATGATACCTGGAGCCAGTGGAGCGGATTTGGCCAGGTCGTCATTTTGTGCCTGATTCAGATCGGCGGACTGGGATTTATGTCCGTGGCGACGCTGCTGATTTTCCTGCTGCGCAGGAAGGTGAGTCTGCGGCAAAGGCTGATGATCGCCCAGTCTCTGAGCGTAAGCGATATCATGGGTGTGGTTCGGCTGCAAAAGCTGGTGATCGTCGGCAGCTTTTGCGTGGAGGCCGTGGGGGCGCTCATTCTGACCCTTCGGTTCTGGCCGGCGTACGGATTGGGAAAAGCACTGAGCTGGGGTGTGTTCCATTCCGTTTCTGCGTTCTGCAACGCGGGGTTCGATATTTTCGGCTCCATCGCGCCGGGGCAGAGCCTGATAGAATTCCATACGGATCCCGTTGTCCTGCTGACGCTGGCGGCGCTGATCATCATCGGCGGTCTTGGCTTTCTGGCGTGGGAAAACATCGCCCAGAAGCGCTCCTTCCGTAAGGTCAGCGTCTATACCAAGCTGGTGCTGCTGGTAACCGCTGCGCTGCTTGCCGCCGGGTGGGCGGGGATCTGCCTGCTGGAATGGAACAACCCGGAGACGCTGGGCGGCATGACTGTGGGCGAAAAGCTGCTCAACGGCTTTTTCCAGTCCGCGACACTGCGCACGGCGGGGTTTGCGGCGATCGATCAGGCGAAGCTGACGGAAAGCGGCAAGGCCTTTTCCTGCGTGCTGATGTTCATCGGCGGTTCCTCCGGCTCCACCGCCGGCGGCATCAAGACCGTGACGTTTCTGGTGCTGGTGCTGACCATCTGGGCAAGAGCCAGAGGGAAAAGAGCGGTCTGTGCCTTCAAGCGGACGATTCCCGATGAGCAGACCCAGAACGCCATGATCATCGCCTTTATCGTGCTGGCGTCGGCCGTCTTCGGCGGCATTTTCATCAGCGCCACGTCGCCTATGAGCTTTACGGACGCCATATACGAGGCGATTTCCGCGCTGGCGACCGTGGGATTAAGCGCGGGGGGGACGGCTTCCTTGAGCATTCCGGCGCAGATCCTGATCATTGTTTATATGTATTTCGGACGGGTCGGCGTGCTGACCATCAGTCTGGGCTTCCTGGCGGGAAAACAGGCAGAGGAACGGTTCCGCTATGCGGAAACCAATTTGCTGATCGGATAAGGAGAAAAACATGAAGTCTTACATTGTTATCGGTCTTGGCCGTTTCGGCGGCTCTCTGGCGCGGCAGCTGTGCACGCTGGGGGCGGAGGTGCTGGCCATGGACGTGCACAACGACCTGGTGCAGCAGCTTGCCAACGACGTCACCCACGCGGTGGTGGGCGACGCCCGGGACAAGGAAGTCCTGCGGGCGCTGGGCGTGCGGAATTTTGACTGTGCGGTCGTTGCCATCGGCGCCGATCTCGCGGCCTCCGTGCTGGTCACCATGAACCTAAAGGAGCTGGGTGCATCCTACATCGTGTGCAAAGCCCACGACGAGACCCACCGCCTGGTGCTGGAAAAGCTGGGGGCTGACCGGGTGGTCATCCCGGAGCAGGAGCATGCCCAGCGGCTGGCAAGAAGCATGTATTCCCACAATGTGCTGGATTACATCGAGCTTTCCCAGGACTACGGGATTCTGGAGGTTCCCGCCCCCAAGAGCTGGATCGGCAAGTGCATCAACGAGCTGAACGTCCGGGCAAAGCTGGGCGTGAACATCATCGCCGTGGAGAACGGGGACAAGACCAACGTTTCCCCCGCTGCGGATTACCGTATCCAGGAGGGCGACGTGATGGTGGTGCTGGGGGACAATTACGCCCTCAGTGCGGTGCAGAAGCTGTGACGGAGCAGAGGATCACCTCCCGGAAAAATCCCCTGCTGCAGCAGGTGAAGAAGCTGCTTTCCTCCCGGAAGGCCAGGGAGGAAGCGGGGCTGTTCGCCGCCGACGGGGTCAAGCTCCTGGCGGAGGCCGTCCGCTGGTATCCGGGACTGGATACGGTGATCCTATCCGACGGCGTTGAGGCGGACGTGCCGGAATCCGTGCGCCTTCTTCGGGTGCCGGAGGACGTGATGGCCTCCATCTCCCCCATGGAAAGCCCCCAGGGGGCGCTGTTTCTGTGCCGCCTGCCGGAAAGAAAAACGTATGTGCCCCAGCCCGGCTGCCTGCTGCTGGACGGCATTCAGGACCCGGGAAACCTGGGAACCATTCTGCGGACGGCGGACGCGCTGGACATTCCCGTGACGCTGCTGGAAGGGTGCGCCGACCCCTACGGCCCCAAGACGGTACGCGCCGGCATGGGCGCGGTGTTTAGAACCCAGCCGGTGAAGGCGGACTGGGCGGAGGTAAAGACCGCCTGTGCAGAAGCCCAAATTCCCGTGGCGGTGACGGCACTGAGTCGGCGGGCGAAGGACTTGCGTCAGGCCAATTTGCGCAGTATGGCGGTGGTCATCGGCAGCGAAGGGCAGGGCGTACGCCGGGAAATTCTGGAAAGCGCCGACGGGGAGCTGATCATCCCCATGAATAAGCGCTGTGAGTCCCTGAACGCGGCGGTGGCGGCGGCCATCGTCATGTGGCAGATGAAACAGTAATAGAGAGAAACAGGTGAGAAAATGCTGGTACACTGGATATGGTTTGCCCGTTGCCCCGGGCTGAACGACCGGGACAAAATGGCGCTATTACAGCATTTTCGGGATCCTGAGGACATTTTCTTCGCCGACGACGGATCATTTGACGCTATCGGCCTTAAGGAGGACGCAAAGGCTGCCCTCCTGGAGAAGGATCTGACTTCCGCGGAGGAAATTCTGGAGGCCTGCGACCGGGAAAAGCTCCACATTCTGACCTGTCAGGATGCGGCCTACCCCGCACGGCTGAAAAACATTGCCGACCCGCCCATTGTGCTGTATTACAGGGGACGGCTGCCGGATTTTGACGGAAGCCCGGTGATCGGTGTGGTGGGTACCCGGAAGGCGTCGGCCTACGGCCTGACCACCGCCAAGCGCATGGGGTATCAGATCGCCCGGTGCGGCGGCATCGTGGTATCCGGAATGGCCTACGGCATCGACGGCATGGCCATGGCGGGAGCCTTGACCGCAGGCGCGCCGGCGGTGGGCGTGCTGGGCTGCGGCGCGGATATCGTCTATCCCATTTCCAACCGGGCGCTGTTCCGGGACACGGAGGAATACGGCTGCATCCTCAGCGAATTCGCGCCGGGGACGCCGCCGGCCAAATGGACGTTCCCCAAGCGGAACCGCATCATCAGCGGCCTGAGCTGCGGCGTTCTGGTGGTGGAAGCGCCGGAGAAAAGCGGCGCGCTGATCACCGCCCGCTTAGCCGCCGAGCAGGGGCGGGACGTGTTCGCGGTGCCGGGAAACATCGACCAGCCGTCCTTTGTTGGAAGCAACCGTCTTCTGCGGGACGGGGCGATCATGGTTTCCTCCGGCTGGGACGTTCTGAGCGAATACGAAGCCCTGTTTCCGGATAAGATTCGGAAGGAAGATGCGCCCGCCCGCCAGACGGCCTACCCCGACGAGGTGCGAAAGGCCGCGGAGGAAGAAAAACCGCTGCTGAAAGTGGCGCAGAAATCCCGTCTTCCCCGGAAAAATGCGAATCTTAAAAAAGATTTAGCCCCTCAGGGCATTGACAAGACGCCTTCCGCGCCTTATAGTGACGTAGGTTCGGTCAGGCCGAAGCTGTCGCCGGAGGAGCAGACCATTGTGGACGCTTTGAGCGGCGGCGAGCGGCTGGTGGACGATGTGATCGCCGAAACCGGCCTGTCCACCGGAAAGCTGCTTTCCAGCCTGACCATGCTGGAACTGAAGGGCATTCTCAAGCGCCTGCCGGGCAAGCGCATTGTTCTGAGCAGGAAACTTTGAATAAATCGTCTTCGGCTGAGCAGCGGATCTTTTTCCCCAGCTGTGCGGTTCTGAAAGCGGGAAATATAGCGCAGCCGTTGCCGGCACAAGCCGGCTTACGGATGCGGCATACCCCTTGCGGGTACACAAAGTATTCCTCCGCTTTCAGAACCTTCATCTGGTGAAAAATCTCTCGCTGTCAGCTCTCGCCGATTTATTCAGAGCTTCCAGAGATGTAACCGCACAAATTTGAAGTTACGAAACGGAGAATTTTCATTCATGGGTAAACCTGAAAATCTGGTGATCGTGGAGTCCCCCTCCAAGGCGAAGACCATTGGCAAATACTTAGGAGACAACTATGTTGTCAAGGCCAGCATGGGGCATCTCCGGGATTTGCCGAAAAGCACCATGGGCGTGGATTTGGAGCATGATTTCACGCCTCACTATATCCCCGTCCGGGGCAAGGAATCCCTGATCAGGGAACTGAAAACCGACGCGGAAAAGGCGAAAACCGTGTACCTCGCGACTGACCCTGACCGGGAGGGCGAGGCCATTTCCTGGCATTTGAAAGAGCTGCTGAATCTCCCCGACGGGAAGGCGCAGCGGGTGACCTTTAACGAGATCACCCAGAAGGTGGTCAAAGAGTCCATCCGCCGCCCCCGGGACATCGACTATGATCTGGTGGACGCCCAGCAGGCGCGGCGGATCCTGGACAGGATCGTGGGCTATGAGCTTTCCCCGCTGCTGTGGAAAAAGATCCGGCGGGGCCTGTCCGCGGGCCGCGTCCAGTCCGTCGCCACCCGGCTGGTGGTTGACCGGGAAAATGAGATCCGGGCGTTCCAGCCCAAGGAATACTGGACGCTGGACGTGACACTCAGCCGCATGGGCAAGCCCGGCTCCTTCGTCGCCCGCTACTGGGGCGAGGAAAAGAAGCGGGAGCTGGAAAATGAGGAACAGACCCTTGCCGTGATCGGCGACATCGACGGGAAGGAATTTGACGTTACCAACGTCAAAAAAGCGGAGAAGAAGCGCTATTCCGCCCCGCCCTTCACCACCTCCACCCTGCAGCAGGAGGCGTCCCGGAAGCTGGGCTTCACGCCCAAAAAGACCATGATGATCGCCCAGCAGCTGTATGAAGGCGTGGACGTGGCAGGCGAAGGCACCACGGGCTTAATCACCTACATGCGTACCGACTCTCTGCGGCTTTCCGACGAGGCCATGGACGCCGCCGCCGGGTTTATCCGCAGCCGCTACGGAAACGAATATTATTACGGTCAGCACCACGTGTTCAAGACCAAGGCGGGTGCCCAGGACGCCCACGAAGCCATCCGGCCGTCCCATGTGGAGCTGGAGCCGGAGCGGGTGCGTACCAGCCTGACCCCCGATCAGTATAAGCTCTATAAGCTCATCTGGAGCCGCTTTCTTGCGACGCAGATGGCCTGCGCCGTTTACGATACCGTGTCCATCGACGCCATGTGCGCCGGACACGTGTTCCGCGCCAGCCACCAGAGCCTGCGCTTCGCCGGCTTTATCGCCGTTTACGAAGAGGGGCGGGACGACGAGCAGGAGGCCGTCGGCTCTCCGCTGCCGGAGCTGGCGGTGGGGGAGAAGACGCTTCCCTCCAACATCCAGAAGGAGCAGCATTTCACCCAGCCCCCCGCCCGGTATACCGAGGCGACGCTGGTCAAGGCCATGGAGGAAAAGGGCGTCGGCCGGCCTTCCACCTACGCCGCCACCGTGTCCACCATTGAAGACCGGGAGTATGTGGTCAAGCAGGACAAGCGCCTTGCCCCCACGCCTCTGGGCGAGATCGTCACCGGGCTGATGGAGAAGCATTTCACCGATATCATCGACGTGGAGTTTACCGCCAACATGGAGTCCCGTCTGGATGATGTGGAAGCGGGCAAGCAGAACTGGAAGGACTTGCTGGCGGATTTCTACAAGGATTTCAGCAAGGAGCTGTCCGACGCGGAGACGGCGCTGGAGGGGGTTCGCCTGAAGGTGCCGGAGGAGGAGACCGACGAGGTCTGCGAGCTGTGCGGACGGAAAATGGTGATAAAAACCGGCCGGTTCGGCAAATTCCTGGCCTGCCCGGGCTACCCGGAGTGCAAAAACACCAAGCCTTTGGTGGAGCGGATGCCGGGCCGCTGCCCCAGGTGCGGCAGCGGCTTGCTCAAGCGCAAGTCCAAGAAGGGCTACGCCTACTACGCCTGCGAGCGGGGCGCGGAGTGCGGCTTCATGACCTGGGACGTTCCCACCGCCGAGGACTGCCCGGAATGCGGCCAGACCCTGTTCAAGAAATCCGGAAAGGGGCGCATGAAGCCCTTCTGCATTAACCCAAATTGCTCCCGCTTCCTGCCGGAAGACCAGCGGGGCTACTATAAGAAGAAGACCGCCGAGGACGGAGCGTCCGCCCCGGAGGAAAAGACTGCCGAGAAGAAAGCCCCGGCGAAGAAGACGGCAGCAAAGAAAACGACGGCGAAAAAGACTGCGGTGAAGAAGACCGCCGTCAAGACCCCGGCGAAGACGACGACGAAAACATCCTCTGAGAAGGAGAGCAAGGCATGAGGGTAAACGTCATCGGCGCGGGGCTGGCCGGAAGCGAGGCGGCCTGGCAGCTGGCAAACCGGGGCGTCGAGGTAGCGCTTTACGAAATGAAGCCCCAAAAGATGACCCCTGCCCACCACAGCACGGATTTTGCCGAGCTTGTCTGCTCCAATTCCCTGCGGGGCGACCGGCTGGAGAACGCCGTGGGGCTTCTGAAGGAGGAGCTGCGCCGCTGCGGCAGTTTGATTCTTTCTTGCGCCGATGCCACGAGAGTGGAGGCGGGCGGCTGTCTGGCGGTAGACCGGGGCGGCTTTTCCCGGATGGTCACGGAGAAAATCCGGAATCACCCCAATATCACGGTGATTTCCGAAGAAATCACCGAAGTCCCCGAGGGGCCGGTGATTATCGCCACGGGGCCGCTGACCTCCGACGCGCTCAGCAAAGCCATCGGACATTACTTCGGGGAGACCGGGTATCTGCACTTTTTTGACGCTGCCGCTCCCCTGGTTTCGGCGGAATCCATCGACATGGATCTTGCCTGGTGGCAGTCCCGGTACGACCGGGGAACGCCCGACTACATCAACTGCGCCATGAACAAGGATCAGTACGAAGCCTTCGTCCGGGAGCTGACAAATGCCGAGGAAGCTCCGGTGCATGGCTTTGAGGACAAGAATGTCTTTGAGGGCTGTATGCCCGTGGAGGTCATGGCGCGGCGGGGCGTGGATACCCTGCGCTACGGCCCCATGAAGCCCGTTGGACTGAAAAATCCCGCCACCGGCCGTGAGCCTTACGCCGTGGTGCAGCTGCGGCAGGACAACGCGGCAAAAAGCGTGTACAATCTGGTGGGCTTCCAGACCCACCTGAAATTCGGCGAGCAGAAGCGGGTATTTTCCATGATACCGGGTCTTGAAAACGCGGAATTTGTCCGCTACGGCGTGATGCACCAGAACACCTTCCTGCAAAGCCCCAGGCTGCTGGACAAGTATTACGCAGACCGCCGCAATCCGCTGGTGGCCTTTGCCGGGCAGATGACCGGCGTGGAAGGGTACGTGGAATCCACGGCCTCCGGGTATCTGGCGGCGGTGGCCATGGCGGCCAAGGTGCAGGGGCGGGAGCTTCCCGATTTCCCCAAGGAGACCGCCATCGGCGCGCTGGGGCAGTACGTCAGCGACGAAAGCATTGAAAATTTCCAGCCTATGAATATCAACTTCAGCATCATCGCACCGCTGGAAAAGCGCATCCGTAAGAAAGCAGAAAAAAATCTCGCCATTGCCGCGCGGTCGCTGAATGTGATCGATACACTGGTGGCGAAGGGTATCTAAGAGAAAGAGGTGAAACGGTTGAAGATCATTCTTGACGCGATGGGCGGCGACAATGCCCCCGAGGCCCCCGTTTTAGGCGCTGTGGAAGCGGCCAAGACCTACGGCATCGAGATCGTGCTGGTAGGCCGGGGAGAGGACATCCTGGCGGTTCTCAAGAAGCACGGCATTGACAATCTGCCCGAGGGCATGGAGATTTCCAATGCCGACGACGTGGTGGACATGCACGACGATCCCGCATCCGTCATCCACAAGCGGAAAAATTCCTCCATGGTGATGGGGCTTAAAATGCTGGCGGACGGACTGGGCGACGCCTTCGTCTCCGCCGGTTCCACCGGCGCGCTGCTCACCGGCGCGACGCTGCTGGTCAAGCGGGTCAAGGGGATCCGCCGCGCCGCCATGGGTCCTGCCATGCCCAACAAGGCGGGAGGAAAGACCGTGATCGTGGACTGCGGCGCCAACGCCGAGTGTACGCCGGAATTTCTGCTGCAATTCGGCCTGGTCGGCTCCGTTTACGCGAAAAAGCAGCTGGGCGTCGAGAACCCAAAGGTGGGCCTTCTGAACATCGGCACCGAGGACAGCAAGGGCACCGCTCTGCAAAAGGAAGCCTATGCGCTGCTGAAGGACGCGGGAGAGAAGAAGCTTGTCAACTTTGTCGGCAACGTGGAAGCCCGGGATGTTCCTCTGGGCGCGGTGGACGTTGTGGTCTGCGACGGCTTCAGCGGCAACGTGCTGCTGAAAAGCATCGAGGGCACCGCCATGTTCATGGGCAGCCTGATGAAGAAAATGTTCAAGAAAAATCTGCTCAGCAAGCTGGGCTATCTTCTGTGCGCCTCCGGCGTCAAGGATCTGATGAAGATGCTGGACTACCGGGAGATCGGCGGCACGCCGTTCCTGGGCATTCGCAAGCCGGTCATCAAGGCTCACGGCGCTTCCGACGTGCTGGCCTTCCGCAATGCGGTGAAGCAGGCGGCGGATGTGGCCGCGTCGGATATCACCGGAGAGTTGGCAGAAAATTTACAGCGGCTGGCAGCCGAAAAAGAGAAGGTGACGGAGCATGATTAAGGATCTGGAGGCCGCCATCGGCTACCGGTTCCGGAATATTTCCCTTTTGCAGAACGCGCTGACCCATTCCTCCTACGCAAACGAGCGCTGGCACAACAGCCTGCTCAGCAACGAGCGCCTGGAATTTCTGGGAGACAGCGTGCTGGGAATGCTGGTGGCGGAGTATCTCTACCGCAATTTCCCCAACCGCCCGGAGGGCGAGCTGACCCGGATGCGGGCGGACATGGTCTGCGAGACCACCCTGGCAAACGCTGCCAACCGCATTGGCCTTGGGAACCATCTGCTCCTTGGTCACGGCGAGGAGCAGGGGGGCGGACGGAGCCGGGACTCCATTCTGGCGGACGCCATGGAGTCGGTGATCGCCGCGTGCTTTCTGGACGGCGGGCTGGACGCGGCGCTGCAGGTGGTCAGGACGTTCATTCTGGTGGAGGTGCCGGTGACCAAGCTGCACAACGCGGACTACAAGACCGAGCTTCAGGAGCTGGTGCAGCAGAAGAAAAATCAGGTGCTGGCCTACGAGCTGGCGGGGCAGTCCGGCCCCGACCACGACAAGCAGTTTTCCGTGGAGGTCTCCCTCAACGGCGCGATCGTTGGCAAGGGCATTGGCAGCAGCAAAAAAAGGGCAGAGCAGGATGCCGCCCGCTGCGCCATCGAGAATCTTTTCCCGGACAAAGCGTAAAATGTCGGAACGACGCGGCCGCAAGGCCGCGTCGTTTTTACGGTATTGCTTTGCTTTTTCCACAAACGGAAAGCTCTCTTTGCGATGATTGCCACTTTTATCGTCGATTACAAGAAAACCGTCTATGCATCATAATCGCAGTTCACGGAGTGAAATACGAGGGGATTCTTACCCTGATATTTTTTGTAGATACGGTAGATCGTCACAAATTCATCAATCGTGATTGCGTGATTTCCGACTGGTGTTACCAGACAGGCTCCCGGCATTCCGTACGCATATTGCTTGCGGGTAATACTTACATGCACCCAGTGGCACCCATAGTTCCAATGATAACAGGCAAATGTGAATCCCTCATCACGAAGCCACGAAAAGAAGGGTGCATTGCTGTTCTCCAAAGATTTGTCGCATACGAGAAATGCTTCTGCTTTTCCCTGACTGATATGAAGTCCCTTTTCTTCCATGAATGTATCCTCCCAAATGTACTCATAAAGAAAAGACCCATCGTTTGATGGGCCTTTGACATTTCTATAGACCCATCATTCAGCCTTTAGCACCTTACCATTCGGCAGGTTGCTGTGCGGTCACAGGGGCTGTCCCTAACGCACTCTCTATGGTTATTTCAGTATATCATAAAATTTTGCTATGTCAATCATGCGGGAAAATAAAATCTCCGGAGCAGGATGACGGCAAAACTTTCCCTTGCTGTATTCGACATATTGTGTTATAATAAACCGAACTATGCAGATAAAACAAAGTACCCGCAGGCAGCTGCCTGCGGTGAAATACAGGATGTGAACAAAATGGGCTCCCAAAAGCCGATGAAACTGAATCTGGGCATGGCGCCGAAGGTCGTTTTGATCATGCTGCTGGACGTGCTTGCCACCGTCGTCTCCTTCTTTCTGGGGCTGTGGTTCCGGTATGATTTTTCCTTTGCCGAAATTCGCCCCGTCCATCTGGATGGCTTTCTGTCCGCCATCGGTCCCTGGTGCGTGATCACGCTTCTGGTGTTCTGGATCTTTAAGCTTTATAACTCCATCTGGGCGTTTGTGAGTACGCCGGAGGTGTTCCGCATTACCGGCGCGTATGCGGTGCTGGGCGTGATCGGCGTGCTGATTTTTCACTTTGACGGCAATCTGATGCCCCGCTCCAGCATGGTGGTGGGCTTCCTGTTCAGCTTCGTCAGCACCGTGGCCATCCGGTTTTCCTACCGGCTGCTCCGGACGGCACAGCGGCGCATCAGCCACTTTACCCACGCCAACGGCGTGAAAAACGTCATGCTTATCGGCGCGGGGGACGCCGGCCGGGCGCTGGCCGTGGAGTTTACCAACAGCGACCATATTCGGGATCACCTGTCCTGCGTCATTGACGACAACCCGGTAAAATGGAACAAGCAGCTGTGCGGCGTGCCCATTGTGGGCGGCCGTCAGGACATTGCCACGGCTGTGAAAAAGTACAAGATCAGCAAGATCATCTTCGCCATTCCCAACTGCACCGCAAAGTCCCGGAAGGAAATTCTGGACATCTGCGCCACCACCGGCTGTGAGGTGCAGATGCTTCCCGGTATTTTCCAGATGGTCAACGGAGAGGTCAGCGTCAGCAAGCTGCGCAAGGTCGATCCCCAGGATCTGCTGGGCAGAGAGCCCATCAAGGTCAATCTGGACGAGATCGTGGGCTATATCTCCGGCAAGGTGGTGCTGGTCACCGGCGGCGGCGGCAGCATCGGCAGCGAGCTGTGCCGTCAGATCGCCCACGCGAAGCCGAAGCAGCTCATTATTCTGGATATTTACGAAAATAATGCCTATGATATTCAAATGGAGCTGCGCCGCACCCACCCGGAGCTGAACCTGGAGGTCATCATCGGCTCTGTCCGGGATGCCGAGCGGGTTCGCCACGTGATGTCCGTTTACCGGCCGGAGCTGGTGTTCCACGCCGCAGCCCACAAGCACGTCCCGCTGATGGAGGAAAGCCCCAACGAGGCCATCAAAAATAACGTCATCGGCACCTACAAGCTGGCGAAGGCCGCCGCGGAGTACGGCGTCAAGCGGTTCGTGCAGATCTCCACCGACAAGGCCGTCAATCCCACCAACATCATGGGCGCGTCCAAGCGCCTGTGCGAGATGGTAATACAGATGATGAACCGGGAGTCCAAAACGGAATTTGTGGCTGTGCGCTTCGGTAATGTTCTGGGCAGCAACGGCAGCGTTATCCCGCTCTTCAAGAAGCAGATCGAGGCCGGCGGCCCCGTGACCGTCACCCATCCCGACATCATCCGGTATTTTATGACCATTCCCGAGGCGGTGAGCCTGGTGCTTCAGGCGGGATACTATGCCAAGGGCGGCGAGATTTTCATTCTGGACATGGGCGAGCCGGTGAGGATCGACACCATGGCACGGAACATGATCCGACTGTCCGGCTACGAGCCGGATGTGGACATCAGAATTGAGTACACCGGTCTCAGACCGGGGGAGAAGCTCTACGAGGAGCTGCTGATGAAGGAAGAGGGAATGCAGGAGACTGCCAACAAGCTCATCCACATCGGCAAGCCCATCGAAATGGACGACGCGCTGCTGGAGCAGCAGCTGAAGCGGCTGGACGAAGCCAGCCGGGAAGAAAGCGAAAACATCAAGGACATCGTCGCGGAGATCGTGCCTACTTACAAGCGCGAGTGTAAGGCCTGACCAAAAACAAGAGAAAACGAGGGAAGCAGAATGTACCGAACGTTTTTCAAACGCCTGCTGGACATTATCCTGTCCGGCTGCGCCATCGTGATATTGTCCCCGCTGCTGCTGGTTATCGCTGTCGCCATCAAAATTGACGACCCCGGCCCGGTGCTGTTCCGCCAGAAGCGGGTGGGGCTTCACAAGACCCATTTTTCCATCATGAAATTCCGCACCATGAAAATGGACACCCCCAGGGACACCCCCACCCATCTGCTGGAAAACCCGGAGCAGTATATTACGAGGGTTGGGAAATTCCTGCGCAAGTCCTCCCTGGACGAGCTGCCCCAGATTTTTCAGATTTTCACGGGGAAAATGTCCATCATCGGCCCCCGGCCTGCCCTGTGGAACCAGTTTGACCTGATCGCGGAGCGGGATAAATACGGCGCGAATGACGTGCGCCCGGGTCTCACGGGCTGGGCGCAGATCAACGGGCGGGATGAGCTGCCCATTGACGTAAAGGCCCGGTTTGACGGGGAATATGTGGAAAAGCTGAGCTTCCCCTTTGACTGCAAATGCTTTTTCGGCACCATCGTTTCCGTGCTGAAGCATGACGGCGTGGTAGAGGGCGGTACCGGCCGGCTGGAAAAGGAGAAGAAATGAAGAACATTCTTATTACCGGCGCCGGAAGCTATATCGGGGTCTCGCTGGAAAACTATCTGGGAAAGTGCCCGGAACGCTACCGGGTGGATTCCCTGGATATGCGGGGAAGCGGCTGGGAAAACCATTCCTTCCGCGGCTACGACGCGGTATTCCACGTGGCGGGGCTGGTGCATCAGCCGGACAGCAAAAACGACCCGGCTCAGGCAGAAGTGTACGATCAGGTCAACCACATCCTCGCGGTGCGGACGGCGGAAAAGGCCAAGGCCGACGGCGTGGGGCAGTTCCTGTTTATGAGCTCGGAGAGCGTGTACGGCCTGACCGCGCCCATCGGCAAGACGGTGGTCATCACGAAGGACACGCCGCTGCACCCCGGGGACAACTACGGCGTCAGCAAGGCCAAAGCGGAAGCGGGCTTGCAGGCGCTGGCGGATGACAGCTTTAAGGTTGCGATTCTTCGCCCGCCCATGATCTACGGCAAGGGCTGCAAGGGAAACTATGTGACCATGGCGAAGCTGGCGAAGAAGCTGCCGGTTTTCCCTTATGTTGCCAACCGGCGTTCCATGCTGTATATCGAGAATCTGACGGAATTTGTCCGTCTGCTTATTGACGATGAGGCGGCGGGCGTTTTCTGCCCCCAGAACAACGAATACACCAACACCAGCGACATGGTCAACTGGATCGCCCACGCAAACGGAAGGGGTATCCTGATGGTGAGGGGCTTTACCTGGGCGCTGAAGCTGCTGCGGTTTGCCTCGCCTGCGGTGGACAAGGCCTTTGGCAGCCTGTGCTATGACTTCGCGCTGAGCGCATACAGCCGGGATTACTGCGTGAAGACCCTGGAGCAGTCCATTCTGGAAACGGAAAAAATCTGATTTTTAGGAAGCGATACTGAACTCCAGTTAAAATCTTTAGAAAAGATTTTAATTGCCCGAAGGGCACGGAGTTCATATGAGACGTGTTTTGTGATTTCTTTCCTTATAAATCACAAAACGGGCAGCGCCGTCAGGCGATGCCTTCCTGATTAAAATCAAAGATTTTAATCAGGAAATAGTATGAAAGAGGGCGGATGGCTTGAAAAAGAAAAGGGATATCCTGTTTTTGTGCCAGTTTTTTTATCCCGAATATATTTCCTCCGCCCAGCTGCCCTATGACACGGTGCTGGCGCTTCGGGACGCCGGGTTCTCCGTGGGCGCGCTGTGCGGCTACCCGCGGGAATACGCCGAGGGCGGGAAGGTTCCCCTGAAGGAGAATGTAAATGACATCCGCATTCACCGGCTGAAATACATTCAGACAGGCCGGGCGGGCTTCCTCGGCCGGATCGTCAACTATTTTTCCTTTACCTTCCATGTGCTGCTGCACCTTCCGGAAATTGCCGGATACCGGGCGGTGGTGGTGTATTCCAACCCGCCGATCCTGCCCTGGATCGCCTCCTGGGCAAAATCGCTGTTCGGCACCAAGCTGGTGTTCGTGTCCTACGACCTCTATCCGGAGGTGGCCACGGTGACGGACACCCTCCGGGAAGGCAGCATGATCTGCAAGCTGATGAACCACATCAACAAATGTGTGTTTCGCCGGGCAGACCGGGTGGTGGCGCTGTCGTCGGAGCAAAGAGACTGCATTCTCCGCACCCGGAACGCCGCCGACGAGCTGGTGACGGTGATCCCCAACTGGTACCGGGACGAGGGCGAGCTGCGTGACCGGAAGGAAAACCGCTTCCGGGATTTGACGGCGGGACGGTTTGTGGTGTCCTATTTCGGAAATATGGGCACCATGCAGGATATGGATACCATTCTGGGCGCCATCCGGGCGCTGCGGGGGGAGAAGGACGTCTTTTTCCTCTTTGCCGGGCACGGCAATAAAATGGAGACGCTGCGGGAGATCGTCGCCCGGGAGGGCATTGAGAATGTCCGCATTTTCAGCTTTCTTCACGGTCAGGACTTTCAGGACGCGCTGGCGGTGAGCGACTGTGCGCTGGTTTCCCTGGAAAAGGGCGCCACGGGGCTTTGCGTCCCCAGCAAGACCTACAGCTACATGATGCAGGGCATCCCCCTGCTTGCCATTATGGACGAGTGCGACATCGTCCGGGACATCCAATCCGGCGCGGGACTTTGGGTGCGCAACGGCGAAAGCCAGCGTCTGGCCGAGGCCATCCGCCTCCTGCGGGACAACCCGGAGAAAGCCCGGGACATGCGCAGAAAATGCCGGGAGCTGTATTTACAAAAGTACACCACCGAAATTTGCACGGGAAAATATGTATCTCTTTTCCGGCAGCTTTTACACCCGGAAACAGGGGAGGAGAATAGAGTATGAGTATTTTTGCCAACAAAACGCTGATGATCACCGGCGGCACCGGTTCCTTCGGAAACGCGGTGCTGAACCGCTTCCTGGACACGGACATCCGGGAGATCCGGATCTTCTCCCGGGACGAGAAGAAGCAGGACGACATGCGCCATGAATTTCAGGCGAAAATGCCGGAGGCGGCGGGGAAGATCAAGTTCTTCATCGGCGACGTCCGTGACCTCGCTTCCGTGAAAAATGCCATGCATGGCGTTGACTACATCTTTCATGCCGCCGCCCTCAAGCAGGTGCCGTCCTGCGAGTTTTTCCCCATGGAGGCGGTGAAGACCAACGTGTTCGGAACCGATAACGTGCTGACCGCCGCCATTGACGCCGGGGTCAAGGCCGTCATCTGCCTGTCCACGGACAAGGCCGCCTACCCCGTCAACGCCATGGGCACCTCCAAGGCCATGATGGAAAAGGTCATCGTTGCCAAATCCCGGACGGTCTCCCCGGAAAAGACAAAGATCTGCTGCACCCGCTACGGAAACGTCATGTGTTCCCGGGGCAGCGTCATTCCGCTGTGGATCGACCAGATCAAGGCGGGCAACCCCATCACCATCACCGAGCCGAGCATGACCCGGTTCATCATGTCTCTGGAAGAGGCGGTGGATCTGGTGCTGTTCGCCTTCCGGAACGGCATCAGCGGGGACATTCTGGTGCAGAAGGCCCCTGCGTGTACCATTGAGACGCTGGCCAAGGCCGTCACCGGCCTGTTCGCCCCCGGCCACGAGATCAAGGTCATCGGCATCCGCCACGGCGAAAAGATGTACGAGACGCTGCTGACCAACGAGGAATGCGCCCACGCCATCGATCTGGGCAATTTCTACCGCGTCCCCTGCGACAAGCGGGATTTGAACTACGACAAATACTTCAAGGACGGCGACACCCAGCGCAACGTCCTCACGGAGTTCAACAGCAACAACACGGAGCTGCTGAACGTAGAGCAGGTGCAGCAGAAGCTTTTGAGCCTGAGCTACATCCGCGGCGAGCTGGAAGCCATGAAAAACAAATAACGGAAGGGTGGATGGCATGAACATTCTGATCACCGGCGCGGCCGGATTTGTGGGTAAGAACCTGACGGCGGCGCTGGAGTGCATCCGGGACGGCCGGGACAAGACCCATCCGGGGCTTTCGGTGGGGGAGCTGTACCTCTACGACATCGCCTCCGACCCGGCGCTTCTGGAAACGGCCTGCCGGAAGGCGGACTTCGTCTTTAACCTCGCCGGCGTCAACCGCCCGAAAAATCAGGAAGAGTTCATGCAGGGAAATTTCGGCTTTGCCTCCACGCTGCTGGACACGCTGAAAAAGTACCGTAACACCTGCCCCGTGATGCTGTCGTCCTCCATTCAGGCGACCATGGTGGGGCGCTATGCGGGCAGCGAGTACGGCAGAAGCAAGAAGGCGGGGGAGGAGCTGTTCTTCTCCTATGCCGCCGAGACCGGGGCGAAGGTGCTGGTGTACCGCTTCCCCAACCTGTTCGGAAAGTGGTGCCGCCCCAACTACAATTCCGCCGTGGCCACCTTCTGCCACAACTATGCCCACGATCTGCCCATCACGGTGAACGACCCCGGCGTGGAGCTGGAGCTGCTGTACATCGACGATCTGGTGGACGAGATGATCGCGGCGCTGGAGGGCAGGGAGCATCACTGCGAATTTGAGGGCGTGGACACGGTGCTGACGCCGGCCGGGCGCTACTGCGCCGCGCCCGTAACCCATCGGGCGACCCTGGGGCAGATCGTAGCGCTGCTGGACAGCTTCAGGGCGCAGCCGAAGACCCTTCTGATGCCGGAAATTCCGGCGGGCAGCTTCGCGAAAAAGCTGTATTCCACCTATCTTTCCTACCTGCCCAAGGAGAAGGCGGCGTTTCCCCTGAAAATGAACGTTGACGCCCGGGGCAGCTTCACGGAGCTGCTGAAAACGGCGAGCTGCGGCCAGTTCAGTGTGAACATCAGCCGTCCCGGCGTGACCAAGGGACAGCACTGGCACAACACCAAGTGGGAATTTTTCATCGTGGTGTCCGGCCGCGGCCTGATCCGGCAGCGGAAGGTGGGAACCGAAGAAGTGCTGAATTTTGAAGTTTCCGGGGAGAAAATCGAGGCCGTCCACATGCTTCCGGGATATACCCATAACATTATCAACTTAAGCGAAACGGACGATCTGGTGACGCTCATGTGGGCAAACGAGTGCTTTGACCCGAAAAAGCCGGATACATTCTTTGAGGTGGTTTGACATGGAAATGAAGCTGGACTATTCCGACGTGGCGTTCCGCAATGACGGAAAATTAAAGCTGCTGATCATCGTAGGCACCCGCCCGGAGATCATCCGTCTGGCGGCGGTCATCACCAAGTGCCGCAAATATTTTGACTGCATTCTCGCCCATACGGGGCAGAATTACGACTACAACCTGAACGGGATTTTTTTCCGGGATTTAGGACTTGCCGACCCGGATGTGTATATGAACGCGGTGGGGGACGATCTGGGCGCCACCGTGGGCAACATCATCAACTGCTCCTACAAGCTGATGACGGCCATTCAGCCGGACGCCATGCTGATTCTGGGAGACACCAATTCCTGCCTGTCCGCCATTGCGGCCAAGCGGCTGCACATTCCCATTTTCCACATGGAAGCGGGCAACCGCTGCAAGGACGAGTGCCTGCCGGAAGAGACCAACCGCCGGATTGTGGACATCATCTCCGACGTGAACCTGGCCTATTCCGAACACGCGCGGAAATACCTCCACGAGTGCGGTCTGCCGAAAGAGCGCACCTATGTTACCGGCTCGCCCATGGCGGAGGTGCTCCACGCTAACTTAGACGCCATTGAGGCTTCCGACATCCACCAGCGGCTGGGGCTGAACAAAGGAGAGTACATTCTGCTCTCCGCCCACCGGGAGGAAAACATCGATACGGAAAAGAACTTCCTGTCATTGTTCCGCGCCGTCAACGCCATGGCGGAAAAGTACGACATGCCCATCCTGTATTCCTGCCACCCCCGCTCGAAAAAGCGGCTGGAGGCAACGGGCTTCATTCTGGACAGCCGGGTGATTCAGCACGAGCCGCTGGGCTTCCACGATTACAACTGCCTGCAAATGAACGCCTTTGCGGTGGTGTCCGATTCCGGGACGCTGCCGGAGGAATCCAGCTTCTTCACCTCTGTGGGGCATCCGTTCCCGGCGGTGTGCATCCGCACGTCCACGGAGCGCCCGGAAGCGCTGGACAAGGGCTGCTTCATTCTGGCGGGCATTGACGAGAAGAATCTGCTGCAAGCGGTGGACACCGCCGTTCAGATGAACCGGGACGGCGATCTGGGAATCCCCGTGCCGGACTATGTGGAGGAAAACGTGTCCACCAAGGTGGTCAAGATCATCCAGTCCTACACCGGCGTGGTGGACAAAATGGTTTGGAGAAAATACTAAGCCGGATAATTTCACAATATCAGGAGGCGGGACGCATGAAATACCTGTTCATCAACTCCGTTGCCGGTTTCGGCAGTACGGGGCGCATCGCGGCGGAGCAATGCCGGGGGCTGATGGCGCAGGGGCATGAGTGTGTGCTCGCCTTCGGTCGTGAACAGGCAAATTGCAGCGATGTTCCCACGGTGCGCATCGGCACGCCCATGGATTTTCAGCTCCACGGGGCGGAAAGCCGCCTGCTGGACGATTCCGGCTTCGGCTCCCGGCGGGCGACCCGCGCCTTTCTGGACTGGGTCAGGGAATACGACCCGGACGTGATCTGGCTGCATAACGTTCACGGCTATTACATTCACTTAGGAGAGCTGTTTACTTACCTGCGTGGCTGCGGAAAGACCATTTTCTGGACGCTTCACGACTGCTGGAGCTTCACGGGGCACTGCGCCTATTTTGACTATGTGGGCTGTGACCGGTGGAAGACCGGCTGCCACGACTGCCCCCAGAAACGCGCCTACCCCGCCAGCATTCTGCTGGACAACAGCCGGAAAAATTACGAAAAAAAGCGGGCGCTGTTCACCGGCATTCCCAATGTGACCCTCATTGTCCCCTCCCACTGGCTGGAAAGCCGGGTGAAGAAGAGCTTTTTGAAGGACTACCCGGTGAAGGTGGTATACAACACGGTGAACCGGGACGTTTTCAAGCCTACCCCCGGTAATTTCCGGGAAAAATACGGCCTGGAAGACAAAATTATCCTGCTGGGCGTTGCCAGCGTCTGGGATGAACGCAAGGGACTGCGGGACTTTCTGGTGCTTCATGACCTGTTGGATGAAAAATATGCCATCGTGCTGATCGGCCTGAGCGCAAAGCAGATACAGTCTCTCCCGGCGGGGATCCTGGGGCTGCCCCGCACCAACAGCGTTCATGAGCTGGCGGAAGCCTATACCGCCGCCGACGTATTTCTGAACCCCAGCACGGAGGAGACCTTCGGTATGACCGTGCTGGAAGCCCGGTGCTGCGGCACGGAGGCGGTGGTTTATCAGGGAACCGCCTGCGAGGAGGTCATCAGCCGGTTCGGTGGGGTCGCCGTGCCCCGGGGCGCGGCGCATCTGCTGGAAGCCGTGGAACAGATCACAAAGGAGAATCGCAAATGACCCATTATCCCTTCCCGGACAGCCGGGGGACGAAAATTGCCTTCGCCGCGTTTTTCACGGCCATGCTTTTTCTGGCCCGGGACAGCATGTTCACCACGGCGGTGATCGGCTTTGAAAAGGCGCAGTTTCTTATGCTGGGCGTGATCTGCCTGATGGGCGTGGCCTTTCTGATCGTCAACCGGCGGAAGCTGCCCCAGATTCTGAAAGACCGGCGGATGATCGTCGCCGGGGTTGCGGCGGCGGTGCTTCTGCTGCCCATGCTGGTGAAGCGGGACTGGCAGCTGATGTATTTCAGCGTCCTGCTGTGCATACTGACGGCGGTGCTCCTGTCTTATTTTCTCACGGTGCGGGAGACGGCCAAATACTACGTGGTAATTCTGTCCCTGCTGGGGGCGTATTCCGTGCTGGCGGCGTACATTCTGCGCATCGGCGTGGACAAGGGCGTTTACGCGGTGCCGGTGTTCCAGAATTCCATGGGCTTTGAATTTCACAATTTCTTTTTGTCCATTGTCCCGGATACGTATGTGAAAAACCGGAATTTCGGCATTTTCCGGGAGCCGGGGGTTTATCAGTTCTTCCTGATCACGGCGCTGTATCTGAACAATTATGAGGTGGAATGGAAAAGGCCGTGGCAGCTCTGGCTGGCCAACGGCATTCTGGCGGCGACGATGGTGTCCACGTTTGCTACCGGCGGCGTCGCGGAAATGGGGCTGCTGGCGGTCGTGCTGTTTTTTGAAAAAAAATGGTATCGGGACAAGCGGATATGCGCCGTGGCGGCGGGGCTGATTTTGTGTGCCGCCGTGGTAACGGGCGTTTCCGTTGCCCGGAAAAACGCCCTTTACTGGGAAATCTACGACATGGCCATCGGCAAATTTGCCAACGGGCGGGATTCCTCGGTGGAGCGGATGGATGCCATCATGACGGACATTTCCATTTTCCTGCACCATCCCGTTTTCGGCGCGAAGATCGCGCAGGTGCTGTACGCCACCGCCAACAACACCACCTCCACCCTCATTCTTTTTTCCGCCTTCGGCATTCCGGCGGCGCTGCTGCACATTGCCTGCTGGGTCGCGCTGGTGTGGCGGAAGGAGCGGCAAGTCTGGGTGAATCTGGCGCTGGTCGTTATCCTATTTATGTCTTTTAACACACAGAATTTGATTGCGGACGTGTTTTTATGGCTGCTCCCGGTCATGGCGCTGGTGGAACGGCTTATGAAAAGGGGGTAATCCTATGGAACGGAAACTGCTGAGAAAGGTGCAGCTGACCCAGCTGGAAATTGCGAAGGAGATCCGCCGGGTGTGCGTGGAAAACGACATTCCCTATTTTCTTACCTGCGGCACCCTTCTGGGCGCGGTGCGCCATCAGGGGTTCATCCCCTGGGACGACGATATGGACGTGGGAATGCTGCGGGAGAATTATGAGAAATTCTGCCGCATTGCCCCGGAAAAGCTGAAACCGGAATATTGCTGGCAGAGCTGGTACACCGACCCCAACTACGCCCTGCCCTTCGGCAAGGTGCGCAAGCGCGGCACGCTGTACCTGGAGGCTAAGTCCCACAGATTGGCGGAAAACGGCTTCTATGTGGACATTTTCCCCTACGACGCCGTGTCTCCGGATGCGGAAAAGCGGCAGGAAACGGCGGGACGTTTGCTGAAAATCTACCGGACAAAGCTGATGAGATCCCATTATCAGCCTTGGCGGGAGAATGAGAGGATCCTATGGAAAAAGTGGATCGGGTACCTATACTATCAGGCGCTGGCACTGTTTGCCGATCAGGAAGGTCTTGCCAGGGCGTATGACGCGCTTGCGACGGCGCTGCCGGAAAACGGCTATGTCTGTGAGCAGAGCGCCATGACGAAGCCGGACGCCTACGAGAAAGCGTGGTGTCAGGCGCTGACGGACGTGGCTTTTGAAGGAGAAACCTTCAAGGCACCGGCGGAATATGAAAAATTCCTGACCACACTATACGGTGACTATATGCAGCTCCCGCCGGAAGATCAGCGGGAGAACCGCCATCAGATCGTGCAGATCGATTTTGGTGCGTGACATTGAGAGGGCTATAACGGTATGAAACGAGTGCTGTTCCTGACGAACTACGCTTCCCCCTACCGGGTTCATTTTTACGACGAGCTGGCAAAGAGCATGGACGTGACGGTGCTGTTCACCGACCGGGTGGAGGATCAGAAGAACCGCAGCGCCGACTGGTTCGTTTCCGGGGGCGGCGCTTACCGCCCGGTGCAGCTGAAGCGGTGCGTCGGCCATTTTCTGGACGAAAACCTGTGTCTGGACGTGACCGAATGGCTGAAAAAGCCCTACGACGCCATCGTGATATGCGGCTATTCCTCGCCCACGGCGATTCTCGCGATGCAGTGGCTGCGCAGAAGGAAAATTCCCTTCTACATGGAAGTGGACGGCGGCCTGATCCGGCAGGAGCGGAAAACAAAGTATCTGTTTAAGAAATCGCTGGTGCGCAGAGCTGACCGGTGGCTCAGCTCTGGGCGATACACCACGGAATTTCTCGTCCATTACGGAGCGGAGGAAAGCCGCATTCATTTTTACCCCTTCTCCTCCGTGTTTGAGAAGGATATTCTCCCCGCCGTTCCCTCCGCCGCCGAAAAGCAAATGCTAAAAGAGGAACTGGGCGTCCCGGAAAAGCGGATGGTGCTGGCCATCGGCCAGTTTATCCCGAGAAAGGGCTTCGACATCCTGATGCACGCCGCCTGCGCGCTTGACAGGGACGTGGGGATTTACATTGTCGGCGGCGAGCCGACGGAAGACTATTTGCAGATGCGCGCCTCTCTGGGGCTGGATAATGTCCATTTTGTGGGCTTTCAAAAGAAAGAAGCCCTGAGCCGGTATTACAGGGCGGCGGATTTGTTCGTCCTGCCTACCCGGGAGGACATCTGGGGGCTTGTTATCAACGAGGCCATGGCCTACGGCCTGCCTGTCATCACCACCGACCGGTGTGTCGCCGGTCTGGAGCTGGTGGAGGAGGGCGTCAACGGGAGCATCGTGCCGGTGGAGGACGAGGCTGCCCTTGCCGGGAAAATGAAGGAGCTTCTGTCCTCGGACTTAGAGAAAATGGGGACGGCTTCTCTGGAAAAAATCCGCGCCTACACCATTGAAAACATGGCGAAAGCCCACGCTGCGATTTTTGAAAAAGATGGGGGATGACCCATGCATATCATTTACGCTGTGACCACATGCTCCGACCGGGTGTACCGTCAGCTGTTCGCGGACGCCCCCCGGAAGCCCGCCTTTCAGTCCCAGAAATACCACCGCCTGCTCATCGAGGGACTTGCCGCCGGGGCGAAGGTGGACGTGGTGGCGAACCCGCCGGTGAACCGGGAGGTTCTGAAAAAGGCATTCATCCGTCTGCCCCGTGAGATGGAAGGCGGCGCGTGCTACCGCTATATTCCCGCCGTCCGGAATCCCGTTGTCAAGGCCGTATTTGTGGGCGTGGGAACCTTTTTCCGCACAGCGTGCCTTGCGGGGAAGGATTCTGCGGTGGTGGTGGACTGCCTGAACCGGACAACGGCGCTGGCCGGTCTGCTGGCGGCGAAGCTGCGGGGAAGACGGTGCGTGGGCATTGTGACGGATCTGCCGGATATGCTGGGGGGCAGCGCCTTTTCCAAGAGGCTTTCCAATTTCGTCATCCGTCACTGCACGGACTACGTGCTGCTGACCCAGGCCATGAACGACTATCTGAACCCGAAGGGCAAGCCCCACGTGATCCTGGAGGGGCACAGCGACATTGCCATGGCGCGGCAGGTGCCGTCTCCGGCGCGAAAGGCCGGTCCCCGGGTGTGTATGTATGCCGGAGGCGTCAGCAAGCAGTACGGCCTGGAAAATCTGGTGAAGGGCTTCCGGAAGGCAGATCTGCCGGACGCCCGGCTGGAAATTTACGGCCCCGGGGATTATGTGCAGGAGCTTTCCCGAATCGCCGCGGAGGATTCCCGGATTTTCTACGGCGGAATGCTGCTGAACGGGGAGATCGTGGAGCGGGAAATGGCGGCGACCCTGCTGGTCAACCCCCGGCCGACGGATGAGGAATACGTGAAATACTCCTTCCCCTCCAAGACCATGGAATATATGTCCACGGGAACCCCGGTGCTGACCACGGTTCTGCCGGGAATGCCCAAGGAGTACCACCCTTACGTGTATCTGTTGGAGGAAGAAACCGCCGACGCCATCGCGGAAAAGCTGGGGCAGATTTTTGCCCAGTCGGCGGAAGAACTGTTTGAAAAGGGCATGAAAGCCCGTGAATTTATCTTAAAAGAAAAAAACAACGTAAAACAGGCCGAAAAAATTCTGGCCATGTTAGGGAAGCCCTGAATCAATCGTCTGCGGCCGTGAGCGGATCTTTTTCGCCCACTCTTCGGCATCGAAAACGGGAAATACACAAAGTATTCCGACCTTTCCGATACCTCGATTGGACGAAAAATCTCTCGCTCACAGCTCTTGCCGATTGAATCAGAGCTTCCCAGAAAGGACGGGGTGCAATGAAGCTGCTGTGGCTGTGCAATATGGTGCCCGGAAAGGTGAAGGAGGCCGTCAGCGGCGGCTCCACCGGCGGCGGACTGTGGGTGGACAGTGTGCTGGAAGGGCTGCTGGAACGGGAAGACCTGAACATCCGCATTCTCTGCCCCGGCGACGGCGGCGAGGGAAACGTGAATGAACGCTGCTCCTACGCTTTCTTTTCCGAGGGACTGCCTTACGTGTACCTGACGGAGCTGGAAACGCAGTTCCGAGGGGAGCTGGACACCTTTCAGCCGGACGTGATCCACGTCTGGGGGACGGAATACGGCCACACCCTTGCCATGGTCAGCGCCGCGGAAAAGACGGGGCGGCTGGACAATCTGGTGGTCAGCATTCAGGGGCTTTGCTCGGTTTACGCCGGGCATTATGCCGAGGGCGTGCCGGAGGCGGTTCAGCGGGGCAGCACCTTCCGCGACCTTGTCCGGCGGGACAATATCGTGAAGCAGCGGGAAAAGTTCGTGCTTCGGGGACTTCTGGAAGAAAAAGCCCTGCAAAAAGCACGCCACATTATCGGCAGAACGGACTGGGACATGGCCTGTGTCCGGCGGATCAATCCGGACGCGAAGTACCATTTCTGCAACGAAACCCTGCGCCAGCCCTTTTATCAGGGAACCTGGCGCTATGACAGCTGCCGGAAGCACCGGATTTTCGCTTCCAGCTGCGCCTACCCCGTGAAGGGCTTTCACTATCTGCTGGAAGCCTTCGGACAGATCGTCAGAACCTACCCGGACGCCACGCTGGCGGTGCCGGGAAAGAGCTTCCTGACGGCGAGCAGGCTGCGCAGAACCAATTACCAGAAATATCTGGCGGATTTGGCAGAGCAGTACGGCGTGGAGGATAAGATCGAATTCTTAAGCAGTCTCAGCGGGGAGGAAATGAAGCAGGCGTTCCTTGACGCGAACGTGTTCGCACTGCCCTCCACCGTCGAGAATTCCCCCAATTCTCTGGGGGAGGCCATGCTGCTGGGCGTGCCCTGCGTGGCGGCGGACGTGGGCGGCGTCACGACCATGATGCGCCGCGGGCTGGAAGGGGAAGTCTACCCCTCCACCGCGCCCTACATGCTGGCGTTTTATGTGGAAAATATTTTTGCCCGGGGCGAAGCGGCCGAAGCCATGGGCGCGGCGGCCCGCGCCCGTGCTGGCGTGACCCACGACCCGGAAAAAAATCTGGCGGATCTGCTGGAGATTTACGAAAGCCTTGCTGCAGAAGGGTGAGAAAGGAAGGAATGGGGCATGAATCAGAACCCGCGGATCAGCGTTATTGTTCCGGTGTACAATGTGGAGCAGTACCTTCCCCGGTGCGTGGAATCCATTCTGGCGCAGACCTATGAAAATCTGGAGATCCTTCTGGTGGACGACGGCACCAAGGACGGCAGCGGCGCCATCTGTGATGCCTACGCCCGGCAGGACGCCAGAGTCAGGGCCATTCACAAGAAAAACGGCGGCCTGAGCAGCGCCCGGAACGCCGGAATTGACGCGGCAACGGGGGAATACATTGCCTTCGTGGACAGCGACGACTGGATCGAGCCGGATATGTACGAAAAAATGATGGCGCTGATGGAAAAATACGGCGTCCGTCTGGTCTGTGCGGGGCGCTGGGACGTCAGCAGCGAGACCGGGGAGAAAACGCTGGGGCTATGTCCTCCCAAGGAGGAGGTCATCTCCGGGGAAGCGCTGGTGCGCCGGATTTTCCACTGGGAAAACATCGACTCCGCCGCCTGGGACAAACTGTACCACAGAAGTCTTTTTGCCTCCGTCCGCTATCCGCTGGGAGTGATCTGCGAGGACGTTCCCACCACCTACCGCATTGCGCTGGACGCCGGACAGACGGCCATGCTGCCATATCCCGTTTACAATTATTACCACCGGCCGGGGAGCATTACCTCGTCCTCGGTTTCGGAGAAAACCTTCCATTTTTCCAAGCATACGGAAAAAATTTACCCGTTTATCCGGGACAATTATCCAAAAATTGCGGACGCGGCGCGGTATCTGCGGGTGCGTTCTCTCGCCTATAATCTGCTGACGCTGGACTTGGCGGACAAGGATGCCCGGCAGAAATTTGCGGGAGAATACCGCCAGTCCCGGAAGGCGCTTCGCAGGCACGTTTCCTTTGTGCTGACCAGTCCGCTGTTCGGCAGGCAGGAACGGGCGACGGATCTGCTGCTGGCCGCGGGACTGTACCGCCCCATGCGGGGATTCTATCACGGGGTACTTCCCGGAAAAACGGAGAAAACCGAAACACAAAGCACGGAGTGAGCTATGAATCGACGAAACCGGGTTGCTTTTTTTAACATTCTGAGCACCGTTCTGCTTAGGGGCATTTCCATATTCACAGCGCCCCTGTTTACCCGTCTGCTGGGAACCAGCGGCTACGGCGTTACCCAGATCTACAACACATGGGTGGCGGTGATCGCCATTGTGTTCACGCTGCAAACCCAGGGGACGCTGGTCAACGCCCGGGTGGAGTACCCGGAGGGAGATCAGCTGCGCTACCAATCCTCGGCCATGAGCCTGTCCACGCTGGTGTATCTGATTTTCAGCGGTCTGGTGCTGTGCTTCATCGGCCCCATTTCCGGGGCGCTGAAGCTGAGCCGGTTTTTGATCGTGCTGATGCTCATTCAGGGCTTCGGCACCTTCTGCGTCAACTTCCTGAACACCAAATTCGTCTACGAATTCAAGGCCGGGCGGAACATGGTCATGTCCCTTGCGGTGACGCTGACCACGCTGATTCTTTCCGTCGTGCTGATTCTGCTGCTGCCCAAGGAAATCAACTACTTAGGCCGCATTTCCGCCATCGCCGTGACCTACGGTGTGCTGGGCATTCCGGTGGGCATCTGGATTCTGGCGAAGGGGAAGACCTTTTACAACAAAGGATATTGGAAATTCTGCGTTGTTCTTGCCATTCCGGCGGTGTTTTACAATCTTTCCGACCTGATTCTGGGACAGAGCGACAAGGTGATGCTCCAGCAGATGATGGACGAGGCTACGGTGGGCTGCTACGGCGCGGCGCTGAATTTCGGCGGCATCATGTTCACCCTGTTCACTGCCCTGAACAATTCCTGGTGCCCCTTCTTCTTCGAGGACATGAAGCAGGGCAACCGGGAGAACCTGCGGGAAAAGGCGGGGAATTTTCTGGAGCTGTTCACGGTGCTTTCCCTGGGCTTCGTGCTGCTGGCCGGCGAAGTGTACCGCTATGTCTACGTTTCCCGGGATTTCTGGGGGAGCACCATGCTCATTCCCATTTTTGTGTCCAGCTACTATACCAATTTCCTGTGTACCTTCCCGGTGAATTTCGAGTATTATCATAAGAAGACCAAGGTCGTCTCCATCATCACCATTGCGTGCTCTCTGATAAACGTGGGACTGAATTATCTGCTGATCCTGCGCATCGGCATGGCCGGCGCGGCGGTGGCGACGCTGATTTCCCACAGTTTGCAGCTGACGCTGCACTACCTGTACGTCCGGTTCGCTCTGGGCGGGAAAGAGTACCCCTTCCCGCTGAAAATGTGGGTCGGGTACGCGGCGGTGTTCGCCGCTGTGGCCGCAGCGTCCCTGGCGGCGGACGGACTGTGGCCGGCGCGCTGGGGACTGGGCGCGGCCATCGGAGCGTGGGAGCTTTTGCGGATCAGAAAGCGGAAAGTGTTGATTTGAGAATGAAATACGGAAAGGCCGGGCAGATGCCCGGCCTTTTTTCGCGCTTATACGAGTTTTTAATAAAACGCTTAAAAGCGTTTTATTAGGCCGCAGGATTGCGGCCAGCGGCCACTGCCGCAAAAAAACGAAGTCAATACATTTCTTACCGCCGCTCAGGCGGTCTGCCGTGAAGCGGCAGAATAAAATGATGAAATCATTTTATTGAGAAATAGTATTACGGTTGCAATAAGGCAGTAGATGGTGTATAATACTTTGGATAATGTATCCGAAAAGAGGGAATGGAATGAAAAAGGTGCTGTTCGTGGCAACGGTGGTCAAAACCCATATTATGGAATTCCATATCCCCTATCTGAAAATGTTTCAGGACATGGGCTGGGAGACCGCCGTGGCGGCGCGGAACGATTACGAGGATCCCGCCGACTGCCGCATTCCCTATTGCGATCGATATTATGATATCGCCTTTGAGCGCCTCCCATGGAAGAAGGCCAATATCAAAGCCTACCGGGAGCTGAAAGCCATCATCGACCGGGAGCACTTCGATATCATTCACTGCCATACCCCCATGGGCGCCATGATCGCCCGTCTGGCGGCGCGGGACGCCCGGAAGCGGGGAACCAAGGTGATCTACACCGCCCACGGCTTCCACTTTTACAAGGGCGCCCCCCTACAAAACTGGCTGATGTTCTATCCGGTGGAATGGCTGCTGGCGCCGCTGACGGACGTCCTTGTGACCATTAACAAAGAAGACTATGCCTTCGCAAGGAAGAAGATCCGCGCCAGGCGCATTGAATACGTCCCCGGCGTGGGGGTGGACACGGCGAAATTCCACGTCGGCACGGTAGACCGGGGGGAAAAGCGCCGGGAGCTGGGGCTGACCGATGAGGATTTTCTGATTCTCACCGTGGCGGAAATGACGAAAAACAAGAATCATTCCACGGTACTCAAGGCGCTGTCGCTGCTGAAAAACGAACCGGGCTATGAAACCATGCACTATCTCATCTGCGGCCGGGGAGAGCAGCGGGACGCGCTGGAATCGGAAGCGCGGCAGCTGGGCATCCGGGAGCGCGTCCACTTTCTGGGTTATCGCCATGACGTGCCGGAGCTGTGCCGGTGCAGCGACATATTCGCGTTTATGTCCTTCCGGGAGGGAATGCCGGTGGCGCTGATGGAGGCCATGAGCAGCGGCCTGCCTGCGGTCTGTTCGAAGATCCGGGGCAACACGGATTTGATTGAAGACGGTGTTGACGGCCTGTTCGCGGAAAACACGCCCGAGGGCGTGGCGGCGGCCATTCTGAAGCTGTACCATGACCCGGCGCTGCGGGAGAGGCTGGGACGCGCCGCGGCGCAGACGGTTTCCCGGTTCGACGCGAAAGCGGTACAGCAGAGGATGAAGGAAATCTACTTAAGCGTTTGAACGAAAGGGGGCGGCGGCATGGCCGGAACGCTGATCGTATCGCTGGACTTTGAGCTGTTTTGGGGAATGCTGGACGTGTGTCCGCTGGAAAAGTATCAGGATCACGTTCTGGGCGGCAGGAAGGCGATCCCTGAGCTGCTGGCGCTGTTCCGGAAATACGGCATCCACGCTACGTGGGCGACGGTGGGCTATCTGTTCGCCGGAAGCGCACAGGAAGCGGCTTCCTTTTTCCCGGAGGAAAGCCAGCGGCCTACTTACGACGACCCGGCGCTGAACTCCTATGCCGAATTTTCCAAAATCGGAGAAACCGAAGCGGACGCACCTTGCTTTTTTGCCCCGTCTCTGGTGGATATGGTTGCCAAAACGCCGGGGCAGGAGATCGGCAGCCACACCTTTTCCCATTACTACTGCAAGGAAAAGGGGCAGACGGCGGAGCAGTTCGCGGCGGACATGACCGCGGCGAAGGCCATTGCGGCGCAATACGGCTACACCCTGACCTCTGCGGTGCTGCCCCGGAACCAGTGCGACCCGGCGTATATCCGGGTACTGCGGGATCTGGGCTTCACCGCCTACCGGGGCATGGAAAACAACTGGGTGGAAAACAAGGTTCACGTCCGTTTCCCCCTGCGCATTCTGCGGCTGACGGACACCTATTTCCCCGTCACCGGGTATGGCAATTACACGCCAAAGCGGGAAGACGGCATCTGGAATCTGCGGGGGACTCAGATGTTCCGGCCGATTTTCAGGCCGCTGAAGTTCATGGAGGGCTTGAAGGTTCACAGGATCAAGCGCCGGATGCTCCACGCGGCGAAAAACGGCCTGACCTTCCATCTGTGGTGGCACCCCCACAACGTCGGCGTCCGCACGCCGCAGCACATGGCGCAGCTGGAGGAAATCTTCCGCTATTACGCCCGGCTGAAGGAAAAATACGGCATGGAAAGCCTGAATATGCGGGAAGCAGCGGAAAAATAAGAGAAAAGAGGGGGAGACATGAAGGTACTGCATGTTCTGTATTCCAGAATTTACACCGGCGCGGAAAAGGTTGCCGCCCAGATCATCAAAGCCTTTGAAGGCAGGGTGGACATGGCCTATTGCAGTCTGGAATGCGAGGAAGTCTGGGATATCCTGGACGGCATGGGCATCCGGCACTATGGGGTGGAGGAGCTGACCCCCGCGACCCTTGGCCGGGTGATCCGGGAGTACCGGCCGGACGTCATCCATGCCCACGACATGCGCACCAGCTTCGTCGCGGCGCTGTGCTGCGGCAGAATCCCCCTGATCTCCCACATCCACAACAACGCCTACGACGCCAGAGGGCTGTCCGCAAAATCCATCGCCTACCTGCTGGCAGGCTTCCGGGCGAAGCATATTTTCTGGGTCTCCAACAGCGCCTATGAGGGGTACGTGTTCCACAGGCTGTTCGCCAAAAAGAGCAGCGTGCTGTACAATATCATCGACGCCAAGCGGATTTTCGCCATGCGGGACAGCGACGAACATACTTACGATTTTGACATGATCTACCTGGGACGGCTGACCTACCAGAAAGACCCTCAGCGGCTGATGCGCCTGAGCGCCGCGCTGAAGGCACGCAAGCCGGACATCAAAGTGGCGGTGGTCGGCGCGGGAGAGCTGGAAGGGGAGGCAAAAGCGCTGTGCGAGGAGCTGGGCTTGCAGGACAACGTGCATTTTCTGGGCTTCCAGAGCAACCCCATTAAAATGGTGGCGGACAGCAAGGCAATGATCCTGACCTCCCGCTGGGAGGGGACGCCCATGTGCGCCCTGGAGGCCATGGCATTGGGAACACCGGTGGTCAGCACCCCGTCGGATGGGATGAAGGATCTGATCGAAAACGGTGTGGACGGGTACCTTAGCGACGAGGACGCCGCGCTGGCGGAGGATATTCTGAAAATCGTGGAAGATCCTGACCATAGGAAGCTTCTCTCCGAAAACGCGGCGAAGAAATTTGCCCGGATCAACGACGAACAGAAATACAACGACACCATTCTCGCCTGTTACCGCCAGTGGGGAGGAACGCTATGAAAATATTGCAGGTCATCCCCAATTTCTGCTTCGGCGGGGCGGAAACCATGTGCGAAAATCTGACTTATGTCCTGCGTGACATGGGACACGACGTGGTCGTGGTGAGCCTGTTTGACGAGCGGACGGAGATTTCCAAACGCATGGAGGCGGCGGGCGTCCCCATCCGGTACCTGGGCAAAAAGCCGGGGCTGGATACGTCCGTGGTGCCGAAGCTTACGAAAATTTTCCGGGAGGAACGCCCGGACGTAGTCCACACCCACCTGAATGGGATCCTGTACGCGGTGATGGCGGCAAGGTTGGCGGGGGGCGTTCCCTGCGTCCACACGGTGCACAATGTGGCAAAGGTGGAGGCGGAGGGGACTGTCCAGGCCATTCTCAACCGGTTTTACTATCACCAGGGCTGGTCCGTGCCGGTGGCGCTCAGCCCGGAGGTTCAGCGGACGGTGACGGAGTTTTACGGCCTCGACCGCGTCCCCGTGATTTTCAACGGCGTGGATCTCCGCCGGTGCATTCCCAAGAGGTCGTATGGGCTGGGGGACACCGTTTCCCTGCTGCATATCGGGCGGTTTGAAGAACAGAAAAACCATGCGGGACTGCTGCAAGCCTTTGCAAAGCTGCTGAAAACCCACCCGAATTGCTGCCTGAACCTGTTGGGAGACGGGCATTTGCGGGCGGACATGGAAAATTACGTACGGGAACTGGGCATCGGCTATGCCGTTCATTTCCTGGGAAATCAATCGGACGTCCATCCCTATCTTCACGATGCGGACATGCTTCTGCTGCCGTCTAAGTATGAGGGAATGCCCATGACCATCATCGAGGCCATGGGGACGGGACTGCCCATCGTGGCGTCCAGAGTCGGCGGCGTGCCGGATATGCTCCGGGACGGGGAAAGCGGGCTGCTGGTCGGCTGCGACCCCGACGAGGTGTGCGTGGCCTGCGAAAGGCTGATCGACAGCGAAGACTTGCGCAGAACTCTGGGGCAGAACGCTCTGGCGGACAGCACCCGGTTTTCCGCGGAGACCATGGCAAAACGATACTGCGAAGAATATGAGCGTCTAGCGGCGAAAAAATAAGGAGGAGGAAGCAAAATGGAGGGCGAAACCATCTCGGTCATCATACCGGCGTATAATGTCGCTCCATGGCTTCCCCGATGCCTGGACAGCATCCTGGCGCAGACCTATCCGAAGCTGGAGATCCTTGTGGTGGACGACGGTTCCGCCGACAGTACCTGGCAGGTGATGGAAAGCTACGCCGCCCGGGACGGGCGCATCAAACCGATTTTCAAGGAAAACGGCGGCGTGACCTCTGCCCGTCTTGCGGGGGTGGCGGCGGCTACGGGGGAATGGATCGGCTTTGCCGACGGCGACGACGCCATCGACCCGGACATGTACCGCCATCTTCTGGAAAACGCCCATGCTTATGACGCGGATATTTCCCACTGCGGCCACCGGGTGGAGTTTCCCGACGGCAGGGTGGCCTATGTCCACAATAGCGGCGGGCTGCGGCAGCAGGACAATCTGACCGGCCTGCGGGATTTGCTGGACGGCGGGCAGATCGAGTCCAGCCTGTGTACCAAGCTGTACCGCCGGGAGCTGTTCGCCGGGCTGGTGGAACGGATGAACCCCGGCATCAAAAACAACGAAGATTATCTCATGAATTATTTTCTGTTTTCTCAGGCAAAACGGTCGGTTTATGAGGATTTTTGCCCTTACCGCTACATTCTGCGGGGAAATTCCGCCTCCTTCCGGCAGCTGAACGAGCACAGCCTGTTCGACCCCATCCGGGTTCGGGAGCTGATCGTGGAGGACAGCGGCAGCGAGATCCGGGAGGACGCCCGCCGGGCGCTGATGCGAAACCTCCTGTTTGCCTACGCCCAGCTGTCCGTGCATCCGGAAAAGCAGTACGACGAATGGCGGCGGCGGGTACGCGCCGAGCTGGAGGAGCAGGCGGGGTATTTCCATTTGCTGTCGGGGCGCAACCGGCTGCTGGCAAAAATGGTTTGCAGGACGCCGGGGCTATTCCGACTGACCTACAGACTGTACGAGAAGCTCTTCCGACGGGAAGAGGAACACTGAAAGGATACACTATGACGCAGCTGCCATTGATCAGCGTGATCGTCCCTGTCTACAAAGTGGAAAACTATCTGGACTGCTGTGTCCGCTCCATTGTGGATCAGACCTATTCCAACCTGGAGATTCTTCTGATCGACGACGGCTCCCCGGACGCCAGCGGCGCCATGTGCGACGCCTGGGCGGAAAAGGACAGCCGGATCCGGGTGATCCATCAGGAAAACGCCGGCGGCGGCGCAGCCAGGAATGCCGGATTGGATGCGGCGCGGGGAGAGATCATCAGCATGATCGACAGCGACGATTACCTCTCCCCCCGGATGTACGCGTATCTGGTTTCCCTGATGACGGAGGATGTGGACATTGCGGAATGCACCATCGTGCAGACGGATTCGGACGGCTGCGCGTTCGATGAGGAAAGCGGGGCGCAGGTGACCTATGCCTCGGCAGTAGAGGCCATGGGGCTTCATATCCGGGACGAAGTGTTCTGCCAGACCCCACCCAACAAGCTGTACCGCCGGGAGACCGTCGGCGATGTCCGATTCCCGGTCGGAAAGCTGATCGACGACGAGTTTTTTACCTACCGGGTGATCGGGCGGGCGCGGCGGCTGGCGCATTCCTCGGCGCGGATGTATGCTTACCGGCAGTCTCCGGAAAGCGCCATGCACAGGCCCTTTTCCCTGGGGCGGCTGCACGGCCTGGAGGCAAAGCGGCTTCGGCTGAATTACCTACGGGATGCCATGCCGGAGCTGACCTGTGAAGCGGAGTATGATCTGTTTTTTTCCTGCATTTACGGGATGCAGGGGAGCCTTAAGTCGCTGCGCGGCGAGGAGCTGGAGCAGGCGCGGGAGATCATCGGCGGCGTTCTGTCGGACGTTGTGCCTTTGCGCCCAAACCCGGAGATCGGGAAAAAGAAGCGTCTTCTTGTGAAGCTGGCGCAGAAGCATTTTGAGGGTACTTGTAAATTACTGAACTTTTTGATTGACATTCATGTATTATCGTGAGGTGGCGTATGGATTTTCGGCACAAAATAACGGTCTTCACCCCAACCTACAACCGGGCGTACATATTGGAAAATCTGTACCGCTCCTTACAGCGCCAGAGCTTCACGGACTTTGAATGGCTGGTGGTGGACGACGGCTCCTCCGACGGGACAAAGGCACTGTTCGAGCAGTGGCAGAAGGAAGACAATCCCTTCCCCATCCGCTATTGCTACAAGGAAAACGGCGGCAAATGCCGCGCCATCAACTACGGCCTGAAGCAGGCGCAGGGAGAGCTGTTTTTCACGGTGGATTCCGACGACTATCTGACGGACGACGCCCTGGAGAAGGTCAACCGCTGGGAAGCGGCGCTTCCGAAAGATCAGAAATTCTGCGGCATTGTGGCAAACAGAGGGCATAGTCCCACCGAAACGCCCAACACCCGATTCCATGAACCGTATCTGGACGGCAATGCCTTTGATATGTACGGCAGGATCGACGGAGAGCGGGCGCTGATCTTCTATACGGAGATCCACAGACACTACCTGTATCCGGAATTTCCCGGAGAGAAATTCATGACCGAGGCGGTGACCTGGAACCGAATGGCCTACGACGGCTACCGCATTCGCTACTACGACGACATCATCTGGATCTGGGAGTACAAGGACGACGGCCTGACCAGGGCGGGGTACAAGGTTTTCCTGGACAACCCCCGGGGAACGGCGCTGTTCTTCCGGGAAAAGGCGGTATTCTTCCGCTATCCCCTGAAAACAAAGCTGGGCATGTGGTACGGCTTCACCTGCGACGCCATGGATCGCTGCACCGATGCCCAGATCGCGGAATACATCGATATGCCCCGCTGGCTGGTTGCGCCGATGAAGACGTTCCACAACCTGCTGCAATTTATCCGAAAAAAGAGGTAATCCTATGGCAGAGAATTCCATGTATCACACCCATATCTCGTCGAAGCACCGCTGGATGGACCTGAACCTGAAGGAGGTCTGGCGGTACCGGGACCTCATCTACCTGTTCACCAAGCGAAATTTCGTGGTGAGCTACAAGCAGACCATCCTCGGCCCTGCGTGGATCTTCCTGACGCCCCTGTTTACCAGTATCGTGCAGGCGTTCGTCTTCGGCGGCATTGCCGGTATCAGCACCGACGGGATCCCCACGTTCCTGTTTTATCTGTGCAGCAACGCCGTCTGGGCGTACTTTGCCAACTGCCTGACCAGCAACGCCAATACCTTTACCGCCAACGCCTATATGTTCGGCAAGGTCTATTTCCCCCGGCTGACCACGCCTATCTCCAACGTCATTTCTACGATCATCCGCTTCGGCATCCAGATGGTGCTGGTGCTGCTGTTTATGGCATACTACCTGCTCCGGGGGACGCTCCATCCCCACTGGCTGTGGTGGCTGATGATCCCGGTGGAGCTGGTGCATCTGGGCATTCTGGGCATGGGCTTCGGCATCATCATTTCCAGTATGACCACGAAATACCGGGATCTGACGGTGCTGGTGGATTTCGGCGTGTCGCTGTGGATGTACGCCACGCCTGTCGTGTACCCCCTGTCCACCCTGGGCGAGGGGCGGATGCGCACGCTGCTGCAAATCAACCCCGTGACCGAGTCCGTGGAGCTGATGCGCTATGCGATCCTGGGGCAGGGTACGGTGAACTGGGGCTTCTACCTTCTGTCCTGGGGCATGACGCTGGTGATCGCCGTGCTGGGTATTATGGTCTTCAACAAGGTGGAACGCACCTTTATGGATACGGTGTAAGGAGGGCGGACGATGAACGAACAGGATATTGCCATCCGCCTGACCGGCGTAAAAAAGCGCTACAAGCTGGGACAGATCGGCGGCGGTACGCTGACCGCCGACTTGCAGAGCTGGTGGGCGCGTGTGCGGGGAAAAGAAGACCCCAATCTGCCCGTGAATATGGATCAGCGCCTGGTGGGGCAGACCTTTATGGCGCTGAACGGCGTTGACCTGACGGTGAAAAAGGGCGAGGCGCTGGGCATCATCGGCTGCAACGGCGCGGGAAAAAGCACGCTACTCAAGCTTCTGTGCCGCGTTACTGCCCCCACCGAGGGCGAAATTGACATCTACGGCCGCATTGCCTCCATGCTGGAGGTGGGCACCGGGTTCAACGGGGAAATGACCGGCCGGGAGAATATCTACATGAACGGCGCGATCCTGGGCATGACCAAAGCGGAGATCGACGCCAAAATAGAGGACATCATCGAGTTTTCCGAGGTGCGGGATTTCATCGACACCCCGGTGAAGCGGTATTCCTCGGGCATGTTCGTCAAGCTGGCCTTCTCCGTCGCCGCGCACCTGGACAGCGAGATCATGATCATGGACGAGGTCCTGGCGGTGGGCGACATGGCGTTCCAGAAGAAGTGTCTGGACAAAATGCGTCAGGCCGCCAAGCAGGAGGGCAGGACTGTCCTGTACGTCAGCCACAACATGAACACCATCCGCCGCCTGTGCGACCGATGCGTTGTGCTGGATAAGGGGAAGATTATCTTTGACGGGGATGTGGAAAAGGCTATTGAACTGTATCTGAGCAATACCCGGGATGACTGGGACGAATCCAGGACAGAGTTTGATTTGATCGATTGCCGTGGGCGTTCCCCCTATACTGCGGGGCTGGCACGCATCGACGCAGTGAAGCTGCTGGGCAAGGAGTCGGCGGTATATGCCCAGGGAGAAAAGCTTCGTCTCCGGGTCAGAATATCCACAGATAAGGCGTATGAGGATCTTCGCCTGCGGGTGGAGCTGCGCTACAGCGATGATGCGCCGGTGGGAACGATGCCTATGGTTTCTCTTGGACGGTGCGGGAAGAATGAGATAAACGAATTTCTTATGGAAGTGAATCCGTTTTCCTTGACCAATGGCAAATACCGAGTGGATATGGTGTTATTTGAAGTTGATGAAGTCGGAAATAGCTATGATCAGGAGCTTCTGCTTCCTGCGTTCTTCTTTGAGGTGCGGGATGACGAGGATATTGTCTGGAATAATACAAACTGGGGACACATCCGGTTCCCGGATGCCGTTGTCCGTCGGGCTATGCCGGAGGCATGATGCCAATGAAAAAGGTCAGGATTGTTTTTGTTAATTATCAGTTGATCTGCGGCGGCGCGGAACAGGCGTTGTTCGATTTGATCAATCTGCTGGACAAGGAAAAATTTGAAGCTTCTGTCTTTGTGCAGCATGAGGGCGGCGACTGGGAGGGAAAATTCCGCAATGCCGGAATTCCGGTGATTTATGACTATTCTTGCCGCAAGCCGACGCTGAATCCTGTCATCAAGGTGGGGAATCTGGTGAAAAAGCTGCGCACCAAACGTGCATTAAACCAGGAGGGGAAAGGACTGCTGGATGTTTGCTTGCCGGAAGGCGCAGATATTGTGGTATCCTATTCGGCGTGGTGCAAGGACTGGATTGCGTTTGCTAGGAATGCCAAGTCTGTGAAGTATATCCACGGCGATGCTGCTACCAACCAGGCCTATCGCCTTGAAGCCATGACCAAGAAAGATGTGCTTTCCCGATATGATCGAATCATCTGCGTTTCCAATGCAGCATGGGAGTCCTTCCGGACAGTCAGCGGCCTGACGCAGAATGTGGAGATGCACCTGAATCCGCTGAATAGTGATAATGTTCGCGCTATGGCAGAGGAAAAGGTAGATTTGCCCATAGACCTCCCTTTGATCTGCGCCGTTGGACGCTTGTCCGCAGAGAAGGGGTTTGAACGCTTGGTCTATATCCACCGCAGACTTCTGGATCAGGGTATTCGGCACAGGCTGGTGATCGTGGGCGACGGTATGGACAGGGGATATATCGAACGCACTATCCAGGCCACGGATACCCAGGATACCGTCATCCTCGCAGGTTATCAGGCAAACCCTTACCCCTACATGAAACAGAGCAAATTCCTGGTGAATTCTTCCTTCACGGAAGGGCTGCCGGTGATCGCCATGGAGGCACTGTGCCTGGGAGTCCCCATTGTGGCGCCCGTTCCCTCCGTGGGAGAAGTCTTCGGGGGTGAAACCTGCGGCCTGATCACGGAAAATGACAACGCCAGCCTGGAGGCGGGCATCCAGAAAATGCTGACGGACGAGGAATTCTACAGTCAGGCCAAGGCCGGTGCGGAGAGACGGAGTGCTTTTTTTGACGGAAAACGCATGGTGAAGGAGGTTGAGGATATGTTCCTCGACCTTGTCGGAAAAAAGTAAGAAAAACCGGAGGAAATGTCAATGCCGCAAATCAGTGTGATCGTCCCAGTCTACCGGGCGGAAAAATTTTTGCACCGCTGTGTGGACAGCGTTCTTGGGCAGACATTCCGGGATTTTGAGCTGATTCTGTTGGATGACGGAAGCCCGGATGGCAGCGGTGCCATTTGCGACGCCTACGCAGCCCGGGACAGCCGGGTGCGGGCAATTCACCAGAAGAACGCCGGAGTCTGCGCAGCGAGAAATACCTGCCTGGACTGGGTGTTTTCTAACAGCAACAGCCAGTGGATATTCTTCATAGACAACGATGACTGGATGCACCCCGAGACGTTGGAGCGCCTGTATCAGGCGGCGCTGGAACAGGGAACGCAGATTGCTGTCTGCGGCTACGCTCAGACAGAAGGAGAAAACCCGGCGGTTTCCCCGGAACAGCTTACGCCGGAGCGGTGGCTTCCCAAGGACTTTTACATGCAGCGATTTGTCAATGCTACGGTTTGCTGGGGAAAGCTGTACCATAGGAGCTGCTTTGACGGGGAACGGTACCCCGTGGGCAAGCGTATGGAGGATGAATTCCTGACATACCGGCTGTTGTTTGCCCAGGAGGCGCTGACGATCATTCCCGCACCCCTGTATGCCTATTATTATAACCCGACGGGAATCACCAAGAGTGGATGGAACGTCAAATCTTTGGACGCCTGGGAGGCTTACGAGCAGCAGATCGCGTTTTTTGAGCAGCGGGGCGAGTGGGATTTGGTCAGATTCCGCTATCGGGGATATCTGGAAAACGCGGCGGCCAACGAGGCGGATGCCCGGCAGGCGCAGGACAGCCCGGAGGTTCTGGCGGCGCGGAAGCGGATCCATGCGACCATAAAAAATTTGCTGAAACGGATGAGCCGGCTGCACTATCTGGAATTCTGGCCGGATTCCGAGCTTTTGCTGCGATATTTCCCCGTCAGGGCAAGGCTTTACCGGCTGTGGCTGGAAACGCGGGCGCGATTGGAGAGGAAGAAAGATGCCTGAAATCAGCGTGATCGTGCCGGTTTACAAGGCGGAAGCGTACCTCCATGCCTGCATCGACAGCATCCTTTCCCAGACGTTTTCTGATTTTGAGCTGATTCTGGTGGACGACGGCAGTCCGGATAACTGCGGCGTTATCTGTGACGATTACGCGGCGCGGGACGGCCGAGTGCAGGTCATCCATCAGGAAAATCAGGGGCAGGCCGCCGCGAGAAACCATGCTTTCGCCGTTGCCAAGGGAGAATGGGTCTGCTTCGTGGACAGCGATGACGCCGTGCATCCGCAGATGCTGGAGCGTCTGCGGCAGACCGCCGCCGAGAGCGGCGCGGGCATGAGTATGTGCCGGATGCTGGAAGCGCCGGAAATGCCGGAGGACTTTTCCGCGCCGGTGGAGGTCAGCTGGGAGCGGCTTTCCATGGAGGAAGAACCGCTGGTGGCGCTGTTTGACGCGGGAAATTACCCCGGATGGGTGGCCTGCGCCAAGCTGATCCGCCGGGAGCTGGTTCAGACCCACCTGTTCTGCCCCGGGCGGGTGTACGAGGACAACGAGGCCGTGTGCCACTGGATCTACGGGGCGAAAACCGTTGCGAGCATTCCCTACAGCCTGTATTTTTACCGCACAAACCCCACCAGCACCACCCAGAGCCGGTTCTCCATGAAGAAGCTGGACTATCTGTGGGCGCTGGAGGGGATCATCCGCTTTTATTCCTCGGTGGGATACCAGACTCTCCGGGAACGCTTCGGCACATTGTACGCCGAAGAAGCGGCGGGGGACTATCACCGGGTCAGGCATGAGCTGAACGACCCCAAAGCCGCCCGGAAGATCGAAAAAGCCGCCCGGCGGCTGGGACGGGAGATCCCGTTTACGAAAGCGCAGCTTGAGACCATGTTCAGCGCTATGCACCCCAAGCTGGTGCGGCTTTACTGGCCGCTGGAAGGGGCGGCGCGGACACTGCGGGAGGACGGCGTGTCCGGCCTGATGCGGAAGGCCGGCAAGCATCTGCGGAAAGGGGAACATGAATGAGCGTTCCAAAAATCATTCATTACTGCTGGTTCGGCGGAAATCCCCAGCCGAAGCTGGCGGAAAAGTGCATCAAAAGCTGGAAAAAATTCTGCCCGGACTATCGGATCATCCAGTGGAACGAGGAGAATTTTGACGTTTCCGCCGCGCCGGAGTATGTGCGTCAGGCTTACGCGGCCAAGCGCTGGGCGTTTGTCACGGACTATGTCCGTTTGAAGGCCATGACGGAAATGGGCGGCATTTATATGGACACGGACGTGGAGCTGGTGAAGCCCCTGACGCCCTTCCTCGCCCACGACGCTTTTGCCGGATTTGAAACGGACGCCAGCGTGCAGACGGGGCTGCTTGCCTGCTGCCCGGGCTTTCCGCTGTTTCAGGAGTTTTTGCAGCATTATGACAGCGCGAGCTTTGTAAAGCCAGACGGTACCCATGATGTGACCACCAATGTCTCCGTCCTGACGTCCCTGTGCCGGGCGCACGGGCTGATGCCAAACGGGAAATTTCAGGTGGTGGACGGCTTCGCGGTCTACCCCAAGGACGTGTTCTGCCCGGTGGATTTCGACACGGAGCAGCTCCGCAGAACGGGAAAAACCGTTGCCATTCACTGGTTTGCCAGCAGCTGGAAGACGGAGGAGGAGCGCAGAGAGCTGGAAGCGGAGCGGGAGCGGCTGCACTATGAAAAGGTGTCTGCCGCCCGGTATGCGTTCTTCACGAGGCTGCTGGGAGAGAAGACCTACAACAAGCTGAAAGCGCGATTTCTGAAGCGCTGAAGGGGGAGAAACCTATGGCCGCGATCAGCGTAATTGTCCCGATCTACAAGGTGGAGGCGTTTCTGCACCGGTGCGTGGACAGCATTCTTGCCCAGACTTTTGCGGATTTTGACCTGGTGCTGGTGGACGACGGCAGCCCGGACAGCTGCGGCGATATCTGCGAGGAATACGCCCGGAAGGATGGCCGGATCCACGTCATTCATCAGAAAAACGGCGGCCTTTCCGCCGCCCGGAATACGGGCATTGACTGGGCGCAGGCCAACAGCGGCAGCCGGTGGCTGGCCTTCGTGGACAGCGACGACTGGGTGCATCCGGATTTTCTGCTGCGGCTGTACACGATGGTTCAGGAGACGGGCTGCCTGCTCAGCGTCTGCGGCTATTTCCGCACCGAGGGCGGGGATTTCCCGGCTATGGGTGCGCCGGAATACCGCGTTTTGTCGGCGGACGATTATTATTGCCCCGACGAGGTCGGAGAGGATGTCCCGGCAATTTCCTGCGCGAAACTGTACCATAAAAGCCTGTTTGATACGCTGCGCTACCCTATGGGGAAGCTGCACGAGGACGAGTTCACTACCTATCTTGCCGTGTACCGCGCGGGAGCGGTGGCGGTGACGCGGGAGCCTTTGTATGCCTACTACCAGAATCCCGTGGGCATTATGCTGTCCAAATGGACGCCGAGAAAGCTTCACATTCTGGAAGCAACGGAAAACCAGATCGCCTTCGCACGGGAAAACGGAAACAAAAGGCTGCTGAAAAAGGCGGTCAGGCAGTATATTTACAGTACATACGAACAGATCGGATTTGCGAAGCAGTGGGACGACCCGGGCAGGGGACGGCTCCTGAAAGCCCTGCGGAAAAAACTCCGGGACGGATTGGGGCAGGGAAAGGAATTTGACCTGTTCCCGCTCTGCCGGGAGCTTTCGTGGGTGTATGAGGAAGCCTATCCCATGAAGCCGTTCTGGTGGCTGTACGGCAAGCTGGGCAGAAGAGGGGAGCGTCAGGAGTGAAGGACGTGATTTCGGTCATTGTGCCGGTATACAACGTGGCGGCCTATTTGCCGGAGTGCCTGGACAGCATCCTGTCCCAGGACTACGACAAGCTGGAGGTCATCCTCATCGACGACGGCTCCACCGACGATTCCGGCGCCATCTGTGACGCCTACGCCCAACGGGACAACCGCATTCGGGTCATTCACCAGAAAAACGGCGGTGCGGCGGCGGCGAAAAACGCGGGACTGCGGGCGGCCACGGGAGAATACCTGAGCTTTGCGGACAGCGACGATTTTCTGGAGCCGGGGGCATATGCCTACATGGTGTCACTCCTGAAAGAAAACGGCGCGGATATCGTCCGGTGCGCGTTTCAGAACCGGTTCCGCACCCGCACGGAGCAGTGGCTCGCTGACGAAGACCGGTGCGTGATGGAGGGGAAAGCCTTTCTGGTGCGTTTCGCCACGGACTGGACTTGCGGGCTTCTGTGGAACAAGCTGTATAAACGGGCGCTTTTCGACGGCATTTTCTTTGAAGAGGGACACAAGATCGACGACGAATATTTCACCTATCAGGGCGTCATGAACGCCGCAAAGGTCGTCTGCGACCCGCGTGTTGTGTATAATTACCGCCAGCGCGCGTCCAGCGTGATGCAGTCCCCGACGGCCAGAGCGCAGATCGCCGTTGACCGGATCGATTTCATGGCGAAGCGCCGGGAAAAGGTGCTGGAACGCTTCCCGGAGCTGCGGAGGGAGTTCGACATCAGCTTTGTGGACGCCCTTTCCTATCTGGCAGACTACCCGGATAATACGGAGGAGAGCATCCGGCTGCTGAAATATCATGCCAGACGCTATTTTCTACAAATGGGAAATACATTCCCGCCGAGGCATCTTCTGAAAGCGGTGTTTCTCATGTATGTTACCAGCACGGAAAAGCTGCTGAAACGGCCGCAGGCGAAAAAGCCATCACCGGAAGATTACTATGCATAACAGGAATGGAGAAATGTGCTTTGAAAACGGTAAAAATCAATTACGCCCACGTTGAAGACTATTTTGATAAAGAGCAGAACCTGATTTACGATATACTCAAAAACCACGGGTATGACGTGCAGATCTCGGATGAGCCGGATTATATTATCTGTGACGCGCTGGGAGCGGAAAATTACGAGTACTGCAAATATCCTCAGGTTCGGATCATGTATTCCGGCGAAAACTACATCCCGGATTTTAATCTGATCGACTACTCCATTTGCCCGTATCCGATCCAATTCGGAGACCGGAATTTCCAGCTTCCGCCCTGCGTATGGCCAAGAGATCGATGGATGAGCATAGTAAATAAATGCGGGGGGGGGGGTACACAGAGAAATTTGTGCAGAATAAACAGCTTTTCGCAAACTTTATTGCCAGCCACGAATCAGAATTCAACATCCGCGGCGATTTCTTCAAGAGGCTGAATGAATACAAGCGCGTGGAATCGGCAGGGACATACTTAAACAACATGCCCAATGGCGAGGTCGTGAATTGGCTGGACGGCAGCAAAACGGCGCTGCAGAGAAAGTGTAAATTTACATTGTGCTTTGAAAGCACCAACCACTACGGCTTTGTTACCGAGAAGATCATGGACGCCTTTTATTCGGATACCATTCCTGTATATTATGGCAGCCCGACGGTAGCTGATATTTTTAATAAAAATGCCTTCATCAATGTGGCGGACTACCCGTCCTTTGACGCGGCGATCGAAAAAATCAAGGAGCTTGACCGGAACGATGAAAAGTATCTGGAAATGCTGAATCAGCCTGTGCTGGCTGACCCGACGTATCCGGAGCGGCTGGAAAAGGAATTGGGAGAATTTATCTGTCACATTTTTGACCAGCCTGTTGAACAGGCCTATCGCCGCAGCCGGGTGTATCTGCCCCGGCGGGCAAACGATTATCTCTGCAGAGCAGTGGACGAAGAGACGCTTACGATGAAAAATCTGATGGAGCGAATGGCGGAAAAGATCAAGAAAAAAGTGATCAGGTGACTTCATTTCCGCCTCGGAAATCTGAACCCCGGTTCGTACGGACGGTACAAACCGGGGTCGCTTTGCCTGTGTTATCGGGACAGCCCGACAGTCGCCGAAAAAAGCGGCATCCAAGGCGATTGACCCTGAATGCCTGAGGAAGATGGTGCAGCGGAGCAATCTATAATGGCCCCGTAATTTCAGACCATGACACGAAGAACATACACACCGGAGTACAAGGCCAAGCTGGTCATAGACCTCCTCCGCTTCATCCCAAGGCACCCAATCCGCCAGCTTCACCCACTCGTTGTTCTTGGGAACCTCTGAATAAATCGTCTGCGGCTGTGAGCGGATCCTTTCCGCCCACGCTTCGGTACCGAAAACGGGAAATATAGCGCAGCCGTTGCCGGCGTAAGCCGGCTTACGGATGCGGCATACCCCTTGCGGGTACACAAAGTATTCCGCCGTTTCCGGTACCTCGATTGGCCGAAAAATCTCTCGCTCACAGCTCTTGCCGATTTAACCAGAGGTTCCCTGGAAATGCAATGATATCAATGCTTTTTTGGTTTCGGAGTGGACTCTGTGTATGTGTTCTTGAGTTTGTTGAAACGGAAGTTATCAGTTCGCTGCTATACGGATCATTTCGTTTAATGCAATCCCGGTGCATCTGTTTCTCGGACTGCCGTTTGGCCTTTCATCGGTTTTCACTGGTCAGATTACTTGATTACAGAGCAATCTCCGAGAATGTCGGGCTTATTTGCCATAGAGTCGTTTTCGGTTAGTGTGCGTATTACTCTGCAAGGGTTTCCTGCCGCAAAGCTGTTGGCAGGAATAGAGTGGGTGACAACGCTTCCTGCACCGATAACGCAGTTTTTTCCGATTGTCACGCCGGGAAGGATCGTAACATTGGCACAAATCCAACATCCGTCACCAATCACAACCGGCTTTGCCCAACACAACTTTCTTGCAACTCCGTCTGGGCACATGAGTTGCTTTCTCTCATCCGACAGTATCGGATGCAGCGGCGTAGCAATCGTAACATTCGGCCCGAAATCGCAGCATTCTCCGATCGTCACCTCGGCATCATCCTGACAGGTAAAGTTGAAATTGAAGAATGTGTTTTTCCCGATCTTTGTGTGAATCCCGTAATGAAATCGAATCGGACCGTTGAAGGAAACCCCCTCGTTCAGTTCCCCGAGCAATTCCTTCAGCACTTCTTTTCTTTCCTCGGGCTGAAATTCTGTCAACGAATTAAACTTCTGATTTAGTGCATGTGCTTTCTTCTTGATCTCCACCCGCCAATCCTCGGCCGGTGAAAACAGCTGACCGTCACTGTTGCTTAGCATAAAAGCATCTCCTTGATTTGAATATCGCGCATTCGTGATATACCCGCATGATACAATGAAGTCTGCAGACAACATTCATCATGGGGGGCAATCACTATGGACTGCTATCATTATATCACAGAACAGCCGGAACGCAAGAGGGGGCAGCATCTTCAGTGAGAGGAAAGAGGTGCGATCCGGACGCTAAAACAGCAAGGGCTGTCCAACAGGGCTAAGCTGGGCTTGTTCTCCGACCACGATCGGAAATGAGCTTCGGCGCGGCACACCGCCCCGCAAATCAAACAAAGGACGTGCCCCGAGCTACAAGTGCATGGCACGGTGAGGCGGTGTACCCGCCCAATCGGCTCCACTCTCGGAAGCCCCATAAGCTGCCTTTCTGCGAACCGTTCGTGTCCCGGATGACCACACAGGCCAGAGAACACAAGTGGTCTCTGGACGCCTGTGCCGGATACGCAAAACGGTATGGCTTGTTTCCCGACAGTGAGACGGTCAGCACCAAAGTCTTTTTCGCCCACCCCTATACTTCGCGGGAGCGGGTACAGAATGAACGCCGCAACGGCTTGTTCCGAGAGCTTGCTCCAAAGGGTGCTTCCATGCGGAATTACCCGGCGGAGTATATTCTGTCGGCTGCGGACGAGCTGAACGCACGCCCCAGGAAAAAGCTGAACTATGCAACGCCGGAGGAGCTGCTTGACTTGTTCCTTGACCGGGTATACGCAGCGGATAGCAAACCCTCTGAACCTGTCAAGGACAAGCGGCTCCGCCTTGCCGGCCGCATCCTTGACAGCTCCGGCCGTGCTTGCTGTGGGGTAGTCAAGTCCGGTTTACGCCAGACAGGTTTTGTTCATGGGGGTGTCCGACCTGCACTTGCAATTTGCGTCCAGAATATATTCCTGAAACCCGTCGCCCAACGTCTTTTCTTTTGGGAAGCACATCCTCATTTCCTTCATCAAAAACACCCCGAAATAAGCAAAAACAGGAAGCACATCCCGCCGGATTTCTCCGGCAGGACGTGCTTCCTTGTCTTATTTTTGCAAAAAGTGGGGTTTGAACTTTTTGGGTTCAAAAGCAGAGGTTTACCCTTACTTCTTCAGCGCTTCCTCAACAGCAACAGCCACGGAAACGGTCGCGCCGACCATGGGGTTGTTGCCCATCCCTAAGAAGCCCATCATTTCCACGTGGGCAGGCACGGAGGAGGAACCGGCAAACTGGGCGTCGGAATGCATACGACCCATGGTGTCGGTCATGCCGTAGGAGGCGGGACCGGCCGCCATGTTGTCGGGATGCAGGGTACGACCCGTGCCGCCGCCGGAGGCCACGGAGAAGTACTTCTTGCCCTGCTCGATGCACTCCTTCTTGTAGGTGCCGGCCACGGGATGCTGGAACCGGGTGGGGTTGGTGGAGTTGCCGGTGATGGACACGTCCACGCCCTCGTGGTGCATGATGGCCACGCCCTCGCGGACGTCGTCAGCGCCGAAGCAGCGGACAGCCGCGCGCTCGCCGTCGGAGTACCTGTACTCCTTGACGATCTTCAGCTCGCCGGTGTAGTAGTCGAACTGGGTCTGCACATAGGTAAAGCCGTTGATCCGGGAGATGATCTGGGCGGCGTCCTTGCCCAGACCGTTCAGGATGACCCGCAGAGGCTCCTTACGGGCCTTGTTGGCGGAGCGGGCGATGCCGATAGCGCCTTCGGCAGCGGCGAAGGACTCGTGGCCGGCCAGGAAGGCGAAGCACTTGGTCTCGTCCCGCAGCAGCATGGCGCCCAGATTGCCGTGACCCAGACCGACCTTGCGGTCCTCGGCGACGGAGCCGTCGATGCAGAAGGACTGCAGGCCGATGCCGATGGCCTCGGCAGCCTCAGCGGCGGTCTTGACGCCCTTCTTCAGAGCGATGGCAGCGCCCACGGTGTAAGCCCAGCAGGCGTTCTCAAAGCAGATGGGCTGAATGCCCTTGACGATCTCGTAGGGGTCGAAGCCCTTCGCCTTGCAGATCTGGCGGCACTCTTCTACGGAGGAGATGCCGTACTGCGCGAGGACGCCGTTGATCTTGTCAATTCTTCTTTCGTAACTTTCAAACAAAGCCATTGTTTCGTCCTCCTCTTATTCCTGACGGGGGTCGATATACTTGGGCGCGTTGTCGAAGCGGCCGTAGTGACCCATAGCCTTCTTGTAGGCAGTGTTGGCGTCGTCGCCCTTCTTGATAAAGTCCATCATCTTGCCCAGGTTTACAAATTCATAGCCGATGATCAGGTTCTCGTCGTCCAGAGCAACGCGGGTGACGTAGCCCTCGGCCATTTCCAGATAACGGGGGCCCTTGGATTTGGTGGCGAACATGGTGCCCACCTGACTGCGCAGACCCTTGCCCAGGTCTTCCAGAGAAGCGCCGACCACCAGGCCGCCCTCGGAGAACGCAGACTGGCTGCGGCCGTAGGCGATCTGCAGGAACAGCTCCCGCATGGCGGTGTTGATGGCATCGCACACCAGGTCGGTGTTCAGCGCCTCGAGGATGGTCTTGCCGATGAGAATTTCGGCGGCCATGGCGGCGGAATGGGTCATGCCGGAGCAGCCGACGGTCTCCACCAGAGCTTCCTCAATGATGCCCTCCTTGATGTTCAGGGTCAGCTTGCAGGCGCCCTGCTGGGGTGCGCACCAGCCCACGCCGTGGGTAAAGCCGCTGATGTCCTTGATCTCCTTGGCCTGAACCCACTTGCCCTCTTCGGGGATGGGGGCGGGGCCATGGTAGGCACCCTTGCCCACGGAGCACATATTCTGTACTTCTGCACTGTAAATCATGGCAAATTTCCTTTCTTTCAAAAGACGTTTCCGTCTTTGGGTTTACTTTTCCGGAATCCCGGAACATAGCGCATAACATTATACATGCCGCCGGGAAAAATGTCAATTCCCCGGCGGCAAAATCTTACGTTTTTCGGCTTATATCCGCTTGAGCGGGTGGGAGCTGTCCTGAGCGATGAGAAGATCGGTGATGATGTCGTTGCTGACAAGATACCCCTGGGGGGTCAGCACCCAGCGGCCGGAGTCGTTCTGGGTCGCCTGATAGTAGCGGCGGCGCTTTTCCAGAACCTCCTCCAGCGGGGCGAAGGGCAGCAGGAACAGCTTTTCGTATTCCGCGGCGCTGATGCCCTGACTGGTGCGCAGGCGGAGCATCAGATACTCGCCCGCCCGCTCCCGCATGGGAATTTCCTGTAAATCCTCCATAATGTCGCCGCCGTCCCGGATACCGGCGATGTATTCCTGCAGATCCCGTTTCAGGGTGAAGCGCTTTCCGGCAAAGTCCGAGCTGGCGCTGGGGCCGAAGCCCAGATATTCGCCGCCCGTCCAGTATTTCATATTGTGCCGGGAGTACAGACCCTTCCGGGCAAAATTGGAAATCTCATATTGCCGGAAGCCGCGGCTGCGGAGGGCTTCCACGGCGGCGAGGTACATGTCCGCCTGGGTCTCGTCGTCGGGGAGGTTCAGCATTTCCTTGTAGTCATAGAAGGGCGTGCCTTCCTCGATTTTCAGGGCGTAGCAGCTGACATGCTCCGGGTTCAGGCGCAGGACGTTGTCCAGCGTCTCCTGCCAGTCCTGCAAGTCCTGCCCCGGCAGACCGTACATCAGGTCGATGGACACGTTGCGGAAACCCGCTTTGCGGATGCGCTGGTAGGCGGTGGCGGCCTGGGCGTAGGTGTGGGGACGGCCGAGCTTTTTCAGAATGTCATCGTCGTCGGACTGAACGCCCAGACTGACCCGGTTGAAGCCCTCGGCGTAAAGCCGGTGGAGCAGCCGGTCGGAGACGGAATCCGGGTTGCACTCCACGGTAATTTCGGCGTCCGGCACCACGTCGAAATTCCGGCGGATGGTGGTGAGGATCACGGCCAGACCGTCGGCGCCGAAGAAGGAGGGGGTGCCGCCGCCAAAGTAGACGGAGTCCACTTTGTAGCCGGGAGCCAGCTCGCCGGCCTCCTTGATATGGTCGCACACCGCGTCCAGATAGCCGTCCATGAGCTTGTCGTCCTTGGTGGCCATGGAGTAAAAGTCGCAGTACTGGCATTTGCTGCGGCAGAAGGGGACGTGGACGTAAAGTCCGAGGGGCGTTTTGTTCGCGCGTTTATTGAGAATCGGCATGGGAATACCTCCGGGTGTTTAGGATTATGAGAGAAAGGTCAGTCTTCGTCCAATTTTAAGACGGCCATGAAGGCTTCGGAAGGAACCGCGACGGTGCCAAAGGTGCGCATCCGCTTCTTGCCTTCCTTCTGCTTTTCCAGCAGCTTCTTCTTACGGGTGATGTCGCCGCCGTAGCACTTGGCGAGAACGTCCTTGCGCAGCGCCTTGATGGTCTCCCGGGCGATGACCTTGCCGCCGATGGCGGCCTGAACGGGAATTTCAAACTGGGCGCGGGGGATGTTCTCCTTCAGCTTTTCGCAGATCTTCCGGGCGCGGGGATAGGCGTTGTCCGCGAAGAGGATGAAGCTCAGGGCGTCCACGACGTCGCCGTTGAGCAGGATGTCCAGCTTCACCAGACGGCTGGGACGGTAGCCGATCAGCTCGTAGTCCAGACTGCCGTAGCCCCGGGTGCGGGATTTCAGTGCGTCAAAAAAGTCGTAGATGATCTCGTTCAGGGGCATTTCGTAGTGCAGCTCCACCCGGCTGGCGTCCAGATACACCATGTCCTTGAATTCGCCCCGGCGGTTCTGGCACAGCTCCATGATGTTGCCCACGTATTCCTGGGGGGAGATCAGGCTGACCTTGGCGTAAGGCTCCTCGGCCAGCTGGATGTCCGCCGGGTCGGGGTAGTCCAGGGGGGTGTAGACATACATGGATTCGCCGTTGGTTTTCGTCACCCGGTAGACAACGTTGGGAGCGGTGGTAATCAAATCAAGATTGTATTCCCGCTCCAGACGCTCCTGAATGATCTCCATGTGCAGCAGTCCCAGAAAACCGCAGCGGAAGCCGAAGCCCAGGGCAATGGAGCTTTCCGGCTCGTAGCTCATGGAGGCGTCGTTGAGCTTCAGCTTTTCCAGGGCGTCCCGCAAGTCCTGATACTTGGCGCCGTCGGCGGGGTAGATGCCGGAGAACACCATGGGCTGGGCGGGACGGTAGCCGGGCAGGGGCTGGGCGGCGGGATTTTCCGCGCCGGTGATGGTGTCGCCCACCCGGGTGTCCGCCACGGTTTTGATGGAAGCGGTGATGTATCCCACTTCCCCGGCGCCCAGGGCGTCCGAGGGGTTCAGCCCGCCGGGGATCATGGTGCCCACCTCCACCACCCTGTAGACCGCGCCGGTGGCCATCATTTTGATGTCCATGCCGGGCTTCACCGTTCCCTGCTTGATGCGGGTGTAGACGATGACGCCCCGGTAGGAATCGTACTGGCTGTCGAAGATCAGTGCCTGCAATGGCGCGCCTCGGTCTCCGGTGGGGGCGGGGACGTCCCGGACGATCATTTCCAGCACGGCGGGAATGTTGATGCCGTTTTTGGCGGAAATTTCGGGGGCGTCCTCGGCGGGGATGCCGATGATGTCCTCGATCTCCGCTTTTACCTCGGCCGGACGGGCGGAGGGAAGATCAATTTTATTGATGACGGGCAGAACCTCCAGCCCGGCGTCGATGGCAAGATAGGTGTTGGCGAGAGTCTGGGCTTCCACGCCCTGGGAGGCGTCCACCACCAGAATCGCGCCCTCGCAGGCGGCAAGGCTCCGGGAGACCTCATAGTTAAAGTCCACATGACCCGGTGTGTCGATCAGGTTCAGGACATAGCTTTCGCCGTCGGCGGCGGTGTAATGCAGGGTGACGGCGCTGGACTTGATGGTGATGCCCCGCTCCCGCTCCAAGTCCATGGAGTCCAGCATCTGCTCGGCGCGGACGCGCTGGTCGATGGCGTGGCACTGCTCCAGCAGCCGGTCGGCGAGGGTGGACTTGCCGTGATCGATATGGGCGATGATGGAAAAGTTGCGGATGTTGGATAAGTCGGTCATATGGATTACCTCATGAATATGGGATCGAAAGGGCACACTGCCTTATTTTCACAATTATAACGAATTTTTTCCAAAAAGTAAACCGTATGTTTTCCCGAAATCAGGGGAAAACTGTCCTCGATGAAAGAAAAAATTTTGAGAATTGCCCTTGTCATGCAGAAAAAAACGGGGTATAGTTTAACGGCATGAGAGATTTGTGAACTTTACATAGAAAAAAGGAGATTCTCTATGAGTAGTACGCCGAAGAAGGCTCCAAAAGCCAATATGGACGATGTTCACGCCGCATTGCAGGCGCTCATCGCCCAGGGAAAGAAGGACGGCATGATCCGCGCCTCCGATTTAAACGCCCAGCTGGAAAAGATGCAGCTGACGCCGGAGAAGATCGAGGACATTTACGACCGTCTGGACGCCATGAATATTCAGGTGGTCACCGCCGACCTGGAGCTGGATCTGGGGGACGAAGACCTCGACCTGGGGCCGGATGACGATATCAACCTGGCGGGCATTGACGAGGAGGAGCTGGTCGACCCCGTTGACCTGGCCGCCGAATACAGCCTGGACGACCCGGTGCGGATGTACCTCAAGGAGATCGGCCAGATCAAGCTCCTTTCCGCCGAGGAAGAGGTGGAGCTGGCAAAGCGGGTCTCCGAGGGAGATCAGGAAGCGAAGAACAAGCTCACCGAGGCGAACCTGCGTCTGGTGGTCTCCATTGCCAAGAAGTATTCCGGCCGCGGCCTGCACATCCTGGATCTGATCCAGGAGGGCAACACGGGTCTGATCCGCGCGGTCGATAAATTCGACTGGACAAAGGGAAACAAATTCTCTACATATGCCACCTGGTGGATCCGGCAGGCCATCACCCGCGCCATCGCGGATCAGGCTCGGACGATCCGCGTCCCGGTGCATATGGTAGAGGTCATCAACAAGGCCACCCGCTGCAACCGGAAGCTGGTGCAGGAGCTTGGCCGGGAGCCCACCGTGGAGGAGATCGCCGCGGAGCTGAACCTGCCCGTTGAGAAGATCATCGAGGCCAACCGCACCGCCGCCGATACCCTGTCTCTGGATACCCCTGTGGGCGACGAGGAGGATACCTCCATCGGCTCCTTCGTGGAGGACGAGCGCACCCCCGGCCCTGCCGACGCCACCTCCAACGCCCTGCTTGCCGAGGCGCTGAAGGAAATTCTGGGCACCCTGACAGAGCGGGAAGCGGACGTCCTGCGGATGCGCTTCGGCATGTATGACGGGCGCACCCACACCCTGGAAGAGGTGGGGCAGATTTTCGGCGTCACCCGGGAGCGTATCCGCCAGATCGAGAACAAGGCCATCCGCAAGCTGCGCCATCCCAGCCGCGCCAAGAAGATTCGGGACTTCTACTGCTGATTCCGATACAGACCGAACCCGGCACCCTATGGGGGCACCGGGTTCGGATTTTTTATGCGCGAAGGGATTTGACGAAGGCTGCCCGGTCGGCGGCCTTGAAGTAGGCGGAGCCTGTGACCAGCGCTTCCGCGCCGTTTTCCCGGCACGCTCTGTACGTCACGGCGTCCACGCCGCCGTCTACCTCGATGATGCAGGCGGGGTTCACCGCGTCCAGCATCCGGCGGAGCTTTTTCATCTTGGGCATCATGCCGGCCATGAATTTCTGCGCCCCGAAGCCCGGCTCTACGGTCATGACGAGCACCATGTCGCATCTGGTAAGGTAGGGGATCGCTGCCTCCGCCGGGGTTTTCGGCTTCAGGGCAATGGCGGCCTTGCAGCCCATCGCCCGGATCTTGTCGAGACAGGCCAGCGTGTTCTGGGGCTGGTCGGATTCTAAGTGAATGGTCAGCCAGTCCGCGCCGGCCTTGATGAATTCCTCGGCGTACCGGATGGGACGGTCGATCATCAGATGCACGTCCAGGGGCAGGGAGGTGACGGGCCGCAGCGCCTTCACCACCGGAATGCCGATGGAGATGTTGGGAACGAAAATCCCGTCCATCACATCCACATGCACCCAGTCGGCACCATTGGCTTCAATATCGTGAATATCCCGCTCCAGATTGGCAAAATCGGCGGACAAAATTGACGGAGCAACGATAGGCATAGAAAGACCTCCCGCAAAAATCCTTTTCGTCTAAGATACCACAAAAATCCCCGGAAAGCAACATTGGAAAAACATTCCTGAATGCCTTCCTCCCGACGGCGCATACTATTCCCGAATCCAAAGAAAAGGAGGCTGCTACTATGAACTGTCATGCCAACAAGAGCATCGAGTGTACCGTCCAGCAGTGCGCCAACCACTGCGAGGGCGAGAACTACTGCTCTCTGGATCGCATCCTGGTGGGTACTCACGAGGCTTGCCCCACCGTGGATCAGTGTACCGACTGCATGTCCTTCCGCAAGAAGTAATACTACTTCCTGATTAAAATCTTTGATTTTAATCAGGAAGGCATCGCCTGGCGGCGCTGCCAGTTTTGTGATTTATAAGGAAAGAAATCACAAAACAAGTCTTATATGAACTCCTTGCCCTTCAGGCAAATAAAATCTTTTCTAAAGATTTTATTTGGAGTTCAGTATAATTCGTTTCGCGGCAGTGAAAGCTGCCGCGATATTTCTTATGGGATTCCCTTGACGAAAAGCCGGAAAAATTGTAAAATTCAAATATCCTTCACATGTCGATACATATTTCTTCATATGTGACAGCTAAAATAAAATGAGAAAAGAGAAGGAGGCAACCACCATGGACACCTTTGCAGATAGCGAATTTCCGGAAGAAAACAAACCGGCGCCCGAAGTGCGTTCCGACGCCCCCCAGGAGCCGCAGAATGAAGCGGAACCCCAGAACGCAGCATCCCGGGAGCACCAGAGCGAACCCCAATCCGGCACCTATCACGCCGCCGGTACAGGGCGCAGGGAGTCTCCCTACGCCAACTCCCCGTACATGACCGGCCAGCGGCCGTATCAGTACCAGTACCAGCCCCAGACCCAGCCGCCCCAGAAGAAGGAGAAGCCCCGGAAATCCGGCAAGTCTCCCTGGAAGGCGGTGATCGCCGCCGTCCTCGTTGTGGCTCTGGTGGCGACCGGCTGCCTGATCACGGCGTCCACCGTCAACAGCAGGTGGGAGCAGAAGACCAACCAGATCACCCAGCAGCTTGGCAGACAGATCGATGATTTGCAGAAGCAGATCGACAGCGTCCCCTCCGGTACATCCGGCGCGCTCCCGGCGGCGGACGGCTCGGCCATGACCCCGGCGCAGCTGTATCAGAGCAACGTTGACAGCGTTGTCGCCATTTCCTGCACCGTGCAGACCACAGCCTACGGCCAGAGCGTGGAGGGAACGTCCTCCGGCTCCGGCTTCATCCTGTCGGCGGACGGCTATGTAGTGACCAACTACCACGTTGTGCAGGGCGCAAGCAGCATCACCGTCACCACCCACGGCGGCGACGAGTACGCGGCCACGGTGAAGGGCTACGACGCCACCAACGACGTGGCCGTTCTGAAGGTGGAGGCCGAAGGGCTGCCCGCCGCGACCGTCGGCAGCAGCTCCGATCTTTCCATCGGCGACATGGTGGTCGCCATCGGCAATCCTCTGGGCAAGCTGGCGGCAACCGAAACCGTCGGCTACGTCAGCGGCATCAACCGGGAGGTCACCACCGACAATACCGTCATCAGTATGCTTCAGACCGACGCGGCCATTAACCCGGGCAACTCCGGCGGCCCGCTGTTCAACATGTACGGCGAGGTCATCGGCATCACCACGGCCAAATATTCCGGCACCACCAACTCCGGCGCGTCCATCGAGGGCATCGGCTTTGCCATTCCCATTGACGACGTGATGGGCATTATCTCCGACCTGATCGACTACGGCTACGTCACCGGCGCTTACATGGGCATCACCGTGAAGGACAACGACAAGGAGGCCGCCGCCCAGTTCGGCCTGCCCACGGACGGCGCATACGTCGTGGACGTGACGCCGGGCAGCAGCGCGGACAAAGCCGGTATCCAGTCCAAGGACCTGATCACCGCGGTGGACGATCATAAGATCGCCACCAGAACCGACCTGACCCGCGCTCTGCGGAATTACAAGGCGGGGGACACCGCTCAAATTACCGTCGTTCGCAGCGGCCGGGAACTGACGCTGACCATCACCTTCGACGAAAAGCCCCACGATACAACTGCGGAAACCACTCCCCAGGAGGATTCCTCCATGCCCAGCGAGGGGGACTACAGCGACTGGTACGAATATTTCCGCCGGTTCTTTGGCGGTTAACAACTGAACCGACGCAGCACAATGCCCCGGACATCCTTGGATGTCCGGGGCATTTGCTGTTTTATGGTCACTTGCTGGGAAGGGCAGTGATATTCGCGCAGTACGCCCTTGCTGTGGGATGGGTGCTGCGGGCTTCGGATGGCCAGTAAACGGGCTTATTTCGGAAGCAGTGGGCAATTGCCCCGGTTTTTCTGTTGCAAAGATTTCTCATTTATGATAAGATAATGCCAACTATGTACTGGAGGGGAACCATGGACGACGCGACTTTGAGAAATCAGATCGGCTCCAATATTGCCGCGTACCGCAAGCAGGCGGGACTGACCCAGGCTGGGCTGGCGGAAAAACTGAATTATTCCGACAAGGCCGTTTCCAAATGGGAGCGGGGGGAATCCGTGCCGGATGTGATGACGCTGGTGCAGCTGGCGGAGCTGTTCGGGATACCCGTGGGGGAGCTGCTGGCCGACCCCGACGCTTTGCCCGGAAACCCCGGCACCCTGGAAAAGGCCATGACCCAGGTGTCCGAAAAGGCGCTGAAGCGCAAGGCCAACAAGAATGTGATCCTGGCGCTGTCCTCCACGCTGGTGTGGTTCATCGCGCTGTTTGTATTTGTCATCATGTCCTCGTTCAAGGCCGTGGGGCGCTACAGCTGGCTTGCGTTTTTCTACGCCGTGCCGGTCAACGCCATCGTGATGCTGAGCTTGCTGTCTGCGTGGCGGGATTTCCGGAAAAACCGGCTGCTGATCTCCGCCATCGTGTGGGGATTCCTGATCGCCATTCATGTTTCCGGGCTGCTGATCTTCCGGTACAATTTCTGGAAAATTTACCTCTTGGGCATTCCGGGACAGATCGCCATTTTCCTGTGGTTCCGGATGTTCCGTCCGGTGAGCGAGAAAAGTGAGGGTAAGGACAATGGATAAGACAGAGCTGCGCCGGCAGATTCGGGAGAAAAAACGGGCGATGACGGCGGAAGAAATTGAGCGTCGGAGCCGGGAACTGGGGCGTCAGTTCGCCGCGACGGAAGCCTACCGCAAGGCCAGGACCATTTACGGCTACATGCCCTACAATCAGGAGGTGCGCACCGTCCCCATGCTGGAGCAGGCGCTCCGGGACGGGAAAAAGGTGGCCGTGCCCAAATGCTACGGCGACGAAATGAAGTTCATCTATCTGGACGACCTGACCAAGGTGGCGAAGGGCTACGCCGGGATTCCGGAACCCATCGCGGACGAGCCGGTGGCCCATGACGAGACGGCGCTGGTGCTGATGCCTGGGTTAGCCTTTGACCCCCAGGGGCACCGCATCGGCTACGGCGGCGGGTTTTACGACAAGTTCCTGTCCCGGGAGCCGAACCATCCCACGCTGGCGCTGTGCTATGATTTTCAGATGCTGCCCCATCTGGACACCGAGGAACATGACATCCCTGTGGACACGGTGCTCTGGGCATAGGCGCATAGATACAAGGAGAGAAAGACATGCAGTTTGTCATTGTTTTGCTGATCGCCGCCGCCGTGTTCGGCGTGTGCTTTCTGGTGGATAAGGGCTTTTCCAAGGCGTTCCGGAGCAAGGCGCAGCACCGCTCCGGCATGGCCGTAAGGGCAAATAAGCGCTTCGGCGTGTTCGGCGTGGTGCTGACGGTGCTGGGCGTCATGGCGTTCTGCATCGGCATCGGCGACGGGCCGGTGCTGATCGTGGGCGGCCTGATCGTGTTTGCCATGGGCGTATTTCTGGCGGCGTATTACCTGCGCTTCGGTATTTTCTACGACGGGGAAAGCTTCCTTGTGTCCGGCTTCGGAAAGAAGGATGTGGAGCACCGCTACGAGGAAATCCTGGGGCAGAAGCTGTACGTGGTGCAGGGCGGCAGCGTCGTGGTGGAGCTGTACCTGAAGGACGGCTCCACCGTCAGTCTGCAATCCACCATGGACGGCGTGTATCCCTTCCTGGACACCGCCTTTGCCGGCTGGTGCCTTCAGACGGGGCGCGACCCGGAGAGCTGCGATTTCCACGACCCCAGCAAGAGCCTGTGGTTCCCGCCGGTGGAGGAAAGCTGATGGCGCACATTCCCAGCGGATCGACCCGGGAGCTGGAGCTGGTCACCTTCCGGCAGGCGCTGGAAGCCGCCGACACCCCCAGCGACGAATACGACATCAAAAAGTGGATCTACGCTCCCAATTTTTACTCGGAATACCGGTACATACTGGGGACGCGGGGCTGTAAGCCCTTGATCTGCATCGGCATCAACCCCTCCACGGCCAGACCCGGCGCCCTGGACAATACCTTAAAATCCGTGGAGCGGATTGCCCTGGGGAACGGGTTTGACAGCTTCATCATGTTCAACGTCTACGCCCAGCGGGCGACCTCACCCGACGATATGGAGAAGGTCTGCAACCCGCTGCTCCACGGGGAAAACCTGAAAGCGTTCCGGTATGTGCTGTCCCTTTCGGAGCATCCGGTGGTGTGGGCGGCATGGGGCGCGATCATCGAAAAGCGGAAATATCTGCCAGACTGTCTGCGGGATATGCTGCTGGCGGGGGAGGAGTACGGGGCCCGGTGGTGCTGCGCCGGGGCCATTTCCCGGAAGGGACACCCCCATCATCCGCTGTATCTGCGGAAGGACGAGAAGCTCCGGCCTTTCGACGTGAAGGCGTACTTAGAACAATTATGAAAACGGGGCCGGTGGATCCACCGACCCCTGCAGTGCATGAAACGGGAGGATTTCTCATGAAATTGCTGATTGCGTCCGACATTCACGGCAGCGCCTTCTGGTGCCGCCGCCTTTGCGATTTGATCGAGACAGAGAAGCCAGACAGGCTGATCCTGCTGGGAGACTTGCTGTACCACGGCCCCCGGAACGACCTGCCCCGGGACTACGCGCCGAAACAGGTGATCCCCATGCTGAGCGGGTACCGGGACAGTATCATTGCGGTGCGGGGCAACTGCGAGGCAGAGGTCGACCAGATGGTTCTGCCTTTTTCCTGCATGGCGGAGTTTTCCCAGCTGCTTCTGGACGGGAAAACCTTCTATCTGACCCACGGACACCACCACAACCCGGATAACCTTCCGCCCCTGCCGGAGGGCAGCGTGTTCCTGTTCGGGCACACCCATGTAAAAATGGACGAAATGCGCGGCGGCATCCGCTGCCTGAACCCCGGCAGCGTCTCCATCCCCAAGGACGGGAGCCACAGCTGTCTGATTTATGAAAACGGAGAATTTTCTTTTCGGATTTTGGAGGGTTAGCCGTGGATTCGACAGAATGCGAGACCTGCTGGTATTATGATTATGATGAGGAGTACGACGAATCCTACTGCATGATGGATTTGGACGAGGACGAGGTTTGCCGCATCGCCAATTCCCCCTCCCGGCACTGCCCCTTTTACCGGCAGGGCGACGATTACACCCTTGCAAGGAGACAATAGATGAAACAATGGTATCCCGCGCTGATCCTGCTGTGCCTGCTGCTGGCGGGCTGCTCCGGGAAGGGGGAGGAAACGACTTTTCCCCCTCAGACGGAGGCCGTTCCCGTGGAAGCGGCGCCCCCTGCCGGGCTGCATGACCCGGATGACCCGCTGGAAGTGCGCTACGGCGACGCGCTGCGGGCGTATCCCCTGAGCATTCCCGGCGTGGCCGGAATGACAGCCATGGGCAGCGACCTGCTGGTGTTCTCCGACACCCAGGTCAGCACCGTTATCACCCGGCTTTCCGGGGAGGAGCTGTACATAGCGGCCACCGTCCAGCTGGATTTTGGCCTTGCCCCGGACGACCCGTCCCTACAGGTCACGGAAAGCGGCCTGAGCTATTTTGACCCGGTGAACCGGCAGACGGTGGTGCTGGACGCGTCCCTGCGGGAGATCACCCACATTCCCGCGCCGGAGGACCTGGAGGGAACGCCCCTGCTGTCCCGGGATCGTGAGACGCTGTACTACTGCACCAAAGCGGGCGTCCGCGCCTGGAATCTGGAAACGGGCATCCGCCGGGTCATTAAAGAGGCGGGGTTCGCCCAGCAGAGCGTGACCGGACTGTACCTGAACGACACCGTCCTGCAATGCCGGGTGGCGGACGGCGAGGGAAACGCTGCCACACTGCTCATCTCCACGGAAAACGGACGGATATTGTATGAAGGGGCGCAGGCGCTGACGATGCAGTCCGGCGGCGACAGCTATTTTCTCTCCTTCCCCACGGGCTGCACCCGGGCGCTGCTGTTCGGGCAGGCGGGGGAGGAATCCCCTACGGCGCTGACCCCGGCGGAGCTGAGCGGCGAGGATTTCTTCCTGGAGACCTTCGCCGACGCGGTGACGGCAAGCGCTGCGTCGGATACGGAGATCAAGCTGGACTATTATGATTTGGAGACCGGACGCCGCCGCTGCTCTGCGGCGCTGCCATTTTCCGGCCTGCCATTGACAGTGGAGGAGACCGCCGACGGCTGGGTTTATTTCCTCCTATACAACAACGACGGCCGGCCGGTCATTTACCGCTGGGACACGACCTCGCCGGAATTTGCCGTTTCCGACGAGGAGATCTACACAGGCCCCTATTATTCCGCCCAGGAGCCGGATTATCACGGGCTGGTGTGGTGCGAGTATTACGCCAGAACCGTCGGCGATACCTACGGCGTTGAGGTGCTATTGTGGGAGGACGCCGATCTGGTGCAGCCCTGGGACTATAATTTTGAACCGGAATATCTGGTTCCCGTCCTCAAGCGGGAGCTGGACTGGCTGAACGAGCGCCTTGCCAATTTCCCGGAGGGGATGCTGGAAGCCGCGGCTTCTCATTTTTCCTCCCTGAAGATCTGCCTGGTGCGGGAGATCACCGGCAGCGCCGAATCCGGCAGTCTGAGCAGCGCCAACGGCATCCAGTTCATGAACGGAACGGACGCCTACATCGTGCTGGCGGCGGGGGACACCTCGGAAAAGGCACTGTACCACGAGCTTTACCACGTGATGGAGACCCATATTTTGGGCAACAGCATCGCCCTCGACCAGTGGGCAAAGCTGAATCCTGTGGGCTTCGAGTACGACTACGATTATCTCGCCAACGCCCGGCGGGACGGCAGCGAATTTTTGCAGCCGGACACCCGCAGCTTTGTGGACACCTACTCCATGAGCTACCCCAAGGAAGACCGGGCGCGGATTTTTGAGTATGCCATGACGGCGGGAAATGAATCGCTGTTTGCGGCCTCGCCCCTGCAATATAAGCTGAAAATGCTGTGTCAGGGGATACGGGAGGCCTTCGGCCTGAAAAAATCCACGGAAAACTTCCCATGGGAGCAGTATCTGAATCAGCCCATGGCGTACACGGGAAAGTAACAAAAGCGCTGTCATTCGGAACCATCGGTTCCAAGTGACAGCGCTTTTTCATTGTAGATTTGTCGCTATGTAATGGATTCTGACGGTAAACGATCAGTCCTCGGGGAACAGCTTTTCCCGGCAGTAGCGGATGATGGCTTTTCGGGTGATGAGGCCGATGAACGCGTCCTTGTCGTCCACCACGGGGACGAAGTTCTGGTTGGACGCCCGCTCCACCAGCTCGTGCATGGAGGTGGTGACCCGGACGGGGACGTTATCCTTCCGGCGGGCGATCTCCATGACCCGGCGGGCTTCGGCCTGACGCATATCCATGTAGCACATGTTCTTCATGGCCCACAGCAGGTCGCCCTCTGTCAATGTTCCACGGTATTCGCCCCGGTGGTTGAGAATGGGGATCGCGGCGTAGCCTGCGGATTCCATCTTTTCCAGTGCCTGCCGGATGGTATAGTCATCGTACAAATAGGCGCACATCGCCTTTGGTGTCAGAAAAAACAGAATATTATTCATGGGATTCTCCTTTTCGGCGCGGCCTGATTGGGAGGATGCCTTACTGCCGCCTTATACATTATAGCATAAACGAAACGGAAAAGCATGAAATTTTCTTGTTAATTTACGACCAGGCGTCCAAAAAATGACGCCTGTTTTTGTGCGAAATGACGGTTCTATTTTCCAAAGCGGAAGTCCGAAAAATCGAAGGTTGCGAAATAGTCCTCCGGCGTCTCGGCGCGGCGGATGAGCTGGAAGCTGCCGTCCTCCTTCAGCAGGACTTCCGCGGAACGGAGCTTGCCGTTATAATTGTAGCCCATGGAGAAGCCGTGAGCGCCGGTGTCGTGGATGGCCACGATGTCGCCGATCTGGATTTCCGGCAGGCTCCGCTCAACGGCGAATTTGTCGTTGTTCTCACACAGGCCGCCGGTGACGTCGTAGACGTGATCGAGGATGGCGTCCTCCTTGCCCAGCACCGTGATGTGGTGGTAAGCGCCGTACATGGCCGGACGCATCAGGTTGGCGGCGCAGGCATCCAGACCCACGTATTCCCGGTAGATGTGCTTTTCATGAATGACGGTGGAAATCAGGTGACCGTAGGGCGCAAGCATGAACCGGCCAAGCTCGGTGAAAATGGCCACGTCGCCCATGCCGTTGGGGGTCAGGATTTCCTCATATTTCACCCGCACGCCCTCGCCGATGACGCCAATGTCGCATCTGGGCTGCTCGGGGCGGTAGTCCACGCCGATGCCGCCGGACAGGTCGATGAAGGAAATGTGGGCGCCGGTGGCGTTGCGCAGCCGCACCGCCAGACGGAACAGCTGCCCGGCCAGAGCGGGGTAATATTCATTGGTGGTGGTATTGGAGGCGAGGAAGGCGTGAACGCCGAAGTGCTTCGTGCCCAGCTTCATCAGCCGGGTGATCGCGCCTGCCATCTGGTCTTCGGTCATGCCGTATTTGGCGTCCCGGGGCATGTCCATGATGGTGTTGCCCAGAGAGAAGGAGCCGCCCGGGTTATACCGCAGGCATACCGTCTCGGGAACCGGCCCCATGGAGGCCAGAAAATCCACATAGGTTGCGTCGTCGAGGTTAATGTATACGCCCATCTCCCGCGCCTTGCGCATGTCCAGCTCCGGGGTGACGTTGGAGGAAAAGACCACGTCGTGTCCCGTGATGCCCACGGCCTCGGACAGCAGCAGCTCCGTATAGGTGGCGCAGTCGCAGCCGCAGCCCTCCTCGTGGAGAATTTTCAGCAGAAAGGGGTTGGGGGTGGCCTTGACGGCGAAAAATTCCTTGAAGCCGGGATTCCAGGAGAACGCCGCCTTCAGCGCCCGGGCATTGGCGCGGATGCCGGCCTCGTCGTAAACATGAAAGGGGGTGGGGATCTGCTCGCGGATTTCCTTCGCTTTCTCCAGAGTCAAAAACGGTATCTTTTTCATAGCTCGAACCCTCTCTAATGCAAAAAAGCGGCGCATCTACGCCGAACATACAGAAATTGTATTGTATAGGAGGACATTTGTCAACCCCGTATCCACCTCTCGCCCCGGTAGAAACCGAATTTCTCCGCCGGGGAGAGAACCGGGCAAAATGTCGGTTTCTTTTTTGTGAAAAATGTGCTATACTCCCTCCATCTTCACAAAGGAAGGGATCCCTATGAAACGAACGAAATTATCTGACCGCCAGCTCCCGGATTACAGCCGGGGCGAAGAGATCATGAACATGGTCACCCACATCGTCGGCGGCGCCGTGGGTGTCGTGGCGCTGACGCTGTGCGTCATTTTCGCCGCCCTCCACAGCAACCCCTGGGGCGTCGTCACCTCCGCCATTTACGGCAGCGCCATGGTCACCATGTTCACCATTTCCAGCGTCTACCACGGCCTGAAGCCCACCCTGGGCAAAAAGGTGATGCAGGTGCTTGACCACTGCACTATCTATTTTCTCATCGCGGGGACCTATACCGTGATCCTGCTGTCGGCCATCCGCCCGGAGGATCCTGTTCTTGCCTGGGTGCTGTTCGGCTTCGAGTGGGGCATGGTGGCGCTGGCCACGACCCTGACGGCCATCGACCTGAAGAAGTACCGGGTCTTTTCCATGATCTGCTATATCGGCATGGGCTGGGCGATCATCTTCTTTGCAAAGCAGGCAATGCAGGCGCTGACATTCCCGGGCTTCCTGCTTCTGCTGCTGGGCGGCATTTCCTACACGGTCGGCTCCGTTCTCTACGGCCTCGGCAAGCGCAAAAAATGGATGCACTCCGTGTTTCACATTTTCGTCGTCCTGGGCGCGCTGCTCCAGTTCTTCTGTGTGCTGTTTTACGCGATCTGAACGGCGTCGTCGTCATTTGCACCGCTGAAAGTATATTCACGCAAAAAATCCATAAGAGGCCGGAAATCCGGCTTCTTTAAGGGAAAATCAGAAGGGGAATATGCGGATTTTTGGGGAGAAGCTTGGCGCATATTACAAAATATTGAACGAATTGTGAATTTTTTTATTGACTTCCACGGAAAAGAACGGTACAATAGATGCGTACGGCAGGGGTGCGCCAACATCCTTGCTGCGCGCCATTTGGGATACTCCGGGCACCCCGGAGTCACTGAAATCTAAGGAGGGTAATGTATGATAAGTTTCTTCGCATGCTTGGCGCTTCTCATTGCCGGATACTTTATCTATGGCGGATTTGTATCCAAGACCTTTGGTCCTGACGACCGGGAAACGCCCGCAATCACCATGGAGGACGGCGTTGACTACGTGGTCATGCCTACCTGGCGTATTTTCCTGATTCAGCTTCTGAACATTGCCGGTCTCGGCCCCATCTGGGGTGCCGTGGGCGGCGCGCTGTGGGGTCCCAGCGTGTTCCTGTGGATCACCTTCGGCACCATCTTTGCCGGCGGCGTGCATGACTTTGCGTCCGGCTTTATGTCCATGCGGCATCAGGGTCTCAGCGTTGCTGAGCTGACCGGGACGTACATGGGCAACGCCATGAAGCAGGTCATGCGTGTGTTCTCTACCGTGCTGCTGTTCATGGTCGGCGTTGTGTTCGCCGTCGGTCCTGCCGGCCTGCTGGCTTATCTGTGCGGCCAGGGCGGCTCTGCCGGCATCCTGACCAATAAGTACTTCTGGCTTGCCGTCGTGTTCGCATATTTCTTCATTGCGACCTTCATGTCCGTGGACAAGATCATTGGCAAGCTGTATCCCATCTTCGGCATCTGCCTGATCGTCATGGCCATCGGCGTGGGCGCCGGTACCATCATCAGAGGCTATCAGATCCCCGAGATCTTCCCCCTGCGCAACATGCATCCCGAGGGAACCCCCGTCTTCCCTGCCATGTTTATTTCCGTGGCCTGCGGTGCCTGCTCCGGCTTCCACTCCACCCAGTCGCCCATCATGGCGCGCTGCTGCAAGAGTGAGAAAATGTCCCACCTGGTGTTCTATGGCGCCATGGTCTGCGAGGGCATCATCGCCCTGGTCTGGGCTGCCGCTTCCTGCGCTCTGTTCCCCATCGAGGGCGGCCTGATGACCGGTCTGAAAGCGGCTATGGCAGATGGCCAGTCCACGTGCATCTATAACATCTGCCTGACCACCATGGGCGGCTTCGGCGTTGTTCTGGCGATGCTGGGCGTTATCGCCTGCCCCATCACCTCCGGTGACACCGCGTTCCGTTCCGCTCGTCTGACCATTGCCGACGCGCTGCATATGGAGCAGAAGAGCTACAAGAACCGCCTGATTCTGACCATTCCTCTGCTGGCGCTGGGCGTTCTGGTTTCTCAGCTGGACTATACCTCCATCTGGAACTACTTTGCTTCCACCAACCAGATCCTGGCCGCCATCGTGCTGTGGACTGCTGCCATGTATCTGCGCCATGAGGGCAAGAACGCTTACATCGCGGCCGTTCCCGCAGCGTTCATGACTGCCGTTACCCTGTCCTTCGTGTTCGGCAGCAAGCTGTACCTGGGCGGCATTTCCTTCCTTGCTGCGATCTCCAGATATCTGGGCGTGGGCATCGCCGTTGTGCTGTTCGTGCTGTTTGCTGTTCTGGCTCCCAAGAAGGGTGCCAAGGCCGAGAAGCCCGCTGAGGCAAAGTAATCCATCCGTCTGACCACCTGAGAAAGGATTTTGCATATGTACATTCCGCCCAAAGCGCTTTCCGAGAAAATTCTGCCGCCGGAGGTTCTCCGCCCGGACAGAGTGTGCTGCACCCATTACGAGGACTTCGGCCTGGGCGACAAAGCGCTGTATGTGGGCATGTACGGCATCAACCGGATCGGCTACATTCCTCTGTCGGCGATCACCAGAGTTTTCAAGCGTCTGGCTGTGACCAAGGGATTTTTCGAAAACGGAAAAATCTATGGCACCCTGTGCTATCTGGTGGTATGCTACGACGGCAGGCAGAAGGCGTTCCGCTTCACCCATGAGGAGGATCTGAACGCCCTGCTGGCGGCGTTTCAGGAGAATACAACCATTCCGGTTGGAAAACCCTGACGGTCAGCGATTTCTACATCCAAACAAGTGGCCTCCCGCTGTAAAGCGGGAGGCCATTTTCTGTCTGCGGTTATAGGCTGCGCTTTCGGGGCTTTTCCGGCATCAATATTTCCGGGACAGCAGAGACTCGGCTTCCTCCCGGGTGATCTCCCCGGCGTTGCACCGCGCCATGATCTGCACGTCCTTGTCGTTGAGCTTGTAGCCCAAGTAGAAGAACGTGGAAATGATCATGCCGATGACGGGCACCAGGGCGTATACGATCCACAGCCCCTCCAGCGCCTCCGCGCTCTGCCGGATGTTCAGCGCCTTCAGCGCCTCGAAGCTCTCCGCCTCCACGGAGATCCAGTGGAAGCAGCCCAGCAGCGCCAGCGCAAGAGAAGAGGAAATGGCGGCGGTGATCTTCACGGAGAAGGTCTGAATGGCGAAGGTGATGCCCTTGGCGCTGATGCCGGATTTGTACTGGCCGTACTCGGCGCAGTCCGGGGTGAACATGAAGGCGAGAATGCCAACAATGCTCATGGGAACGGTGCGGATGCAGGTCAGCGTCAGGAACAGCGCCCGGTTATCGTAGCCCACAAAGAAAATTACCAGACCTAAGATGATGTTGACGATGTTGCACCAGAAAAGGGTCTTGAATTTATCCAGCTTTTTCAGGATGGTGGGCATGAGCATGGCGGCGAAAACACCCGGCACCATGTTCAGCAGATTCAGGACGATGGAGTAAAGGGAGTTGCCGAACAGGTAGAAGGAGACGAACAGCGTCACGGCGGCGGAGGTTTTCAGCGCGTCGGTGGCGCAGTAGCCGCCGTAGTAGGTCAGCAGGTATTTGTTCTTCCCCAGATAGGAGAACATCTGCCGGGGGGAGAAGTTTTCGTCCTCTTCTTCGGGTTTATAGTTGCGCTCCTTGCAGTTGAGAGACAACGGCACCATGGTCAGGGCGCTGAAAATGGACAGCGTGGCAATGGCAAGGCTGGCGCTCATGCCCACATTTTCGCTGATGAGGATGGGCAGCACCACGCCGTAGATCAGCACGCCCACCCCGGAGAACACCCGGTTGACGGAGAGCAGGGTGTTGCGCTCCGGCAGATTGTCGGTCATGGTGTTCAGCATGGCGTAGGCGGGGATGTCCGTCAGGGTGTACACGGTGTCCCACACCACGTAGGCCACGCCGAACCAGACGAGCTTCCCGGTCTCCCCCAGCGCCGAGGGGATGGAGAACAGAATGATGGTCACAACGGGGATCAGCGCGGTGGAGATCCGCAGCCAGGGCAGACTTTTCTGCCCGTTCTTGAATTTGACCTTGTCGAAGATGAAGCCGAAAATGGGGTCATTCACGGCGTCCCAGATCTTGACGATCAGCAGCACGATGGCGACCTTGGCAAGGTTCACGCCCTGCATGGCAAGGTAAGTGGAAATAAAAGCCGCCGTGATGTTGTAGTAAATGTTCTGCCCGATGAAGTATGTCCAGTAGCTCAGGCGCTCCTTGAAGGTGGTCATATACCCCGGATGTTTGTCTGCCATGGCGATCCGCCCCTCTCTTTACAATGGATCCATTCTACCATCGCCGAAAATGGAAGTCAATCGGCGGAGAAATCTTTGACATTTTGAACGGAATTTGGTAGTATAGGAAGGGAAAAAACGCCCCGTTTTTGGCAGAATGCCTTTGCGTAAGGCAGGGAGGAAGGAACGCTATGGCCAATGTTGTTGAAATAACGGATTTCTCCGCGCCGGAGCTGGACGTGTATGCCCGGCTGACGGAGGCGCAGCTGCTCAACCGGTTTGAACCGGCCAAGGGAGTGTTCATTGCGGAAAGCCCCAAGGTCATCCACCGGGCATTGGACGGCGGATACGAGCCGGTGTCGCTGCTCATGGAGCGCAAGGACATCACGGGGGCGGCGCGGGAGGTCATCGCCCGCTGCCCCGGGGTGCCTGTGTACACCGCGGACGAGGAACTGCTGTGCAATCTCACCGGCTACCATCTGACCCGTGGCGTGCTGTGCGCCATGCGCCGCCCGGAGCTTCCCAACCTGGAGGACGTCTGCGCCGGGGCAGCGCGGATCGTGGTTCTGGAAAACGTCCAGAACCCCACCAACGTGGGCGCGATCTTCCGTTCCGCCGCCGCGCTGGGCATGGACGCCGTGCTGCTGACCCCAGGATGCAGTGACCCGCTGTACCGCCGCAGCGCCCGGGTCAGCATGGGGACGGTGTTTCAGATCCCCTGGACGTTTACGGGGGACTGGCCGGGGGAGGGGATGGAGCGGCTGAGCCGTCTGGGCTTCCGAACCGCCGCCATGGCGCTGAGCGACGATTCCGTCTCCATTGACGACCGCCGTCTCATGGCGGAGGAAAAGCTGGCGGTGATTCTGGGCAGCGAGGGCGACGGCCTGAGGGAGACGACCACCGCCCGGTGCGACTACACCGTAAAAATTCCCATGTACCACGGCGTGGATTCTCTGAACGTAGCGGCTGCCAGCGCCGTGGCCTTCTGGCAGTTAAGGAAAGGATGATAACGATGGAACTGGTAAACGGACGTCCCGCGGACTGCGCCGGACGGCTTGAGAAGGAAATTCGCTGCTACGACCTGCTGGACAGTCTGGGAATCGACTACCGGCGCATCGACCACGAGGCAGCCATGACCATGGAAGCCTGCGAGGAAATCGACCGGGTGCTGGACGCGGTGATCTGCAAAAATCTGCTGCTGTGCAACCGGCAGTGTACGGAGTTTTATCTGCTGATGCTGCCCGGGGACAAGCATTTCAAAACCAGCGTTCTTTCCAAGGAGATCGGCTCCTCCCGCCTGAGCTTTGCCTCGCCGGAGTATATGGAGAAGTTTCTGGACATCACCCCCGGCTCCGTCAGCGTTCTGGGGCTGATGAACGATGGGGAGAACCATGTGCAGCTTCTCATGGACGAGGACGTGCTGAAGGGGGAGTTTATCGGCTGTCATCCCTGCATCAACACCTCCAGCCTGCGCCTGCGGACGGCTGACCTGATGGAAAAAATTCTCCCCGCCGTCCATCATAAGCCCCGGATCGTCACCCTGCCCCGGGAATAATTGCACGAAAAACTTCAATAAAACATCCTGAAGCGCCCTGCCGGGGCGCTTTTTCGTGCCAAAAAATCTGCCTATAAAAATAGTAGGAAAAAGACTTGACAAATGGAACAACATCGTGTATGATATAGCCAGTTAGCAGAGGCTAACCAAAAGCAAACGAAAAAGACGGCTTTATCATTTTGAATACGGGAGGTTCGAGCTATGGAAATTGCCACGATTTTGTCCGGCGCCGGTGCCGTTGCGGCAGTCACCATAACGTCTGTGGGCGTCATTTCCGTCCGGAAAAGCCTGCGCCGAATCGCCCGGAGCAAGGAGGGCGGCCGTGTCTGAGGAGCAGGTGGTTCGCAACTGCGCCCCCACTCTGGCGGGGTTGAAAACCGGCAGCCTGTTTGCCTGCCCCTACGAAAACCGGGAAGACCTGCTGGGTTTCCTGCGGAGCCTGAACCGGCGGCTTGGGAAAAAGGGCGTCCGGGCAGTCCCGCTGCGGATCCGTCAGGATCGGGCGCTGATCTACATTTACCGCCCGGCAAGGCTGGAAGAAGACCTTTCCCGCGCATCCTGTGAAGCGCTCCTCAGAGAGTTCGGCTACGACTGCCGGGGCGGCGGCCGCTGCCTGACAAAGCTCGCCCGGCGACTGAAGCAGCAGGAGGATTTCCCCCACGAGATCGGCCTGTTTCTGAGCTACCCGCCGGAGGACGTGAAGGGCTTCTTAGAACACAGACCCTGCAAGTGCGTGGGCTGCTGGAAGGTCTATGAAAACGAGGAAGCGGCGAAAAAAACCTTTGCCAGGTACAAAGCCTGCACAAGGGTCTACTGCCGCCAGCTTGCCAGCGGAATCGACATCGAACGGCTCACCGTAGCCGGATGATATAAGGGAATCTCTGAATAAATCGTCTTCGGCCGAACAGCGGATCTTTTCCGCTATCCGCGCAGTTTCAAAAGCGCGAAATATAGCGCAGCCGTTGTCGGCGTAAGCCAGCTTACGGCTGCGGCATACCCCTTGCGGGTACATACAGTATTCCTCCGCTTTTGAACCTTTCGGCTAGAGAAAAATCTCTCGCTGTCGGCTCTCGCCGATTTAATCAGAGCTTCCCAAAGAAAGGATTTTGAAAATGAAAGTTGCAGTTGTTTACTGGAGCGGCACCGGAAATACCGAGGCCATGGCACAGGCCGTTCTGGAAGGCGCAAAGCACGCCGGAGCGGAAGCGGAGCTGTTCACTGCCGCCGAGTTCGACGGAGGAAAGATGGACGAATTTGACGCGGTTGCCTTCGGCTGCCCCGCCATGGGCGCGGAGGAGCTGGAGGACGGTGAGTTCGCCCCCATGTTTGATTCCTGCGAGAGCAAGCTCTCCGGCAAGAAGATTGCCCTGTTCGGCTCCTACGGCTGGGGCGACGGCGAGTGGATGCGTACCTGGGAAGAGACCTGCCGGGACAAGGGCGCGAACCTGGTCTGCGACAGCGTGATCTGCCAGGAGACCCCCGACGATGAAGCCCTGGGCGCCTGCCGCCGTCTGGGCGAGGCGCTGGCCTGATACATTACCTTACTGTACAACGGATGCCAGATCGCAAAATACCTCCTAATCCGATTTCCTCAATCTGTATTGCACACACATCCTTCAACACACACATCCTTCAAACTGTACCGCGATTAGGCAGCCGACAGAAATCCCCCTGAGGCCTATCGAAAGCTGTCAGAACGTGCAGGCGCGTGTTTGCCTTCCAAATCCCCCCTTGAGATCCGTCCGGCATTTCCGGGAGAAATGGCTTACCAAGGGCAAACAGCCGCAGCCGAACCGTTCTGCCAGCTTTCGGATACGGCCGATAACGGCACAGCCGTGAAACAAGAAAAGCACGCTACCAAGCGTGCTTTTTTGTGGCGACCCGGAACGGACTCGAACCGTCGACCTCCAGCGTGACAGGCTGGCGTGCTAACCGACTGCACCACCGGGCCACAGAACCGGGATGATTGTATCAGAAAATGTTTGTTTTGTAAAGAGAAAATTTCACCATTTGAGGTGAGATGCCCGGAAACGACCGGTTTCGTTTCCGGGGTTGCTTTCTTTTGACGGGTGTGATATGATAATGAAAGGTATATTTTTCGGGAATTGTGTCATATTTTGCATAGAGGACGTGTATATCAATGAAAAAGCTGAGCCGCAGCGCATATGAGGACACCAAAGGATTTGTCCGGGCGGCGGAGGCGCTGCTGGAGGTAGTGGTCATAACCCTGCTGTATTACGGCGCGTTCCGCAAAGGGTACGAAATCGGATATTTTGCATACAAGGGCAAATATGTGCTGATGGGCATCTATGCGGCGCTGCTTTACGTCATGTTCCTGAACTCCGACTGCACCCTGTTCGGTCAGCTCCACCGGCTGGATCTGATCATCGGGCAGGTTATTTCCCTGTTTGTGGTGAATTTTCTCACCTATTTCCAGCTGTGTCTGATCGCCAATACCATGATCTCTGCGGGGCCGATGCTGCTTCTGCTTCTGGCAGAGATCGTCGTGGCGGTAGCGCTGATCTATGTGTACACCGAGCTGTATTATAAGCTGTATGCCCCCCACGACATGCTGCTGGTGTACGGCAACAAACGGGGCATCGGGCTGAAGATCAAGATGGACTCCCGCCGGGACAAGTACAATATCAGCAAGCTGATGAGCATTGACGAGGGGCTGGAAGCAGTGTACCGGGAGACCCGGAAGCATGACGCGGTCATCCTCACGGACATTCCTGCCCAGACCCGCAACGATATTCTCAAATATTGCTACCGCTACCGCATCCGCGCCTACGTCGCGCCAAAGCTCACGGACATCATGATCCGGGGAGCGAAGAACAATACCCTGTTTGATACACCCTTGCTCATGGTCAAGGGCACCGGCCTGACTCCCATGCAGCGCATCATCAAGCGCGCCATGGACTTGGTGCTCTGCGGCATTGCCATGATCCCCGTCGCGCCGGTCATGCTCATCATTGCGGCGGCCATCAAGATCGAGGACGGCGGCCCCGTGTTCTACAGGCAGAAGCGTCTGACCCGGGGCGGGCGGGAATTTGAGATCCTCAAGTTCCGCAGCATGATCGTGGACGCGGAAAAATACGCCGGGGCGGTGCTGGCCTCGGAGGACGACCCCAGAATCACGAAGGTGGGCAAGGTCATCCGCGCCGCCCGCTTAGACGAGCTGCCCCAGCTGATCAACATCCTGAAGGGAGACATGAGCATTGTCGGCCCCCGGCCGGAGAGAAAATGCCTGGCGGACGAGATTTCCAAGGAAATCCCGGAATTCTGCTTCCGCCTGAAGGTGCGGGGCGGCCTGACGGGCTATGCCCAGATCTACGGAAAATACAACACCGGCGCTTACGACAAGCTGCGTTTGGATATGATGTATATCGAGAACTATTCGCCCTTGCTTGACATCCGGCTGATCATCCTGACGCTGCGGATCATTTTCAGCAAGGACAGCACCGAGGGCATCGACGTGGCAATGGAGAACCAGCGGCGGGCGGACGAGCTCTGGCGGGAGCTGGACGACCAGAACGCGCCGGAGGAAAAAACGAAAAAAGGAAGCGTGGAATGAGCAGAAAGCATAAGCGCAAGCGCAACAGCATTCCGAGGATCGCCTTCGTGGGACTGGCCATTATCGTTCAGATCGTATGGCTGATCGAGCTGGCGGCGAGGCTGAACGCCCACTCTGCGTGGATTTCCGCGTGTGTCAGCCTGCTGAGCATCGTGGTGGTGCTTCGCCTGTATGGCAGGCACACCTCCACGGCCATGAAAATGCCCTGGATCATGCTGATCCTGGCGGCACCGGTGATGGGGCTGAGCCTGTTCCTGCTGTTCGACATTCTGGGAGACCCGGGCAGGGCGGGGAAGCGTATCCGCCGTTTCCGGGAGAAAATGGACGGCAGTCTTCCCCAGGACGAGGCGGTTCTGGCGCGGCTGGAATCGGAAAACCGTGCCGCCGGCAACCAGTTTCACTACCTTTCCGTCCACGAAAGCTGGCCTGTATACGAAAATACCAGCGTCCGCTACCTGGGCGATGGGGCGGAGACGCTGGAAGCCATGAAAGCGGATCTGGAAAAGGCCGAAAGGTTCATTTTCATGGAATATTTCATCGTGGCGGACGATTCGGCCTTTCAGGAAATTCGGGAAATTCTGGTGCGCAAGGTGCGCCAGGGGGTCGAGGTGCGGCTGATGTACGACGACATCGGCAGTCTTGGCTTTGTGAATCTGCGCTTTGCCGGAGGGCTGAGTGAGGACGGTATCCGCTGCCGGGTGTTCAACCCCGCCGTGCCGGTGGTCAACCTGTTCCTGAACCACCGGGATCACCGGAAGACCACGGTCATCGACGGCAAGGTGGGCTATGTCGGCGGTTACAACCTTGCGGACGAATACTTTGGCCGCGCCAGGCCCTACGGAGTATGGAAGGATACCGGCCTTCGGCTGGAGGGCGAGGCGGTCCGGAGCCTGACGGCGTCGTTTTTCGAGCTGTGGAACGTGACCACCAAGGAAGACGAGGACTTTGGGCGCTATCTCAACATCCGCCATAAGGTAAAATCAGAGGGGTTCGTGCAGCCCTTCAACGATAACCCGCTGTCGGAGGAGCGCACGGCGGAAAATGTCTACCTGAATCTGATCGGCCAGGCAGAGAAGACGCTGTATATCACCACGCCGTATTTGATCATCACCGACGAAATGAGCCGGGCGCTGCGCCTTGCGGCCAAGCGGGGGGTGGACGTGCGGATCATTACGCCGGGGATCCCGGACAAAAAGGTGGTATTTGCCATCACCCGCTCCTATTATGCCGGCCTTGCCCGGCAGGGGGTGCGTATCTACGAGTATACGCCGGGCTTCTGCCATGCCAAGCAGTGCCTGTGCGACGGGGAAATTGCCTCCATAGGCAGCTCGAATTTTGACTACCGGAGCCTGTACCACCATTTCGAGAACGACGTCCTGCTCTATGGCTGCGGCGCGATCGGCGACATGGCGCGGGATTTCGACACGCTGTTTGCCCAATGCACCGAGGTCACCCAGCGCTACAGCACCGGTAGGAGGGCAATTCTGCGGATATGGCAGTGTATTCTGCGGCTGTTTGCGCCGCTGGTCTGAGAAAAACGGAAAAAGCGAAAGGATTTTCCTCTCGCTTTTTCCCGTTCTACGGGGAATTTTCCGGGTACCCCCGGAGAAATCGCATATTCTGTGAACGCAATTTTATCTTTTTATGAATTTTAGCACTCAGGACTTGACAGTGCTAAAAAACGTGGTATAGTGTAGACGTACCAAAAAGAGGGGCGTAAAAAGGAAAGCCCCTCCGCAGGGAACATAGAAGATTTGAATGGAGGAATGACTTATGTTGCCTAGCATTTTTGGAGAGAATTTGTTTGATGATTTCTTTAACGATTCCTTTGGACTGATGAACGTATCCGAGGGGCGCAACCCTCTGTACGGTAAGCACGCCAAGAATCTGATGAAGACCGATATCAAGGAAAAGGAAGACGGCTACGAGCTGGCGATCGATCTGCCCGGCTTTAAGAAGGACGAGATCAGCATCGATCTGAGCGACGGCTACCTGACCATCGAGGCCGCAAAGGGTCTTGACAAGGACGAGGAGGACAAGAAGGGTCGCTATATCCGCCGGGAGCGTTACGCCGGTTCCATGAGCCGGAGCTTCTACGTGGGTGATGTGAAGCCCGAAGAGGTGTCCGCCAAGTTTGAGGACGGTATCCTGAAGCTGGATGTGCCGAAGGCCGGACAGAAGAAGCTGCCGGAGAACAACCGCATCTGCATCGAATAACCGGAAAACACCGCGCCACGGTTCCTGCGAACCGTGGCGCGTTTTTTTACTTTCCACCAAGGATCAGCGTGCGCAGAACGGGAATGCGCTTGATAAGCGCGATCAGCGGGGGCAGAAGCAGCGCCAGCAGCATCGGCAGGAGCAGGTACATGCTCCACACGGGGAAATGCAGCAGCTTATCCATCGCCCAAGCCAGCAGCACCAGCAGGGGATAGTGCAGGACGTAAATGCCGAAGCTGCGGCCGGACATGTACCGGGTGAAGGCGGTCTCCTTATCCAGCCAACGCTTCCCTGCGCCCAGCACGGCAAGGCAGGCAAACCAGGCGTAGAGATTGGTAAGGGGAGCTTTCAGATTGTCAAGAGCGGCGTAATTCTGCCCCCAGAAGCGCACCGTGTAGACGACGGCCAGCACACCGCTCATGGCAAGCGTACAGGGCGCCCACTTGGCCAGCAGGGACTGAATATGTTCATGGGAGAACAGAATGTAGCCCGCAAGGAAGCAGAACAGGTAAAATCCGTTGCGGTAGACCTCGATCACCGGGGTGTTCAGAACATAGCTACTGCCCCACATGCCGAGCACCAGAAGGCAGATGACGGGGAAATTCGCCTTGCCGCCCAGCTGCCACAGCCGGTCTTTTTTGTCCAGCCTGCGGATCAGCACCAGCACCACCTCGCACAGCAGCAGCTCGTGGAGGAACCACAGAACCCCAATTCCGGACATGCACCATATAAGATATTTGATAAGCCCCGGAACCTGACCGCCGCTGCCGCCGAAGATGTTCGCGTACTGGTCGGTGACCCAGCCGGTGCTCCATCCGATGAGGAAAATGATGGCGACGGAGGGAATGAGCTGGCGGCGGACTTTGCCTTTCAGGTATTGCCTGCCCGTCTGCTTTTCCAGACTGTACCGGGCGCAGATGCCGGAGATCATGAAAAGCGCCGCCATGAACCAGGGGTAGAGCACGTACAGCGGTGCGTCCAGCGCCGGAATGCCGGGGATAAGTACGTTGGTGATGACCCCGACGCTGTTGAACTGGTAAAATACGTGGTACACTGCGACCAAAAGCACGATGCCGTAGCGCAGATTGTCCAGAAACGGTTTCCTCATGATTTTCCTCCCCGCAGATGGCGGTTGATACGGTTGGTTTTATGCCTGATGGAAAGCAGAATGATTCCCCAGACCAGGGCGTAGCCCGCCGCAAAGCACAGAGTGAAGGTGCCGATAAACGCCCAATCCCGGGGTATCCAGTTGTTCAGCAGATAGATCAGCAGATAGTCCAGATACAGCGCCCCGGCGTGAATCGCGGTGGCGGAGAGCAGGGGCAGACGCTCAATCTGATAGACGACGCCGATGCCCGCCGCGATAAAGGCCAGCAGGGTCACCGTCACGATCCCCATGCAGACCTCTCCGGGGGCGAGGGAAGTGACCTGCCCGTTGGCGCCCAGAACGCCGTAGATGATGGCAAGAACCAGCGGCCCGCCGGAAGCGGCCAGCAGACCCCGCTTCAGAAATGTCAGACAATATTGTTTCATAGATTATCGTACCTCCTTTTGATTTCCGCGAAGCACCGCCGGGAGACATATTCCCGGTAGCCGCTTTGGAAGACGGCGTCCACCGCGCCGTTGAAGGAAGCGGTGAAGCGCTCCAAATGGGCTTCGTTGGCAAGCGCCGATTTGTTGATGCGGATGAAGGACGCGGGAAGCATGGCCTCCAGCTCGTACAGCCGCAGCTTCAGGCGGCAGCGTTCGCCGCTGCAAGTAACGGCATAGGTTTTTCCGTCCAGAACGGTGACGCACTCGATGTCGGAGAAGGGGAGCATCCGCATACCGTCTTCGGTGTAGGCCGCGACCCGGTCGGAGCCGTCGTGCTGCTGGACAAGCAGCTCCAGTTCGTCGGTAAGACGGCTGCGCTCGTGGACGGTGGCGACCACCGATTCCTCCTGGGTTTTATCAATAACCAGCTTGAATTTCATGGGGCACCTCCTTGTGCTTACACTATAGCACAAAAAAACCAAAAATGTTGAAAAATCCGTTCAACGGTCAAAATTGACTGCTGAACGGTAAAAAGCAGGAAACCAATTTCTTCGGCGGTGAGGAAAGCACCGCATATTTTTTGCAGATCGCTTTTTTTTTTGGGGGAATCACGCTATAATGATAAAGAATATATTTTGGAGAGGATCGTATGGCAAATAAAAATCAGGACTGGGACGATCTGGGAAGAAGCATTCAGGACATTGTGGATAAGGCGGTCAATTCCCATGACTTTCAGAAGCTGAACCAGACGGTCAGTCAGGCCGTGGGCAAGGCCGTGGATATGGGGAGCGAAGCCGTCCGTAAGGCGATGGAAGCTGCCGCCCGCCCCACGACCCCGCCTGCCAGACCCGTCTACCGGGAGGTCGAGGCCACGGTCGTGGAGGAAAAGAAAGACCTTCCCGTGCTTTACGCCGGAACCGGCGGCGAGACCGCCGTGGGACTGGTGAAGATCGTAGGCGGCGGTCTGGCGCTGCTTACCGGGTTTATCTCGTTGATTGCGCTGCTGGTCAGGCTGATCGTGGGAATTGGTCTTGGGGTCGCGTCCACCGTGATCACGGCGGGCGGCATTGTTGCCGGAACGTGGCTGATTGTCAGCGGCATCCGCAAGCTGGGATGGGTCAGCCGGTTCAAGATGTACAAAAGAACCCTGGGAGAAAATACCCACTGCACCCTGGAACGGCTGGCGCGGAGCGTCGGAAAGAACGTGAAGTTCGTCCGACGGGAATTGCAGAAGATGATTGACAAGGGGCTGTTCCTGGAAGGGCATATGGACAGGGAGGAAACCTGTCTCATCACCAGCGACGAGACCTACCGGCACTATGAGCAGAGCCGTCTGGCGCTGGAAGAACGTCAGCGGCAGGAGGCTGCCGCCAGCGCCCCGAAGGTGTCCACTCCCCATGACCCCCAGGTGCAGGAGGTTCTGGATCGGGGCAACGCCTTCATCGCCCAGATTCGCGCCTGCAACGACGCCATTCCCGGGGAGGAAATTTCCGGGAAGATTTCCCGGATGGAGCTGATCGTCCGCCGTATCTTTGAGCGGGCGGAGGCGCACCCGGAGGTAGTCCCCGACTTGAAGAAGCTGATGGACTACTACCTACCCATGACGGTGAAGCTCCTGAACGCCTACGCGGACATGGACGCCCAGCCTGTGCAGGGGGAGAACATTCAGGCTTCCAAGAAGGAAATTGAGGCCACGCTGGATACGCTGAATCTGGCATTCGAGAAGCTGCTGGACGACCTGTTCCGGGATTCCGCCATGGACGTTTCCAGCGACATTTCCGTCCTCAACACCCTGCTTGCCCAGGAGGGACTGACGGAGGACGGCCTGTCCCAGATGAAGAAGCAGCAGACATTGTAAAAATACATGATATAGGAGGTCAATTATGGACGCTGAATACAAGGATATGAACGAAGCTACGCCCATCCCCAGCTTGACGCTGGAGCCGGAGCTGGAAGATACGCCTAAGCTGGTGGTGGCCGAGGAAACGCAGATGCAGCAGCCCAAGGTCGCCGAGCCGGTGCTGACGCCCCAGGAGCAGCAGATGGTCAATGATTTTGCCCGGAAGATCGACGTGGAGAATACCGCCCAGATCTTGCAGTACGGCGCGGGCACCCAGAAGAAAATGGCCGATTTCTCCGACGCCGCCCTTGCCAACGTGCGCACCCAGGATTTGGGCGAGGTGGGCGACCTGATCGTCAACGTGGTGGGGGAGCTGAAGGGCTTCGACGCCGAGGAGGAGAAGGGGTTCCTCGGCTTCTTCCGCAAGCAGGCGAACAAGCTGGAGGTCATGAAGAGCCGCTATGCCAAGGCGGAGGTCAACGTGGAGAAGATCGGCGACGCCCTCCAGCAGCACCAGGTACGGCTGCTGAAGGACTCCGCGATGCTGGATAAGATGTACGAGCAGAACCTTGCCTACTTCAAGGAGCTGACCATGTACATTCTGGCAGGCAAAAAGAAGCTGCAGGAAGTACGGGAAGGCAAGCTGAAAGACCTGGAAGCGAAGGCGCAGGCCACCGGCCTTGCGGAGGACGCCCAGGCGGCAAGAGACTTAGCGGACAAGTGCAGCCGGTTCGAGAAGAAGATCTACGATCTGGAGCTGACCCGCACCATTTCCATCCAGACCGCGCCCCAGATCCGAATGATCCAGAACAACGACAATGTGATTGTGGAGAAAATCCAGACCACGCTGATGAACACCATCCCCCTGTGGAAGAACCAGATGGTTCTGGCGCTGGGCATTGCCCATTCCAACGAGGCCGCCCAGGCGCAGCGGCAGGTCAACGACATCACCAACGCCCTGCTGAAGCAGAACGCCGAGAAGCTGCACATGGCCTCCGTGGAGACCGCGAAGGAAGCCGAGCGGGGCATCGTGGACATCGAGACCCTGAAAAAGACCAACGCCGAGTTGATCCAGACGCTGGACGACGTAATGAAGATCCAGTCCGAAGGCCGGGAGAAGCGTCTTGCCGCCGAAGCGGAAATGGCGAAGATGGAGAACGACCTCAAGGGCAAGCTCCTGGAGATCCGCGGCGGCGTATAACGCTGGAAAACGCAGTACCGGAGTATCATCGGTACTGCGTCTTTGCGTTTGACAAAAGGGCGACCCCGCAGAATGCGGGATCGCCCAAGGCTACAAAATTTCCTCAGCAGCCGAAACCGCACAGACGGCTCAGCAGCTGCCAAATGGAGCTGCAATCAGAATTGTTGGTGCTGCAATTAAAAAAGAACATCTTGCCAACCTCCTGTTTCAGTATTTGCCTCGCGAGGACAAAAGGATTGTAACCGATTCGTAATCAATTTTCAAGCTGTAAATTCTGGAAACGGAGTAAAATGAGATTATTTGAAGGAATTATGAACGATAAAGTGGAAAGAAGCAATATCCCATACCGCGTTATCCGCAGCAGCCGAAGAACCATTTCGGTGCAGATCGTCCCGGGGGGCGAGGTGCTGGTGCGGTGTCCCAAGCGGATGTCCAACGGGGATATTCGTCGATTTGTGGAAAGCAAATACGATTGGATCAAGAAGCATCTGGAAAAGCATACTGCGGCGGCGCGGCTTCCCGCGTTCACGGGCGAGCAGATACAATCGCTTGCCCGGCAGGCGCGGCAAACGATACCGGAACGTGTGGCCTATTTTGCGCCGCTGGTGGGCGTGACCTGCGGCAGAATCACCATCCGCAGTCAGCATACCCTGTGGGGAAGCTGCAGCGGCAAGGGAAATCTCAGCTTCAACTGCCTGCTGATGCTCACGCCGCCGGAGGTGCTGGACTATGTGGTCGTCCACGAGCTGTGCCACCGGAAGGAAATGAACCACTCCGCCCGCTTCTGGGCGGAGGTCGGGCGGGTTTTGCCGGACTATCAGACCCAGAGAAAATGGCTGCGGGAAAACGGCACGGCGCTGATTTCCAGACTGGAAAGGTAGTTCCCAAGCGGTTTTTTCGACAAACACATGCACCGAATCGTCACCCGGATACTATAATGGTTACGGGAGGTGCGATGTGGAACATTATGTCTGGTTGGCGCTGGCGGCGACACTGGGGACGTGGTTTGTGACGGCACTTGGCGCTGCCACGGTGGTCTTTTTCAAATCCCCCGGTACCAAGGCGCTGAATCTTATGTTGGGCTTTTCCGCCGGCGTGATGATCGCGGCCAGCTTCTGGTCGCTGTTACAGCCCGCCATCCAGCGGGCGGAAGCCGCAGGGAATACGCCTGCCTGGCTTGTGGCGGTGTCCGGGTTCCTGCTGGGGGCGCTGTTCCTGTGGGGGTCGGATAAGGCCGTCTGCTTTGCCAGAAAAAGAGCGGGCATGGCAATGCCCGGAGAACGATTGAACCGCATTATCATGCTGGTGCTGTCCATCACCCTGCACAATATTCCCGAGGGGCTTGCCGTGGGCGTGGCCTTCGGGGCGCTGGGAACCGGCGCAAGCCCGGATGGGCTGATGGGGGCGGTGTCCATCGCGGTGGGCATCGGTTTGCAAAATTTCCCGGAGGGGGCGGCGGTGTCCGTGCCCCTGCGGCGGGAGGGCTATTCCCGGCGCAGGAGCTTTCTGCTGGGGCAGGCGTCCGGCCTGGTGGAGCCGGTTTCCGGGGTGATCGGCGCGCTGCTGGTGGTGACGGTGGAAGCGATTCTGCCTTATGCCCTTGCCTTTGCCGCCGGGGCGATGATTCTGGTGGCGGTGCATGAGCTGATACCGGAGTGTCAGCAGAATCAGAAGGAGCAGCCCTACTGCGCTACCATGGGCATCATTCTGGGCTTTGCGGTGATGATGCTCCTGGACGTGATGCTGGGGTAGGGGTCGGGAGCGGCGGCGCACAAACGCGCGGCGCTGCCCCGGAAAAACATGACCAAACGGTCTGCTGCGGCAGGCCGTTTTTTGTTGTATTTGCGCATTGACAGATAAATGTATAGATGTATAATTGTATACATTGAAACAGAAAAACGGAAAGGGGCTTCCTCTATGCTAGAGATTTCCAGTAAGACCAACCTGTTGGAGCAGAAATCCTACAAATATTCCCTCCAGGACGTGGCGGAACCGAATTTGCAGCGGGATGTGTATTCCTACGGCACCATTCCCAAGGTGGCGTTCAACCACCGCCGGGTGCCCATGTCCATGCCGGAGGAGATCTGGATCACGGACACCTCCCTGCGGGACGGTCAGCAGTCCGTGGAGCCGTATTCCGTTGACCAGATCGTGAATATCTACAAGCTGCTGAGCAAGCTGGGCGGCCCCTACGGCATCATCCGCCAGACGGAGTTCTTCGTCTACAGCAAAAAAGACCGGGAGGCCATCGAAAAGTGCATGGCACTGGGACTCAAATTCCCGGAGATCACCAGCTGGATCCGGGCGACGAAGGAAGATTTCCGGCTGGTGCATGACCTGGGCATCAAGGAAACCGGCATTCTGGTCTCCTGCTCGGATTACCACATTTTCAAGAAAATGAAGATGACAAGACGCCAGGCCATGGACTACTACCTTGCTACGGTGAAGGAAGCCTTCAATGCCGGCGTCATTCCCCGCTGTCATCTGGAGGACATCACCCGGGCGGATTTCTACGGCTTCGTGGTGCCCTTCGTCAACGAATTGCAGCGGCTGAGCCGGGAAGCGGGGGTGCCGGTGAAAATCCGCGCCTGCGATACCATGGGCTACGGCGTCCCCTTCACCGAGGCGGCGCTTCCCCGAAGCGTGGCGGGCATCGTCTACGGCCTGCAGCACTATTCCGACGTCCCCAGCGAGCATCTGGAGTGGCACGGCCACAACGATTTTTATAAGGGCGTGGCCAACGCCTCCACGGCCTGGCTCTACGGCGCCTGCGCGGTCAACTGCTCCCTGCTCGGCATCGGCGAGCGGACGGGCAATGTGCCGCTGGAGGCCATGGTGTTCGAGTACGCGTCATTGCGGGGGTCCCTGGACGGCATGGACACCACGGTCATCACCGAAATTGCCGATTACTTCAAAAACGAGATCGGCTACCAAATCCCCCCCATGACGCCCTTTGTGGGCAGCGCCTTCAACGTCACCCGGGCGGGCGTCCACGCCGACGGGCTGATGAAGGACGAGGAAATCTACACCATTTTCGATACAAAAAAGATTCTGAACAAGCCCGCCACGGTGCAGATCAGCAAGACCTCCGGCCTTGCCGGCATCGCCTACTGGATCAATCAGACCTACGGCCTGGAAGAGGACGAAAAGCTGGACAAAAAGTCGCCGCTGGTGGCTGCCATGAAGCAGTGGGTGGATCAGCAGTACGAGGACGGCCGCCAGACGGTCATGACGGAGCGGGAGCTGAAAGAGAAGATCCGCCAGCTTGCCCCCGATTTTGCCAAAAAGGGGATGAAAAAATGAATCAATTCAAAACCACGTCTCTGGCGGATCAGGTCTTTGAGAAGCTGGAGAACGACATCATTCAGGGCGTCTATCCCCGCGGGGAAATTCTGACGGAGCTGAAGCTGGTGGATCAGCTGGGCGTCAGCCGTACCCCCATCCGGGATGCGCTGCGCCGTCTGGAACAGGAGCGGCTCATCGAGGACACCGGCAAGGGCTCCCGGGTGGTGGGCATCACCGAGGAAGACCTGGAGGACATCATGAACATCCGTCAGCGCATCGAGGGACTTGCCGCTTACTACGCCACGAAAAACATGACTTCGGAGGGACTTGCCCAGCTGACCCATATCGCCGATCTTCAGGACTTTTACTTCGACAAGGGAGACGCCGAGCTTCTGCGGCAGGTGGATGAGCAGTTCCACGACACGATCTGCTATTTAAGCAAGCGCACCGTCATTATGGATACGCTGCTCCCCCTGCACCGGAAGACCCGGCGCTACCGCCGCATCTCCATGGAGGACTGGTCCCGCACCGTCAACACCCGGAAGGAGCATCGGGCGATTCTGAACGCCATGGCCTCCGGCGACGCAGACCTGGCGGAAAGCCTCATGGCAAAGCATATTGAAAACGCAAAAGAGCACATGTTGGGAGGATTCAAAAATCATGGGTAAGACAATCGCACAGAAAATCATCGCGTCCCATCTGGTATCCGGGGACATGACCCCCGGCAGCGAGGTGGCGCTGCGCATCGACCAGACCCTGACCCAGGACGCCACCGGCACCATGGCCTATCTGGAATTCGAGACCATGGGCATTCCCAGAGTGAAGACGGAAATGAGCATCGCCTACGTCGATCACAACACCCTCCAGTGCGGCTTTGAGAACAGCGACGACCATCGCTATTTGCAGACCGTCACTGCCAAGCACGGCGTGTATTTCTCCCGCCCCGGCAACGGCATCTGCCATCAGGTGCATCTGGAACGCTTCGGCAAGCCCGGCAAGACCCTCATCGGCTCCGACAGCCACACCCCCACCGGCGGCGGCATCGGTATGCTGGCCTTCGGCGCGGGCGGAATGGACGTGGCGGTGGCCATGGGCGGCGGCGCGTACTATATCACCATGCCCAAAATGTACAAGGTAAACCTGACGGGCAGGCTCAGACCCTACGTCACCGCCAAGGACGTGTCCCTGGAGCTGCTGCGGATCCTCTCCGTCAAGGGCGGCGTGGGCGCGATCATCGAGTGGGGCGGCGAAGGCATTGCCACCCTGTCCGTCCCGGAGCGGGGCACCATCACCAACATGGGCACCGAGCTGGGCGCTACCACCTCCATTTTCCCCTCCGACGAGGTCACGAGAAAGTTTCTGGCCGCCCAGGGCAGGGAAGGGGACTACGCTCCTCTCGCCAGTGACCCGGACGCGGAGTACGATAAAATCATCAATATTGACCTGAGCACCCTGAAGCCCATGATCGCCTGCCCCCACAGCCCGGACAACGTGGTGGCCGTGGAGACGCTGAAGGACGTGAAGGTCGATCAGGTGTGCATCGGCTCCTGCACCAATTCCTCCCTGTATGATATGCTGAAGGTCGCCGCCATGCTGAAGGGCAAGACCGTTCATCCCTCCGTCAGCATGTCCGTTTCCCCCGGCTCCCGGCAGGTGCTGACCATGCTCAGCGACTGCGGCGCACTGTCGGACATTCTCGCCAGCGGTGCGCGGCTGCTGGAATGCGCCTGCGGCCCCTGCATCGGCATGGGCTTCTCCCCCAACTCCGGCGGCGTTTCCTTAAGGACCTTCAACCGGAATTTCCTGGGTCGCTCCGGCACCCGGGACGCGCAGGTGTATCTGGTTTCCCCGGAGACCGCCGTGGCCTCCGCCCTGACGGGATACATCACCGACCCCACCACCATTGACCGGCCGCTGGATGTGACCATGCCGGAAAAGTTCCTGGTGAACGACTCCGCCGTGCTGCCCCCTCTCCCTGCGGATAAGGCGGCGGACGCCCAGGTGCTCCGCGGCCCCAACATCAAGGAATTTCCCAAGAGCAAGCCCTTTTCCGACAGCCTGACGGCGAAGCTGGTGCTGAAGGTAGGCGACAACATCACCACCGACCACATCATGCCCGCCGGCGCGAAGATTCTGCCCTACCGGTCGAACATCCCCTACCTGAGCAAATTCTGCTTCGAGGTCTGCGACCCCACCTTTGCCGAGAGAGCCAAGGCGGCGGGGGACGGCATCGTCGTAGGCGGCAGCAACTACGGCCAGGGCTCCTCCCGGGAGCACGCGGCACTGGTGCCCATGTATTTGGGTATCCGGTGCGTCATTGCCAAGTCCTTCGCCAGAATCCACATTGCAAACCTGATCAACGCAGGCATTCTGCCGGTGACCTTTGAAAATCCGGAGGACTACGACAGGCTGAGTCAGGACGCCGTTCTGACCATTTCGGACATTGCCGGCGGCATGGAGCAGGGCAGACTTGCGGTCACTGCCGACGATGGCTTCAAATTTTATGTAAACTGCGCCCTGACGGAGCGTCAGAGAGCGATCCTGCTGGCAGGCGGGCTGCTGAACTACACGAAGGAGGGCGGACAATAATGAGGGAGATCACACTGGCCTGTGAGGCATTTCAGAAGCTGCTGGAGGAGCAGCTGGAGAGAATCCGGAACATGAACGGAGAAAAGACGGATTTTGCCACCAAAAAGCAGGTTGCTATCGGCGTCATTGACGGCGACGGCATCGGCCCCGTCATCACGGCGCAGGCCACCCGTGTGCTGGAAAAGCTGCTGGCGGAGGAAATTGCGGCGGGTTCCGTCGTTATCAAGCAGATCGAGGGGCTGACCATTGAGAACCGCATGAGCTGCGGCAAGGCCATTCCCGACGACGTTCTTGCGGAGATCAAGACCTGCGACGTGCTGCTGAAAGGCCCCACCACCACCCCCATGGGCGGCAAGATGGAGAGCGCCAATGTGGCCATGCGCCGGGAGCTGGATCTGTACGCCAACTGCCGCCCCGTGTGCATCCCCGAAAAGAACATCGACTGGATGTTCTTCCGGGAGAATACCGAGGGCGAGTACGTTCTGGGCAGCCGGGGCGTGGAACTGCCCGGCATGGCGGTGGATTTCAAGGTGACCACGGATCCCGGCACCCGCCGCATCGCCAGAGCCGCTTTTGACTACGCCAAAAACAACGGCAAGACCCACGTAGCGGTGGTCACCAAGGCCAACATCATGAAGAAGACCGACGGCAAGTTCACCGCCATCTGCCACGAGGTCGCCGCCGACTATCCCGGTATCACCGTGGACGATTACTACATCGACATCATGACGGCGAATCTGCTGAAGGAGCCGCTGCGGGAGCAGTTCCAGGTGGTGCTGCTGCCCAACCTCTACGGCGATATCATCACCGACGAAGCTGCCCAGATCCAGGGCGGCGTGGGCACGGCGGGCAGCGCCAACGTGGGCGACCGCTATGCCATGTTCGAGGCGATTCACGGCTCTGCCCCCCGGATGATCGAGCGGGGCATGGGGGATTACGCCAACCCTGCCAGCATCATCAAGGCTGCCGCCATGCTGCTGCGCCACATCTGCCGGGTTGACGCCGCCGCGCGTCTGGAAAAGGCCATGGCGGAATGCACGGTGGAAGTCAGGAGCGACGGCACCGCGGCCACTGCCGCCCAGTACGCCGATGCCGTGATGGCACTGCTGTAAAGCTATAAACGGAACGAGGGGCCGTCTCTGTGCGAGACAGCCCCTTTTGAAGGTATTACGCGCAAGACAAAATAAAAACGCCGCTGAAAATTTCAGCGGCGGATTTATATGCCAGGACAATCAGACGGCGCGCTCAACCTTGTTGGAGCGGAGGCATCTGGTACAAGCGTACACATGGCAGGGGGTTCCGTTAACGACAGCCTTGACGCGCTTCACGTTGGGCTTCCATGCACGGTTGGAACGTCTGTGGGAGTGAGAGACCTTGATACCGAAGGTTACGCCCTTACCACAAAAATCACACTTAGCCATTTTCTAGCACCTCCCATCCGATAATGACTCGATGAATACGCCAATTCACAGGCGCTAAGATATGATATCAGATTTGACGGAAAAATGCAAGTGTTTTTTTCAAATTATCAACGGTATTTTTTGCAAAGGCTTGTAATTGCTATTTATGTAGTGTATCACAGCGAAAAACCACGCATAAATACAGTCGTTGCCGCCTGTCGGCTTGATTCTCGCTTTGCTTATGTTGTTGTAATGCGTTCAATGATGAAATAACGCGCTTTTCCAGGGTGTATCTGAAAGCTGTCAAAGCGCCCGGACAGAAGCGCTTTTTGCCCTGCGCCGCGCCATTTCCCCCTGCAATACGGCAAGTTTTCCCGGGGAAAAATGGTTTGCTCAGGACAAAAATCCCTCGCTGTCGGTCATTTTGCCGGTTTTCAGATACCCAGGGAACCTCTGAATCAATCGTCTGCGGCATACCCCTTGCGGGTACACAAAGTCTTCCGCCGTTTCCGGTACCTCGATTGGCCGAAAAATCTCTCGCTCACAGCTCTTGCCGATTTAATCGGAGGTTCCCCAACTGATTTCCTGTTGCCTTAAGTTGATGACATTGCCCCAGGAGGGGGAGGCAAGGGGCGCGGTTCGTTATCCTGCTGCGCTTGTTAACTGTCTGATGCGCCTCGCCCATTGGTGCGGATGGCCTTCTGCTTTGGAAGAGGGGGGACTATTACGTTGCAGGGACGGGGAGCTTGGTGCCGTCGGCAAGGAGAACGTAGTCTACCTGCGTAAGATCAATGGCGCTGTCATTTTCCTGATCCCACAGTTCAATTCTTGTGCCGTCTTTCATGACGACACAAATGAAGTGACCATTCCACCTATAAAAATCCGTATATGTTTCGGCACGCTGTTCCTCGGTCTCGGCGGCGGTATCCCGCACGATCTCACTGCTGAATTTGCGAAGCTTGAAGGAGGAAACCGGAAATTCCATGACAACATCCGTTCCGTCCGGCAGCCAGCCCGTACCGGCTTTCATGAGGATGGGGCTGGTGAGCAGTTCAAGTTCCCGGTAGTCGCCGTTGTCCTCCCCAAAGGAAATGGGGAACTGCCATTCTCCTTCGGTCAGGGTTTCATCCGTGCTGCCGCAAATCAGGTCAACCAGATAAAGAGTCCAGACGCTTCCGACGGTAAAGGGGGCATCCGTATTCTTTGTGGTGACGGATTGCGTCAGAAGGACGTCTATGGTGTTGGCCTTTCCGTCACCGTCGTCGAGAGTATCAACCGGGCCGGAGGCTGCCTTAGAGCCGTCGGCAGGAACAAGCATACCCCGCCAATTAGCAAAACGCAAAGGCTTCTCTGTGGAAAGAACGATATCCTCCGGGGCAGTGATGCCAATAAGAATCTGAGCCACATAGCCGTCAGTCTCTACGGATTTCAGTTTCAGGGTATAGCCGTTCTGGGTTCCTTCCTCGGGAATTTCTGCTTGGGCGTCTACATCGGCCTGGGTGGGGACGTTCGGCTGAATGGCAAAGTCCAGAGCGTCAGCGACCATGTCCAGCTGCTTTTCCGTCATGTGCAGATATTCGGCGGATGCCACACCGGCATCCTCGCTGAGAATTTCGGGGTTTGCGTCCAGCCACACGGTCATCAGGGCGTCCCCACGGTCGCAGAGGATATAGCCCTGCTCCTGGCTGGGAGAGGTCAGGATCAGAACGGTGTTCCCGGCGGAGGTGGTGTAGTTCCGCTCCACCCAGTCGCCACTGTCTTCGAGGGTGACATAATCCCGGCTGAAGGTGTCCTGCCGGTTCCAGTAGAGCGCGCCGTTGGTTTGGGTCACCTCATAGCCCTGATCTTCCGGGAAGGCAAAGTTCATCCACAGGTAGAAATTCCCGGTGTCGTAGCAGCTGCCCTCATTGATGTCAATGCTGACGTTCTGACTGTCCCGCACGAACCGCTCCACGCCCAGTGCGTCGCACAGATTCCGGGTGGTGCGGAATTTCAGCACCTGACCCTCCGGTTTCAGACCGTATTGTTCCGCCAGTTCCTTTGCCTTGGCGTCCATGACATCCCTGTAGGCGTCCCAGTAGCCTTCTGGCAGGGTGCCCGCTTTGCCCATTTCATCGCCGTCGGCTGTGTATTTGGTTTTGAAGGCGTAAAAATCCGCGCACGCCTTATAGGCGTTGGAGCCTTTCAGACCGGCTATGCTCAGTGTGGTGGTGTTAACGGTGTGGGGGTCTTCCACGTATACCCCGTCCACCAGTGAGTAATCCTGCTGGGCGGTGCCGCTGCTGATTTTCACATGCTCCATTTTCAGCACATACACCGCTGCGCACCCCACCAGAAGCAGCAGAAGGGCGATCACCGCCGCAAGCAGAAAGGGTCTGCGGATGCGGTGGGCTTTGTTGGTGCTGCCGGAGATAGTCTCCGTCTCCGCTTCTTCAATGTATTTCCGGCTGATGTAGCTCAGCCCCAAAAAGATTTCCTGTCCGTTCATACGTAAATTCCCTCCTGTTCCAGAAATAAGCGGAGCTTCTCTTTTGTCCGGCTCAGCTGCATTTTGACCTTGCTTTCCGTCATGCCGTATCGGACGGCGATCTCGGGGACGGAGTCCACATACCAGTACCGCCGCAGGAAAATCAGCCGGCTGTCCTTTGGCAGACTTTCCAGAAACGCGTCCAGCAGCTTGCCCAGCTCCTTTGCTTCCATTTGCCGCTGGTGAACGGTATCCGGGATGCAGTTTTCCATCTCTTCGGTGAGGGGAACGACCTGGGCGCGGCGCTTGGCGGCCTGCTTCCAGTCCACGCGGTTCAGGGAGAGGTGACGGCAGATCGAGGCCAGAAACGCAAAGAAATATTGCGGCCGCCGGGGCGGGATGCTTTTCCAGACTTCAGCGTAGGTGTCGTTGACGCTTTCCTCGGCATCCTCCCGGTTTTGCAGGATATTCTTTGCCAGTGTGTGCAGCCGCTTGCCGTAGGCTGTGTCCGTTTCCCTTATGGCGTCCTCGTCCCGGGCAAAATACAGGTCGAGGATTTGTGCATCTTCCATTTGAGGGTCACTTCCTTTCTTTTGTCCTTCACCCTGATAATAAGATTTTATCACGCAAACGTCACATTTTGGGCAAAAATTTTTTTGGAACAGGAAAAAGCCGCCCCGCCGGGCGGCTTTTTGTTGGTACAGGGGAACTTCGGAAATTCAGCACTTGGCCCGCTCGCCGACCCGGCAGTATACCAGGTACCCCACCGCGGCGGCGATGGACAGGGTGTAAACCGTGGCGATCCAGATAAAGGGCAGCTTGATATGAATTGCGTACAGGAATCCCGCCAGCAGGGAGCCGATGATGCTGCCGAGGGATTTGGTCGCGTTGTAAAAGCCCATGACCAGATTCTTCTGGGCAGGGTCTGCCCGGGTGGCCACCATGTCCTGCAAAACGGGGACGCTGACGGAATATCCGGCGTACAGCGCGATGCCGCAGGAAAGAAAAACGGAGGTCTGCGGCGCGAAAACCGTTCCCAGCGAGGCCAGCGTGCAGACGCCCGCCAGCACCACCGTGGATTTGCCGGTGTCGGCCTTGCGGATGATCCACAGGCACAGCGTCATGTTGAACAGGAAGGAGATGAAGCCCACCACGGCCTTGATGATGCCGTTATAAGCGGAGGTCAGCCCCAGCTGGTCTTTCAGGTAGTAGTTGAACACCTGATCGAAGCAGGTATTTCCCAGATTGATCAGAATGTTCACCAGGAACAGAAGGACAAAGGCGGTATTCATGAAATATTTCCCGTCCCGGAAGGCGTCGAAGGGGTTACCGTTGGCGAGAAGCTCCTTGACGGACGCTTTTTCGGTGCGCTCCGCATCCGGTTCGCAGCACAGCCGGAACAGAATGCCGCTGACGAGCAGGGTAGCTGCTTGCAGCAGGAAGGTTGCGCGGATGGAAAATTCTCCCACCACGCCGCCGACGAGATAGCCGAAGGCGCCGAACACCGAATTGAGCGTGGCGCTGTAGGTCAGATACTTTGCCATATCCTCCGGCCTTGCCGCGTTGACCACGTAGGTCAGCATACTGACGAACGCGCCGCCGATGAACACACCCGCAAGAAGCCGCACGAAGAGAATGCCCATCTGGGTGGTGGAATAGGCGAACCCCAGCTGCGCCAGGGCGTAGCCGACGCAGCAGATGAGCAGAGACTGCCGGGAGGAAATGAACCGGTTGATATTGCCCCAGGAGGGGGACAGGGCGAAGTTGGCGATCATCATGACCGCCAGCATCAGCCCGAACATATAGTCCGGCAGTCCCAGCGCCTGAATGATGGTGGGCGTTACAGGGTGGGCGAAGTTGGACGCAAGGTGAAACAGCGCCATGGCCACGAAGAACAGAAGAAAGCGGGTTTTATATTTCATAAATACGGCCCCGATCGGTCATTCCAGGGTGATGGTCATTTCATTGCGGTAGGTTTCGCCTGCGGGCAGGTGGATCATGTGTTCCTGCTTGGCGAAGTCCTCCACGAAGGCGCTGTGAGAGGGGAGACTGACCCAGGGCTCAATGCAGACGTAGGGGGCGTCGGTTTTGGGCGCGTGCCACAATCCGACGAAGGGCATGTCCGGGAAGGACACCGTGACGCTGCGGGAAGATTTGCCGGAGCGCAGGGTGAGTGTGCGGCTGATGTTCCCCAGCACCACCGCGTCCAGATCGAACAGCGCATGGGTCAGGGGGATCCGGCGGCCGTCTTTCAGAGGGTAAGGGGATTCGGTACCCGCAAGCCGGTAATTGGCGGGATCCATGTCGATGCGCACGGGCTGGCAGGGCTCGGCAAAGTCCAGCTCCCAGTCGTCAAAGGCGCCCTCGCCGTTCAGGGGGACGTTGAAGCCGGGGTGTCCGCCGATGCCGAAGTACATTTCCCGGGAATCCCGGTTTTCCACCAGGCAGGTCTTGCAGATCTGATTTCCCCGGAGGGCGTAGCATACGTGGAAGGCAAACCGGAAGGGGTACATGGAACGGGTCTTCTCGCTGTCGGTGAGGGTGAAGCGGATGGAAGATTCCGTCTGCCCGGTCACGGCGAAGTCCGTGCCGATGCAGAAGCCGTGGATGGTCATGGGATAGGTTTTTCCGTCCAGCAGGTACTGCCCGTCGGTCAGGCGGCCGACGTAGGGAAACAGGTTGGCGTCCCGCCGTGCCCAGTACTTAGCGTCGCCCTGCCAGAGATATTCTGCGCCGTCCTTGACGATGCTGTGCAGCACGGCGCCGCAGGCGTCCAGGGTCACGGTCAGATCGTTATTGTGAAGGGTATACAGGTTCATCGCGCATTCCTCCAGGTGTAAGAGTGGTCAAACCGAGTATACAACGGGAGCGGATGATTTGCAAGGAAAAGAACGAATATTGGGAAAATGCGTAAGTTCTATATATATCGCACAAAACTGGAAGAGATTTTCCTTCCCTTTTGTCAATGTTATGATATAATCATATTCGTGAGGACGGAAGTCCGGAAAAATGCAGGGATGTGATCGTATGAATCCTTTTTGGAGGAACTTTATGAAGGCGCCCGGCGGGGTGCGCAGAACGGGGCTGGCGCGTTGGTTCCAGATTCTGGAGGAACGCTCTATGACGCTGTTCTGGGCGAATCTGCTGTGCCTTGCTTGGGCGCTGCCGCTCCTGGCCGCTTTGTTTTTCTTTTTGCAGACCTGGGACTGGCTCAGCGGAGTCGGCGTAGTGCTGGGCACCGCCGTTCTGGGACCCGGGGTCACGGCGCTGAACCGCGTGTGTATGCAGATCATCCGGGATAAGCCGGTTTCCGTGGCACAGGAATTTTTTGCCAGCGTCAAGCGGGACTGGAAGCAGTCCGCTCTGTTCGCGCTTATCATAGGCGCGCTCTGGGGCATGTTCGCCTGGGCGGTACGGCTGGTGGGGCTTACGGAGGGGGGATTCAACCCCGTTCTCGCGGTGGGCTTTTTCCTCAGCGCCTTTGTGATGATGGGACTGACCGTCATCGGCTTCCAGCAGATCGCCATGGTGGCGCTTCCCTTCCGGGGCGTTCTGAAAAACGGCTTTCTGCTGATCCTCGCGGGGGGCGGGAGAGCGGCGGGAGCGATCCTGTTTTCTCTGGCCGCCGCGGCGGTGTGTCTGCGGTTTTATGAGTACTGCGTCTGGTATCTGATCCTGGGCGCACCGGCGCTGCTGGTGATGACGGCAAACCTGATTTTCTACCCCGTGTTCGAGCAATACTTCCCGGAGGAAGACGCATGAAGAAAAAATGGCAGCATCTGTGGCTCTACTACAAGTGGTACATGATCGGCGGCGCGGCGGTGCTGCTCCTGCTGGTCAATTTCTGGGTGCAGAAGCGGCAGACGCCAAAACCCGACTATTACATTTCCGTTGTCACGGGCAGCTATGTTCCGGAGGAAGCCCGGGATGAAATGGCCGCGCAGCTGGAGACGGTGCTGGACGACCGGAACGGCGACGGGAAGGTGGTCGTCACGGTGAATCTGTACCAGTACAACGGCCGCCCCCAGGATGCGGAGGACACCTCCGCCTTTATGGCGGCGGCGGTGCAGCTGGCGGCGGACTTGCAGGAGAAAATCTCCCTGTGCTATATTACGGACAGCGAGGAACTCCTGAACGCCGACGGCGCATTGGTGCAGCTTGGCAAGGCGGAGGAATCCGTCCTGTCCGGGGAGACGGCGCTGCACGGCTTCGGCCTGCTCTGTTATGATGAAAATGCGGACACCGCAAGCAAAATCTTGATAAAATAAAAGAAGGGAAACGAACTATGCATCAGCTGAATGCTGCGATCATCGGAATGGGATTTATCGGGAAGCTGCATTATGACGCGCTCCGCCGGATACCGGGCGTCCATATCCGCACCCTTGTTGTCCACCGGGCGGAGGACATCCCGGCTGCACGGGAATATTATGACGCGGATATTGTAACGGACAGCTGGCAGGAGGCGGTGGCCGACCCGGAGATCCAGGTCATTCACAACTGTACGCCGAACATTTTGCACGACCCCATCAACGAAGCGGCCATCGCCGCCGGAAAGCACATCTACGCGGAGAAGCCCATGAGCCTGACCACGGAGGGGGCAATTGAGGTCTGGAAGAAGGCCGAAGCGGCCGGAATTGCCCATGCCATCAACTATCAGTACCGGATGAACGCCGCCGTGCTGGAAATGCGGGGACGTATCGCCCGGGGGGACGCGGGCAGGCCGCTGTATGTCAGCGGGAGATATTTGCAGGAATCGGTGGCCAAGGCTACGGATTACACCCCCAGACGGATCCCGGAGACGTCCCCTGCCAGGGCGCTGCTGGACATCGGCGTACATTGGGCGGATACGGCGGGCTTTGTGATGGGCGTTCCCATCGGGAAGGTCTATGCCAGAATGTACACCCACCACCCGGTGCGGACAGACCCGGCGACGGGGCGGAAGATCGAGGTGCATTCCGACGATACCACCGCCGTTATGGTGGCGTTCGCCGACGGCACCCCCGGCTCCGCCGTGTTTTCCAAGTGTATGATGGGGCATAAAAACGACCTGTCGGTCACGGTCAGCGGCGACGAGCGGGAGTATACCTGGAATCAGGAGCGCTGCGACTGGCTCCGGATCGGAAACCGGGGACTGGGCAACGAGACGGTTTACATGGACAAGACCATGGCGCTTCCCGAAACGGCACCCTACCTGTTCACCCCCGCCGGCCACGCGCCGGGCTGGCAGGACGCGCTGAAAAACGCCATGACGGCGTTTTACACGGCCGTCCGGACGGGATCGTATCAGAAGGGCGCGGTTCCCTATGCCACCTTTGCCGACGGCGTTATGGGGAACCGGTTTGTAGATGCCTGCCTTGCTTCCGCGAAGCGGGGCGAATGGGTCACGCTGTAAAGGAGGAACAAAAGATGCATGTTCATGTCTGGGCGGAGGATCGCCCGCTGCCGGAAGCCGTAGAGCAGATGCGCCGGGTATATCCCCATGGGGTGGAGGGCGCCATAGCGGAGTTCCTGGGGGAAAATCCGGATATGACGGTGACCGCATCCACCATGCAGGATCCCATGCAGGGCTTTGACCGCGGGATTCTGGACAGGACAGACGTTCTGGTATACTGGAGCCACAAGCACTGGCGGGAGGTGGAGGACGAGGCGGCGGACTACCTGCAGAAGCGGGTGCTGGAGGGAATGGGGCTGATCGTGCTGCATTCCGCCCACGCGTCCAAGATTTTTTCCCGGCTGATGGGCACCAGAACCCAGAGCCTGCGGTGGCGGGAAAATGACGAGCACCAGCGCTACTGGATTGTCAACCTGGCGCACCCCATCGCTGCGGGGCTTCCCGGCGAATATTTTGAAATCCCCATGGACGAAACCTATGGAGAATACTTTGAGATCCCCCAGCCCCAGGAGCAGGTGTTCCTCACCTGGGCGCCGGGGGGAGAGGTGTTCCGCAGCGGCTGCTGCTGGACAAGGGGCTTAGGCAGAATCTTCTATTTCCAGGGCGGACACGAGACTTATCCGGTCTATAAACAGAAGGAAGTGCAGACTGTTCTTACAAACGCAGTCCGCTGGGCGTGCGCGCAGAACAGCCCAAAACCTTTCCCGACCTGGGCACGGGAAGCTGACCCTCTGGAACAGGGAAAATGATATGTGCATCATGCACAAAAACGGAGTCCTGAATTTGTAACACAATGTGCAATGAGTATGTATTGTTAAGGTTTTCCCGTTTCAGGTTAATGGCAATTCGGGGAAATATCCGTTACAATAATGGTGTCGTAAGACAAAATAACAGGAGGGAATAACAATGAAATGTAAGAAACTCGCAGCACTGTTCCTGGCTTTCGTAATGCTACTCTCCATGGCCGCCTGCGGCGCGAAGCCCGCCGAGACGCCTACCACCGCAGCCACCAAGGCGGACGCTCCCGCCACCACCGCTGCCCCCGCCGAAGAGGGCGCGAAGGATGTTAAGATCACCGTTTTCCACTACATGACGCAGACCACCAAGCAGGCCGGCCTGGATGCGGTCGAGGCCGCTTTCGCCGCTGAGCATCCCGAATACAACATCACCTGGGAAAACATCATGTACAACCAGGGCACCGACTACTTCCCCCAGCTGCAGACCGCCCTGGCCTCCGGCGATCAGCCCGAGATCATGATGGGCAACCCCGGCCTGTATCCCGATCTGGTTGAGCAGGGCTACGTTGCCGACATGACCGACAACGAGGTCATCAACGGTCTGGGTCTGCCCAGCGGCGACCTGGGCGACGTTTCCGCCAACGGCCGCATCTACGGCTTCCCCATCGACTTCAAGACCTGGGGCGTTTTCTACAACAAGAAGATCTTCTCCGACCTGGGCCTGAGCGAGCCCAAGACCTACACCGAGCTGCTGGAAGCCTGCCAGACCATCGCTGACGCCGACATCGACCCCTGGGCGCATGCCTTCGGCGACGCCGTGTTCGGTGACATCGAAATGCGTAACTACATCTGGACCAAGGCGCTGGATGCCGGCGACAACGACCTGTTCGCCAACCTCATGAGCGGCGCAAAGAAGCTGACCGACTACCCCTACTTCGAGGAAGGCCTGGCCACCTGGGCAAAGCGCCTGAAGTGGATGCGCGACGACGCCATGGTCAATGACCAGAACGCCGCTCTGGAAGTCTTCACCTCCGGCCAGGCTGCCATGATGTACTTCGGCTCCTGGGGCATCGGCGATCTGGAAGCCATGATCGAAGGCTCCGACTTCGAGTACGGCTTCTTCGTAGAGCCCATCGATGACGAAGGCTCCGCCAAGATGAACGTTCAGGTCGACCAGTGCTTCATGGTCAACCCCAACGCCGAGGGCTATGACGTTGCCGTGCAGTTCATGGAATACTGGGTCACCGAGGGCGGCAGCTCCTGGTCCGCAGTTTCCCTGATGCCTCTGCTGAACGGTTCCGTGGCCGACAACGCTCCCGAAATCGTCAAGACGCTGGCTTCCATCAAGGCTTCCGGCAACATCGCCCACTACGGCGACTTCACCGCTCCCTTCAACAGCCAGTTCACCACCGACTGGAGAACCTATCTGACTGCCTTTGCCGAGAGCTACTCCAACGGCACCAACCAGTCTCCCGCCGACTGCCTGAGCGCTATGCAGGCCAAGTTCGACCAGAACATTGCCGAAAACGGCTGATTTCGCAGACAAACCAAACGTCGTTTAAACGGGATGCCCGTATCTTCGGGTGCGGGCATCCCCCTATTTTTGCCGGAGGATTCCGGCAGCCAGATTTTACCGGCCGACGGCCGGATATTGTTGTGGAGGAATTGTCGTGGATCGATTAAGAGACAATCAGCTTCTCAGAGGCCGGGCTCGGCGGCACGTAAGAACGCATACCGAGAACCTTCTGCTTCTGCTGCCGGCATTTGCACTGTTTGCTTATGTTGTGCTCGTACCGTTTATTCAGGGCATTCCCTATTCCTTCACGAATTGGAAAAGCATTATCAGCCCGAAACGGGAGTTCAACGGCCTGCGCAACTATGTGCTGATGCTGAAGAACACCTATTTCCAGCAGGCGTTTGTCCATACCCTCCAGTTCACCATTATCTATGATATCGGTGCGAATGTTCTGGGACTGGCCTTTGCGCTGCTGCTTTTCCGGAATTCCAAATTCGCAAATGCCTGCCGGACAATGATGTTCCTGCCCTTTACCACCGCGCTGACCAGCGCGGCCATTGTCTGGAGTTATGTATATACGGATGTCTACTCGGTGCTGTTCGGCGCCGCGAGCCCTTTGGGACAGTCCGATCAGGTGGTCGTCGGTATGGCTGCCATCGCGATCTGGCGTGACATGGGCTACTGTATGCTGATCTACATCGCCGGACTGAAAGCGATTCCCAACGATTACTACGAGGCGGCGACCATCGACGGCGCTTCGACGATCCAGAAGTTCTTCCGGGTGACGATCCCCCTTCTGGTCCCGTCCTTCACCTCCAACGTGACGCTTCTGCTGGCATGGGGCCTAAGGTGCTTTGACTACCCCATGGCGGTCGCGAGAAACATGGAGGCCGCCCAGACTTCCGCCATGTTTGTCTATGATTACATCTTCGGTTACAGCAAAGCCGGCCTCGGCCAGGCGGCGGCGGTCATGCTGACCATCGTGCTTGTCCTGCTGACCCGTGTGGTAACCTACTTCTTCAGAAAGAGCGAGGTGGAAGCATGACCAAGGTTCAGGCCCCCCGGACGGCGGAGACGATCCTCCAGCGGCAGCACCGCCGGGCAATGATCGCCGATCTGACAAAGAAGCTGTCCTGCATCGCGCTGGTGCTGATCACTCTGATTCCCTTCTATATCAGCGTGATCTACTCCATCAAGTACAAGAACGAAATCACCATCAATCACCTGGCATGGCCGAAAAATCCGACGCTGGATAACTATATCCGGGTCATTACGGAAAACGAGCAGTTCCTGGTCGGCCTGAAAAACAGCATCCTGACCACCATTCCCACCATCTTTTTGCTGATGGTCGTGTGTTCCATGGCCGCCTGGGTGCTGGCGCGGAACAATACCCGGTTCTACTCTTTCATGTACGTCATCATGACCATGGGCACCCTGATCCCCTTCCAGTGCATCATGCTGCCCCTGTATCTGAATTTGTTCGATGCGGGACTGGTCAGCACGAATCTGGGCTTCATCATCGCCCGTGCAGGCTTGCAGGTGTCCATCAGTGTTCTGGTCATCACCAGCTTTGTCAAGACTGTACCGAAAGAATTGGAGCAGGCGGCGGAGATCGACGGGTGCGGACGGTTCCAGACCTTCTGGAGGATCGTTTTCCCGCTGCTCAAGCCCATCAACGCCACGCAGCTGGTGCTGAATACGGTCTATGTCTGGAACGACTACAATACGGCGGTCGTCCTGCTCCGGGATAAGGCCAGCCGTACCCTTCCTCTGGCGCAGATCGTGTACTTCAACGAGAATACCGCAGAGCTGAACCTGGCGTTTGCCTTCTTCATCATGGCGATGCTCCCGATCCTGATCCTGTATTTCTCCTTGCAGAGGTACGTGGTCAGCGGCGTCATGGCCGGCGCGGTGAAGGGCTGATTGCACCGAAAAAAAGCTGCGTCCCTGCGGGGGCGCAGCTTTTCGAATATAAGGGTTGTACATGCGCCGGATTTCTGGTAGAATAACGACAACATCCGGAAAGTGCGGCAACACGGTCGGACAATAGTCCGGCGAAAAGAAAGCGAACGGGAGACGGAGAATGGAGTATACTGCACTGATTGTAGAGGATAACCAGGTCGCACTGGAGTCGCTGAAGCGCACCATTCCCTGGGGGCGGCTGGGGCTTCGCCTGGTGGCAACGGCAGAAAACGGTCGCCAGGGCTGCGATCTGATCCGCCAATTCCATCCGGACATTGTCCTGGCCGACATCCACATGCCCGAAATGGACGGACTGGCCATGGTGGAGCTTATGGAGGAGGAGCTGGCAGATTCCCGGGTGATTTTTATTACGGCCTACGAGAAGATCGAGTATGCCTCCCGTGCCATCAAGCTCTCCGCCTTCGATTTTATCCTGAAGCCGGTGGACAACGAGGAGCTGTGCCAGTCCCTGCGCAGGGCGGCGGAAAGCCTGCACAAGGACAGGGACGCGGCCATGGAGAGCGAACGCAGAGACGCGGCGCTGCGGCGCTTCCGCTTTATGAACGCCCTGACCGCAGGCGGCACGGACAGGACGGAGACGGTATTTCTGGGCTTCGCGAACCGCATTCCCAGCGGCTATTTCATGATCTGCGTGGAATCCTCCGACGGCGTGACCGGCCCCATGCTTCAGAGAGTGGATTTTCTGGATTTGCCGGAAAATCTGGAGCTGGTTTCCGCCGTTCTGGACGGCGAGCTGGTGATTTACTGCGGACTCGCCGGAGATACGGCGGGATGGCAGATCCAGGCGAGAAATATCGCTCAGATCATCTCCCGCAACTGCCTGGATCAGGCGGTGGCGGTCAGCGACCTGCACACCCAGGCGTCGGAGCTGCGGACGGCCTATGACGAGGCGCGGCAGACCCTTCTCCGTCATGTGATCTACGGAAGACACACCACCGTGGATTTCTTCGGCAGCCAGTCCGTGAACAGCACCAAGCTGACCCGGCTGGTGGACTTAGAGCAGAGCTGCGCAAAAATGGCGCAGAAGATCGATTCCATCACCCCGGAGGAAGTTTGGAACGTGATGATGGAAAAAAGCGGCGGCAAGCTCCGCCTGGTAAGGATCATGCTCCTGTCCTTCTGCACCAAGGCAATGCAGGAAAAGAGCAGCATCTCCCAATGGACGGATTCCGTGGACATCTCCGTGTACAACATCACAAAGCTGGGGACGCTGGACAGCGCCCGCTCCTGGCTGGACAACTTCTTCCGTGAGGTTCAGAAGATCAACGTTCCGGCCAATTCCTCCCTGGTCCGCAACGTACTGGAATATGTCCGGGAACACGTGACGGAGGGGCTGGTGCTGGAAAATGTGGCCGCCGTTTTCTACGTGTCGCCCAACTACCTGTCCACCCTGATCCGGAAGGAGACGGGCATCACCTACCGGCAGCACGTCATCAACGCAAAAATGACCGTGGCCAAGCAGATGCTGGCGGACACCCGGATGCGGGTGGAGGATATTGCCTATGCCATCGGATACGAGAATTATATCAGCTTCTACAACGTGTTCCGGAAGATGGAGAATATGAGCCCCACGGAATACCGCTTCAGCAAATGCGGAGAATGAGAAATGAAACGATTTCGTAGTCTGTCCTTTTCGGCGAAACTGATCATCGTGTACATCTGCTCCCTGTTTTTCGCCATCTGCGCCAATACCTATAACCAGATCCATGCGGCGGCGAATGTTCTGGAGGAGGAAAGCTCCCGGAATCTCAGGCTGCTCACCGAGCAGGTGGCGCTGAATTTCCGGGAAAATCAGGAATCCATGGGCTATTCCATCTATTCCCGGATGGCGGCGCTGGAAATTCCGCTGCTGATGGACGCGTATACCCAGGAGCACTCCTCCGCGGCGCTGACGGACGTCCGCTATGCGCTGACCCAGATGATCACCGAATCCTCGGATTACGATTATATCCTTCTGGAGATGTCCGACGGCACGAGACTGACCACCGCCGGAAGAACCGTCCGCAATCAGGCAGATGTGCAGACAAACTGCGACACCATCCTGGACGAACACCGGTCGGTCACCTATGGCAACAGCAACTGGTACCGGGGCACCGACGGCGGCGTGTACATCTTGCGGGACGTGTACGCGACCTCTCCGCTTCGCCGGGTGGGCAAGGTCGTCATCCACATGAAGGGGGATATTTTCAGCGTCAGCAATGTCTATGAGAACACGGGCTTCCTGTTTTTTGACGTCCATGGGGATTACCTTTCCGGCGCGGGTATGGCGATACCGGAGGACGTGCGGCAGAGCATCGAAGAGGACATGGCGGACGGCGTCCTGGCCGAGAAGAAGAACTGGACGAAGCTGGACTACTACACAGCCTCCAGCAGCAGCGGAAACTGGATCACCGTGGGCATCAATTCCACGGCGGCGTACCGGGATATGGTAAACCGCATTGCGCGCAACGGCGTTCTGTTCGGCTGCATGGGACTGCTGGCGGGCGTCGCCGTTCTGACGGTTCTCATGCAGGGGCTGGTGACCAAGCTGCTGGAGCTGAAAAAGGCCATGACGCGGGTGGCCGACGGCGATTTCTCCCAGCATATCAACGTTTCCGGAAACGATGACATCAGCCTCCTTGCGGAGACCATGAACCACATGACCTCCAAGATCCAGGAGCTTCTGGAACAGCTGGTGGAAAAGGAACGGCTGAAAAACGAAGCGGAAATCCAGATGCTGGAATACAAATACCGGTCGCTGGAAACCCAGATCCGCCCTCACTTCATATACAACGCTCTGGAAACCATCAATTCCATGGCAAAAATCCGGGGCAACGACGATATTGTGGAGATCGTCCAGCGCATCAGCCGGTATTTCCGCAGCATCACGGTGAACACAACCCGTCAGTTCATCACCTGCCAGCAGGAATTCGACATGCTCCGGGACTACACGGAAATCTACCGCTTTATCCACGGCGATAAGCTGAAAACCACGTTTTCCGCCAAGGAAGCGGCGCGCAATGCCCTGATCCCCACCATGATTCTCCAGCCGGTGGTGGAAAACGCCCTGCAGCACGGCATCCGGGGACAGGAGGAGGACTCGGAGATCATTGTCCACGCCTACGTGAAGGAGAATAGGCTGAACATCACGGTAAAGGACACCGGCTACGGCCTGTCGCCGCAGATGGAGCAGAAGCTGCAATCCGGCCGGATCGAGGCCAGCCGGCGGGGCGGTATCGGCGTGGGAAACGTTCGCCAGCGGCTCCAGCTGATTTACGGCGACGACGCTACGTTTACCATCAGCAACCGGGACAAGGGCGGCGTAGCGGTGCGGATCGTCATTCCGCTGACCTACATCGAGCCGGAAATCCTCGGCGGCGACGATCTGGACTGGGATCTGGAGTAATGCGGGGGCGGATGCTGCCCAAAAAACGGAACAGAAATTTGTTAAAAATGCACATATATTTGGAATGATTTGCAGCTGCTTTTTCGTAAGTTAAATAAATGGGAAAAAGAAAAAAGGGTGATAGAATAAACATAGCGTGAAAAAGTGCGCAAGAGACTCCGGAGAACGCTTTCAGGAAATTGGAGGCGTTCGAACATTCTGCCAAGAATATGGAAAAATCTGGGAGGAAAAAGCATCATGTTAAACTATCATGTCAGGATCGGTCTGGTTCCCATTCGCAGAGACGTCACACCCCGCCCCGGCATCTTCAACTGGGAAAAGGCGGAGGAGCGCTGCGCCGCGGCGGTGGCCTATATCGAGGAGCATTTCACTTCCGAGAACGTTTCCTTCGTGGATCTGAAGGGAATCAACGATGTGGATGTTCTCTACAGCGACAAGGACGTGGACACCGTTATCGAGCGCTTCCAGGCGGAGAAGGTGGACGCGGTATTCCTCATCAACGGCAATTTCGGCAACGAGGAAGTGGCCGGCGCGGTGGCCAAGGCCATCGGCAAGCCCGTGCTGCTGTGGGGGCCTCAGGACACCGTGTTTGAGCCGGACGGTACCCGGTACACCGATTCTCAGTGCGGCCTGTTCGGCATGAGCCGCCAGCTGCAGAGAATGAACGTTCCCTTTACTTACATCGAAAACTGCCGCATTGAAGATCCGATTTTCACCGAGGGCTTCCTGCGGTTCGTGGGCGTGGCCTGCGCCGTGAAGAACTTCAAGGGTATGCGTGTCGCCCAGGTGGGTATGCGTCCCAAGCCCTTCTGCTCCGTGATCTTCAACGAGAGCGACCTGATGGACAAGTTCGACATCCATGTCATCCCCGTGAATCTGGCGGTGATCCAGGACAAGTACAGAAGGATCCTGGAGACCCGGAAGGACGAGCTGGCCGCAGGTGTTGCCAAGCTGCGGGGGATGTACGAAATCGACGACCTGTCCGAGCCGGTGCTGGATAAGGTCTATGCCTTCGTGCTGCTGTATCAGGAAATTTTTGAAGAGTACAACGTGGCTGCCGTCTCCGCGGAGTGCTGGACTGCCATGCAGCTGATGCTGGGCGCTATGCCCTGCGCGGCCTATCCGCTGCTTGCGGACATGGGCTATATCATCGGCTGCGAGAGCGATATGCACGCGACATTGACCCAGGTGGTGCTGAAGTGCCTGACCCTGGGACAGAAGAAGCCCTTCCTGGGCGAGTTCACCACCCGTCACCCCAGTGACCGGAATGTGGAGCTGCTGTGGCACTGCGGCCCCTTCGCATATTCCCTGAAAAAGCAGGGTACGGAGGCGAAAATGGTCAATATGCGTCAGTGGATGCAGGTGGAGGACGGCCATTTTACCGTGGCGCGGATCGACCAGAATCATGGCAGCTACTCCATCGCCGTCTGCGAGTGCGACAGCGCGGAAGGCCCCTATACCTTCGGCTCCTACATGTGGGGCAGGTTCAAGGATCTGCCCACGGTGGAGCGCAAGCTCATCGAAGGCCCCTACATCCACCATATGTCCGAGATCGAGGGCAGCCTGACGGATTCCATCCGGGAATTCTGCAAGTACGTACCCGCTCTGACCTTCGACGGCCTCGACTGATTATGAAGAACACCGCTGCTGAAAAGCGGCGGTGTTTCTCATATGGCAGCACCGCACAATTGCGTCTGCGAGTCTCAGCCGCCTTTTTGCCCCACTTCCGCAGTTCCGAAGATGGGGAATACATACAGTATTCCTCCATCTTCGGAACTTTGAATTGAGGCAAAAATCCTGTCTGAGACTTCTTGCCGAATTGCGCGGTGCTGCCATGTGACAAAATATCCAAAACAGATACTGAAATTTCGTTACAATTATTCCCGTATCGACTTGCAAAATGATATTTGCTGTGGTATAGTGGTGCTGAGATTGTAATAGAGATTCTATTTGCATCTTTCAAGCGCGAAAAAACTGAAATTTTATTACATAACAGGAGGAAGCATTATGATTTACGATCTGAAGAAGATTCTGGACATTGGTGAGGAGAACGGCTTTGCCGTGCCCGCTTTCAATGTGTACAACCTGGAAACCGTTATGGGCGTCATGCAGGCAGCCGAGGAGACCGGTGCCCCCGTCATTTTCCAGATGTACAGCCGCCTGTTTGATTCCCAGATCGCCCAGTACGTCGCCCCCATCATCCGGGAGGCCATGAACGACATGAAGACCCCCGTGACGTTCCACCTGGATCACGGCGCAGGCGTTCCTGAGGTTCTGCGGGCGTTCCGCTACGGCGCGACGGGCGTTATGATCGACGCTTCCAGAAAGCCGTTGGAAGAGAACATTGCGATCACCAAGGGCGTGGTGGAGATGGCCGCGGAGATGGGCATCAGCGTCGAGGGCGAGCTGGGCGAAGTCGGCAAGGCCGCCGAGGGCGTTTCCAAGGATTACACCAAGGTGGAGGATGCCGCGAAGTTTGTTGACGAGACCGGCGTCTGCGCCCTGGCTGTGGCGGTGGGTACTGCCCACGGTCATTACAAGCAGGCTCCCGTCCTGGCGCTGAAGCGGATCGAGGAGCTGCACGAGGGGCAGAAGGCACATCTGGTGCTGCATGGCGGCTCCGGCGTTCCCGACGATCAGATCGCGGCGGCGGTCAAGGCCGGTATCCGCAAGATCAACTTCGGCACCGACGTCTGCTGCTCCCTGCTGGACGGCATCCGGGCGGTGGATCCCTCCATTCTGGCGCTGGATCTGTTCATGCAGGGTCCCACTGCCCGGGTGAAGGACTTCGCCGTCAGCAAAATCAAGCTTCTGGGAGCGGATAAGTAATGGCGAGTGTAGTTGGCATCGGCGCCGCGGTCTTCGATATTCTGATGACCGTGGACGCCTTTCCCCGGGAGGATACCAAGCTCCGGGGTCTGGAAACCAGGTTCCAGTGCGGCGGCCCCTGCGCCACCGGCCTGGTGGCCATCAGCAAGCTGGGGGAAACCGCCAGTTACATGGGCACCGTGGGCGACGATATGTACGGCACCTTCGTGAAGACCGAAATGGAGCGCTACGGTGTGGACACCTCCTGCGTGAAGGTGAATCCCGGCCTGACCTTCCACAGCGTCGTTCTGCTGAACGTCAGCAACGGCAGCCGCACCTGCGTCTGGAACCGGGGAGAAGCGGCAGCGCCTACGCCGGAGGACGTGAATCTGGACGTTCTGAAGCAGGCAAAGTATCTGCATCTGGACGGCAACCAGCTGGACTGCGCCATTTTCGCGGCGAAGAAGGCCCGTGAAATGGGCGTCACGGTCAGCATGGACGCGGGCGGCGCGTATCCGAACATTGAAAAGCTTCTGCCCCTGGTGGATGTGCTGATCCCCAGCGAGGAATTTTCCATGAAGGTCACCGGCTGCGCCACGGCGGTGGAGGCCGCCGGGGTATTGCAGGAGCGGTACCATCCTCAGATCCTGGTGATCACCCAGGGCAGCAAGGGCGGCTTTATCTGGGAGAACGGCAAGGAAGTCCGCTATCCCGTGTTCCCGGTGAAGGCGATCGACTCCAACGGCGCGGGAGATACCTTCCACGGCGCGTTTGTGGCGGCGCGGCTGAAAGGCATGGACGTGTACGAAGCCTGCCGCTTTGCCTCCGCCACCTCCGCCCTGAAATGCACCCGCTTCGGTGCCCAGCAGGGCATTCCCGGCTATGAGGAAGTTCTGGAATTTATGAAGACCCACGAGGGAGTTGTGTACGATGGATAATTTGCAGAAGCTACAGGCGGCAAATCCCCACATCCGAATCCACACCATCCATGACCCGGCGTTCCGGCGCTACGGCAGCGTGATTCAGGAGGACACCTCTGTGTTCTGCGCGGCGGCGGAGACCCTTCCGTTCCCGGAAGCGGGGAGCAGGTACGTCGCTTCAACCCCGGAGCTGGACGAAATTCCGGCGGCGGCGAAGCTGCGGGAAATCCACTGCGGCGGCCTGGACGAGCAGATCGGCCTGTGCTGGGGACATTCCAACCAGCTGAACGCCCTGGAGTGGCATACCTGCAACGAGTTCAACATCGCCGTCCGGGAGCTGGTTCTGCTGCTGGCGAAGCGGGAGGACTTAGACGTGGATGGCCGCCTGAACGCGGACAAGGTGCAGGCCTTTTATCTGGCCCAGGGGGAAATGATCGAGGTGTATTCGGACACCCTGCACTTCTGCCCCTGCGAGGTGACGGAAAACGGCTTCAGCTGCATCGTGGGATTGCAGCGGGGGACGAACCTGCCCATTGCCCCGGAGCAGAAGGTGAACAAGCTCTGGGCGGCCAACAAATGGCTGCTGGGACACGAGGCGAACACCGGCCTGATCGAACGGGGCGCGTTCCCCGGAATTTACGGGGAAAACTGGAAGATCAATCCGATCAAGTAACATAAAAATGCTGCCTTTTTCCAAGGCAGCATTTTTCAGCTTATTTCCCGACGTCATTCTGTGCCTCCTGCGTGTCCTCCGGCTTGCGGTAGTATTCTTTCAGCAGCAGGACCAGATACCGCACGACAAAGACAATGCCGCCGCCCAGAACGGCGACGCCGAGCAGCAGAACCTTGACGCTGGGGGCGTCGGCGCCGCCGACGATATAAGCCTGAACGATTTTCGCCAGCATATAGGCAAGAAGCAGCAGGGCGGTGCCGTTCAGAATGATGCGGTTTCCCACCTGCGTGGATTTATTCTGTTTGCGCATAGAGTGGCCTCCTTCACTTTTGTACAAGGATACGGTATTTTTTCCAAAATGTCAATATCGGCAGAAATAATGATTGACAATCACTGCCGATAACTGTTATTGTGGTGGGCAGGAAATGGAGTGACATTATGGAACAGCTACAGAAATTGATCGACGAATATGTGCAGTGGACGCAGGAAAACCGGATGGCAGGGAAGAAGATCGCCATCTATCTCGGCTTGCAGGTGGAGCAAAGCCCGAAGCATGCCGCTTTTTACGAGGCGGTAGGGGAGTGGGCGAAGACGTTCGCGGCCGGACAGCCGGAGCACGAGCAGATTGTGGCAGCAGTGCGGCTGCTGCTGTTTGCCGCCTCGGAGCACCTGGGCAGCGAGGCGGAATGGTATCTGATCGCCATTCAGGGCTACGCGAAGGACTTTCTTAGCGAACTGAACGCGGAGGAAAAAGCGCAGCTGGCGGAAGGCTACCGGAAGAAATATCCCGCAGGCAGACGGCTTCCTTTGCAGAATGAGATTTACCGGCTTCTTTCCGGCGGGAAGAAGAAATCCTTCTGGAAATGGCATATCAACCAAAAATGAGCCGCAATTTATGGTGAATATTCGCACTTGTTATTTGCGGCGGAATCTGTTACGATATAGACAACGTAAGCGGTTTCGTAAAAGGTTACGAATTGGGTGAAGGAAATGACTCTGAAAGATATTGCGCGGCTTGCCAACTGCTCGACAGCCACGGTCTCCCGGGTGATCAACAACGAAAAAGGCGTTTCCGAGGAGACGAGAGCCTATATCCAGCGGGTCATTGACGAGAACGGCTACCAGCCCAACAAGCAGGCGAAGGGACTGGCAGAGCAGAAGACCAACACGCTTCTGTTCGTCTACGAAAACACACCCGACAACCCCTTTTTCACGGAGCTGATCCGGGGCGCCATCGACGGGGCGAAGGAAGCCCATCAGATCCTGCTGTTCAACATCATCTGCGACAGCTACGTCACGGATTATTTCCTGAACGCCTTGCGTTCCGACCAGATCGACGGCGTCATCGTGGCGTCCACAGGTCTGGAGGAGACGCGAAATTTCGCGAAGATGGTGGCCAGCGAAGGGCGGCATCTGGTGCTGATCAACGACCCCATCGGCGAGCTGAACGTTCCCCGAATCTACATCAACAACGACCAGTCGGCCTATCAGGCTACACGGCACCTTCTGGAATGCGGCCACACCCGCATCGGCCACATCGGCGGCAGAACCACCTCCTATCCCAGCTACCAGCGCTTTGAGGGGTACAGCCGGGCGATGACGGACGCCGGCCTGCGGCGCTATGTTGACCGGTACACCATCATGGACAACACCAACCGGGAGGAAGCCCGGGCGGCGGCGAAGAAGCTGCTGGCCAAGAAGAACCGCCCCACGGCGATCTTCTGCGCCAACGACTCCCTGGCCTTCGGGGTGTGCGCGGCGGTGAGCGACGTGGGACTGCGGGTGCCCAACGACGTGTCCGTAGTGGGCTACGACGATATCGCGATGGCCTCCACCTTCGAGCCGAAGCTGACGACCATCCATCAGCCCATTTACGAAATGGGACGCCGCAGCATCCAGCTGATGCTGCACCAGACCCAGAGCGGCGGAACAGGGATCCCCGAATCCGTGGTGCTGTCCGCTTCTCTGGTAAAACGTGAGTCGGTAAGAAATCTGCTATAGAATGGAAAATGCAAAGGGAAAACCAAAGGTTAACAGACTTTGCATTTTTTTGAACCGCAAAACGTAAGCGCTTACGTAACCGAGAAACCGATTGATGCACAACGGGTATCGAAACGGCGATGACAGAGCGCGTAAAACCGTAACTTGTGTCGGGATATCCGGCATAAAATAAAAACAAAGGAGCACACAAAATGAAAAAGATCGTAGCGTTTTTCCTCGCAATGAGCATGGTAGTGGTCATGCTGGCCGGCTGCGGCGCGTCCCAGACCACCCCGACAACCGAAGCCCCCAAGGCCGAAACCAAGGCCGCCACTGAGGCTGCCCCCGCGGCCGAGACCGAGCAGAAGGAACTGACCATCGCCGGTATCGTCTTCAAGGACGAGTTCACCATGAAGATGGTTCAGCAGGGCTATGAGGATGCCGCCAGGGATTACGGCGTGAACATCGTCATCGGCAACTCCATGGGCGACCTGGCCAACGAGCAGCAGCTGGTTTACAGCTACATCGACATGGGCGTTGACGGCATCGCCATCACCCCCTACTCCGAGGAAGCCTCCATTCCCATCCTGAAGGAAGCCTATGACAAGGGCATCGAAGTGGCCGTGGCCAACATCAAGCTGAACGACGCCTCCTTCGTCTGCGGCGGCTTTACCTCCCAGGATCTGCTGAACGGCCAGAAGCTGGGCGACTACACCGCCAAGTACCTGTCCGACAAGTACGGAAACGACCTGAAGATCGCCATCATGGACTTTGACGCCGCCATTCCCGAGCAGTCCAAGGCGCGCTACGGCGGCTTCCTGGAAGAGCTGACCGCCAACGGCGTCAACTATGAGATCGTCGCCCAGCAGTCCTCCACCTCCAAGAACGACAATGTGCCCATCGTGGAGGCCATGCTGGCGGGCGCTCCCGACTGCAATGTCTTCTACTGCACCTCCGCCGCCTTTACCAACGTTGTTGTGCAGGTCGTCATGAACATGGGTCTGGCCGACAAGATCACCGTCGTCGGCTACGACATGGGCGAGCAGACCGCGACCCAGCTTCTGGACGAGAACTCTCCTCTGTACTGCACCCTGGAGCAGGATATGTACACCATGGGCTACAAGGCCGTTGAGCAGCTGGCAAGAACGCTGCGGGGCGAAGAGACCGAATGCCCCCGGGGCGACACCGTTTACCTGGAAGGCATCATCCACAGCAAGGAAGACCTTCCCGAGGTTCAGACCTGGCTGGACGGCTACTACAAGCTGGCCAACGGCTGATTTTCCGCGATTCACGTAGGCAATTTATAGGCTCCGGGTGCGCCAGCCCCGGAGCCTCTCCAATCAAAGAGAGTGGTGAATAAAAAGTGAGTACCCTTTCCTGCGATAACATTGTGAAAGACTATCCCGGCACCCGTGCGTTGGATCATGTGAGCGCTTCCTTCGACAGCGGCAGGATCAACGCGCTTCTGGGCAAGAACGGGTCGGGAAAATCCACCCTTTGCAAGATCTTCGCCGGCGCGGAAAGCGCGACCAGCGGCGAATTTTATCTGGATGGACAGAAGCTGAGCTTTCGCAGCCCGACGGATGCCGCAAAGAGCGGCATTGTGCTGGTGTACCAGGAGACGAGCCTGGTTCCCACACTGACGGTTATGGAAAATATTTTCATGGGACGCCTGCCCAAAAAGCCGGGCGGCCTCATCAACTGGAAGCTGGTGCAGTCGGAGACCGAGCGCCTGCTGAAGGTGATGGACGTCAAAATCAATCCCAGATCCAAGATCATGCACCTGCCCATGTGGCAGCGGCAGGTCGTAGAGATCTGCAAGGCGCTGAGCCAGGATCCCAAGGTTCTGATTCTGGACGAGCCGACTTCCGCACTGGCCAAGGCGGAGGTGGAAAAGCTGTTTGCGGCCATTCGTAAAGTGAAGGAAAATGATGTAATCATTATCTACATTTCTCATAAACTGGCAGAAATACACGAGATCGCCGATACCGTCACCGTCCTGCGGGACGCCCAGTATATCGGCAAGAAGAACATTGAGGAGATCGACAACGCCGGCATGATCGCCATGATGTTCGGCAAGACGGAAATTCGCAAGCGTCCGGCGGATGTGGTGCCCACGGACGAGCCGGTGATGGAGGTCAAGCACCTGACCCGCGCGGGGTGGTACGAGGACATTTCCTTTACCCTGTACAAGGGCGAGGTGCTGGGCATCGCGGGTGTTCTGGGTTCCGGGCGGACGGAGCTGCTGGGCGGCATTTTCGGTTCCGACCCGGCGGATTCCGGCGAGGTCGTCGTTGAGGGAAAGACGTACCTCAAGCGCACCCCCGCCGTAATGAAGGACGCGGGGCTGGGTCTGACCCCCGAGGACAGAAAGACCACCGGTCTGATTCTGAAGCACTCCATTGAAAGCAACCTCTGCTACGCCGGTATGAAGAAGACCACCGTCAACGGCTGGGTGGAAAGCCGGAAGAAGCGTAAGGAAATGTCCGAGCGGCAGGTCAAGGCCTTGCAGATCAAGCTTTCCAGCATTTCCGCAAAGGCAAGCTCCATGTCCGGCGGCAACCAGCAGAAGGTGGTCGTGGGCAACTGGCTGAACAACGACCCCAAGATCATGATCTACGACGAGCCCACCAGAGGCATCGACGTGAACGCCAAGCAGCAGATCTTCGAGATCATGTGGAATCAGGCGAAGCAGGGAAATTCCTCCATTTTTGTCTCCACGGAGCTGGAGGAGCTGCCCGGCGTCTGCAACCGCATCTTGGTGCTGCGGGGCGGAAGGATCACCGAGGAATTGACCACGGAAAAGATCGATTCCATGACAACAAACGATTTGTATACGCTTTGTATGGGAGGACATTCCAGTGAACGAGAGAATTAACAAGAAAAAAGTCATGTACCACTTCCTGAACCATGTGACGGAGATCGTTCTGATTCTGGTTGTTATTGCCCTGTGGATTGCCACGGACTCCTTTATGAAGCTGAACAACTGGATGAATCTGCTTCGTTCCGGCGCCATCAAGGGGCTGATCGCCCTGGGCGTCACCATGGTTCTGATCTGCGGCAAGATCGACCTGTCCACAGGCTCTCAGGTCGGCCTGTCCGGTATGTTCGTGGCCGTGTTCTGCAAGAACATGGTCGCCGCCGGATATAACCAGACCCTGGCCTGCCTGATCGGCATGGCGGTGGGCATCGCCTTCGCCGTGGTCATCGGCCTGCTCCACGCCTTTTTGCAGAACACCTATGATCTGCCCCCCTTCGTGGTCACGCTGGGCACCCAGTATCTGATGTTCGGCCTGGCCGCCATCATCTGCAACAACTACCCCATCCCCAACGCCTTCCCCAACTGGTATGTCCAGGTGGGTATGGGACGGCTGTTCGGCGTGGTGCCGTACCCCGTCATCATTTTCTTCGTGGCGGCGGTTCTGTGCTACTTCATCATGGAGCACACCACCACCGGACGCTGTGTGTACGCCGTGGGAGGCAATCAGGAGGCGGCACGTCTGACCGGTATCAACGTGTTCAAGTCCAAGGCCTTCGTGTTCATCGCCGTGCAGATCCTTGCGGCGGTCGCGGGTTTCATCAACTCCGCCCAGGTCAATCAGGCGGACTGGTCGTACGGCAAGGAGTGGCCGACGGACTGCCTGTCCATGGCGATCATCGGCGGCACCTCCATGGCGGGCGGCTCCGGCACCATCTACGGCACCGTGGTGGGCGTTGTCCTGATCTCCGTGCTGATCAACGGCATGACCATCCTGAACTGGAATATTTATTTGCAGTACATCGTCCGCGGCGCGATCCTGATCGGCTCTCTGGTGCTGATGGCTTACCGGGATAAATACCGGGATTGAGTAAGAGGCGGTGTTTGAGCCTATGGAGATTTATAACAGACCCTGGCCGTTGGTGCCCAACAAGGTAAGAGCAGACGGCGGACGGGAGCTGGACAGGTTCCGGGGCGTTAAGCACCCGGCGGATACGCCCAACGGTGCGGAGGCCTGGGTCGGCTCTCTGACAAAAGCCAACGGCGCGACACGGGAAAATCCCAATCTCGGCTACGCGGAGGTCATTCTCCCCGACGGGACGCGGGATTTCCTGGTGAACGTGGTGAAGCGTGCGCCGGAAACCATTCTGGGCAAAAAGCACATGGAGAAATACGGCACCAGCCTGGGGATGCTCATCAAGATGATCGACGCGAAAGCCCCGTTTCTGCTGCAATGCCACCCGACCCGGGAAAACGCCCGGAAATACTGGAACAGCCGGTTCGGCAAGGAAGAATGCTGGTATGTTCTGGGAACGCGGGAGGACGCCGCCGAGCCGCCGTACATCCTTCTGGGCTTCAAGGAGGATATTACCCGGGAAAAGTTTGAGGCGGCCTACCGGAAGGGAGACGCCGCGCTGCTGGAGAGCTTCTGCCACAAAATTCCGGTGCAGCCCGGGGAGAGCTACATGATTCCTGGCGGTGTTCCCCACGCCCTGGGGGCGGGGTGCTTCGTCGCGGAGATTCAGGAGCCGTCCGACCTCACGGCGGTGCCGTTCCCCCAGGAGTATCTGCTGGAATACCGGCGGAAGGCAAACCCCTTCGGGATTTTCGAGCCGGAGGACGAGCAGCTGTACGAAAGCCGGATGCTCAACAGCTTCCACTACGATGGCTTGCCCCCGGACAAGCTCCTTGACCGTCTCAAGAGCAAGGAGCTGACGCTGCGGCAGGAGCCGGGCGGCCGGGAGATCGAGATCTTCGGCGACCGGGATACCGCCTATTTTTCCTGCACCATGGCGACGGTTTCCGGCACTATGGCGAGGAAAAATACCGGCGATGTGCAGATCGGCATTGTCGTGTCCGGGGAAGGGTGCATCCGCTGCGGAGAGAATGCGCTCCCTGTGAAGCAGGGCAGCGAGGTATTCTTCCCCTGTCAGGTAAAGGACGCCGTTTTCGAGGGGGATTTTTCCATCATCCTCTGCAATCCCGGCGTTACGGCTGAATACAAATAATATGGAAATTCTCAAGACCTGCGGGTCTTGGGAATTTCTTTTTTTCTGTGCGCTTCCTTTTTGAAAAAGTCTATGCTATACTGGATTTATCAATATTTATGAAGGACGGTAACGGGCATGGCGGTACAGAATACCTCTCTGGCGGCGCTGCTGCTGAGAATCGAAAATTCCCTTCCAAACCTCAGCAAATCCGAGCGGAAGGTGGCGGAATACATCCGGGGAAATCCCCGGGGAATCATCGACCTGTCGGTGGCGGCGCTGGCGGATGCCTGCGGCGTCTCAGACCCCACGGTTGTCCGGGCTTACAAGAAGCTGGGCTTCAGCGGCTACGAGGACTTAAAGCTGACCCTGGCGCAGGCCACGGTCTCCCCGGACGAGATCATCCACGAGGAGATCAGCGCCGAGGATTCCGTCCAGGCGGTGCGGGACAAGGTGTTCCAGAGCGCAATGCTTGCCTTGCAGTTCACCCGGGACATGCTGGAGCCGGAAACCCTGGCGGCGGCGGCGCAGCTGCTGATGAACGCCCGGAAAATCGTGATCTTCGGTCTGGGCGGCTCCGCGCCTGTGGCCATGGACTTACACCATAAGCTGCTGCGGCTGGGCCTGAACGCCGCAGTCTACACCGACCCCCATTTGCAGGTGATCGCCTGCAATTATTTAGACGAGCGGGACGCGGTATTTGCCGTCAGCCATTCCGGCAGCTCCCGCTGCGTGGTGGACAGCACCCAGATCGCGAAGCACCGGGGGGCAAAGGTCATCTCCCTGACCAGCGCGGGCAAAAATCCCCTGTCCAAGCTGGCGGACATCAGCCTGAACACCAACTCCAAGGAGACAAAATACCGGGTCGTGTCCATCGCCTCCCGTGTGGCGGCGCTGACCATCGCGGACTCCATCTACACCTACATTGCCATGCGGACGGACGGGGCAAAGTCTTTGCAGATCGAAAAGAGTATGGAGAGCCTGAAATATTGAACGGCTGCAAAAAATCGGCGAAATGCCTAAATCTGAAGCTGTAATTTCGTTACAATTATTCTTACAGGTGCTTGAAAATCAGACTACGGTGTGCTATATTTATGGCGAGGATGTAATGCGAATACAATAATAAGCGAAAAATGATTCTCAAACTTGAAATTTCATTACAAAATCAGAAAGGGAGAAGCACCATGCAAGACAAGTCTTTGATGTTCTACATGATCCGTTCCGAGCTGGAGGACGCGGTCGGTGTAGAAAACGTATCCACCAAGGAAATTGAGCGCGCGGTATATTCCGTGGACTATTTCTGGCTCAGCCGGAAGTGGCAGGATGCCGGTGAGCAGGGCCCCATGCCCGATATCATCGTTCGCCCCGGCACCACCGAGGAAGTATCCAAGGTCATGAAGATCGCCAACTACTATAAGATCCCCGTCACCACCTGGGGCGGCGGCTCCGGAAGCCAGGGCGGCGCTCTGCCGGTGGCCGGCGGCATTCTGCTGGACATCAAGCGGCTGGACAAGCTCATCGACCTGAACACCGAGGCGGGCTACGTCACCTGCGAGACCGGCATGATCTTTGCCACGCTGGAAGATCTGGTCAACGAAAAGGGCTACTCCGTGATGCACCTGCCCTCCTGCATGACCTGCTGCACCGTAGGCGGCGCGCTGGCGCACAACGGCATCGGCATTCTCTCCACCAAGTACGGCAAGATGGACGATATGTGCCTGTCTCTGGAAGTGGTTCTGCCCAACGGCGATATCATCAACACCCTGCCCGTGCCGAAGCACTCCTCCGGCCCCAACCTGATCCCCTTCTTCGTCGGCTCCGAAGGGACTCTGGGCATCATGACCAAGGCCAAGTTCAAAATCGTCAAGCAGCCCGAGACCCGCATTCACCATGCGTTCCTGTTCTCCGACATCCATGTGGGCTATCAGGCCTGCCGGGACATCGTCCAGGCGGTGAAGCCCTCCATCGTGCGACTGTTCGACGAGGCGGAGACCGTCTCCATCATCAAAAAGATCATCGGCTTTGAGAAGCGCGGCTCCTTCCTGAACCTGACCCTGGAAGGCTATGAAAAGGTCGTCGCCGCCGAGCTGGAGATTGTTCTGGACATCGCCAAGAAGTACGGCGCGGAAGATCTGGGCACGGAATACGGCGAAAAGTGGTTCCGCAACCGCATCACCTTCTTCTATCCTGACAATATCATGGATCTGCCCCAGATGTTCGGCACCCTGGACACCGTGGCGACCCACGACAATATTGAGAAGATCTACCGGGCGATGAAGGCCGCCGTGGAGGAGAACTTCAAGGAGTACGGCGTTCGCTTCATCTCCCACAGCTCCCACTGGTACGACTGGGGCGCCATGAACTACTCCCGCTTTATCATCGACAATCCCCCCCAGGATCCCGAGGAAGCCCTCCGCCTGCACAATCAGGTCTGGAACTGCGGCGTCCGGGCGGCGCTGGCCAACGGCGGCGTGCTGAACGATCACCATGGCGTGGGTCTGAAGCTGTCCCGTCTGGTGAAGGAGCAGTACGGCCCCGCCATTCAGGTGCTCCAGGCGCTGAAGAAGGAGCTTGACCCCAACGGTATCATGAACCCCTACAAGCTGGGTCTGTAAGGAAAGGATAGGAGGTAACAATATGATTAGTCAGAATGCCCTGCATCATGCGGAAAAGTGCCGCTTCTGCTGGATGTGCCGCCATCTGTGCCCTGTCCAGCACCAGACCGGTAAGGAACTGAACACCCCCCGCGCCAAGGGACTGCTGCTGAGCATGGTCCACAAGAAGGCGCAGGAATTTGACAAGGATATGGGTCAGGCCATGTACGAGTGTTTGCTCTGCGACGCCTGCACCAATGACTGCGCCACCGGCTATCAGCCGCCGCTGTTCATCCGGGAAGCCCGCACCGAGGCCGTGGTCAGCGAGGTCGCTCCGGAGAGCGTCATGAAGCTGATCGAGAACGTGGAAACAAGCGGCAACATCTACGGCGTGGAGAAGCCCTCCTACGGTCAGGACGGCACCGACGTAGTCGTGTACATCGGCGAAGTCGCCGCCGTCAAGGCTCCCGAAATGGCGAAGAATCTGCTGGCGCTGCTGGCAAAGGCGGGGGTTTCCGCCAAGGTGCTTCCCAATGAGCCTGCCTCCGGCGTGATGCTGGGCGACCTGATGGGCTACACCGAGGAAGTCCGCAAGCAGGCTGAGGTGTGCGCCAGGGCGCTGAACGAAACGGGGCTTCCCGTGGTGGTTCTGGACAGCTACGACGCCGAGATCATGACCCAGAAGTACCCCGAGTGGGGCTGCGAGATCACCGCCGGTGTCACCACCGCCACCGCTTTCGTCGCCAAGCTGCTGGAGGAGAAGAAGCTTTCCCCCAAGGCTGCCCTGGGTACCCTGGGCGCCTGCCACGACGACGACCGTCTGGCGCGTACCTTCCATGAGTTCGCCCCGGTGCGCGCCATGGCCAAGGCCGCTGGCTACGGGCTGACGGAGATGTTCAACCACGAGAAGCTGGCAAAGTCCTGCGGCACCGCCGTTGCCTACGGCTATATGCCGGAGCTGGTGACCCGCATTGCCGGCGGCCGCTGGGACGATCTGACCCGCACCGACGCCAAGGCGATGCTGGTGGCGAATCCCGAAACCTGGCAGTGCTTTAAGCTGTGCGTTCCCGAGGGCTATCAGCTGGTAGACCTGTTCGGCGCGCTGCTGTAAAACGAATATGAAACACATTCTTGTCTGTGTCAAGGCGGTACCCGTTTCCTCCTCCGTTGAGGTGGACGGTCAGCACCGGTTAAAGCGGGATGGGGCCAGTTTGCAATGGAATATTGCGGATGAGTCCGCGCTGGAGGCCGCTTTCCGTCTGGCGGACAAGGATGGCAGTGTCACAGTCCTGACCATGGGCCCTCCAAAACTGGAGGGCCCATTGCTGGAATTGGTGGCAAGGGGCGCAAACCGGGCGGTACTCGTTACCGACCGCCTCATGGCCGGGGCGGATACCCGGGCGACCGCCCGGGCGCTGGCTTCGGCGGCGGAAAAGCTGGGGTCGTTTGACGCCGTTTTCTGCGGCTGCAAGGCCATTGACGGGGAAACCGGGCAGGTTCCCGGGGAACTGGCGGCGGCGCTGGGGCTTCCCTGCATCTCCAATGCGGAGAAAGTGGAAGCGGCGGGAGACGGACTGCTGGTCGCCCGGCGGCTGGAGGACGGCGTGCAGAAGCTGACCGTTTCCGGCTCTGCGGTGGTCAGCTTCAGCAGCTATTCCTACCCGCTGCGTCTGGCCGGGATTCTGGGAATGCGCCGGGCAAGGAAAACCCCGGTGGAGATTCTGACAGCCGCCGATCTGGGACTGCCCCCGGAGGACTGCGGTCTGAAAGGGTCGCTGACCAAGGTCATGGCACTGGAATCCCGCTTCCCCGGTCTGCGCCGGGGGCCGAAGGAAACGGATCTGGACGCGGGCGTTCGGAATCTGCGCGAACTTCTGCGGGAGGTGCGGCCATGAAGGAAATTCTGGTGCTGTGCCCCTTCGGCGTGGATAAGGGTCTGCTCAGCAAGGCCGCCCGGCTTTCCGGCGGCGCACTGCGGGTGCTGATTCCGGCAGGGGAGAGCGAAACCGCCGCGGAATACGGCGCAGGCCGCGTTTTTGAACTGAATGCCCCGGAAATCGGGGACGAAAGCGCCTTTGCCGCCTTTCTGGCGGAGACGATCCGCCAATGGGGCAGCCGGATCGTGCTGGCTCCGGCAACGGTGCGGATGCGGAATGTCATGCCCATGCTTGCCTGGCATCTGGACGCGGGACTGACGGCGGACTGCACCGCCCTGCGTATGGAGGGGGAGCAGCTCATTCAGACCCGCCCGGCTTTCGGAAATTCCCTGATGGCGGATATCCGCTCTTTAAGCGAAATTCAGATGGCCACCGTCCGTCCGGGGACGTTCCGGCCGGAAAAGCAGGCGGTCACACCGACCGTGCAAACCATCACCTACACCCCCGACGAGCGGGTGAAGCTGCAATCCTTTGGGAGCTTTACCCAGGGCAAGCCCCTGTCCCAGGCGGAGATCATCGTGGCGGGGGGCATGGGCGTCGGCTCCAAGGCGGGCTTTGAAAAGCTGGAAGCCCTGGCAAAAAAGCTGGGGGGCAGCCTGGGAGCGTCCCGCACGGCAGTGGAAGCAGGGTTTGCGCCCTACCGCTGTCAGGTGGGCATGACGGGCATTACGGTCTGCCCGAAGCTGTACATCGCCGTGGGCATCAGCGGCGCGGTGCAGCATTTGGCCGGTATGTCCGGCTCCGGGAAGGTCGTCGCCATCAATTCGGATCCGAAGGCACCGATCTTTGACTATGCCGACTATGGCATCGTCGGGGATTGGGAAGCCGTTGCAGATAAACTTCTTAAGGAGGAAAACTTATGAATTTCAAGAAAACCTATGTCCCTGCCAAGGGCTACACGCCCATCTGCAAGATCGGGCAGTGCAGCCTGAAAAAGCTGGAGTTCGGCATCATCGAGCTGGACGCCGGGGAGAAGCTGCCTTTCTACACCGAGGATCGGGAAGTCGCCTTCATCATGCTGGAAGGCCACTGCAACGTTTCCTTTGACGGCGAGCGCCATGAGAACATCGGCAACCGCGCCAATGTGTTTGAAAACCGGAAGGCCGAGAGCTTCTATATGCCCCGTGAGCAGCATCTGGAGATCGAAGCCATCGACCATATCAAGATCGCCGTCTGCGGCACCCCCGTGAAGGAAAAGACCGCTCCTCAGGTACTGCGGGAGGATCATGTGGTGCTGAAGATGCTGGGCCGCGTTCCCTTCCAGAGAGAGACCAGCTTCATCATCGACGGCAACTCCAATGCAAAAGTTCTGACCATCGGCGAGGCCTACTGCACCGAGGGCAACTGGGCGGGCTTCCCGCCCCACAAGCACGACGAGGACAACATGCCCACCGAGTGCATCGCCGAGGAAATCTACTACTTCCTGTTTGACCCCAAGCAGGGCTTTGCCGTGCAGTGCCTGTACACCGCCGACGGCTCTCTGGATGAAGCCTACCGGGTGAAGAACGACGAGCTGGTGGAGTTCCCCTACGGCTACCACACTACCGTTTCCACCCCCGGCTACCAGACCTACTTCCTGTGGCTGATGGCCGGCGACTATCAGGGCTTCAACCGCAGCAACGACCCGGAGCACGACTGGGTCAAGTAATTTCACCGTGTAACCCCGGGTGAACGGATGATAGGTTCATCCGGGGTATCTTCAATAGGATGGTGCGTATATGACAGATTACGTTTTGGGTGTGGATATCGGCAGCGGCAGCGTAAAGCTGACGCTGCTGAGCCGGGAAGGGAAGATCGCTGCCACCGCCGGCTGTGAGTATCCCACCTATTATCCCCATGTGGGCTGGTGCGAGCAGGACCCGGAGGACTGGTGCCGGGCGTTCAAGACCGCCTTCGGGGAGATTCTGAAAACGGCGGGCGTCGGAGCGGAGCGGATCAAGGCACTGTCCTTTGACGCGGCCACCCACACGGCGGTGCTGCTGGGTCAGCAGAAGCAGGTACTGCGCCGGGCGATCCTCTGGACAGACCAGCGCAGCAAGGACGAGGTGCAGGCGCTGAAGGACACCTGCCTGGATACCATTATGGATCAGGCGGTGAACGCCCCCACCACGGTGTGGACGCTTCCTCAGCTGATGTGGCTCCGTAAGCATGAGCCGGAAATCTGGGGGCAGATCCGCTACATTCTTTTCGCCAAGGACTATCTGCGCTACCGCATGACCGGCACCATGGAGACGGATACCATTGACGCAGCGGGCTCCATGTTCTACGACGCCAAGCGGGAACGCTGGTCGGAGGAGCTGTGCGCCGTGGGCGGCATCCGGAAGGAGTGGCTGCCCCGGCTGTGCAGCCCCACGGACATGGCGGGTACCATGACCGGAGAACGGGCGGCGGAATTCGGTCTCGCGGAGGGGACACAGGTGCTGGTGGGCACCACGGATACCGTGATGGAGCTGTTCGCGGCGGGCAACGTGGAGCCGGGACACGCCACGGTGAAGCTGGCAACCGCCGGACGCATCTGCATCGTGACCGACCACGCCCTGGATTCCAAATTCATTTTCAACTACCGCCATGTGGTGCCGGGGCTGTGGTATCCCGGCACGGCGACGGCCAGCTGCGCCGCCAGCTACCGCTGGTACCGGGACACCATCGGCCGGGAACCTTTCAGCGAGCTGAACATTCCGGCGGAGAAGATCGCCCCGGGCAGCGACGGCCTGATGTTCCACCCCTACTTAAACGGCGAGCTGACACCCTACAATGACCCGGACTTAAAGGGCAGCTATACCGGCATCAGCTCCAGCCACACCACCGCCCACTTCACCCGGGCAACCCTGGAGGGCGTTGCCATGAGCCTGAAGGACTGCCTGAACACTCTGAACGGTCTGGGCGTGGAAATGAAGCGGGTGCGCATCATCGGCGGCGGCGCGAAGGGAATGCTCTGGCGTCAGATCGTGGCGGATGTGCTGGGATTGGAGCTGCAAAAGGTCAAGGTGGACGATTCCTCCTTCGGCACGGCCATGCTGACCGCCGTAGGCATCGGCTGGTTTGACAGCTTCGCCCACGCAGCGGAAACCTGCGTGGAGATCGACTCCGTTTCCAGACCCGACCCGGCGACCCACGAACTTTACGAGAAGCTGTTTGTGAAATACAAGGCGGTGCATGACGCGCTGGCGCCCATTTACCGGGGGTGAGCCTATGATGAAAGAAGTGCCGATTCTGGACGGCTGCGACGTGCTGGTCTGCGGCGGTGGGTTCGGCGGAATTTCCGCCGCGCTGGCGGCGGCGAGGCTGGGAAAACGGGTCATTCTGCTGGAAAAGCAGTACGTTCTGGGCGGTCTGGGGGCGGCGGGACTGGTCACCATTTACCTCCCGCTGTGCGACGGTGTCGGTCATCAGGTTTCCTTCGGACTGGCGGAGGAGCTGCTTCGGCTGTCCATTTCCATGGGCGCGGAGGACGAATACCCCGCAAACTGGCTGGACAGCGCGGACCCGGCGGGGCGGACGGAAAAGGATCACCGCTTCCGGGTACGCTATAACCCCTGGCTCTTTGCCATTCTGGCCGAGCAGGAGCTGGTAAAGGCGGGGGTGAAAATTCTCTACGGCTGTTACGCCGTGGACGCGGAGGTGGGGGACGGCCGCATTCATTCGGTCATCGTGGAAAGCATCTCCGGCAGACAGAAAATCCGCACCCACACCGTGGTGGACGCCACGGGAGACGCCTGCATTGCCCATCTTGCCGGTGCGCCGACGGAAATCCACCGGCAGGGCAACATTCCGGCGGCCTGGTACTACGGCTTAGGCAGCGAGGGCTACCGGCTCAACATGCTGGGCTTTTCCGATGTGCCTGAGGAGGACAAAGCCGATCGGACAGAGCGCCCCCTGCTTGACCGCCGGTTCGGCGGGCTGGACTGCGGGGAAGTGTCGGAAATGATGCAGTTTTCCCACGCCTCGACCCTGAATGACATCCGGAAGAAGCGCCGCGGCGACCCTTCCTGGGTACCCACCGCCATTGCGACCATGCCCCAACTGCGTATGACCCGACGGATTCAGGGGGGATATGCCCTGGACGACGGGGAAATGCACAAATATTTTGCCGATTCCGTGGGTATGGTCTCCGACTGGAGAAAGCGGGGGCCAATTTACGAAGTTCCGTTTTCTACGCTGTATTCCGCCAAGGTGAAGAATCTGATCATGGCGGGACGGTGTACCTCCGTGACGGACGCCATGTGGGACATCATGCGGGTGATCCCGTGCTGCGCCGTCACCGGCCAGGCCGCCGGTACCGCGGCCGCGCTGACGGAGGATTTTACCCGGATGGATATCGGGCAATTGCAGCAGACGCTGAAAGACGGCGGCGTGATCCTCCACGAGCGGGAATTGAACATTGGAAAATTATAAGTGAATCGGAAAATTACAATTGAAAAAGTTCCGGAAATCGTGTATTCTTATGACGTATTGACACCGGAAAACAACAATCAGAAATTTTAGAAATGAGGTACTCTTATGGCATATCAACACTGGTCCTATGACACCCTGCACCGGCTGTGCATGGAAGCGTTCCAGAAGTTCGGCTTCACCGAAGCGGAAGCGGACATCATTCAGGACGTTCTGCTGACCGCTGACCTGTACGGCATCGAGTCCCACGGTATGCAGCGGATGGTTCGCTACCACAAGTGCATCGAAAAAGGCATGATTGACGTGCATGCCAAGCCCGAAGTGGTGTTCGAGACCCCCATCTCCGCCGTCATCGACGCCCATGAGGCTATGGGTCAGCTGGTTTCTCACCGTGCCATGGAAATGGCTATTGAGAAGGCCAAGACTACCGGCGTGGGCATCGTCTCCGTCCGGAATTCCAATCACTACGGCATCGCGGGCTACTATGCCAAGATGGCCTGCAAGGAAGGCCTGATGGGCTTCTCCTGCACCAACAGTGAGGCCATCATGGTTCCCACCTTTGCCCGGAAGGCCATGCTGGGCTCCAACCCCATCGCCTGCGCGTTCCCCGCGGAGCCTTACGATTTCTTCTTCGACGCTTCCACCACGGTGGTCACCCGGGGCAAGCTGGAAATGTACAACAAGATGGAAAAGCCCCTGCCTGAAGGCTGGGCGCTGGACAAGGACGGCCACCCCTCCACCAACGCTCCCGACGTGCTGGCGAATATCGTGGCGAAGAAGGGCGGCGGCATCATGCCTCTGGGCGGCTCCACGGAGCTTTTGGGCAGCCACAAGGGCTACGGCTACGGCATGCTGTGTGAAATTTTCTCCTCCATTTTGTCCATGGGCGCTACATCTAACTACTGCATGACCGGCGGAAAGGGGCAGATCTGCCATGGATTTATGGCCATCAACCCGGCCTACTTCGGTGACCCTGCCGCCATCAAGGAGCACTTCTCCAAGTACCTGCAGGAGCTGCGGGACGCCCCCAAGGCCGACGGCCAGGAGCGTATCTACACCCACGGTGAGAAGGAAGTTGCCGCAGTGAAGCGCATTATGGAAAACGGCATCCCCGTCAACGACAACACCATGGTGGAAGTGCTTGACCTGTGCAACTATCTGGGCATGGATTTCGGTTCTTACTTCGGCGATTACCGCCCCCCCGTCAAGAAGGACGTGTTCAAAGGCAACTACTAAGAAAGAGACAGGGAACCGGCCGGCCGCCGGTTCCCCATGACAGACCTGCGGGAGGATTCTTTATGACCGCGATCCCTTACGGCAAAAGCCATCTGGATGCTGCGTTTCCGTATAACGGTCTGCTGACCTCCCGGGTGGACGAGCTGAAAAGCGACCGCACAGGCCGGGAGCTGGTGGAGGAAGCCATGGCGTCGCCCATCGGAACGCCAAGTCTTGCCGCTCTCGCGGCGGGGAAGAAGCGCTGCACCGTCATCATTTCCGACCACACCCGCCCCGTGCCCAGCCGGGACATCCTGCCCCCCATGCTGGCGCAGCTCCGGCAGGGCAACCCGGAAATCCAGGTGACGCTGCTGGCGGCCACCGGTTTCCACCGGCTCACCACCACCGCCGAGCTGGAAGCAAAGCTGGGAAAGGAAATTGCCGGTTCCGAGAAAATCGTCGTCCACGACGCCTTTGACCCGGAATCCAATGTGCAAATCGGCGTTCTGCCCTCCGGCGCGCCGCTGGTCATCGACCGGACGGCGGTGGACACCGACCTGCTCGTCGCGGAGGGCTTCATTGAGCCGCACTTCTTCGCCGGTTTCTCCGGCGGCCGGAAGAGCATCCTGCCCGGCGTCTGCGATAAGACGACGGTGCTGGGCAATCACTGTGGCGCGTTCATCGCGTCTCCCTATGCCCGCACGGGCATTCTGGAGGGCAACCCCCTTCATCGGGACATGGTGGCGGCAGCGGAGATGACGAGGCTGGCGTACATCGTCAACGTGGTCATCGACGAGGAAAAGAAGACGGTCGCGGCCTTCGCGGGAGACTTCCGGAAGGCGCATGAAGCCGGTGTGGCGTTCCTGCGGCAGTACTGCGAGGTGCAGGCCGTCCCCGGGGACATTGTCGTCACCTCCAACGGCGGCGCGCCGTTAGACCAGAACATCTACCAGAGCGTCAAGGGGCTGACTGCGGCGGAGGCTTCCGCCAAGGAGGGCGCGGTGCTGATCATGTGCGCCGAGCTGGCCGACGGCACCGGCGGTGAGGGCTTCTACACCTCCCTCCGGGACTGCGAAACCCCAGCGGCCCATTTTGCCCGGTGCGTCAACACCCCCCAGTCGGAGACCATCCCTGACCAGTGGGAGAGCCAGATCCTGGCGAGAATCCTCATGAAGCACCGGGTGATCTTCGTTTCCCGTCCGGAAATGGAGCAGACCCTCCGGGAAATGAAGCTGGACTATGCCCCCAATCTGGAAACTGCCATGGCCATGGCGAAGCGCGACAAGGGCGAAAACGCCTCTGTCACCCTGATCCCCAACGGTATTTCCGTTATGGTAAAATCATAAATTATTGCACAAATAAAGGAGAAACAACTATGGATTACGCAAAAGAGTCCCTGCGGCTTCACAAAAAGTGGGGCGGCAAGATCGAGGTCATCTGCAGGGTGCCCTGCAAGACCAAGGACGACCTGTCCCTGGCCTATACCCCCGGCGTCGCCCAGCCCTGCCTGGAGATTCAGAAGGACATCAACAAGTCCTACGAGCTGACCCGCCGCCACAACCTGTGCGCCGTCATCACCGACGGCACCGCCGTTCTGGGTCTGGGCGACATCGGCCCCGAGGCCGGTATGCCCGTTATGGAGGGAAAGTGCGCCCTCTTTAAGGCCTTTGCCGACGTGGACGCCTTCCCCCTGTGCGTCAAGACCCACGATGTGGATGAGTTCGTCAACGCCGTGTATCTGATGAGCGGTTCCTTCGGCGGCATCAATCTGGAGGACATCTCCGCTCCCCGGTGCTTTGAGATCGAGCGGAAGCTGAAGGAAAAGTGCGACATTCCCATCTTCCACGACGACCAGCACGGCACCGCCGTCATCACCCTGGCCGGTCTGACCAATGCTCTGAAGGTCGTGGGCAAGAAGAAGGAGGACGTGAAGATCGTCACCTCCGGCGCGGGCGCGGCTGCCATCGCCATCGTGAAACTGCTGCTGTCCTCCGGCTTTAAGAATGTGACCATGTGTGACCGTAAAGGCGCGATTTACGCCGGTCGCGACGGTTTGAACTGGATCAAGGAAGAGATGGCGCAGGTCACCAATCTGGACAGGAAGGCCGGAACCCTCGCCGACATGCTGGTAGGCGCCGACGTGTTTATCGGCGTGTCCGCCCCCGGCATGGTGACGAAGGAAATGGTGCAGACCATGAACAAGGACGCCATCATCTTCGCCTGCGCCAACCCCACCCCGGAGATTTTCCCGGACGAGGCCAAGGCAGGCGGCGCGAAGGTCGTCTCCACCGGCCGCAGCGACTATCCCAACCAGATCAACAACGTTCTGGCCTTCCCCGGCATTTTCCGCGGCGCCTTTGACGTCCGCGCCAGCGACATCAACGAGGAAATGAAGATTGCCGCCTCCAACGCCCTGGCGAGCCTGATCTCCGACGAAGAGCTGAACGAGAACTATATCATCCCCGCCGCCTTCGATCCCAGAGTCGGCCCCGCCGTTGCCAAGGCCGTAGCCGAAGCCGCCCGGAAGTCCGGCGTGGCGAGGATCTGAGGAACCTCTCAATAAATCGTCTGCGACTGTGGGCGGATCTTTTCCGCCCACGCTTCGGCACCAAAAAGCGGGAAATATTGCGCATCCGTAAGCCGGCACAAGCCGGCTTACGGATGCGGCATACCCCTTGCGGGTACATACAGTATTCCGCCGCTTTTGATACCTAGATTGAACGAAAAATCTCTCGCCCGCAGTCCTTGCCGATTGAATCAGAGCTTCCCTAAATCGCATAGCAAACTCCCGCACACCTGATCATATCAGGTATGCGGGAGCTTTTTGTTCTGCGCGATACTATTTTTTGATTAAAAATATTTTTAATCAAAAAATAGTATCAGATAGACCCGAATTGAAGTTCTGCATGACATCATAGCACCCAGGAAAAAACAGCGCAGGGGAAGGCAAAAGCATAAATTTATGAAAAAACGGCAAGAGCCGGAGGGCGGATAGAGAAAAATCTACCACTGTCAGCTCTTGCCTGTTGAATCAGGGCGTTTCTTACGATTTGAGGTCAACGGCGCGGTCGAAGAGATCTTCCACATCCTTGCCGGGGCCTTTCGAGAGAAGGGAAACCACCACGGCGGCCAGCAGACCGGCGGCGAAGCCGGGGACGATCTCGTAAATGCCGGTGGAGGACAGGAACATCAGCCAGAGGATATCCACTGCGGCGCCGGCGGCGATGCCTGCCACCGTTCCGCCGAAGGTGAGCCGCTTCCAGAACAGACTCAGCAGAATGACAGGGCCGAAGGCCGCGCCGAAAACGCCCCATGCGTTTTCCACCAGCCCCATGATGGAGTCGGAGTTGGGGTCGGAGGCGATCATCAGTGCGACAAGGGCGATGACGATGACCACGATGCGTCCCGCCCAGAGCATTTCGGAGTCGGAAGCTTTTTTGCGGATGACGGGCTTATAGACATCGCTGGCAAAGGCGGAGGATGCCGCCAGAAGCTGGGAGTCGGCGGTGGACATGGCGGCGGACAGGATCGCGGACAGCAGCAGGCCGGACACCAGGGCAGGGAAGATCCTGCGAACCATGGTGATGAACACGGTGGAGGAATCCTCAATTTCGCCCAGGTACAGACGGCCGGCCACGGCGGTCAGGGCGGACATGATCAGGATGATGGTCGTCCAGGAAATGCCGATGACGCTGGACTTGCGCAGCTCCTTTTCGGATTTCAGGGACATGAACCGGATGATGATGTGGGGCATACCGAAGTAGCCAAGACCCCAGCCCAGACCGGAGATGATGTCCTGGGGGGTGGTGAAGAAGTTGAAAAAGCCCTCGGGCAGGGTCGCGCCGGTCACGGCGCCGTCCCCCGCCTTGGCCAGCGCCAGAGCGAACAGGGGGGCGATCAGAAGTGCTGCCAGCATGATCATGCCCTGGAAGAAATCCGTCCAGCACACTGCGCTGAAGCCGCCCAGGAAGGTGTAGGCCACGATAATGAAGGCGGCGATGTACATGGCGACGGTGGGGTCGATGTCCATGACCGTGTTGAACAGGGTGCCGCAGGCCTTGATGGAGGAGGCGGCGTAGATGGTGTAGGCCACCAGGAAAATGATGGCGCTGAGGATCTGCAGGGACTTGTTCTTGCTCAAAAACCGGTTGGTCAGGTACTGGGGGATGGTGATGGAGTCGTTAGCCGCAATGGAGAACCGGCGCAGCCGGGGCGCCATGAAGATCCAGCTCAGAGCGTAGCCGATGCCGAGGCCGATGGCAATCCAGGTCTGTCCCATGCCGCTGAGGTAGATGGAAGCGGGAAGCCCCATGAGCACCCAGGCGCTCATGTCGGAGGCGCCGGCGGACAGGGCGGATACCCACGCACCCATGTTGCGGCCGCCGAGGAAGTAATCCTTTTCACCGGCGCCCTTGGACTTGCGGAAGAAATACAGGCCGATTCCTACCATGAATACAAAATAGGCTATGAATACGGAAAGCTCAACATAATTCACAGAAATCCCTCTCTCTTGATGCATGAAATAAAATCATGTATCCATGCTTATTAGTGATGGAATTATTATACTAGGGTTTCCGGAATTTTGCAACGAAAACTTTCTTCCTGAGTTGTACAAAAAAACATTGCCAAATGGGGAAAGAAGTGCTATTATACACAAGATATGATGAAATTTCCGCATGAAGAAGGGAAAAGCGGCATGAGCCTGAAAAAATATGAAGCATTTGTGCGGACGGTGGAGCTTGGCAGCTTGACCAAGGCGGCGGAAGCCATGGGCTCGACCCAGTCCCGCATCAGCCATGTCCTGAGCGCGCTGGAAGAGGAATACGGCTTCGTCCTTCTGCGCCGGAACCGAAGCGGCGTCCGGCTGACGGAGGCGGGGGCGATGGTGCTGCCGAAAATGCAGGAGATTTTACAGAAGGATCGGGAGCTGGCAGAGCTGGTGGGGGATATCCGCAGCGCCGATGCCGGGACCGTCCGGCTGGGGGCATTCACCAGTGTGGCGGTCCATTGGCTGCCGGGGATGATCCGGACGTTCCAGAGCGCCCACCCCAAGGCCGAGCTGAAAATGTTCAACGGCGATTACCACGACATGGAGCAGTGGCTTCGGGAAGGGGAAGTGGATTTGGGTTTTGTGACCCTGCCCGCCCCGGAGGGGATGCGTACCATCCCCCTGACCCAGGACCCGTTGGTTGCCATCATGCCGAAAAATCACCGGCTGGCGCAGCTGGAGGAAATTCCCATTCAGGAGCTGGGGGAAGACCCCTTTATCAGCCTGCTGCAAAGCTCAGCCCATGACATTCACCGGGCGCTGGACAATGCCGGCGTGCGCCCGAACATCAAATTTACCACCAAGGACGACTACGCGATTCTCGCCATGGTAGAGCAGGGGCTGGGCATTTCCATTGTTCCCCAGCTGCTCATTCAGGGGCGGACACAGAATCTGGCGGTTCGCCCGCTGAAGCCCCGGGCAAGCCGGACCATCGCCCTGGCCATCCCCGAGGGAAAGCCCCTGCCCGTGGTCGAGGCCTTTGCTCAAACGGCGGTGACCTGGGTGAATGAACAGAGCGGGAAATAACAGCGCGATTAAATGGAGGATACTGAAAAATGAGCACAATTTATGCACCCGAAGGGGATTCCGCTATTTCACAGATTCTGGCGGCCTACGAGCTGCCGGGTACGATCATGGACATTGCCCGCCATGGAAAAGGGCATATCAACGACACCTTCTGCGTATCGTGCCGCACCCCGGAGGGGGGCACTGCCCGATTTGTCATGCAGGGACTGTCCCAGGCTGCGTTTCCCCATCCGGAGGAAGTGATGGAGAATTTTGCGGGCATTACGTCCTATCTGCGCAGGGAAATCCTTGCCGAGGGCGGCGATCCTTCCCGGGAGACCCTGAGCCTGGTAAAGACCAGAGACGGCGCGGATTTTGTGATGGATGCCGATGGCAGGTTGTGGCGGCTGATGCCATATATCGAAAACGCCGACTGCTACCAGCAGGCCACGCCGGAGCTGTTTGAAGCGTCCGGACGGGCGTTCGGGCGGTTCCAGTATATGCTTCAGGATTACCCCGCCCAGACGCTCCATGAGACGATCCCCCATTTCCACGACACCGAAGACCGTTTCGACCGGTTCCTCGCCGCCCTGGAAGCCGACAGGCTGAACCGGGCGAAAGAGATCCCCGCGGAAATCCAATTCGTTTTGCGGCGGCAAGCGGACTGCGGCGTTGCCCTGCGAGCGCTGCGGGAGGGAAAGCTCCCCCTCCGCGTCACCCACAACGACACGAAGCTGAATAACGTCCTGATCGACCGGGACACCCGTGAGGGCATCTGCGTCATTGATCTGGACACCACCATGCCGGGGCTGTCTATCAATGATTTCGGCGACGCCATCCGCTTCGGCGCGAACCACTGCCAGGAAGACGAGCAGGACTTGACAAAAGTCAATTTTGACATTTCTCTGTACGAGGTGTTCACCCGGAGCTTCCTGGAGGGGGCGCGGGGCAGCCTGACGCCCGGGGAGCTGGAATATCTGCCCTGGGGCGCACGGCTGATGACGCTGGAATGCGGCATCCGCTTCCTGACGGATTACTTGGACGGCGACCATTACTTCCGCGTCAGCCACCCAAAGCAGAACCTGGATCGTGCCCGCACCCAGCTGAAGCTGGTGAAGGACATGGAGGAGCAGTTCGACGCCATGGCGGCGGTGGTCGCAAAGTATGCGAAATGACGGGAAACCGCGCTAAAAAAGGCCGCTTTTTTGGATTGCAATTTCCTACAGGAGCGCTATAATGTTTCTTGAAAACAGATGCAGATAATGCGCTTTTGCGCAGTATAAAGGAGGATACCGCAATGAACATTCTGGTTACCGGCGGCGCCGGATACATCGGCTCCCATACCTGCGTTGAGCTTCTCAACAGCGGATACGATGTGACGGTTATTGACAACCTGTGCAACGCCAACCCCAAGAGCCTGGAGCGGGTGGAGGCCATTACCGGCAGGAAGGTCAAATTCTACAAAGGAGACGTCCGGGACGAGGCGCTTCTGCGGAAGATCTTCGCGGAAAACGAGATTTCTGCCGTCATCCACTTTGCGGGATTGAAGGCTGTGGGAGAATCCGTCGCCCAGCCCTGGCGTTACTACGACAATAACCTCAATACCACCCTGGTGCTGACCAAGGTCATGACGGACGTGGGCTGCAAGAAGATCATTTTCTCCTCCTCCGCCACCGTCTACTCCGGCGACAACGAGATGCCCCTGCGGGAGACCAGCCGCACCGGCAACTGCACCAATCCCTACGGCTGGACGAAGTACATGACCGAGCAGATCCTCTCCGGCATGGCTTACGCCGACAAGGCGTGGAGCGTCGTGCTGCTGCGCTACTTCAACCCCATCGGCGCCCATGAAAGCGGCATGATCGGCGAAGATCCCCGGGGCATTCCCAACAACCTGATGCCCTACATCACCCAGGTGGCCATCGGCCGCCGGGAGAAGCTCAGCATCTACGGCAACGACTATCCCACCCCCGACGGCACCGGCGTCCGGGACTATATCCATGTGGTGGATCTGGCCAAGGGTCATGTGGCGGCGGTGAAGTACGTCGTTTCCGGCCAGGGCTGCGAGGTGTTCAATCTGGGCACCGGTATCGGCTACAGCGTGCTGGACATGGTTCACGCCTTTGAGAAGGCCAACGGCGTGAAGGTCCCGTACCAGATCGTCGGCCGCCGCCCCGGCGACCTGCCCACCTGTTACGCAGACCCCGCCAAAAGCGCGCGCGTTCTGGGCTGGAAGGCGGAAAAGAATCTGGAAGACATGTGCCGCGATTCCTGGAACTGGCAGTCCAAGAACCCCATGGGGTACGGGGAATAAAACTTTAGGGAAGCTCTGATTAAATCGACGAGAGCTGTGAGTGGATCTTTTCCGTCCGCTCACAGCCGAAGGCGATTTATTCAGAGGTTCCTTGGCTTGAAAACGGGAAATAGTGCGCAGCCGTTGCCGGCATAAGCCGGCTTGCGGATGCGCACTATTTCCCGTTTTTGGTACTGAGGAGTGGAAAAAAATCCGATCCCGGCCGCAGCCGCAATTGCGCGGTGCTGCTTTAAGGAACCTCTGAATCAACCGTCTCCGGCTGGACGGCGAATCTTTTGCCCCATCCGTGCAGTTCTGAAAGCGGGAAATACATACAGTATTTCTCCGCTTCCAGAACTTTCGGCTGAGCCAGAATCTTCTGCCGCCGGCTCTTGCCGATTTCATCAGAGACCCCTTAAATGTGGGAAAACATTACACGACCTGCGGCACAAGCTCTGCGAGCGCTTCTGCCAACTGGCGGTGGCCTTTCGCCGTCAGGTGCATGCAGTCGATTTGGTTGAATTCAGCCAGTCCCTGCGCATCCAGGAATGCGCAGCTCGCGGCCTCGGCAGCCTGGCGAAGGTATGGAGCCAGGGCGGCAGATTTTTCCGGACAGCCGGGTCCCATGGGAACGCCGTCGGCGCAACGGTACAGCCCTTCACCAATGTGGGGCGGAGAAATCACCAAAATATTGGGCTGCGTCCGCCAGGCGGCAATGGATTTGGCTTTTTCCAGAAGCCGCGTCATGCCAATTGCAATGCAGGCAGCATTGGCGCCAAAACGGCTTTTCGTGTCGTTGGTGCCCAGCATAACGATAAGAAGATCCACAGGCTCATGGCTCATCAGGCAGGAAAAAATGCTGTCCAGACCGCAGACACCCTCGTGCAGGGGATCCGTGAAAACGGAGGTTCGGCCGGAAAGACCTTCCTCCAGTACAAGGTAGCCGTCGCCCAGCTTCTTTTGCAGCAGACACGTCCAACGCTCGTCCTCGTTGAAACGGTTGCCGCCATCGGCGCAGTCGGCAGGGTCGGCGCAGTAGCCGTGGGTGTTGGAATCGCCGAAGCACACAATATGTTTTCTCATAGCATTTTCCTCCAATCGAAAAGGACCGTTACATCAGCTTTGTGGACACGGCATGTGTCGTGGCGTCCAGGTTTTGTGCCGTCGCCACAGGATCCTCCCGGCAATACTCGTTGAACAGAATGTCAATGATAAACAGAAGGCCAATTTTCGCGGCAATGGAGCCGCCGTTCATGGGGCCTTCCTCTACACCGCAGGCGATGATTGTGTCGGCATAGGCAGCGGCGGGAGATTTTGGAAAATGGGTGACCAGGATAATCTTCACGCCACGCTTTTTCGCGGTTTGCAGCACATCGAAAATATCACGGGTAGCACCGGAAAACGAGAACAGCAGGATCACATCCTGCGGCCCTGCCAGGCTCACGGCCATGGCCTGCATATGGGTATCCGATATCTGCTGAAAATTGTTTGTGACCGTTGCGAAGCGGGACACGGCCTCCTTTGCGATGACCATGCTGCCGCCAAAGCCGAGAGAATAGACAAATCTGGCTTGCCGCAGGATCGACACGGCCTCGCTGATAGACGCGGGATCCAGCCGGGTAAGGGTATCTGCCAGGGCGGATACATTTACGGAGTAGAGTTTTTTGCACATGTCCTGAATGCTGTCGTCGGAGGTAATATCTCCGTCCAGCCCCAGAGGCATATCCCGCGGAGCGCCCCGGTTGCCCTTGACAAGCGCCAGCTTGAAGTCGTTATAGCCCGAAAATCCCAGACACCGGCAAAACCGATAAACCGTTGCGTCGGCAACGCCGCAGTTTTCCGCCAGGGTCGTAATGGACATGTACTGCGTCTCCCGTTGATGTGCCAGGACATAGTCTGCTACGCTTTTGGTCTGCTTGGTCAGCTTATCGTACTTTCCCAGAATGAGATCACAAAAATTTTTTTCACCCAAGAGGTAGTCACCACCGTTTTGTCACAGTCTCTTTCCGCCGGAAGAGCGTACGTCCCTATTATAAGGGAATTTTTCACGGAACGCAAGGAAAAAATGGAAAAATTTCGTTTAAAATTGCACAATTAGAAAAAATAATTTTTGTGCATCATGCGAATTGAAAAAATATTTTCTTTTTGTGTAAGCTAATGCCACAAACGGAAGGCGACCGTGAAGGGCTGCGAAACCGGAGCCCGGTCATCCTGCCGGTACAGAAAGGAGCCGTACCGTGAAAGGTTATACGCTGCGAGAAAAGCAGGCAACGAAATTTGCCTATCTTGTCAATGCACCGCTGATCATCTACTTGGCCTGTATTTTGGTATTCCCGATGGTCTGGGGCATTTACATGAGCCTGACCAATAAGACCATTGGCTCGAAAGAGGTTTTCATCGGCCTGCAAAACTACAAACGTCTGCTTCAGACACCGGAATATCTCCAGTCCCTGAGGAACACGCTGGTCTTCACCTTCTTTGCGATCATTGGCAAGCTGTTCTTCGGCCTTCTCATGGCTCTGGCTTTGAACACCGATTTCAAGGGACGGAATCTGGTTCGGGCGCTGCTCATGATCCCCTGGACGCTGCCCAATATCGTGGCGGTGTACAACTGGAGATGGATCTTCAACCCCAGCGGCGGCGTGGCCAATTATCTGTTGAGATCCGCCGGATTTATCAAGCAGGATCTCATCTGGTTCGGCAGTGCCTCCCTTGCCATGATCTCCGTGATCGTCGCAAACGTATGGCGGGGTTCCCCCTTCTTCGGCACCTCGATTCTGGCAAAGCTCCAGACCATCCCCAACGACCACTACGAAGCGGCGGAGATCGACGGCGCCAACGTCTTCCAGCGTTTTCTTTACATCACATTGCCGGAGATCAAGGATGTGATCCTGCTGTCTACCCTGATGTCCACCATCTGGACGCTCAACGAGTTTGAGACCATCTGGCTCATGACCGGCGGCGGCCCCAACGGTGCTACTCAGGTTATGAACGTGTACAGCTATCGTACCGCCATGCGCTCCATGATGCTTGGCCGCGGCATTGCGGTGTCCGTGCTGGCCATGCCGATCCTGATCCTGCTGATTTCTGTGCTGACCAGGAAAATGGTAGTGGACGATACACCCAGGAGAAAAGGAGGACGCCATGCGAAGCAAAAGAACGGGTAAGATCCTGAGCCGGATTTTCATTGTACTGTGTTTGATCGTCGCGCTGTTTCCCATTTACTGGATGCTGTGTACCTCGTTCAAATCGGAGGGAGAGATCTACCGGAAGATCCCCACAATGATCCCGAAGCAGTTTACATTGGAAGCATACTCTTACCTTTTAACCAAAACAAATTTTCTGAACGCCATTAAAAACAGCCTGTTGGTAGCCGTAGTGGTGTCCCTGCTTTCCATCCTCATCGCCTACCCCACGGCGTACACTTTGGCGCGAACCAAATTCCGGGGTCGCAGAATTCTGTCCAAGACGGTGCTGTTTACCTACATGCTGCCCACATCGGTGCTGTACATTCCCTTGTACATCCTGGTGGCTCGGCTGGGGCTGACCAATACCCTCTGGGGTCTGATTTTGATCTACCCCACCTTCACCCTTCCCTATGTGGCCTGGATATTGATTCCCCATGTAGCGTCCATTCCCGTGGCTCTGGAAGAGGCAGCCCGGATGGACGGATGCAGTCAGCTCAAGATCATGTATAAGATCGTATTTCCCCTGGCTCTGCCCGGTATCGTATCCACCACCATTTTTGCCTTTGCCATGTGCTGGGGCGAGTATCTGTACGCGCTGGTAAACCTGACATCCAGCACCGTGCAGACATTCCCCCTTGTCATCTCCGGCCTGATCTACGGAGATATGCCCCCCTGGAACCAGCTGATGGCGGGCGCGATCATGGCCTGTGTACCCATTGTCATCATTTACATGGTGGCATCCAGCAGCCTGGTAGGCGGCGCCACCGCAGGCGGCGTGAAGCAATAATTTTCCTTTGCAGCTCAGGCGGAAACGCCTGCAATAAAAAAGATTTGGAGGTTATCAAAATGAAAAAAGCACTGTCTCTCCTTCTCGCAGTCCTGATGCTGGTTTCCCTGGCTGCCTGCTCCAGCGGCGGAAACGGGACCGCATCTGCGACCCAGGGCGGAGCCACCACCCCGGCTCAGGCCGATGACGCCGCCTCCGGTGACAGCGCCAAGAAGCTCACCGTGTGGGTAGAGAAGATCTTCAGCGACGACGCCAACAACTACATGGTCGAGCGGGTCCAGCAGTACGGCAAGGACAACGGCGTGGACGTGACCTGTGAGCTGGTCGCCGTTACCGATTTCGTTACCAAGCTCAACGCCGCCATTGAGGCCGGTGTAGGCGTCCCCGACGTGATCTCCGCCGACGCTACCCGTCTTGTAAACTACTATCCCGACATCCCCTGCGTGGATGTGTCCGATCTCGTAAACGAAATCAACGAGACGCGCCCCTATTTCAAGGCCACCTATGAAGGCACCAAGATCGGCGATTCCCACTACTTCGTTCCCTTCTGCAGCTCCTCCACGCTGATGTTCGTCCGGAAGGACAAGCTGGCCGATGCCGGTATCACGGAAATGCCCAAGACCTGGGATGACGTGGTAGCTGCCGCCAGAGCCGTCTCCGACCCCGCCAATGACTTCTACGGCCTGGGCATGGGCTGCGGCGACACCGACGACGACGATGAGAACATGTTCCGTGAGTGGGTCTGGAACGAGGGCGGCTCTCTGTTCAAGGAAGACGGCACCGTGATCGCCGACGAGGGTACCTTCGCCGAAATCGCCACCCTGTACGGTGACCTGTACAAAGAGGGCGTGATTCCTCCCGATGCCACCACCTGGGATTCCGGCGGAAACAACGGCTCTTATCTCGCCGGCCGGACTGCCATCGTGTTCAACGCGCCTACCCTTTATAACGCCATGGCCAATAACGAGGAGTACAAGGAACTGCTGGAGAATTCCTACATTGCGGCGCCTCCCGTAGGCTCCGTCAACGGTGTGTATATGAGCTTCAACCGCGGCTTCGGCATTATGAACACCTGCAAGGATATGGACACCGCCAAGGATTTCCTGCAATATATGATGGACAAGACCTGGTACGACGAGTACATGGATCAGGTTGCCCCCGTCTACGCGCCTGTGTTCGAGGACGAGAAGGAGAACCCCACCTGGCGGGACAACGAGGTGAACGCCGCCGTTCTGGCCTACGCGGAGAACGCCTCCGGCTACTACGGCTGGCCTGTCGCCACTCTGGAGGGACGCGCCATTGCCGCAAAGCATATGTACATGTTCCCCTTTGAGAAGGTCTTCAACCAGGTGGCTACCGGCACCGCCACGGCGGAGTCCGCCATTCAGGAGCAGATCTTCAACATCGAGGATCTGGCAGCTCAGTTCAAGTAAAAAAATAAGAGCCGGAGCGGCATATCCGCTCCGGTCCTACCAAAGAAGTGGAATCATGAAAAAAATTTGGATCAATATTAGCCCCGAGCAGGTGGACTTCACCTATTTGGAGAAGCGCTTTGCCGGAAGATGCGCCATCCTCGCTCAGGCCGCAGGGCGGGATCCTGCCAAGTTTCTGCCCCTGGCCAAGGATGCGGATATCATCATCGGAGGCATGGAACCCTGGAACCAGGAAAATTTGGCTCAGGTTCGGGGACGTGTCGGTTTTATCCAGAAGTTCGGCATGGGCCTGGACAACATCGACCTGGATGCCGCGGCAAGAAACGGGATCCTGGTGGCCAATGTACTGGGTGCCAACAGTGCCTCCGTGGCAGAGGTGGCGCTTCTGCATATTCTCAATGCCATGCGAAAGTATTACCTCTGTGCCAGCCGTGTCAAATCCGGCAACTGGATGGCTCCGCCCCAGGGACGGGAGTTGGACGGAAAAACCGTGGGGCTGCTGGGCTTCGGCAATATTGCCAAGAACCTTGCCAGAATGCTCTCCGGCTTCCGGGTGAAGATTCTGGCCTATGATCCCTATGTAAAAGAAGCGCCGGATTTTCCCAACGTGACCCTGCTTTCCAGCCGGGAGGAACTGTTCGAACAAAGCGACATTGTGAGCCTGCACATTCCCAGCACCCCGCAGACCCGGGAAAGCATCAACAGTCGCCTGTTTGACCGCATGAAACCCGGCTCCTATCTCGTCAACACCTGCCGGGGTACGGTGGTGAACGAGGCCGATCTTATCGAAGCACTGGAAAGCGGCAGACTGGCGGGCGCGGGTCTGGACGTTCTGTGCCATGAGCCGCCGGCGGCGGACGATCCGCTGCTGTCTCTGGACAATGTGTATATTACCTCCCACATGGGAGCGGAGACTAAGGAAGCCATCGACCGATCCCTGGAAATCATGGCCGAGGCCATAGATACCTATTTGGCGGGAGGCACGCCCAAATTTGCCCAAAATGCAAAGCAACTGGAGCAATACAGGAGGAACCAGGGATGAAAACAAGCAAGTATTCCGGAATTTTTCCGGCCTTCTATGCCTGCTATGACGAAAAGGGCGCCATCAGCCCGGATCGCGTTCAGGCGCTGACGGAGTATTTGATCGACAAGGGCGTCAACGGCCTGTACGTGGGCGGCTCTTCCGGCGAGTGCATCTATCAGTCCGTGGCGGAGCGGAAGCTGCTGCTGGAAAATGTCATGGCGGCGGCCAAAGGCCGGATCACCATCATCGCGCATGTGGCCTGCAACAACACCGCAGACAGCATGGAGCTGGCGGCTCACGCCGAGTCTCTGGGCGTGGATGCCATCGCCGCCATTCCGCCCATCTATTTCCACCTGCCGGATTATGCCATTGCCCGGTATTGGAACGATATTTCTTCCGCGGCACCCAGCACGGATTTTGTGATCTACAACATTCCCCAACTGGCAGGAGTGGCTCTGACGGAAAAGCTGCTGCTGGAAATGCTGAAAAACCCCCGTGTCATCGGCGTGAAAAATTCCTCCATGCCCACCCAGGACATTGAGACCTGGCGCAGATCCGGCGCGGTAGTGTTTAACGGCCCGGACGAGCAGCTGCTCTCCGGCCTGGCTGCCGGCGCCAGCGCCGGTATCGGCGGCACCTACGCGGTTATGCCGGAGCTGTACATCGCGATTTACCGGCTGTTCCAGGAGGGGAAAGTCCCCCAAGCCCGGATCATCCAGGACGAATGCCTTAAGATCATCGAGAAAATGTGTGGCTGCAAGGGCAACATGTACGCCGTGATCAAGGAGATTCTCCGCATTCAGGGCGGCCCGGACATCGGCGGTGTGCGCAAACCCCTGTACGCCTTACAGCCAGAGGATATGCCCAAGGTTCGCGCTTGTGCCGAAGATGTGCAGAAGCTGATCGCGCAATACGCTGGATAAACTGCCCCGCCCTCCGGATACGCAAGCTCCGGAGGGCGGTTTTGGAAAAGAGGTTTCAACAATGGACATTCAAGAATTTCAAAACAAGGTAGCGGGAAAGCTCATTGTCTCCTGCCAGGCTTTACCGGAGGAGCCCCTTCACAGCTCCTTTATTATGGGAAAAATGGCGCTGGCGGCTTTGTGGGGAGGCGCGGCGGGGATCCGTGCCAACACGGTGGAGGACATTGAGGAGATCCGGAAAAATGTGGATCTACCCATCATCGGCATTATCAAAAAGGTCTACGAGGACTGCCCGGATGTATATATTACCCCCACCATGGCAGAAGTGGACGCTTTGGCAGTCTGCGGCGTGGAGGTCATTGCCATGGATGCAACAAGCCGCCCCAGGCCGGCCGGAGAGACGCTGGATGGCCTTTTCGCCAAGGCTCGGGCGAAATACCCGGATCAGCTGTTCATGGCCGACTGCTCCTGCCTGGAGGAAGGACTCCATGCGGCGCAGCTGGGCTTTGACCTTATCGGCACCACCATGGCGGGCTACACCCCCTACACCCAGGGACGTCCCCAGCCGCCCTACGACATGATCTGGGAGCTGGTGCGGAAGGCCGGAAAGCCTGTCGTGGCGGAGGGGAACCTCTCTACCCCGGAGCAGCTCCGTCAGGCCATGGATCTGGGGGCGATGACGGCAGTGGTAGGCTCTGCCATAACCCGCCCCATGCTCATCACGCGGCGCTTTGCGGCGGCGCTCACCAAATGACAGGCCGTAGGATCGGTGCCTTGGACATCGGCGGCACCAACATCAAAGCCTGCCTGTTTCAAGGCGGCATTCCCGTATGCCGGGATGAGACGCCGACGCCGGCGCGGGAGGGGGCGCACAGAGTACTGGCTCGAGCCGCAGAGCTGCTGGGGTCCATGGGGGCGTTTGATGCTCTGGGCGTCAGCACCACAGGTCAGGTAGATCCCGCCAGCGGGGTGATCCGCTACGCCAATGAGAATATGCCGGGATATACGGGAACGAAGGTAAAGGCATTTTTCGAAGAGCGATTCTCCGTACCCACGGCAGTCATCAATGATGTGTATGCCGCAGCTCTGGGGGAAGGCACCTATGGGTCGGTCAAGGGAGAGACGGATTATATCTGCCTGACCTACGGTACCGGCATCGGCGGAGGTGTGATTCTGAACGGCAAACCCTATTATGGCGCCGGCTCTTCCGCCGGGGTCATGCTGGGAGGGCTGATCACCCACCCGGAGGATCGCAATGTGCAAGACGCCTTTTCGGGGACATACGAGCGCTATGGAGCTACCACGGCTCTAGTGGATCGTGCAAAGACCATAGCGCCGGAGCTGGACTCGGGCCGCCGGATTTTTGCGGAGCTGCCCGGGAATGAAGCGCTCCTGTCCCAGGTAAATGACTGGCTCCGGGAGGTAGCATTGGGAATTTGTACCCTGGTTCATGCCTACAACGTTCCATGCGTGGTACTTGGCGGAGGGATCATGGAGCAGCCCTATGTATTCCGGGAAGTAAAGAATACGGCTGAGCAATTTCTGATCCCCGGATTCCGGGGCGTAAGGATCCTGCAGGCCGGTTTGGGAAACATGGCCGGGCTTTACGGCGCGGCCAGTCTGGTATAAATCCACTGTTACAGCCGGCTCCGGTTCAACAACCGTCACAGGGCAAAAAGAGCTTCTGCCTGGGCGCTTTGACAGTTTTCAGATACACCCTAAGCATCCCGCCTCATACATAGAGTCCACTCCGCAACCAAAAAAACATTGATATCACTGCATTTCCAGGCGAAATATGCTATAATAACTGCACGGGAATCATGTCAAAAGCCAGAAAAAGGCGTGCAGTTTTGGAGGATGCGGGTATGTATCATATGAACAGACAGATGCGGATTGAGGATTTCGTGTTTCCTTATGGCAAGCTAAACAAGGGAACCTTTGATTAAATCGGCAAGAGCTGTGAGCGAGAGATTTTTCGGCCAATCGAGGTACCGGAAACGGCGGAATACTTTGTGTACCCGCAAGGGGTATGGCGCATCCGTAAGCCGGCCTACGCCGGCAACGGCTGCGCTATATTTCCCGTTTTCGGTACCGAAGAGTGGGCAGAAAAGATCCGCTCACAGCCGCAGACGATTGATTCAGAGGTTCCCAAGGGCACCCTCATCATGGATGCCACCTGCTGTCCGGCTGACATTTCCTACCCGCAGGATATCCAGCTTCTGAATGAAGCACGGGAAAAGCTGGAACACATCGCTGATGCTTACTGTGAAGCCCACAAACTGAAAAAGCCCCGGATGCGACGCAGGGCTGCCCGCAAAGACTATCTGAAACTGTCCAAGTGCAAGAAACGCACGGCCAAAAAGATACGGGAAGGCGTTCGGAAGCAGCTGCAATATATCCGGCGGGATATTGGCTTTATCGTGGATATTATTCGGAAAACCCATTTAAAAGTAACCGAAAAAGTTGCAGATTTATTGAATACCATCACAACGCTGTACGGGCAGCAGCTGTACATGTACGAAAACCGTGTCCACACGGTACCTGACCGTATCGTCAGCATTGAGACTGTCCGAAAGGCACTGCTGAAGCTGGGCTACCGCCGGAAGAAGAAAGCGTTTCATGCCAGCGAACAGGAGCGTCCCCGATGTGGCGGAGAAGCGGAAAGCATGGCACGGCATTATCTCCGGGTTCAGCGCAAATAACCTTGTATTTCTGGACGAAAGCGGCTGCAATACCGACATGACACGGCGGTATGCCTACGCCAAAGGCGGAAGCAGAGCGGTGGATTCCGCGCCGCTTTCCAAGCCGAAAAACACAACGATTTTGTCCTCCATCCAATTGGACGGAAGTTTACACTACACAACTTTCTCAGGCGGAACGACTGTAGAGCGTTTCAAGCAGTACCTGGAGGATGACTTGCTGCCTCATCTGAACTGCGATTCTGTCCTGGTGATGGATAATATGAAGTCACACCATGCAAAGGCAGTGAAAGACCTACTGGACAACTCTGGCGTTCGATACATCTATCTTCCACCGTATAGTCCTGATTTGAATCCCATTGAAAAGCTCTGGTCGAAGGTGAAGGCACTTTTGCGCAAATTCAAAGCCAGAACCTTGGAGACCCTTCCAGATGCGATTCAGCGTGCCTTTCGGGCGGTGACACCATCTGACTGTTCCGGCTGGTTTTGCGCTTGCGGCTATTCGCGTTAATTCATTGAGCTGCAATAATATTCAAAGTGAGAAAACACCAAGCATTTCACTGCTCTGAGCAATACAATTGATCAAAAAGAACTCCCTGTCAGTCTTTGCCAATTGACTCAGTGCTTTCTCAAATCTCGATTGCCTAACGAATACCACGGTAACTCAACGATTACTTCAGCCGTTTAACGATTACAACGGCACAGGAAGCCACTATCCTCTTGAAACGCACAACCCCCCGCCGCAGAATTGCTCCGCAGCGGGGGGTTACTCATGTGCTGAAACAGCCGGAAAGCCTTGTATCAAGCGGTTTTCGGGCATAGAAAAAGTCCACCGTAATTCTATCAAAATTACGGTGGACTTATGGTGGACGATATAGGACTCGAACCTATGACCTTCCGCACGTCAAGCGGATGCTCTAGCCAGCTGAGCTAATCGTCCATCGGCGCGTTCAACTGAATGCCTGATCAGTATACACGACCCGTCGCCATTTGTCAAGGCTTTTTTCCGGAAATTATCCGACTGCCGCGTCAACGCTCTGTTCCCCCGAAAATTGGATCACCAGACGGTTGGGAAGGCACACGATCGGCGAGCCGCCGCTGCAGAAGCCCCGATCCATGCAGCAGTGGTCGGGACAGTCCGCCGCCGTGACGGCGATGCGCCCGTCCCGGACGGTGACGGTGTTGCTGCCGCCGGTTTCCCCGGTGACGGTAAACTGCTGGTCGATGCGCAGATTCACGGTTTTCACGAGCTTTCCCCCGCTGCTGATCCGGGCGTAAACGGCATCATCACCGGGCAGCAAAAGAACGGCGCTCAGCCCAAGGCACACCACCGCAATGGCCGCAATGAGCAATATCCATGTTCTTGTTTTCACAGGGCAGTCACCTCGCCGGGAAAGATTTGCGATTCCATTGGCAGTATAGCAAAAATAAGCGAAAAACGCAAGAAAAAGTCCCAAATATTTCTTGACTTTTTCTGTCTGCAATGCTAGAATGGACAGGCCGCATTGAAGGGGCTTTCAGTCGGTGCGTCCAAAATCACCGCGCCCCCAGAGCGAGACTACACAATTAAAGTAGGTGAAACAAATGAAAGCAGTTATCGTAACCGGTGGTAAGCAGTACACCGTTGCCGAGGGCGACGTCGTGTTCGTGGAGAAGCTGGGTGCGGAAGCCGAGGCTACCGTCAAGTTCGATCAGGTTCTGGCTGTTCTGGACGGCGAGAACACCAAGATCGGTGCTCCCACTGTGGAGGGCGCCAGCGTTGAGGCCAAGGTCGTCAAGAACGGCAAGGGCAAGAAGATCGACATCATCCGCTACAAGTCCAAGAAGAACGAGAAGAAGCACATCGGTCATCGCCAGCCCTACACCAAGGTGGAGATCACCAAGATCGCTCTGTAATTTATGACAAGATGCGAATTTTTTACCGAGGGCGAGAGGATCACCGGATTCTCCGTCTCGGGTCACAGCGATTATGACGAGCCGGGGAAGGACATTGTCTGCGCCGCCGTCTCCGCTGTCGTTACCATGGCCGAAGCCACCATCAACGATGTGTGCGGCGCCAAGGCCAAGGTTCGGGTCAAGGATGGGGAAAATAACCGCATCACCCTGACCCTCCCCGCGTCCTGCGACGAGGAGGACACCGTTCAGGCTGTGCTTGCCGGAATGCTGGTGACTCTGTGTTCGCTGCGGGATGACTATCCTGATAATATCGAAGTTTTGGAGGTGTAACACCATGCTGAAGATTGGTATTCAGTTCTTCGCTCACCACAAGGGCGGCGGTTCCACCAAGAACGGCCGTGATTCCGAGTCCAAGCGTCTGGGCGTGAAGCGTGCCGACGGTCAGTTCGTTCTGGCCGGCAACATTCTGGTTCGCCAGAGAGGCACCCACATCCATCCCGGTGTCAACGTGGGCATCGGTAAGGACGACACCCTGTTCGCCAAGGTTGACGGCACCGTCAAGTTTGAGCGTCTGGGCAAGGATCGCCGGCAGTGCTCCGTGTACGCCGAGCAGTAAGATCATCTGGACAAGGAAGGCTGCCGCAGCGTAAATTGCGGCAGCTTTTTTCATAGGGAGCTTCCGAATAAATCGACGTGAGATTTTTCATCTGATGAAGTCGATTGATTCAGAGCTTCCGGCGCAAATAGGAGGACAACTATGTTCGTGGATAAAGTGCGCATCACCGTCATCGGCGGACGGGGCGGCGATGGAGCGGTGGCGTTCCACCGGGAAAAATATGTGGCCTCCGGCGGCCCGGACGGCGGCGACGGCGGACATGGCGGCAGTGTCATTCTCCGGGTCAACGACAACCTGTCCACTCTTTTGGATTTCCGCTACAAGCGCAAATATCAGGCCGCCGCCGGTGTCGGCGGTCAGGGGCGGAAAATGGCGGGCAAGCGGGGAGAAAACCTGATCATCGAGGTTCCCCGGGGCACCGTCGTGCGGGATGCCGAAACGAACCAGATCATCGTAGACATGTCCACCGGCGAGGATTTCATTCTCGCCAAGGGCGGACGGGGCGGCTGGGGCAATGCCCATTACGCCACCCCCACCCGTCAGGTTCCCCGGTTCGCCAAGGCCGGCCTTAAAGGACAGGAGCGGGACGTGATCCTGGAATTGAAGCTTCTTGCGGATGTGGGTCTGGTGGGCTTTCCCAACGTGGGCAAATCCACCCTGCTTTCCGTTACCTCCAACGCCCACCCGAAGATCGCCAATTACCATTTTACGACCCTGTACCCCAACCTGGGCGTCATTTATGTGGACGAGGGCGTGTCCTTCGTCATGGCGGACATCCCCGGCATCATTGAGGGCGCCGCCGAGGGGGCGGGGCTGGGACATGATTTTCTCCGGCACATCGACCGCTGCCGTCTGCTTGTCCACGTCGTGGACGTGTCCGGAAGCGAGGGACGGGATCCCGTGGAGGATTTTCACACCATCTGCGCCGAGCTGAAAAACTACAGCGTTGATCTCAGCAACCGCCCCATGATCGTGGCCGCCAACAAGATCGACCTGCTGCCCCCGGACAGCGACAATCTGGAACGGCTTCGCGCTGCCGCCCGGGAAGCGGGCTGCGAGCTGTACGAAATTTCCGCCGCTACGACCGCCGGCACTCGGAATCTCATGCGGGCGGTGGCCGAGTGGCTGCGAACCCTGCCCCCCGTGACCATTTACGAGCCGGAGTACGAGGAGGTCATCGCCGAGCCCACCGACCCCAGCGCCTTCGACATCGAGCATTACGGCAGCACCTGGCTGGTCACCGGCGTCTGGCTGGAGCGGCTGGTGCAGAACATCAATTTCGAGGACTACGAGTCCCGGAACTATTTTGACCAGCAGCTTCGCAAGGTGGGGCTGTTCGCCCGTCTGGAGGAAATGGGCATCGCCGACGGGGACACCGTGGATATTTACGACTTTGAGTTTGAATATCAGCGGTAAGACGTCATTCTTCCAATAATTGCCGGCAGCCGGGGCAGGCCGTAGACCTGCCCCGGCTGTTATCGTCTCTATGTCATTTTGCCGTTCCCGAAAACCGGCAAAATGACCAACCGGGGTTTTCCGCTCTGGGCAGGGCACTTTCCGGCGGAAGCATCGGTACGGTACATGGCAGAAATCGCCGCTTTTTGGTCGTTTTGACGGTTTTTCGGAACGCGTGGAAAACCATTTGCCATTCCTTTCTTTTTTCGATATAATAACATTTATACGGCTGGTTTGCGCGAGCCATCTTTTTTCCGGGAGTTGATATCCATGATCCGCAATCTGAATCAGGTCACGTTCCGCTGCTTCGGCAGCGTTCCGTCCGAGCGCACCCAGACGGACAGGAATCTGTTCCGGGACGACGCCGCCGCTGTGCGGCTGTCCCAGGCGGAGGCGGTGGTCTACCGCGCCGCATCGGAGACGCGGATCAGCTGCGGCATGGGCATGAGCGTCCTGTCCGCCAGCACGGACGGGGAAAATTACCAGCGCTTCTATCTGGACAAGCCCGCCGTCCTCCGCAAGGGCGTCTGCTTCTTCCTGGAGCCGTTTCAGGGGGACGCCACGGTGATGGTGTCCGCCCAGGAGCCGCCGGAGGAGCTTGGACGCCGCGCCCCCAGCAGCCCCCGGGTGGAGCATCAGCTGCGGGTGGAGGGCATTTACACCTTCTTCTACCAGGAAAAGGAGCAGGGCTTCCTGTTCTCCGGGGAATCCCACCCCATGACCGAGCTGACCTACGTGGATCAGGGCGCGCTGCACAGCGTTGTGGACGGGCAGGATATTCTGCTCAGGCAGGGAGATATTGTCCTCTACGGCCCAGGACAGTGGCACATGCAGTACGCCGACATCGGCGTCGCCCCCCGGTTCGTGACCATTTCCTTTGACGTCAGCGGCGTTGACCTTGCCCCTCTGCTGAACCGGAAATTCACCGCGCCCCAGAGCGTAGCGGCGCTGCTGCAAAATATGCTCCGGGAGCAGGAATTTATGGACGCCTACTCCAACGACATCATCCTCTACCAGCTGAATCTGCTGCTGCTTCAGCTCCGGCGGGAGGCCGCGTCCCCCAAGGCCGGGAAGCTGCAAACCGCCAACGCCGTCCACAGCGAAAACGAGATCATCCGTCAGGCCCAGCAGTTCATCAGCACCCACATCCGGGAAAAGCTGTCGGTGCCGCTGGTCGCCCGGCAGGTGGACGTCAGCCCCAGCTATCTCACGGCGTTGTTCCACAAGAATCTGCAAATTTCCCCCGGCGAGTATATCCGCCGGATCAAGCTCCAGGAGAGCAAGCAGATGATCCGGGAAAACAACCTGAATTTTACGGAGATCGCCGCCCAGCTCCACTATTCCACGGTGCACCATTTCTCCCGGCAGTTCAAGGAGAAGTTCGGCATTACCCCCACAGAATACGCAAAATCCGTTCGTTGAGAGGCCTGGAAAATGAAAAAAGGGAACCCCATCGCGCTGCTGCCCATCGGCGTGTTTCTCGTGCTGTATCTTGGGCTGGGGCTGCTGTTTGAGTACGGCCTGCACATCCCCATGGGCTTTTACAACATCCCCATCGTCATTGCGTTTCTCGTGGCTATCTTAGTCGCCTGTCTTCAGAACCGGGCGGTTCCCTTTGAGGAAAAGCTCGTCATCATGGGGCAGGGCGTGGGGGATAAGAACATCATCACCATGCTGCTGATCTTCCTCACGGCAGGGGCGTTCGTCGGCGTGGTGGGGCGCAGCTCCGCCCAGAGCGTCGCCTACTTCATGCTCGACCTGATTCCCGCCCGGTTTGCCGTGGCGGTGCTGTTCGTGGTCGCCTGCTTCGTCTCCACGGCCATGGGAACCTCCGTCGGAACCATCACCCTCATTACGCCCATTGCCCTGGAGGTCGCCCAGGCCTCCGGCTTTGACACGGCGCTGTGCGCCGGAAGCGTGGTGGGCGGGGCGATGTTCGGCGACAACCTATCCTTCATCTCCGACACCACCATCGCCGCCTGCAACGGTCAGGGCTGCCCCATGAAGGACAAATTCAAGGGCAATTTCTGGATCGCCCTGCCTGCTGCCATTGCAGCGCTGGTGCTGATCCTGTTTCTGACCGTGGGACACGACACTGCGCCCATTGACGAACACTACGATCTCATTCAGATCATCCCCTACGTTCTGGTGCTGGCAGGGGGCGTTGCGGGGATCAACGTCTTTGCCGTTCTGCTGACGGGCATTGCTTCCGGCGCCGTCATCATGCTCCTGACCGGGCAGGTGGAAGCCGCCGGGCTTCTCGCCGGCATGGGCAACGGCGCGGCAAGTATGTTCGAGACCAGCATGGTGGCCATCCTCGTGGCCGCGATGTGCGCCCTGATCCGGGTCTACGGCGGCTTTGACGCACTATTGTGCTTCATCCGAAAGGTCTTCCGGGGCAAAAAGGGCGGCCAGCTGGGCATGGGTCTGCTGGTGGGCGCCATGGACATCGCCACCGCCAACAACACCGTCGCCATTGTCATGGCAAACCCCATTGCCAAGGAAATGAGCGAGGACTACGGCATCTCCCCCTCCCGCGCGGCCTGCCTGCTGGACACCTTCTCCTGCATTTTCCAGGGCATTATCCCCTACGGCGCGCAGATGCTGGTGGCCATCTCGGCGGCGGCGGAAATGGGCTTCACTTTGTCGGCGTTCTCCATCATGCGGTATCTGTTTTACCCGTACCTGCTGCTGGCCAGCTCCCTGATTGCGATTTTCTTGATAAAGGGTAAAAAAGACTGAAACGTTTGGCAGAAGCGTCGGCATTTGGCCGCGCTTCTGCCTTTTCGCGTCTTAAGGCTTGCGAAAGTGGGGATTCTGTACTATAATAAGGGAACCTCTGAATAAATCGTCTTCGGCTGTGAGCGGATCTTTTTCCCCATCCGTGCAGTTCCAAAAGCGGGAAATACATACAGTATTCCTCCGCTTTCGGAACCTTCGTCTGGTGAAAAATCTCTCGCTCACAGCTCTTGCCGATTTAATCAGAGCTTCCTGAGTATCTTATTTTAAGTATGGAGGCGGCTATGGACTTTCGGGTATTGGCGGTTGGCGATGTGGTGGGCAATCCGGGTCTGGAGCAGATTCGCCGGAATCTGCGGCAGATGAAGCGGCAGTATCACGCGGATTTCGCGGTGGTCAACGGAGAAAACGCCGCCGTGGTGGGCATCACGCCCCATCAGGCGGACAGCATTCTGGACGCCGGCGCGGACATCATCACCATGGGCAACCACACCTGGAGCAAGCGGGAGATCGTCCCCTATATGGACGACTGCCCCTGGATCGTCCGTCCGGCCAATTACGCCCCCCAGGTTCCGGGGCGGGGCTGGCAGGTGGTGCAGACGGCGGCAGGAGACGTGGCCGTCATCGACCTGATCGGCCGGTGCAATATGGACTACGGCCCGGAAAATCCCTTCCTGATGGTGGACAAAATTCTGAAAGAAATCACCGCGAAGATCATTCTGGTGGAAATTCACGCGGAAGCCACCTCGGAAAAGCTGGCCATGGGCTACATGCTGGACGGGCGGGTCAGCGCCGTGTGGGGGACGCATACCCACGTTCCCACGGCGGATGTTCGCGTTCTGCCCAAGGGGACGGGCTACGTCACCGACCTGGGCATGACCGGCCCCCGGGACTCCGTGCTGGGCATCCGGCCGGAGCTGTCCATCGCCAAATTCCGGGGCGATCTCCCGGAACGCTACCGCTGGGCGGAGGGCGCGGCCAAGATCGAGGCCGTCCTGTTCACCATCGATTCGGAAACCGGAAAATGCCGCAAGGCAGAAAGGGTCGACAAATGGGACTGAAAATTTTACACAGCGCCGACTGGCACTTAGGCTCCCCCTTCGCGGGCTTTGACGACAACCAGCGGGCGCTTTTACGGCAGGAGCAGCAGAGCATCCCCGGCAAAATTGCCCAGCTCTGCCGCCGGGAAAAGTGCGATCTCATGCTTCTGGCCGGAGACATTTTTGACGGCGAACCCGCTCGGGAGACGGTGGAAGCCCTGAAAAAAGCCCTGTCCGAGTGCGGCGCAAGGGTCTTCATCACGCCGGGCAATCACGATTTCTGCGCTCCCGGATCTGTCTGGCTGGAAGAACGCTGGCCGGAAAACGTATATATCTTTACCGGCGGGCTGGAAGCCGTCACGATTCCTGAGCTGAACTGTCGGATTTACGGCGCGGGCTATCAGAGTATGGACAGCGCCCCTCTGCTGGAGAACTTCCGGGCGGAGGGCAATGAAAAATACTGCATCGCCGTCCTCCACGGCGACCCCACCCGCAAGGATTCCCCCTACTGCCCCATCACCGCCCAGCAGGTGCGGGACTCGGGGCTGCAATATCTTGCGCTGGGACATATCCATAAGGCGGGGGCGTTTCACGCCGGTGGAACGCTGTGCGCCTGGCCGGGCTGCCCCATGGGGCGGGGCTGGGACGAGACCGGGGAAAAGGGCGTGTGCATCGTGACCGTGGAGGACAGCGCCTCCCTCCGGGCGGTGGCGCTGGACACCATCCGCTTCCACGAGCTGAAAGCGGACATTTCCTCCGGTGCCGAAGCGGCGCTGGAAAAAATTCTGCCCCCTGCGGGAAGCCGGGACTTTTTCCGCATCACCCTCACGGGAAGCGGCGAAGCGGATATTCCCAAGCTCACGCAGCGCTTTTCCGCTATCCCCAATCTGACACTGCGGGATGATACACTTCCTCCGCTGGACATCTGGGGAGACACCGACGCGGACACGCTGGAGGGCGTGTATTTCCGGCTGCTCCGGGAAGCCATGGAGTCCGACCCCGGCAGCCGGGAGGAAATTCAGCTTGCGGCGGAAATTTCCCGGAAGCTGCTGGAAGGACGGGAGGTCACGCTGTGAAAATCTACAAAATGACTGCCACCTTCGGCAAGCTGGAGCACGCGGAGCTGACCCTCCAGCCGGGTCTGAACATCCTCACCGCCCCCAACGAGTGGGGCAAAAGCACATGGTGCGCCTTTCTGGTCGCCATGCTCTACGGCCTGGATACCCGGGCAAAAACCACGAAAACCGCCCTTGCCGACAAGGAACGCTACGCTCCCTGGTCGGGCAATCCCATGGCCGGGCGCATCGATTTAAACTGGAACGGCCGGGACATCACCATCGAGCGCCGCACCAAGGGCAGAGTCCCTCTGGGCGAGTTCAAGGCATACGAAACCGATTCCGGGCTGGCCGTCCCGGAGCTGACGGCGGCAAACTGCGGCCAGCAGCTGCTGGGCGTGGAGCAGACGGTATTCCGCCGGGCGGGATTCATCCGTCAGTCGGATTTACCGGTGACCCAGGATGAAGCCCTCCGCCGCAGGCTCAACGACCTGGTGACCACCGGCGACGAAAGCGGCACCAGCGACCGGCTGGCAAAGAGCTTGCGGGATCTGAAAAATCGCTGCCGCTTCAACAAAAGCGGCCTTCTTCCCCAGCTGGAAGGCCAGCGGGACGCCCTTCAGGATAAAATTGAGGAGCTGGACGCGCTGGACGCCCAGATGAAGAAGCTGAAAATGCGTCTGGACGACGTCAAAACCTGGCTCCAGCAGCTGAACACCCATCAGGCTGCCCTGGACTACGCCGCCGCGGAGGCGGACGCCGGGCGGGTCGCCCAGGCCCGGGAAGCGCTGGAGCAGGCGCAGGACTTGCTTGCCATCCGGGAAGCCGCCTGCGAAAAGCTGCCGTCTCAGGAGGATGCGGAAAAGAAGCTCAAGGAGCTGCGCGCCTTCCGGGACGAGTGGAGCGCCCTGCAAATGGAGCTGCAAATGCTCCCCCGCGCCCCCCTGCCCCCGGCGAAAAAGGATCCCTTCGCGGACATGGACGTGACGGCGGCCATGGAAATGGTCAACGCCGATCGCCGGACCATGACCGGCCTGCGGGGCAGCAAAATGCCGATTCTGCTGCTGATTCTGGGCGCTATCATCATGGCCGGGGCGATCGCGCTGCTGGTGATGGGAAATTATCTCCCGGCGGGCATCCTGGGCATGGTCTCCGTGCTTCTTCAGGTGCTCAGCCTCTTCGGAATGCAAAGGCTGAAAAAGCAGACTTCGGCGCTGGAAAAGAAATACGGAACCGCCGACCCCGCCCATTGGACGGACTCCCTGCGGGAATACGAAACCGCCCTCAGGGCATACAACGCCGCCCAGAAGGAATATCAGGACGCCCAGGGCGACGTGGAAGTGCGCCTGATGGTTCTGCGCAAGCGCCGGGATTCCCTGTGCGGCGCCCAGGAGCCGGACGCGGTCATGGAATTCTGGCAGCAGATCACAAGCAAGTGGGAAGCCTACCACACCGCCCGGCGGGAAGCCCAGCGGGCGCAGAATCTGGTGGATACCCTCAGCGCCATGGCAAAGCCCGTCCGGCCTCCCGTGGGGTCGGATACCCTGACCCATTCTCCGGCGGACACGGTGCGGCTGCTGTCGGACTGCACCGAGGAGCAGCAGCGGCTGCAAAGCCGCATCAGCCAGTACAAGGGCCGGATGGAAGCCTTGGGCGACCGGGCGCAGCTGGAAAAGCAGCTGTCCGCAGTCAATGCCCGCCTTGCGGAGCTGGAAAAGACCTATACCGCCCTGACCATCGCCCAGGAGACTTTAGCACAGGCGCGGTCGGAGTTGCAGCGGCGGTTCGCCCCCCGGATTTCCCAGCGGGCGCAGACCTATCTTTCCGCCATGACCGGCGGGCGCTACCAGCGCCTTTCCATGGGGGAGGACTTTTCCCTCCAGGCCGGAGCCGGGGACGAGGAGACCCTTCACGACGCCCTGTGGCGCAGCGACGGCACCATCGATCAGCTGTACCTTGCCCTCCGTCTGGCCGTGGCCGAGGAGCTGACCCCGGATTCCCCCCTGATCCTGGACGACGCGCTGGTGCGCTTCGACGATACGCGGATGCAGGCGGCGCTGGCCATTCTGGAAGAGATGGCGAAAAACCGTCAGGTCATCCTGTTCACCTGTCAGCAGCGGGAAGGGAACGCCGCAAATTACGGAGGAACCTCTGAATAAATCGTCTGCGACCGTGAGCGGATCTTTTTCGGCCACGCTTCGGTATCAAAAACGAAAATATTGCGCATCTGTAAGCCGGCTTACAGATGCGCAATCCCCCCTGCGGGTACATACGGGAGCCCCCCCGTTATTTGCCGCCATTTTTCTTCTTTTCATCGCTTGCCTCATCCTTTTTTCCATTCACTGCACCGGCAGCCGAACCGCCGCATAGGCCTATGGCAGCGCCAAGTGAGATACCAAGACCGATGTTGTCCGTCACAATGCCAAAGAGGACGCCAAGGCTCAACCCGATGGAAAGACCGAGGGCAAGGCTGTCGTCATTTTTTCCGTCGTCGTTTGTTCCGCTCTTTTTTGCTTTGAGGGCGCCGCCGATCGTACCGCAGCACAGACCCACGGCAGTGCCGATCGTCATGCCACGGACGATATCGTCCGTCATGCTCCCGAACAGGATGCCAAGACCCATGCCGATGGCAAAGCCAAGGGCAATGCCGACGATCATCATTGTGTTTTTGGAGCTGCGCTTATCTTTCTGAGGCTTCATCATATTTTTCCTTTCTTTTCTTTCGAATCGTCAAATTCTGCACCGCAGCAGGGGCAGAATTTCTTTTTGTCTGCAAAGAAGAAAATACCGAGAAATTTTCCGCAGAACGGGCATCGCTGCGCGAAAAGTCCGATAACGATCCCCGGCAGCAGAAATATGAGACCGAGTTCCAACAGCGGATGCAGCCAATAGCCACGGCTCTCCAATTCGCTCTGTGCCAGCAGGATGATGCCGATGTCCAGAAGCACCGTGCTGACCCAATATCCGATTTTCTGCTTTTTTAGCTTCCTTCTGATGTCTCCTGCCCTTCCAATACCGCCGCAAGCTCATCCATCATGGACAGAGATGCGCGGTCGCCCCAATAGCCAACTCGCCAAGCAAGACCGTCGATGAGGATCTCGCCTGTGCCGCCGCAGGCGAAATCCACACGGTCGTCGCCATGATCCAGATAAATATGAAGCCAGAAGCCTGCGTGATTGCCACCAATATTGTTTGCGCCTGCCAGCGTCCGGAAGGAACGGTGATAGGTATAGCGGGAGAGAATGTCCATGATCTGCTTGAGTTCCGGGGAATCCGCCGAATAAGTTTCCTTTGTGGTCGTGAACGAGTAGTCCTCGGCGGTATCGCTGCGAAGGATCGTAATGGAATCGCATTCCGGCCGCAAATCGGCAAAGCTGTGCGGCCAGAGCATATAGCAGACACCGGCCAGCAGCAAAAGCGCAGCAGCTATCAGAATGACGCGGCGGAGACTCAGCGTTTTGACCATTTTGTAAGTCATGAGTTATCCCTCTTTTTGCAAACGCTATAGCGTCAGAAGCAGCAAGTCCGTCACCAAAACCCCACAAGCAGAGAGGAACGTCAGCCAGAACGCCCATTTCTTATTGCAGTATCGCAGAACATAGGCCAGCTTCGGATTATCGGGACAGTAGTAAACATCCACGGTTGACTGCTTGGGATACAGCTCCGCCATCGGATTGGGGGAGAACCCAAACATTGCGTTCACGGAACGGTTGATATATAAAACCTGATTTTTCTCGCAGCATCCGGAATGATTCTCGCTCCACGGTGTGCTTTTCGTCACGATTTTATAGCCCTTGTACTCAGGACCCACCACCTTATATGTTTTTCCGTTTACGGTGTAGGCTACCACCGGCAGGCAAACGGGAGAGCTTTCTCCGCCGCGGGTAGCCCATGTGTACCGCACGACCGTTCCGACCGTTTTTGCGGTACACTTTTTCTCCTGCACCAGATATTTGTAATACAGCTTGAAAGCGATCAGCAGCAAAACGGAAGAACCCACGGATAAGAAAATGCCGAAAACCAGTTTGATGACTTGTGTTTCATTCATCCCGTCCTTCTCCTTGATGCGCCCTGGGGATTTCATTGGGAAATGGTTGAATCCCTACAATTATTCATTTTTCATCTTAAAGGCGCTGGGTAAAATACGCGACCGTGATTCTGTAAAATAACAGTAAAGCAGACCTGCTTTATGAAAATTTTACGGAAATCCGGTTTTGGATTTTACGAAGCTATCGTATTGTACGGTTGGATCGTTATCCGTGTTATTGTGTCAGACGCGGGGGAGTTCCAAACGGCGGAAAATATGCTCCATGGGATCAGCGGCGTTGCGGGTGTAGCAGTCAGCCGGTTCTGTTTCCGGTACCTCGATCGGACGAAAAATCTCTCGCGCACGGCTCTTGCCGATTTTAAATTCAGGAAAAGGTATCGTTATGGGAACTTTTATCGGTTCGATGATCACAATTTTCGTGGTTTCTCTGGTCATGAGTCTGTTGACCAAGGATAAGATGGACAAGAAAACCTCCTCTATTTATAAATTTACCGTCCGTCCGGGCTCCGCTCTCAGATATATTGGCATTGTTGGCACAGCTTTTTTCATTGGCCTTATTATTTTGTCTTACCTGGTGGGAGAACAGGCTGTCAGCGTTTATGTGGGTTTTGGTATTTTTGTAGCCATGGGACTGGCCCTTTTGATCATTACGCTCCCCGGAGCGGACGAGATCCATGTGGATCACGATGATATCGAGGTGCAGCACGCATGGTTTTATAAGAGGCGCTGGAACTTTTCGCAGATTGACCATGCCGCGTCGGTTCCGAGTAAAGGCCTGCGTGTCTATGTGAAAGGTAAGAAATGGCGGGCATTTTTTGTTGACAACATGTACAACGGCTACACGAATTTTTACAAGCGGCTGGAGCATGACAATATCGAGATCCGTGTGAAGACGCTCACTCCGGAGGAAGCCGAAAAGGTAAAGAAAAAGTGGGACATTGCCTCCTGGCTTCTGGTGATCGGGATCGTACTTGTCTGTGCGATTGTCTATGTTCTCCTTCCCTGACAGGTTTGCCGTGATAAGCAGGGATGCGTCCTGCGTACAGGGCACAGTTATTTGCTGACTTCGGTTTTAATGAAAGGCATACACCTATGAGAGTAATCATACATGACTTGGATACAAATTTTGAAAAAATCTTAAAAACAAAATGTGATCAGTTAATTTATGCAAACGGAAAATATGCCGGCTGCCAAGGGTGCTTTGGCTGCTGGACAAAGCATCCTGCGGAATGTTTTATCCATGACAATTTGCGGTATATTTGCCGCACGGTAGGACGGGCGGATGAGCTTATCATCATTACGGAAAACTGTTACGGAACATACAGCCCGGCTGTGAAAGCGATCATAGACCGAAGCATTGGACTTTCAACGCCCTTGAGTACCTATAGAGGCGGGCAAATGCACCACACGCTTCGCTATGGGGAGCATGAAATGATCAAGGTTTACGTATATGGAGACATTCTGGAGCAGGAAAGAACCACCTTTGAACAGATCGCAAAAAGAAATGCGATCAATTATGGGTATAGAGGGTCACAAGTTGTATTTGTGGAACATCCGAAGCAGTTGGCAGGTGTCATAGAATGAAAACGGTTTTTATCAATGGAAGCCCTAAAAAACGCTTCAGTGCTTCCGGCTATTTCGGGAAATTACAAAGCATATTCATAAGAGGG
>ERZ808240.22-NODE-22-length-193663-cov-10.201304_pt1 | contig 193663 bp, 187 predicted proteins | sample MGYA00521084_ERZ808240 | MGnify/ENA primary metagenome ERZ808240 (study PRJEB31516, sample SAMN03275571) | gut metagenome | biome: mammalia-associated habitat; material: feces | host: Papio cynocephalus | place: Kenya | collected 2012-08-06 ...
TACATTATCTCAACTTTTGGCAGATTATGCTATTTGCGAGTTATTTACCTGATACAGATCTCATGTTGAATTAAGCATGCAACCTTGATAATAGCTGAAATAATCTAAAAGACTGTATGCCCTGACGGACACACAGTCTTTTTATTATGGTTATGTACACACAAACTTTTGCTGTTTCTTGTATTACGATTACTCTACATCCTGCAGAGCTGCGTAATCTTCTTCGCCGGTACGAACCTTTACAACCTTGTCTACGTTGTAAACGAAAATCTTACCGTCACCGATGTGACCGGTGTAAAGAGCCTTCTTGGCAGCTTCGATTACATCTGCTACAGGAATCTTGCTGACTACGACTTCTACCTTAATCTTAGGAAGCAGGGTGGCATCTACTTCAACGCCACGATACATCTCGCCGGCGCCCTTCTGAATACCACAGCCCATAACCTGCGTCATGGTCATACCGGTTACACCGAGGTCGTTCAGCGCTTTCTTCAGGCTTTCAAATCTGGAAAGTTTTGCAATAACAACAATCTTGTAAATGCCCTCTGCCAGAGTCAAATCGGAAGCTGTGGAAACCTTAATTGCTGCCTTCTTCTGAGCCTCACTTGCACTTTCATAATCAGCAACACCAAGGTCGGTATTCTCGTTTACATCCATGGTCATGGTGTTGGAAATATCCATAATGCTGAAGCCTGCATATGCAGAAGGAAGACCGTGTTCGGTTGCATCCAGACCTGTAATTTCCTCTTCTTCGGAAACACGTAAACCGAAAATCTTCTTAATTAATAAGAAGGTAATGGTAATGGTAACGGCTGTCCAGGCTGCCACACTGGCAAAACCTAAGAGCTGTAAACCTAACTGCTTAAATCCGCCGCCGTAGAATAAACCAACTACAGAGTCGTTGCCGGGTGCGGAGGTTGTTGCAAATAAACCAACTGCGATGGTACCCCAGATTCCATTCATGCAGTGAACTGCTACTGCGCCGACAGGGTCATCAATTCTTAATTTGTAATCCAGAAGCCATACGCCGAATACTACTAAAAGGCCGGCTACTGCACCAATGACAATGGCACCGAAGCAATCTGTTACATCACAGGGAGCGGTAATAGCTACCAAACCTGCAAGGGATGCATTCAGACACATGGAAACATCGGGCTTACCATATTTAATCCAGGTGAAAATCATACAAACAACTGTTGCAATTGCGGGTGCTACAGTTGTAGTTAAGAATACGGAGCCTAACTGCTCTAAAGAAGTACAAGCGGCGCCGTTAAATCCGTACCAGCCAAGCCAGAGAATAAATACACCAAGGCATCCGATAGGAAGGTTGTGTCCGGGGAATGCATTTACTTTTACAATCTTTCCGCTCTTGTCCTTTTCAAACTTACCGATACGGGGTCCAAGTAATTTCGCACCGATTAAAGCGGAAATACCACCAACCATATGAATTGCACAGGAACCTGCGAAATCATGAAATCCCATCTGGGCAAGCCAGCCGCCGCCCCAAATCCAGTGTGCTTCAATGGGATAAATCAATGCGGAAATAACTGCGGAATAAACACAATAGGATAAAAACTTTGTTCTTTCTGCCATGGCACCGGAAACAATTGTTGCGGTGGTAGCACAGAATACTAAGTTAAATACAAAGTTTGAAAAATCAAAATTTTCATATGCGGTGAAAATATCAAGACCGGGCTTACCAATCAGGCCCACCAAATCTTCACCAAGTAACAAACCAAAACCGATTAAAATAAATACTACGGTACCGATACAGAAGTCCATCAGGTTCTTCATCAGGATATTGCCGGCGTTCTTCGCTCTTGTAAAGCCTGTTTCCACCATTGCAAATCCGGCCTGCATCCAGAAGACAAGGGCTGCACCTATAAGAAACCAGACCCCAAAGACTTCACCGGAAACTGCACTCATAATTTCCTCTGTCATAATCATTCCTCCTCAAAGTTGTTTTGATTAAAAGATTTGTTTTGCAAAACAAAAAAGGCACTACGATTTTTCGTAGCGCCTTTGCTATGGTGAGAGTATAGCACCACATATTTTTTCTGTCAACAACTTTTTTTCCAAACTTTCCGAAGCACGAAAACCGAAGTCAAAACCGCAGACACCGCCGCAATTATCGTGATTATCAGGGCTTTTGCGTCCATTGTCCTGGCTGCTTTTACCCCATAATAAAACGGCAGAGCCTTGCTTACCGCAAGAATTTTTCCGCCCAACGTATCCACCGGCATCCAAATTCCGCCCAGCATGCCGGTAACGGTTACCAGCACCGAGCAGAGCCCCGGCGCCGCTTTTTCATTAAAGACACTGCCAATCAGAAGTCCCAGGGAAGCAAACAGTAAAACAGACGGCAAAATCCGCAGCATGCTGCCCGCCACCGCCGCCGGTTTTAAGGGTGTTTTCAGAATAATTCCCAGAATGATAGCTGCCGCATAAGTGATGCACATCTGCAGAATTCCCAGAATAAATAGGGGTATCGTGTAGCCCTCGATAAAGTCTACCGCCCTCATGGGGGACGCATGCAGACGCACCATCAGGGATGTGGAACGGTCCCCCGCTATCTGGATGGCGGAAAATATCATGATAAAGGTGAGCCCGAAATACACGGTTCCGGGCGCCAGATTTTCAAGAGCAAACAGCGACATGCCGGCTTCTTTCGGCAGACTTTCGTTGAGTACCGACATAAGGAGCAGCATAAGCATCGGAAATCCCAGGCAGAAAATGTAGCTGAGCGGCTCCCTCAAAATTTCCTTTATGGTTCTTTTGGCAAAAACAAGACCTTTCATGAGCATGCTCCTCCTTCCTGTGCAATGCGCACAAAGGCTTCCTCTAAATTGTCCCCACCGGTCTGCTCCTTTAATTCCTCCACGTTTCCCATGGCTTTTATTTGTCCGTCCACCATGACTGCCACCTTATCGGAAAGGCTTTCCGCCTCTTCCATGTAATGCGTGGTGAGAATGATGGTGATTTTTTCTTTCATGCGGCGGATAACCTCCCAGAGCTCGCGCCTTGCCAGCACATCCAGCCCCAGAGTGGGCTCATCCAGAAAAATAATCTGCGGCTCGGTAATCAGCGCCATGGCGATGCTCAGTTTCCGCTGCCAGCCGCCGGACAACACCTTTGCCCGTCTGTCCGCCACTTCCTGCATATGAAAATACTGTATCATTTCGTCCGCTTTTTCCCGCTGTTTTTTTCGGTCGGTGCCATAAATTCCGGCAATGAACTCCAGATTTTCCCGCACGGTCAGCCGGGACGCCACGGAGGTGTCCTGGGGCGAGATATTCACTAATTTCTTCACCTCATCCAATTCCGTGTGAATATTGTGGGAAAGCACATATGCCTCTCCCCCGGTGGGACGGGTCAGCCCGCAGAGCATCTTAATCGTGGTGGTTTTCCCGGCGCCGTTTACACCGAGCAGCGAAAAAATGCTGCCTTTATCCACCGAAAAAGAAATGTTGTCCACGGCGGTTTTGTCCGGGTACCGCTTGGAAAGCCCCGTAACTACGATGGCTTTGGGGCTGTCTGCCTGTTCCTTATCCGTTGTCTCTTTATTTTGATTATTTGTCTTCATCCTGTTCGTTCTCCTTTCCGCTTATTTCCGCTATCCGTCGGTTGATTTCCCGGACTTCCTTTACCGAGCTGCGATACGCCACAGTCCAGCAGATGAAGTAGGTGGCAAAATAATTGCACAGAAAAATGATGGCTGATGTTTTGTATACAAAAAGTCCCCAACAGAAGCCGGTAATGGGAATACAGACCGCCGTTGTCAGAAGAAAATACAGAAGGCTCTGCAAAAGAAGTCCCATTTTTGCCTGTTCAAACAAAACAGTTCCTCCTGAGAAAGTTCCGCTGATAACGCCCGTCAGTATAATCTGAATGAGCAGCGCCAGACTTTTGTTTTCAAAATAGGCAGAATACGAAGGCACCAGCGGTTCTACCTTGCAAACCAGAATACAAATAAGCGCGACCACCACATTGATGGCAGCGGCATAGGAAAAACCGTCTATTATTCTTTTTATCAGTTCTTTTTTCATACTCACACCTCCTACAATCCCAGCGCCTGCTTGATTTTGCCCATGTACCTGCGGGAAACATATGCCTCCTGTTCCCCGGAAAGCTTCATTTTTATGGTTCCGATGATGCCGGTATCCAGCCGCTTTATTTTCCGCACGTTGACAATATCCGTATTGGAAATCCGCACAAACTGGCTTCCGTCCAGCGTTTCTTCCAGTTCATACAGTCGTTCTTTGATGCGGAACTGCTCGGTTTCCGTGGTCAGATATACATTTTTGTTCTGGGTAAAAATGCGCACGATTTCCCGGTAGGGTACTTTGACAATTTCCTCGTCCTTATATGCATACAGACTGCCGCACAGGGCATCTTCTATGGTTTTTGCCATTTTTTCTACTTCCGGCGTGACCGCAGCCGTGCAAATCTGCACTTCCGGCTTCCCGTATGCCGGGTCCGTTTTTATTTTTACAATCATACTTTTGCCTCTCTGTCGGGGGATGTTTTCTTCAGAAGATATTTTGATTATAGAGGATTTTTCTTTCGTTGTGTGGATTTTGGGATAGATGGTTGAAAATAAACGACGAATGGAAAACGGGATGCCCCCTGGGAGCATCCCGTATCTGTCAAATGTTACCTTTTGAATGTCTGCTTTCTCTTACTGAAGGAATTCACCTACAATTTTGTTGACAACGCTGCCTTCTGCCTTGCCTTTTACCTTGGGCATCAGTTCTTTCATAATCTTGCCCTTGTCTTTGGCGGTCGGCGCTTCAATACCGAGGTCGGAAAGAACACCCTTAACAATCTCACGAATGGCATCTTCGCTTAAATCCTCCGGTACAAATTCCTTGTATACAGCCAGACGCTTTTCGCACTGCTCAATAATATCCGTTCTGTCTGCCGGAGCGGTTTCCAGAGTTTCCTTTGTCTGGCGGATTTCCTTCTTGATAACTTCGTTTTCTTCGTCGGGAGTCAAATCTTCTCTCTTATCAATAGCCTTGTTCTTCAATGCGCTTAACAGCATGGAAAGGGAGTCTTTTCTCTCCTTGTCCTTGTTTTTCATTGCGGTTACCATTTCTGCTCTTACTTCATCAATTTTGCTCATAACTTTATCCATTCCTTTCTATTACCTGCCGGCTTTTAGATGCCGGTTTTACAAAAATTTATCCAGCTCTGCTTCGACCTGTTCTCTTCTCTTGAACTTGGGATTGCGGATAAGTCTGCCGGAAGCCACTACCATGTCCACATGACGGAGCGCCTTTAAGTCATCCAACGGATTTTCTTTTGTGACAATCATGTCAGCAGCCTTTCCCTTTTCCAGTGTACCGGTCACATCCCCTATTCCTGCCATTTCCGCACTTCTTGCCGTTGCGGTATACAGGGCGAATGCATTGCTGACACCCACGTATTTGTGGAAGTAATATAGCTCTCTCCAGAAGTCATACTGGGTTATCCAGGGGCATCCCACATCATTTCCCAGCACCACCGGAATGTCATTGGCAAGCGCCTGTTTTGCACATTCCACAATGCCTTCAAATACCACATTTCCGTTGTACTGCTCTACTTCCGATGCATTTGTGACACTTCTGTCAAACAACGCATAAGGAAGCGCCGGGGATATGGTAGTACAGAGGAAGGCGCCTCTTTCCTTGAAAAGCGCAATCATTTCATCGTCCAGCTTCGCACCGTGTTCAATAGAGTCCACCCCGTTCTGCAAAGCTACTTTGACGCCCTGCGGGGACTCTACATGGGCGGATACGATAAATCCTGCTTCATGCGCCTTGTCGCAGACCGCCTTTACCATTTCAGGAGGCATCTTCAGCTCACCGGGAACGCCTTTTTCCTTGGCATCCAGAACGCCGCCGGTAATCATCAGTTTTACCAAATCCACTTTTTCTTTTTCCGCCTGTGCCAGATGTGCCAGTGCTTCTTCGTTATTTTTTGCCGCAACTGCCACGGAACCCGCCATATGACCACCGGGTACGGAAATACCCTGATTAGCTGCTAAAATTCTCGGTCCGATTTTTCCGGCTTTTATTTCATCACGGAGTCTGGTATCGAAATCGCCCAGACCGCCCACGGTACGAATGGTTGTGACACCGCTCATCAGCTCTGTTTTGGCAAAACCGCTTACCACCTTGTAAGCTACAGCTCTGGAAAGCGCCGTTCCCATCAGGTTGCGAACCAGTTTTTCATTATCTCTCTGCTTTTTCTGGGGCTTTCCGCTGCCTGCCAGATGCACATGCATGTTTATCAGACCGGGCATTATGTATTTTCCCGCAAGGTCTACCGCTTCATACTCTGCCGGCACCTGTTCCTTCGGCACGATGTCCGTGATTTTCTCGCCGTCCGTCAGGATGCACAAACCTTCCTGTACCTGCATGTCTTTTGTTCCGTTCAAAATTTTTCCGTTACAATATGCGTATTTCATCTTTGGTCCCTTTCTGCAGTATGTTGCATCAAAGTCGGGGCTTTTGACCCCGACATCATTTGCAAACAGTATAGCACATTTGCAGGAATGTTGGTAAGGTTTCTTAAGTAATATTTGACTCTGTTTCTGGAAATTTCTTATAGGGTCAAAGACTTTTTCGTTTGACGATTTTCTTTTTTGACCCTGAGCCGCTTTTCCTTTATCTGGGTCAAATGAAAGTGTGCTTCTCTACGGACTTTTTTGACTTATTTTATGGCTTCTTTCCACAGAGTCAAACACTGCATGCCCTAAGAAGTTCTTTCGTTTGACTCTATGGAGTATTTTCGTTGATAAAGTCAAATTTTCTTTTGGAATGTCTTTTTCTGATTTGACTCTGTAATCAATTTTTCTTCAGAGAGTCAAACGGTATTCTATTTCCCTCTTCTTTCTTTTGACCTTTTTCACCTTCCCCTGCTGCGGGGTCAAATTTTCCCTTGGAAATGTCGGCTTTCGAGTACGTTACCTTTTTCTCCACCGGACTATGTACATACTCGGCTGACGACTGACCCTGAGCATCGCTCGCCTGTGTTGCTCCCGGGCACAATACGGCAAATATTCTGTTTAACTGGGTTTCGTAGCTCTCACCCCCAATGATTACCCGGGATAAGGGAAGTCCAATTACCGTGAAAACCTGGTTTTTGAACAGGTCTGTTTTCTGGGCATTTGCAGAATTATGGGAACGGTCGTCCAGTTCCAGACCTGCCAGAATATGCAGGGTGCTGTCGCAAATCATAAAATCAATATGTCGGGATTTAATATAGCCCCTGTATTTCATAAGTTGTTTTTTGTCTTTCACCGTCACGGACAGAAAATCTTCCATTCTTACTTTAGGGCAGATAATAAATCCTTTTTCATCGCACTTTTGCTTTAAGCACTTCCAGAAACCATATTCTGTTTTTGTGAGAAGCATCTTCTTTTCATAGGGTAAAATATCGCTGCCATTCCAGTTGCTCCCCGTTGAAAACGGACTTGATTTTTGAGCCCCTGATTTTTTTCGTTTGGGCTTAAAAACAGTTTCATCCAACACAATACATACACTAATCAGAATTCCTACAATAATAATAGCTTCCATCTATTCTCCTTTCACAAAAAGACCTGCCCTTGTCGGGCAAGTCTTCTGCTTTTTCTCATTTCGTTTTTATTATATTTATTGGGCAATTTTCTGCCTTTTGTCTATGCTCCGTCACTTTTTTTGATTGTACCATCCATCACCCAGCGGGCACTCAAAAGACAACTCAATAACATGGTTTATCTCTACCTCTTCCCCTTCCGGTGTTGTTGTCGTACCTGAAAAAGTGACATACGTTTTTCCATCCCTTATCTCAGTGGAGGTATAAATATGCATTGGATTTACATAATCTTTTCTCAGATGTGCCTCATATTCCATTACTTTTTTGTTCCATTCTTTCTGCCGGTCATAATATTTTTGCGCACATCCTACTCGGGAACTAATTTCTGAATTTAAGAAAAGCATTTGAAAAGAATAATCGTCACCGTTTTTTTGTGTCGACATTGTCATATAAATCTTCGGATTGTTATATGCAATATAATCTTCTACCAGGCGCTTTCCAAGCAACACACAAACAACAGCAATCACCGCATAGGCAAGATACCTGTTTGGTATCTTTTTGTGTAGTATTCTGTTTATCTTTTCTTTCATGCCTATCACTCCCTATATTATTGCCGCAGTCCAAGTAGTAAATGTAAAAGAGCTAACAGGACTGGATTGTCTAACATCGAATTGAATAAATTCATTTATCCCAGAAAGAAATTGTATATTGAGAGGATTTACAGTCAAATTTTGACCAATATAATGGTTGGAAAACCACTTATCCTCAATTTCATCGTAAAAATACAGTACAACAGTGACATCTGAGTCCAATACCCATATAGGTTTACTTACATTGCTTACTCTTGCAAATACACGATTATGACTTGTGTTAACTTTTAATACATCTGTTTTCTTATTAGTCACTTGGGAATTAAATGTTACATTCATAGTATATTCTGGCGATGCAAGACCGGAAGAATTCCCTCCTTTGGATATATCCACATAGTTGGTAGGTGCAGAGCGTTCATTGCTATTAGTTTTTATAGAAGATTGAAGTTCCTGTAAAGTTTCTTCATCAGTTACTTCCAAAAAATCCAATGGTAATGCTACATAAATAATTTCCCCATCACTTATAATATACGGATTTTTATTCTCGTCCAGGTAATAATTATATATCTGTCCTTCTCTATCCGTATATTGATATACTGTATCATTCTCTTGAGCCTTTGATGAAATAGTGCATGTAGAAAAAACAATAACTCCCATGATAAAACAAATAACTTTTGTAAAAATTTTTTTCTGCATAATTTTCTCCTTTTTTATTTATTTTATCATCAGGTTTGCATTATTGTCAAGCTTTATCATATTTGGCAATTTTAATTTAATGGTATCATTTGTATTTTATATTTCTCATTGTGAACTTTTACAGCACTACCCGGAATAAAATGCCGTCCTTCTGGTAGGATGCCTTGATGCTTCCGCCATGCGCTTCGACGGTGGCTTTGGCGATGGAAAGTCCGATGCCGGTACCCTTCACCCTGCCGGAATGGGACTCATCCATGCGGTAGAAACGCTCGAAAATGCGGGAAATATCCGCACCCTCCTCCTTCTTGCAGGTATTGAACACTTCTATTTCCACCTTGCCGGAACTCTTCTGCACAAGCAGCGAAATCCTGCCGTTTTCCTCCGAATACTTCATGGCATTGTCCAGTAAAATAGACACCATCTGCTGGATTGCCGCCATATCGCCCACAAGCACCAGCCCATCCTCAATGTGCTGGGTGTATTCCTTGTGCCGCGCTTTCGCCAGCGAAGAAAACGGCTCCGCAATTTCCCACACCGCATCACTTAGGGAAAACTCGGATTTTTCCGGAAAAGGATTTTCCTCATCCAGCCGGGATAATGTAATCAAGTTTTGGATAAGCCGGGAAAGATAACCGGACTGCTGCCGGATATTCTGCACCCATTCGTTGTCCTCCTGCTCCATGTCGAGAATGTCCGCGCTGGCAAGAATGGAGGTCAGCGGCGTTTTCAGTTCGTGGCTGGCATTGGTAATAAACTGCTTCTGCATCTCCACATTTCTGGCAAAAGGTGCAATCGCCCGCTTGGAAAACAGAAAAACAAGGATAAAAACAATCAGGCTGCTGCCGAAAGCCACCATTGCGGTAATGGACAACAGCGTTTTCATATTTTGCAGCTCCCGCTCCGCATTCAGGAAAATAATGGTGTCATCCTCCTCATTTTCCGTAAGAAGGTAACGGTATCCCTTGTAAAATCCCCTGTCCTTTCCTTTACTTAAGGCAAATTTTACGAAGCTTTCCGCATCCTCTTCGGAAACGGAGGCGATATTGTCGTGGTCCATTTCCGTAATCTGCCCTTCCTTGTCGCAGGTAACCACAAAGAAGCGCATCATGAATTTAACCTCCGGCGAAAAGTTCTTAAAAGGCTGCGGTCCCGGGGGATTTTGCGGCTCCGTCACACTGAGCGTTTCGAGGGTATCGTTAAGCTGCCGGACCACCGAAAAATAATTCCACACATTTACCAGGCACACCAGCCCGATAATAACGGTTAAAAAAGCTGCCATGGAAGCGCCGATGAAGCGCCATCTCATTTTCTTAAGCATAGGTTTCCTCCAAAGCGTAACCGGCTCCGCGGATGGTTTTAATCTCCACACTGCCGTTCAGCTCCTTTAATTTCTTGCGCAAAAAGCCAATATATGTCCAGACCACATCGATGTCCGCATCCGAGTCCAGTCCCCAGACCTTCTCCATAAGATGCTCCGAGGAAAAAATCAGGTGCGGATGGCGCATGAAAAGCTCCATTAACTGGTATTCCTTATTGTTCAGACGTATCTCATTGTCCCCGGCGGACAGCATGTAACTGCTGCAATTTAAGGAAACATTGCCCACCGTCAGCACCACGGAAGCATAACTGTCGCTTCTTCTGACCAGCGCCCGCACCCTCGCCAAAAATTCGCTCATGGCAAAGGGCTTCGCCAAATAATCGTCCGCCCCGGCATCCAGTCCCGCGACCCTGTCTTCCACACTGCTTTTTGCCGTCAAAAACAACGCCGGTGTATGAATTCCCTGCATTCTTGCCCGTTTCAGCACCTCTATGCCTTCCATTTCCAGCATCATAATATCGAGCACCAGCGCATCGTAATGCGTGGATGAAATGTACTGCAGCGCATCTTTTCCGTTATGAACCATGTCCACCGCGTATTTATTTTTTTCCAGAGCAACCTTCAGCGCCCGGGCAATGGAAACCTCATCTTCTGCTATCAATATCTTCATGGCAACCTCCGTTCCGGAAAAAATCTTTTATTTCTTTCGTTTGTCCCCATTATAATATGGAAAGTTAAAATCTGCCTGAAAAAAAGCAAATGTTCAAAAAATTTTCACATTCTTTTTTAGGTTCATTTTAGGCACATTCTGTAAACTGGCGTCAGAAACAAAAAATCCCCTATGTGACAAAACCGGAAAACTGATTTCAAGACCCATTATAAAGGAGAATTTATGGACGAGAGATATCGACATGAACTGAAATTTCAAATTAGTCCCGCAGACTATCTTGCCATCCGGCAGAGGATTTCTCCCCTGATGCAGAAGGATCCTCACATAAGGGCGGACGGCTTGTATCTCATCCGCAGTATTTATTTTGACAATTTCGATGACAAAGCGCTGCGGGAAAAGGTGAACGGCGTTGCCGTGCGGGAAAAATTCCGCATCCGGTATTACAACGACGATTTTTCCTATATTACTTTGGAGAAAAAAATCAAGCACAACAACCTCTGCCGAAAGGAAGGCGCACCGATTTCCATTGCAGATTATTCCGCCATCCTCTCGGGCAGGACGGATTTTCTGAATGAGCAGTCGCCCGCTCTGGTAAAAGAGCTCTGCCACAAAATGCAGACGGAAATGCTGCGTCCCAAGGTCATGGTTTCCTATGTGCGGGAGCCTTATATTTGCCGTGCCGGCAATGTTCGGGTTACTTTTGACTCGTGCATCCGCACCAGCATGTTCCGGCAGGACTTTCTGGAAAGCAAAATTCATGACGTCAGTGCCACCGAGTGCCCGCAGGACATTATTTTAGAGGTAAAATACGATGCGTTCCTGCCGGAAGTGATAGCCGATTTGCTCCACTTAGACAGCATCCGCCAGCAGGCATTTTCCAAATACGGTGCCTGCCGGAAGTACGGATAAACATATATATTGCATATGCCGTAAATATCGATAATTTGTGCATCTGTCGGAAATATCGGCATATTCCCATGCTGTGCTTATCGGAAGCAGGAATACTTTCTGCAAATTATAAATAATGCCTGCTGTTTACAGGCTTTTAAGAGAAAGGAATACATATTATGAGTTTTCAAGACATTTTCAAATCCAGCTTTTTAGAGAGCGTAACGGAATTTTCCATTCTGGATACCATCCTTGGTCTGGCTGTTGCCCTGGTCATCGGATTGTTTATCTTTATGGTGTATAAAAAATCCATCACCGGTGTCATGTATTCGGAAGGCTTTGGACTGACACTGATTGGTTTATCACTTGTCACAACGCTTGTCATAATGGCGGTAACCTCCAACGTGGTTCTTTCCCTTGGTATGGTCGGTGCCCTTTCTATTGTACGTTTCCGGACCGCCATTAAGGAGCCCTTTGAAATCGTATTTTTATTTTGGGCGCTGGCAGCCGGTATTGTAGTCGGTGCGGGCATGATACCCCTTGCGCTTATCGGTTCGGCAATTATCGGCGTTCTTCTGATTTTATTTGCCAACCGCAAAGTACATAACACCCCTTACATCTTCATTGCGTCCTGCGCAGATGAAAAAGCGGAAGACGCCATTCTGCAGATTTTGAAGCAGGAAACCTCCCATGTTATTGTAAAATCCAAAACCATTAATGCTTCCGGCATCGAGCTTACCACGGAACTGCGTACCAAGGATGCCACCACTGCTTTTGTAAACCGCATTTCCGCTCTTCCCGGCGTGGAAAATGCAACCCTTGTCAGCTATAACGGAGAATATCTATGATTTCTAACAGACACATTACAAAAATCATTGCTGTCATAATGGTTTTTTCCCTCTGTCTGTGTTTCGCAGCCATGTATTTCTCTACCGAACTCACGGCTGCTGCCGGCGGAAAGGCTGTCAGTATGTCCTATGAGTCAGAATTATTTGACACAGATGTCATAATGACTGTCAATATTTTAATGGACGAAGACGACTGGCAGGAAATGCTGGACAATGCCCTTGCGGAAGAATATTATGCCTGCGATGTAGAAGTAAACGGTCAGACCTTTTATCAGGTCGGCATACGAACCAAAGGCAACACCAGTTTAAGCTCTGTGGTAAATGACCCCACCACGGACCGCTACAGCCTGAAGCTGGAATTTGACCATTATGTGGACGGGCAGACCTGCTTCGGTCTGGATAAACTAATTCTGAACAACAATTATGCGGACGCCACCAATATGAAGGAGGCTCTCTGCTACGACATGTTCCAGTTTCTTGGTGCGGATGCTTCCCTTTATAACTATGCGGAGATTTCCGTCAATGGGGAATACCGCGGTATTTATCTTGCTTTGGAAGCCGTAGAGGACAGTTTTCTGCTGCGCAACTACGGCACAGAAAAAGGGGCTTTATATAAACCGGAAGGCATGGAAATGGGCGGCGGCAAACAGGACGGTAACATGCCGGGGGGCGGCGGTGACCGAGAGGATGCCGGTGGCATGCCCGATTTCAGCGATATTTCCGGCGGTGACGGCGGCAGACCCAGTGGCGACATGCCTGACTTTGGCGACCGGGCGGATTTCGGCGGCATGGGTGGTTTTTCCAAGTCCAGCGGCGGCGCCGACTTAAATTACACGGATGATGATTTGGACAGTTACTCCACCATCTGGGACGGCGAAGTAACCGACACCAAGAAAGCTGACCACAAGCGGGTTGTGAAAGCCCTGAAAAACATTTCCGAAGGCACGGATTTGGAAACCTACATGGATATAGATAACCTCTTAAAGTACATGGCGGTGCATGTTTTCTCCGTCAATATGGACAGCCTTTCCGGCAACATGGCGCACAACTACTACCTGTATGAGTCAAACGGGCAGCTCAATCTCATTCCCTGGGATTATAACCTCGCTTTCGGCGGCATGGGCGCAAATGGCGGTATGGGTGCAAACGGCGGTATGGGCGGCGGGAGCTCCGACAGTGCCACAGCAGTGGTAAACAGCGCCATCGACAATGCTTTTTCCGGAACCGAATTTTTTGACACGCTTATGGAAAGCGAAACCTACCGGAAACAGTATTATGCATACTTAAACCAGTTGGTAGAAGAATATGTCTACGGAGACGGTTTTGAAACCTTTTATAACCGCACAAGAAATCTCATTGACACTTTGGTGGAAGCGGACCCGACGGCTTTTTATACCTATGAGGAATACCGGACGGCTGCCGATACCCTTTATCAGATTGTAAAGCTCCGCGCACAGTCCATAGACGGACAGCTTAACGGCACCATTCCTTCCACCTCCGAGGAGCAGAGCGGTTCCGATGCCCTGATTGATGCCTCTTCCCTTTCCGTCAGCGCCATGGGCACCATGAACACGGGCGGACGAAGATAAAAAGTACGCGTTTCTTTTTCTATAACATAAAAAAGATGTATTATTTTTGCATTTGATATATAATAGTTGTGGATAATATATGATACATTTTGACCTGTTTAAGGCTAAAATAGATAATATATTATCTGCTACTATTTTTATGCGGACTTTAGGAGGAGCAAACACTATGGAAGGCCTTATCTGGGAAACTTCCGAGGAATTGGATAAAAAAATTGCTGACTGCTTACGGCTTATCCGCAAACGCAGGTCTATCTCTCAACAGCAACTGGCTAAAATGAGCAATGTAAGCTACGGCTCCATCAAGCGATTTGAAACAACCGGACAGATTTCTTTACTTTCCCTTACCAAAATTGCCACTGCCCTGCAGGTAGCCGATGAACTGCGCAATTTATTCACCGCAGTGCCTTACCGGAATATTGAGGAAGTTATTCGAGAAACCGGCATCGTAGAAAAATCTGGACGTCCACGTATATAAAAAGCCCGAAGGCAATCATGCAGCTTTCGGGCTTTTCTTTATTTGTCTTTTCTTGTTTTTACTTATATTTATAAAATCCTTCGCCGGAGGACATGCCGAGCTTGCCCTCGTCTATATATTTCTTCAGGATTTCTTCCATCTTCTTGAAGTTGTACGGCATCATCATTTTTTTCAGGAGCGGGGAGAAGATTCCCGGTATGCTCTGGTACTGATGCACGATGTTGTAGGCAGTGTTTAAGCCAACGGTGTCAAAAATCTGGAACGGTCCCTTGGGGGCACCGGTGCCGTGTGTCCAGGCAATGTCAATGCTTTCCGGGTCGGAAACGCCGGATGCATACAAATCCAGACCGCTGAGTAAGAACGGAACCAGCATAGAGTTTAACAGATAACCGCTTTTTTCCTTTCTTACCGGAAGTCCAATCATGCGGATGTCATTGGCAAACTGCAAAATGTCATTGAAATATTTCTCATCCGTTTTGGACTGCGCCATAATCTCTGCCGTGTTGTTTTTCCAGATGGAATTGGCAAAATGCAGGGACAGGTACTTCTCCGGTCTGCCTGTATATTTGGCAAACATGGACGGAAGAAGCGTGGAGGAATTGGTTACAATCACTGTTTTTTCGGGAAGTAACGGTGCCACTTTCTCGTAGAAAGCAATTTTATCCTTCTCATTTTCCGCCATGGACTCAATTAACAGGTCGGCATCCACTACCGCTTTTTCCATGTCCAGCTCTAATTTAATGCCGCTGTAAGCCGCTTCGACCTTTTTCAGGCACTCTTCTTTGTCGAAATTCTCTTCATCCGCAATACCTGCACACCAGGGACCCTTGCCGGATGCCATATCTTCGATGGCTTCTATGTAAGTTTCTTTCAGCTTATCCAGCTTGGGCTGGGTTCTGCCGATGGAACCCTCACTCCGTAACCAGATGGTTACATTTGCTCCGCAGTAAGCTGACTGGAAAGCTATCTGGCTCCCCAATACGCCGCCACCTGCAACCACTACATTTGCATACTTCATAATCGCTACCTACCTTTCTCTATAAGTATATGTTGCGTCCGAACTGATATACAGTAAGTATACCATGAAGAGAAGGGCGGTGGAAGCGATTTGCAAAGGAAATTTGGCACTTCCTTAAAGCCGGTGCAGAACTTCCCCGATATCCCCGTCAATTCCGACCGACTTTTCCTTTATTTCTGTCGGCACCTGCGCCTGTTCCTTGTTGATGCAGGCATAAAACGCATGCTGCCAGTTGTACGCATACTGCCAGAAATTATATTTTATAATGCCCGGGGTGTTGTAGCCGACGCCCAGCTCCAGGAAGACAACCTTTTGTCCCCTGTGATTTTCCATAAAAGTTTCATATCTTTGGGCTGCGCTGTGCCAGCCTTCGTCCTCTGCAAACGTACCGTCGCTGCGAAGGTTCATGGTCATGGGTCTGCCGCAATGCGGGCAACGGGGCACCAGCTCCGCGGGAATGCGCATGGACGGCGTTTCAGGCAAAATCAGGCTGCCGTCGGAGGTTATTTTATAACCTTGCGCTTCTACCATCCTGCGGACAGCTTCCTCATTGTCAAAGGTTTCCTGGCGGCAGGGCTTGCTGCACTGAAACAGCCCGTAATCTCCCTGCGTGTAAAACAGGCGCTCCTTGTCGAAACCCGCCTTCTGGAAACAATGATCCACATTGGTGGTCAGCACAAAATAATCCTTGTCCTTTACCAGCCGGAAAAGCTCCTCATAGACAGGTTTCGGCGCATCCATATAACGGTTAATGTAAATATACCGGCTCCAGTATGCCCAATGCTCCTCCAAAGAGGAAAACGAGTAAAAGCCGCCGGAATACATATCCCTGAAATGGTACGTTTCGATAAAATCCGCAAAATATTTCCGAAAACGTTCTCCGCTGTAGGTAAAGCCTGCTGCCGTGGAAAGTCCCGAACCGGCGCCTATCACCACCGCGTCCGCCGTATCCAGCGCATGGCGGAGCACCTCGATTTCATCCTTATTCTTATCTTTATCTGTCGTTCTGAAGAAGCCGTTCATAAATTCTCTTATCCTCATCCTTAAATACATTAAAAATAACCTTATCTATACCGGGGTTTGCCGCCTGAAATTCCTTCACCGTTTCCACCGCAATTTCCGCCGCCTTTTTGGCAGGGAAACAAAAAACACCGGTGGAAATGCAGCAGAATGCCACACTTTTCAGACCGTATTCCCTTGCAAGGCTTAAGCAGGAACGATAACAGGACTTCAAAAGCTCGCAGTCCCTCTCCGTAAGCCGTCCCTGCACAATCGGTCCCACCGTGTGCAGCACATACCGGCAGGGAAGATTAAACGCCGGAGTAATTTTTGCCTTGCCGGTGGGTTCCTCATGCCCCTGTCTCTCTATAATTTCCGCACAGGTCCATCGCAGTTCCATGCCTGCAAAAGTGTGAATGCAGTTGTCAATGCAGGAATGGTTGGGCACATAGCAGCCCGTCATGCCGCTGTTGGCTGCATTCACAATGGCATCGCAACGCAAGGTCGTGATATCGCCCTGCCAGATATACAACCCCTCCGCCGCCGGAGTGAAATCCTCACAGTCCGTAATACCCTTCTTTGCAATTTCTTCTTTCAGGTATTCATCCTGTATCTGCAGAAAGGCAGGGTCACATTTCTTCGGATAACGCACATTCATAAGCCCTCGCAGGAGCCGCTTCTGTTCTTCTTCATCCTGCGGTATGGAAGCATCATTCTGAAGCAGTTTTTCAATTAAATAAATCCTGCGTTCCTTCTGGTCCATAATCCTGCCTTTCCTGCATGCTTTTATAAACTGACATTGTTGTCAGTTACAAATAAACCACGCAATTCTAATTTATATCAAATTCGTTTACTTGCCCGGGAAAAATAAACCGACAGTCATGTCAAGATAATTCAGACCGCTGTAACCGGCATATTTTTCTGTACCTTCTTCTTCATTTCCTCTGCATTTTCGCAGGCAAAAGAAATCTCCTTCAAATCCTTCAGGTATGCAATCTTGGTTTCCGCATCCTTCAAATCTTCCGGTGTGTAATGAGCTGTCAGAATAAGGGTAAAGCCCTTGCGAATGTAATAATTTAACTGGGAAATGATACCGTCGGCATGAGGGCAGTCCGCTACGATGGAGTGGCAGTCATGGCCCATCATATGTGTGTAAACACAGTTGATTTCGGGTATTTCCACATCAAATGCCTCTGCATTGGAAGTAATAACAAATTTCATGCCGGCAATTTCCGTTTCGCCATCCTGCATAATCTGTGTGGGCTGGCAGATGGAAGCGTCAAAGCTGTCACCAAATGCATTTTGGAAATTAGCTACCAGCTTGGCTTCCACTGCAATGTTTTCTGCCTTTAAGAATTCCGTCAACTCGTTAATATTATCATAGAAGCAGGGCAGCTCAATGACAACACCTTTTCCGTTTTTTGCCACGTTGGTTCCACATTACGCTGACCATAGACATCTTGTTGACTGCTGTATCGCATTGATTATTGTGTTACGTTCCGGAACATTCCGTCGGCCGTACTTCCTGTTCCTGACTGCATTCTATCGCCATGAATGCCGGTTGTGAAGTACGCACAATATTGTGGGATAGTTACCGAAAGGAAACCTTTGTGCCATTATTGGGAAAAACAGGACTATCAAAAAACACTTGATTTCCAAAATGGGGTAAGCGTATAATATGTAGGTAAGTATCTTTTAGATACTATTGGATAAAATATTAGCCTGACTGAAAGGATTGCATAATATGGAAACAAACAACACCGAAAAAAACTTGCCGGCATGCCCGGTGGAAACCACCCTGACTTTAATCGGAGATAAATGGAAAGTGCTTATTCTTCGGGACCTGATGCCCGGAACCAAGCGCTTCGGTGAACTGAAAAAGTCCATCGGAACCGTTTCGCAAAAGGTACTGACGGCGCAGCTCCGCGATATGGAAGAAAGCAGTCTTGTAAACCGCAAAGTGTATGCCGAAGTTCCGCCGAGAGTGGAATACTCTCTGACGGAAACCGGCAAAAGTTTGGAGCCCATCCTTTCTGCTATGAAAGTCTGGGGAGAAGAATATAAGAAAAAGAACGCGTAGGGACTTTATTTTTCTCATCCGGCTTTCATTATCTCACCTATACTCCATCGTATACAGGCATGCGCCGGATTTCAGCTCCTTCTTTCCGGTATTTTTCATGCCGCACTTCTCATACTTGGTGACTTTGAGCGACGTGTCGGTGTCCAGAACACAGGGAATGCCGAGCTCCCTTGCCTCCGCAAACGGCTGCTCCAGTACCTTTTTCATGAAGCCTTTTCCCTGAAATTCCCTTAATACCACGACCATGGAAACGGCAACGTAGTCTTTTTCCTTTTTATATAGTTTGGCATATAGCTCGCCGCCGGACTCGGCTACCGTTTTCACACCCTTAAAGGACATTTCCCGGAGCATGCGGAATATCATGTGGAGAGCCGCCCCTATTTTCATTTTTGTGGTCTTGTGCCAATAGGCAAGAAAGCCCTCATGCTGTTCGGATGTGGTATACAGAACTCCCGCTTTGTAAAAATACTCCGTCATGATTTCAAATGCTTTCACCATATCTTCTTTGGATGCGGTTGCCGCAAGTCCGGCACCTTCTGCCACAAATGCTTCACCTATCCGTGTTCCGTAGTGAACAAGTTCCTCTTTGGACATATTCGTTACTTTAATCATATTATCACCATGCCTTCCCCTAATTTACAAATTGTTATAGTTAGCCTTCGCTTACTATAGTAACATAGCTGTCTGAAAAGGTAAATTCCTATCAATGAATATTTTTGAAAATATTCATTGACATTTAAGTTAGCATGCACTAACATAGGCTTCAAGAAAATAAGTGAAGGAGCAATGACGTTGCCTCCGCATCAAATGAATTTTCGGAAAGGTAATACACCATGCCAAAAGCATTCAGTGAAGAAGAAAAAGAACAGATTAAGAACCAAATTCTGGAAACCGCCGTGGAATTATTCCATGACAAAGGCACAAAATCCATCAACATTCAGGAGCTGACCCGCCGGGCAGGGATTGCCCAGGGCAGTTTTTACAGCTTTTGGAAGGACAAGGACGCCCTTGTTATGGATGTGATGCTGTACCGCAGCAGGCAGAAGCTGGATATTGCGGAGAAAGAGTTTGAGGCTTCCTTACATGACCCCATCGGATTTCTGAACGAGAGCATTTACCGCTACTCTATGGACCTTTTGAACAAATGCCGGGAACAGCCTGTTTACTCCCAAAGCTTTGCCATTCTTTCCCGGTCGAATTCCCTTTCGGAAAACCGGGTGGGCGCCATTTATAAGGAATTCTTAAGTAAACTGGCATCCTACTGGGTAGAGCATCGCGCTGTACAGAGCGTGGACGTGCAGGGACTTATCAATGTAATTACCGCCTGCCCCGTCCTGCTTAGCAATGCCGAGCAGTTTGACCCGGAGTATTTTGATGAAATATTCAAGTCCTTTCTGCAAAGCACCATTCGGAATTACATAACACTGTAAAACCGGAGTGCCCTGAAACGGATAACATAAATATAAACAAAATGGGAGGTTCTGTGATGAATACCGTACTTGATTTTCAGAAAATAAAAAAAGAAGATGTGATGACCGCCGGAGGAAAGGGCGCCAATTTAGGTGAAATGACTGCTGCCGGCATTGCGGTTCCCGGCGGCTTTGTCGTAACGGCGGACGCCTACAAAACCTTTATTAAGGAAAATCACCTGGAAGAAATGTTCCGTAAAGAGCTTACGGAAGCCGGCAAAGACGAGGCAAAGCTGCTGGAGGCGGCAAAGAAATTCCGTCATGCCATCAGTGCAGGAAAGCTGCCGGAAGAAGTGGAAAAGGCAGTCCGTGAAAAATATGCGCAGCTCGGCGAACAGGCAAGAGTTGCCGTCCGCTCTTCCGCTACTGCCGAAGATTTGCCGGATGCCAGCTTTGCCGGTCAGCAGGAAACCTACTTAAATGTTCGCGGTGCAGAAGCCGTGCTCACACGGATACGGAACTGTTACGCCTCTCTTTGGGGAAACCGCGCGGTCTGCTACCGCAGCAATCAGGGTTACGACCAGCTTTCCGTGGCACTTGCCGTTGTCATTCAGAAAATGGTCGAAAGTGAAAAAGCCGGTGTTCTTTTTACGGTCAATCCCATCAACCAGAACCCGGATGAAATGCAGATAAATGCCAGCTATGGTCTGGGCGAAAGCGTGGTAAGCGGCAAGGTTACGGCGGACAGCTACCTCTGTGACAAGCAGGGCAAGGTAAAATCCTGCCAGATAGGAAGCAAGGAAACCCAGATTATTTACGCCGATGCAACTGCCAAGGCTGATGCGCAGAAAACACCCGATGACACTGCCGACACCAAGGAAGTGGCTGTCAGCGCGGAAATGCAGAAAGCACGCTGCTTAAATAACGAAGAAATCGCGGCGTTGTGTGCGGAAGCCGTGCGTATCGAAAAGCACTACGGCTGCCCCATGGACATTGAATGGGCGATTGCCGGCGGCAGCGTCTACATCCTGCAGGCAAGAGCCATCACCACCCTGCACACCGACAATGCCGAGGAGCAGAAAATCATTGCAGGGTACCTGGGCAGTAGGAAAATGACCGGAAGAGCACGGGAAAATATGGCATTCCAGTTGGAGAAAATGCCCTTTGCCTACCGTCCGCTCGACTACGATTACATCATAAAAATCAACCGCCAGAAAGCAAATATCTTTCAGGAAAACGGCATTATTCTTACCTCTGACCCGCAGATAGACGATGACGGCATCCAGACACTGCCCACGTCCCAGATAAAAATAAACGGCGGAATTTTCAAACTGTTCGGAACCTTGAAGCTCTTGAAAAACTTTGCCGTCTGCACCGAAAAATGCCGTACCTTCTTAGCCGAATACGAAGACGAGATTGGCAAAATGAAGCAGATAGATTTTGAGCAGAAAAACATAAAAGAATGCGGTGAGTTCCTATCCTATACCCTTAATCTGACCGGCAGACTTGCCTATGACCGTTTCAAGTATGCCCTTTTTCCTTCCTTTATTGCCAGGGATATGGAAAAAGCCGTTCAGAAGGTGGACAAAAGCTATACCAAATACGATTTATTCTGGGGTCTTAACAACAAAACCTCCGAAGTATCCAGGGACATTGCCGAACTTGCCGGCAAAATAAAAGAAAATAAAGCTCTTGCGGCAGATTTGCTGCAGGGTGCAAACTATCGGACCCTGTATGAAAAATACCCGGAAATGCGGAGCGCCTTTGACAGCTTCCTCAACAAGAACGGTTACAAATCCGACTACAACTGCTACTGTGTGGACGCACGGACGCTGTTGGAAAATCCCGACCGTCTGCTTCATATCCTGCATCCGCTGGTCGCCAATAACGAAACCGTATCCGGTGAAAAAGAGCAGGACTTCGGAAAGCTCATGGAACAGCTCAAAGCCATTTACGGCAGCAAGTATCCGGCTCTGAAAGAACGAATTGAGGATTTCCGTTACTTCCACGTTGTCCGCGAGGAAACCCAGTATTTGTGGGAGACCGTTTTCTATTATGTACGCAAATGTCTGGAACGCACTAACATGCTGCTTCTCTCCGATACCGACTATGAGCACGGCGTTGCCAATTTATTTGCTGAAGAACTGTTTGCCGCCTGCGAAAGAGGTTCTTTGTCTGAGAGCGACAAAGAAAAAATCGGACGCCGCAACAGCAAGCATCCTCTTGCCCAGAAAGTCTGGGATGCCTCCAAGCTTCTGGTCTTCGATGCGGACGGAGATGTACTGAAGGGTGTCAGCGGAAGCACCGGCACCGCCATCGGAAAAGTCTGCATCATTCACGGTCCGGAAGAATTTTACAAGATGCAGAAAGGCGATGTACTGGTATGCCAGCTTACCGACCCGGAATGGACACCGCTTTTCAATCTTGCCAGCGCCGTTGTTGCCGACACCGGCTCCTCTTTAAGCCATGCAGCCATTGTTGCCCGTGAATACGGCATTCCCGCCGTGCTGGGCGTGGGCTTTGCCACCACAAAGTTCAAGGACGGCGACACCATCAAGGTTGACGGCGACAGGGGCGAAGTGTCCGGCTGTTAATGCACGACAGAAGATGAAGGCTAACGAAATTACCTGACTGCTGAATGCTGATAGATGAAATCTACCGGTTATAAATGAAAAGGACGCAATTAAGACCATGAAAGACAATGCTTCAAGAAGAGAAAAAATTCTGACAGAACCCCTGCTGCCGCTGTTAATCAAGACATCGGTGCCCACGATTATCGGCATGATGATGAACATGCTCTATAACCTGACCGACACCTTTTTTATCGGGCAGTTGAACAATAAAAGCATGACAGCAGCCATCGGAATAGTTTTCAGCTTTGTAAGCTTTGTGCAGGCAATTGGCTTCTGGTTCGGTTATGGAAGCGGCAACTCCATGTCCCGGAAGCTCGGCGAGCAGGATGAAAAAGAAGCGCAGATTTTATCCTCCCTGGGCGTTGTCATGACGCTTGTCACCGGCATTATCCTTACGGTTGTGCTGTGGATATATGTCCGCCCCTTCGCCTGTCTGATAGGCGGGGATGCCTCCCCGCAGCTTCTTACCTATACGGTGGAATACTTAAAAATCATTATTTTAACCATTCCTTTCAGCCTGTTTGCGCTGACCGTATATAACCAGCTCCGGCTTTGCGGAAATGTAAAGGACGGTATGATTGGTCTGCTAATCGGCATGCTTTCCAACATGATTTTGGACCCGATTTTTATTTTTACCCTAAAAATGAGCTTTGCCGGAGCCGGATGGGCAACGCTCGCCGGTCAGATAATCGGCGCCTTCACATTGTTTTTCCTATCCCGCAGACACGGCAATATTCCTGTCCGGCTTAAAACCGCCCGGTTCAGCAAGGCGCGTGTATACCACATTTTAGCGGGCGGCGCTCCCAACTTTTCCCGACAGGGTATTACCGGCATAGCCAGCGTGCTTCTCAATATGGTGGCTGCCGCTTATGGGGAAAGCATGATTGCCGCGCTCACGGTCAGCTCCAAAATCGTCGCCACGACCTACATGATTATGATAGGCTGGGGGCAGGGTTTCCAGCCCATCTGTGCCATGAACTATGGGGCAAAAAAATACGACAGAGTAAAAAAAGCAAGAAAACTCACCGTTTCCGTCAGTACTGTTTTCCTGCTCTGTGTTGCTGTTCTGCTGGCTGTTTTTGCGGTTCCGGCTTCCGCCTTATTAAGTAAAGATGGAGAAGTCATCCGCCTGTCCGCCGAAATCCTGCGCATCCAGTGCATTTCCGTGCCGTTCCTCGGCTACTATACCGTCAGCAGCATGTATATGCAGAACATCGGTCATTACGGAAGCGCCCTTTTGATTTCCATTGCCAGACAGGGATTTTTCTACATTCCGCTGCTGTTCATCCTTCCGGCACTTGCCGGACAGATGGGGCTGTTTCTGGTGCAGCCGGTGGCGGATATCCTGTCCTTTGTATTCTCCATCGTCATCGTTCATTTCACACCTTCTCAAACACCAGTATCTTCTGCGCCATTTTCTTCACAAACGGCATCCAGATAACCAGCTTATATATGGGGCTTAAAGTGAGCATGCCGCGGAGGATGTTGTCGTTTTTCACCTTGCGGAAACCATCTGCAATATCGCCCAGCTCTTCAAAGCTGTTGGCGCCCCAGGTAAAGACTGCACCGGTGGACTGAATGGATTTTTCCACGCCTTCCTTGTTGACAAACTTCGGGCACAAGCATTCCATGATGACGTAGGCATTGTCAAAATTATTGCGGATAATTTGCATCATCTGTCCCACCTGCTCTCTTGTCAGGTACATGGTCAGCCCCTCAATGATGAAAAGCATCTTGCCCCTCTTGGTCACCTGTGACGGCCACGCCGGGTCAAAACAGGAACAGCCGATGGCGGAAACTCTGCCCGTTTCCCCGTATACAGAATCCCTTACTGCAATAGTTTCCGGCAAATCCAGATTGTACCAGGTGATTTTTCCGTTATCCATGCGGTAAAAACGGGTGTCCAGACCGCAGGCAATGTTTACGACCGTACAATCCGGGTTCTCGCGGATAAAATCCGATACCAGCTCATCCAGTACCACCGTTCTTGCCACAACGCCGCTGCTCATGGCTGCGTCCTTGCTTGCCTTGGAAAAATCATAATCCAGCTTTTCCACAATTTCTTCTGCCTTTTCATCCTTGAATTTATGCTTGGGATTTTTGCTGTACATCGCTCTCGCATAAAAGCTCTGCAGCATGGTTTCTGCCGCTCCGTTTAGTACCGGTACAATTTTCTCCTGACTCATTCCAATCGCCATACCTTTCGTACTATTTTTATTTTTTCTTTTTCAAATTACATGTTAGCTTAAGCTAACTCTCTTGTCAATAAAAATGCCAAGTCTCATTTTCATGAAACTTAGCATTCTGCATTTAATATTTGGAGAACTCTAAAATTTTCTTGGCATTCTGAATTCTCTCTTCGGAAGGAGGCTCCACACCTTCTAATTTATAAGGAATACCTAACTCTTTCCACTTGTATTCGCCCAAGGTGTGATAAGGAAGAACCTCCACCTTCATCACGGTGTCCAGAGTGTCGATAAATTCTCTCGTCTTGATTAAATATTCGTCCTTATCCGTAATGCCGGGCACAAGTACGTGACGAATCCACATGGGAATACCCTGCTCGGAAAGGTATCTTGCACAATCCAAGATATTTTTGTTGGTATGACCGGTCAGCTTCTTATGCTCTTCGTCATCGATGTGCTTGATATCCAGCATAACAAGGTCGGTGTATTTCAATAATTCGTTGAATTTGGAGAAGAAAGGATCTTCTCTGGTAAAAGGCTGTCCGGAGGTATCCAGATTGGTGTTGATGCCTCTTTCATGCGCCTTTTTGAATAAGTCAATTAAAAAATCGATCTGCAGCAATGCTTCGCCGCCGCTGACGGTAATTCCGCCTTCTTTGCCCCAGTAACTGCGGAAACGCTCTGCCTTATCCAGAAGCTCGTCTGCCGTCTGCAGATTGTCTGTTTCGGGATTCCAGGTATCTACGTTGTGGCAATACTGGCAACGCATATTGCATCCTTTTAAGAAAATAAGATAACGGATTCCTGGGCCGTCTACTGCACCAAATGACTCCAATGAGTGAATTCTACCTTTAATCATATAAATACCTATGCCTTTCTGTAATCTGCATATCAGTTCCGTCTTAGTATTACCAAAAAAGGGCCGGACATTACTGCCCGACCCCAATTTACATCAATTATCTTGAAACCTGTTAAGATTAAAGTCTCTTATGGCAGGTTCTTGCGATAACGTCATCCTGCTGTTCTTTGGTCAGGCTGATGAACTTAACAGCGTAACCGGATACACGGATGGTGAAGTTTGCGTATTCAGGCTTCTCAGGATGTGCCTGTGCGTCTAACAGCTTCTCTGTACCGAATACGTTAACGTTGAGGTGATGAGCACCACGATCAAAGTATCCGTCCAGAACGCCTGTCAGAGTATTCTTCTGCTCGTCAAGGTCATGACCAAGAGCGGAAGGAGCCATGGTCTGGGTATTGGAAATACCATCCAGAGCATACTCATAAGGAAGCTTAGCCACAGAGTTCAGGGATGCAAGCAGACCGCTCTGTTCTGCACCGTAGGAAGGTGATGCGCCGGGAGCGAAAGGCTTGTAAGCTTCTCTGCCGTCAGGAAGAGCACCGGTAGCCTTACCATATACAACGTTGGAAGTAATGGTCAGGATAGATGTTGTAGGTTCAGAATCTCTGTAAGTCTTGTTCTTCTTAATCTTCTCAATGAAGGTCTTAAGAAGCCATACAGCAAACTGGTCAACTCTTTCATCATCGTTACCGTATTTAGGGAATTCCCCTTCGGTCTTGAAGTCGATAGCGCAGCCCTGGTCATCACGGATAACTTTAACCTTAGCATATTTAATAGCGGACAGAGAGTCAGCTACGTGGGACAGACCTGCAATACCGGTTGCGAAGGTTCTTCTTACGTCGGTATCGATCAGAGCCATCTCAGCTGCTTCATAGTAGTACTTATCATGCATGTAATGGATCAGGTTCAGGATGTTAACATACAGAGATGCACACCAGTCAAGCATGATGTCATATTTATGCATAACTTCGTCGAAATCAAGGTATTCGGAAGTAATAGGTGCGATTTCAGGACCACACTGCATATGCTTGCCGTTCTTGTCAAGATGCTTCTCATCCTTACCACCGTTGATAGCGTAAAGTAAGCACTTAGCAAGGTTAGCACGAGCACCGAAGAACTGGATTTCCTTACCTGTCTGGGTAGCGGATACGCAGCAGCAGATGCTGTAGTCATCGCCCCAGATCGGCTTCATAACGTCATCGTTCTCATACTGGATGGAAGATGTAGTTACGGAGATCTTAGCTGCATACTTCTTGAAGTTTGCGGGAAGAGCGCTGGAGTACAGAACAGTCAGGTTCGGCTCAGGGCTGGGTCCCATGTTTTCAAGGGTATGAAGGAAACGATAGTCGTTCTTGGTAACCATATGACGGCCGTCCATACCGATACCGCCAACTTCCAGGGTTGCCCATACAGGGTCACCGGAGAATAACTGGTTGTAAGAAGGAATACGAGCGAACTTAACCATACGGAACTTCATGGTCATATGGTCGATTAACTCCTGAGCTTCTTTCTCAGTCAGAGTACCTTCCTTTAAGTCTCTTTCAATATAGATATCCAGGAATGTGGAGATACGTCCAACGGACATAGCTGCACCGTTCTGGGTCTTGATAGCTGCTAAGTAACCGAAGTATAACCACTGAATAGCTTCCTTTGCGTTGGTAGCGGGACCGGAAATATCGTAGCCGTAAATCTTAGCCATTTCCTTCATTCCCTGCAGAGCCTTGATCTGCTCAGCAATTTCTTCTCTCAGACGGATAACTTCTTCGGTCATGGTACCGTTACCGCAGTTCTTCTTATCCTCTTTCTTCTTTTCGATCAGGAAGTCGATACCGTAAAGAGCAACTCTTCTGTAGTCGCCTACGATACGTCCACGACCGTAAGTATCAGGAAGACCTGTAACGATATGAGTATGACGAGCAACTTTCATCTCATCTGTGTATGCATCGAATACTGCCTGATTGTGAGTCTTATGATACTCAGTGAAGATCTTGTGGAACTTAGGGTTAACTTCATAACCGTAAGTGCTTGCAGCTTCCTCTGCCATCTTGATACCACCGTAAGGCATGAATGCTCTCTTTAACGGCTTGTCTGTCTGAAGACCAACAATCTGCTCAAGATCCTTCATAGACTCATCAATGTAGCCCGGGCCGTAAGCGGTAAGACCGGAAACAACCTCTGTTTCGCACTCTAATACACCGTCATGCTCACGTTCTTCCTTCTGTAACTCCTGAAGTCTGCCCCAAAGCTTATCGGTTGCCTCTGTAGGACCTTCCAAAAAGCTTTCATCACCATCATACTGGGTGTAGTTTTTCTGGATGAAGTTACGAACATTGACATCAACATCCCAATGGCCGTCTTTCACAAAACCTCTCCATGCTTCTGCCATGAAAATTTACCTCCTTTTGGTAAAATAAAATAATATTATCAACAGGAAACCTTGTCGCGGTTTACCTACTGTTGTTTACGTTAAAAGTGTACTACTAACAAAGCCCAAGTGTCAACTGTTTTGCGGATTGGACGTAATTTTATACATTCCGGAGCCACCAAAGGAAGGGTCTGGTGCCGATATAGAACTTCACGGTCTTGGTTCCGCCGTATTTTCCGCATCCCTGAAGGATAACCTGGGCGGTTCCTTTGTTGACATTGTTCTTGTAACCGATGATTTTGTAGCCGTCCTTCGTATCATTTCCATCAGTGATGAGCTTCAGTTCTTCCACCACTGCCTGCTTGCTGGTGCCCACCTTTATGGTGAGGATTAAGTCATCCTCCGTGAGGGTAACCGGTTTCGTAGTGTAGGAAAGCGTCCTGGGCACTACCTTAACCGTCACTTTGGCAAAATCAAGCTCGGTAATGCGGTAGTCTGCGGTGAGTACGGAGCCCTCGCCCTGATAGTTTCCGGCACCGGTAATCGTGATACGGACCACACTTCCGGGTTCGTTTACAATACCCGTTTTAGTGTCCAGCTCCACGGCTCCGTTTTCAGTCAGCAGGCTGTAAGTACGTGTATAGTCTGTTTTCTCTTTTAATTTTACGCCATCAGCATCCGTTACCACGGGCTTGCTGACAAACTTGCCCTTGTTTTTGTTTGCCGGTACATCCGCAACCGTCACCGTAATAGGATTTACCCTCTTTCAGGGTAACGGTGTTGCCGTTTGCCAGTTTCGCAGTTACAACAATCGCGGGCTTCGCTCCATTCTTCGCAAATGCAACCTTGATTGCGCCGGTATCTGCATCACCGCCCGCTGCATTGCTTCCGGAAGTATTGCTTCCGTTTGCACTCTGCAAGCTGTCTGCCGCTGCGATTTTTGCTTCCGTGTCCACAGTTGACAGAGCCGTTACGGTTCCTCCGCTTATGGTAACATTTCCCATCCTGCCATAACCGCCTCCGATTCCAGCTCCCTTCTCTCCTCCCTGCGCAGTCAGGGCACCGCTGCCGGAAATTGTCAGAGTACCTTCTACCGTACCGTTTTTCTGAATTCCCGCAGAATTTTCACCTGCTTTTAAGACATTGCTGCCATTAAAACAAGATTATTTAATCTATTATAGCAGTTTGCACTCCGGTGCACAATGTTTTTTACACAAGCAGTATCAAATTGGTTTGTATATGGGGTGGGGATTTTCAACATTACCCCAAACAGTTACATTAAAAGGCATTCCTCTTGCAGACAGGGAATGCCTTTTAATGTAACTATAAGGTATAAATTTATCAGGGCATTCCTAATAATTGAACCAACTCATGCGGTTCTTTATTGATAGATGCCGTTTGTCTGGTATCAAATTTCTGAAATCCGTTCCCGGTATAAAAATCCAGCAAACTTTCTTCATTATTTGCTTCTAAAAATACAACCATTCCTCCGGCAAGTTGTTGTATTCGTTCCACAACCTGCCACGCAAGTTCCAGCAACTCTACACCGGATATTCTTTTATCCGCATTATCCGAAAAATTCTTACCAAGCTGAGCAATCAGACAGGCAGCCATAGTATAACTTTGTGTCATTTCATCCAATTCGCTTATGCGCTTTATTTTGTTTCTTGCACGGCTGCTCATTTGTCCATTAACCATGTCCCATCTGACTGCTAATGGTTTGACGGCTATTGTAAAATAACCTAACAGAAATCATCCATCATCCACTGCAAAAACCAGATAGGTAACTGATTGATTTTTCTTTGTAAATTCCACTGCCCTATTTTTTAAAAATTGGTCAACATCCGGATTTTTTATACAAGAAAACTCGGAGAGAATTTGTGTTAAAATATCCTCTCCGAGTTCACTATTACCAGAAAGATAACTCCGCATGCTGACAACCGAGTACTTATTGTTTGCATGCATACTTTCTTTCTCCATTAATTTTATTATATCTGCGGGGTCCGTCAGAAAATCAGCTTTGACCGGAATACGAACCGGACGATTATTGGCAGATGCTTCAACTGCATCAGCAAACATTTCAACCTGTTGGTTTTCTGATATAACAAAATTTTTCGTGATACTTGAAGTTGCCATATAAACACCTCCTTTTTTGTATTCCATTTTCCAATTATCCAATTTCCCTATTTGCTATTCTAACATCAATTCCCTTGATTTCAATCGTAAAATCGTTAAATTTTTACGAATTATTTGTACACCATGAAACACCAGCAATCCCACATGGTACACGATGCAGGAAACCAGAAGGGCTGCTGCCGTGTAAAACACACCAATCTTGGCAATCCATTTCACGGAGTGGGTTTCCCTGACGGTGGCAACCAGCGCACTGATGCAGGGCATGTTGAAGCTGATGGCAAAAATGAACGCCAGATCTTCCGCTTTAGTGAAGTTCGCTGCGAGAATGTCGGAAATGCCGGCGGCGCTGCCTGCTACCTTGGCGCCGAAGGTGGAGCTTACCAGACTGCCACCCGTGCCGTAAAGGCTATTCAGGACGCCGAGCAGGGACTCCTTGGAAATTGCCGAATACCTTGTAAACCACCCAGGAGTGGGTGCACATTTATTTTTTCCATGGCAGGACGCAGCACCGCCGATATTCCCGTAAGGATAGCGGATGCCAGTTTTTCCCGGTCAATCATGGGCTTTTCTTTCAGCGCCTTATCCATGGTTTCGTAAAGCACCCCGTAATCTTTTTTCCGGATGGCAAACATGGGAACCACCGGAATGCCCAATTTTTCGGAAAGTCTGCCGGTATCAACCGTTATTCCCGGCCCCTGCGCCACATCCATCATATTAAGCACCAGAACTGCGGGAACCTTCGTGCCCACAAAATCCGCCAGCATATACAGGCTTCTTTTTAACTGGGATGCATCCGCCATGACAAGAACCGGGTCCGCGTTACCGGGGGTTATGTAATCTTTGGTGATGACTTCCTCATCGGAACCGGCTGCTTTTTACGGTTCTGGCACACCTCAAAGGTGCTACCGCACATCAGCCCCATGGAGGACAGACGGTTCACCAGACGCGCTTCGTCTTTAATTTCTTCCACTGTATACTTTTTCCCGGGTTCTGCCTCGGAAAGTGTCATTTTATCCATTTGCCATTCCTTCCTTTCACCTGTTTTCCAATCCAAACAGTATTTAATTAGCTGCATCTAACTTTCTGAATGGTAGCAAATCCGTGCTATTATGTAAAATCCATTCCGTTAATTTAAGCCCGTTTAGCAATTTTCTTTCCGGCGTATTATTGTCAATCCCAGGGGGAGCTGATAGAATGAGGACATGAATACGATGGAACAAACTCATTTTTGTGTAAAAAAAGATAACGAGGGTCTGGTGGATTTTTACCTCCTGGCGCCGGGCATCAGCATGTCCTTTAACCGTATTTTACACCGATAGCTGGGCAAGAGGCGACAGCTCGGTTTTTTCCGAAGATATGCTGATACTCAATTTCTGCATCAGCGGCAGGTGTGATGTGTCCCTTGCCGGGAACCGCTATGCCATTGTGAAAGAAGCTGAGGCGCTCATTATGAATGACCTGGAAAGAAGCGCATGGAAAAAGCTGCTGAACTGTTAGAGTCCACCAGCCTTAAAGTCATTGAAGTCGCCAATGCCGTAGGATATGAAAATCAGGGGAAATTTGCCAGAGTTTTTGCGGAACAGTACGGCGTTTCTCCCCTGGAGTTCAGGCGGCTGCCGAAACAGTAAAAAAAGGCAGCGCCTATTCCAGGGTGGCATTGGAAAGCCTGCAGTACAAACTGTCATCGCCTTCCTCCGTATAAGTTTCAAAAGTGCCTTCTACTACTACATTTGCATTGTTCTCCGGGTATTCGTCCGGATAAATATGGGAACCGTCATCCCATACAAATTCCATGCCCTGGGCACAGCAGGCGGTAGCATCCTGAATAATGCAATAATAGTAATATTTTTCTGTAGGCTCATAATAGGTTGCATAAAAATTTCCGTCTATCCGGAATGTTTTTCCCACGTATCTGTCCGGTGCGGTCATCATCTGGTATACCATTACATACACCATGTCGCTGCTCATTTTCGTAAGGTCATAATCGACCGTCTGCACTTCCGCAGCTGTCTCTTCTTCCGTTATCTGACCGGCTTCCCCGGTCGATACTGTTGTTTCTGTTGATATCGTTGATTCTGTTGTTTCTTCCGATTGATTGTTAATGATTTCATCCACGGGGTTTGTACTGTTCACTATCTTGTTTTTTCCGGTTTTATTCCCACACCCGCTTATGAGCAGAATACTGACAAATACCAGAATATATTTTTTCACGTGCTTCATATGTCCACCTCTTTTTCTTTTTTACGACTTACCCGCTATTCTGCCTGCAAGACAGCTTACCAGAAAAGCGGCTATATCAACGGCAACAATAGTGGAGCCTACCGGAGTTCCCGCCAGAATGGACAGCAGAATACCTACAACCGCGCAGAAAACCGACAGACACACAGCACACACGGTTACGCGGAAAAAAGTACGGAATATCCGCATTGCCGACAGGGCAGGAAATATAACAAGCGCCGAAATGAGCAGGGAACCTACCAGATTCATGGCGAGAACTATAATAACCGCCGTAATTACAGCAATCAGCAGATTATATAAATCTGTTTTCATTCCCGTTGCTTTTGCAAAATTTTCATCAAAAGTAACGCAGAAAATTTTATGATAAAACAAAACATAAACGATAACTACTATGACCGACAGCACACAGCACAACACCACCTGTCCCTGCGTCAGGGTCAGAATGGAGGTTGAGCCAAACAAAGTGCTGCATACATCACCGGATAAATTCGGACCGGTTGCAAAAATATTCATAAGCAGATACCCAATAGCCAGTGCACCTACCGATATCATGGCAATCGCCGCATCCCCTTTTATTTTTGTGTTCTGCCCCGTCCGCAGCAATAAAACGGCACACAGAACCGTAACCGGCAATATGAAGAGCATATTATTTGTCAGATTAAGAACCGATGCCACCGCCATTGCTCCAAAAGCTACGTGGGACAAACCGTCTCCGATAAAGGAAAATCTCTTCAAAACAAGGGTAACTCCCAGCAGGGAGGAGCAAAGAGCTATCAGAATTCCTACAATCATGGCATATCTTACAAACGGATATTGGAAATACATACTCAATTTGCTTATCATCTCACTCATGGTGCACCTCCTCTGCTCCGAAAAAGCCCTTTCCTTCCGTATTTTTCAGGTAGTCTTCTTTTGTTCCGTAAAAAATATTTTTTCCTATAAACAAAATATGACTGGCATAAGTAACTGCGGCTCTTATGTCATGGGATATCATAATCACCGTAATACGGTTTTCCCGGTTCAGCCGCTCAATAAGCTGATACATTTCCTCCGTTACTTTAGGGTCCAGACCGGATACCGGTTCGTCCAGAAGAAGGAGTTTTTTCGTTGCACAAAGGGCTCTTGCCAGCAGAACTCTCTGCTGCTGGCCGCCGGACAACTCGCGGAAGCATCTTTTTTCAAGTTCTGCGACATGCATAAACTGCATATTTTCTTCTGCAAGAGCCTTTTCTTCCTTTGTATAAAACGGACGCCACCCCATACGTCCCTGGCAGCCCGAAAGTACTATTTCCTTTACGGATGCCGGGAAATCCCTTTGCACCGGTGTCTGTTGCGAAAGATAACCGATTTCATCCTTCTTAAGCCCGTCACCCAGAATGATTTCTCCCTTCAAAGGCGTCAGCAGACCCAGAATGGTTTTCATCAGTGTGGATTTTCCGGAACCGTTTTCTCCGACAATGTAAAGATAATCACCTCTTTCCACCTTAAAGCTGATATCTGTCAGAATTTCTTTTCCTTCGTATCCTATGGATAAATGACTGCCGGAAATATATGGCATGGGGATACCTCCTTACTGTAATGCTTTCTTCAGAACTTCCAGATTGCTTTCCATAACGGAAAGGTATGTGGTTCCGTTTTTAACATCTTCCGATGTAGTTGACTGCATGGAATCCATTGCCAGAACAGTCTGGTTTTTATCCTTCGTATTCTCAATAATGGTCTTTGCGATTTTTCCGTCCGATTTTTCGATGGTTAATACAGATTTCAGACCGAGCTCGTCTACTTTCTGTGCCAGGAAGGTTATCGTTTCAAAGCTGGCTTCGGTTTCGGCGGAGCAGCCCACAAAAGCGGCGTAGTAGCTCAGACCGTAATCATCCACCAGATAGCGGAACGGGAAACGGTCACCGAATAAAACGGTTTTCTGTGATGCATTATCTACTGCTTCCTGATATTCTTTATCCAGATCGGAAAGCTTTCCCACATAGGCAGCCGCATTGGCGGTATAAACGTCCTTGTTTTCAGGGTCAATCTCCTGCAGTGCATCGGAAAGCGCACCAACCAGAGTCTTTGCATTCTTCAGGGACAGCCATACGTGCTCGTCCTTTTCTTCTTCGTGCTCGTGCTCGTGTTCGTCCTCATCTTCATGTTCATCCTCATGCTCCTCTTCCATGTCCTCTTCGTGTTCATGCTCCTCTTCCTGCATACCTTCCACTACTTCTTCGTTTTTTACGGAATCACCGAGAACTTCGAGAAGATTTATAACCTTCATGTCTTTATTTACGGCTTCCTTGAGTGCATCTTCCACCCATTCATCGGATTCCCCTCCTACATAAACAAAAAGGTCACAATCCGAAATTTTCATAATGTCATCTGCCGTAGGCTGGTAGCTGTGTAAATCCACGCCGTTATCAAGAAGCATGGTAATGTCAAGATTGGATGCTTCCTCACCGGCAATCTGGCAAACCCAGTCGTACTCCGGGAATATTGTAGTAACAACCTTTATTTTATCTTTGGGAGTATTCTCGTTATTCTGGGAACTTTCTGATGATGTTTCGCCGGAAACAGCCTTGGTTTCTTCCGGAACAACGGTTTTTTTCTGACCGCAGGCAGCAAAACAAAATGCCACCATTACTGCTGCCAATAAAACAGATATTAATTTTTTCATAAATAAAACCTCCGATTATTCTAAAAATAGATACAAAAACAGAAGGTATGACCTTGCATACCTTTCCTCACGGAAGTTTTATTCAATCATTCAACCGTACTTTTTGATTTACAAGTGATGTGAAACAAAGATAAAGAACAGGAAGAGCAAGAAGAATTCCGCTCTCTGCCATAAACGTACCCACGAACGGGGTTACGATTTTTCCGGTTCCGATGTTCCGCAACGTCTGTTCTGCCTGATGAACACAGGCGCAGACCGGGCAGTCTTCGCCCGTACAATCGTGGTTTTCTTCCCCGGCAATATAAAAAAGGGAAGCAAATGTAACAAATAAAAAGATTATGCAGATAAAAACCGCACTTTTCTTTCTGTTCATTATCATCGCCTCCTTCTTTTTATTCTGTATTATGTAATTTCCTTTAATTCTGTAATTTCTTTTAATTCTGCATTTCTGCATTCATCGCAAATTCCATAGAAAACAGTTCTTGATGAATTAATCTGAAATCCGTGATGCTCCATTACATGCTTCCTTAAGTTTTCCACTTCCCCGCATTGCAGGTGTATCAGTTTTCCACATTTTTCACATTTGCAATGGTAACAGACTGTATTTGATTCCGGATTGTTTTCACCGATGTATTCAAAGCAGGCACTGCTTGTTCCGTCTATCACGTATTTAGTAACCATACCTTCCCGAACCATTTTTTCCAGATGCCGGTACACAGTCGTTGTCCCGATTGCGGTTCCCCTGGCTTCAAAATATTCACATATGTCACTGACCGTAACATGATTACCTTGATTTTTTTCCAGATAGGCAAGCAATTCTGTCATTTGCTTTGTTTTATACTGTCCTTTTACCAAACTGACCCCTCCAATTTGAAAACCATTTTCATTTTACAGCAAAATTTTTATTTGTCAACAGAATTTGAAAATAATTTTCAAATTGCTTCTGTCTATTTTCCAAATGCCGTCTTTTAAAATCCCAGACTGTCGTTTACCAGAATAACATGTATTCTGTCCGTGTGGCGGGAGTATCTCGTTATCAAAAACTGGCAGCAGATGGTGTCCGGGGACTTGCAGTCGTAGCATCTGCCGGTTTCCTTACAGGGTGTTTTCACCGGAAATCTCTGGGCGTTGGCGGGCGCCGCTACGTTTCTGGCACGCTTCATGGCGCTGTCCAAATCGTCGCAGACCTTATTCATGCCCACAATAAAAATAACTTTCTTCGGACCCTGCGCAATACAGGAAACCCGGTTGGAATTGCCGTCAATATTCACTAAAATGCCGTCGTTTGTCATGGCATTGGCGCTGGAAAGAAAGATATCCGCGTCATATGCTGCCAGAAGTCCTTCCCTTGCATCCATTTTGTCGCGGTCCAGATAATGATAGTTGCCTTTTTCCAGTGCTTCAATCAGTCCGATTTCATGGGCGCTCATGCAGCCGCCCATGGCAATGGTGCTTTCTTCCGGTATCAGTTCCAGCGCTTTTTTCAGCGCTTCTTCCTTATTTTCCGCATAATGCCCCGTCATGTTGCGGGACTGCAGACCTTTGATAACGGTCTGCGCCAAAGCTTCGTTTCGTTTTCTCATGTTCTCATTCATACAATCTCAATCCTCTCATTTACCTGCAAATTCAGGGTTTCTGTCGTTGCAGTTTTACGGCTTCGCCCCTTTTTCATGGTTTTGACCCATTATAATACAACCTGCCCAAAAAAGAAAGAACCCCGAAGCCGGTGCTTTCAGGGTTCTTCCTATAATTATAGGCATATTTACTTTTGTTGAAGCAGTTTTTCATATTCAGCCTCATCAATATGATATTTTTTCTGAATAACTACATAGGAAACAATTAAAGCGAGCACAGGTATAAGAACCATTCCTATCCGGAACATGAGTCCCTGAGTAGCAGATATTTCCGTAATATAATGATTTGCCTGAACCAAAGCCTCTTCGCTGGAAAGCTGTCCCTTGTTTACCTCTATTTCCAAGGCGCTGATGCTCTGGCTTTTGGCATATATACCGCTTACAATAAGCACCAGTGTAGACAATCCCTGATTGATGCCGCCTGCCAGTTTGACACTGAAAGAACGGACTGCCGATATAACGGAGTCGTGTCTTTCATGAGATTTAACCTCATCATATTCAATGGTATTGTTAATCATAACGACTATTACAAGGTTCATAAGACCCTGGAAGAAAAAGATAACAAACCCGATTGCATTCAGCAGAATGACATTTTTAGGAAGAATGTAACCAAAGCCCATAAAGCACGCATACCCTGCTAAAAGAACCGCAAAGCAAACTTTCAGTATCTTTTTTCTGGAAAAATGTTTTGCCAGAAAAGCATAACTTGCCTGTGAAATAAGCATTCCCAACCCATACATTACCGTGAAGTAAAATACCAGATTGCCGCTTTCCGAATAGCCATATTCTATATAGAAGAAATTTACACCAAAGATAATCAGGATATTGTTTGTAATGTTAAAGAAAATAGAAGCTATGCCTGCTGCCACCAACTGGTCATTCCGGGCAAAAATGTGATACATATCCTTTAATGACAATTTTTCCTTCTGTTCGCCCCTGTTTCTTTCTTTTATACCAAAGGCGGTCAGCATCTGAAATGCCACAAGGGCAAGTGCTACCACAAGCGCTACTACCCGGTACGCCGTTACGGCATTTCCCGCTATTACAACCGGTACAACACCGGCAACGGAAAACTGACCGATGCAGACGAAAATGCTCATAATCGTTACCAGTGAGTCCCTTGTTCCCGGGTCGGAGCTTAAAGAAGGCAGAACTCCCCAGTAGGCAATGTCGTTCATCGTGTAAGTCATTCCCCATAAAAGATAGAAAAGACTGTAAAATAACACAAATCCCCATCCGCTGGGACGGATAGTAAACAGACACACAATCACCACCGCATTTGTCAGGGAGCCTATCAATATCCACGGCTTGAATTTCCCCATTTTGAAATGGGTATTTTCAATAATGATACCCATTAAAAGGTCATTTACGGCATCCCATACCATGCACACAATCATGGCTCCGCTTATCACCGCAAACTGCGCACCGGTCAAGTTCATGGTATATTGCACATACAAAATCAGATACATGCTCACCAATGCATAGGCGGCGTCTCTTCCGGTCGCACCTATACAATAACTCCATTTTGTTCTTGCATCTAATTTCTCATTCATGTTTTTTCCCCCTGTTCGCTGAATTTACTATTTTTATAATGGTTTTGTGTTTTATCAGACCGCCGCTCTGGTTGCAGACACTGTCTAAATTTCCTTCCAGTATGCCCTCCAGCATCATACGCACTTCCGGGTCTTTCAACGGTTTCGGGAAATACATAAGTCGGACAGCCAGTTTTCCTATACAAATCCACTTTCTTGCCAGCCGTGAATACGGCCGCATCTGCATGAGAGAATTTTTTGTTGTAAATTCCCCCGGGCGCATGTCCGAAAAATGGGTATGCGGGTAAGTATAAACAAGGTTAAAATCCTTCTCGGAAAGAGGTACCGGCGTGTCTGCGAATAAAATACTTTTTACGGCAGTCCCTTCTACTTCTGCCTCTCCCGTAAGGCGGATGTCCTGCAGGGAAGCTCCCACCTGAATTTCATATGTCCCGCCGATTACCTGAAATTCCGAGTCCTGATACACCGAGAATGCCCGGCTGTCCAGTGTTATTTCCACTTTCTTTTTTTCACCGGGATTTAACCTTGTTTTGGCAAACCCTCTTAATTCCCTGACCGCCCGGAATGCGCCGGCAGCAGGATTTTTCACATATACCTGCGAAATCTCCTGCCCTGCACAGGTACCCGTATTCTCTACACAATAGGCAACTTTATAATTGAAACCTTCTGTTTTACAAATCTGCAAATCCGAATAGGTGAAACGGGTATAGCTCAGTCCATGTCCGAAACAATAGCGGACAGGGATACGGAAGGTATCGTAGTACCGATATCCTACAAATATACTTTCCCGGTATTCCACTTCATCCGGATGCCGCTTCTGTTCTCCCTGCTTTCCGAAATTTCCGTAACTCGGTACATCCGTTTCCCGATAAGGAATGCTTTCTGCCAGCTTGCCGGACGGATTTGCTTCTCCCAGTACAAGCCTTACACAGGCGTCGGCTGCCGCTTCTCCTCCCAGATATAACTGCAGCAATGCCTTGCATCCGGAAGGTAAATCCATATTATAAGGAGCACCGCCGATAGAAATAAAACCGATATTATTGTTTATTTTTAACAGCTGCTCCAATAAAACTGTTTGATTTACAGGCAATTCAAAGCTTTCCCTGTCGTAGCCTTCTCCTTCTGCAATATCCGTAAGGCCTCCGAAAAATAATACCGGCATGCCCTTTTCTTTTGCCTCTGCAACCAGTTCCTTTGCCTCTTTTTCTAACGCAGGTATCCTTTTCAGCGAAGAATTCCGGTAACCTTTGGCAAAATACACTTTGATACCCTTGTTCTGAAACTGCTCTACAAAGGATTTTACTCTTTCCGTATGAATATGACTGCTGCCGCCTCCCTGAATTCTGGGGTTTTCCGCCAGACCTCCTATTATCACAATTTCCTTTTCCTTAGATAAAGGCAGGAAATCTTCATTTTTAAGAAGCACGGCGCTTTCTTCCTCTATTTTTCGCGCCAAATTGTGGTTTTTCGTTCTTATACATTCGGGGACCTTTTTTCCTTTGCCTGTGTTTCCCTTGTCCGTACTCTCTGTTTCCGTACTTTCTATGCCCGTGCTTCCCTTGTCCGTACTCTCTGTTTCCGTACTTTCTATGCCCGTGTTTTCCTTGTCCTTATTTCCCTTATCCGTGTTTCTTTTGTCCGCAGGTCCGTTTTTTCCGTAGATTTCCTCCAATGCTTCAATTCTGTTTACCGCACATTCCAGTGTTTTTTCGGAAAGCCGCCCATTTTTTAATGCTTCCGTTACATCCTTAAAATGATTGCCGCAGCTATCCGGCATTTCCACGTCCATTCCCGCTGACAAACATGCCGGTAAATCCACACATGCTCCCCAGTCACTCATGACAAGTCCACCATATCCCCATTTTTTTCTGAGGATGTCCGTTAAAAGATGTGAATTTTCACATGCGGGAATGCCGTTTACATAGTTGTATGCCGCCATGACCGTAGCCGGTTTTGCTTCCTTTACCACTTTTTCAAAGGCAGACAGATAAATTTCGTGCAAAGCCCTGTCATCAATCATGGAATTGGATGTCATCCGGTGTGTTTCCTGACTGTTGCCGGCAAAATGCTTTAACGAAGTACCTACCCCGTTTTTCTGCATGGCAAGTACATAGGAAACAGCCAGTTCTCCCGCTAAAAAGGGGTCTTCCGAATAATATTCAAAATTTCTTCCGCAAAGAGGAGAACGTTTTATATTCACTCCCGGCCCCAGCATCACCGAGACTTCCAGCGCTTTTGCTTCCTCTGCTATGCCTTCCGCCATTTCCCCTATTAGTTCTCTGTCCCAGGAGCAGGCGGCGCTGCTGGCTGTCGGAAAACAGGTAGCTTCGTAACTGTCGTTGTTTTTTGCCCCGTCTTCCTGTGCCCGCACACCGTGCGGTCCATCCGAAACATGAAGAGTTCCTATGTGCCATGCCCCTTTTCCCGTTACAAGCCTGCACATTTCCTCCGGATTTTTTGCCATAAAACCCCCATTCCTTTCCGCAATCCGCAAACTTTGTGTTCGTTTCTCTTAATACCAACTTAACATCTCTCATTTCTCATCTATATCATTTTTCTGTTGTTATATATTAAATTTCTTATATAATAAATAGTAGAAAGGAGTTCTGCAAAATGGCTAAAAATAAGGCACAGATAGAATATGAATTTTTAAATTCTTCCAAGAATTTTTTATATGACGCAAGAGAAACGGGAAAAACCCATACCCCTTTCAGCTACGAAATTTTTCTGTTTAATTCTATTAAAAACGGGGATATACAGGGCGTAGAGTCCGCCCTGAACCGATACCGGAATTCCGGTCTTATCATCGGGCATATGTCCGACAATCCTTCCCGGGAAATCCATTACTGGGCAGTCGCTACCATTGCGGTTGCCATACATTATGCCATTTTAGGCGGTCTTGATGAAAGCGAAGCATACCAGATGAGTGACCGGTATATTCAGGAAATAGATTTTCTTCAGACAATGGAAGAATGCATTGATTACTTATGTGAGAAGGCAATAGAGCTGGCAGCAAGAGTAAAGGAAAACACTATCCCCCAATGCTACAGCTCTCTGATTAACAAGTGTGTCCACCTGATACATGTCAATCTGCATAGCCGGTTAAAAATCGCAGACATTGCCAAAAGCCTCCATGTTTCACGGGATTACCTCTCTCAGGCTTTCAAAAGGGAAACCGGTATTTCTGTCCATCAATACATTTTAAATCAGAAAATGAACGAGGCGGTAAATATGCTTGTTCTCGGAATGTCCGTTAATGAAATAAGCTATACCCTTTGCTTCTGCAATGAAAGCCATTTTATTCAGCTATTCCGAAAAAAATACGGCCAGACTCCAACCGCTTATATGGCATCCTTACATAATGCCACATAAACCTTGGAAGCTGACCGCGAGTGAACCTTTGCCTGCTTATTTTTTTATTCTGGTCACATGGAAGTTGCAGCAGTCGTCTCCCTGCGCCAGGGTTTTGGTCCGGTGGAGTTCTCCGCCTTCATTCCAGTAATTTCTTTCATCCATATTGCAGAGGCAGGGAACAAACTCAAAGCAGTTTTCCCTCTTGCCGAGCTTGCAGATGCCGCATTCAGTGTAGGTATTGTAAAACTCATCCACACCCTTTTCATACTTGAATTTCCAGTCCAGCTCGTACGGGGAATTCTGACTTGCGACACTCTCCTTCACCTTTTTGTCCTGTACTTTATCGGTAAACAGCGTGCATTTTTTATTCTTGTGCACCTTTACGATAAACGGAGAGTCAAACACCGCCGTTACCATCTCGTTCACAACCTCCGGGATGATTTTTTCCGGCTCCGCCTTATGTAAGGAAAATACAAATGCCGCGATATACAAATTCGCCTCCAGAGAGCTTCCCCCGATGTCCGGCGTCCGCAAAAGCATGGCTTTGTACTCCTTCTTTGCCTTTTTCTTGTACGCCTTCATGTCCATATCCGGGTAAATTTCGGACAATCTTTCCAATGATGACTTGAAGCACATCATTTCTGCCGCTTTCGCCATTATTCCGTACTTAAGCATATCAATCAGTCCTCTTTTCCTCTTCCTTTGACATGGATTATAGCACTTTTCGGGGTGAGTTTGCATAGGGTAACTGAAATTTATTTTACCGTTTCTTCAAGAAATCTGTCTATTTTTTCCAGATAGGCATCTGCCTGTACGATGAAACCGACATGTCCGCCGGGTGCATCCTCTATTCTGGCATCGAGGTCGCGGAACAGCGCTGCCAGGATTTCCTGGTCTTCCTTTTTGAAGATGTCGTGCTCCGGAACGAGTATCTGCACCTTGCCGCGCAGATATGCAAAGTCTTCTTTCTTAAAGTATTCGCAGTTTCTCAGCATGAATACGCAGGTATAGCTGTGAATAAAGCGCTTTTTGTACCCCGAATCGGAAGCAACTGTTTCATAGAAGCTTACTCCGTAAGTCTTATTTTCCGGTGTTTCGTATTCTAAGAATTTCGGGCTTAATTTTATAAGCTGTTTCATCAGAGTCTTAGCGGGCATAATCTTCATCAGACTTATCATAATGGGTCCAGTCAGCCATTCTTTTTTGATATTACGGATGTAATCGCTGTCCAGAGTCAGTGTGGTTACTAAAATCATGGCATTTACCATTTCCGGAAACTTTTTGGCAAACATCTGCGCATTGACACCGCCGTCACTGGCACCTATAAGAATTACCTTTTCAATGCCAAGCTTATCCAGCAGTTTGCGGAGAAAGTCTATCTGCTCCTCCAGCTTCACCGTGAAAAACGGATATTCATAGATTAAAAATCCGTATTTTTCACGAAAATGCAGCGCATAGGGCATCCACATCTCCTGCATTTCCAGTCCATGGAAAAACAGAACGGTCGGCGCCCCTTCTTTTCCCCCGCGCTGATAGCGGACCGTAACACCGTCCACTTCTATGGTTTTATAAGGATACTCCCGTAAAAATGCCTTGTATTCTTCCTTGAAATCTCTCATTTTTCCTGTATGCTCCCATCTGATAAATTTTGATTGATTTTTCTGCTGACCAGAAAGCCTCCTTCATCCTTTACAATTTCATACTCCTTCGCCAACGGGTTTTCACTTCCCACCACGCAGTAATCACACAGATTTGCGCCGCTCCGGCTTTTCCGTACCGCTCATCCACCCACTTCTGTATGCTTTCGCAAAATCCCGGCATATCACTTAACTGCATATGTTCCACCGTTTTATCCATAGCCTGCGTTGCCTCCTTGTTATTCCTGTTATAGTCAGGTTTTATGCTGTTAGCTTAAACTAACTATATCATAGGAGGGGAGGGATTACAATGCTTCGAGGGACATTGAAGGGCATCAAAAAAACACCATCAGCTTCTGGTACTCGCGGACAACGGAAGTGGAATAAAATTCGACAAAACAATTCCGAGTCCCGAAATGCTGCTGACGGATGCATGGCTGGGCACCTGAAAGAAATTCATGACATGTTTTCCCTCACGAAAAAAGAGAACCGTTATCCCACTGTTTTTTTAAAAATACAAAATAGAAAATTACGTTCAGAAGAATACCGAAGCAGGTGGCAACCGGCGCCGCCAATCCTATTTTGGTAAGGCTTGCGTCCGGCTGTATACTCATAAAGTATGCAAGCGGCAATCTCACCAGTAAGGTCTGAACCAGACCCTGTATCATGACCCAGACGGTTTTTTCGTAGCCGTTGAAAAATCCTATCATACTGAACAATACTGCCGTGACAATCGTTTCCGGTGCAAATCCTCTTAAATACTCCGCTCCTTTCCCGATAACCGCCAAATCCGGAGTAAAGATGCTGCACAAAGCATCACCGAAGTTCCATACGGCAATAAATACAATCACGCCCACAATCACCCCAAAACCCATGCCGGTAAACATGGACTTTTTTGCCCGGTCGGGCTTTCCGGCTCCGACGTTCTGCGACACGAAGGATGCCATGGACTGCATAAGTGCACTGGGAACAAGCATGGCAAAATTAACTATCTTGCAGGCTACCCCATATCCTGATGAGGCTTCCAGACCAAGCTTATTGATAAAGGCACACAGAGCCAAAAACGACATCTGCGTCAGGAACTCCTGCAATGCCAGCGGAAGACCTACTTTTATAAATCTCTTACACTGATTATTGATTTTGAAGTCCTGTTTCCGGATGCGGAAGCCGTACTTCTTCTTTTTCAATATAATAAGCGCCAGAACCACGCTCACCGCCTGTGCCGCAACCGTTGCAATCGCTGCACCCGCCGCATCCAGGTGAAAGCCCGCTACCAGAATTAAATCGCCGATAATATTTACCACACAGGCAACCGCCACAAATATAAGCGGGGATTTGCTGTCCCCAAATCCTCTGAAAATAGCCGCCAGCACATTATAGGCAACAATAAAAAATATACCGCCGCCGCATATTTTTACATAGACGGATGTAAGGGAAAGGGCTTCTTCGGGCGCCTGCATCAAAATCGCCAACGGCTTTGCAAAGAAAACCATCACGGCAAACAATACGATACAGATTATGGTAAATACCGTAATGCCTCCTCCGAGCAGTTCCCCTATCTGACCGGAATTTTTTTCTCCGATGTATCTTGCAATCAGCACGGTAATGCCCATGGCAAACTGCGTGATGACAAAGGTAACCAGATTCAATATCTGGCTGCCGGTGGATACCGCCGACAATCCGGCTGTCGTGCCGAACCGTCCCACAACCAGTAAATCCACTGCGCCATATGCCGCCTGCAGCACCAGTGCACCGAATACCGGCATCATAAACAGTATTAACTTATTCAGAATACTTCCTTGTGTAAAATCTCTTTTTTCTCCCTGATTCATTTTCCAATTTTACCTCATCTTTCCGCTCTTTTTCCCATACCGTACGATATCGCTTCATTCCGCTCTCTTTCCCACACTGTATGGTATCGCTTCATTCCGCTCTTTTTCTCATAACCCGATACAGTTTCTCTACCGTTTCTATCATGGCATCCGCGTCTTCGTCGGAAACATCGTCAAGCTCTCTGCTCAGCTCTCCAAAAAGCTCGTCCACATATTCGTCCAGCAAGGCTTTCCCGGCTGCCGTAATTTTAAGAAACACAACCCTGCCATCCGTTTTGTCCGCCTGCTTCTCCACAAGTCCAAGCTTTTCCATGTCCTTTATGGTTTTGGTAACACCGGGCTTCGGAAGTCCCAGTTCGTCACTGATATCGCTCACTCTCACGCTGCCCGTTTTCAATTCCAGTTTCCGTATCGTGTCCAGATAATGCATATGTGAAGAAGTCACGCCGTTCGGCAGCGTGGGAAGCAAATCCCTCACTCGTTTCGCCAGATAGCAGGCATCCATTACTTTCTTGACTTTATCCCTTGTCATCGCAAATTGCTCCTTTCCTGTTTGCTTTCCTTTTTAGTTATTTCATATAATTACATAAAGTAACTAATTGCGTAATAAATATATTCTCATTTTCCTCTTTTGTCAATAGAATGTTTTCCAGAGGTCTTTTCCTTCCTGAAAAGATTTCAGTTTCATTCTTTTTTTCTCATAAAGAGCTTCCAATTTCGGAATTCGGATATGACGCTCTGTTAAGTCTTTCTCATATATGGCAAAGTCCATTTCTGCTTTCTCTATGTCAACTGCTTTTCTATCCCTTACATAGCTTAACAGCTTTATCTCTTTTCGGATAAAAGAATGCGTAACGATATCGTCCAGATGTATTTTATCCAGATTGTCATAGGAAATGTTGTAAAACATCGAATTACCTGAATCGTATATAGGTGCCATTCCAAGAATTTCCAACGTATCCGGATTTCTGACTACAGAAATGTTATTCATATGCCTGTCCGTATTGGAAAGCAGATAATCCGTCATAATTTCGTAATCCATAAAAGCATCAAACTCTTCCTCTTTTATCCCCAGAGAAAGACACACTTTTTTCAGGGGATAATAATATGACTCATTCTGTCTTATTTTTATGGACTGCAGCAACTCCCAGGCACTTATGATTTCTTTATTTTCAGAACAAAAATCATAGGATAAACAGCCCAATCCTTCCATTCCACCCTCAACTGTAATCATTATTCCCTGATATGGAGTATAGTTGGAAAATCCCTGTTTTTTGTGCAGTTCTGTAGCAAACAGTTCATTTATGCTCTGTTGATAAGAGTCTCCATAATTTCCCTTTACCATATATCTGCGTCCCGAAGCATCAATACACCATTTCTTTTGCAGCTCCCCCTGAGATGCGGCACAGTTAAATTTTGTTTTGTGACGCAAATCAATAACTTTGTCTTTATTTATGGTTAAGTCACCAAATGTATCAACAAAATCATTTGTAAATAAATTGACATCTGCCCATGTCAAGCCCTCACCCCGCGGCTGAATCCAGTAACAATCGGACAGACTTAATGCCAGATTATCAACGAGCGCACTGTTTGTAGACTCATAACCCAGCCTTTGAAGCGCAGTTTTTGCACCGTTTCTGGTCTTGGGAATCGCACGGTCCCTCCACCATTCATGAAATTTCATTTCATTCATCTGACCGCCGATTGGAAAATGGTCCAAAGCAGAAAGATTTCTTTTATAATTTCCAAGTGTACCATCTGCCGACAATTCCATAAGACATACCGGAATATCCTTATGCATCAGATAGTATTCTTCCGCCCTCTTTTTTGCCATATACTACCCCCATAGAATATCTTCTTTTTTATCTATATTGCAGTCACGGATAAATTTTTCAACCGCATCATAGTAGCTTTCAAACAGTGAATTGGCATAAATTACGAGGTTCTGTTCATTTACACCATTGATGTCTACATTGACGCATATCTTTGTTCCCTTTGTATCCACTATTGTCCCGGTTAAACTATCATAGTAATAGGTTCCGTTTGCGGATTCTATCTTTTTCATGGACTCTTTTTTCATGGGAAGCTTTTCTGCTATCATTTTAAGAATGTATGGTGCCGGAGTGCTTTCTCCGTATTCCCATCTTCTAAGCGTTCCAATAGGAATACCGAAACTGTCCGCAAATTCCTTCTGCGTTTGTCCTGTTAATTCTCTCATTTCCTTTATATTCATAAATAAAATCTCCCAAGCATCTATATAGATGCTTTGTACCTAATATAGGCACTTTGTATCTAATATAGGTGCTTTATACCCGATATGGGTACTTTTGTTTTAATACTACCCAATTCGGGTACTTTTGTCAATATTTTTTCACATGATACATTTCATAAACGTGTTTACTATAGTATGTATTACTTTTGTTTTTATTATGCTTTTTCCCTGTTCCCCCGACGTGGGATAAAAATAAGCAATCAAAAAGATGGGAGCAAATGCTCCCACCTTAACTTTTCGCGCTTGTGTTCATTCGACACAATTCCTGCTTTTGCTTATTCGGCGCGCTTATTGGATTTTTTCCTGCCGATAATAAAGAATATTCCCAATCCGACAACCACCACGGCACAGCCGAGTAATAAAATCCACATCTTTGTCCGGACAACGCCGTTATCGGACGCCTTAGGTGACTCCGTTCCATTCATAACCGAATCGGTCAGCACAATGGTATAATCGGACGCATGGGTAAATGTAAGATTAACATTACCTTCTTCATCAATCCGGTCGGCACATACGAACTCTAATTCCCCGCTGTCAGCATTGTAGTAGAACAAATTAGCGTAGTATCCCGCATTTTCTGCCTTCAGATTAACTGTCAGCGTTGCGGTAAATCCGAACTCACCGTTGTATGCCAGTGTCAGGTTCATGGAATAATTTTCCCGGGTAATCGTATTGATTACATCCACCGGAATGGTTTTTCCCGCTTCGCTTCCGAATGTAACTCCCAGGTTAATATCCCCCTTGATGTCGGTTACATCTTTTCCGCTCACAGTCCATACTATGCTGTCTCCCATGTCAAACTGCACTTTCATGTCCTTACCTTTGAGATATTCAAATATATCGGAGGGAACATTCGTGGCGCCGTTCATATCAACAACTATCGTACCGCCGTCCTTTGTATCTTTCATCTCGTCCTTAATAAGCTCCCATCCGGACTTGCTGCTGTCATCTTTGACAAACGGTTCTCCGGTATTGTTTCCGTTTTCCTGATTTTGGTCCTTATTTTGTCCGTCGTTTTTACCGTTATCCTGCTTGTTGTCTTCCGGAACCTCATTGTTTTCTTCGGTTTCATCCGGTACATCCACGGTATCGTTCGGTGTATCGGGCTTATCGGGAGTAGCGGGTACATTCTGTACCGTTACCTTAACTTCCGTCTGCACCGTTTCATAGTTTGCAATATCCGTCGGAGTAAATATTACCGTATAGTCTGCAGTTGCCGTCGGTACGGTATCCTCATGCAGCCATCGGAAGGTTCCTGAAATAAGCATACCGTCCGGTTCGCTGTAAACGGCAGCTCCGCCGCTTAATGCGGATGCACCGAGATTTTTTCCGTAAGTAATCGCTGCTGCCGTAGGCTTTATTGCAATTACGGGTGTTGCCTTTTCTACATTTACAATAATAGTGGATGATACCTGCTCATATGCGGCGCTGTCACTGGGTGTAAATACCGCCGTGTACCCTTTATTGCCAACTAACGGAATAATTTGTGTGTTCTGCCATTTCCAGGTTCCGGCTATCTGGTTGCCGTTTGCATCCAATACCTTTCCGCCTGTCAGTGCAATATCACAGAGTGTCTTTGTCGGATGATAAGTCTGTGCTGCCGCAACCGGTAATTCGGTTACTCTCGGTGTCTGCTTGCTCTCAGAAACCGTTTCCTTTTTATTGGTTGCTTTGACATTGATTTCCAGTACCATGTCCTCATAATTTGTCGTGCTGACTACTATACGGACATTACCGATATCACCCTCATTATCTGTTTTTACCTTTTCGACTGGCAGGCTGAGCACGCCATTCTCAATTTTTACACCGCCTACTACATAGTAGTCTGTTTTTATTGACACAACCGGCAGACCATAGGTAATCTGACCGTACTCCTGCGGAGCTGTTAATTCAGGCAGCAATTTTGTAAGGTCGACTTTATAGGTTTTCGCACGGTTGTTTGCTACTTCCAATTCGGCAGGCTGCGGATTTATTGCCGCTTTTATTATGGACTGCTCTCCATTTGCGGCACTCCGGGGAATAACAAATTCCTTTTCTCTCTCCCCGCCTTCAAAGAAAAAGTTCTTATTTAACATCCTGATCTTTAAAACAACCGTCTTTCCAACACCGACTTCTGCGCTGTCATACTGTGCATCAACAATCTCATAATCAACGCCTCTTTCCAACCCTATCGTTAATCCATTTGAGTCGGACTTAAAGGAAAGCTGATTCAGCAATGTCAGCGGTACATCCTTCGTACCATCATATGTTTTTTCCAGATTATCAGTGAAAACATTCAATATTACACATGGCTTTACTTCAAAGTTAATCGACTTTGTGCCTGTGTAGTTACCTTTTCCGGTGACTGTCAGTGTATAACTTCCGGCTAACCGGACATTCTTATTTCCGGTAACCGTATGGTCATTTTCTGACAATAACTTGTCCTTATACCACAGATTATATGCTACATTAAGTTCACGACCGCTATTTTTATCATCATAAGAAGTAGGATAATAAACCAGAGCATCTTCCCCGATGATTGCAAGATTTGCATCCTTAATATCCGCCTGCTTCACTGTCACAGTAACTTCTTTGCTGACCACAAAACCTCCGCAGGCAGCTACGCATCTGATAGTATGCTTTCCTGCGTTTTCATATATCTCATCGGAAAGTACCAGGGTTGCCTCTGTCTTATTCCGCAACTCTTCACCGTCCAGATACCATTTGTAAGTAACGGCTGCTCCGCCTGTTGTGCCCGTTTTTGCAGTAGCAATAAGGTCCTCAGTATAGGTAATGTCCGGTGCAGTGAGGGTAAGCTCCGTTACCGGCGCTTGTTCAACCGTGACGGTACCAATGGCGTCCGTACCGTTATTCAGAATATTGGTACCGGATTTTGCCAGTTCTTCTGCTGTCAGCCATGTTGTATCTGTTTTTTGAAATCCATAACCGTCCGGCAGCAAATCGCCAAGTGTAATGCTGTTTAGGGAAGTAGAAATTTCTTTATAGCTGCCTCCGTAGAGCTTCGCACCATAGGATTTGGTATCTAAGGATGTAACTGTTCCGTCACCGGTCACAGTCAGGTCCGAACCGCCGGAGGTGATACATGCCACGTCCTTACCATTCAGATTAATCGCACAATTTGCATTAAAAATAGCAATTCCATCTGTCAGCGGCTTGATTGTACCGCCATTTTCGTTTGCATATACTACGGCTGACGGAATTGCAGAAGCACTTCCCTCTTCCGTCTCTGCTGTGAAATAATAAACTTCACCGCTTCCGACGGTTACAGCAGCTACGAAGGAAGCCGCATCCGCGTTACACCCATCGCAGTATTCATCCCCGTCTTTATCCTGATGTGCCGTACATTTTACGACGATGACGTTTGTAAGTCCTTCTTCTATACCATGTGAAAGCATCTTGTTATAGGATACCATCGTACCATCCTGGTTTTTGAACGCATAACCCGCTGCCAGCAGGGAACCTGCCTTCATGGTACCTCCATGGAAATCCAAGAGACAAATCGTTCCATACGAACCACCATCCAGCGCAATTCCACCCCCATCAGGTATACCGTTCAAAAGCACCTCTCCGATTGTTCCGGACATATCTTTGGTTTGTATCTTAGCCTTGGGATACACTGACAGAGAAGCAATCTCCCCGCCTTTCCAGCCGGTGAGATCCAGTGTACTGCCATCATAAATACTGATAGATGCAGCGTTATACTTGTCTGGTTGTTTCAGATTTCCTGTACCGGTAAGCTTTAATATGGCAGTCTCATCCGTACCATACTTTCCGAGACTGATAACAAATCCATCACCATCACAGGCCTTTCCATTCAAATCGAGCGTGATAGTTTTGTTAAGTATATCTACACTATTCGTCAGCTTGTTATCTGCCAACACCTTGAGTGTCTCACCATCTGCCGCATCGTTCAATGCCTCTGTCAAAGACTGATAGCGTGACCTGTAGTTATATTCTGTGCTGCAAATATGGTGCCACAGACTGTACATGTGCCATCCACAACATTTGCGTCCTCATGCGGGCAGACATATCCGCAGGCATTGCAGGTGCCGTTCGTCCAAACTTCATCCTTATTTGTATACTCGTGATTACATTTGACTACAGTGACGTCCTTAATATTGCTCCACCCGATTTTCTCCTCATAGAGCACAAATGTACCGTCCTCGTTCCGGAACGCATAGCTTTTTGCCAGTATAGTTTTTGCATAAATGTCCTGACCACCTGTTGCCTGAATTATTCCGTAAGAACCACCGTTAAGTGCAATATTCAACTCACCCCATGTATGTGAAAATAACAGTGTTCCGATTTTTCCGTTTTCGGGTATATTACCTGTGATTGCGCCGTTTTTATAAGTATTACCATTTCCTCCCACAGACATATTTTTTATCTCGCCGCCTTTCCAGCCGGAGAGATCCAGTGTACTGCCATCATTAACATAAATAGATGCATAAATGCCTGATTGTAAAAGATTTCCATATCCAACAATCTTTAATGTGCCGGTGCCTTCCTCCGATTTCTGATATTTTCCAATATGGATAACGCTGGTACCGCCTGTACCACTACAAGTTTTTCCATTCAGATTAAGTGTAACGGTTTTGTTTTCTCCTTTTTGTCCGCTTATCACACATACATTACTATATATAAACGGATTATCTTCCAGCAGAGTAACGGTTTCGCCATCCTGCGCTTCATTCAGTGCATCACTTAAATACTGATACTTCTTACCCGTAGTCGTATTCTCCGCTGCATATGTGGTCTCACTGTTTCCACCACTTATGTCATTATTTTCGTACTCACCGTTTCCGTCACTTATATCATTATTTTCATTCTCACCGTTTCCGTCACTTATATCATCACTTTCGTTCTCACCGTTCCCGGTGCTTACGTCATTATTTTCGTACTCGCCGTTATCCGGCGTCGTAACTTTTTCATGTCCGACCGCTGTACTTTGACCTGCTGCCTCCACTGCCAGCGTCGATGTCGATGTCATCGACAGGCAGAGTGTGAACACAAGAAACATGCTCAGCAGCCTGTTCTTCCACTTGCTTACCATTATAAAATTCCTCCTTACGCACGGTTCTGTTTTTTTCTCCTGCCCACCAGAACAATTACCGTTCCTGCACATATCAGAATGAAAATCACTGCAAGCACAATCGGCAATCCTATACTGGGCGAATTTTCTGAAACAGCAGTTTCTTCCTCCACTGTTTTGTCCGGTTCTTTCACCTCTTCTGACGGCTGCTCAATCTGGCTGCCATCCATTACTACGGTATTGATAACTACTACATAATCCGATGCATGCTCAAAAGGAAGATTTACATTACCGTCCGCTCCGATTTCTCCGGCACACATGAATTCCAATTCCTCTTTTTCTGCATTGTAGTAGAAAAGATTTGCGTACAGTCCGGCATTTTCTTTTTTCACATTGACCGTTAAAATTGCCTTAAATCCAAACTGTCCCTCATAGGAAAGTGATAAATTCATGGAATACTGTTCTCCGGTCACCTGATTGATAATATCTACCGGAATTGTCTTTCCAGAATTTTCACCAAGTGTTACACCAAAGTCAATATCTCCGACTTTATCCTTTTGTACACTCTTTCCGTTTACATGCCAGGAAATTCCGTTTCCGAGATCAAATTCAACGATAATGTCTTTTCCTCTGATTGCATCAAATATATCACCCGGAACAACACTTGAGCCGTTCATATCGACAACTACTGTGTCACCGTCCGCACACTCTTCTACCTCTGCTTTGATGACATCCCAGCCTTCTTTACCGTTTTCTCCGCGAATGTACGGCTTTGCCTGTTCACCCCAAGCAGTCTCTTTTTCTGCAGCAGGGGTATTGTCCTTCGGTTTCTGAGTCTTATCAGACGGCTGTACAGCCGGTGCAGGTTCTGTTTCAGGCTTTGTAACCGGTGAGGAAGAACCGGAACCACTATCGGAACTGCCTTCGGAACCATTGTTACTGCCGGTGCCATTATTGCTGCCGGAGCCGGAAGAACCGCCGGTTGCAATTTTTGCAATCGCTTTTTCGGCATAATAGCCACAGTCGCTGCACGAATAGGACATGATGCCCTCCTGCGTGGTCGTTGCCGGTCTGAGCTGCTTGCTTACAAGTGCTGTATGGTTCGATGCATTCTTCGGCGTTGCAACACCGTCGCTTAATTTATCACCGCAAATCAGACACCAAACTTCGCCCGTATTTCCTTCTGCGATACAGGTTGCTTTAACAACTCCTTTTGTTTCCGTCTTTGTATGCCCGCAGCTTGCACGGGTAATCTGAATAACAACAGATTCCTTTACATAGCTGCCCTTATCTGCCCCATCATATACTGCCGTCGCAGAAATTGCCGCATTATCCGAAAGCTCTGTCGCTGCATCCGTATCGGACCATTTCCAGCCCTGCGGCAGCTTCACATTGCCAACCGTTTTGCAGGAATGTGCCACATTCATCGTACTGCCCGGCATATACGGTGCATTTGCTGCTTTTTCAACAGTTACCGTCACGCTGCCGGTCACTGCTTCATACAAAGCGGTATCCTCCGGCGTAAAGATATAGTCGAAAGTCTTATCTCCAAGATAGGTAAGCTTCGTGGAAGGTGTCTTCCATGTAAAGGTTCCTGCTACCGGTGTACTGGCTTCCGTACCAGTACCTGCACTTCCCATGCCATTGCCATAAGCTGCCGTACCTGCCGGCTTCTGATTGTACAGGTAATCGCCATGTGTATAAGCATTTGCTGTGGCAGACTGTGTACTGATATACGGTACCGCTTTCTTTACTGTCAGCGTTACTGTTTTTTCTATTGTCTCATAATTTTTCGTATCCGTCGGTGTGAAGATAACAGAATACACTTTGGTTCCGGGCTTTGGTACAAGGCTTGTGTCCTTAAATGTCCAGATACCATCAAGCATTGCGCCGTCTACACCTTTTACCTCGCCCGGCTTCTGTGCATGGCTCTGACACCAGTCAGCCGGAATACCCGCAGGGTTGTAGTAATACGCTTCGGGAACCGGCACGCTCACAACCTTCGGCACTGCTTTTTTGACGGTAACCGCTATCGTTCCCTTGTACTTCGCATACGCATCATCCTCCGGCGTAAAGGTCCATGCCGCATTGTAATACCCTGCATCCGGTTTTTTATCCGGTTCATCAAAGGAAATCTTTCCGGCTACTGTCTTTCCTGTCAACTGATCCCCAAAGGTAACACTGTTAAACTGCAGGCCGGAAAGCGCCTCTCCATAGGTTAAGGTACCCGTCTTCAGGGTTATAATGTCCTTCGGTTGTATCGGCAACTGGTCTACCAGTCCTATTACGACCAGAATTCCCTGATTGGTATTTATATTATAGTTCTCAGTCGATACGGGCACTTTTATCGTTGCCCAGTCACCTGCTGCACCACTCGTCTTTACCGTGTAAGAGAGCTTGCCATCCTGAGAAACAGTCACTCCTTCCAAAATTCCCTTATTGTCCGACATAACGGCTGCGCCATAGGTTACTTCACCGCAATCCTTTGGCAGAAGCGCCGCTAAGTCAATGACATCCGAGCCGCCCCTGAGGAACAGAAAATCTCTGTAAATGTTTGGCGGATTAAAATAAGCCTGCGCAATATTGACTTCAACAGTTAACGGCTCTGCCTCTGTATAATTTATGGCAGTAGGATATGAAATCGTAATCTTCGCGTTTCCCGCACCCTTGACTGTCACTTCGCCTTCTCTTGAAATCGAAAGGAGCTTTGTCGCAATATCTGCTTTGTCTATCTCTCTACCAGCTGCATCCCTTGCATCTGTAACGGTATATTCAAGAAGGTCGTAGTGGACATTGTTTGTTTTTACTGCCAGAGAGAACGGAGCATCTCCATAGGCAACACTCCATTTATCCTGATAACCATCAAGCTTTATAAACTCGCCCTGCGCCTTGTCAATGTAAAGAAAACCATTTGTTTTTGTAATAGTCTCAGCGTCATCGCTGTTGAAGTCCTCATAGTAGCCCTCTACCTTTATACGGTACCTTCCACTGGTTGAATCTTCCTCAATCCAGAACATCCACTTTCCGGCAGCACTATCCGGCTTTGTTGCTTCCTTATCTGCCCAGAATTTTAATTCCTTCCAGAATTCTTCCTCCGTATCGCCGGCCGTCAATGTTCCTTCTACGATTTTAAATGTAAGCTTTTCCATTCCCGGGAAAGGTTCCCCGTAGGTTCTGTGCATATTTTCGACTTTAATCGTAACCGGGCGCGGTGCAATCGTCGGTGTAACCTCCACAACTGCCGCTTCATACTTATCTCCATAGGTTGTGGCATCCGGTGTAAAGGTTACCAGACATTTCTCTGTATCATCTATCTGCCATACATGCATATCGCCTGTCTGCACGTTCACAGCCCACGTACCGGTAATGGTTTCATCACCATATTGGGCAACGCCCTCCTGCGTTATCTTTAAATTCGCAGTCGTATCACCGTAAACGCCGCTTACTTCCGGAAGCGTCGTAACTTTAGGCATTGCTTTTGTCGTGGTAAATTCAATAGCAGGCTCCGTTAATGCCGTTATATTGCCTGCCTTGTCAATGGCTGCTATCCAGACTGCAGTTCGTGTACCCGGATACAATGAAAAATAAACGTCCGGCTTTCCAAAATCACCTATTTCAATTTTATTATCACCTTTTGTTCCTGTCGTTTTGAAGATTGCAGGTGACCAACTCGCAACAAAGTTTTGGTTAGCATTACTATACGTAAGTCCTTCCTTACGAACTTCCCATAGTCCACAATAAAGTTTTTCGTCCTCTTTAAAGTACCACCCATCGCGGGGCACCCATTTCCCATCCTTCTTGACAGCGAACTGTGGGTATTTTGGCTCACCTTTCATATAACTTTCAATATCTTTTTTGCATTCGTCATAGGTGTAGTCAGTAACCCCGTCAAATACTCCCTCGGACACGAAGAACCACATCAGTGTTGCATCCTCGCTTAAATTAACGTTCAGTATTGCTTCGGTATCTTTCAGTGTACCGTCTTCTTTTTTCGGCGCAGTTATTGTTACTATAGGAGCATTCGCATCCACCACGATGCCCTCGGTGCAGATATAATCACTCTGATTTCCCGCATTATCCACAGCATAGGCATAGACAATATAATTGCCATCATTCTTTAATGCGTCTTTTACCATGCCTACGCCTTCGACAACACTGTACCGTACAAAGCCCTGCTTTATATCATCTGTTCCAGCCGGCAAAGCCGCTAATTCTTCCTTCGTCATTACCGGCACTTCACCACCTGCTGCAGTATCGTCAATTTCCTGAATATAACAGTAGTAGCATGCACCCTTCTGTTCCTCAAGGCCACTGACCGCATTCACACCCTGCTTTTTATCATTCGCCTTAATCTTAATCTCCAGCGTATTATTATTATAGAGATATCCGAAGCTGACTGTATTTAAGAGCTTTCTCCACCAGTTTTCCTGAATCTGGATACCATAGCCCTCTGCATTGCCGTTTTCATCCTCCCATGTCGGTGCAGTCGTATCAATCTTAAGGGTTACATCCACCGGTCCGGAAATATAGCCTGTTTCAGGGTCTTTGCCCCAAAGCTTTACCGTATGTGAGCCTTCTTCCTTAAAAATATAGCCCGGATTTCTGCCTGCAACCGCATCCTCAAGGCTTGTATAAAACTCTACATTCTTACTTAAGCCCGCAGCCTCTTCCTTGCTGTCTCTGTATACAATCTTTTGCATGTAGAGCGGTATCACGATACCAACGCCTGTAACATCACCTTCAGAAAAAATTACCGGAATACCATCACCGTCATCCATCCAATAAGATGAATCCTTTGTATACCATTTCTGTGTAGACAGCGTCGTCTGCTTCAGCGTAAAGGCAGACTTAATCCGGAAATTTACAGACAGTTCGCCCTTGTAGTTGCCCGTACCGATAATCGTAGCCTTTACGTTTTCGGATATGTCTGTATTGTTCTCAGCCGTTATGATAAAGTCCTTATCCCTTACAAGCGTATAGTCGTCCGGCGTCTCTCCTCCCATTTCATCCTGAAGCCCTGTATCCACAAGCTTATCATCCCAGTCTGTCGGGATAATCGGCTTTCCTGTGTAGTAGACGGTAACAGGCGAATTTTCATCATTGTTAAAGGTAACCTGGCTTAAATCTCTGGGCGTAATCCTTGCCGTGAGCTCCTCTGAAACCATCGTTGTGCCACAGTCTTTATTTGTTACCCGGATATAGAAGGGGTATTCTCCGGCATCGGTAATCATATACGCGTTTTCCATGTCACCGGTTCGACCATATTCTATTACTGTTTTCCAGGTCTTCTGATTATCCGTACTGTATTCAACTTTTGTAGGATTCTCCCAGTCATCACCAAACCATTCCTCTGACGTTGTCCTGTCACATAAAGCAATGTATTCATCCTCCCCCAACTGAGAAAACTGTTCTTTGTCATAAGGGTCCGCCTTAAACAGAATTGCTTGATAGTTATTATCCCACGCCTTATGCGTTTTTCCGGTATAGGGAACCTCTTTGCCATTGGCTCCGCATACCCCAAAGTCGCCCAGGCTCATCTCTCCTGCACCAATCGTAAAGTAAATCGTAAGAGAGCCAATATATCCTTTTTTACCGGTAATCGTTACCTGCGGAGCGTTTGCGGCGTCAAAGCCTTTATCTCCCTCTTTCAGAGTGTACGGCCGTACATTATTTTTATAGACCACGGTATAATCTGCATTACTATATTGAGGTCTATCACCGCCAAAGCCAAGTGTGCCACAACCCCGTTGGGCATTATATACGGGAGCGGTAAGCGTTTCCTTGTCTCCATCCTTGGATGTCCAAATAATTTTTGACAATATCTGCGGATAACTGTCGTAGGTACGTCCTTTCAGTCCTTCGATTGTAAGTGCCCCATTTTCATAGGCTTTTTCTATATCTACCATTTCACAGGATGAATTAGAACACTTACCGTCTGTCTGCCAATTATGCGGATAAACTCTTACAGAAGATTCCGGCATCTTGAAACAGGAACTGCCGCGTACTGCCCATATTCCGCCTGTACCCACAGTACCCGGCTCAGTATACTGGCTGGTCTGATATTGGCAGACATTATCGCCTACATAAATCCAAATGTCTTTCCCCTCTCTATTCCTATCATAAAGTCCATAAGTCACATCTTCAAAGGATGTGACAGTATCAGCATTTTTATCATCTGCCAACGCAGTGCCATTTTCAAGATTTATCCGATACCATACCTCAGACGCTCCGGTATAGGTCTGCAGAGCAGTGCCAAATCTTGCATTTAGCCCGGTATGAAAAATCCTCAGCTTACTATCTGCTGTTCCATAAAAAGCAGGAAGTTTTTCTCCACCGGAACCTGCAGAATTCGCATCGATTACCGCCGTGACCGTTTTACCTGCAATATATGCCGAGGACAAATAGGTCCAAGCCTTACCCGTAGAACTACTCATACGCAGGGTGGCATCATACAAATCTACGGCATAAAAACCCTCTCCCTCTGTAGTGGCAGTTACCTTCGCATTCTCTAACTTAAGTTCGCCATTGTTTAATTTAATCGTGGCCCTGCTGGCCGGATTCTTTGCGTAAGGTGCGCCGCTTACCTCTACGCCCTCTTCCAGCGTAAGGTTTCCGTCAAGCACCGCAATATAAGCGCCCTCCATCTTAATATTCTGCAGGATAATATTATGATTCGCACTTTCCAGAACAGTGGTATAGCCGCTGCCTGTCAGGGTATGTGTATCATTCTCCGAGCACACCGTAACATCTCTAAACAGGTCATACGAACCATCAAATCCCCATTCATTCACATCTGTGTCTATCTTTGCATCCTTTAACAGTACAATCTTTACTGATTTCCAATCGCTAAATTCACTTTTTGCAGAACTCTTATCGCTCAGATAATCTGTCGCCAGCTTCCAGGATGCATAATAGGTAGAATCAACTGTACCATCCTTCTTTGTTACATCGATTCTTACAGTGGCATTCCCCGCATCAACTATTGACGAGTGCACAATCAGGTCTGTGACAGATTTGTCAGTTCTGGCTATCTCCCGAATTTCATCCGCATTATTATAAAAAGCATAATTGGACTTCAGCATATCTTCAATGGCAAGCTGCTTTGTTTCATCAGATAACGCCTTATTAACAACCTGTTCGTCATCTACATTTAAAACCGTTACCTCAATTAACCCAAAGTGCCCACCGGAAAGTGTCACTTCAGCCTTTTTATCCACCTCATGCAGTACCTTCAATGTAGTTATATCGGAATTGCCCGTTACCCTAATCGCTGCTCCGGGCTTAATCTCTGCTGTCTTGCAAGTGCTGCCGAACAGTATAGAAACACCGGCAGAAGCATTCAGGTTTTCACAAGTTCCACCAATCTGAGAAAATCCGCTCTCGTCTTCTACCTGAAATGTACCATGAAAGTATCCGTTTCCACTCTCACTGGTATCCGTTAAAGTAATATTTCCTCCATCTATAATGCGAAAGCCAAACTTATCAATACCTGTCTGCCAATCACTGCCGCCTTTATAACCAACCTCATAACCATTTAAGTCGATGGTAATGGAGCCGTTTATCTCCTTACCACTAAATGTCTCGTTATCAATATCTTTCAGAATTTTCAGTGTGGCATCGCTCTCACCTGCTTCTGAAATCGCATTTAATGCTTCTTCAAATAATAAGTAAGTTTCTGTCTCTCCGTTTATCGTGATTTCCGCAGCATCTTCCTCTACCTTATACTCCATGATGCCATTGCTTCTGACCTTGCCGTTTCCGTCACTTATATCATCACTTTCGTACTCACCGTTTCCGGTGCTTACGTCATTATTTTCGTACTCGCCGTTTCCGGTGCTTACGTCATTATTTTCGTACTCACCGTTTCCGGCGCTTACGTCATTATTTTCGTACTCGCCGTTATCCGGTGTCGTAATTTTTTCATGTCCGGCCGCAGTACTCTGACCTACTGCCTCCACTGCCAGCGTCGATGTCGATGTCATCGACAGGCAGAGTGTGAACACAAGAAACATGCTCAGCAGCCTGTTCTTCCACTTGCTTACCATTATAAAATTCCTCCTTACCACAATCCTCTTGTTACTATTTATATACAACTCCCATTGGTTTGTGTCCAAATTTCCCGCTGAGTGTATACCTTTTTTATTATACTTGCAATCTCAAAAAATGTAAACAACTATATGATGCTTATTATTCTGTTGAATTTATATAAAATTTATGATACGTTTTACTTAAAACAAGAATAAACAAAGGCAGTTGTTTACTTTGAAAGCAGAATAAGTGAGGAAGCGTATGACCGTAAAAGAGATTGCAAAGCTGGCAAATGTTTCACCGGCAACCGTATCGAACGTACTGAACCATCGGAATAATGTGGGAGAAGAGACAAGACAGCGAATTTTAGGGATTTGCATGGAAAACGGCTATGATATTAACAAAGGGAAAAATAAGAAGGCAGCAGAAGACACGAATACCATTCTTTTTAATTTCAGTGATTATGAGCGTAATTTTTATCTGAAAATTATACATGGAATCAGTGATTATGTGTATTCCAGAGGATATGATCTGATGATATGTACAAATAAATCCTGTGAAAAATTCATGAATCCGTCATTGACCTGCGGAGCAATTATGTTGGATATGAAATGTAAGAATTCTACCTTAATCCAAAAAGCAAATGAGGGATATCCGATTGTAGCGCTGGATCGAATTATGGATATGCCAAATATTAAGAGTGTGGTAGTCAACAACTATGCGCCAATGACAGAACTGGTACAGGGACTGGTGGATAAAGGCTATCGGAGATTTGGCTATATTGCGGGAATTGATACACTGGATAATCAGGAACGCTATCAGGCATTGAAGGATGTACTGCAGAGAAACGGAATTACCTTCAGTCGGGAAAACTATTTTCTGGGTGATTATCATGAAAAGAGCGGTTACCAGTCAGCAAGACTGATGCTTTTATCGGATAATATTCCTGAGGTGTTGGTCTGCGCCAATGACAATATGGCAATCGGTGCCATGAAAGCGCTGCGGCAGGAAGGTCTTAAAATTCCGGACGATATTGCGGTAACCGGATTCGACGGAACCGAAATGTCAGAATTAATGGGACTTACAACCGTGGATATTCCGGATTACGAGAGAGGTTATCTTGCTGCCCAGTTTCTGCTTCAGAATATTGCAGGAAGCTGCAGCTTTGATACCTTTAAGATTGCCGCTAAGGTACATTGGAGAAAGACCACCCGGTAGGATCTGCCTGCCAGCCGTAATATATTTCAACAGAAATTAAAATAAAATCAAGAATAGGAACCCTTTGAACCAGAGATATTTCCGCAGTGTCTGACAGCCGGGAATACAGCTTAGGTTCAGAGGGTTCCTTCTATTTCTGTCTTTTCCTCATTTCTTTCTGAAATTTACTGCCATAATTTTACCTGATTTACAAAATTATAAGTAAACATTTATTTAATTTACTAAAAAAATTATAGATTTCGGTTGTTTTGTACAATATTATTATGTAAAATCAGTGTAAATCGTAGAAATATGACAAACATAGTTGACGAATTAGTAAATTTTATATAAAGTGTTGTTATCAAATAACAAACAAACAAGGAGGGTACAATATGAAAAACAGTAAAATCGTATCATTGTTATTAGCAACCGTATTGAGTGCTTCTATGGTATTAGGTGGATGCGGTTCTGCAGGAGACTCCGGCGCATCCGGTAATACAGAGGACACAAGTACAAAAGACGTCGATACTGATGACGTAGTTACCGATGACAAAGATACAGAAGACACAAGTGGAAAGAGCAATGGAAAAATTACTCTCTTCCAGCAAAAAACCGAGATTTACGATCAGCTAAAGGAAATGGCTGCTGCCTATGAAAAGGAAACCGGCGTTGAGGTTGAAATATGGCAGATCTCCGGAGACGATTATTATCAGAATTTAAAAACTTACATGTCAAGTGAATCCGGTCCTACCATATTTTCACTTTCATCCAGTACAGAAATTGCTGAGATGTCAGCTTATCTTGAAGATTTGGGTGATTTAAGCTTCTTAGACAAAATTAATGATGACCTCATTGCAGAGAGTGATGGCAAAACAGTTGGCGTTCCTATGACGGCAGAAGGATTTGGTCTGGTTTACAACAAAGATTTAATCAGCGTAGACCAGATTAATTCAACCGATGCTTTGATTGAAGTCATCAAAGATGCTGCCGCAAATGACAAAACCGGTCTTGGACTTTCACAGGAAGCTTACTTCTTAATCGGACAGATTTTAAATACTCCGTTTGCATTACAGGATGATCCTGCACAGTTCTGCCAAGATGTATACGATGGAAAAATAAACATCGCAGATGTAGAAGAGTTTCAGGAACTTGGAAAGATTTTTGAAGCTATCAAGGAAAACCAGAAGAATCCTCTGGAAGTTTCCTATGATGATAACTGTGGTGACTTTGCAACCGGTAAAACCGAAATGATTCATCAAGGTAACTGGTGCTACTCTTTATTCTCATCTTATGATATGGACTTTGACATGGGAATTGCTCCGTTACCAATCGCCGGCAATAAATCCATTGCAGTCGGTGTTCCTTCTGTATGGTGTATAAATACAGATGCAAGCGACGGCGACAAACAGCTGGCAAAAGATTTCTTAAACTGGTTATATACAAGTGAAACAGGAACAGATTACCTCATTAACAAATTCGGATTCATTCCGGTTGTAGACGGTATGGAAGCTGATAACTTAGATCCTTTATCCCAGGCAGTGTCCGATGCAGTTGCAGAAGGCAGCATCATTCCCTGGACTTTCAATGAAGAGTGGCCGGCCGGTATTATTACCACTTACCTGTTACAGAACACAGAGGAATACTTCTCTTCCGATATGACAACCGATGAATTTTTAAGAGCACTAAATGAATCATTTGTAACAGCAGCAAATGAGTAATCGTTAATTGCAGGTGCTGTCTTTGACAGCACCTGTTCACTTTAGACAAGAAACGAGGGACAAAGATGAAAATTAAAAAAGGTTGGTATGCTTTATTTACCGCTCCATTGATGATTATGTTTTGCATTATAGTAATCATTCCGTTTTTTACGGGAATTGGTTATTCCCTTGTATCTTGGAACGGGCTGGCTAAAAGCGAAAAAGTTTTTGTGGGATTATCCAACTATGCAAAAATTTTTTCAGATAAGCAATTTCTTGCATCATTAGTAAGAACTACTGCCTTCACATTAATTACCGTTATAATTGTCAATTTACTGGCGCTGGCATTTGCGGTATTGGTAACTACCAAGCTGAAAGTACGCAATGTAGCAAGAACCATGTTATTCTTACCGTACTTAATCGGTGGATTGATTTTAGGTTATATCTGGCAGTACATTTTGGGAGATGCCATGAGTGCTATCGGAGATATGACCGGACTGACAAACATATTTTTTAACTGGCTTGTAAATAAGAAAATGGCTTTCTGCGCCATGATTGTAGTAGCCACATGGCAGATGGCCGGGTATATGATGATTGTATATATCGCAGGTTTAGAAGCCATTCCCGATGATATAATCGAGGCCGCACAGGTAGACGGAGCAGGTTTGTGGAAGACCTTAATCAACATTAAGCTTCCCTTGATCATGTCATCCATAACAATATGTCTGTTCCTGACATTATCTAACTGCTTCAAAATCTATGATGTAAATGTTTCACTGACAGGCGGTGGACCAAACAACTCAACAGAAATGGTATCCATGAACATTTTTAATGAAATATTTACCAAAAGCCATTTCGGATACGGACAGGCGAAGGCAATTGTTTTCTTTATCATCATTGCATTGATTACACTAATTCAGGTTAAGGTTACCGGCGACAAGGAGGTGTCAGCATAATGAAAAAGAATTTTGTTGGAAAAGCAATCGCAAATGTCCTGGTAATATTGATGTGCTGTGTATGGCTGATTCCCGTATATATGGTAATTATAAATGCCTTTAAGAGCCGTGCGGAGTTATATGAAAATATCTTTGCATTTCCAAAACATTTTACACTGCAGTATTTCCAGGGTGCCTTAAAGAAAATGGACTTTCTGATGGCATTTCAAAACTCTCTCATCGTGACCGTAATTGCCGTAGGAATTATTGTTGTACTGAGTGCTATGACAGCGTGGATGTTTGTCCGCTCCAATAATAAACTGAGCAAATTTTTATATAGTGTGCTGATTCTTACCATGCTGATTCCTTTCCAGACCATCATGATGCCATTGATGCAGGAAATGAACCGTTTTGGAAAATTCTTTGGTATTCCGTTTAAGGATTCCCTGGGTGGATTAATCTTTATGTACGTTGGATTTGGTGCCGGTATGGGAGTATTTTTATTTCATGGATTTATCAAAGCCTCCGTTCCTGCTTCTCTGGAAGAGGCTGCAATCATTGACGGATGCAATACATGGCAATTGTTTTGGAAAATAGTGTTTCCGCTTTTAAAGTCCATTACCGTAACATTAATTATTCTGGATGTAATCTGGATCTGGAACGACTATTTATTGCCCTCTCTGACACTGACCGGCAATAAGAATAAGACCGTTCCGCTGGCAATGTCCTTATTTTTCGGACAGTATACCATTGAGTGGAATATGGCAATGGCTGCACTGACATTTACCATTATTCCGGTTATCATTTTCTATCTTCTCTGCCAGAAACACATTATAAAAGGTGTTGCAGCAGGAGCCGTAAAGGGATAAAAGGAGTATTTTTATGAGTAAAATTTATCAGGTTACAGGAATTGGACTGAATGAAAAAAACCTGCAGCTGCAGGAAACTCTTTTTCACAATGCCAACGGATACCTCGGCGTGCGCGGAACCTTAGAAGAGGGTGTTCCGGCAGACTTTGATACCATGCGTGGTATGTATATTAATGGTTTTTACGATATTGCACCAATGAAACAGGCAGAAAAATTGTGCAATCTTGTAGAAAATAAAGAAAGCATGTTAAATGTGGCAGATACACAGACCATTGAAGTGGTATTTGATGGGCAGAAATTTTCCATGGCGGATGACCCAAACTGCCGCTATGTAAGAACACTGGATATGGAAAAGGGAATTACCAGACGTGAGGTAGACTGGACAAATAAAAACGGTAAGCAGTTTCATTTTAATATCATCAGAATGACTTCCTTTGAAGAACGTTCCCTTTTTACCATTGATTACTGTTTCCAGTCTATCAATTTTGCGGGAACCGTAGAGATACATTCCAGACATATGGGACTGGTCAAGAATTATTTTAACCCAAAAGATCCAAGGCTTGCCGGTGAGAGTCACAATCATTTGAAAAAAGAAGATGTTCACATATGTGAATGCGGCGCATGTTTGGTAAGCTCTACTGCCACGAGCCATCTTAAGGTGGCAAGTGCAGTAACAAATGTGGTAACCATTAATCAGAAACGTCAGCCCTCTCAGGTAGTGACCTATGACGAGACAACGCATGCACTGGACGTAAGTTACTGCTTTGATGTAAGACCGGGGGATGAAGTAAGAATCGTTAAATACAGCATTTTTACGGATTCTATCCGGGAAAAGGATTGTAAAGAAGCAGCAGATGAAAAACTTTCCAAAGTAGTGGAGAATGGAATTACCGCTTATTATAAGAAACAGCAGGAATACTTAAAGGAGTTCTGGAACAACTCCTCCATGGAAATTATCGGGGACAAAGATTTAAATGAATCACTCTGCTTTAATATGTACCAGCTTCTGCAGTCGGCTGGCTATGACGGATATTCCAGTATTGCAGCCAAAGGCTTAAGTGGTGAAGGCTATGAAGGACATTATTTCTGGGATACCGAAATGTTTATGGTGCCGTATTTTGCCATGACCAATCCGGCAATTGCAAGGAAACTTTTGGAGTACCGCTATAAGACATTGGACAAAGCCAGGGAAAATGCTGCTTTGTTAGGACATAAAAAAGGCGCCTTATATCCCTGGCGTACCATTACCGGAAAGGAGTGCTCCGGCTATTTTCCATCTGGAACCGCGCAGTATCATATTGATGGTGATATCGCATATGCCGTAATTCTCTATTATAAGACAAGTAAAGACTGGAATTTCATCAAAGAAATGGGATTGAAAATTCTTTTAGAGACCAACCGTCTGTGGCTGGATGTCGGAAATTACTATAAGGATCGTTTTGTTATTAATTGTGTCACCGGACCGGATGAGTATACCTGTCTTGTAAATAACAATTACTATACAAATGCCAGTGCAAAATACAGTATGCAGTGGTTCTTAAAGTTCATTCTGCGGCTGGCAAAAGAAAAGGATGCTTATGAGCAGTTTGTCAGGGAAAATGCTCTGACAGAAGAAGAAATTCAGGAAATGAAGAAAGCTGAGGAGAAAATGTTTCTTCCCTATGATGAAACGCTTGGTATCAATCCGCAGGACGACTCTTTCCTTCAGAAACCAATTTGGAATTTAGAGAACACCCCCCAGGAATCATTCCCGCTGTTATTACATTACCATCCTCTTCATTTATATCGTTATCAGGTATGTAAGCAGGCAGATACTGTTCTGGCGCATTATCTTTTCCCGGATTATCAGGATAAGGTGACCGAGGAAAAATCCTTCCTTTACTATGAAAAAATTACAACCCATGACTCCTCGCTTTCTACCTGCGTATTCAGCATTATGGCATCCAGGCTGGGGTTAAAGGACAAGGCATATTATTACTTTGGTGATTCAGCAAAGATGGATCTTTTAAATACCCACAAGAACAGTAAGGACGGAATCCATGTAGCGAATATGGGTGGAAGTTATATGGCAATTGTCAATGGGTTTGCCGGAGTGCGGGCGGAAGAGGACATGCTTTTCCTGGCTCCTGCCTTACCGGAAAACTGGCAGGGATATCATTTCCGTATCCAATATCACGGAAACCTGTTAGAGATCATGGTTAATAAAGAATCCTGCAGTATAGATCGGATAAAGGGTTCAACCGTTACGGTAGAATTATACGGACAGCAGTATGTACTGGATGCCGGCAGACCGAAAATTGCAGTACCCCGTCAGGAAGAATACAAGAAAAGCAAATGAGAAGGTAAAGCTATGAAATATAATATAGTTCCGGTTCAGACATCAAAATCAACTGATGCCAGATTGTATACTTACATATTAGATAATTATGAAGAAATCGACAGCAGCCGTACCCGTCCGCTGGTACTGATTTGTCCGGGTGGCGGCTATGAATTCACCTCCGACCGAGAGGCAGAAGCTGTTGCAATTCAATATATTGCCAGAGGGTTTCATGCCTGCGTCCTGCGTTATAGCGTAGCGCCGGCAGAATTCCCGCAGTCTCTTTATGAGCTGGCATGGAGCGTAGCCTACTTAAGAAAACATGCGGCGGAATATGGTATTAAGCCGGACAAAATTATCGTAGCCGGTTTTTCCGCCGGCGGTCATCTGGCAGCAAGCCTCGGTGTATTCTGGGATAAAGACTGGCTTGCAAAAGAAACAGAACTTTCCGCTGAGCAGATGAAGCCAAACGGATTACTGCTTTCCTATCCTGTTATTACCTCCGGAGAATATGCACATAGGGGCAGTATTGAAAACCTGATGGGAACAAAAAAAAGCAAAGAATTAGAGGAACTTTTAAGTCTTGAACATCAGGTAGGAAAACAAGTGCCGCCTGTATTTATCTGGCATACCTTAACCGACCGGTCTGTTCCGGTCCAGAATACACTGATGTTTACGGAAGAACTGGTAAAAAATCAGGTTTCCGTAGAAGTTCACATTTTTCCGGAGGGACCACATGGACTTTCCCTCGCCAATGAAGAGACCCGGATTGCCGAGAATGGCTTCGGTATTCAGAAACGTTGTCAGGACTGGATTTCATTAGCCGGAAAATGGGTAGCCGATTTGTAGGAAAAATAAAGGCTGTTTCTATCGGAAATTATGAATAGGAGAAAAAGATGAAGTTTAAAGGAATCTTATTTGATCTGGACGGAGTACTGGTTCATACGGATGAACTCCATTATCGCGCATGGAAGAAAATGGCCGATTCGCACGGTATTTTCTTCAATAAAAATATTAACAATCAGTTGCGCGGCGTAAGCAGAATGGAAAGTCTCGACATTATTTTGCGAAACTATCATGGACCGGCTCTTTCCCCGGAAGAAAAGGAAGCACTGGCAGAAGAAAAAAATCATTATTATAAGGAAGAATTAATGAGTATGACCCCGGATGATGTAACTGCTGAAGTCCGTGAAACTCTGTCTGCATTAAAAGCTGCCGGTATCAGGGTTGCCGTTGCTTCTTCCAGCAAAAATACGAAATTTATCTTAAAACAAGTAGGGTTGGATGATGTATTTGACGCAGTTTCCGATGGTACAAATATAAAGAAATCAAAGCCAGATCCTGAGGTATTCTTAAAAGCTGCAGAGTACATTGCTCTTAAGCCACAGGACTGCCTGGTGGTTGAAGATGCAGTTGCAGGAATAGAAGCTGCAAAACGTGGCGGAATGAAAGCTGCAGGAATCGGAGATGCCGCTTTTTATGAGAAAACCGATTATTCAATCTCAACCTTTGCTGATTTAAGACATATTGTTCTTTAATTTAACCCCCGGGTACGGCAATTCAATCTGCCATACCCGGGGGTCTTATTCAGCAACTCTCAAAAATACCCGGTTCCGGTCCTGCAAGAATTACAGTTTTTCCGAGTCTTTCGGCAACAGATGCCGCACGGCCCGGTCCTTCTTTCTGATCCGACAGACACATGAAAATAACATCCGCGTCTTTATACTGACGGAGCAGTTCATCATCGAACACATCCCCGCCGGCAAGGAGTCCTGCTTTTGCAAACGGAAGATTGAAAATCTGTGGCTCTTTATATGCTGAGCCGCAGAGATAAAGCTGTCTTGTTCCATCCACCGTATGAATTACATACTCTGTAAGGATTTCTCCTACCGGATTCATCACAAGAACTGCATCATACACTCTTCCCGGCACCCTGCTTTTCCGGGCAATGCCGACAATGAGGTACATTCCGTACATCCTGCAGATTTTCGACAGCCTGTCCGTAATCGTTCCGGATACCGTAACAGTGCTTTCATATACAGTTACCCCAAGGGGATTTGGCGCTATTGTAAGTTCCGGAAAGCAAATGACCTTTTTTGATTTTTGCACCGCATCCCTGCAGTATTCTTCTACAAACCGAAGGATTTCCTCAGTGGTTTTTCCTTCTCCGGGCAGGCCTGCTGCCGCCCATTGTTCCATATTCTGCTTCATTCCACTCACCTACACTCCCGAAATCGCCTTTCTCGGACAACAACTGCGGCAGAGCCCGCATCCCATACATTTATCTTTCCGGACAGAAATGTCCGGTTCCGAATTCTCAATTGCAAAGAACGGGCAGACCTGCTCGCAGAGTCCGCAGTGCACGCACTTTTCCTTATCAAATACAGGCGTTCTTTTTTCTACTGTTCCGGTTCCGATCTGAAGCTCTGTATCCACTACCTCTTTTATGGAAGAAAAATGATATTTTTTCAGTGCAGACGGCAGTTCCTCGATTATTTTTGTATACAGGTCTCTTCCCTGTAATAGCGCCGCAGACAGAATTTCCACTGCATTGGCTCCCGCCAGCAGAAACTCCAGTACATCCTCCGCAGATGCCACTCCGCCCACACCGATAATTTCACATTCCGGTACCGCTCTTTTTATCTGATTGACAAGTGCGAGTGCTATCGGCTTGATAGCAGGTCCCGACAGCCATACCTGTCCATTGGCATTTCCAATCGGGACACTGCGCGAATCCAGATCAATCTTCATGCAGGGGCCAACGGAATTGATTGCTACAATCCCGTTTCCCCCATGTTCCATGACCATCTGTGCAAACGCCACCGGATCCGGGAAATGCGGACTCACCTTCATATAAACCGGCTTGTCCGTCAGTTCCCGCAGCATCGTCATGGTCTTTTCCATCGGTGCAAGGTCTTTGCCTACATAGTGGGTGGATATTTCATAGGCATCCGCAAAATCATCCAGCTTCGGAATCAGACATCGCATATCTTCGTCCGTGTATCCCAGGCTGACAAACAGCGGCTGTTTTTTATGCTCTGCAACCTGCGGCAGAAACTGCTCCTTCCAGGTCTCATATGTATACTCCGACCATGGCTCACAGTTCATGATATAATTTTTCTCTCCGTAAATAAACGGTCTCATCAGAATCGGTTCATGTGTCGTAATGGTTTTCGTCACAAGCGCCCCCAGTCCCATATCTGCCAGTGTATTTAATTTTTCCGCAGTTCCGCCAATGGGCCCGGAACCCGGGAGTATTGGATTTTCCAGTGTTTTTCCTGCCAAAGTCGTCGTAATGTCCATCGCGTATCCCTATCCTTCCGTTAGAAGTTTGTGCAATCCGTTACCAGAGAGTATGCCTCCGGTCTTCTGTCCTTCATATAAGAAAGCATCATTGCATTATCCTTGATGCAGGCATCAATATCAATATCCGCATAAATGATTTCTTCCTCTCTTCCGGCTGCTGCCAGCACGTTTCCGCGGGGTCCGATAATCCGGCTCTCACCGTTTAAGGTAGAATCACCCTCAACTCCGCAACGGTTTGCGCAAATCATAAATACATGATTTTCAACTGCTCTGCATCTTGTGAAAAGCTCCCACAGGTCTGCTTCCTGGATTCTCCATGCCGCAGAATCAAAAATTACATTTGCACCCATCAGCGCCAGTGTCTTTGCTGTCTCCGGGAAACAGGTATCATAGCAGATCATTGTTCCCGCTTTGCACATCGGCATTTCAAATGTCGTAAATTTGCAGTCCGTGCTTTCTTTCCAGTAAAGTTTTTCCAGTCCCCATACATGGATTTTGCGGTAAACGCCCACAATTTTTCCCTCCGGAGAAATAGAAACCTGGGTGTTATAAAGTCTACCGGGAACAGAACTTTTTTCTGAAAATCCGGTGACGATATACAAACCTGTTGCCTTTGCAACTTCACATAAGAAGTCGGTGCTCGGTCCCGGAACCGGCTCTGAAATTTCATAAAATTTTTCTGCGATTAACACCGGGCTGTAACCGGTCACTGCCAGCTCCGGAAATACAATGGCGGATGCTCCTTCTTTGGATGCCTCAATACACATTTTTTCCATCTTTTTCAGGTTTGCGGCTACATCTCCCAATACACAATCCATGTTTGCTGCTGCTGCCTTAAAAATTTTCTTTTCCATAATCGTTCTCTCCTTTTCTATGTAAATAATTTTTTGATACCTGTTTCCATGTCCGTTTTGATACCTGTTTTTACGTCCAATACGGCTCCTGCCAGAGATTTAACTTTGTACCTATTCCCTTCTTCAGGGCTTCCCGGTAAAGTTCATATCCCCAGGCGATATCGAATAACACCTGTCCGCTTGTTACAAAAATCTGTTTTTCCTGCGGCGTTTTTCTGCCGTAAGACGGCTCTGTAACCACATCGCCCAGGCTGATTTGCTGTTCTAATCCTGCCAGTCTGCCCTGTTCCATAAGTGCATACATTTTGCCCCAGCCGTTGCACGCCTTTGTGACATCGCCAAGCTTAACTGCCTCGTCATAATATGCCTCGTGCATTTTCGTGTTATCGAATACCAGCTTATTGTTCAGCCAGAATGCATCGTCCGCTTCAATCGGTGATGTGAGAAGAACGGTTACTCCTTCCTTTAACCATTCATCCTTTAAATACAGCGGTTCCTTCGGCGATGCGGCAATGCTTACCACATCCCCGAGCCGGATTGCTTCCTCCATGCTTTCTTTCGCACAGCCTTCCAGTCCGAGTTCTTCCTTTGCCCATTCTACGAATGCCTGTGCACGTTCCAGATGCGCTGCTTTTGCCACGACCCGTTTCAGATTTTTCAGTTCGGACTTCATTGCCAGAAGGGTTGCCTTCTGGATAGGTCCCACACCTACCACACTGATGGTCTCCGCATCCTTATTTGCAAGATAGCGCACCCCAACGCCCGGGATACAGCCTGTCCGCATGGAGCTGATTAAATTTCCGGACATATATGCCAGCGGCTCACAGGTGTCCGGGTCATTGATTGTCACATTTAAGATAGAGCGCGGAAGTCCACGTTCCTTTGGATTCTTTACATTTGAGCCATACCATTTTTCTCCGCAGACCGCAAATCTTCCGCCGAGATATGCCGGCATGGAGATAAAACGCCGCTCCGGCCCTGCAACCGGCATATGTTCAAATTTTGTTTCCTTCGGAAATACCAGAACCAGTCCATGCTCATTATGGTTCGGACCTCCCATCAGATAATCTCCTTCGTGTAAAATCCGAAATACTTCTTCACATACATTTATACATTTTGCCGCATCAAGAACTCCTGTCTTAATTAAATCCGGCTCTGATAAATATAAAAAATCTGTTCTACTCATACGCACGTATCCCTACTTTCTCATAAAATACAGGAATGACATCTCCTAAGATACCGTCCTGTTCTTCTAATATCCGCTGTTCCGTCAGGTTTATCTCCTGCGCCGTCATCCGTCCGTCCGCGTTTGCCTGAAATTTCTCCTTTAACTCTTCTTCCGTATAAGGCCTGGGGTTGTCAAAATCTCCTACCGCATGAAACGTTTCTATAATTTTGTTTTCTCCGTCCTTTAGGTGAAGCTCTATTCTGCCGCCCCGTTTCTCCGGAAGAAGCGCATTGTAAGAAGTATCCTCATGCAGATGAATTTTCCCTGTCCAGCGTGTAACAGCGGCATCCTTTTCGCAGTTTTTTATGGTGTCCGGTGACAGGCTTCCTTTTTCAAGCAGTACCGCAAGTGACACCGGCGTTGAAAACTTTGCCGCAAGATCATTTGGAACACTCTCATCACCAATCTGTGCTGCTTTTTTATAGGTAAATACATCTATACCTTCCACCCGGTCCTTGGAAAGCCCCTGCGCAAGCTCCTCTTCTAAGACATCCGCAAACGGGTGAATGAACCGGCAGCCCGTGTGCACCTTAAAATAGTTACTGCAAAGTACATATTCGGTTCCAAGGCCTTTTGACAGTTTTTCCGGAAAAATATCTGCTCCCATCACTTCCCGGTAGACACTTTCCACAATCTTTCCGTCACTTTTCACTCCCCGTTTTACAAGAGGAAGCAGATGATCCGTCACAACTGCGGCAATGCCCGCATATACATCATGCAGCCTGCTTCCGTCATACACGGACTGCCATACCGATACCTGCGGCAGAGATGCCGCAAGCAAAAGCAGTTCATAGGTTTCCCCGACCGGAAGCTCCTGCATTACCGCAACTGCCGCCGCCACTCCGGTTGTCATCATGGTTCCGTGTCCGAGCACATGATTTGGAAAATGGATGGCTGCACCCCAGCGGGATGCAATTTCATACGCTGCGACAAAAGCACGGTAAAATTCCTCCACCGGTTTATCCCGGCAGGTTACAAACAGATACGGAAGAATGTGGCACGCCGGATGTCCGACTGCCTTGCGGTTTCCCTCGTAGAGTTCTGTGGAAACCATTGCTTCCGTGATAGCAATCACTGCGTCATCTTTGTCTGCCGGTATTTCCTTTTCTCCAAGCCCTTTTAAAATACAGCCTATTGAATCGAGTACCACCCATGCAGCCCGCTGCTTTACCGCCTGCGGAAGTTCTTTCCAGGAAAGTCTTTCGATAAATTCTGCCTGTTCATATACACCCTGCTCGAGTTCATTCATACCGCCTCACCACCTGTCCGTATCTTATTGCAGTGTTTCCAGAGCTTTTCAGCCTGTTTTCTGGACTCTGCCTCTATTTTTTCTTCATCGGCCGTAAGCAACCTGCGGTCTTTCATCAGAAGACGTCCATTGCACATTGTGGTAACCGTATCTTTTCCACCGGTACCAAAAAGAAGATGTGCGTTGACCGTCGTTTCATCAAGCGGTGTGGGCGGCTGATAATCAACAACAATCACATCTGCCTGATACCCTTTTTGCAGCTTTCCGATTTTTGTTTCAAAAATGGTACTTGCAATCTGCGCATTTCCTTCAAAAATCATCTCGGGTAACTGTGTCCAGCCGCTGTTGATATCACGGGTCTTATATTTGTACAACGCATTCCCGATTCTCCAGACAGTCGGAACATCATGTCCAAATCCATCCATTCCAAACCCTGTGATAATGTTTCTCCTGCAAAGTTCCTCCCAGGGCGGCATATCCACGCCGTTATTCATATTCGATTCCGGATTTGTGACAACCATCGCATTTTTCTCTTTTATAAGTGAAAGTTCTTCTCCGTCCAGATACACTCCGTGTGCAATTAACGTTTTTTCTCCCAACATCCCAAAGCGTTCTAACCGTTTTGCAATGGAGCAGGCATAACGCTTTTGACAATCCTCCTCGTCCTCTCTGCACTCCGCAATGTGAATGTGATATGCATTTTCGCTTTCCATCCGCTCTGCCGCATAGGCGAGCGTTTCATCCGACAGTGTAAAGGATGCGTGGAGTCCCATCATGCCTTTCCGGATGGGATTTGGCTTTGCTTCCTTCATACAGCGGATATTTTCATCGACTGCCTGTCTTGCCGCTTCTTTTCCGGCTCTGTCTGACACCTCAAAACACAGGCAGGTGCGCAATCCCATTTGTTCTGCTGCCTCACTGAACTGTTCAAGACTTCCCGTCACCGCTCCATAGGAGGCATGATGGTCAAACTCGGTTGTCACACCGTTTTTTACCGCTTCCAGAAACGAAACCTCTGCCATGCTGCGGCATTGTTCTATGGTGAACTGTCCGTCCACAAACCACCATTTGTTTCTCAGATTGTCTATAAATCCATCCGGCACAAATCCCGGAATCTGATAGCCCCGCACCAGAGAGCAGTACGCATGTGAGTGAGGATTGATATACCCCGGCATAATCAGGCCGCCCTTCGCATCAATGATATTTGCGCCCTGCGGCAGTTCCGGAATCTCACCTCTTCTTCCGACGGAACGAATCTTATCTCCCTGACAGACAACCACTCCGTCTTTTATAACCCGGTTGGTGTCATCCCGTGTCACCACAGTACCGTTCATAAAAATATTGATTTCTTCCATTAGCGTTCCTCCCTGAAATAAGCCATTCCATTCGCCTTTGGTCCAAGTTTTTTCATTCCAAATGCAATGAGAATGATAAGTGTAAACAGATATGGAATCATCTGGAATATCTGATACGGAACCACACTGCTTACAAGCTGTAACCGGATCTGGAGAGCATCACAGAACCCGAAAATCAGACATGCCATAAGGATTCCGGTTGGCGTCCATTTTCCGAAAATAACGGCTGACAGTGCAATAAATCCTCTTCCTGCAACAATTCCTTCGGAGTATGTATTGGTGTAGCAGACCGTTAAAAACGCTCCTCCTATTGCCGCCATTGCCCCACAGATAATACAGGCAAGGTATTTTTTCAGGATTACATTGATACCAAGTGTTTCCGCCGCTCTCGGATATTCCCCTACCGCGCGGTAGCTAAGTCCTGCCTTTGTCTTATAAAAAAATACATACGACAACGGAACAAGAAGGTATGCGAGGTATACAAGCGGTGAATTCTGGAAGAAAATCTTTCCAACCACCGGAATTTTGGACAATAACGGGATAGAAAGCGCCTTCATCGTCACCCCCTGTAACAGGGAAGATGTATTGGAAAATAATATCTTATACAAAAATCCCGCCAGTGCCGGACATAAAATATTGATTGCCATACCATATACAATCTGGTCTGCACCGAGATTGATTGTCGCATACGCATATATCAGATTGATGCAGACTCCAACGGTGCCTGCCGCAAGAATTGCAAGCCACGGGTTCTGCGTGTAATACCCTACCACGAATCCAAACAGAGCACCGATTGACATCAGACCGTCCAGACCGATATTGCACATTCCCGCACGCTCGGAGTACAGTTCTCCGATTGCAACCAGAAGAAGCGGCGTTGCAATACGGATGGTTGCCATCAATAAATTCAGAATAAAATTTGCATTTAAAATCTCACTCATTACACCGCTGCCTCCTTTTCTTTCCTTAAAATACGCTTTTCTTTTTTACCGCTTAAAGATTTTCTTTTTACGATTGCAGTTCCGCCTACCGCAAAAATGATGATGAGCGCCTGTATCATCTCCGCAATGGCTGTTGGAACGCCCATGGAAACCTGAAGGGCAATGGAACCTTTTCTGAGAACCGCAAATAAAAAGGATATTACAAGCGCTCCAATCGGGTTTAATTCTGCAATCAATGCAATTGCAACGCCGTCAAATCCGAAACCGGAACCAAAACCGCTTTGCAGACGGAACTGTTTTCCCAAAAGCTCTGTTGAACCTCCTAATCCTGCAATTGCTCCCGAAAGAACAAACGCCGAAAGCATTATGAAATTCACCTTAAAGCCGTTGATTTTTGTTGCCGTCAGGTTATTTCCCACTGCTCTGACCTTAAAACCATATGAGGTATGAAACATGATGTAATAAAGCAAAAGCCCTACAATCAGTGCAATGATAATTCCATAATGAACCCGGAATCCCGCCGATAAAAACGGAAGCTTTAAGCTGCCGTCTATTTCCGCCGTCTGCGGAATACTTCCATCCCGGAAAATGTTCGTGTATACAAGACTCATGATAAGTGTGGCAATATAGTTTAACATGATGCTTACAATCATCTCATTCAGGCCACGCCGGATTTTTAGAATTCCGGGAATCAATGCCCAGACGCCGCCGGCAATCACACTTACAAGCAGAGCACAGATGATTCCTGCCGTTCCTTTTATTCCGGTAAGCTCCAGCAGTGTCACGGCTGCAACTGCTCCCATGATAAACTGTCCTTCACCGCCGAGGTTAAACACGCCGCATTTGTATGCAAAAGCCGCTGCCAGTGAAGTAAACATCAGCGGACATGTCAGTGCCAGCGTCTGCGCCAGCATGGAACTGCTTCCGAATGCTCCCATAAACAGTGCTGCATACGCCGTAAATGGATTTGTCCCGAGTTCTGCCATGATGATTCCGCCCACCAGAAACGCTAACAGCACCGCAATAAGCGGGATGATCAATCCTTCTATTTTTTTCATGCAGTCTCACCTCTTCCTGTCATTGCCATCGATATCTTGTCAATCGGAGGATTTATTCCCGGGAACGTTCCCATAATCTTTCCTTCAAACATTACAACAATAACGTCCGCAAGTTTGATAATCTCATCCAGGTTGGCACTGATTAATAAAATTCCACAGCCGCGTTTCTTTTCCCGCAGCATCTGTTCATGGACAAATTCTGACGCTCCGATATCAAGTCCTCTTGTCGGATGCATTGCAATCAAAAGATCCGGTTTGCTCTGCAGCTCTCTTGCGAGAATCACCTTCTGCTGGTTTCCGCCTGACAGGCTGCGCACCGCCTGATCCATATTAAGGCAGCGGATATCATTTTCCTGCTGCATCTTTTGGGCATATGCGCGAATTTTATCTTTTCTTAAATAAAGTCCCCGTCCGTAGGAAAAGCGTTCTCCGTCCGTCTCCTTCAAAATGAGGTTTTCCGCAATTGTCATATCTCCTACCAGACCCATTCTGTTGCGGTCTTCCGGGATATGAGACACTTTCTTCCTGATAAAAGTGTCCGGTGTAAAATGTTTTATCTTTTCTCCGTTTATGTACACCTCTCCGCTCTCCGGTACCAGATTGCCCGATGCCATCAGTGCAAGCTGTGACTGTCCGTTTCCGTCAACGCCTGCCACACCGACAATTTGTCCTTTTTTAACTTCCAGGGAAATATCATTCAGCCCGTTGTGCTTGTTCTGACGATGGAAGGAAACTTTTTCGAGCTTTAACACGTCTTCCTTCTGGTCCATGGATTTCTCCACCAGCTGCTCCTGCAGCTTCCTTCCCACCATCAGATTGGTAAGCTCTTCCTCTGTCGTATCCGCTTTTTTCACCGTTCTGACAGATTTTCCACTTCTTAAAATGGTAATCCGGTCACTGATTTCCATGACCTCTTTCATCTTATGTGAAATGAAAATGACCGATTTTTTATCTGCAGTCAGCTTATGGATGATTTCAAACAGTCCGGCAACTTCCGCATCCGTCAATACGGCGGTCGGCTCATCAAGCACCAGTAAATCCACATCCCGGTACAGTGCCTTCAATATTTCTACTCTCTGTTGTTCTCCCACGGAAATGTCTGAAATCAGCTTATCAAAATCCACCTGCAATCCATATTTTTCTGCCAGTTGTTCAATCTCGGCACGCATCTTATTCTTCTGGATAAATATACTGTTTCCTTTTGACAGTCCAAGAATTATATTCTCGAAAACTGTCATGTTTTCCACCAGCATAAAATGCTGATACACCATGCCGATTCCAAACCTTACCGCCTCTTTCGGCGATGTGATTTTTACCACATTTCCCTGATAAAAGATTTCGCCCTCATCCGGCTGGTAGAGCCCGGTCAGAATACTCATAAGAGTACTCTTTCCTGCTCCGTTTTCTCCAAGCAGCGTATGTACTTCTCCCTGTTCCACACTCAGCCAGATATTGTCGTTTGCCTTGACACCGCCAAAGCTTTTTGAAATATTTCTCATCTGCAGTATGTTCATAAGTCATTCCTCTTTTTGCTTATTTGCTGATGAATGTACCGTTTTTAATCTGTTCCACGTATTCAAGATACTGTGTTTTTATATCTTCCGGCACCTGTGAACTGAATGTTCCTACCGACAGACATCCGTTTTCAACTGTTCCGTAGATTGTCGTATTTCCAAATGTGCCATCCTCGATTGCCTGCATACACTGTTCCACAAGAGCCGCATTATCGGTTACAACACTGCATATAATGACTTTGTCATCCGCGGAACCCAGATCTCCAGGCTGACCTATGCTGTAGTGTCCATCGGATTCTGCAAGTGCTTCTCTTGCTCCGGTATCAACTGCACCGGCATCGCCAAACAATACATCCACATCGTAGGTAGACATCATGGAAGAAGCAATTTCCTTTCCTTTTGCTGCATCGTAATAATCTCCTGCATATCCTGATGTGACATTTACATCCGGATTAACTACCTTTGCTGCCGCCTCATATGCTTCAAGCTTTGTCTTTGTCGTATCCAGTTCCATTCCTCCGATAAAACCAATATAGCCTGTCTTTGTCATCAGTCCTGCAAGCGCACCTGCCAGATAACCAATCTGTTCTGCATCCGGCATAACGGATACTACATTATCAGAAGAAAAGGTTCCGTTTAACAGACAGAATTTTACGTCCGGATACTGCTCTGCCACCTGCTTTACCGCATCTGAATACTCACTGCCCGGTGCAAAGATCAAATCGTAACCTAAGTCTGCATATCCGGTAAGAACCGATACATATTCGGATGTGTCCACATTTTCCGTATAAGCTGTTTCATATCCGTATGCTTCTGCAGCATCACACATTGCCTGGTAACAGCTTGCGCCCCAGCCTCCATCGTTAATGGATGCTCCGTAAAGCATTGCTACTTTCTTATCACTGTCCGTTTTTGTTTCTGCCGTTGTTGTGGTGTCTGCGGTTTTCTCTGAAGTCTGTTTTTCGTTTCCTGCCGTCTGCGATGCACCGCATCCCATTATGGTGCCCGCCATAAGTGCAACAATCATTACTGTAGCCATCATTCTTTTTTTCATAATCGTTCTCCTTTCTTAAAGAAACAAAAAAAAGACAAAGAAATCTTTTCAGACCTCTTTGTCTTTTCCCTCACCTGTAGGTTGACGCAAGTCTATCATCATTCCTACATTTTTTCAAGCATTATTTTTTCAGGAAATTTACAAAAATGATACCGTTTCGGTATTGTTTTTATGTTTCTATTCGTTTTTTGTTCTTATATAGTCTGCAAAACGACTTGCAGAACTTGACATCGCCCCATATTTCTTCCAGACTACCACTGCGCAGGAGGTAAATTTCGGATTGATAATCTCCTTGCACACAATCTCCGGGGTCTGCAGTCTGCTTGCCGCCGACTTTGGACACAGAAGAATTCCAAGTCCCTGACGGACCAGCTCAAAGCCGCCGCCAAGCGCCGTATAAAGGCAGACAATATGCGGCTTCATTCCAATCATATGAAACCAGTTTTTTATCTGTTCTTCATGGCTGTTCCTACCGGGTGCAATCAGATTTTCTTTTGCAAGCTCCGCCAGTTCCAACGTGTCCGCTTCCCCTGCCGCCAACGGATTATCTTTATGAATACAGGCTATCCACGATTCCTCCTGCAGACGGATACATTCATATTTTTCGCTGTTAAACGGCTCGCGCACAATTCCGATATCAAAGATGCCAAGGTCTAATTTTCTTAGAATCTCCTCGGTATTGCTGTAGCAGATATTATACGTAATGTCCGGAAACTGACTGTGAAATTCTGTAATCCAGGTTGGAAGCACGCCCACTCCGACTGTCTCAATACTTCCAATGCTGATATTTCCGTCATATGTTCCAAACGTACTGTTCATTTCTTCTTTGAGCTTATCCGTCAGTTCCACGATTTCCCTTGCATGCTCCCTGAAATAATAGCCCGCTTCTGTCAGATGAAGTCTCCCGTTCTCCCGCTCAAAGAGTTCCACATTCAGTTCTTCCTCGAGTTGTTTCATCTGGCGTGTCAGCGGAGGCTGCGACATATGAAGCCGTTCCGCCGCCTTTGATACATTCTCTGTTTCTGCGATTGCAAGAAAATAACGCATTGCCCTAATATCCATATGTAATACCCTTTTTGATATAAAATGTATGCTTCTATATCTTTTTTATTTTTTGTTTCTGGCTATATCTTATCATATAATTTACAGAATGCAAGTCACATTTTCGTCCGTTGTAAGGAATTTTGCACTTCTTTTTCGCATGAAAAAAACGGCAATGAAACTATCTTCATTGCCGCTGAAACGTTCCCTGCGGGAATCGAACCCACAACTGCCCCTTAGGAGGGGGCTGTTATATCCATTTAACTAAGGAAACATATATAAAAATCTGCCTGTTCAAACAGATTTTTACACTATGAAATTATACCATAAAGGAAAATCCCCGGTCAATCTATTCCGGAAAATTAATGAAACCCTGAAGCCAGATGATACCCTTAAAGCGGCGGCCGATTTCCGGCTCTCCGTAAAGGTCCAGCTTGTTGATGCAGACATCAAAGGTCAGCTCGTTGCAGTAGACGGACATCAGGTAAACTTCTTCGCCGGTAAGGCTGTTGGTCACCAGATTGCACTCCTGGATTTCACCCAGAATGGAATACTGGTCGCACTCCACACCATAAGGCATGCAGTAGGTGTCCACCAGACTGAATACATCTTCGTTCTGGATTTTCTTGGAAATCGTGGTGTACATATCCATATCTTCCAGCGTCAGTGTTTCAATGGCTTCCTCGTCACCGCGTCTTGCCGCTGCAATCAGGTTGTTGCGCACATTGGAGTCTTTTTTGATTTTCAGCTTCTGCTGCTCATCTTTTTTGATGGGGAACATAATATTTCCCTTGATGGACAAAGCCGACAGGGTGAGTGTCGTTCCCTTGATGGGAAGCTTTCCCTGTGCCTGCGCTTTTACATAGGGAATCATGTTCTGCAGGTAAAAAATAAGGGAAACGCCAACCTTCACATCATCGCAGATGCCGGCGTAGGACTCCCTGGCAGCATGCCTTTCCACGGAAACATCCTCCGTGGTGGTGATGCCTCTGCCTCTTAAATACGGATAGTAATACTCATAAATAAATTTCTCATCGTCCGACTCGTCAAATTCTCCGCAGACGGCGATGCCCATATTTTCAGCGAAATCCTTGCTGAATTCTCCTAAAAGAACCTCTTCGTCGCTGATGGTATAAGCCCTTTTGCCCGCATTCATCACAACGCTGGCAAGCAGAGCCTTCAATTCTTTTCTGTTACTGATTTTACTGAAGCCGATGGCTCTCATAAATTTATGCAAGGATTTCACCTTCTTTCTTTTCGCTTTGTATAAATCTATTAACCAATCTTGGAAACACCACCCATGTAAGGACGAAGTGCTTCGGGAATGTTTACAGTACCGTCTTCGTTTACATTGTTTTCAAGGAATGCAATCAGTCCTCTCGGAGTAGCCAATACTGTATTATTTAATGTATGCACAAAGTAAGTACCATTTTCGCCTTTTGTACGGATGCCGAGACGTCTTGCCTGTGCATCACCTAAGGTAGAGCAGGAACCGACTTCAAAGTACTTCTTCTGTCTGGGGCTCCATGATTCGACGTCGCAGGATTTTACCTTTAAGTCAGCCAGATCGCCGCTGCAGCATTCCAGTGTACGGACGGGGATGTCCAGGCTTCTGAAAAATTCTACGGTGTAAGACCACATCTTGTTGTACCAGTCCATGGACTCTTCGGGTTTGCAAAGAACAACCATTTCCTGCTTTTCAAACTGATGCACACGATAAACGCCGCGTTCCTCAATGCCGTGGGAACCGACTTCCTTACGGAAGCAGGGAGAATAAGAGGTCATGGTAATGGGAAGGCTTGCTTCGTTTACAATCTGACCCTTGAACTTACCAATCATGGAATGTTCGGAAGTACCAATCAGGTAAAGGTCTTCGCCTTCAATCTTATACATCATGGCTTCCATTTCATCAAAGCTCATAACACCGTTTACAACGCTGCTTCTAATCATGAAAGGAGGAATACAATAAGTAAATCCTTTATTAATCATGAAATCTCTTGCATAGCTAAGCATTGCGGAATGAATTCTGGCAGCATCGCCCATCAGATAATAGAAACCGTTGCCGCTTGTTCTGCCGGCACTCTCTTTATCAAGACCGTTAATTCTTTCCATAATATCTGCATGATAAGGTACTTCAAAATCGGGAACCTTGGGCTCACCGAATCTGGTAATTTCCACGTTCTGTGTGTCATCTTTTCCGATGGGTACGGAAGCGTCAATCATCTGAGGAATTTTCATCATGATTGCTGTGATTTTTTCCTGATATTCCGGCTCTTTTGCTTCCAGTTCAGCAAGTCTCTTGGACTGGGCAGCAACTTCTGCTTTCTTTGCTTCTGCTTCTTCTTTTTTACCCTGTGCCATCAGAGCGCCGATTTCCTTGGAAATCTTGTTCTTCTGTGCACGAAGTTCGTCTGCTTCCTGCTTAACTTTTCTGCTCTCTGCATCCAGAGCAATCACTTCGTCAACAAGGGGAAGCTTTGCATCTTGGAATTTCTTTTTGATATTTTCCTTTACTAAATCAGGATTTTCTCTTAAAAATTTAATGTCTATCATGAGTAGACGCCTCCTTAAATAATAATCTAATCAATTGCTTTTTCTATAAATACATTTTGCACAAGAATAAGGTCGAGAATTTTTTCTTCCGTAACATCCTTGCCATTTTTATCTTTAATAATTCTGAGTACCGGTCTGTCCGGGAACTCTCTGTTCTGTCTGACAACAATGCCTGTTTCTCCGTCTCCCGTAAGCACCTGGGTTCCAACCGGGTAAACTGCCGTGAACTGAAAAAACGCATCTACTATTTTACCACTATACTTAATATTTTTAAAGGTTTTCAGATACTCTATTGCTTCATAAACCTTTACTTTTTTACAACTGATACCGCAGATCATCTCATCGAAGGTATCGCACACCGTTAAAATATGCACCGGTTCCGAAATCTGTGTGGCATGCAATGGATAACCGGAGCCATCCAGTCTTTCATGATGGTACAAAATCATGGCTTTTGCGGTGTCGGACAGCCACTTTTCATTTTTCAGTGCGGAATATGCGTAAACCGGATGCTTCTTGAATTCTGCGATTTCCGCTCTTGACATGGTGGCAGCATCTTCGTTCTGATAGTTTATTGTTAAATATTGTAATCCAATATCATGTAGTAAACATCCCACACCGATATCGTGCAGGCTTTCTCTGCTGTAACCTAATTTAATAGCCGTAAGAATTGCCAGACTGCATACATTTAAGGAATGTTCAAAAATATCGGTACTCCGCTGCTTTACGTCAAAAACCTTTTCCATCACTTCATCTTCTTCCGTGATTTCCGTGATAACATTGTCCGCCGTTTCATTCAGGCTCGCCAGTTCTTCGTTATGACGGTAAGTATGCTTTTCCAGAACTTCTTTTACTTTTTCCTTCATGGAAACTTCCACATCTTCTTTTAATATGGAAATCTCCTCCTGCTGTGAATATTCATCCCTGACATAAACTTTTACAATTCCCAGACTCAGCAGCTTATCAATATACTTTACCTTAAGTTCGGAACCTGCCGGTAAAATCATCTGGTAATCACTTGTGAGAATATCCTGAGCTGCTATTTCATTACCCTTAAGTTCATTTACTGAAACACTCTTCATGTAGGTTCCTTTCCCAATTAAGAATGCTATTCTCCAATAGCCATGTCAAGCGCCTGCTGTTCCTCTTCGCCCAGAGAAATTGCACATTCTCCATTCTTAATTTCTTTGGTGTAGGTGTAACATCCCTCCGTACTGTGCACGGAGTTCAGAATAAATCCGTTGTTGTTCTCATCCAGCAGCGCAAGGGAAAAACTGAGTTTTCCGCCCATCTGCTGAAAAGCATCATATTTTACCAGACCGATTTTCTGGAATGCATGCTCCATATTTTTGTAGAGTGTACGGATGTCCTTTTTGTTTTTGTCCACATTGATTTTCAAAAACTTATTGTCCTCATACAGACCTACAATATCTTTTTCCAGGCTCTTTGCATCCTTGCCCGTCATAAATTTACTTATTCTTTTCTGTAACCGGTTTAACTTTTTCATCTGCAGGATAATAATTACAAAAAGCACTACAATGAAAACAAGTAAAATCAGAAACAGGTAAGCAATATCCAGATTTCCAAGTCCGATACTTTGCAGTATATTACTGTTCATTAGTATTTCCTCGTATCTTTCTGTCAGGCTTTTGTCAGTAAATCAACCAGTCTGTCCAAATCCTCATGACTGTAAAATTCGATTTCCATTTTGCCGGCACCTTTTTCTTTTCCGGTAATGGAAACCTTGGTGCTGAGCGCCTGCTTTAATTTTTCTTCAATTTCCTGATAAATAATCTTAAGAGCTTCATCGTCTATTTTCTTCTTTGCTTTTTCCGGCTTATGAAGATTTTTCACTAATTTTTCTACATCACGCACGCTGAGTTTTTCATCAAATATTTTCTGTGCAATGGTGTACTGCTCTTCCGGATTTTCAATGGCAAGAAGTGCTCTGGCATGTCCGGTGGAAAGCATGTCTTCAATCACCATCTGCTGCACTTCATCGCAGAGCTTTAACAGACGCATGGAGTTGGTTACGGCAGTACGGCTCTTGGAAACTCTCTCAGCCACTTCATCCTGCTTCAGATTAAACTCTGTCAGAAGTCTTTTGTATGCCTGTGCTTCTTCAATGGGGTTTAAGTTTTCACGCTGAATATTTTCAATCAGGGAAATTTCCACAATTTCCTGTTCCGTATAATGCTTAATAATAACGGGAACTTCTTTCAGTCCGGCAATTCTTGCCGCTCTCCAACGGCGCTCGCCTGCGATAATTTCATAATGGTCGCCTCTGTCCTGTACGACTATGGGCTGAATTAAACCATATTGTTTGATAGACTCTGCCAGTTCTTCCAACGCATCTTCATCAAAATTCTTACGGGGCTGTTCTTTGTTGGGCTCCACCTTGGTAATTTTAACCAGAGTACCCTGTTCATTTTCTTCTCCCTCTTTTGCCTGAGCCACTGTCTTTTTTTCTGCCGGTATTTCCGGTATTAATGCATCAAGACCTAAACCTTTGCTGCCGAGACCCTTTCCTAATCCACCTTTTTTTGCTGCCATTGCTATACCCTCCTCTTACTTTTTCTTCCTGTTATGTTTGATTACCTCATCAGCCAGACTCATATAACTCTCTGCACCGGCTGACTTTGGATCATACATATGAATGGGCATGCCGTAGCTGGGTGCTTCCGCCAATCTGATATTTCTTGGAATCATGGTTTTATAAATATTCTGATTTAAATGTTCTTTAACATTTTCAACCACCTGCATGGAAAGATTAGTTCGGGAATCATACATGGTAAATACCACACCTTCCATTTCCAATTCCGGGTTCAGTCTTTCTTTTACCAGGTTGACGGTATGTATTAACTGGCTCAGACCTTCCAGTGCGTAGTATTCACATTGAATAGGAACCAGTACACTGTCAGCCGTTGTCAAAGCGTTAATTGTCAAAGTATTTAAGGAAGGAGGACAGTCAATGATGATAAAATCATATTTATCTTTTATCCAGTCCACTTCTCCTTTCAGAATAAATTCCTTTTTATCTACACCAATCAATTCAATTTCCGCTGCCGCCAGATTCACGTTGGAAGGAATAATGGATACATTTTTAATAACATCCTTTAAAATACAATCTTGAATGGAACACTCTCCCAGCATCAATTCATAAATAGTGTTTTCCAGTTCATTCTTATCAACGCCAAATCCGCTGGTAGTATTTCCCTGCGGGTCGGTATCAATAACCAGTACCTTTTTTCCCTTCACCGCCAGAGACGCAGATAAATTAATAGATGTTGTGGTCTTACCCACACCACCCTTTTGATTGGCAATAGCAATAACTTTTCCCATTTTAATATCAAGCCTTTCCTACTAATACGACTTAAGTCTGTACAAAGCACAGTCGCTTGTTTTCTCCTGCAAACACTCACAAGTTGCAAGCTATCGCTTGCTATTGTTCTGCTCCGCAGAACCGCTTGTTCGCTGAACTTCATCACTCACAAATCTATGAGCTTCGCTCATTTATATTTTGCTGGCGCAAAATGATTTGTTCGCTGTTCGTCACTCGCAAATAACAAGCTGTCGCTTGCCTTCGTTTTGCTGACGCAAAACAATTTGCTCGTTATAAGATGCGTTAAAAACAAATGTCTGTGCGTAGCACAGCCGCTTGTTTTTAACTTGCATCTTATACATTATAACATCATTCTTTGGGATAGGCTATAAGAAGTTTAGTTTTGAAATGCGGATTTTTGCCGAAAATGCTGGATGTCAGGTGTTGTAAAATGGCTAATTTTGGATATTTTTCAGTAAAAATCACAACATATTGATGTTCAATGTTTCACGTGAAACATTATCTTGTGTCCCGATGTTCTTAAAATTTTATTTTCACCAACAGCATTTTCATGTTCCTTCATAGATTAAATTCGTAGAAAGTTGTTGGTATAAGGCAAGAAACTTATTATTAGATTATATATTCATACCACTCTTCTTCTGTTTTTACAAACCTAACGGATTAGAACATGGTCTGGCTCTGTTTATTAAAGGAATATATATTTGCTTTCACTTTGACCATTCCTTTTTCTTTTGTTAATTTCAACATTTCCAACACACATCGTCTTCCGATATGCCGGTTTTGATATTCCTTACAAACTACAATGGCGATTTCTCCATTGTCCCTCAATGAAACATCCCCTACTAATTTACCTTCATATTCTATAATAGTAGCAATCCCCATTGGAACTCAGGTAATCGTACATACAATGCAAAAGTTCTAAATCATAAGGCTCGTCCCTGTTATCTACTTGCTTATATACATCTAAATCCTGATACCATGGAAGGGAAACCTCATCATTTCTATAATAGGGAATTAGTTTAAGTTCTTTATCTATTATTCTTTCTGTCATCTTTATTACCGTTAAACCTCACTATAAAAAATAATATCTGTCTTTTCTTCTTGTTTTGTATGTTTGTATATATTTGTATCAAGTCCGCAAAAGTCATGTTGTACAGCAACTTCTTTTTCAAACTCAATCAATTTTTTACCTATATGTTTTCCACGATATTTTTACTCACTTTGAGGTCGTATAAATACATGTATTTTAAAAATCCCGATTGTAAGATTGTCAATCCAACACACTTCTCGCCTTCATATGTTCCAATAAATATACTGTCATTCATAGAGTCAAAGTCATAATTTTTATCTGGAAAACACATTTCACTTATACTCTCCTGTGAATATCTGTGTAATTCATATGTCCACTTTTCTCCACTATAAAATATAATTTTTCAAACATTTGAAAAGGTTCATTTGGAATATTTATATCCGACTTATGTTGTGCATCAATTATTTTAATTTCTATCATCTATTCTCTTCTTTCATATTATAAAGGATAATTAAAATACTGAAACCAAACTATATACTATTACAAATCAAATCTAAATAAAATGAATGAATCCCTTTTAATTATTTTTCTAATTTATTTTTTTACTTAGTCCTTTTTTTATGCTTAGTCCATTTTATGATTTAATATATTTTATTTTCAAACATAAAGTTTATCTTTCAAAAATTAAATATACTCAAAAAAAATAAGTATACTTAAAAAATTATATATACTCAAAACATATCGAAAACATTCTATCACATTATCCGAAGCCATGCTGTATAAATATCAATACCTACCTTGGATTACCTCATCATTAACATAAATAACAAACATCTGCTTTATAAACAATTATCCGGCTCCCTATTATTAACAACATACCTCTAAATAAGGGGTTTTAAAATGTTTCACGGCATACAATATTTAAATGTTTCACGGATTAAATCACAATATATAGATTTAAAAAGTTTCACGTGAAACATTATCTTGTGTTTTTAAATTCATAAATATATTAAAAACCGTAATGTTTCACGTGAAACATTACGGTTTTATTCTCAGCTTTTCTCTAATTCAAGGATACTAAATCATTTCTTATTGCAAATACTGCAGCCTGTGTTCTGTCCGATACTTCTATCTTCTTGAAAATATTGAAGATATGATTTTTTACAGTTCGCTCACTTATTTCTAAAGTAGTAGCTATCTCTCTGTTGGAATTTCCGAATGCAATACTCTTGAGGACTTCCAGTTCTCTCTTGGTCAGCGACTTTATTTTATCTAATTCTTCATTTTTCTTTTCTATCTTAGAATTTAATAAAGGCAGCAACTCTTTTTGAATAAAGCTTTCTCCGTGAACAATTAAATCAATAGCCTCTTTTAATTCTTCAAACTTTATATTTTTGGAAGCATAACCATCTGCTCCTATTTCAATTGCTCTGAGCAAATAGTCTATTTCATTATGCATTGTCAACATCATTACTTTGATAGGTATTTGATTGCTGCGGATTTCCTGTAATACTTCCAATCCGTTTTTGTTTGGCATATTTATATCCAGTAACAAAATATCCGGTAATTTTTCATTCAACTTGTTCAGACAATCTATACCATCCTGTGCTTCGGAAATTACTTTCATAGAACCATCTAATTCTAACAAGTTCTTCAGCCCAGCCCTTATCAAGGCAAAATCATCTACTATCATAATTTTGGTTTTCTTGTTTTTCATAGACTCCCTCCCTTATATATTTTACTCCCTAAAAATTAATGATTATGATATTGGTATTCTGACTGTAATCTCAGTTCCCCTGTCATCACTTTGAATGTCTAATTTTCCCCCTAACAGTTGTGCTCTTTCCTTCATAATTGATAAACCATAGTGATTGGATTTATGTTCAGGTTCCCCTTGAAATCCAACACCATTATCCTTTATGAATAAATAGTAATCGTTTACATCCTTCTTGAATTTTACCTGTAATACATTTCCCTTAGAATGTACCACTGCATTATTACATGCTTCCTGTATGATACGGAAAATAGAAATCTGCAACGTTGCGTTTTCTATTTCATCAGGATTGATTTCTATATCATAAGTATAATCCGGATATCTTTCTTTCAGTTTACCAAAAAAAGCTTCTACTGACTTTTGAAATCCTACATCATAAAAATGTATGGGATAAATGTTGTATATGGTATCCCTCAATTCTTCCAGTATATTTCGTAAGTTTTCGTCCATTGATGTAAGTTCCACTTTTGCACGTGAAACATCCATATCCATATATCTCTTTATCAACTCCACTTTATAAATTAGATAGGTTAAATTCTGTAAAGTAGTATCGTGTAAATCCTGGGCTATCCTTTTTCTTTCCTTTACCTGCACATCTATAATGGAATAATTTGGATTTATTTTCTTTTCCTTTTTTTCATCCAATGCATCTTCCAATGCTTCCAGATAAACTTTTATTTTCTTCAGTCTTTCCTTTAAGTAACTGTTGTTGTTCTGAAGCTTTTCTATTTTTGCCTTGTTGTTTTCAATTTCTTTCTTCTGAGTATTCAGGACATTTCTCGGACTGAATACTTTGAAATCATCTGTTTCCTTATTATATAACTGGTCAAGATAATCTGTTGTTTCTTCTATGGAAAATTCATTTTCTTTTATTTCATTTTCCAGAAGCTCCGCTTCATCTAAAAAACTCTGATATATTTCCAGTAAAGATGTCTTACGCTCATTTGCCATATTTACCTAACCTCCGGGTAAAAATGTCTGCAAAGCAGTACAGTTGTCAGTGTAAAGGTTCTTTCGCAGGAAGCCCTGCTTTACGGGGATATTTTTTCGGACAGGCAGCTACCTTTTCAATCGCAAACAGATTACGGTAAATATCAGAGTCGGGAAGATATATTTCTGTCTGACTCTTTACCTTGCCTCCTAATAAGCCAATGGCTTTTTCTGCCTGCTTGATTTCCTCTGTAATCTTATCGGATTTATAGGAAATAAACATGCCGCCTACCTTTACAAAAGGCAGACAAAATTCTGACAGTGTTGTCATATTTGCTACTGCACGGGAAACACACAAATCAAATTTTTCCCGGAGTAAAGCCGGCTTCGCATAATCTTCTGCACGTCCGTGTATGATATCTATATCTGTAAGAGATAATTCTTCTATGACTGCGTTTAAAAATTTAATACGTTTCTGCAAAGAGTCCAAAAGAGTAATTTTTAAATGGGGAAAAGCTATCTTTAACGGCAGACCGGGAAATCCTGCACCGGTTCCGATATCAATCACAGAAATGTCGCCGGATAAGTCATATGCCTTCACTAAAGAAAGACTGTCAATGAAATGCTTCTTCATCACTTCATCATAATCGGTTATGGCAGTTAAATTCATAAATTCATTCCATTCCGTCAGCATTTCATAATAACGGATAAATTTCTGAATTTGCTCCGGTGTCAACGTAATTCCCAATTCCTTTAAGTCTGCTTCAAACTGTTCAGTCCGATACATTAAAAATCCATGCCTTTCCTTTTACTGCTGTTTATGCTGATGGTTTCTCTGCTCTAAATATACCAGCAATACAGAAATATCCGCCGGAGAAACACCGGAAAGTCTGGAAGCCTGACCCACGGAAATCGGACGGAACTCCTTTAATTTCTGTCTTGCCTCAATACGAAGACTGGGTACATCATCATAATCAATGTCCACCGGTAAAATCTTCTTTTCCATTTTCTTATACTGCTCCACCTGACGGGACTGTCTTTCAATATAGCCTTCGTACTTCAATTCTATTTCTACCTGCTCTACCACATCCTTCGGCAGTACAGGTCTTTTCTCATCAATATCCGCAAGCAGTTCATAAGATAATTCCTGTCTGCACATAAGGTCAGCCAAGGATACTGCATTCTTCAAAGGATGACTTTCATGTGCCGTAAGGAATTCCTGAATTTTCTGGGAACCGCCCACTTTGGTATTTTTTAGACGTTCAATTTCTTCTTTGATAAGTTCTTCTTTGTGCAAAAGTTTCTCGTAATCCTCTTTGGAAACAAGACCTGCTTCGTAACCGATTTTACGAAGTCTTAAATCCGCATTGTCCTGTCTTAAAAGCAGACGGTATTCTGCGCGGGAAGTCATCATACGGTAAGGCTCTCTGTTGTCCTTCGTAACCAGGTCATCAATCAGTACACCTATGTAAGCCTGCGACCTGTCCAGTACAATTTCTTTTTTACCGAGCAAGGAAAGAGCCGCATTAAGTCCAGCCATCAGTCCCTGGGCTGCTGCTTCTTCGTAGCCGCTGCTTCCGTTAAACTGACCGCCTGCATAAAGACCGTTTACCTTTTTAAAAGCCAGTGTGGGGTAAAGCTGCTTGGCATTGATACAGTCGTACTCAATCGCATAAGCATTTCTGACAATTTTACAATGCTCCAGTCCCGGCACTGTCCGGTACATGGCAAGCTGCACTTCCTCCGGTAAAGAAGAAGACATACCGCCCACATACATTTCATTGGTATGCAGACCTTCGGGTTCAATAAATACCTGATGTCTGTCCTTATCTGCAAACTTAACAACCTTATCTTCAATAGAGGGACAATACCTTGGCCCTGTACCTTCTATAATACCCGCATAAATGGGAGATCTGTCAAGATTAGACCGAATAATTTCGTGTGTTTTTTCATTTGTATAGGTCAAATAACAGGAAATCTGCTCTTTTTGAACGGACTCCGGGTCAGTAGAAAAGGAAAAAGGAACGATTTCCTTATCCCCGAACTGTTCTTCCATTTTGGAGAAATCAATGCTTCTCTTATCCATTCTGGCAGGAGTACCTGTTTTGAACCGGCGAAGCTCAATGCCCATTTCCTTTAAGCTGTCCGGAAGATAATTTGCCGCCTGCAGTCCATTGGGACCGGTATAGGTAATGGCTTCTCCGCAAAGGCATCTGGCTCTTAAATAAGTGCCGGTACACAAAACAATTCTTTTACATTCATAAACAGCTCCTGAAAAGGTAACCACACCGGTCACTTTTTTCTTAAGCTCCTTTGTATCCTTATCTTCTTCCTCTTCCCATAAAATCTCACAGACCTCTGCCTGCTTGATGGTAAGATGGTCCTGATTTTCCAGAACCTTACGCATGGCTCTGGAATACTCCGCCTTATCCGCCTGGGCGCGAAGGGAATGTACGGCAGGTCCTTTGGAAATATTCAGCATTTTGGACTGAATAAAAGTTTTATCAATGTTCTTTCCCATTTCTCCGCCGAGAGCATCAATTTCCCTTACCAGATGTCCCTTGGAAGAACCGCCTACATTGGGATTGCAGGGCATCAGGGCGATACTGTCCACACTTACCGTAAAAATAACGGTTTCCAGTCCCAGTCTTGCACATGCCAGAGCCGCTTCACAACCGGCATGACCGGCACCTATGACACAAACATCTACTTTATCCATGATAAAACGTTTTTTTTCATCTGCTGACATTTTTATAACCATGCCTTTCATAACTTATCTTTATATTATAACATACACTTTTTATTTTCCCATACAAAACTTTGAAAAAATCTCATCTACTAAATCGTCAGAAACCTCTTCTCCGATGATATTGCCGAGAGAAGTATAGGCACTCATCAAATCAATGGAATAAAAATCTTCCGGCATATCGTCTTCCAGACTCTTTTTCACCATTAAAAAGGAGTCTTTTGCCTGCATCAATGCTTCTTTATGACGCAGGTTTGTGATATAAATTTCATTTTCAAATGAAATTTTTCCTTCAAAAAACATATCCTTGATAAGTTTTTTGAATTCTTCAATGCCGGAAGCTTCCTTTGCGGAAATCTTCACGATGGGAATTTCGATGTCCTTAAGAAAATTCCGAATATCTTCTTCTGTAATTGCCTGGCTTAAATCAGACTTATTCATCAGAAGAATGGCTTTTCTGTCTTTTAAAATCGTCCTGATTTCTTCGTCATTTTCATCAAAGGGAACGGAAGAGTCTACCATATATAACAGTAAATCCGCGTCCTCCGCATATTTCTTGGCTTTTTCCACACCGATTTTTTCCACGGTATCCTCTGTTTCCCGGATACCTGCGGTGTCTATCACATTCAGGGCAATGCCGTCCAGTCTTATCTGTTCTTCCAGAACATCACGGGTGGTTCCGGCAATGTCCGTTACAATTGCTTTTTCTTCGCCTGACAAAACATTTAAGAAGGAAGATTTACCGGCATTGGGTTTCCCTAAAATAACGGTTTTAATGCCTTCCTTTAAGAACTTGCCGTCCTTGGAAGAGGAAATCAGTTTATCGGTTTCTTTTAACAGTTCTTCTATTTTTTCAGAAAGTCTTTCCGGGTAACCGTCCAGACTGATATGTTCGGAATCATCTAAAGCGGACTCAATAAAAGCTATTTCATAAATCACTTCACTTCTCATCTCTTTTATCTTTTTAGAAACAGCTCCCTTTAACTGGCTTACGGAAGACTTTAATGCCAGTTCATTCTGTGCATGAATGACATCCATTACCGCTTCCGCTTCGGAAAGGTCCATTCTTCCGTTAAGGAAAGCCCTTTTGGTAAACTCTCCGGGCTCTGCCATTCTGACACCTGTCATAAGCACTCTTTCCAAAATCCGCTGCATCATAAGAACACCGCCGTGGCAGTTGATTTCCACAGTGTCCTCTGTAGTATAGCTTTTCGGAGCAAGCATAACGCTTACCATCACTTCATCTGAAATATTACCTTCTTCATCCGTTATAAAACCATAATGAATGGTATGGCTTTCTGCATCCTTCAGATGAAACTTACCGTTTTTGGATTTATAAAGTAAATCTGCTTTTTCCACCGCTTCCGGTCCGCTGATACGGATAATGCCGATACCGGAGTCCGAAAGTGCCGTAGCAATCGCAGCAATCGTATCTGTATTCATAGTACTAATCCCTTTTATTAATTAAAAAAATAGGAGCTGCCTCCCTGAAAAAGGCAGTTTCTGCCCCGGTACTACAGCTCCATCGCATTATTTTTTCAAAGACACAACAACTCTTCTGAAAGGTTCTTCGCCTTCACTGTGTGTGGTTACATATCTATCATTCTGTAATGCTGAATGAATAATTCTTCTTTCGTAAGGGTTCATAGGCTCTAAAGAAACAGGTCTCTTTGTTCTCTTTACCTTATAAGCAATATTCTTTGCCAGGTTTTCCAGAGTTTCTTTTCTTCTCTGTCTGTAATTTTCGGTATCCAGCTTAACACGGATATAATCTGCCTGTCCTCTGTTTACCACTAAAGATACTAAATACTGTAAAGAGTCAAGGGTCTGTCCTCTCTTACCGATAAGAATGCCTATTTCTTCGCCTCTCATATCAATATCAAGAGCTTTATCGGCATCGTTGTATTTGGCATCTATTATAACTTCCATTTCCATAGCATCAAATACTTCGCCTAAGAATTTCTTTGCTGCTTCTTCTACTTCTTTCGCATCCACATTGGAAACCTTTGCGGTTTCTCTTGCAAATGTCTTTTCTTCTTTCAGAACTTCCTTAACCGGCTCTTTTACGGCTTCTTTTACAATTTCTTTTTCTTCTTTTACTCTTGCCTTTATAACTGCGGGCTTAGCGCCAATTCCTAAAAATCCGGAAGAACCTTCTTCTAAGACTTCATAATCCAGCTTATCGCTTGTTACGAAAAAATCCTGACATGCCGCTGTAATGGCGTCATCCACTGTTTTTGCTGAGAACTCTTTATATTCCATCCCAAATACCTCCTATGAAATTTTAACGAAATTAGTTTTTATTATTTCTTTCATTGTAATCTTTTACAAGATTTGCCTTTGCCATCAGACTTCCGGGCTTTGCACCGGAGGAAGAAGTTTTCTTAACTTCCTTATTGTCGGTGTTGTCAGTCTTGGTGTCCGTGGTCTTTGCCGTATAATTCTTGGTGCTTACGGTACCGCCCATATTCTTGGTACTCATATTAGCATACTGCTGCAGCTTCGCCTGATTTTTCTCAAGCTTTTCCATCTTCTTGGCACTCTTTCCCGCATTCTTGGCAATGATTTCATCCAAATCCATTTTATCTATGTGTTTGTTGATAAGAACCTGCTGTACACTTCTTACTAAGGAACCGCTAATCCAGTAAAGACCGAGACCTGCCGGTAATGTGTAGCAGAAGAAAGCTGACATAAGAGGCATAATCATGTTCATGGTCTTCATGGAAGATGCCATGGTGTCTGCCATATCGCCGTTGCCGTTTCCGGTTTCCTGCTTCGGCATCAGCATTACATTAACCCACTGGGTAACGGCTGATAACACGGGAATGGCAATGGCAATGATTAACATAGCTACGGTAATCTTGCCTGCATTTCCGGATTTAAAGAAAGCATTAATAACGGAAGAAGGAGAGTTTGCAAGGCTGAATCCCTTTACCAGGAAAGAATTGTACCTTTCAATCTGGTTCATACCCTCTGCAACGGTTGCGTTTCCCGCAAAATTGTTGTTGATAAATACTTCCACGTCGGAATAATTGACTCTGTTTAAGGCGTTAATCAAAGTGCTTTCCGTTACGTTGTCCACATTGGTTACATAAGTGGAAGCGCCTTTTACACTTTCCACGAAAGCGGCAACTTTTCCGCCGCTGATGATTTCTCTTGCCACACTGCTGAAAGCAGCACCAATCTTGGTTACATAAGAAGGAATGCTGTAAATTACTTCATACAGTGCAAACAGAATAGGCATCTGAATAAAGAGCTGCAGACAGCTGCCGGTAGGAGAAACGCCGTATTTTGCGTAAACCGCCTGGGTTTCCGCATTCATCTGCATCTGTGAATCGGTATCGGTACGATTTTTGTATTTATTACGGATAGCCTGTAATTCCGGGTTCATCTTGGCAGATAATTTAGAGAACTTCTGCTGCTTGATGGTAAGGGGCATCATCAGTAAATAAACGATGATGGTAAATAAAAAAATAGCAAGTCCGATATTTGGGATACCAATCAAATCAAGTACATTGAAAAGTGCGTTCATGACTTGTCCAAGTAACCAGGCAACCTGCTTAATAATCGGTAAATTACCACAACTGGTTAAAACAATACTTGTCATCTCTTTCCTTTCTGCTGAAAAAATCAAGGAACAGGATCATATCCTCCTTTGGAGAAAGGATTACACCTGCATATTCTCCAGGCAGCAAGCGCTCCGCCTTTCAGGGTGCCGTATTTTTCCACCGCTTCCAGTCCGTACTGGGAACAGGTAGGATAATAGGGACATTTTGTACGCTTCATGGGAGAAATATATTTCCTGTAGAATTTTATGAGACTGATTAAAAATTTTTTCATAAATATAGTTTAATTATTTCGTGTAGCTTTGCCAGATGAAGAAGTGCGCTTTCGATTTCGTAATATTCGACCTCCGCCGCACCCTTTCTCGCAACCACTACTATATCCAAACCACTATTGAATATATTTTCATGCAACCGGTAGCTTTCTCGTAAAAGCCGGGTCACATGATGTCTTACGACACTGTTACCTACTTTTTTACTGACGCTGATTCCCACCCTGTTTTTACCTAAGCCATTTTCCTTTACATACATTACAAGGTATTTGTTGGCGCGGAACCTGCCGTTTTTATAAACAAACTGAAACTGATGATTTTTTTTTAGTGATTCCGAAAACTGCATTCTTTAACCATGCCTTTCTCACTAATAAAGAGAAATAGGTCACATTGCTGTGACCTATGCGGATAATTTATGTCTTCCTTTTGCACGTCTTGCTGCCAAAACCTTTCTTCCGCCGGGAGTACTCATTCTGGCTCTGAATCCATGAACCTTAGATCTGGATCTCTTCTTAGGCTGAAATGTCATCTTCATACTTTAACACCTCCTCTTTCATAACCTTATATATAAAGGTATTCTGATATTCATTTTATTGGAAAATAGCATATTGATTGTACTTAATAAACAGCGCAATGTCAAGCAAAATCAAGGTTTTTTTTCATTTTAAAAAATTTTTTAAAGTTATCCACAGGCATTTTATCCACCTTATTTTTGCCGAAAAAAATCCACATATTGTGTATAACTTGTGGATAACTTTGCTTTTAGGTGTGTATCTTGTGTGTAAAACATAATTTTTTTATTTATTTTCGGGCATTTTTTATGTGATTATATTTTTCGTATTTATACACATATTTTTCTTTCCTTCTTTCCCGAAAGTGGACTTATAAACAGAGTTATCAACATATTGTGGATAACTTTGCTGATAACTTCCATTTGAATTATTTCAGGATTTATATTATTATGGTAAATAGGGAAGAGTTTCGGAAAGGCATGGTTTTAAAATGGATTTTATTAGTGAAAAATGGGATGAAATAACGGACAAAATGCGGAATGAATTCAATATTTCCAATGTTTCCTTTGAAACATGGATTAAACCGCTGAAGGAATGCTGCGTCAAGGATGACGTGATTTACATAATTATTCCGGATGTCAACGCAGGTATGTCCGAATATATCAACTCCAAATACAAATCCCTGTTCCAGGTCACCATCTCAGAGATGTTTGACCATACTTATAATGTAGAATTTGTGATTGAAAAAGATGTTTCTTCTTTATTAAAAGGGGAAGAGTTTGCTACACCCTCTCCCGTTTACAATATCAATTATGAAGCAGCTAATTTAAATCCCAAATATAAATTCGATACCTTCGTAGTCGGAAGTAACAACAAGTTTGCACATTCCGCCTGCCTTGCGGTAGCGGAATCTCCCGGAAAAGCATACAACCCTCTTTACCTTTACGGAGGAGCCGGACTGGGAAAGACCCACCTTATGCATTCCATCGGACATTTTCTTTTGGAAAAAGACTCCGACACCAAGGTACTCTATGTCACTTCCGAAGAATTTACCAACGAAGTAATAGAGTCCATCCGTAGCGGTAATGCGGCAGCCATGACAAAGCTCCGCGACAAGTACCGTACCGTGGATGTGCTGATGGTCGATGATGTACAGTTTATTATAGGTAAGGAAAGTACACAGGAAGAATTCTTCCACACCTTCAATGTCCTGCATGCTGCCGGCAAACAGATTGTTCTTTCATCCGATAGACCTCCCAAGGAAATGGAAACTTTGGATGAACGTTTCCGCTCCCGTTTTGAGTGGGGACTGATTGCCGATATCCAGCCGCCCGATTACGAAACCAGAATGGCAATTCTTCGTAAAAATGCGGAAAACTGCTCCATGCAGATTGACGAAGACATCATCAACTATATTGCCACCAACATCAAATCCAACATCCGGGAACTGGAAGGCGCCTTCAACAAGATTATCGCTTTCTCCAAATTAAATAAGGTAAATCCTTCCTTAGAGCTTGCGGAAGAAGCCTTAAAGGACATCATTTCCCCGGACAAGCAGAAGGAAATTACACCGGAGCTTATTATTAATGTAGTTTCCGAACATTTTGGAGTGAAGCCGGAGGACATTGTTTCCAAGAAGAGAACCGCAGACCTCGCTCTTACCAGACAGATTGTCATGTATCTGTGCAGGGAATACACGGACCTCTCCTACCAGAACATTGCCAAAATATTAAACAAAAAGGATCACACCACCATTATCCACGGTGTGAACACCATTGCCGACGGCATCAAGACGGACGAGGACTTAAACAACAAGATTGATATAATTAAGAAGAAACTGAGTCCGGTCTAACTTTTTTTATCAACACTTCTCTTCTTTTTTTCAGAAAGTTGTCCACCTTTTCCGGTGGTTATACTGTGGGTAACCTGTGTAAAAAGAAGAAAGGCATGTGAATAAGTTTTCTGACCGTTTTAAGGGCTTCAGAAACGGTGTGAATAAGTTCAGAGTTATCCATATGCTGTTTTGGGCTTTTCCACCATGTTGTACTATCATTTTTTCCTTATAAATGCTATAATAAAGAGAGTTTTACACATATCAACATCCATTACTAAGGATACTCTTAAATATTTATATATTTATATATTTATTTATAAAAGCGCACGCTTGCAGTTACTTGTTTTCAGAGAAGGGAGTTATACACAATGAAGTTTATTTGTTCCAAACAAAATCTTTTAAATGGTTTGCAGATTGTTTCCAAAGCAGTTCCCAATAAAACTACCATGTCTATTCTGGAATGCATTCTGGTAGAAGCAAAGGACGGTACCATTAAATTTACCGCCAATGATATGGAGTTAGGTATAGAAACCGTGATTGAAGGTAATATTCTGGAAAAAGGTACCATTGCTCTGGATGCCAAGATTTTCCTTGATATTGTAAGAAAGCTTCCCGACAATGATGTTACCATTGAAACAGACAATAGCTTTAAGACCATTATTACCTGCGAAAAAGCTAAATTTACGATTATTGCCAAATCCGGAGAGGATTTCTCCTATCTTCCTTCCATTGAGAAGAACGATTGTGTGGTAATTTCCCAGTACACCTTAAAGGAAGTGGTCAGACAGACCATCTTCTCCATTGCGGACAACGACACCAACAAGATTATGACCGGTGAGCTTTTCGATATCAACGGTTCCGAGCTGAAGGTTGTTTCCCTGGACGGACACAGAATTTCCATCCGCAAGATTGACTTAAAGAATGAATACGCTCCCAAGAAGGTTATAGTTCCCGGCAAGACCTTAAACGAAATCAGCAAGATTTTACCCGGCGATGCGGATAAGGACGTAAACATCTTCTTTACCCAGAAGCATATTTTATTTGAATTTGAAAATACAGTTGTGGTTTCCAGACTGATTGAAGGCGAATACTTCAAGATTGAGCAGATGCTTTCCAGCGATTACGAAACCAAAGTAAGAATTAACAAGAAGGAATTCTTAAGCTGTATTGACAGAGCTACCCTTTTGGTAAAAGAGGGAGATAAAAAGCCCATTATCATTACTATAGGCGACGGCTCCATGGAATTAAAAATCAATTCCATCATCGGCAGCATGAACGAAGAAATCGACATTGAAAAGAGCGGCCGTGACATGATGATTGGTTTCAATCCCAAGTTCTTAATCGACGCCCTTCGTGTCATTGATGATGAAGAAATCGATATTTATCTGGTAAATCCGAAGGCTCCCTGCTTCATCAAGGATGCAACCGAGAGCTATATCTATCTGATTTTACCCGTAAACTTTACGACAGTCAGCTAATATTGTGAAAAGCGCAATTTCAGGTATCTGACTTGAAAGGAAAAAACATGGAAACTCTTTATTTAAGAGATGATTTTATTAAGCTGGGACAGGCTCTGAAAGCGGCAAATTTATGTGAGTCCGGCGTGGACGCCAAGTTTGCCGTACAGGACGGTCTTGTAAAAGTAAACGGCGAAGTGGATGATCGCCGCGGCAGAAAGCTTTACGACGGAGACATCGTCGAATTTGAAGGAAAACAGATTAAAATTAGTAAAGGATAAAGAATTTGATTATTAAGAGACTGGAACTGGCGGATTACAGAAATTATGAATTTCTTGATATTCAGTTCGATAAGGGAACCAATATCCTTTACGGAGACAATGCGCAGGGAAAGACCAATATTCTGGAGTCCATTTATGTAGCAGCCACTACAAAATCTCATAAAAGCAGCAAAGACAAAGAGATTGTAAATTTTAATAAAGAGGAAGCGCATATCCGCACCTACCTGGAAAAAGAGGGTGTGGAAACCAGAGTGGATATGCACCTCCGCAAGAATAAATCCAAGGGAATTGCCATTGACGGTACCAAGATAAAAAAAGCGGCAGATTTGCTTGGGCTTTGCAATGTTGTGTTTTTCTCACCGGAGGATTTGAGCATCATAAAAAACGGTCCTGCGGAGAGAAGAAGATTTGTGGATATGGAACTGTGCCAGTTGGACAGCTTTTATCTTTACAATCTGAACCATTACAATAAGATTGCCAATCAGCGCAATAAGCTGTTAAAGGATTTATATTTACGCCCGGATTTGAAGGATACCCTGATGATTTGGGACTCCCAGCTTGTTTCTTTCGGTAGCAAAATCATCGAAAGAAGAAAAGTGTTTGTGGAGCAGTTAAACGAAATTATTTATGACATACATAAGAGGCTTTCCGGTGATAAGGAAGAGCTTAAAATTGTATACGAACCAGATGTGGAGATTGAAAATTTCGAGGCGGCCCTGCGGGCGGCTCAGGATAAGGACATCAAGTTAAAGCAGACCACGGTAGGACCTCACAGGGATGACTTTTCGTTTTATGCAAATGGCATTGATATCCGTAAATTCGGTTCCCAGGGACAGCAGAGAACGGCGGCTCTTTCCCTGAAGCTATCGGAAATAGAGCTGATAAAAAAGATTACAAAGGATACGCCCATCCTTTTACTGGATGATGTGTTGTCCGAGCTTGACAGCAACAGGCAGAATTTCCTCTTAAACGGTATCGGAGACATCCAGACCATTATTACCTGTACGGGTCTTGAGGAATTTGTCAACAACAGAGTGGAAATGAATAAGATTTTCAAGGTTTCAAACGGAGTTGTTACTTCAGAAAATTAAATTTTGAAGCGGCAGCCGCCTTCGGCGGCGGATTGGAGGATAAATGAGTGAGGAAGTCTTAAACAATACAGCAGTGGAAAATGAATATGGCGCCGACCAGATTCAGATTTTGGAAGGATTGGAAGCTGTAAGAAAAAGACCGGGTATGTATATTGGTTCTACCTCTTCAAGAGGTCTGCATCACCTTGTTTATGAAATCGTGGACAATGCGGTGGATGAAGCTCTTGCAGGTTATTGTGATACCATTGAAGTCACCATCAACCCCGACAATTCCATTACTGTTATCGATAACGGACGCGGTATTCCCGTCGGCATCAACCACAAAGCCGGTATTGCGGCGGTGGAAGTGGTATTTACCATTCTGCATGCGGGCGGTAAATTCGGCGGAGGAGGATACAAGGTTTCCGGCGGTCTGCACGGCGTAGGCGCATCCGTTGTAAATGCCCTGTCCGACTGGCTGGAAGTAGAAATCTGCCAGGACGGCAAGGTTTATAAGCAGCGTTATGAAAAAGGCCATACCTGCTATCCTTTGAAGCAGATTGGCACCTGTGATATAGAAAAAACCGGCACCAAGGTTACCTTTAAGCCGGATGCCACTATTTTCCAGGAAACCACTGTTTATGATTTTGATGTTTTAAAGACAAGACTTCGGGAAATGGCTTTCCTTACCAAGGGTCTGCGCATCATTTTAAGGGATACCCGTGTTGCGGATGATATTCATGAAAATGCCCAAATCCAGACACTTTTGGAAAGATCCTACGAAGACAGGGAAAATGACGACAGCGAAGATTTGGAAGTTTTTCCCAATGACGAAAAGGAAAGAGAAGAAGAAAAAGAAGAGTTCAAGAATAAAAAAGAACGTATCATGGAGTTCTATTATGAAGGCGGTATCAAGGAATTTGTTACCTACCTGAATAAGAGCAAGGAAGCTCTTTATGAAAATGTGCTTTATTTTGAAGGCACCAAGAACAATGTATACGTGGAAGTTGCTTTCCAGCACAACGACTCTTACACCGAGTCTGTATACAGCTTTGTAAACAACATCAATACTCCGGAAGGTGGTACTCATTTACAGGGATTCCGTAATGCTATCACCAAAACCTTCAACGATTACGCCAGAAGCGCCAAGCTTTTAAAAGAAAGCGAAGCAAATCTTTCCGGCGAAGATATCAGAGAAGGTCTGACGGCAATTATCAGTGTCAAGATTGAAGAGCCTCAGTTTGAAGGTCAGACCAAGCAGAAGCTCGGCAACTCCGAAGCAAGAACCGCTGTGGACAATATTGTTTCCGAACAGCTTACTTATTATTTAGAGCAGAACCCCAACATTGCCAAGACCATCTGTGAAAAATCCATTCTGGCGCAGAGAGCAAGGGAAGCGGCAAGAAAGGCAAGAGAGCTTACCAGAAGAAAAACGGCTCTGGAAGGCATGTCTTTACCCGGAAAACTGGCGGACTGTTCCGATAAGGACCCGAGAAACTGCGAAATTTACATCGTCGAAGGAGATTCCGCGGGCGGCAGTGCCAAGACGGCAAGAGCCCGTGCAACCCAGGCAATTTTACCCCTTCGAGGAAAAATACTGAACGTGGAAAAAGCAAGACTGGACAAGATTTATGCCAATGCGGAAATCAAGGCTATGATTACCGCATTTGGTACCGGTATCCATGAAGACTTTGATATTACCAAGCTTCGTTACCACAAAATAATCATCATGACCGATGCCGATGTGGACGGTGCCCATATCAGCACCCTGCTTCTTACGTTCCTTTACCGTTTCATGCCGGAGCTGATTAAACAGGGACATGTTTACCTGGCGCAGCCTCCTCTTTACAAGCTGGAGAAAAACAAAAAAGTATGGTATGCCTACAGCGATGACGAACTGAACAAAATTCTGGAAGAAGTAGGCCGTGACCAGAACAACAAAATCCAGCGTTACAAAGGTCTGGGCGAAATGGATGCGGAACAGCTCTGGGAAACCACCATGGACCCGGAAAGAAGAATTCTTCTCCGCGTCAATATCGACGAGGAAACCGAGTCGGAAATAGACCTTACCTTTACCACACTTATGGGTGACAAGGTAGAGCCCCGAAGAGAATTCATTGAAGAGAACGCAAAGTTTGTTAAGAATTTGGATATCTGATAGAAAAAATGTATCCTGATAAAGTCCTTTTAGGACAGAATGAGAGGGAATATGGAAGACAATATTTTTGACCAGATTCAGGAAGGAAATCAGTTTGATAAGGTTCATGTAGTAGACCTTAAGAAAACGATGGAAACCTGTTATATTGATTACGCCATGAGCGTTATCGCGGCAAGAGCCCTTCCCGATGTAAGAGACGGATTAAAGCCCGTACAGAGAAGAGTGCTTTATTCCATGATTGAACTTAACAACGGTCCCGACAAGCCGCATCGTAAGAGCGCCCGTATCGTCGGCGATACCATGGGTAAATACCATCCCCACGGTGACAGCTCCATTTACGGTGCATTGGTAAACATGGCGCAGGACTGGAACTTCCGTTATCCTCTTGTAGACGGTCACGGCAACTTCGGTTCCATGGACGGTGACGGTGCGGCGGCAATGCGTTACACAGAAGCCCGCCTTTCCAAAATTTCCATGGAATTGCTTGCAGATATCAACAAAGATACCGTTGATTTCACCCCGAACTTCGATGAAACCGAGAAAGAACCCGTTGTTCTTCCCAGCCGTTTTCCCAACCTTTTAGTAAACGGCACCACCGGTATTGCCGTAGGTATGGCGACCAACATTCCGCCTCACAACCTTCGTGAAGTGGTAAAGGCTGTTGTAAAAATCATCGACAACAGAGTGGAAGAAGGCAGAGATACCGAAATTGAAGAAGTGCTGGATATTGTAAAAGCACCGGATTTTCCCACCGGCGGTCTGATTTTGGGTACCAGAGGCAGTGAAGAAGCTTACCGTACCGGCCGCGGCAAGGTAAGAGTGCGTGCGGTTACCAATATTGAAACCCTGCCCAACGGCAAGAGCCAGATTATCGTAACCGAGCTTCCTTACATGGTAAACAAGGCAAACCTCATCCAGAAGATTGCCGAGCTTGTAAAATTAAAGAAAATCGACGGCATTACCGACCTCCGCGACGAGTCCAACCGTGAAGGTGTCAGAGTGGTTATTGAACTGAGAAGAGATGTCAATGCCAACGTAATCTTAAATCTGCTCTACAAGCACACCCAGTTACAGGATACCTTCGGTGTCATTATGCTGGCGCTTGTGAATAACGAGCCCAAGGTTATGAACCTTCTGGACATCCTGAAAAATTACTTAAAGCATCAGGAAGATGTCGTTACCAGAAGAACCAAATACGATTTGAACAAGGCAGAAGAAAGAGACCACATTTTACAGGGTCTGTTAAAAGCCTTGGATTATATTGACGAAGTGATTTCCATTATCCGCAGCAGCGCCAATGCGCAGGTTGCCAAGGAAAGATTGATGGAACGCTTTGAATTAAGCGACGCACAGGCACAGGCAATCGTTGACATGCGTCTGCGTGCTCTGACAGGTCTGGAAAGAGAGAAGTTAGAGAACGAGCATGCGGAGCTGGTCAAGAGAATTGCCGAATTAAAGGCTATTTTAGGAGATGAAAATATCCTGCTTGGCGTTATAAAAACAGAAATTACCGCCATTGCCGATAAGTACGGCGATGACAGAAGAAGTAAAATCGGCTACGACGAACTGGATATTTCCATGGAGGATTTGGTTCCCAGAGGAAATACCGTCATTGCCATGACAAAATTAGGCTATATCAAGCGTATGACCGTGGATAATTTCAAAGCCCAGAACAGAGGCGGCAAAGGAATTAAGGGTATGCAGACCATTGATGAGGACTACATCGAAGACCTTCTCATGACAACCACCCACCACTACCTGAATTTCTTTACCAATCAGGGCAGGGTTTACCGCTTAAAGGCATATGAAATCCCCGAAGCGGGCAGAACCGCAAGAGGCGTTGCCATTATCAACCTGCTGAATTTAAATCCGGGCGAAAAGATTACCGCCATGATTCCCATCAGCAACTATGACGACAACAAAAACCTCTTTATGATTACCAAGAAGGGTATTGCCAAGAAGACTCCTCTTATGGAATACAGCAACGTCCGCAAGAACGGTCTGGCTGCCATCAATTTAAGGGAGGACGATGAACTGATTGAGGTGAAGGTAACCGATAAGGACAGCGAAATCTTCTTAGTTACCAAGTTCGGTATGTGCATCCGTTTCTTAGAAACCGATGTCAGGGCTACCGGCCGTACCTCCATGGGTGTTATCGGTATGAACCTTTCCGACGGTGACTGCATCGTGGGCATGCAGCTTGCATCCCAGGGCGACTCCTTACTTATTGCTTCCGAAAACGGTCTCGGCAAGCGTACTCCCATGGATGAATTTACCGTACAGAAGCGCGGCGGCAAGGGTGTGAAGTGCTACAAGATTACCGAAAAGACCGGCGATGTGGTAGGCGTAAAGGCAGTAAATGACGACAACGAAATCATGATGATTACCACGGAGGGCATTATCATCCAGCTTCGTGTGCAGGAAATTTCCACTTTGGGACGTATTACTTCCGGTGTGAAGCTCATAAACTTAAAAGACGGCGTGAAGGTTGCACAGATTGCAAAAGTGCGGGAGAAAATCGTAAGCGACGACAAAGAGTTTGAAAACATCGAAGACGCCATTGAAGCCTCCGAAGAAACGGATTTTTATGAAACCGAGGACTCCGAAGAGGATGAGGAGTAAGGGTAAAGGGAGAAAGTGATGTTAGAGTATTTAAGGAAAAAGTCCTTTAAGAAATCGTTATGGCTGACGGGCATCGGTCTGATTGCCGGTATTGTACTGCTGGTTATTTTCGGACCGGACTGTCTGAAGGTTCTGAAAGGTCCCATGGATTTTAAGGACCTCACCGCAGATGATTTGGAAAAGAAGCCCTATGTGGTCATTTATTACGATTTCAACTACGGCTGTTTTGCAGAGGAAACTTCCACACAGACCCGGAACGGCAGAAAAATTTCTTCCCGGAGCGCCGGCATGGTATATGCCATTACCATCCCGGATATCAGAAGTTACTTTGAGTCCGGCGATACCATGGAATTCATGGGGATTTACTTCGGTTCCAAGTATTATGACGACCTGGAAGTCATTGAAGACAATATAAATGATTTCAGTGATAAGTATGACGAGTGGTACAATAATTACAGCATGACCAACGAGGAGCTTTTCTCCACTCTGGATAAATACCTTACCGTAAAAGGCCAGGTGCTTCCCATGGACAACACCATGCTTTATTACTACAAGGATATGTTTGAGGAGTACGGCTATTCCAGTGATGAAATCATGGAATTGTGCCATCCTTACTACATAAAGGTGGACGGCATGCAGCATGGCAGCGTCGTCAGCGTATGTATATTTGCCGGTCTTGGTCTGGTTCTGATTATCCTGATGATTGTTCTGATGGTATACGCAGCAAACGGCGGTTACTTAAAGAGCATGAAGAAGGCTCTGGAAAAAAAAGGTTCTGCGGAACTGGAAAGAGTATGTGCCGAGTTTGACTCCGGTGTTGATTTCAACAAGGATTTGAAGGTGGGAAGAAACTATATCATCGACAGCGGCTCCACGGTGCCGAAAGTTGTCAGTCTGCAGGACTGCATCTGGGCTTACATGCAGGTAACCAAGAATAAGCAGTATTTCGTTACGGTTTCCACCACGTATTCCGTAACGTTCCGCAGCAAAAACAAAGAAATCAACAGTGTCCTGGTAAGAAATAAGGATGATGCCATGAGACTTTTAGATTTGGTACATGAAAGATTTCCCGGCATTATCTTAGGATATTCCAACGACCTTGAATTTTTGTATAAATCCGATATGAATCAGTTTTTAGCTCTGTATCATCAGAATGAGGATGCGTCCAGGGCACAGATGTAAAGTTTTTCTGTTTAAAGTTTTTCTGAAATATTCTTCTTGCAAAAAGAAACCGGGAATGGTAATATATTTCGGTATTGTATTGTATCTTCCATGAGGAAGAATGATAACAAGGAGGAAAATTTCATATGAGAAACAGTAAAGTAACAAAGATGGTACAGATGGCCATACTTATCGCCATTATCGCGTTAATGGCGTTCACCCCGATTGGATTTATCAAGACCGCCGGTCTGGAAATTCAGTTAATCATGATACCGGTAGTAATCGGTGCCATGTTGTTCGGACCCCTGGCAGGTGCTGTATGCGGAGGAGCATTTGGTATTTTAAGCTTCATCCAGTGTTTCGGCATGAGTCCTTTTGGCGGTATGTTATTAAGTATCAACCCTTTCCTGACATTCATGGTATGTATTCCTACCAGAATTTTAACAGGATACCTCACCGGACTTCTGTTCCAGTGGTTTAAGAAAATTGACAAAACCAAAACGGTATGTTATTTTGCCGGCGGTCTTGTAGGCGCCGTATTAAACACCGTATTTTTCATGTCAGTTTTAATGTTAAGCTTTGGCAACACCGATTATATGAAGAGCTTAAATGCAGGAAACCTCAATGTTTTCGCATTCGTAGTAGCTTTCGTGGGAATTAACGGTCTTCTGGAATGGCCCGTTACCTGCATCGCAGGCGGCGCAATCAGCAAAGCGGTTCAGAAAGCATTAAAATTATAAAACAAATTTCATTTGCAGGACAAAGGCGTCTTGGAGGTTGGTCTCTTAGACGCCTTTTTTATGATAAAAATCATAAAACGTATTTTATACGTGGCAGAAAAAGGAGGAGAAGAAGATGGCAAAGTATATTTTTGTAACAGGTGGTGTTGTTTCCGGTCTGGGAAAAGGCATAACGGCGGCATCTCTTGGCCGTTTGTTAAAAGCAAGAGGACTTAAGGTAGCTTCCCAGAAGCTTGACCCTTACATCAATGTGGATCCGGGTACCATGAGCCCTTATCAGCATGGGGAAGTATATGTAACCGAGGACGGTGCGGAAACCGACCTTGACCTCGGACATTACGAAAGATTTATCGATGAGGACTTAAATAAGTATTCCAACCTGACCACCGGTAAGGTATATTCCAATGTTATCGGCAAGGAAAGAAGAGGCGAATATTTAGGCAGCACGGTGCAGACCATTCCTCACATTACCGATGAAATCAAGCGTTTCATTTATAATGTAGGTAAAAAAACGGATGCGGATATCGTCATTACCGAAATCGGCGGCACCATCGGTGATATCGAAAGCCAGCCCTTTATCGAAGCTATCCGTCAGGTGGGACATGAAGTGGGCAGTGACAACTCCCTCTACATTCATGTAACCCTGGTTCCTTATCTGAAGGCATCCGGTGAACACAAATCCAAACCCACCCAGCATTCCGTAAAGGAACTGCAGGGACTTGGAATTTCACCCGACATTATCGTGCTTCGTACGGACGAGTCCATTACGGACGAAAGCATTTTCCATAAAATTTCCGGTTTCTGCAATGTAAAACCGGACTGTGTCATTGAAAACCTGACACTTCCCATTCTGTACGAAGCGCCGCTGATGCTGGAAAAAGCAAACCTTTCCTCCATCGTCTGCAGAGAGCTCCATATTGACGCTCCCAATCCGGATTTAACAGAGTGGGAAAACCTGATTGAAAGAATTAAAGGACTGAAAAATACCGTAACCATCGGACTTGTCGGAAAATATGTGCAGCTCCATGATGCTTATCTTTCCGTTGCCGAAGCACTTCGTCATGCCGGCTACGAAACCGAAGCGGATGTGAAAATTTCCTGGATTGACTCCGAAACCTTAAAGGAAGACAACTACGAGGAAATTTTAAGCAAAGTAGACGGTATTATTGTACCGGGCGGTTTTGGTGACAGAGGTATTGAAGGCATGCTGTTGGCAGCCAGATATGCAAGAGATAAGAAAATTCCCTACTTCGGCATTTGCCTTGGTATGCAGATTGCGGTTATTTCCTTTGCAAGGGATGTGGCAGGTATTACGGATGCCAACTCCGGTGAGTTTGACTTTACCTGTGCTCACAAGGTAATTGATTTTATGCCGGGACAGAGTGATGAAATCGACAAGGGCGGCACCCTTCGTTTAGGCAGCTATCCTTGCGTTATCAAGCCGGGCACCACTATGGAAAAATGTTACGGTAAAACAGAAATAAGGGAAAGACATCGTCACAGATATGAATTTAACAATGAATACAGAGAAAAATTAGCGGAGTGTGGTCTGATTTTAAGCGGCACCTCACCGGATGAAAGACTGGTAGAAACCGTAGAAATTGCAGATTCTCCGTTCTATGTCGGTGTCCAGTATCATCCGGAATTCAAGAGCCGTCCCAACAAAGCGCATCCGCTGTTTAAGGGATTTGTGGAAGCATCACTTAAGAATAAAGGTGTCAATCACCTGAACTAAACCGTCTTCTTCGTTGGAGCCGGTTACAAAATCGGCAGCTTCCTTTACCTCGTCCCGGGCGTTTGCCATGGCAACGCCGACACCGCCGTAGGTAATCATGCTGATATCATTGTAGCCGTCTCCGCAGCAGACAGACTCTTCTCTTTTTAAGCCAATCATAGGCAGCAATCGGTCGATGGATGCCGCCTTGTCAATGTCTTTGGGCATTACTTCAATGAAATAGGGTTCAGAACGGTAAATACTTAACGTATCTTTGAACTCTTCCTGAAGCATGGCAATGTAAACCTCGGCATCCTTCGGCGGAGCTGTCATCAGACATTTATTCACATCAAAGGTAATATAATCTACAAAATTGTCAACTTCCTTTATCGGAAGCTGGTTTAATTTTGCCTCCCATTCGATATACCGGTCGATGCCGTTTCCTAAAATAATCGTGTCCTTTTCATAGGTAATAATGCCGCATTTATGGTCTTTCGCAAAAGCATACAGCTTTGGAATAACCTCCTTCGGCAGCACCTTCTGGTACATGACCTCTTTGGTCTTACAGTTCATAATGCGTCCGCCGTTGTAGGAAAGAAGGTAGCCGCCGTATTCGTCCAGCTTCAATTCTTTCACAAAACGAGCAGCACCGGGAGTGGGTCTCCCGGTGGCTAACATGAGCACATGGCCTGCTTTCTGCATTTCCATGAGCTTTTCCTTTGTTTTGGGTGTGATTTCTTTCTTATCGTTTACCAGTGTTCCGTCAATATCCAGAACCAAAATCTTTTTGTTCATTTTAATACATTCCTTTTACAGCCTGAAATTTCAAGTCATTTTTTAGTATGCCGGTTTTTCTTCGTATTAACCGTGGTTCTGCGCATCTACTACGCTGCCGCCCGCATATTTTTCCCGAAGCTTAGGCTTTTCAATCTTGCCGGTAGGATTTCGGGGGATATCCGCAAAAATAATCTTGCGGGGTCTCTTGTAGCGGGGAAGCGCCTGACAAAGGATGTTGATATCTTCCTCTGTTAAGGTTACGCCCTCTTTCGGTTCAATAATGGCGCAGGCAATTTCGCCGAGACGCTTGTCGGGCAGACCGATAACCGCCACATCATGCACACCGCCGTGGGTACGGATGAAATCTTCAATCTGTACGGGATATAAGTTTTCACCGCCGCTGATGATAACGTCCTTTTTACGGTCTACTAAGAAGATAAAACCGTCTTCATCCTCCTGTGCCATATCGCCGGTAAAAAGCCATCCGTCCTTTAAGACTTCGGCGGTTGCCTTTTCATCGTGATAGTAGCAGGTCATGACGCCGGGACCTTTTACGCAGAGCTCGCCGACTTCGCCGCGTTTTACGGTGTTGCCGTCCGGGTCCACAATTTTCACTTCCCAGCCGTAGCCAGCCTTGCCGATGGCGCCGACTTTATGGATATTGTCCACACCCAGGTGTACACAGCCGGGTCCGATGGACTCGCTTAAGCCGTAGTTGGTGTCGTATTTATGGTTCGGGAAGTATTCCTTCCACTTCTTAATCAGACTGGGCGGAACGGGCTGTGCACCGATGTGCATCAGACGCCACTGGTCTAATTTATAATCGGAGAGTTTAATTCTGCCGCTGTCGAGAGCCTCTAAAATATCCTGTGCCCAGGGAACTAAAAGCCAGACGATGGTGCACTGTTCCTTGGAAACCGCATCCAGAATATATTCGGGCTTGGTACCCTTTAAAAGAACTGCCTTGCCGCCGGAAATCAGACTGCCGAACCAGTGCATTTTGGCGCCGGTATGGTAAAGAGGAGGGATGCACAAAAAGACATCGTCCTTTGTCTGACCGTGATGATTCTGCTCTACGCGGGCAGCATGCATCAGACTTTCGTGGTTATGTAAAATTGCCTTCGGGAAACCGGTGGTGCCGGAGGAAAAATAAATAGCGGCATCGTCTTCGTCCGTCAGTGGAATGTTCGGTGACAGGGAAGAGCAGTTTACGGTCATGGAGGTGTAGTCTTCCGCAAAGGTCGGGCAGTTATCGCCTACATAGAAAAGCAGACGGTTTTTGCTGATACGGTCTGCAATTTCTTCTACACGGCCGATAAATTCGGGACCGAATACCAGAATGTCCACATCCGCCAAATTTACGCAGTACTCGATTTCATCGGGTGCGTAACGGAAGTTCAAAGGCACGGCGAGGGCGCCGGTCTTTAAGATACCGAAGTAAATAGGCAGCCACTCTAAGCAGTTCATAAGCAGAATGCCGACTTTATCTCCTTTTTTAATCCCCCTGCTCAAAAGCAAATTTGCAAAGCGGTTTGCTTTTTCGTTCATAACATGCCAGGTAATCTCACGTCTGTAATGGGTCGTGGGATTTGGCTCCATAAGCTCGTATTCCTTCCAGGTAACGCGGCGGACTTCCTTGACCTCGGGGTTGATTTCCACAAGGCAGATGTCGTTGGCGTATTCCCTGGCGTTGCGTTCCAATAAATCTGTAATTGGCATTTCCCTTCTCCTTAAAATTTAATACTTTAACGCATTTAACAACTAAAGTAAATTATATATAATATTTCGTTTTTTGTAAAGTTTATTTGTTGACTCTACAATTGTTGCAGAGTTTATACTGTCTGTGGTAAATTGAATAGCAGTGGAGGTAATTATGGAAAAAAATCTTACGACGGGCAGTGTATTCAAAAATCTGGTTTTGTTTTCTCTGCCCTATCTTCTCTCTTATTTTTTACAGACCCTTTACGGAATGGCGGATTTGTTCATTATCGGGCAGTTTGAGGGGGTAGCCAGCACCACGGCGGTTTCCATCGGTTCCCAGGTTATGCATATGCTGACGGTTATGATTGTGGGGCTTGCCATGGGCACCACGGTAAGCATTGCGCAGAATATCGGCGCCGGTGACAGAAGAAAAGCGGCGCAGGCAGTGGGAAATACGGTTGTTCTTTTTGTTTCCGTGTCCGTTGCCCTGACAGTGCTGCTGCTTTTGCTGGTGCGTCCCATTGTTTCCGTTATGTCCACACCCGCAGAGGCGGTGGAAGGCACGGTTGCATACCTGACCGTCTGCTTTATCGGCATACCTTTTATAACGGCATACAACATTATCAGTTCCATATTCCGCGGCATGGGTGACAGCAGAAGTCCCATGTATTTCATTGCGATTGCCTGCGTAACCAACATTGTGCTGGACTATGTGTTCATGGGTGCCCTGCATTTGGGTCCTGTGGGCGCGGCGCTCGGCACCACGGTTTCTCAGGCGGTCAGTGTGGCAATTTCCCTTTTTGTCATCTGGAAACGTCACAGCATTCCCCTGGAAAAAAGGGATTTTAAGCCGGAAAAAGCGGTAATCGGCAAGATTTTGAAAATCGGCGTTCCTATTGCCGCACAGGACGGACTTATTCAGGTGGCATTTATTATTATCACCATTATTGCGAACCGCCGTGGATTAAACGATGCGGCAGCGGTGGGTATTGTGGAAAAGTTCATCAGTTTTATCTTCCTGGTTCCTTCCTCCATGCTTTCCACGGTTTCCGCATTGGGCGCGCAGAATATCGGCGCCGACAAGCCGGAGCGGGCAAGGCTCACTCTCCGTTACGCTATTTTGCTGGCAGCGGGATTTGGACTTGTCGTTTCGATTCTGATACAGTTTTCGGCGGAACCCATTGTGGCGTTGTTTACGGATAAAGAGGAGGCAGGCGGTGCGGAAGTTATACGGCTGGGCGGTCAGTACTTACGAGGTTACATATGGGACTGCCTGTTTGCGGGAATTCATTTCAGCTTCAGCGGTTATTTCTGCGCCTGCGGAAAATCCGGGCTGTCGTTCCTTCACAATATCATTGCCATTATGTTTGTGAGGGTGCCCGGTGTTTACCTGACCTCCAAGCTTTTCCCGACGACGCTGTTTCCCATGGGACTTGCCACGGCAACCGGTTCCCTTTTGTCCGTGATTATCTGCGTGATTGCGTTTGCGGTGATTACGAAAAAAGCGGGACGGAAAACGGAAGCAATCGGAGGATAATGTATGAGTGAAAAAAAGCTGTTTTCCATAGGGGATGTGGCGCGCCTGTTCCATATCAGTGTAAGCAGCCTGCGTCATTATGAAAATGTGGGACTTCTCACGCCGGAATATACGGACCCTTCTTCGGGCTATCGGTACTACAGTGTGGAGCAGTTTGAGATACTCAATACCATCCGCTATCTGCGGGCGCTGGACATGCCGCTTTCCGAGATAGCGGATTTTCTGAAAAACAGGGATGTGGACCGCATTGAGGAAAAGTTGCAGAAACAGAAGAAAGCCGTTCTGGAAAAACAGCGGGAGCTGGAGCGTATTGAGAGAAAAATTGACAACCGTCTGAAATGTCTTAAGGATGCGCAGACGGCAGAGCTTTCCGTCATTTCCCTTGTCACGCTCCCGGAGTGCCGGATGGTCTGGGTGGAAGACTCCCTTAAAATAGAAGGCTTTCTGGATATGGAGGCGCCCATCCGCAAGCTGGATATTTCGGAAGCGGAGGCGGTCATCTTTTTAGGAAAAGTGGGTGTGGGTATTTCGGCTGCCCACCTGCAGGAAGGTAAAATCGGACAGTATGACGAGCTTTTTCTGTCTCTGGACAGGGAGGACCATTACACGGGAAAGACGATTTTGCTGCCGGAAACATTGTGCGTCCGCATCCGCTTCCGCGGCATCCATACGGAAGCCGCTGCCCAGTACCGCAAACTTTTAGCATACATTGCCGAGCACAACATGACAATCACCGGATTTTCCAGGGAAATCACCCTGATTGACTACGGCATCACCAACGACACCCGGAAATTTGTGACGGAAATCAGCATTCCGGTTGAGGTGGACAGCGGAAGCTTTAAGCAGGCTTGAATACATTCATGACATAATTTTTTATTTGTGCATTTTATATTTACTTTCGTGCTAATATGAATTATTATATTAGCACGAAAGGAGTATTTATATGACTCAGTTTGAAAAATTAGATTTATTGTTGAATGAATGTAGGGGAACCATTCAGACTTCTCAGGTTATAAATAGTGGAATCAGTAAATCTGTGTTTTATGCATATGTGAAGCAACGAGGATTAGAGCAAGCTGCGCATGGTGTGTATGTATCTCCGGATGCGTGGACGGATGCTATGTACATTTTACATTTACGTTGCAGTCAGGCTGTATTTTCTCATGAAACCGCACTGTTTTTTCATGATTTAACAGACAGAGAGCCTTTAAAATACACAATAACGGTAAGAACCGGATATAATCCAAGCCGCCTGCAGGAAGATGGATTTCAAGTATATACAGTAAAAAGAGAATTACATGAAATAGGAATTACAACTATGCAGACATCATTCGGACATACAGTTCCGGTTTATGATATGGAGCGGACGATTTGTGATTTGCTTCGCAGCAGAAAAAATATAGACATACAGATTTTTCAAGATGCATTAAAACAATATGCCGGACGTAAGGATAAAAACTTGCGGGTACTTATGAAATATGCGTCTATATTTCATGTTGAAAACATACTTAGACCATATTTGGAGGTGTTGCTTTAATGATAACAACAGCAAGGCAGTTAAAAGATTTAATTCGGAATCTGTCAAAGAAAAAATCTGCGGATGCGCAAATTTTGATGCGAAATTACATGATGGAACGTTTCCTGGAACGAATTTCTTTGTCTGAATATAAGGACCGGTTTATATTAAAGGGTGGAATGCTGGTGGCAGCAATGGTTGGTCTGGATGCCAGAGCTACCATGGATTTGGATGCTACCATAAAAGGTACCCATGTTAGTGTTACGGATATAGAGACTGTCATATCAAGAATTATAGAAATTCCCCTTGATGATGGCGTTTCATTTCGTATCAAACGGATATCGGAAATTATGGAAGAAGCAGATTACCCTGGCGTCCGTGTCAATATGGAAACCGAATTTGACGGTGTAATTACGCCATTAAAAATAGACATTTCTACAGGGGATATAATTACACCGAGAGAAATTAAGTACAATTTTAATCTTATGCTTGAAAATCGCATGATTGAGGTATGGGCGTATAATCTGGAAACGGTATTGGCTGAAAAACTGGAAACTGTTATTAGCCGAAATGTTACGAATACACGAATGAGAGATTTTTATGATATTTATATCTTACAAAAGCTGCACGGAGAACAACTTCAAAAGGAAGTATTATGGGATGCACTTGTGGCTACAGCCGAAAAACGGGGGACATTGGAGCAGATAGAATCCGGGGATATAAGAGAAATATTTAATGAAATTGAATCCAGTCCGGTTATGGAAAAATTATGGAAAACATATCAAAAAAATTATTCTTATGCTGCTGATATTACATGGCATGTAGTCATGGAGTCGGTTCGGAATTTATATAAAAAACCATAATCATTCATTCGAGCGGCGCCGCAATAATGTTGGATTGACAGGAAAATGGGAAATCCCTATAGTCATAAAAGGAACGAGTTACTTATGAGAGGAGACCATGACAATGGGATTTACCAAATTATTTATGGCGCATACCGACCTGGCGATTGAATTCCTGATTGCGGCGGGCGTGGGAATACTGGCGGCAAAAGCCGTACCGTCTTTAGTGGACAATTATTATGACAAAGTGGCTGCGGAGCATGTGGAAGACGTGGGACTAAAGGCTTCCGAAAGCACCGCCCGGGCAAACAGCATCAGCGATATTTTAAGCAACGACACCTTTTCCATTGTGGTAAAGGACAGGGACGAATATAAATTTGACGGCAGCGCTTACTGGAGGGACGAGGACCCCAGCGAAATATACAACGTGGAGCTGATGTCGGGAGAGCGCGTGGCGGTTCGTCTTCAGAATGAATATCTGAAAGAGAACGACGACGGCGCCTATCTTTTGAATATCGGTAAGGTGCAGAATTACGATTTAACGGCGGAGCCGGATATTTTAGAGGAGCTGCAGGAAGATTACGATTTGGACAGAACGGATTTTTACGTGGATTTGCGTTCGGATGTGACGGAAGGAAGAAAGTATTCCGAGGGCACCCGCGAAAAAATGACGGAACTTATACAGCCTTTTACAGGCATTCTCGTTACCGCCGTTTTGTGGGTTCTTTTGCATGTTTTAACAGTTAAATTAGGAATTGCTCCCAAGCTTTTTGACCGTCGTAAGAGTGACGATGAGTAATCCGCCGAATGTCCACAAGCAGGCAATATGTATCCAGGCGCAGTCGATGGCGTTGACTATGGGATGATTGCCGAAGACATTGACGCATTTTGCGAGAAGGAGTCCGAAGGGCATGGAAAAAATAAAGCTCCATTTCGGAAGCGGCGTTTTTCCCTTGGCAAACGCTATAATGTGGGCTCCTTCCAAAACAAAGAAGAAAATCCAGAACAGGATAAATGCCGGTAAAAAGAAGTAGTGCATGTATGTGGAAAGGAGCTCTTCCGGCTGCGCCACACCGGCAGCCAGCAGATGTTTATACAGAAATACGATGCCGCAGACGGTAACATGAAATCCGCAGGGCCCGAACAGAAGGTAGCCGATGATACCGGAGCGGTAATGATGCGCATATCTCGGGGACTTTGGCGCAATTAGGCGGTAAATGCCGAAAAAGGAAAGTCCCTCCAGGGTCATGCCGAAAAGTCCTAACAGGGCAACGGCAAACAGTTGTTTATCGGAAGTACCGGTATAAGCGGAAAACATCCGGAAAAAACCGGGCAGCGTCTCATTCTGGACACCCCATCCCAGCATCAAATCGCCAATCATGGCGAGAATGGATGCAAACACCCCAATCTTAAGCAATTTCTGAATTCTTGCCCAGTCTAAGGTATCGTCGATACCGATACGGTTAAAAGCAAAATTTTCCTTATTTGTTTCTGATTTCATTAACAAACCCCATCCCTTTCTGTAACTGTTCATGATGCTTATTTACACATTAACTTTTTTTAATGTCTCTATTTCCATGCAGTATTTCATGACACAAGTTAAAGGTGCTTATGCGGTTAGCACAAACTAACTAATAACAGTGTAACACATTACGCAAAGAAAGCAACTGCATTTCATACGAATAAAATTTGAAAAACATTCGCAAAATGTCTTGACATGTGAGTTAGCATAGGCTAATATGTATGCGAATGAAACAGAAAAAACATTCGTATAAACAAAAGTGCATTTCTTGTTCACAGGTGACGGAAAGGCATGGAGGACGAAATGGCAAAGAGGGTATTTTCAGAGGAAGAACGGGCAGGATACCGGGAAAAAATGCTGGAAGCAGGTTTTGATTTATTAAAGGAATACGGAATGACACATATGTCAGTTGCTAAAATCACGGAGGCAGCAGGCATCGGCGTGAGCACCTTCTACAATTTTTTCCCATCCAAGGAAGCCTATGTATGTGAGGTCATGGAGTACCGGCGCAGGCTTATTCCCCAGTTTATCAAAGAAGCATTGAACGGAAAGGAAAAAGCGGGCCCCGCGGAGGTAAGAACGTATCTGAAATTTATGATTGACGAAAAATACACGGTGTTTCCGAGCCTTACGCCGGAAGATGAGGAGAGGCTTTTGAAAATGGTTCCCGAGCAGGTAAGCCCCAATCTTTCTAAAGAAACGGTTATCGCCAACCAGTTTTTCCAATATGTGGAAGGGGTCCGGCAGGATGTGAATATTGCGGTGGTTACCAATCTGATTAAAATTTATGTTCTCGCAGCGGAAGGCAGGGAAATGCTGCACAAAGCCGGTTACGAGGAAACCATGGAACGTATGAGAGATAGTATTATATACGAGATTTTCGGTCGGACAGACTGAAAAAAGAGGAGGAAAAGCAATGGAAAAAATAAGAGAAACAGAGAGATTTTACGGCTGCTACTGGCCGGTAGAAGGTGCAAAGGCTGCCATCATCGGCATGTACGGCGATGATACCGAGGATTTCATGGCAAAATCGGCTGTGAAGTGGCTTCAGAAAACCTTTCATATTAACGTGCTTACTATGAGCCCAGACAAAAAAGATTATGGTCATCACAATTACCCTCTTGAAAGACTGGAAGAAGCTGTTAAATTCTTAAAAGAAAAAGGAAATGAAAAAATCGCCATTTCCGGCGCTTCCACCACGGGAATGCTTTCCCTTATTGCGGCTTCTTATATTCCCGATATTACCCTTACACTTGCTCTTACCCCGGCTGACTTTGTCATGGAAGGATTTTATCAGGGAAAGAGAGACGGCGTTACGGAATGGCCCGGCGAAGGAGAGTCTTCGGTTTCTTATCACGGAAAGCCCCTTCCTTACCTGCCCTATGCGTACAGACATCCTGAATACGGCAGAAAAATGCAGGAGGAAAGCAAGGAAGGAAAGGACATTGTGGCATCCGTTAATATGTTCCGGGAGTCCGAGAAGAAACATCCTGTTCAGGAAGAAGAGCTTATCAAGGTTGAAAATATAAAAGGCACCCTTATTTTAGTGGCTGCAGAGGATGATGTTTTGTGGGAAGCCGCAAAATATGTCAGACGTATGGAAGAAAGACTGAAAATCCATCCTCACGAATGCAAGGTGGAGGCTTTTGTTTACAAGCACGGCACCCATTTTGTATTCCCGGAAGGCATGGTAAAAACCATGCTGCCGATAGGCGGCGACCTGATGACCCGCGTGTTTGCTGCCGGCAGAAAATATCCCCGCGAATGCAAGGAAACCCGTATTGACATCGAAAGAAACGTAACAAGAATTATTAAGAAATGGATGGCGGAGTAACCTTATATTGACTTGTTAAAATCCGTAAACGGACTTAAAATTTTGTTAAGACCGTTTGCGGATTTTTATGCTATTCTATAAGCAATAGAAAGAATGAAAAATTGGAAGTTATATGGATATTATGTTTCTGTATGATTGGTAAGGAGGATGCTTTGAATAATCAAAATAAGATAAAGTATGATGCTGAATATATCAGCTATGTTAATAACGGAGACTCGGCAGCTGTTTTTATTGTAAGGGATATTGTTAAATCCATTAATACAGCCGGAATGTGGATTGATGTAATTAAAACTTCTGGATATAAAAATAAATTTAACAAATGGGATTTTTCAAATATAACGATAGAACTTTTTCCAAGAAAAACAAAACCCATATATCCGCAAGATGTAAGTGACGAATATAAAAAGTATATTACATGGAAAACGGCAAATGAGGATATATCCATACAAAAATCGCAGGGATATAAAGGAATAAAATTTATAATTTTTCTTAAACTTGTGAATAAAAATCAAGGCAAAACTAAAGAAATAGAAAAGATATGGAATAAAAAGTTTAATCAATATGTTCCGGAAAATTGGAGAACATCTGATTGCGAGGTACACAAAAAGAAAGTGCCAGTGGAACCTGCATGGGAATATCATATACTTTCAATTAAAAGATTGTAATTGCACAGTTTTTTTGTTAAGGAAAAATGTTCAAAGCTGCAAAAATCCTTTGCAAACAGACTTTGTACGGAAATAAAGGAGAAAAAAATGTTCAGAACAATCAGAAGGAAAGCAAAAGAAATCGATACAGAGGCGGCAAAAGCGCTTTTGGAGTCCGCCCGGCGCGGTGTTCTTGCCGTAAACGGGGACGACGGTTATCCGTATGCGGTTCCGATTAACTATATTTATGACAAAGAGGCCGGGAAAATATTTTTTCACGGAGCACGCGCAGGACACAAAATCGACTCCCTGAAAGCCAGCGACAAGGTGTGCTTTACCGTTTATGGAAATGAAACCGTGAAAGAAGAGGACTGGGCACCGTTTATGCAGAGCGTAGTGGTGTTTGGCAGATGCCACCTGCTTGAGGCAGGTCCCGAAGCAACGGCGCTGTTGAAGCAGCTTGCAGAAAAATACTACCCCAATGAACAACTGATTGAGGAAGAAATTGCACGCTCGGGAAAAGCGGTACAGCTTTTCGAGATAGACATTGAATATCTCACCGGAAAAGAAGTTCAGGAAAAATAAGGTTCTTCAAGGTGTATGGTGGTTATTTTTACCACTATATGCGCGGCTAAGTTTGTAGAAAAGTGCCTTTGAAAATCTGCTCGGAATTATGATAAAATATACATATATTTCAGAAGTGGAGGTTAAAGGAATGTTTCAGGTTGGAGAACATGTCATGTATAGAAATTTCGGAATATGTGAAGTGGAAGCAATCGGAAAAATCGGCTTTTCTTCGGACAAAGAAAAAGATTATTACACATTGCGCCCCTTATGCGCAACGAACAATTCCCGGTTTTATGTTCCCGTCGGTGCAAGTGCCTCTATGAGAAACGTCATTTCCCGGCAGGAAGCCTATCAGTATCTGGCGGAACTGGAAAGTATGCAGACAAAGCCCTTTTGCGCCGCAAAACAGACCCAGTTGACGGCTCATTATGATGAGCTGCTGACCAAATACGATGTGACGGACCACCTTATTTTATTCAAGGAATTGTGCCAGAAGGAGAAAAAGATAAAAGAAGACGGTAAAAAATTCGGACAAAGGGAGTCCGTTTATAAAAATCAGGTTGAGAAGCTGTTAATTGATGAATTTGCATATGCCCTGGATGAAACGCCGGGCGCGTCGAAGGAGCGGTTATACAAAGCCTTGCTAACCTGCTGATATGCCTGCACGATATCTCGATTTGACAATCACACATCAAATTATAAAAAAATAATGTGTGATTGTCGATTACGAAACGACAAGTATACAGTGTGGATGAATTGCCTTTGAAGAATATTGTAATGGATTGGTTAGCCTGCTATAATCAGCATGTCGGAAATACAAAAGAGTAACTAAAGGAGGTTCAAAATGGTAATCACAATAGTTGCAACACTTATGGTTATGGCGGCATATTTTCTGGTGCTGTACGGCGGAGTCGGATTTATTCAGGATAAAAGATTTTTCTCTTCCGCCCACAAGGATATTTTAGCAGTTATCCCCGATAAAAAGGAAAGATTTCACGGCGCACACATTATCGGCTGGGTGATAGCAATCATCGCAGTTTTATTGTTTGCGGGGGCAGCAGTCCTTTCCATATGGGACGGTATAAGAAACGGTTTCACGTTCTTGAAATTCTTTGCAAGGTTTCTTGTGATACTTTACTGCATGGAAATCTATGATATCCTTTTCTTCGATTGGGTGCTGCTTTGCCACTCCAATTTCTTCCCCCATTTTTATCCGGAAGTAAAAGGCATAGTAGGACCGCATATGTTCGGCTATAACAAAAAGGCGCATCTTTTGCATTTTGTTATCTATATTCCCGTTTGTGCCCTGATTGCATGGGTGTGCACACTTTTTTAAGATTATTTGAATAATTGAATAATATTGTCTGCAAAGCAGGTTTAACCGAAAAAAAGGATTAAACCTGCTTTTTTCAGGTACATGGAACAAAGAGCAACAAGACTTTTATCACTATGAAATACAAAAATGTACAGTTATAAAAATTATGCAAAATAGATAAAAAAACAAATTGAAAACTATTGAAATATACAAAGTGTATAAAAATACTTGACATTAATACGCCCACTGTGATAATACTAAAATATAAAATGTAAAGTTACAAAATCAAATTACAAATGAATAAAAAAGACAAAAGGGAGGTACGTTATGAAAAAGAGAAGATATGCAGGAAAAACGGTTACTTTACTTCTTGTGTTCGCCATGCTGGCTTCGTGTCTGACAGGCTGTGGGAAGGAAACGAAAGAAAAGAATGTTTATACTTTTGCCACATGGGCTGCCGGTACAGAGCTGCAGGAGTTCAAAGAAGTAATTGACAAAGTAAATGAGGAGGCAAACGGAGAGTACCGTATAGAGGTGCTCAGTATTCCTTCTGATTATTATGTGAAAATTTCAACCAAGATTGCCGCAAATAATTGTCCTGATTTTTTCTGGATGACACAGGAGCTGGTATCTAAGTATGCGGAAATGGGCGCTCTGGCGGATTTGACCAAGCAGTTTGAAAGCAGTGAAACACTTACACCGGATATGTATTATGAAGGTGTTCTGGCATCAGCAGAATATAACGGTTCTTACTGGGGACTTCCCTGGATTGCCAATCCCATGATTATTTACTACAACAAGGATATGTTCAATGAACTCGGAATAAACATGCCTTCTGCTACGGATGACTGGACATGGGAAGAATTTCTGGATATCTGCAGACAGTTTTCCGGAAAGGAATACAAGGGAAATTCCGTGTACGGTACTATTGTGGACGGATGGCCTAATATTGAAACATTTATCTGGGCAGGCGGCGGAGATATCATTGCCGATGACGGTGAAACCATTGTACTGAATTCCGAAGAAGCAAAAACCGGTATGGGCTATCTGCAGACCATTGTGGAGGAAAACTTAAGTCCCAGATATGCGGAAGTAGCAAGTCTCGGTGACAATAATGTATGGTTTGAAAAACAGCGCGTAGCAATGTACTTCGGCGGTATGCAGGACAATTTTGAAAATAAGATTGCCGCTATGGATGAGAGCGAACAGTTTGAAATAGGATATGCGCCCATGCCGGTGTGTGATGACGGCGGGGCATGGAGCTTTGACTGGACTGCTTCCACGGTAATGGCAAAGTCCCTGGAGGGTGACCCGACGGCATACAAAGCATTGGAGGCTGTTACAAAGGGCTTTTTTGAATGGAAGGTGGCGCCGCCTGTAAAAGATTCTCTGGATAATGTTGTGAATATTGACCCTCTGAAAAAGGATGCAATGGATACGATTGAGTACACGATGCAGTATGCACGTTCCGCTAATTACATACCGGAATGGTCTGACATTAACGATAAGCTCTGGTATAACCTTTACGTTGCCATGCTGAGTGATGCAGGTTTTGATTACAAATCCCAGATGGATGAAATTCAGACCTATTCGGAAGAACTTATAAAAAAGAGATAAGCAGTATTTATTACATAAAAAATCGGAATTGCGGATAAGTCGCAACGGACGGAAAGGAAAAGAATGAAAAAAAGGCAAAGAGCAGGATTTTATTTTATTTTGCCATGGCTGATTGGTTTAATTGTCTTCACGGCTTTACCGATGCTGGCAGCGGTGTATATCAGCATGACGGACTGGGATATTGTAGGAAATGCACATTTTATAGGATTGCAGAACTATGTCAAATTATTTCAGGAAGAAAATTTTATAAGAAGTTTATGGGTAACGGTAAGATATGCCATTATAGCGGTTCCCCTGACAATAGCCACATCCCTGACAATAGCTGTGCTGCTGTCAAAAAACTACAAAGGTACTGGAATATTCCGTGTAATTTATTATATGCCGGCAATCGTTTCCGGTGTAGCGGTGGCTATCGTATTCAAATGGATTTTGGACCCCAATTACGGTCTGCTCAACGGAATACTGAGATTTTTCCACATTCAGGGACCGGATTGGCTCTATGACCCCAACTGGGTACTTCCGTCTTATCTGATTATGGCTATCTGGGGAGCTGGCGGCGGTCTTCTGACATATCTGGCGGCATTGAAGGATATTCCGGAGGATTTGTACGGAGCGGCAATGATTGACGGTGCAAATACCTTTCAGAAAGTCAGATATATCACCGTACCGTTAATGACACCTGTTATATTCTATAATCTGGTGCTGGGTATTATCGGTGCATTCAGAAAGTTTACAGATGCTTATGTGCTGGGCGGCGCCGGAAAGGAAGGAAACTTCTACATGGTATATCTGTATGAAGAAGCTTTCAGCCATTACCGGATGGGATATGCTACTGCCCTTGCATGGGTACTGTTCGCAATTATCCTCCTGCTTACCTTTGTGGTGAATTGGACCAAGAAGTATTGGGTTTACAGCGAATAGAGGATAGAACGGAGGATATCAATGAGCAAAAAGAAAAGAATGGGAATGCGGATGAGTCTGGTGCGAAAAATCCTGTGGTATGTGGTAACTACAGTAGGTGCTGTTGCCATGCTGCTTCCCTTTGCCTGGATGATTAGTACAAGCTTTAAGGCAGAGAATGAGATTTTTACGGTTCCAATCAGCTGGATTCCTTCCCAGATTAACTTTGATAATTACAGCAGAGCGCTGAAAGTAGTTCCTATTTTCAAATGTATGTTAAATACGCTGATTATTGCAATTCCCAAAATTTTGGGAGAAGTTTTTGTATCGGCGCTGGTTGCCTTTGGGTTTGCCAGATTTGAGTTTAAGGGAAGAAATGTATTGTTCATGGTTATGCTGGCGACCATGATGCTGCCGTATGAAGTGACTATGATACCTACTTTCATGATTTGGTCAAAACTCGGTTTTTCAGACAGCTACGTTCCGCTGATACTTCCTGCTTTCTGCGGTTCGGCTTCTTTCATCTTCTTCCTGAAAATGTATTTTGAAACCGTTCCGAAAGATTATGAGGAAGCGGCCTGGCTGGATGGAGCAAAAAATTTCAAGGTATTTTACATGGTATTCCTGCCTTTGGCAAAACCGGCGCTGGTTACCATCTGCCTCTGGTCATTTATGGGAACCTGGAATGACCTGCTGGGACAGTTAATTTATATCGATTCACAGGAAAAATACACAATTCAGCTTGCTCTGGCATCGTTCAGCTCCATGACCGGAGAAACATTGTGGGGACCGCTGATGGCGGCATCATTCATGGCATTAATCCCTGTAATCTTCCTGCTGCTTTACGCCCAGAAGTATTTCATGGAAGGTGTAAAGATGGGCGGAATTAAGGGATAGGCAATAAAACAAAAAATAAAATTTACGGAGGGTAAAACATGAGAAAGAAATTATTAGTATTGGTGATGACAGTAGTAACGGCGGCAGCCTGCCTGACAGGCTGTGGCAACGGAAAATCCGGGAATGATAACGCAGCTGCGGCAGGTACGTGGAGCGTATCCCAGGAGTTTTCTTACAAAGACATCGCTTCCTGGGGAAGCATGCAGACTCCCAGCGAGGGCAGCGGTGCGGGAAGCATTGCGGGAACCAATGATTCAGACGGATATGTGACCATTCAGGCAGCATCCGACGGCTGGGGCGGTGTCGAGTCCGGTTATTTTGAAATTGATTTATCCAAAGACCCTATTATTTTAGCAAAGATATTTGAAAATCCCGATGGCTATAGCTGGGGTATGAAGGTTGTTCCGGAAAATCCTATTGAAGACCATGAATGGGGCCTTTATATCATTCCCGACAACAACCTGAAATGGAACAAATATGCAGGTGTGGATTTGAAAGAAGCGCTGGGCGATGACTTTACCGATATTTACGGCGAACAGTGCAACATCAAGCTCTGGATATATCCTGCAGGCGGACCGGAAGGAACTGTATCCGTATCCGAAATACTTGTTGTAAATACCAAATAAAAAAAGATGAAAAGAATAACAGCAATTATTTTGACTATGATTTTTATGGTGTCGGCCGCGGCATGCGGCCGGCAGCGGCCGGAAACAACGGGAAAAACGATGACGACACAGAAAGAAGTAAGCAGGATATCACGGTTTGACAATGTAATACCGCCTGCATACGAATGGTTTGATTATAAGGAAGCTTCTCTTGCCTTTGATGCCCTTGTGTTTGACAACAAAGAGGAAGGCGTATTTTTACCTTTGTTATGGCAGGATGAAACAAACGATACTTTTGCTTTTGCGGCATATGTCGGTGATTACCGATACGGACGCGACGGCTCCGAGGAAGCGGTTGCAACGATAGCATCCGTACTTAGCGCTACCCTGTCGGGCATTGATAAATCCGGACAAAATGATGTAAATTACGTAAAACAGTTACATGCTTATTTTTCGGAAACAGAAAATATCGTTCTGAATAATCCGGGCGGTTCTTCGGAAGGCTCGTCTATGTGGTATATGTTATACCCGGCTGTTTTATTTGCCATGACTTCCGTATCTTATCCGGACGAACAGCAAATTCGGCAGGATACCCTTGCCTGCATTGAAAAATGGTATGAAGCAGGAAATATCATGTTGAATACGGGAAGCTTTTCTTACACAGGCTTCAATTTTACCACGATGGAGCCCTGGAAAAACGGGGTCTGGGAAGAGCCGGATTGCGCTGCGGGAATTGCGGTGCTGATGGAAATCGGCATGGAACTGACGGGAAAAGCGGAATATGAAGAATTATTGGAGCAGTGCCTCGCATACCTGGATGCATATGAGGGAAGTTCCCTTTACGAAGTGCTTTTGTATTTTGCGCCGGCACTTGCGGCAAAATTCAATGCACAGAACAATATGAATTACGACATTGATAATCTGTTGGGAGATGTCCTGAACGGAAATTCCATACCCAGAGGAGGATGGGGACAGATTAACGGTACATGGGGAGAATATTGTGTCAACGGCCTGATGGGCAGTACGACGGACGGAGACGGTTATGCGTTTGCAATGAATACCTTTGCGGCAGGTTATGCACTTGCGCCGTTAGCAAAATATGACACGCGCTATGCGCAGGCCATGGGTATCTGGTTTCTGAATGCTTCCGCTGCAGGACGGTACTTTTTCCCGGCAGAGACAGCAGAAAAGAATCAATCGGCTGCCGGAAATGTCCAGACAGAGAATTTTCTCGAAATTGCCGGAAATGCTGCTCCGTATGAAGGAATCAGAAAAAGCAGTAATACCATGACCCCCTGGGTGGGCGGAGACCCCACAGTCTACGACTGGGCGGAAACGGATATTTCCTTATACAGCGGTGCACATACCGGAATGTTTGCAGCTGCGGTAGACCGTACCGATGTGGATATGATTTTAAAGATAAATTGTAATACCGGTTATGCAGGGGATGATTTTGCGACATATTTGCTATACAACCCGTATGAGTCGTCCAAGACCGTTACCTACGAATTACCGGAAGGAAGCTATGATTTATTTGACAGTGTGGAAAAGAAAATTATAGCGGAAAATGTCAGCGGAAAAACAAGTATTACCATGGAAGCAGGACAGGCTCTGGTTCTGGTGGAGCTTCCGGCAGGAAGTACAATCAGCCATGAGGACAGCAGGTATGAAGCGGATGGAAAATGGTTTGCTTCTGATACGGTGACTCTTACCATATCCGGATATGAGAATAATGAGCAGGTAACGGGAACAGTAAAACCCGATGTGGTTGTATGCTCTACGGATGAGAACCTGACGGTGGAAGAAATTATACTGGAAGCAGACGGCAGGGAACTGGTTTTTACCGGGACGGAAACGGTAGCATTTGATACAAAAGATTTTTCCGAGGGCAATAAGACACTGAAAGTAACGGTGAAAATGTCTGACGCCAGGCAGGAACAGGCTTCAATTCGATTGAAATTCAAACATTAAATATAGTAAAATAACAATAGAAATGAGGAGAGAAATGATAAGAGAACCAAAGAATCCGATTATCACAGCGGCAGACGTCAAGCCCTCACATGATTTTCTCAAAGTGGATGGTGTTTTCAACTGTGGAGCGGTGAAAATGGGGGATGAGTACCTTTTGTTGTGCAGGGTGGCAGAATCCTGCGCAGAACAGCCGGAAGATGCAGTGTGCATTCCGATATATGATGAAGTTCTCGATGGCTTGAAGTTAGAGAGACTTGGCAGGGAAGAAATAGATTGTCTTTACGACATGAGTGACTCAAGAATGATTTATAAAAAGAATACCGGAAGCATCAGAAAAATCAAGTATCTTACATCTATCTCGCATCTTCGGCTGGCACGAAGCAGAGACGGCATGAATTTCACAGTGGAAGAAAAACCGCTGCTTCCTTTTAGCGGACGTTATGAACGCTGGGGAATGGAAGACCCCCGTATTACTTATCTGGAAGAAGAGGACAGATACTGTATTACTTACACGGCAGTGTCCGAAGTGGGAGCCATGCCGGCGCTTCTGATAACAGAAGATTTTCAGAATTTTCAGCGCATTGGATGCATTTTCCCTCCGGAAAATAAGGATGTGGTAATTTTCCCTCGTAAAATTCGAGGTTTATATTATGCATTTCACAGACCCGTACCCAGTGAAATCGGCATGCCGGATATATGGGTTTCCACATCTCCCGATTTGATACACTGGGGAAACCATCGTCATGTTTGCGGCGTATCGGAAGAAGGATGGGAAAACGGTCGTATCGGAAGCGGTATTCCTCCTTTTTGGACGAAAGAAGGATGGCTTCATATCTATCACGGAGCCGACACCAGAAACAGATATTGCTTAGGCGCCATGCTGACGGACCTGGAAAATCCGGACAAAATTTTGAAAAAAGCTTCAAAGCCGATTTTAGAACCGGAAGCCTCTTATGAAACAGAAGGATTTTTCGGAGGTGTGGTTTTTACCTGCGGAGGTGTGCTGGAGAATTCCAGACTGTCTGTTTACTACGGAGCGGCAGATGACAAGATTGCCAGAGCAGAGTTTTCCATGGAAGAAATTCAACAGGCATTAGAACAATAAGGAGCGAAAAATGAACTCTATATGGGAATTGTTAGAAACACATGAAAAAAAACAGGAGAGCAGTACACCTGCGGTCAGACCGACATTCAGGGGCGTAGAAGGCTATGATGTATACAATCCGACAAAGGCATTTGATTACAAAGGGAAAAAAATGATATGCGCCAGAGTGGAAAAACGGGACAGTGAAAATTCTCAGGCGGTATTTTTTGAAGAAGTGAAGACGGATGTTTATCAGGCAGCGGAAGGCTGGCAGCGCTTTCCTTTACAGGACCCTTGTATCGCAAAGGTGTGCGGTCATTATGTTCTGGGCGGAACGGAAGTGTTTCCGCATCCCCAAAATCCGGACTGGGTTTGCTGGCATACGGTATTTTATTATGGAACGGATTTGGAAAATATGTCAAAACTTTCCGAAGGACCCGACGGCATGAAGGATGTACGTCTGGTAGAACTGGCGGACGGCCGCATCGGAATTTTTACCAGACCGCAAGGTGCAAAGGGCGGCCGCGGAAAAATCGGCTTTACAATAGTGAACAGTTTTGAAGAAGTCACGGCGCAGACAATGCAGGATGCACCGCTTCTGCCTTTATTCGGTGAAGAGGAATGGGGCGGTGTCAATGAAGCGGTACTTCTTTCGGATAACAGGATTGGAGTACTGGGACACATTGCCTGCTTTGAGCCGGATGAAGTAAGGCATTATTATCCGATGAGTTTTGTTTTTGACCCGCAAAGCCGTGAATGCACAGGGCTGCAGATTTTGGCGGAACGTAAAGAGTTTTTACCCGGTCCCAGCAAGAGACCCGACCTGGAAGATGTACTTTTCAGCGGAGGAATAACCCTTATGGGAGAGGATGCCCTGCTTTATGTGGGAGTTTCTGACTGTGAAGTGCAATACAAGACTATCCGAAATCCTTTTTTGGGTATATAATAAACAAATAACTAAATAATCAAGCACTGTTTAGTAGAAAAGGGGGATATAAATTTTTGAAGAAGGTATCAATGCAGGATATTGCCACAGAACTTGGGATTTCCAAAATGTCGGTTTCCAAATGCTTTAAGAACAGCGAAGACATTTCCGAAGAAACCAAACAGATGATTTTGAAGAAATCCGAAGAAATGGGATATGAATATAAGAAAAAGGTAAAATATCGGGTTGCAGTACTTTTTTCCGAAGTTTATTTTGCGCCTAATGAAAAGTTCTACAGTGGTCTGTATAAAAGACTGCAGGAGCTTGAGTGGGCGAACAATATACAGTTTTCCCTCTTTTATGTGAGCAGGGAGGCGGAGCGTACCTGCACCCTGAATCCGGGTATAGAAGGAAATGACGGCATTATGTTTCTGGGTCAGTTTTCCCGGAAATATGTATTGTTCATCAAGAAAATGGGTATTCCCATGGTATGTCTTGACTTTTATTACCGGGGAGTGGAAGTGGACTCTGTCATATCGGATAACTTTCAGGCAAGTTACAACCTGACTTCCTATTTAATGGAGCTGGGACACAGAGAGATTACTTTTGTAGGAAACCTTAACTACACCAACAGTGTAAATGACAGATATCTTGGATATTATAAAGCAATTTTGGAAGGAAAAATTTCGGAGGAAGGCGGAAGCCATATCGATGACAGAGATGAGAACGGTATCTTGAAGGAATTTCCGTTGCCGGAGCAGATGCCTACGGCTTTTGTGTGTAACAACGACCACACGGCTTTGCTGTTAATTCAGCAGCTTAAAAAGAAAGGCTATCAGGTTCCCGAGCAAATCAGTGTGGTAGGTTTTGATGACGTGTTGTATTCCAAAATATCAGAACCGCCCATTACTTCGGTTCACGTCCAGAGAAAATTTATGGCGGAGCAGGCTGTTTCCATGATGAAGTGTCGTTGGAGTAAGCCGGAAATAGAAGCCAGAACCGTTACGGTGGGCTGTACCATATGTTACAGAAAGTCGGTTGCACCGGTAAATCAGAAAACAGAAAAAAAGCTGGGTAACGGCTAAGGTTACTGCAAAAATCCCTACTCATACATAATGATACAAAATTAATCAAAAAATCAATCGTAAATTTTTACGATTGATTTTTTGCGTATTAATGCATATAATAAATACCATAAAATTGGTAGAAAGGGTGAAAAAAGCATGAAAGAGACACGTACAATAGAATTTAAGGAAACCATTACGAATACTTTCTTAAAAACCGTGAGTGCCTTTTCCAATTATGAGGGCGGAGTGATTTTATTCGGTGTGGATGATGACGGTAATACAAAGGGATTACAGGATATAAAGCAGTCTTGTCTGGATATTGAGAATAAAATTAACGACAGTATTTCACCACAGCCGGATTATACACTGGAAACGCAGGGGGATAATACGATAAAACTGACTGTAAAAGGCGGTACGCAGAAACCGTATTTATATAAATCAAAAGCATATAAACGAAACGATACCGCAACAATAGAAGTCGATACATTGGAACTTTCGAGGCTCATTCTGGAAGGAAAAAATATAAGATTTGAAGAGTTGCCATGCAAAGAGCAGATACTTACATTTGAAATCCTGCATCGTAAATTAAAAGAAAGTATTCAAATTGAAACGTTTAATCAAGATACTTTAAAAACTCTGAATCTGTATGACAATACTAACGGGTATAATAATGCAGCCGGACTTTTGGCGGATAAAAATCAATTTCCCGGAATTGATATTGTGAAATTTGGTGAGAATATCAGCATTATTCAAAAGAGGTCTACTTTTGAAAAAATATCGGTACTGGAAGTGTATGATAAGACCGTTGAGGTTTTCAAGGACTATTATCAATATGAAGTAATAGAGGGTGCAGAAAGAAAAAAGGTAGAAAAAATACCGGAAGCAGCATTCCGGGAAGCTATTGCAAACGCACTTATTCACAGAGCATGGGATATAGAGTCCCAAATCAGGGTTCTGATGTTTGATGACAGAGTAGAAGTGGTTTCACCCGGCGGTCTGCCGTCCGGAATAACGGAAGAGGAATATTTGTCCGGCAGAATTTCTGTTTTAAGGAACAGAAATCTTGCAAATGTGTTCTACAGATTGGGTTTTGTTGAAATTTTCGGAACGGGAATTACAAGAATAAAACAACTGTATGAAACGTCCTTAAAAAAACCGGTTTTTGATTTGACGGAAAATACAATTAAAGTCATGCTTCCTGTTCTGGAAGAAAATCTGGATTTATCGGAAGACGAAAAAACGGTATACAGAATTTTAAGCAAAACCATGCGAAAGTCAATCAGTGAAATTGCACCGTATGTAACATTTGGAAAATCAAAAACAACACAATTATTGAAAGATATGAGTCAAAAGGGTGTTATTGCGGTGGAAGGAAAAGGCAGAGGCACCAAATATATAATAAAGTAGCGGCACTCTGTATGTTTATACGAAATAAGAGGTTTTTACAGTTGGTGAGCAGGAAGAAAGGCGGCTGATTGGTCATGAAACAGGCAACAACGGAATACAAACAGGCAATTATCATCGGAGCTTCTCCCATGGGAAGCGAGGAGAGTGCATTACTGAAATTATTGAAATGGGCGGGGTACGGAGAACAGGCGGAGCACTGCAGCAGGGATTGCGACACCTGCCATACCGGATGCAGCGCGAAAATAAAGAATAAGGATATTTACGTCGTCGTTGCCGACGGCGGCTTGAAGTTTTTGCTGAAAAACGGCATGCTGCCGGATTTTTTTGTCGGGGATTTGGACTCGGTGGAGTTAGAAGACACACCGACAGAGAAAGCCAAGCCGGAAGGTGCCCTGAAAGACATACTGAAGGACATTCCTAAGGAGATTGTACCGGTGGAAAAGGACGATACGGATATGGCGCTGGCGGTTGCAAAGGCTTATGAAAAAGGCTACCGCAACATTTTACTGTACGGCGGATGCGGCGGTGCGCGGGTTTCGCACACGCTTGCCAATATCCAGATGATGAGCTTTTACGCGAAGAAAGGCTGCGTCCTCCAGATGCTGGGAGACGGCATCCGCATGGAAATTCTGCACAATGGCAGCAAGACTCTTTCCGCAGCCATGAAGGGAAGCATTTCCGTTATTTGCCTGAGTGATGCAGCGGAAGGTGTGATCATACAGGGACTCAAATACGAATACACCGGTGCGCTTACTTCCGACCGCACCCTTGGCGTGAGCAATTCTTTTGTCGGAAAAAACGCGGTGGTATCCGTTAAAAACGGGACACTGCTGTTGGTTTATGAGAGAGGATAAGCAAAGAAGGAGGAACCTGATTTGGACGGAAAGAAAAGAATTGCTGATCATAGGATGCATCTGATACCGCTTGATAAAGTCAACGGATATGATGTAAGACCGGGTTTTTACGGAATTAACGGTGCAACGGCTCTCAGGGAAGGGGTGAACTTTACGGTATATTCTCTGGAGGCGACAGGAGTGGAGCTGCTTTTGTATCACAGAGGTGAAAAAGAACCTTATGCCGTTCTGCCTTTTCCAAAACATTACCGCATTGGAAGCGTTTATTCCATGATTGTTTTTGGGCTTGATATCTATGATTTTGAGTATGCTTACCGGGTAGATGGACCTTATGCTCCGGAAAAAGGGCTTATCTTTGATAAAACATTACCGCTTCTCGATCCTTATGCAAGAGCAGTTACCGGGCAGAGCATATGGGGAGAACAGCCTAATCAGGATCATGGATACCGGGCAAGAGTAGTGGTCAATGATTTTGACTGGGGGGATCATACGGATCCGGTGCGCCCGATACAGGATCTGATTATTTATGAACTCCATGTCAGGGGATTTACGAAAGATGCCTCATCCGGTGTTGCCCATCCGGGGACTTTTGAAGGAATCCGGGAAAAGATTCCTTACCTGAAGGATCTCGGCATCACGGCCGTGGAACTGATGCCGATTTTTGAGTTTGATGAGACCATGGGAAAGCGTGAGGTTAACGGCAGGATGCTTTTGGATTACTGGGGTTATAATCCGGTGAGCTTTTTTGCACCGAATACCAGTTATTCTGCGCAAAAAGAGTTTAACAGGGAAGGTGACGAGCTGAAAACCCTGATACGTGAATTGAACGCCAATGGTATTGAAGTGATTTTGGATGTTGTGTTTAATCATACGGCAGAAGGGAATGAAAATGGCCCCTTCTTTTCATTTAAGGGGTTTGACAACCGTATTTATTATATACTGACCCCGGAGGGCCGGTATTATAATTTCAGCGGCTGCGGAAACACGCTCAACTGCAACCATCCGGTGGTACAGCAACTGATTCTGGAGTGTCTGCGCTACTGGACCATTGAATATCATGTAGATGGTTTCCGGTTTGACCTGGCCAGTATTCTGGGGAGAAATGAAGACGGTTCGCCGATGAACCAGCCTCCGCTTTTGAAAAATCTGGCAAATGATCCTATTTTACGAAACGTGAAGCTCATTGCAGAGGCATGGGATGCCGGCGGACTCTATCAGGTGGGCAGTTTTCCGGCTTTTACACGCTGGGCTGAGTGGAACGGAAAGTATCGGGATGATATGAGAAGCTTTCTGAAGGGCGATTACTGGTTTGCAGAGGCAGCGGCAAACCGGCTTACCGGGTCGCCGGATCTTTATACCGGCCAGTATCAGGGCTACGCTTCTTCTATTAATTTCATTACCTGTCATGACGGCTTTTCCCTTTGGGATCTTTATTCCTACAACGGAAAGCATAACGAGGACAATGGGTGGAACAATACAGACGGAAATGATGACAACCGGAGCTGGAATTGCGGAATGGAAGGGGAAACTGTGGATCAGGAAATCCGTAGGCTTCGTCTGAAAATGATGAAAAATGCATGTATGGTTCTGATGTGCAGCCGCGGAACCCCGATGTTTCTGGCGGGGGACGAATTTGGGGACACCCGTTTTGGAAACAATAATCCCTATTGTCAGGACAATGAGATTTCCTGGCTGGATTGGAAGCGGCTTGATACCAACCGGGAACTCTACCGGTTTTTTAAGAAAATGATCTGGTTCAGAAGGGAGCACCCGGCAATACGGAGTGAGCTGACTCCGTCAGAGACCGGTCTGCCGGCGGTAAGTATTCATACAGAGCGGCCTTTTAGCAATCATGTTGACCGGAATACGAAGGCTCTTGCGGTCTGCTACGCGGGAAAGACGGACCGGGGAGAGGATCTGGTATATATGGCACTGAATGTTTACTGGGAGGCACAGAGGTTTAAACTGCCTGAGCTTCCGGAAACATATGAGTGGAGATGCTTTGCGGACACCGCCCTGGACGGCGGGGAAACTGAGAATAACAGGGAGGCGGTTACCGAGTACATTATGCATCCCCGATCGGCAGCAGTGTTTGTGGGAACCATACGTGATGCCGGATCTTCCTCCCGGTAAAATAACGCAGAAGTGTCTGTAAAAAGGAGTTTGTATTTATGAAAATCAACGACAAGTACAAGGGCATTTTTTATATTATTCTGGCGGCTTTTGGGTTTGCGTTCATGAATTTGTTTGTGAAGCTGGCGGGTGATTTACCGGCTATCGAGAAAAGCTTTTTCCGCAATCTGGTGGCAGTTTTCTTTGCTTTTGGGGTGATGAAGAAAAAGAAGATTTCCTTTTCCATTTCCAAAGAAGCGGGGAAATACATCTTTTTCCGTTCCTTTTTCGGAACCATAGGTGTTTTCGCCAATTTTTATGCCATTGGAAAACTCAATATTGCGGATGCTTCCATGCTCAATAAGCTGTCTCCCTTTTTTGCCATCATTTTCTCTTATTTTTTAATTAAGGAAACCATCAAACCGTACCAGCTTGGCTGCGTAATAGTAGCATTTCTGGGAGCAATGTTTATCCTGCGGCCGGGCTTTGACAATGTGGCTACTTTTCCGGCATTTCTCGGTCTCATCGGCGGTATGGGAGCCGGGCTTGCGTATACCAATGTGCGTCTGGCAAGCAAACACGGAGCCCCCGGACCGCTCATTGTGTTCTGCTTTTCCGTTTTTTCCTGTGTCAGCGCCGTTCCGTTTATTATTTTCAACCACGCGCCGCTCGCCTGGTGGCAGCTGGCATCCCTTTTGATGGCGGGTGTTTCCGCCACTCTGGGCCAGTTTTCCATTACGGCGGCATACACTTATGCGCCCGCCAGCGAACTGTCGGTGTATGATTACACACAAATTATCTTTGCGGCTCTGCTGGGAATGATTTTCCTGGGAGAAGTACCGGATATCATGAGTATTCTCGGCTATTTCATTATCTGCGGCGCAGGAATTACCATGTTCCTAATCAGGAGAAAAAAGGAAAAAGCGGAGATGCTGTAAAAATAAGGAACAGGTCGGAATTTGCTACGGCTGGGCAGGAAACTGCCGTGTCGCCGAACTTTCCACCAAAGAAGCCTGCGAAAACTTAAAACACAGCAACTATGGGTTTGTGGTATTGGAAAAAAGATGATATAATGAGCGCAAAGTAAAAAAGGAGGATTTCTTATGTCTACACCACACAACGGAGCTGAAAAAGGTGATATTGCAAAGACCGTACTGATGCCGGGGGACCCCTTACGTGCGAAGTATATTGCAGAAACCTATTTAAAAGATGTAAAATGCTTTAACACAGTCAGAAATATGTTTGGATATACCGGAACCTATGAAGGAAAAGAAGTATCCGTCATGGGCGGTGGCATGGGAATGCCCTCCATCGGTATTTATTCCTTTGAATTATACCATTTTTATGATGTGGACCAGATTATCCGTATCGGTTCTGCAGGTGGAATTTCCGACAAAGTAAAGGTAAGAGATTTGGTAATCGGCATGGGAGCTTCCACCAATTCCAATTTTGCCAGCCAGTACAAACTGCCCGGCACCTTTGCCCCCATTGCGGATTTCGGACTGCTTCGGAAAGCAGTGGAAATTGCCGAAGAGAAAAATATTCCTGTAGCCGTGGGCAACATTTTATCTTCCGATACGTTCTATACGGATGACGAAACAGCAAACGACCAGTGGAAAAAGATGCAGATTTTATGTGTAGAAATGGAAGCGGCAGCGCTTTACATGAATGCAGCCAGAGCCGGAAAGAAAGCTCTCTGCATGCTGACCATTTCCGACCATCTGTATACAGGCGAGGCACTTTCCGCAGAAGAACGCCAGACATCCTTCCATGAAATGATGGAAGTAGCGCTGAAACTGGCATAACCGGGAAGAAACAAGTCAGACCGCGAGCCGGCAGAAACCGGTGGGCAGAACGACAGAACAGGAAAGGCAGAAATTATGACACAGAAAGATATATTGGCAAAAGTAGACCACACGCTGCTGGCGCAGACAGCAACCTGGGAAGAAATCAGGCAGATTTGCGATGACGGCATGCGTTATGAAACCGCATCGGTGTGCATCCCGCCCTCCTACGTGGAGCAGGCGAAAAACTATGTGGGGGACAGGCTTAAAATCTGTACCGTAATCGGATTTCCCAACGGTTACAACACCACTGTCGTGAAAGAATTTGAAACAAAGGATGCTCTGAAAAAGGGCGCCGATGAAATTGATATGGTTATCAATTTAGGCTGGGTCAAGGACGGCAGATTTGATTTGGTGGAAAAAGAAATACGCACCCTGAAGGATGCCTGCGGCAGCAATGTTCTCAAGATAATCATTGAAACATGTCTGCTTACGGAAGAAGAAAAGGTAAAAATGTGCGAGGTGGTTACAAACAGCGAAGCTGATTTCATCAAGACTTCCACCGGATTTTCCACAAGCGGAGCTACATTTGCGGACGTTGCTCTGTTCAAGGAGCATGTAGGTCCCCAGGTGAAAATCAAGGCAGCAGGCGGCATTTCTTCTTTTGCAGATGCAGAAAAATTTGTAGAACTGGGTGCCGACAGACTGGGTACCAGCCGTCTGGTGAAGATTGTAAAGCAGAATGAAAAAGGGGTATAGGTATTTTATGACAGAAAAAAGATTGTCAGAAGAACAGGTTGCGGCTCTTTTTGAGGTGGCAACGGCGTATCGCCAAAGAGCCTATACGCCCTATTCCCATTTTCAGGTGGGGGTGGCATTACTTACAAAGGGCGGCAAAATATACGGTGGCTGCAACATTGAAAATGCGGCGTATTCCCCCACAAACTGTGCGGAGAGGACAGCTTTCTTCCATGCGGTCAGCGAAAGGGAGAGAGAATTTGCGGCTATTCTGATAGTGGGCGGCAAAGAAGGCGAGCCTCCGGTATTCTGTACTCCCTGCGGTGTATGCAGGCAGGTTATGGCAGAATTCTGTGACCCGGATGAATTTTTAATTTTGTCGGGTGATGCACCCGAAACCTGCAGGCAGTTTACCATGCGGGAAATTTTACCCTTTGGATTTTCACAGGAAAACCTGAAATAAAATACGTGAAAGAACGGGATTGATAAGGAGGAAGAAATATGTTTTGTGACCAGTGTGGAGCAGAGTTGCCCGATGACTCTGTCTTTTGTCCCAAATGCGGTGCCAAGCAGACACCGGTAGACAGCGAAGCAAATAACGCAGCAGGTGAGGCTGCACCCGGAGCGGCAGGTACAGCAGCCACGGCAAACGTGGCGGGCGCGATGAATACAGCCGCAAATGCCGCAGGAACAGCAGGCAATGCGGCAGGCACAGCAAATAATACAGCCGGAAACGGCACAGGCAACGCTCCGACAAATATGACAAATGTGTCAAATAGCGCCCCTGCAGCGGAACCGCCGAAAAAGAAAAAGGGATTTCCTTTTGTGCCGGTGATTTTGATTGGCATTCTGTTGGTAGCGGTGATTGTAGTTGTGGCGATTTTCCTGCCGAAGGGTAAAACGAAGGACGGCATTGAATTTTCAGAGAAAAGTCTGATGTATAACGGTTACAGCTTCTTTACCACGGATGGAAAAGAGCTGGAAGTAAATAATGTTGACTCTCTGGCATATAATTATGACAACAGTGTCGTTGCATATCTGACAACGGATGACACTTTGTATGTAATAGACAGTGAGCTTACTCCGGTGGAAATCGAGAACGATGTCCTGAATATGGAGGTCAGCTACTCCGGCAGCAGCATTGCATACACGGTTGGATACGATTACACAGCCACCACCCTTTATGTATACAATGTGAAAAAAGACAATTCCGTAAAAATTGACACGAATGTATATGCATACAATTATCTTGTTTCTCCTAACGGCAAGCAGGTAGCTTACTTAAAGGATTACGAAGGCAATTCCGATAACACGCTTTATGTAGCGGCTGTCGGTAAGGATGGCAAAAAAGTGGACAAGGACGGCTGTATTCCGCTTGCCATCGGCGACAACGGAAAATCCTTCTTCTACACGGACAACAGCGACTCTTCCAATGTAAAGCTTTACTGGTACAACGGCAAAGACGCAGAAAAGATTTCCCGTGATGTTTCCGGCTCCTATTATTTTAACAATAGTGTTTCCGAAATTCTCTTCACCAAATCAGGCAATACTTATTTCTACCGCATCGGCATGGATGAGCCTTCCAAGGTAGCCGGTGATGCCCTGACTGGTATGTGGAATTACAAATATGAAACTACCGCCCAGGATTATACATTCGGCAACCAGAGCAGTGGCGTTTTGGTAAACCGGTCCAAGCTGACGGAATGGGTATTTGCAACCGATGCCGATATCTGCTACCTGAATAAGGATGGCAAGGACAGCGCCAAGCTTTGCGATGCGGACGGCATCAGTAAAATTACGGTAGCGCAGAACGGAAAATCTCTTATTTATCTGAAGGACGGCAAACTGTATAAGATTACCAAATTCGGCGCAGACAGGGAAGAAACCCAACTGTACAAAGGTGATGTTTATATTAACGGTTATGTGGCAAGTAAGGATTTATCCGATATCTATGTAGTAAGCGATGAGGCGGAGCTTTATTATTGCAAGAGCAAAAAAAAGCTGGTAAAGATTTCCAATGATTTCGCAGACACAAACAACATGGCTTATAATGAAGCAGCCAAAACCATTTTCTATATAGAGGACGGAAACATCTACAGTTCAAGTAAAAACGGTAAGAAAAAGGAACTGGTTGCAGAAAGCGTAACCGATATAGAAAATTACGCAGACGGCATCTTTTATATGGTGACCGAAGACGGTGTCTACAGTTGTTATTATGTGAAAAAAGGTGAGTCCGCAAAGATTTTGGAATATTAAATAACAGCAGGAAACAGGTGACAAAAAGGTCCGGAGAAATTCGGATCTTTTTCCGGTAATGGAACCCCGGAGGTTGAATGTGCAGATTGCAAAGGAAAGAAACGTATTATGACAGATATGAAAATCAAGATGCCCGGAAAAGTAAATAAAATTATCGGTGTCCTGCAGGAGGCGGGATTTGAAGCCTATGCGGTTGGAGGATGCATCCGGGACAGCTTGCTTGGCAGAACCCCCAATGACTGGGATATTACCACCTCGGCAAAGCCCATGGAGGTGAAGGCATTGTTTTCCCATACCATCGACACCGGCATCCGGCACGGAACGGTGACCATTCTTTTGGACAGGGAAGGCTTTGAAGTCACAACCTACCGTATCGACGGCGAATACGAGGACGGCAGACACCCGAAGGAGGTCTCTTTTACCGGCAGCCTGGAAGAAGATTTGAAGCGGCGGGATTTTACCATAAATGCCCTTGCTTACAATGAAACGGCGGGTCTGATTGATATTTTTGATGGACAGAAGGACTTGAAGGACGGCATTATCCGCTGTGTGGGCAACGCGGAAGAACGCTTCACGGAAGATGCTCTCCGGATGCTGCGCGCCATCCGCTTTTCGGCACAAATGGGTTACCGGATTGAGAAAAATACCCTTGCCGCCATTCACAAACTGGCGGGCAATCTGGAAAAAATCAGTGCAGAACGTATCCAGACGGAGCTTTTGAAGCTGATAGTTTCGCCGCATCCCGATTATCTTCGGACGGCTTATGAATGCGGCGTCACAAAAGTATTTTTCCCGGAATTTGACCTCGCCATGGAAACTCCGCAGAACCACCCCCACCACTGCTACAACGTGGGAGAACACATTCTGCATTCCCTTCTGGAAATCCCGGCGGACAAGGTGCTGCGGCTCACCATGCTTCTGCACGACATTGCCAAACCGCAGTGTCTTACCGTGGATGAAAAAGGCATTACCCATTTTCACGGACACGAGGAAATGGGCGCGGAAATGAGCCGGGTTATTTTAAGGCGGCTCCGCATGGACAACGACACCACGGATAAGGTCTGCAGGCTGGTGCGTTTTCACGATTACGGCAACGGCGTTGCACCGGACAGGCGTATCGTGCGGCGGGCGGTCAACAAAATCGGGGAGGATTTGTTTGCGGATTTTCTTTTGGTAAAAAAAGCAGACCTTCTTGCACAGAGCATGTACCTGCGCGAAGAAAAATTAAGCAATCTTGCGGCATGGGATGCCTGCTACCGGGAAATTCGTGAGGCAGAGGAATGTGTTTCTCTGCGGACGCTTGCGGTGAACGGCAAGGATTTGATTGCGGCAGGCTTACAGCCCGGCAGGGAACTGGGGGATATTCTGAAACAGCTTCTGGACGAGGTTCTGGAAAATCCCGAAAAAAACGAAAAGGACTATCTGATTTCCCGGGCAAAGGAACTGCGTTATTCTTAACATACTTTTTTCTTTCTTTTCATATGATAGGTTAGAGTTTTGAAAAACCGTAATATCGTGTGGGAGGAAAAGACGTGAATGACAGAGTAACCGGGTTACTGGAGCTTTATGATATAGAGGCAGTTCGTGTCAGAAAGGGCAGGGGAGCTTTGCTCTGTGACACAGACAACGGATGTTTTATTTTTAAGGAATATAACGGCAGTGAGCAGAAAGCGGCTTTGCAGGTCCGGGTACTGAAAAAACTGGCAGACGAGGGCGTAAGCTGCGAGCAGATTTTTCCCACTAAGGAAGGGGCGCTTTTCTGTCAGGATACCGACGGAAGAAAATATATGCTGAAGTCTTATTTTGACAACCGGGAGTGTAACATCCGGGACAGTCAGGAGTGCAGAGAGGCGGCGTCCACGCTTTCCCGCCTGCACAGGCTGATGGTTCTTTCGCCCGGGGAGGCTGCGGATTTTTCGGTGTATTCCCTCACCTATGAATATGAGAAGCACAACCGGGAGCTGAAAAAGGTCTGGCAGTATCTGTGCAAAAAAGGGCAGAAGTCGGCTTTTGAGGTGACGTTGCTCGCTATGTATCCGTATTTCTTAAATCAGGCGCTTGAAGTGTCCGGCGAATGGAAGGAATTTGCATTGGACAGCGACACGGAGTATATTAAGGAAAAGGGTTTTCTGTGCCACGGCGATTATCAGCAGCACAACATCATCCGCGGGAACCGGGAATTTGCGGTTATCAATTTTGAAAAGCTGGTGATGGATAATCCGGTCAGAGACATCTGCCTGTACCTGCGCAAGGTCATGGAAAAAAACAACTGGAGCGTGGAACTGGGCGAAAGTATTCTACATGCATATGATGTGGGAAATCCCCTGCCGGCGCGTTCCTTTGTGGAATTATATTACCGGCTGGCGTATCCGGTGAAGTTCTGGAAAATCGTGAATTTCTACTATAACGCCAGAAAGGTCTGGACGCCGGATAAAAATATTGAAAAACTGAACATCCTGATGGAACAGGAGCAGCAGAAGCAGAACTTTTTAGATAAGGTATTCCGGGACGTGGCGCATCTGCGATAAGAAAGATGGCGGCACATTTTAGCGCAAGGTGCAGAAAGTTGACGACGTCCGGCAGCACAAGTTGACGAAGGCTTGTGACACAGACGGTGGTACAAGGTGACGGAACAAAGTATGGTAAGACCATACACCGCACATAGGTTAAAGGAAGGAAAGGTACATGGGTAATCGATACGGCTACATATACAAAAGAATAGGAATGGGTTTCCTTGCGGGAATACTGCTTCCCGCCGTGTTGCTTGCAGCAGGCTGCGGCAAGAAAACTTCCGGTCAGGGAGCATCCGGAACCAACGGCAACCCGGCATCGGCAGCAGGCAGCACTACCGGCAACCCGGCATCAGCGGCATTCGGAACCAACGGCAACCCGGCATCGGCAGCATCAGGCGCTACCGGCAATGCAGCATCCGGAACCAATGGCAATACTTCCGCAAACGGTCAGGGAGCACAGTCCGGCGACTATGACTCTGCCGACACGGCTGTGGTGGTAAAGGTAAACAAAGGGGAAAATAGGATTACCTTTTACAACCTGACGGTGGATAAGAATTACACTCTGACCTATGACGGCATTACTTCTTTTACGGATAAATTCGGGGAAGCGCTTTCCCGCGACCAGATTAAAGAGGGGGATGTTGTAGACGTTACGTTTATGAAATCCACCAAGAGACTGAATACGTTAAGTCTTTCCGCGTCTTCATGGAACAACAAATCGGTGTCCCGTTACAGCATCGACAGCCGCAGCCACAATGTTACGATTGGCAATGATGTATACAAGATTACCGGTCAGACAAAGATTTTTTCCGAGGGCGAAGAAGTTGACTTAATGGATTTGAATGAGGTAGATGTTCTGGATTTCTACGGCATTGATACAACAGTGGTCAGCATTGTGGTGGAAAAAGGACATGGTTACCTCAGACTTTCGGGAGATGAGAGCTTTATCGGCGGCTGGATTGAAGTTGGACAGAACCAAATCCGCCAGATTACGGAGGATATGCTTCTGGTGGTGCCCGAGGGCAGTTACGAAGTGCAGTTTTCCACAGCCGGAGGCGGCGGTACCAAGAATGTCAACATTGTGCGAAATCAGGAAACTTTAGTGGATATCAGCGATTTTGAAATTGCGGAGCCGCAGTACGGTCAGGTTGTTTTTGCCATGACGCCTTCTACGGCTACCCTGTATGTGGACGGCAATCTGGTGGACACCAGCCTGCCGGTTACTTTGCAGTACGGCATTCACCAGCTCCTTGCCAAGGCGGACGGTTACGAAAGTGTGGTCAGCTACCTGAAGGTGGCGGAGGCTTCCGCCGGCATTGAGATTGTCCTGGAAAGCTCGGACGGCGATGAGGACGAAGAGACCGGTTCCAACACAACGGTTTCTTCCGGCGACAGCACAGGAAACAACACTACTAAGAATTATTATCAGGTGCATATTGATGCACCGAAGGATGTGGAGGTTTATGTGGACGGCAATTATGTTGGCATTGCACCCATCAGCTTCCGCAAGACCGAGGGCGTACATGTGGTAACCCTGCGAAAAACCGGTTACACACCCCGCAGCTACACGGTTCAGGTAGACTCTGAGGACAAGGATGTAAGCTATTCCTTTGAAGAGCTGGAAAAAGCACAGTAAGGTTGAAAATGACGTCAGGAGGAACAAAATGGAATTCAAGGACAGATACACATATGAGGATTTCTTAGATATTATCGCCATGCTGCGAAGCGAGAACGGCTGCCCGTGGGACAAGGTCCAGACCCACGACAGTCTGCGTCCCTGCATGATGGAAGAGGCGGCGGAGGTTCTGGCTGCCATCCGTATTTACGATACGACCGGCAACGCCGGAAATCTGCAGGAAGAACTGGGTGATGTGCTGCTTCAGGTGGTCATGCATGCACAGATTGCCAAAGAAGAGGGCATTTTTACCATGGAGGATGTGGTAAATGATGTGGCGCAGAAAATGGTCCGCAGACATCCGCATGTGTTCGGCACGGTGGAGGCGAATACCTCCGAACAGGTGCTGCAGAACTGGGAAGAAATCAAGAAGCAGGAAAAAGCCGGACAAACCTGGGCTTCCACTCCGCTTAGGGATATTCCCATAGAGCTTCCGGCGCTGACCAGAGCGACCAAGGTATTAAAGAAAGCGGACAAGCTTTACGACAGACATACTAATAAGGAAGAGGCTCTTCAGAAAATAGAAGAAGCGGTTCAAAAGCTGCGTGCCGTGCCGGAAGAAGCCTATTCCAAGGATGCCGAGGCGCAGGTGGGAGAACTTTTAACGGAAGTCTGCGATTTGGCACGACTTTACAAGCTTTCCCCGGAACAAATCCTGACCGACCGCATAGAAGACGTGATTGCGACTTATGAGCCGTAGGGGCATATGGCAGAACGGGCTTTATGTAATTTAGGTTTTGCGGCAAAATTTAGAAGCAAAAAATGAAAAAACGGCAATTTGCTTCTCTTGTTTTAGAACTGGTAGAAGCAAATTTGCTTTTTTGTCTGAAATGCTCCATTGAAAAAGAGTAAAAAGTATAAAATGTCAAAAATACGTTCTTATTATGTCATATTTAAGAACATAAAAGAAGCAAATGAAAGAAAATGGGAAATCTGCTTCTAAAACGGAACAACAAATAAGATAAAATATAAAATTTGCTTCCATGTAAAGAAAAACACAAGAAGCAAATAAGCTTGAGATTAAAATCTGCATCATTTTATACATTGTGGCAAAAGGAGAAACAGCATGTCCATCGTGTACCAAAAGTTATCAAAGAAGGAGCTTCCCCGGTTTATAGAAATGAGAATTAACCAATTAAGGGAAGAAGGCGCCAAGGAAGATATGGACCTGCGGCCTGCGTTAAACGATTATTACGACCGGCATATGGCGGACGGCACATTCGTGTCATGGCTGGCGGTGGATAATGGAGAAATTATAGGAACAAGCGGCATTTCTTTTGTGGAAAAGCCGCCTTATTTCGGCTGCCCCAGTGGAAAAATAGCTTTGCTGTCCAGTATGTATACAAATCCCAAGTATCGAAGACAAGGAATTGCCAGGGAATTACTGTCCCGTGTCGTAAAAGAGGCGAAGGAGTATGGCTGCGGTACCGTGCAGATTACGGCTTCCGATATGGGAGTTCTTCTGTATACAGATTTTGGTTTTGTAAAAAACGGAAATTTTATGCAATATAAATTGTAAAAATTTTGGGGGTGAAAGAGCTCTCAATATTATTTCCTTGCCCGGTATTCCCGCGGGGTGCAGTTCATTTTTTCACGGAAACATTTGCCGAAATAACTCTGACCGTGAAAACCCGTGCGGCTGGCGATTTCGCTGACGGAAAGGTCGGTTTCGGTGAGAAGTTTTGTTGCTTTGGAAAGCCGGAAATTCATAAGATAGCGGTAGGCGTTGTCTGGAGGCTCTCCCTAAAACAACGGAGACATTCGGATTTGCTGACGTGGGCACTTTCTGCCAGTCCCTCCAAAGTGATTTCCTCGGCAAAACGGTCATTTATATATTGAAGGAAAAGGTGCATCCTTTTACTTACGACACTATCCACGCTGCCGTCAGTTTGGCGGCGGGACTGCCCATGTAAAAAGAAACAAAATAATCCGGAAACAAAAAGCTCTTGTAACACCATTCCTTCCAGCGCGTAAATAAACTGCAAATCCTCATGCCAGTGCATGACATGAAAGCGCGGATTGCGGGGAATCGCCACGTCGTTTTTTACATTTAAAATAAGATAAGGAAAATCTGTGTGGATATTTAAATTGACGGAATTGATAAAATCTTTGTTGTCCGGTTTCATGGTTTCTCCTATAAATTGACGATATAGTTTTAATTCACAACTATATATTCATAGTTTCAAGAAGGAAAAAGTAATATAATTGCAATAAAGAAGAAATAAAAGGATTGTCATGTATTTTGCATATAGGGAAAAGGAAACGGAATATTTAGGAAAAACTTGCAGAAGTGATAGAAAAGGTGGGACATGTAAACAGGGAAGTGGATACGGATTTGTTTTCTTCGGTGGTGCATCACATCATTGGGCAGCAAATTTCCATGAAAGCGCAGGCGACAATCTGGCAGCGCATGCGTCAGGAGTTGGGCACAGTCTGTGCGGAAAGTATTCTGGAGGCGGGCATACCGAAGCTGCAATCCTACGGCATGACTTTCCGTAAGGCGGAATATCTGACAGATTTTGCTCAGGCGGTGGGCGGTGCTGTAGGTCACAATCCTATATCTCTGATTGTGCCGTGCCACAGGGTGGTAGGCACCGACGGAAGCATGACCGGATATGCAGGAGGCATTGACAAGAAAGGGAAGCTGCTTAAACTGGAACAAGGTGCAGGCAGCAGGCAGAAATGCCGAAGCAATGGCATGCAATGAGCTGGAAAGAGTGGAATGCGAACAAATGCAGGCTATGACCCAGAAAAAAGGAACACAAGCAAGCCAAGGAAAGGATGAACAGCAATGGATTTCAATAACATAACCGACATTCAGAAATCATTTGGATTGCAGGCTCAGTCTTTTGACAGCAACGGCTATCATTTGTCAAAGGCAGAGTACCAGCAGTACATGATAGACAGGACCGGACCGCAGAAAACGGACCGTGTGCTGGAGGTGGCGGCGGGAACCTGTATTTGCGGCAGAGCCTTTGCCCCCTATGCGGCAAAGGTGACATGCCTGGATGCCACACCTGCCATGCTTCAGGTGGGCAGGGAAGAAGCGGAAAAAGCCGGTCTTATAAACATGGAATTTGTGGAAGGAATGGCGGAAAATCTCCCTTTTGCGAACAAGAGTTTTGACATCGTCATGTCACGGCTGGCATTTCACCACTTCGTGAATCCGGACAAGATATTTGCGGAAATGAAGCGGGTATTAAAACCGGGCGGCAAGTTGATTTTAATGGATATGACGGTGCAGGAGGATACTCTGCAGAGCAGGGTGAATTTTTTGGAAAAACCACAGGATAGGACAGATGCGTTAGAAGAACTGCGGAATAAAGTGGATTTTCTGGAAAGAATGCGGGACTTTTCCCATGTGGGGGACTTGACCATTGGAGAAATGCGGGATTTATACAGCAAAAACGGATTACAGATTTTATTGCAGGAGCAGATGGACATCCCAGTTTCCTTAAACGGCTGGATGGCACTTACACACACGCCGGAGCATGTGCAGGAAGAAATTATCCGCCGGATGGAACAGGATATGGCAGGGGGAGAACCAACCGGATTTGCACCTTATCGGAAGGACGGCGAAATTTACTTTAACCATCATTGGGTATTTAACATAGGAACCTACGCATAATGCGCAGAAATCCGCATAAATAGGGCAAAAATTCTTGACAAACGTTTGAAAAGCAGATATAAATATGTATAGACGTTTCAAGCGGAACATCTATGAAGGATACAAATTAAGAAAGCTCATTAAGAGGAGGAGTTCGACATGAACAAAACAGAATTAGTTGCAGCAGTAGCTGATCAGGCTGAAATTTCCAAGAAGGACGCAGAGAAAGCATTAGCAGCTTTCACCGCAGTTGTTACAGATGAATTAAAGAAGGGTGAAAAAGTTCAGTTAGTTGGCTTTGGTACCTTTGAAGTGGTTGAGAGAAAAGAAAGAGAAGGCAGAAATCCTCAGAGCGGCGAAACCATGAAGATCGCAGCTTCCAAGGCTCCTAAGTTCAAAGCTGGTAAAGCATTAAAGGATGCTATGAACTAATCTGAAAAGACGAACGTGAATGAAAGAGGATCTGGTCCGCCAGGTTCTCTTTTTTATTTGCCGAGTTAAGCTATTCTGGAAGTCAGTTTGACTTCATAATGAGCAAGTACAAAATAAGTCAAAAAATTTATTTATCTATAAGAAAAGGGGAAACTATGAAAAGACATATCAGGAAATACGGCTACATAGCGGCAGCAGCACTTGCTATGAGTGTTTTGTTTGCAGGCTGCGGACAGGAAAAAGAGCCGGACACACAATTATGGGAAACCATATCCAAAGAAGAAAATGCGCAGAATAGCGGCACAGGGGACATTGATGCAGCCAGAGCCACGAACGGAGCAGGAATCGCGGGTAGCAACGACGGTGCCGGGGCAACGGACGGAGCCGGAGTAAAGGGCAACACGGACAAAAACGTAGCAGGCGACGGAGATACGGACAATGCCGGCGCTATCGGAACCGCAGGCAGCAATGGCGCTGGCGGAACAACAGGCAACACAGGGGATGAAGCGGCGGGGAAGATGCGTCAAATCCCTGGAATTATGATTTGTATACTTATGACGGCAGCAAAGCGGTGCATGTTTTCCCGGATTTTGAGTTTGGCTACCGCTCTAATTTTACCCTTTATGAGAACGAAATTATAGAAGTATTTTACAGCAGCAGTGCAGCAGAGTCCGGAAATGATTTTTACCGGATGAATGCAGCCGGAACCGGAGCGGATGTGGTAGAAAATTTTTCTATAATCGGTTCCTTAGATGGTGACACACCTGTCATTACTTATTATCAGGGCAAAAAAGCGATTACGGAAGACGAGTACAATCGGAAAATTGAAGAATATGAAGTTGCGTTACAGACACCGCTCACCTGGACGGAAATTAAATAGAAACGGAGAATGAATATGAGACTGGATAAATATTTGAAGGTGTCCCGCCTGATTAAAAGGCGCACCGTGGCAAACGAAGCCTGCGACAGCGGCAGAGTACTGATTAACGACAAACCCGCCAAGGCATCCGCCAACGTGAAAGAAGGAGACATTCTGACCATTTCCTTCGGAAACAAGGAAGTGAAGGTGGAGGTACTTGATGTACAGGAAACCGTGAAAAAAGACGAAGCCAAAGAGCTGTTCCGTTATCTGTAAGAAAAGACATAAAGCAAGCCGCCCCATCATATACTGATAGAAAGTATAGCAGGGGGTGTCTTTATGGAAGATTTGAATGCAGTCAACAAACGGGTACATAAAATCATGATGACAAACCGCAGAACCTGCACCATTAACGGCGTCTGCGATGTGCTTTCCTTTGATATTCATGAAATTTTGCTGGAAACCGACCAGGGCATGCTGATGATAAAAGGCGATGAACTGCATGTGAACCGGCTGATGCTGGACAAAGGGGAAGTGGATGTGGATGGCAAAATTGACAGCCTGACCTATTCGGAAACTTCCGGACAGAGCGGCAAAAACGAGTCCCTGCTTACCAGATTATTCAGGTAAGGAGAATGTATGGGAAGCCCCGCTGCACAGGAAAATATGTTTTTGTTTTATTCCGTTATCATGGGCATCTACATCACCTTTCTGTATGACCTGCTGCGTATCGGCAGGCGAGTGATTGCCCACAACGGATTTTGGGTATCTGTAGAGGATTTGGCGTTCTGGATATATTGTGCCATGAAGGTTTTTTACCTCATGCATGCGGAAAGCGACGGCACGCTGCGGTGGTTTGCCATTCTGGGCGCTCTTCTTGGCATGTTTTTATATAAGAAAACAATCAGTCCGTTTTTTGTAAAATGGGTTTCTTTTGGTCTGCAATCGGTTTTGCATTTTATTGCGAAGCCTTTCCAATTTGTGGCAAAGCAGATGAAAAAAATATTGCGAAAAGTCACAATTCCCGCCAGACGCAAAATGCAGGCGGGCAGAGAGCGGTTTAAAAATAAGTTGACGAGTCAGTGGAAATTGCTTAAAATTTCTATAAAGAAACAATAGAGGAAGGATGCAGGATGAGTACAGAAAGGCGAAAGAGAAAAAGTACATATCGCAGGAAACGCCAGCGCAGGCAGAACCGCATGAGTATGTTTCTGGTAAGCCTTGTTGTCGTTATGATTTTGGTGGCAGTCGGTGTACGAAGCATCAGCCTTAGGGAAAAAGGCGCGGAATATGACGCAACCATAGCCAGCCTTGAGAAGCAGATTGAAGAAGAAAACGTCCGCACCCGTGAAATCAAGGAATTTGAGGACTACACCAAAACCAATGCCTATGTCGAGCAGATTGCCCACAGCAAGCTGGGGCTGGTTTATCCCAACGAAACGATTTTCATTGACAAAGATGAATAAAATCTGATATGGGAAATGAGAAAACAAGATAAAGGATGCAAGCAGGCGCCCGCAGAGAACGGGCGCTTTTTGTCGCACAAAAATAAGGTTTGCGGGTGCGCTTTTGACAAATTGTGAAAACAGCTTCCTCTATAATGGATAGGCAAAAAAGAAAAAGAGAGGTACATAGGGAGTTATGAGAAAGCTGCTTGGGGAGAGATGGGAAAAAACAAATCTGCTGTCGGAGTACGGCAGGCAGAGGCTGATTGGGTACGCCGAGTCCTTCGGAGCCATAGCCCAGAGCATTTACGGAGGGGACAAGCTTGTGAGAAGTGCGGATACGACGGAACCTCAAAGTTGTTATCCAGAAGACACAAATATGCTGGAGACCGGGAGCTTTTATCCGACGGACAATGCTGCCGGGCAAAATATGGACCGGCAGAATGCAGTGGAGCGGAGCCAGCCGTCCCGACAGAGTGTTTATTATCACACGCGTTTGGAGAACAACCGGCATCTTTTGGCGGACAACCTGCGGGAAATGGCGGGCGTTATGAAGCAGGTAGCCGGGGAAGTTTTTGCCTACCGGCCGTTTCCGGTGCGGAGAGAACGCCGCGTTGTGCAGATGTTCAAAGCAGAGGGCATTACCGTGAGGGACCTCTATTACATAGAAGACCGTGAGGACAAAAGCCGCATAGGCATTACCATGGCAGCGGAAAAGCGGGAGGGCGTCAGTGCGGAAGAAGCGGCGGACATGCTTTCCGTGCTGCTTAATGAGAGGCTGGTGCCGTCCATCAACAGCCCCAGCGTCATCGATAACTGCATGCGCAATTTTGTGTTTGTGGAAGAAGCCGGTTTTGTGGTGCTGACGGGTGCTGCCAAGGCGGTAAAGGAAAACGAAACGCGCTCCGGGGACAATTATGCCATTCTGGAGTCGGAAACCGGTAACGTGACCATGCTTCTTTCGGACGGTATGGGCTCCGGGGAAAAGGCGTGCGCCGACAGCGAGGAAGTTCTGGATTTAATGGAACGGATGATTGAGGCAGGTTATAATCCGAAGTCTGCGGCAAGACTTATCAATACGGCATTTTTAACCGGGGAGGAAGCACAGAACATGTCCACCCTGGATATCTGCGATTTGAATTTGTACAGCGGCATCTGCGAATTCACGAAAATCGGGGCGGCGGCGTCCTATCTGAAAAGGGATTACCGGGTGGAAAAAATCGAGCATAATACACTGCCGCTGGGAACCTTGAAGGAATCGGAACAGGAGAGTATTTTCCGCCAGCTCTGCGACGGCGATTATATTATTATGGTATCGGACGGCATCACGGACGCGCTGGAAGGGGATGGCATGGGCAACGATTTACGCACCATTCTGGGCGGTCTGCATCAGGAAAATCCGCGGGAAATGGCGGAGGCGTTGCTGCAGATTGTGCTGCACAAAACCGGCGGTCACATCCGGGACGACATGACGGTTCTGGTCTTCGGAATTTGGGAAAATGCCTGAAGCAGCGGATAAAACGTATAAAAAACGGCAGATATGCGGATAAAAAAACGGCACGGAAGAAGTTGCCGTAAATTGCCGCAGAAAGGGATGACATAATCGAAGAAAATGTGCTAAAATGGCTGCATGAACGAGTTTTTGGATAAAGTAAGCGCGTATGTGGAAAAATATCATATGCTGTCCGCGGGGGATACCGTGGCGGCAGGCGTTTCAGGAGGAGCCGATTCGGTGTGCCTCCTCTTTGTGTTGTCTGCATTACAGAAAAAAATTCTCTTCCGGCTTATGGTTGTTCATGTAAATCATAAAATCCGGAACGAAGCCGGCGAAGATGCCGCCTATGTGCAGAAGCTGTGCGAAAGCCTGCAGGTGCCGTTCTTTTTATATGAAAAAGATGTGGAGCAGATTGCCCGCAGGGAAGGCATTTCTACGGAGGAAGCCGGCAGAAACATTCGCTATGAAGCCTTTCGGGAAGTGTTGACGAAGTGCGTTTCCGCAAAGTGCAAAGCACCGGAAGCAGCGGGCACGGAAATGCGCAAAACACCGGAGGCAGAAACTTTGAGCAGGAACGTTGGCGGTCACATGAAAATCGCCGTCGCGCACCACAAAAATGACCGGGCGGAAACCGTGCTGTTTCACTTGTTCCGGGGCACCGGTCCGGTGGGACTGGAGGGCATCCGCCCCACCCGCGAGGACAAGGACGGCATAGAGGTCATCCGGCCGCTGCTTGACGTCAGCCGCACGGAAATCGAGGCATATCTGAAAGAACTGCAGGTCGGATGGCGCGAGGATGCCACCAACGAGGAGGACGATTACTGCAGAAACCGCATCCGCCACAATATTCTGCCCTACGCGGAAGAGCAGATAGCGCCCGGAGCGGTGGGCAACATCTGCCGCACAGCCGATTTGCTGCAGGAAATGAACGACTTTGCGGGGCAGGAAACGGAAAAGGCATGGCAGGACTGTGCAAAGGAGAACGGCGTTGCGGGTGAAAAACATATCTGCTTTGACTGTGAAAAATTTTTCCGCTATCATTCATTTTTGCAGAAAAATATGCTGCTTTATGCGCTGGAGCAGCTTACGCCCCACCGGAAAGACATGGGAGCGGTGCATGTTGACTACCTGCTTTCCCTGTTTCAAAGACCGGGAAACCGGGAAATTTCCCTGCCGTATGGGTTAATCGCCAAAAGGGAATACGGCACCGTAGTTATCCGAAGCGGCAAAAGTGCCGGAGAGGCGGTGGGAATGGGCGAAAAAAATGCATTTGTTCCCATGGATTTACCCAAACCCGGCGAAGGGGAGAGAGAGGTTTTTCTGCCTGACGGAAATTCCGTGATTTTCAGCATATTGAATTGTGAAAAAAGCATAAATATTCCGCAAAATCGGTATACGAAATGGTTTGATTATGATAAAATAGAAAAATCGCTGGTACTGCGAACCCGTCAAAAAGGGGATTTTCTCACCATAGATGACAGGTTTTCCCGCAAAAGTATACAGGACTACATGGTAAATGAAAAAATACCGCGTGCCCTCAGGGAAGAAATGCTGCTTTTGTGCGAAGAAAATCACGTTCTCTGGGTGCCGGGCTACCGCATCAGCAGTTTTTATAAAATTGATGAGAATACAAAATACATTTTACAGGTACAATTAAGAGGAGGACAGATTGATGTCAGAACATATTGAAGTTTTGGTTACCAAAGAAGATGTAGAAAAAAGAATCAGTGAGATGGCAGATGAAATTAATCGTGCCTATGCGGGAAAAAGCCTGCATTTAGTTTGCGTATTAAAGGGCGGCGCGTTCTTTATGTGCGAACTGGCAAAGCATCTGAACATGCCGGTTTCTCTTGATTTTATGTCCGTTTCCAGCTACGGCAGTGCTACCAAGTCAAGCGGCGTGGTAAAAATCGTAAAGGACTTGGATGAGCCCATTAAGGATAAGGATGTACTGGTGGTGGAGGACATTGTGGACTCCGGCAGAACCCTGAGCTACCTTATGGAAATGTTGAAGGACAGAGGGCCCGCAAGCCTGCATCTGTGCACTCTTTTAGATAAACTGGAAAGACGTGTGGTAGAAGTAAACGTGGATTATACAGGATTTCAGATTCCTGACAAGTTCGTGGTAGGCTACGGCCTTGACTACGACCAGCATTATCGCAATTTACCGTATATCGGTGTAGTAGAATTTGATGATTAACAGCCGGTAGCACGGTCAGGAGGAATTACCATTGAAACAAAGAGGATTTAGTCAGTATTTTGTTATAATCGTTCTGCTGCTTTTGGGCATCGTGCTTATCAATGCCTGGAAGAAAAACAATGTGGAATACACAAGGGCAGAGCTGGTTCAGGATTTGGAGGACGGCGACGTCGAAGAAGTTGTCATTCATCCCAATGCCCAGGGGCCTACCGGTTATCTGGACGTTACGTTTGCGAGCGGTCAGGAAAAGACCCTGTACGCAACCGACATTTCCGAACTGGAGAAGCTTGTAAGGGACAACGGCATAGAGCCGAAGGTTCTGGATATCCAGAGAGAAAGTATATTTCTGACCTCCATTCTGCCGACCCTGATTATCGTAGCGGCGGCAGCCTTCTTCTTTATCATGATGAATGCTCAGAATGCGGGCGGCGGCAGCAGCGCAAGAATGATGAATTTCGGAAAAAGCCGCGCCAAGCTTGCCAACGTGGGCGAAGACAAGGTTACCTTAAAAGATGTGGCAGGTCTGCGTGAGGAAAAGGAAGAATTAGAGGAAATCATAGATTTCTTAAGAGAACCCGCAAAATATACCAAAGTGGGTGCCCGTATTCCGAAGGGCGTATTGCTGGAGGGCCCTCCCGGAACCGGTAAAACCTTACTGGCGAAGGCAATCGCGGGCGAAGCAAACGTACCGTTTTTCAGCATTTCCGGTTCTGATTTCGTGGAAATGTTCGTGGGTGTCGGTGCTTCCCGTGTAAGAGATTTGTTCCTGGAAGCAAAAAGACATGCTCCCTGTATCGTATTTATCGATGAAATCGATGCCGTGGCAAGACGCCGTGGTACCGGTATGGGCGGCGGCCATGATGAAAGAGAGCAGACATTGAACCAGCTTCTGGTGGAAATGGACGGTTTCGGTGTCAACGAAGGCATTATCGTGGTGGCAGCGACCAACCGTGTGGATATTCTGGACCCCGCTATTTTACGTCCCGGACGTTTTGACAGAAAGATTGCCGTAGGCAGACCGGATGTGGGCGGCAGAGAAGAAATCTTAAAGGTTCATGCCAAGAACAAGCCGTTAAGCGATGACATTGATTTGGGACAGATTGCCCAGACAACGGCTGGCTTTACCGGTGCGGATTTGGAAAACCTGTTGAATGAGGCATCCATTTATGCCGCAAAGGACGGCAGACTCTTTGTAAAGCAGGAGGATATCCGCAAAGCCTTTGTGAAGGTGGGTATCGGTACCGAAAAGAAGAGCCGTATTATTTCCGACAAAGAGAAAAAGATTACCGCATATCACGAAGCGGGTCATGCGATTTTGTTCCACGAGCTTCCCGATGTGGGACCGGTTTACTCCGTTTCCATTATTCCTACCGGTGTAGGGGCAGCCGGTTACACCATGCCGCTGCCGGATAAGGACGAAATGTTCATGACCAAGGTCAAGATGCTGCACAACATCATGGTTTCCCTGGGCGGACGTATTGCGGAAGAAATCATTTTTGACGACATTACCACAGGCGCAGCCAGTGATATTAAAAAGGCTACCAAGGTGGCAAGAAAGATGGTTACCAGCTTTGGTATGTCCAAAAATATCGGTGTTATCAGCTATGATGAGGATGACGACGAGGTATTCATCGGCAGGGATTTGGCGCATACCCGCGGTTACAGCGAAAAAATTGCCGGTGAAATTGACAGCGAAGTAAAGGCGATTGTGGACGACTGCTATGCCAAGGCAAAAGCCATTATCATGAGCCACGAAGATATTCTGCATAAGGCAGCCAAGCTCCTTTTAGAGAAAGAAAAAATCAGCGGAGAGGAATTTGACGCTTTATTTAAGCAGAGTGCACAATGGGATGTTGTGCAAAATTACTAAAAACAAGTAAAGAGTTTTGTAATATTTGTGAATTTTGGGAATGGACGACAAATAGGGGCTATGCTATTATACTACTTGTAACCCCCCCAATACATTATATAGTTTTTTGCTATACCCCATAAGAAAGAAATACCTTCTCTAAAAAAGGCAGCTCCCCAAGCTGTCTTTTTTACTTTTTCCTTGCATACATATACGGAATCATATAAAATAAAATAGTACGTCATAAAAAGTTAGAAGGTATCTTATGGATTTTAATCAGTTTGGAAGTAAAGAACAAAATCAGTTGTATATTACAGCCATGCGGCCGGTGCTGAACAAAAAAGCGTTGTTCAGCGATACCACTGAGGACTATGTGACTCCCGCGGAGCCCAGTCCTTACGATTTGGTAACCATCCGTTTCCGCGCGGCAAAAAATAATATTGACCGTGTCTTTTTTATCTGCGGAAGCGAAAGAATTCTCATGACCAAGGAAAGGACGGATGAGAGCTTCGATTTTTACAGCATTGAAGTGCAGCTTGAAAACGAAGAACTGTCCTACTGCTTTGAAGTCAATGTCGGCAGGATTGTGGGTTATTATGATGCCAGAAGCGGTCTGCATCAGGACCGCAACGATTATTATAACTTCATTATCATTCCCGGTTTCAAGACGCCGCAGTGGGCGAAGGGTGCGGTAATGTACCAGATTTATGTGGACCGTTTCTGTAACGGCGACCCCACCAATGACATCCAGAACAACGAGTACCAGTACATCAATCAGAAGGTACAGCATGTGGACGATTGGAACCGTTATCCGGCGGCAATGGACGTCAGATATTTTTACGGCGGCGACCTGCAGGGTGTTATGGACAAGATGGATTATCTGCAGGATTTGGGTATTGAGGTTATTTATTTTAATCCGTTGTTTGTTTCCCCTTCCAATCATAAGTACGATATTCAGGACTACGATTATATTGACCCCCATATCGGTAAGATTGTGGACGACCAGGGAGAGCTTCTGCAGGATTGGCAGAACGAGAACCGCATGGCATCCAAATATATCAACCGTGTTACCAACAAGGCAAATCTGGAGGCTTCCAACGAGCTGTTTGCCAAGGTGGTGGAAGAAGCGCACAAGCGCGGCATGAAGGTTATTTTGGACGGCGTGTTCAACCACTGCGGTTCCTTTAATAAATGGATGGACAGAGAACGCATTTATGAAAATGCGGAAGGTTACGAAAAGGGCGCTTACATTTCGGCGGACAGCCCTTACCGCAATTATTTCCTGTTCCATGACAACAACCGCTGGCCTTACAATCCCACCTATGACGGCTGGTGGGGTCACGACACCCTTCCGAAATTGAATTATGAAGGCTCCAAGGAGCTGTTTGATTATGTAATGCATATTGCTGCCAAATGGGTTTCCCCACCTTACAATGTGGACGGCTGGCGTCTGGATGTGGCAGCGGACCTTGGATTTTCACCGGAGTTCAACCATCATTTCTGGCAGGAATTCCGCAGAACCGTAAAGCAGGCGAACCCCAATGCGCTGATTTTGGCGGAGCATTACGGCGATACCAGACCCTGGCTCGGCGGCGACCAGTGGGACTCCGTTATGAACTATGATGCTTTTATGGAGCCTGTAACCTGGTTTTTAACCGGTATGGAAAAACACAGCGATGACTTCCGATTGGATTTACTGGGAGATGCGGACAGCTTCTGGGGTGCGATGCGCCACCACGGCTCCAGCTTTTCCATGCCAAGCCAGATGGTTGCCATGAACCAGCTTTCCAACCATGACCATTCCCGTTTTATGACGAGGACCAGCCACAAAGTGGGCCGTACCAATACCCTCGGTCCGGAAGCGGCAAATCAGGGCAACAATCCGGCAGTATTCCGGGAAGCCGTTGTCATTCAGATGACATGGCCCGGCGCGCCCACCCTTTATTACGGTGACGAAGCGGGTGTCTGCGGATTTACCGACCCCGACAACCGCCGTACCTATCCCTGGGGCAGGGAGGACCAGCAGCTTTTGAACTTCCACAAGGAAATTATCCGCGTTCACAAGGAATGTGAGGAGCTGCGGACCGGTTCCATCAAGAGCCTCGACAGGGATTACAATTACCTTGCCTATGCCCGTTTCAACAACAAGATGCACACCATTGTTCTTATCAACAACAATGACCATGAGATTGAAAAAACGGTGCGTGTCTGGCTGGCAGGCATTCCCAAGGAAGCCATGCTCACCCGTCTTATGTATACGGACGAGAGCGGTTATTCTGCGGAAAAGATAGAAATGCCCGTTATCTCCGGCAAAATCACGGTTACTCTGCCGAAATTCTCCGCTATGGTGCTGCGTAACGTCGCCTACGAAGAGGACGAAGAGTAAAACCTATAAAACATGTAAAAAATGCGCAGGCTGTGAGGGCTTGCGCATTTTCTTAAAAAATCCAGGTTCTGATACCGGCAACCACAAGGCCGAACATCGGGCATGCCACAAACGGCCATAAAATCCAATGCTCCGGGATGGCAAGGGCTTTCAGCCATTCCTTTGTTTCCCATGCCTTGCAGTGTTCCGTTCCGGGTATCATGATTTTGTCCTTGGCAATTCCGCGGAACCAGACATCCAGCCCCCAGAAATCCCCCATGTTAATAAAGAAGGTTTCGATATAAGCTGTCCAGAATAAATTCCAAAATCCTGTGATGCCTGCCAGATGGGAACTGACAATCATGTATACCGGAATTAAAATGTTCAAGGGTACCAGAACCGCGGCTAAAACGCAGTAATCCTTTTTTGTCAGGGGTGGCGCAGCTTTTTGAATTTCTTTTGGTGCCATACTGCTGAATGCACTGGGAAAAAGCATCCACGCAACTGCAACCACGGCATTGAATATGAGCATTAAGACGATACCGTCCAAAATTGTTCTCGACCAGACCATATAAATCCTCCCAGATGACATAATACTTTTGTATAAATCAGGATGACATAAATTGTGCTTCAGGCAAATAATGGTTAGCACGACCTAACCAAAATCATTTTAGCATGTATAATGGAAAAGGAAAATAATTTTTCTTGCATTTTAAAAAGACTTATGATAGAATTTTTTCTTGGCAGGGTAACCTGTTATGGATGGATTCCCGAGTGGCCAAAGGGGACAGACTGTAAATCTGCTGCAAATTGCTTCGGTGGTTCGAATCCACCTCCATCCATCCGCTGGTGTGGCGGAATAGGCAGACGCAAGGGACTTAAAATCCCTCGGTGGCAACACCGTGCCGGTTCAAGTCCGGCCACCAGCAGTAGCGGAAAGCGAAGTATCGAATGGTACTTCGTTTTTTTGTTTTGAGGGGTTGTGAGGAAGCAAAAGGTGGGATATAATTAAACAAATAACGTAACCTTAAATAATATATATGGTCGCAAATTAAAGACAATTCGACAATTCACCATTGCGGAAACTCTGATTGATGGTAGTTCAGACTATAATGTCAGCAATTGGTAGAAATCTGATATCGAGAATGTAGTTTATCACTACGTAACTATTGAATAACTCCACATACACACATAAAGGAAACAAATATGGAAAATTTAGAATTACTGGTAAATGAATTAAGGTTGCTGCCGTCGGAGACACCGTGGATTGAATTTAAGCATAATAATTATGATCCCCAAATGATAGGGCAGGATATTTGCGCACTTGCCAATTCTGCTACTTTATATGAAAAAAGTTGTAGTTATATGATATGGGGAATTGATGATAAGACACATCAAGTTGTAGGTACAGAGCATAATCTTCAAAACATTAAAAAAGGAAATCAGGAATTAGAAAATTGGTTGAGATCACTTCTTTCAGATAATGCAGATTTTGAATTTAAGAATATGGAAATAGAAAATAAAAAAGTGGGCATTCTCATAATATATAGCGCCACTTCCTTTCCTGTTAAGTTTGAAAAGGTGGATTATATTCGAATAGGTAGTTATACCAAGAAATTAAAGGAATATCCGATGGTTGAAGCACAATTATGGGACAGACTTAAGAATATAAAATTTGAAGATAAATCGGCAATAACTGATTTAACAATTAATGATGCAATGCAGTTCTTGGATTATTCCGTGTATTTTGATCTTTGTGATATTCCGGTTCCTTCTGATATGAACGGTGTATCACATTATTTTATACAAGAGGGCATCCTTAATAAGCAAGAAAATGGATTGTATGCAATTTCAAACTTAGGTGCAATTTTATTTGCCAAAAATATAAATAAATTTTCTAAGATATCAAGAAAAGCTATTCGTATTGTGCAGTATGATGGAAATAACCGATTATTGATGAAAAAAGAAAATACAGAGTTGAAGGGATATGCTGTAGGATTTGAAAATGTAATGAAATACATGGAAGCATTAATTCCAACAGAAGAAATTATAGTGGATGCGAAAAGGGATAAAAAAACAGCCTATCCGTTATTAGCACTACGAGAAGCTATAGCCAATGCATTAATACATCAGGATTTATCAATATCAGGAACGGGACCTGTTGTCGAGATATTTGATAATAGGATTGAAATAACAAATGCGGGAATTCCACTTGTAAATGTTGAGAGAATAATTGATAATCCTCCAAAGTCAAGAAATGAAAAATTAGCATCTTTAATGCGGCGATTAAAAATGTGTGAAGAGCTTGGTACAGGGTGGGATAAAATAGTCATTGCCTGCGAATTCTATCAATTACCGGCACCTAAAATCGAAGTGTTTGAAGAAAGTACAAGAGTTACATTATATTCAGAATTACCATTTACTAATATGTCACCAGAAGATAAAATCAGGGCATGCTATTTACATGCATGTATTAAGCAGGTGCAGGGAGAGCAATTAACAAACAGCTCCTTGAGAGAACGGTTTGGTATAAAAGAATCTTCAGCAGGCAGTGTGTCACGATTAATTAAAGATACAGTAAAATTAAAGTTGATAAAGCCTTTAGACCCCAATACAGCTCCCAGGTACATGAAGTATATCCCGTTTTGGGCATAATAACTTGCCGGTAATTTGCTGTTTACTAAATATTAAACATAAAATAGTATAGTATAGGCCAAAATGATACAATATATAGTATTTTTGGGGGATAAAATAAAAAAATTTAACTTGCCGGTAACTTGCCATGGAAACACACAGCCAAAGTAAAAGACCGTATTCTCAAGGCATCTAACTTGCCGGTAATTTGCAGATTTTTAGGATTTATTATTTTAGAGATACAAGAAGAAAGAACTGTGCAGGTGAAAACATGATTATCCAGACCGGTATGCGCACGGACATTCCGGCATTTTACAGTGAATGGCTGGCAAACAGAATAAAGGAAGGGTATGTGCTTGTCCGTAATCCTTACAATCCGTTGCAGGTAACCCGGTATGACTTGTCACCGGAAGTGGTGGATTTGATTACCTTTTGCACCAAAAATCCCAAGCCGATGTTCCCATATATGGATTTGCTGAAGCCGTATGGGCAGTACTGGTTTGTGACGATTACGCCGTATGGAAAAGAAATCGAACCGGGGGTTCCGGATAAGGATGAGGTGATAGAAAGTTTTCAGAGGCTTTCCCGGATGGTCGGGGCGGATTGCATCGGCTGGCGGTATGACACGATTTTTATATCGGATGATTATCCTCTTGCATTCCACCTGCAGTGGTTTGAGGAAACAGCAGCTAAAATGGAAGGCTATACGCACACCTGTGTTATCAGTTTTATAGATTTATACGAAAAAGTACTGCGTAATTTCCCGGAGGTAAAGGCAGTTGAGAAAAAAGACAGACTGGCAATAGGGGAGCATTTTGCAGAAATAGGCAGGAAGTATGGTCTTGTGATAAAGAGTTGTGCGGAAGGAAAGGAACTGGAAAGATTTGGAGTGGATTGCAACGGTTGTATGACCGTTTCCACTTATGAGAAAGCCTTAAACGGGCATCTGCGCATTCCGAAGCAAGCCCCCAAAAGACCTGAGTGTGCCTGTTTTCTGGGAAATGACATTGGAGCATATCATACCTGTGGACACCTTTGCCGCTACTGCTACGCCAACGATAATGCCGATTTGGTCAGGGAAAACCGAAAACACCACAATCCGAATTCACCGTTTCTGATAGGAGAAAGCCGCCCGGAAGATGTTATTCATCAGGCGAAGCAGGAAAAATGGCTGGATACACAGATGAGTTTGTTTGACTATATTCTTTAATTAAAAAAGAAAGCATTTTATCCAAAAATATCACATATATATAAAATAGTATTTTTTTTGGTAAATCTTATTGTATGATAAAGGAGAGATTAGTTCGTGAAATCCGAAATAATACAAAAGGAGAAATGTGATATGGTAGTAATGGATGTTAAAATTGATAATTTTATCTGTTTCCGAAACTTTCACATGAACATGTCTTATCCTAAAAAGATAGTGGGTTCATACATCGAAAATGAATTTTTGCCCGGTAGAACAAATTTCAGATATAAAAAAGTAAATATTATTATGGGAGCAAATGCATCGGGCAAAACATCTATAGGCAAAATGTTAATGAGGATATTTAACTTTATAGATAAAAAGCAATATGAAAGCCTGACAGATGTAATTTGCGATGTAGATAAAAATGCATCTTTTGAAATGGATTTTGTTACAGATAAATGCGTACTGTATAGAGTAAAAACGGTCATAAGCCCGAAGAATGGAGAGAAGTATTCTCTTTCCAATATAGATGTAACGGTTCATTCCACAGACATAACGCTCAGGGACAGTTACGAAACCTGTGTCAAAAAAATAGAAGCCCAAAAAGAAGCAAAAGCGGCAACTTATATTCAGGAACTGGAAAAAATTCAGGATTTATCCTGGATGTTTGAGTATCCGTTTGACAATTCGGAAAGCATGAAAGGGATATATACAACCAAGAATGCAGAGCGTTTTCTGCGGGTATTGGATAAAATCCTCAAATCATTGGACCCTGCTATTTTGAAGGTGGAAAAATCCGATGAGGTAGATAATACCTATATTATACGTTATGTGGACAAGTCCGTGATTATTCAGGACGGAAGGGTTATAGAGCCCAATATATTGTCGAGCGGAACGAAGGCGGGAATAGAAATCGCCGGAGTGCTGACTTCCATTTTAGAGGGGGAATTTGGCTTTTATTATTGTGATGAAAAATTTTCCTACATACACAGCGATATGGAAAAAGCCATATTATCGGTTATGATTAACAAACTTCATGAAAATGAACAGTTATTTTTTACAACCCACAACACAGATATATTGGACCTGCCATTGCCTAAGCACTCCTTTATTTTCCTGCAAAAAGATATGAATGATGAGGAAAATCCCATAAAATGCATAAGTGCTTCCTCTTTGTTGAAAAGGAACACGGATTGTATAAAAAACGCCGTTGAAAATGATTTGTTTTCCGTGGCACTCAAAATGGACGAAATATACGATTTGGCAGACTGCTGACAAAAGACAATATAGGGGAACTCATATGCAAAAGAAGGGTTTGATTTGCATACCGTAGGTAAACAATCTGGAGGACGAATTGCTCCGGAGCTGTCATATTAAGCAGATAAAAGAACTGTTGGGGAGTAAATCGAATAAGGATTTCAAACATGATTTAATAGTCGAGAAAAATCTCAAAAAGAAACTATTAAATCATGGCTTTGACATCCAAAAATTCTGGAACAGAAATCCGGAAAATAAGTTCAGTGAAATCAGCAATGGGGCAATAAATATTAAGAAATAATTCTTCCCCTACAGCCTCTCCTTCACATAATCCCGGATAAAGAAATCATCCTCGGGCATCTGGCAGCCTACGATGTAGAGCCCTTCGTTGTTGGAGCAGCGGATGACGCGTCCCTCCAGGACATCATGCTGGGGCAGGTCGAAGTTGTGGATTTTCATGGTGATAACGGCACCCTTGTGGGTGGCAAAATAATTGTCGTGGGTCAGGAAAGCAAAGCCGTTGGCGCTTATGTTGTCCAGCTTGCCCTCGATGACGGTAGTACCGTCCGCAAGCGTAATGGTGCAGGCATTGGAAACATCCAGACGCGGGTATTTGCGGCGGTTGTTAATCTTGGGACGGGATTCAATGTTAATGGTAAAGTGGTTGGAAAGCTCCTTTGCCGTATGTACGATTTTTGCGGTATCCCAGCAGTACAGAACGTTGCCTACGGTTACCTGCAGTTTACACTCGGCAACATCGGAAATGTCGGGAGTTTCCGTGAGGGAAACGGATAAGGTATTGTCTTCCCGTTCCAGCACTTCTCCGTAAAAATTCTTGGTATTCTTTAAGGTAATCATCAGTTTCATGCCGGGCAGCACATCTTCCATGCCCATAAAACCACCGATACCCAGTTCACACATCAGCGATTCGATAACCAGCTCAATGGAATTAATATTGTTGGCAGACTCTGCGTATTTGCTGAGCATCCGGTTGTTGATTTCGTTGGAGTCGGCAATGCAGTTTGTCATATCGCCCACAATGCCGGAAACCTGTTTCAGATTGTCAACTAAATGAAGGTTGGAGGCTTCGACTTCCTTCATGGCACTGTCGATAACCTGAATGTTTTCCCCAATCTGCGTGGTGTCGGAAGCGATTTCCGTCATGCTGCTGCCGGTCTGCGTTACCTTGGTGAGGGTAAGCTGGATTAAACGCAGGGTTTCCTCCATGGAAGCCGTCATCTTTTCGGCGGTGTCTTCCAGATGCTTTAAGGCCTGTCTGATTTGACCGGAGGAGGTCTTGGTTTCTTCGCTTAAGGAACGTATCTGCTCGGCAACAACGGCAAAGCCTTTTCCGGCATCGCCGACGCGGGCAGCTTCAATGGAAGCGTTCAGGGCTAACAGGTTCGTCTGGGCGGTAATATTTTCAATAATGCCGGTTTCTTTTTTTACCATGGCAAATTCGGTCTTGAAGTTCTGCAGGGTCTGCTCGATTTCTCCGGAAAGGGAAGCCATGGTGTTGGTAGTGGTAACCAGGTCCGCCAAATCCGCGGAGCTCACCTTTGCGTGCTGCATGGAAGTGGTCGTGAGGGCTACCATCTGCTCAATCATTTCCGCCACATGGTTTACCTGGGCGTGAATATCGGAAGTTATTTCATTGGAAGAAGCCGTGCTTTCCTGCAGGTTTGTGTTGTGGTCGTTTAATTTGTGCAGACTGTTTACCACAAGGGTAGCGCCGTGGCTGTTTTCGGAAGCCAGCTCCCGGACAACGGTAACGCCGTTCATAATGGTGTTGCATGCCTGTTTCACCTGTTCAACAGTGGTGATAACACGCTGTAAATCAGCTTTGATGCTGTCGGTCATGGCACCGTCGGATTCATTTAAGTGCTTGATGGACATTACATAGCAGACGTAGCAGAGGATGATGCAGGCAAGCTCCAACTGGTAGTCCTTCATGTTTGCGGCGGACTGATAACCCAGCATAATCCGGTAAGCGGCGCTTCCCACGATAATCAGGGAGTTTGCAATGCCGCAGCCTATCATAAATTTCTTATTTTTATACAGGACCAAAAGGCTTGTCACGGGTAAAACATAGGTAAAGGCAATGGGCGACTCGGTGGTACACACCACAAAGGTATAAAAAATGCCGTATCCGATAACCAGATTGAATTTATAAAGGTCGGTGGCAAAGCCCTTCACGCGGAGTAAAATTTCGCCGATGATAATGGGCAGCCAGCAGAGTGCCAGAAACATAAAATAATAGGTCGTACTTTGTAAACGGTTTGCCACATCGGCACCATAATTTGCGGAAAGCAGAACGGCAAAGATAAGCCAGATGCGCCGGGCTCTCCGGTTTGCCTTTTCCTTAAAAACGGACTCGTCGTAATTCATAAAATTCCTCCTTATGTAACAGGCACGTTATAACAAGAACCACTTGACAAGAAAAACTTCTTTATCTAATATTCTACTATACCATATTACCCCCGTAAACGGTAATACGGAAAGCATAAATTAGTAAAATCAATAAAAATCAGGTGAGAAAATTGGAAACAGAAGTACAAAAACAAAAAATTGACATGCTGCACGGGTCTATCTGGAACAAACTTCCCATGTATGCATTACCCGTCGCTGCAACAGGCATTCTGGAGCAGCTTTTTAATGCCTCGGATATTGCGATTGTCGGAAACTTTACCGGGGATATGAAGACGGTAGCGGTAGCGGCGGTCGGCGCCAACAGCCCCATCATCGGTCTTATCTTAAACCTGTTTATCGGCATCGCACTGGGCGCCAACGTGGTCATTGCCAATGCCGTCGGACAGAATGACGGAAAAACCATTCATAAAGCGGTGCATACATCCATTCTGATGGCGCTTATCGGCGGCGTACTGGTGGCGCTGGTGGGAGAATTGTTTATCGGAAACCTTCTGAGGGTGATAAACGTGCCGGATGAAGTTTTCCCCTATGCGCTTCTTTACATACGGATTTACCTTCTGGGCATGCCCGCCATCCTGTTGTATAACTTTGAGGCGGCGATTTTCAGAAGTGTGGGCGATACCAAGATGCCGCTGGCGGCGCTGGCTGTGTCCGGTGTTCTGAACGTGCTGCTCAATTTATTCTTTGTCATTGTGCTGAAAATGACGGTAAACGGTGTGGCGATTGCCACAGTACTGTCTAACGTGGTAAGCTCCGCTTTCTTATTTATAAAGCTGATGCACTCTGACAAAGTGGTGCACGTCAATGTATCGGATTTAAAAGTAGATGGGGAAACTCTTGGAAGAATTTTGAAAATCGGATTGCCCGCGGGCATTCAGAGTGCGGTCTTCGCGGTGGCAAATATTATTATCCAGTCTGCAATCAACAGTCTGGGAACGGTTGTTATGGCTGCCTCCAGCGCGGCATTTAACATTGAGATTTTTGCTTACGATGTGATGAACTCCTTCAGCCAGGCGTGCACAACCTTTGTGGGACAAAACTATGGCGCGGGCAATCTGAAGCGCTGCAAAAAGACACTGCTTCTGTGTATTCTGGAAGATGCCATTGCCTCTGCCACTACCATTATCATTGTACTTTTATGCGGCAAGTTCCTGCTGTCGCTGTTTAACAACGACCCGCAGGTTGTGGAAACGGGCTACATCCGGTTAGTACTTATTTTTGCAGCTTACACGTTTAGCATGTTGTATGAAAACATGTCCGGTTATCTGCGCGGCTTTGGCATTTCCTTAGTGCCCGCCATCCTGACGGTAATCGGTGTGTGCGCCGTGAGAATTTTCTGGATTTATGCGGTATTCCCCAGCCATCGCAACTTTACGACCATTATGCTGGCATATCCATTAAGTCTTTCCATAACGGCGGTGTTGATTTTTATTGCGCTGATGATTTATCGTCCGTCGAAACGTTTAGCTGCTGCAAAATCTTCCAAATAAAAGGGAGGGAAATGGCGGCGGAAAGCACATCCGCAACGGACTGCGACCATTCGATGCCTTTCAGGTGAAAGAATGGCGTTAAAAGGAACAGAGCGGGAATGAAAATCAGTCCGCTTCGCAGCGAGGATAAAAAGGAAGCTCTTCCGGCAAGACCGATGGACTGGAAGAGCATATTTCCGCAGATGCACACCGGCACGAAAGCAAGGGTGACGCACTGCAGGCGCAGGGTGTAGACAGCGATGTCCGCAGCCTGCGCGTCTTGTAAAAACATGGCAATCAGTTTTTTATCGAAAATAAATCCCAATACGCCGAAACACAACATAATACAGGTACTGAGTCCCAGGGTAAACAGAAATGCTTTCCGCACCCGGGGATATTTTTTTGCCCCATAATTAAAGGAAGAAACCGGCTGGAAACCCTGACCGATGCCGAGCGCCACACTGTAGAGGAAGTTGAAAATACGGGCAACCACGCTTAAAGCAGCAATGGCGGCATCTCCGTAAGGAGCGGCGAGCCAGTTAAGAGCCATGGTGGAAACACTGCCCATGCCCTGCCGCAGCATACTGGGGAAACCGGTGGAAACGATGTTCCAGATATCCTTTGCATTCAGATTGATATAACGCGGTGCAAAGCTGCTCTGCACTTTTCCGCGCAGGAAGAACCAGAGCAGGATGAAGAAGGAAATGTACTGGGAAATCATGGTGGAAAGCCCCGCGCCCGTAATTCCCATGGAAAGGCCGGACACAAAAAGCGCATCGCCGCCCATGTTGATAATGCTGCCGGAAATCAATCCTACCATGGCAAAGGAAGCATGCCCCTCGTAGCGCAGAATGTTGTTCATCACGCAGCTTGTGGTCATGGCGGGAGCGGACAGCAGGATGTAAAAGGCATAGGTGCGTGCATAGGGCAGAATGGTGTCGGTGCTGCCGAGCAGCCGGCAGAGCGGTGTTAAAAACAGCAGCCCCATTATCATAATAAACAGACCGCTGGCAAGAGAAAGATAAAAGCCGTTTGCGGAAAAATGTCTTGCCCGCTCGGTATTTCTTGCACCCAACAGGCGGCTGATATTGCTGCCGGAACCGTGTCCGAACATAAAACCAAACGCCTGAATAATTGCCATAAGCCCGAAAACGATGCCCACCGCACCGGAGGCGCTTAAGCTGATACCGCTGACAAAATAAGTATCTACCATATTATATAAATTCGTAACCAGCATGCTGACGGTGGTGGGAAGGCTCAGCTCCAAAATCAGTTTTACTACCGGCGTTTCCGTCATTTTCCGGTACTGTGCTTCTTTTTCATTTAGTCCATTTCTGTTTAATTCTTTCATAGCTTTCATTCTTTCCTGCAAATTTTACTGCTTTTTAACCTGTTTACATGTAAGCTTTTAGACTTTTCATTTTGGCTTTTTATAGTTGCAATCTTTCTGCTGGCATTATAGAACTGCATTTTGGGAATGTCAATCCGGGGAAAAAGGAGTATAATAGCATACATGGAAATCAGACATATTTATTACAAAACAGAAGATGCAGCCTATACCATTTCTTACGTGCTTACCCGAAAACAGGTAAAATACATCAATCTGCGCATTAAGAGCAATGGGGAGGTAGCGGTGTCCGCACACAGGCGGGTTCCGGCAACCTACGTGGACAAGTTTGTGGAAAGCAAAGCGCCGTTTATTTTAGAAGCGCTTGAACGTGTGGAAAAACGTCGGGAGGAAACCGGCGACCGGCCCCACAATTATGAAACCGGGGAAATCTTCCGCCTGTTGGGGCGCGACTATACCCTGGTGGTGGAGGAAACCGGTGCAGCGGACGAAAAGTCTTCTCCGGCCGGGCGGGAGGAAATTTTCTTCCGAGATGACAGCCTTGTGCTGCGGACAAAATGGCCCGACCATTATCCCCACAAAAAGAATATGATGGAAAAATGGATGCGTTTTTTCACCCGGAAGACTTTTTCGGAAATTATCGACTGGGCATACCCGCAGTTTGTTCCTTACGGAGCGCCGTATCCGGTCTGGACCGTCCGCGCCATGACGTCCAGATGGGGTTCCTGCCAGCCGCAGACCGGCAAAATTACGCTGAACAGCAAATTGATTTTTTACCCGAAAGAAGCCATTGAATATGTAGTGGTGCATGAATTTGCCCATTTTGCCCATCCCGACCATTCAAAGGCGTTCTGGGCGCTGGTGGCGGAAATCATGCCGGACTACAAGGAGCGGAAGAAGCTGTTAAACGGCTGAACGGAATTTGACATCGGAGCGAAAAGGAAAGGATATACATTACGGAGGGATATCTTATGATAAATGTAACCGGCACCATAGCAAAATCCGCCAATATTGTCAAAGACTCGGTGGTTATCGGGGATGTGACGATTGGCGAGGACAGTACTGTTTTATTCTATGCGGTACTCAGAGGAAATGACAATAAAATTGTTATCGGAAACGGCACTAATATTCAGGACAACTGTACCATCCACACTTCCCCTGTGAACCCGGCGATTATCGGAAACCACGTTACGGTAGGACACAATGCCATTGTTCATGGCTGTAAAATAGGGGACAATACCCTGATTGGCATGGGAGCCACCGTCATGAACGGCAGCGTCATCGGGAAAAATTGTCTGGTGGCAGCGGGGAGCCTCGTTCTGGAGCATCAGAATATTCCGGACGGCTCTATGGTCATGGGCAGACCTGCTAAGGTGACCCGGGCGCTTACCCCGGAGGAAATAGCCGGACTGGAAGAAAGCGCACAGCATTACATACAGACCGGGCGGGACATGAAAGCCGCCGGCTACTGCATAGGTTAGCACTTGCAAACTGCGCCATGAGCCTTTATAATACAGAGGTAAAATAAATTTTCAGGAGGATTTTCCATGATAGAATTCAGATATGATACACAGTTATTGATTGAAGGACACGACTTAGACGAGGATGTCATCAGTGATTACTTCACAGAGAATTTCAAGGGCGACTGCCTTTTAGCCGTTGGCGACGACGAACTGATTAAAATTCATTTCCATACCAACGAGCCCTGGAAGGTGCTGGAGTACTGCGCATCCCTCGGCGAAATCTACGACATCGTTGTAGAAGACATGGACAGACAGGCAAGAGGATTAAAGGGCTAATTAAGTCCGTAGTTACATACCTTATGAGGGATATGTGATAATAAGGGGAGGATTTCAATGCGTCTTTGTATTGCATTAGCTCCATGCAGAGTCTGAGGAGACTGCATGGAGGTTACTGAGGTAGTTAATCCTCAGACTTTGCTTCTTACACAGTGAAATTATAATGAAGGAGCAAAGAAATGAATAAGAAAAACAGATTAAATGATTTTTATATTTTATGGAGCACGCAGAGCTTATCCCAGTTGGGAAGCAGCATCACAGCATTTGCCATGACTCTGTGGCTGTATGAAAAAACAGGCTCATCCTTAAGTACGGCGGCGCTTACCTTATGTTCGTACGCACCGTATGTGCTGATGAGTATTTTTGCCGGAGCACTGACAGACCATTTTGACAAAAAGAAAACCATGCTTGTCTGTGACACACTGGCTGCCGCCTGTACGGTTGCGGTGTTTCTTCTTTATAAAACGGACAGTCTGGCGGTCTGGCATCTTTATGCGATAAATGCTTTTTCCGGGCTGATGAATACGGTTCAGCAGCCGGCTTCGGAAGTGGCAATGACGCTGATTGTCAATAAGGATGATTACCAGAAGACCAGCGGCTTTCAGTCATTTTCGCGGTCGCTGATATCTATCCTGAACCCGCTTATTGCGACGGCACTTTACGGTCTGGCGGGGCTGGATGTGGTAATCGGTGTGGACTTGTGCAGCTTTCTCATAGCGTTTGTGGCACTGGCTTCGTTTATCCGGTTGCCGGATACCGGTAAAAACAAAAGAGAAAGTTTTCTGACACTGGCAAAAGAGGGAATTGTTTTTCTGCGGAAAACTCCTATGATTTTGACCCTCATTCTTTTTATGTCGGGTGTCAATCTGGTTTCTTCCGCCTTTGATGCGGTTTTACCGGGACTTGTCATTCCCAACCCGAGAGGCGGGACGGCGGTTCTGGGGATTGTTACATCCTTTGCCGGAATTGCCATGGCAATCGGAAGCGTGATGGTTACTTTCATGCCAAAGCCCAAAAACAGAGTAAAAGTGGTGTATCTTACCATGCTTTTTTCCCTTGGTACGGAAAATTATCTGATGGGACTGGCAAGGTCGCCCATACTCTGGTGCGTGGGACAGTTGATAGGCTGGCTGCTTGTACCGGTTATGAGTGCCAATCTGGATGTTATCATGCGGAATACCATTCCTGTCGAACTTCAGGGAAGAGTGTATGCCTGCAGAAATACACTTCAGTTTTTCACCATTCCCATAGGACTTTTCTGGGGCGGCTTTATGGTGGACAATGTATGCGAGCCTTTCATGGCAAGGCATGCCGCGTCACCGGTGCTGACGGCGTTGTTCGGAAGCGGGAAAGGCTCCGGAGCGGCGCTTATGATGTTTCTTCTTGGGGTAATCGGTACTCTGTTGTGTCTGATAACCGGCAGCAGGCTTAAGAAATATAAATACTGTGATTGACTTTCCTAAAATTCTATAGTATACTTCCGGTGTTCATCGGAGGGCAATTTGTTCGTAAGAAACAATAGCCGGATAAGATGGCGGGTTGAAATACCTGCGTCTTATCCGGTTTTTTATATGGCAGGAAATGTTTTGTCATATTCATTTTATTTGACAGGAAATATTTTGCCGCATTCTTTATTTAGGAGAGAGGATAGAAGCTATGGAAAAGAAGACAACTTTTACGGAAGGAAAAATCGTAGGACCGCTGATTTTATTTGCACTGCCGGTTCTGTTTGCCCTGTTTTTACAGGCAATGTACGGAGCTGTGGATCTTCTGATAGTAGGAAAATTTGCCACATCGGCGGACGTCTCCGCCGTGTCCACCGGCTCCCAGATTATGATGACCCTGACGAACTTAATAAGCAGCTTTGCCATGGGCACAACGGTGTACTTAGGGCAGCAGATTGGCTGCGGGAAAAAGGAAGACAGCGGCAGAACAGTGGGGAATGCCATGATTATGTTCGGCATCATTGCTGTTATTATGACAATTTTGCTTGTGCTTTTTGCACCGCAGATTAGCAGTGTCATGAATGCACCCGCAGAAGCTTTCGATAAAACTGTGGCTTACGTCCGGATTTGCGGCGGCGGTATGGTGATGATTGTGGCATATAACCTGATTGGCTGCATTTTCAGAGGCATCGGGGATTCCCGGACGCCGCTTCTCACGGTGGCGATTGCCTGCGTATGCAACATTACGGGTGACCTGCTTTTGTGCGCGGTATTTAACATGGGCACTGAGGGAGCCGCACTGGCAACGGTGCTGGCACAGGTTATCAGCGTGATTGCCTCCTTCCTGTTTATCCGGAAAAAGGAGCTGCCGTTTATCCTGAAAAAAGAAAGTCTGCGTATTCATAAGGAAACATTAGGGAAAATCACCGCTCTCGGAGCGCCTATTGCCCTGCAGGATTTACTGGTGAGCATGTCGTTTCTGATTATTCTTGCCATTGTCAATTCCATGGGCGTCATTGCCTCCGCAGGTGTCGGTGTGGCAGAAAAGGTCTGCGCCTTTATCATGTTGATTTCTTCCGCTTTCATGCAGTCCATTTCGGCATTTGTTGCACAGAATTACGGTGCAGGGCACATAGACAGAGCAAAAAAAGCCTTACATTACGGCGCATTGGTTTCCTTTGTGATTGGCGTGGGAATGTTTTTCCTGACATATTTCCACGGCGACCTGCTGGCGGGCATTTTCTCCCCGGAGGCGGATGTCATTGCCGCGGCGGTTGATTATCTGAAGGCATATGCCATTGACTGCATGTTCACGGCTATTTTCTTCTGCTACACCGGTTTCTATAACGGAATAGGACGCACAAAATTCGTTATGATACAGGGAATTATCGGTGCGCTGGGCGTGCGTGTGCCGGTGTCTTACTTTATGAGCCTCAGACCGGACACTAACCTTTTCAAAATCGGACTCGCCACACCGCTGTCTTCCATTGTCCAGTTGCTTCTCTGCCTGGGCTTCATGCTGGTGCTGAAAAAGCGCGGGAAGGTGTAAGCCAGGTGCCGAAAAATGTTGGGTTGCACAGAACTCAGGTACCGAAAAATGTAGAGTACGGCATAAATGAGGTACGAAAAAATGTTGAGTTGCACATAATTCAGGTGCCGAAAAGTGTTGAGAATGGCATAAATCAGGTAACGAAAAATGTGAAATTGCCATTGAATAGCCGGCAAAAAATGTGATATACTGCTTTATAGGGAAGGTGGTTGTCATTATGCTCAGATTTGCGATGGAAAAACTTCAGGTATGGAAAGAAAAAAAAGACAGAAAGCCTCTGATTATTATGGGAGCCAGACAGGTGGGAAAAACCTGGCTGATGAAGGAGTTCGGCGAGACCTGCTACGAGAAAGTGGCGTATATTTCTTTCTATAATAATAAGCGTATGGATGATGTTTTTCAGGTGGATTTTGATATACAGAGAATTATTATGAACCTGAACATTGAGTCCGGCGTGACGATTACTCCCGGAGATACCCTTATTATTCTGGATGAAATTCAGGATACGCCCAAGGTTCTGGAGTCATTGAAATATTTTTGTGAGGGGGCGCCGGAGTACCATGTCATAGCGGCGGGTTCTCTTTTGGGTGTCGCTATTCATGAAGGTGTTTCCTACCCGGTTGGCAAGGTGGATATATTGGACCTGTATCCGCTGAATTTCCGCGAATTCTTATGCGCTATGGGAGAAAAGCCTTTAGCGGATGCCCTTGCGACCAAAGATTACACAGTAATCGATAATTTTTCCGATAAATATCTGTTCTGGCTGAAAAATTATTATTACACGGGCGGCATGCCGGAGGTAGTAAAGGCTTTCAGTGTGCAGAAAGATTATCAGGAGGTCCGCCGGATACAGAGTGATATTGTAAGGCAGTATGAAGGCGATTTCGGCAAACATGTGGATGCTAAGACATTGCCGAGGATACGAATGGTCTGGGACTCCATCCCCATGCAGCTTGCAAAGGAAAATAAGAAATTTTTCTTCGGACAGATAAAAAAAGGAGCACGCAGCAGCGACTATGAAATTGCCATTCAGTGGCTTATTGACTGCGGGCTTGTCTATAAAGTGAGCCGTGTGAACGAGCCCCATATGCCCTTGAAAGCGTACAAAAGTATGAATGCCTATAAATTATTTGTGCTTGATGTGGGATTTCTGGGAGCACTGAGTGAACTGCCTGCAGAGTCTATTTTAGAGGGCAATGACATTTTTGTAGAGTTTAAGGGAGCGCTTACAGAGCAGTATGTTCTGCAGCAGTTGATAGCGGATACCCCATACACTCCCTATTATTACGGAACGGAGAATGCAAACTTTGAGCAGGATTTCCTGATACAGAAGGAAAAAGACATTGTTCCGATTGAAGTAAAAGCGGAAACCAACCTTCGTTCACAAAGTCTGAAAGCTTATTGCGACAAATTTCATCCGCAGGAAGCGGTGCGTTTCTCGACAAAGAAATACACGGACCAGGGATGGATGAAAAACATTCCGTTATATGCGGTTTGCAATCTGTAAAACTTATTTCCGGAAAAATGCGGCGGCGATGACGCCCGGACCGGTATGGGTTCCGACTACACTGCCGATGGAGGTGTAGCGCAGGTTTTCCGTGCCGTTTTTCCAAAGGGCTTTGCTGTCCTCCATGTATTTTCGGAGCAGCACATCTGTAAGACCGGTGTAGCCCAAAAGAATGGGCAGGGAAAAATCAATGCCGCCTGCTTTCTGGATTTCCTGAACCAAAAGATTGTTGCCCTGCTTGGAGCCGCGGGCTTTTCCTAAAATATTTATGACTCCGTTTTCAATATTCACAACCGGCTTGATGTTTAATAATCCTCCGGCAAACGCTACGGTCGGAGAAATCCGGCCGCCTTTTTTCAGGTATTCGAGGGTGTCAAGCATGGCAATCAGGCAGACATCCTCTTTTTTCTGTTCCAATGCTTCGGCAATTTCTGCGGCAGACATGCCTTCATCCAGACACTGAAGGGCAAATTCGGTCAAAATGGCAGTGCCGATGGCAACGGAGCTGCTGTCCACCACGTAGACATTTTCATAGTCGGAGGCAGCAATCACCGCACTCTGATAAGTGCCGGAAAGCTTGGAAGAAAGAGTAATAATGACAGCACTGTCATTAGGTTCCATGACCTCATCCAACACCTTTATAAAGGCAGCAGGAGCCGCCTGGCTGGTGGTGGGAAGCGTGTCACTTTCAATCAGTTTCTCATAAAATTCCTTGTGTGTCAGATTGACACCGTCTATATATTCGTCTGCACCGAAGCAGACGGTAAGAGGCACTACCGTTACCCGGCTTCTGGTACTGTTGGTTAAATCGGTGGTCGAGTCTATAATGATTTTAATACTCATGAGTTTTCCTTTCTTAAGTAAGTGGAGGGAGAGGTATTATGTGTAAATGCTTTTTTTATGGGAAAAGATTCAAAGCCGGCCTTTCTGTGATAAGCGTCCATAATTCGGATATTTTCGGTTGTATAACGTGAAATTCGTGCAGCCTGATATATGCGGCAATAAGCCTTCTTCAAAATATTCATATCTATTCCTTTCTAAAATTTCCTTCAAGAGAAATTGGCATTGCACATGGGGTATATATATTTTCTTCTGAAATACATGTTTGACATAGGTTGCAGTTTCTTCCGAAATCCATGTTTGAAGCTGGTTGCAATTTTCTTTGGAAATTCATTATCCGATGCTGGTTACAATCCTTCTTCGGAAACTCTCTGTAAGTTTTTGGTTATAATATCCAGGCACTCCGTAAAAATGACTCTTTTTTCTTCGGTGATGCCCTCGTTTGCTTTTTCTACGGCGAGGGCGGCGCGCTTGCTGATTTGTTCCGCCACATGCAGACCTTCCTCCGTCAGCTTCAAAGTTCCGCGGTAACGGTTCTGGTTGCTGCCTTCCTTAGTGACAAGCCCCTTCGCTTCCATAATGGAAACCATGCGGGAAACATCGGCTTTATCTTTGCCACACAGTTCGGCAAGCCGGGGCGCTGTCAGCCCGTCGGGATAACGATACAGGGTCGTAAGATATACGGCATGGGAGCTTTTCAGGTGATATTCACTCAGCTCATCTGCGGCAATTTTGTGCCAATAGCGGTATATTTCCGAAATGGCAAGGGAAAATTTTTCAAAACGGTCTACCATACATATCCTTTCCGGAAGCGAAGTTCCTACATGATATTCGTTGTGTGAAACTTTCAAATGTTAAACTCTCAACATCTCACATCATACAGAAAAGAAGTTGAGCTGTCAACATCTTTTAAAATTTCCCATTTGGACTATTCATGAGGATGCTTATCTGTGTATAATGAGGAAGATAAGACGAGTAGGCACGGAAGAGAGAAATCCGAGGTAAAGTGCCTACGGGAAAAGGGAGAATAGGCACGCAAGAGAAGAAAAGAGTCGTCAGTGCCTACAACCAGAAAAAGCAGTAGGAAAAGTCGAAGCAGAGTGCTACAGTAAAAAAACAATAAATGGAAGGACTACCTGATATGAATAAATGGACAGAATTTGCGATGCGTATTCAGAGCATTGCACAGGCGGGACTGGCATACGGCGAAAACACTTACGACAGAGAACGCTACGAAGATCTGCGCTCCATTGCGGCGGAAATGATTTCCTGTGAAACCGATATGCCGGTAGAAAAAGTGAAGGGTTTCTTTTGCAATGAAGATGGATACCAGACGCCCAAGGTGGACACCCGGGCGGCAGTGTTTGAGGACGGCAAAATTCTGTTGGTGCATGAGAAAAACGGAACCTGGTCGCTGCCGGGCGGATGGTGCGATGTGAACCAGTCCGTGGCGTCCAATACCGTGAAGGAAACCAGAGAAGAAGCGGGGCTTCAGGTAAGCGCGGATAAAATCATTGCCGTGCAGGATTGGCGGAAACACAATAAATGCAATCTGCCTTTCGGGGTGATTAAAATTTTTGTGCTGTGCCGGAAGCTTGGCGGAGCCTTTGAGGAAAACATCGAAACCACGGAAATTCGGTACTTTGACAGAACGGAACTGCCGGTGAACCTTGCGGAGGAAAAGGTGACGGCGGCGCAGATTGCCCTATGTTTTGAGGCACACGATGCCGGGGAAAACTGGACCACAAGGTTTGATTAGACTTCTTTCTCTTTACAAGAAGCGAAATATAGCATATAGTAATACTGGTTAGCAAAAACTAACCGGTATTTTTTCTGCGGAAAACTCGGAAAATAACAGAAAGAGAGGAATGTGTTTTGATTATTATTGAAGGTCTGGTTGTTTGTTTTATCGTGTTGTTTGCCTGCGTGCTGGGAATAGCCAACGGTCCGCAGGGGCTGGTCATTCTGTATGATAAGCCGGTGCAGGACAGAGTCGTAGAGTTGGGACTTATGACCCGCAAGCAGATTATGAAAAATGCTAAAATTTTTGATATTGTGGGACTGGGTGTGGCGTTTGGATTTACGCTGCTTGCGGTTTACGGCATCAATGGTGCAAGAGGTTTCTGGGAAGGCTTCTGGCAGATAACGGTTATCTGGTTCATCGAAGGAATTTTCGACCGCTTTTTTATTGACTGGTACTGGGTAAATCACACAAAAGCGTGGGTCATTCCGGGCACGGAGGATTTGCGTCCCTATATTAACAAAAAAGACTTTGTGAAAAAGTGGGTTCTCACCATTGCAGGCTATCCTCTTATAGGAGCTATCCTGTCGGGAATTATGATGTTGTTTGTGAAATAGATTTTGGTATATGGAGATAAGAAACCCGGCGCCGATAAAAACTCGGCGCCGGGTTTTTGTGGCTAAAATTAGGAAGGAATTCATTGGTTGAAATTCCTGCTGCAGTAGGGTAATATTAACATAAACAAGATACTAAAACATTATCTTTATCAATCACACAAATCAAAAGCACAGAGATTGGAAAATGCATAAGTTATAACACTCCAAACAGACGATAGTTCAAATGGTTTTACAATCCAAACGGAGGCAAGGATGGCAATACTGTTAGAAACGAAAAACCTTTCCAAGGAATACCATAATGTAAAGGCGGTTGACTCTTTTTCCATTTCTATGGAAGAGGGGCATATATACGGAATAATAGGTCCCAACGGAGCCGAAAAACAACTTTTTTCAAAATGCCGGCTGGTCTGGCGCAGCCTACCGCTGGAGAAATTACAGTTTCCGGGAACAGAACCATAGAAGAATACCGGCAGAAGATGAGCTTTATGATTGAAGCCCCATATTTGTATCATGGCATGACAGCCATGGAAAACATGAAAATTATAGGCGGTATTAAAGGGGAAACGGATGAAAAGAAGCTGCAGGAAATTTTGGAGCTTTTAAATATTGGCAATACCGGGAAAAAGAAAGTCGGTCAGTTTTCATTGGGAATGAAACAGAGGCTGGGGATAGCGGGAGCGCTGATTACAGAGCCGGAAGTGCTGGTATTGGACGAGCCCATGAACGGCGTGGCACCGGAGGGCATTGCGGAACTGCGGCATATTCTGAAAAAACTTTGTGAAGAAAAACATATTACCATGCTGATATCCAGCCATATTTTAGGGGAACTGAGTCAACTGTCCACGGATTTTATTTTTATAAAGGAAGGGCGAATTTTAGACCAGTTCCGCAAGGAAGATTTGCTGAATAAAGAAAATGGATATGTGCAGATTGGAACAACCGAAAACGACAGACTGTTTCCTTATTTGCAGAAAATATCAGAGGAAAATGCAATAGAGGATAAAGGCAATTTTTACAGAATTAAGCTGCCGGATGCGGATGTTGCTTTATTGTCCGGTGAAATTACCGGGCAGGGCTTTACCATAACAAGACTTCTGAAGGAGAATATTGAGCCGGAAGAGTATTATCTGGAAAGGATGGTGCAGCGATGAAGAATTTGCTGAAAGTAGAACTATACCGGTTCCGGCATTCCCTTTCCTTTATGAAATATGTCATCTGGGCATGTGTCGGCAGCTTTGCGGTCTGTATTTTTGACTTTGCAAGTGCCGAAGAAAAAGTATCTTCCGAGGCGGTGCTGGAAACCGCCCACTTTGCATTTTTCTACATACTGATTTTTCTGATATGCATTATTGCCGTATATACGTATATATTGGAAGAGAATTCAAGGAAAAAACCATTTATTACGAATATATGAGAGGCTATCATCCGCTTGAAATTTTAGGTGCCAAAATAAGCACCTGCGGCATCATGACAGCCATTACCGTTACGCTTTTGACTTTTATATATTTCTGCCAGTTTTCCGTACCGCTTACCGGAAAAGTTGTGCTGCAGCTTCTGCTCATTTTTCTCATTATGCTGCACCTGGTGCTGTGCGGCGGTCTTTTACATTATGATTATGAGAAGCGGGATATGGGGCGGTATAGTGGCATTTATTCGTTTTGTCCTGCTGGAAGGAGTTGCGAATTCCGTACTCTTGATTTGCCCGGAAAAAGTTCGGAAAATCTGCAGCCTGTTCATTGTGCTTGACCAGAGTGCCAGCATCACACAGGGAAATATTTCCGTTGAAAGAGCGCTCGCTGTCCCGGTTTCTTCTGCTGCGGAAATCCTGATTTTAGCAATTATCTATTTATATATGAACAAAAAACGTGATTTTGCCTAATGGATGCAGGGCAGCTTTCGATGTATAATAATAGCGAAAATTGTCTGAAAGGAAGCGAACCCATGAGTTCATCAGTTACCATACGTGTTGCTGGGGTGGAAGATGCCGTGGAGCTTTTGAAAATTTACGGATATTATGTGGAAAATACAGCCATTACCTTTGAATATGACACACCCTCCGTGGAAGAATTTCAGGGCAGAATTGCCCATACTTTGGAAAAATATCCCTATCTGGTAGCCGAAGAGGACGGAAAGATAGTCGGCTATGCCTATGCGGGAGCCTACCACCCCAGGGTGGCTTACGGCTGGATGGCTGAAATGACGGTTTATCTGCGGCATGATTACAAGGGTCACGGATTGGGAAGACTGCTCTATACGAAGCTGGAGAGTATTTTACAGAAGCAGGGCGTCGTAAAGACCATTGCGCTGATTACGGCACCGCCCACTGAAGAGGAAAAAAGCATTTACGGAAGCATGTTCTTTCATGAAAAAATGGGCTATCACCTTGCCGGTCGTCTGGAAAGCAGCGGCTACAAGTTCAATCGCTGGTATGATACGGTATTGATGGATAAATTCATCGGCGAACGCACAGAAAATATGAAACCCATTCGGACATTTTCTGAAGTGGGGATGTAAAATTCGGCATAATAACTAAATTTACTTATCGAAATTTGGTTAATATAAATACTGACAAAAGGAGTGTTTTCTGTTGTGGAAATATCGTGCATATGGTAAAATATGTACGTATAATTGAAAAAAGGTTCGGGTGTGAGTTTCGGTTATGATTGCCCTCAGTGAAAGCAGAGGGGGTGATGCCATATGAACACAACAGAAATTCTTACATTGTTGTTAGTAATATTTGCGGCATTGTCGTACATAGACAACCATAACGAAAAGAAATAAGCACCCATACCCCTTGAAAGTTTGAGTGCTTATTTCTGACACAATATAACTGTGGGCAAATCGGAACTGCATCCGATTACCTTTAAGTAGATTATACAGGAGAGTGGTTGAGATTTCAACCACTCTTTTAAATATTTTTATTCACTTTTTCGGAGATAATGTATGCAGAAGATAAAAAATTGGAAAACACAAGCAAAAATATATTTTATTATAGTAGGAATGGTGGTGCTCCTGAATATAATCGCGTGGAGTTCGGAGCCATTTTGTGACTGGTACATCCGCTATATTTTCCCGATATGGGTCAATACTTACGGAAGATTAACAGGGCTGTTTCCGTTTTCGGTAGGGGAATGGCTGATTGTGGCGGGGGTATTTCTGGTAATAGCAGCCGTTATACTGATGATTGCGTCTGCTTTCAGGTGGATAATAAGGCGATGCAGGGCACGCCATGTGGATAAACAGGATGAATGTTCAAGCGCGTCCCATGTGACCCGTCCAAGTATCACTCAGGGAAGAGGGCGTTTTGACAAATTTTGCTGCGGTTTTTACACTTTCTTTGCATGGGTGCTGCTGGCAGTTTTGGTGCTTATGACCTTGAACTGCACCATTTTGTACCATGCCACACCATTCAGTGAAAAATATTTTGCTGCTGAAAAAGGCACCTACACGTTACAGGATTTGACCGCCCTTCGGAATATGCTGGTAGAAAAATGCAATGAATTGTCCGGGCAGATGCAGCGAACGGAGGACGGCGAAATCATTTATGAAGGGAACATGGGAAAAAAGGCGATTTCGGACATGCAGGCATTGGGCGAAACCTATGATGTCCTGCAAGGTTTTTATCCCATGCCAAAACCGCTTTATTTTTCGGATTTTGTGAGCCAACAGTACATGCTGGGGTATTATTTTCCGTTTTCCATGGAAGCAAATTACAACAAGGTAGCGTATGTTACTAATCTGCCGGCGACCATGTGCCACGAGCTGGCGCATCTGAAAGGGTACATACAGGAGGATGAAGCCAATTTTATCGGATTTCTGGCATGCATTTCTTCAGACGATTTGCTGTTCCGGTACAGCGGGTATTTAAGTGTGCTCAACTATGTGAACAATGATTTTTACGAAGCCATTGGGGAAGATTACGAAAGATACATGGCAGAGGTGCAGATTAACCGGCAGGTGTATGAAGATGCGGTGTTTGTGCGTAAAGAGGAATGGGACAGGATTGAAAAAGAAGCGGTCGTGGATACGGAAGTGGTGGATGCGGTGTCCACCGGATTTGTGGAAACTTCTTTAAAATTAAACGGCGTAGACGACGGAATGGTCGCCTACAGCCGTGTAGTAGGTCTTTTATTACAATGGTACTGTCAACAGTAATTGCCTGCTGACAACGGGATATCAGCGCTCGCATGAGCATTATTCTCTGCCGTCCCAGCAGTAGGTGCAGAGTTTGCATTTGTCGATGCCGACCGCATCCAGCATATCATCCAGTCTGTTGAAGCGGAGGGAAGTAAAGTTTAATTCCTTGCGGATTTCTTCCACCATGCGTTCGTATTTTTCAGATTCGGGATCAGCGTACTCCTGCAGCACTTCGTCCGTTACATTGCCGTGCTCCAATCTGTCGATGACACGTCTGGTAATCAGATCCATCTCCGAAGAAGAACGGGAAAAGTTCAGATACTTGCATCCGTAAAGAAGAGGCGGGCACGCCGGACGGATATGCACTTCTTTTGCACCGCTCTTATAAAGGAATTCCGTTGTTTCTCTAAGCTGCGTACCGCGGACGATGGAGTCGTCAATTAAAAGCAGACTCTTGTCCTTGATTAAATCCTGTACGGCGAGCATTTTCATTTTGGCAATCAGGTTACGCTGGCTCTGAATGGTGGGCATAAAGGAACGGGGCCAGGTCGGTGTATATTTGATAAAAGGTCTGGAGAAAGGTACTCCGGAAGCGTTGGCATAACCGATGGCATGGGCGGTACCGGAGTCGGGTACACCGGCAACAATATCGGGGCGGACGTTATCGCGGGCAGCCATTTTTGCACCGCAGTTGTAACGCATCTGTTCCACGCTCAAACCTTCGTAAGAGCTGGCAGGATAGCCGTAATAAATCCAAAGGAAGGTACAGATTTTCATTTCCCTGCCGGGATGAACCAGGGTAACGCAGTTTTTCGGCGTCAATACGGCAACTTCGCCGGGGCCTAATTCCTTGTAATCGGAATAACCTAAATTTTTATAGGCAAAATTTTCAAAGGAAGCACAGAAAGCACCTTCTTTGCGGCCAATCACAATGGGAGTACGGCCGTACTTATCTCTGGCGGCATAAATACCGGCCTGGTTTAATAACAGTAAGGACAAGGAGCCGTCGATGGACTCCAGGGCATATTTGATACCATCGATCAGGTTTTCCTTCTGGTTAATTAATGAAGCGACAAGCTCGGTGGCATTGATGTCACCTCCGCTCATTTCCAGGAAGTGGGAATGATTTTTATCAAACAGCTTCTTAACCAGTTCCTCAGTGTTGTTGATTTTGCTTACGGTAGTCAGTGCGTAGGTTCCGTGATGAGAACGGACAATCAGTGGCTGAGGTTCATAATCGGAAATACAACCGATGCCGTAATATCCTTTCATGGTCTGGATATCCTTGTCAAACTTTGTACGGAACGGAGCATTTTCTATATTATGTATGGAACGGTTAAAACCATCCTTGCCGTATACGGCCATTCCGCCTCGTCTGGTACCCAGATGAGAATGATAATCTACTCCGAAAAATAAATCAAATACGCAGTCTTCTTCTGCGGCTACACCAAAAAAGCCACCCATTTTTTCTACCTGTACCTTTCTTATATTCTATTTTCCCTACGGGTGATAAACCCATATTTTCATACTACTTGATTATAATACATGTTTTTGATCCACTTCACAAGACCGAGATATAAATTTTTATGGCAGACGTGCCGGCAAGTTCTTATGACAAAAGAATGGAAATGTGGTAAAGTAAGGAAAAGAACGAAAAGAAACGAAAGGCAGTGATATCTATGGAAAAAAGAATATTGACTTACAGACATTTTATGGATGAGCTGATTAAAGAAATCATGGAAAAGCATGATAAATCCAAGGAAGAACTGGAACTGATCCGCCAGGAGCATCTGACACAGGTGTCTTTTTTTCAACATGAACGACTGATACACCTGATTGTGACAGTAACGTTTACCATACTGGAAATCCTGTCACTTCTGATGACCATGATCAATGCAGATCTGTTTGCCCTGCTGCTTGCTGTGGTAGTGCTGGTTTTGCTGATTCCTTACATCCGTCATTATTACATTCTGGAAAACGAAGTGCAGAAAATGTATAAACAGTACGATGCAGTCTGCGAGGAGCTTTACGACGGCAAATTTTACGACAGCACAAAGCAGGCAGGAGAAGGGCGGCAGTAAAGCAGGACCGGGACGGCAGTAAAGCAGGAACAGACCGGTCAAAAAAGCAGGAGAAGGACAGAAATAAAGTTAAGAACGGGGCAGTGATCAAAATATGAGCGGGCGTAACAAAACAATTAAGACAAGCATACAAGAGGGCATGATGTATCTGGAAAGGTGCCTCAGAATAACGGAACCGGTACAAGATGTGTCAGCGATTATCGACAGGACAATTTGCGGTGACACATTTGTCACTTTACCTCTGCTTCCGGAAAAATGCGTGGATTTGTTGATTGCAGACCCGCCCTATAACCTGACGAAGCATTACCATGGGAATACTTTTTCCAAGAAAGATGCTTCCGAATATGAAATCTATACCCATAAATGGGTGAAGGCGGTTTATCCTCTTTTGAAGGATAACGCATCCATGTACGTGTGCTGTGACTGGGAAAGCAGCCTGATTATCGGCGGGGTTTTAAGTGAATTTTTTACCATAAGAAACCGCATCACCTGGCAACGGGAAAAAGGAAGAGGCTGTTCGGATAACTGGAAGAACGGCATGGAGGACATCTGGTATGTGACGAAAGGGAAAGATTATACTTTTCATGTGGATGCGGTGAAGCAGCGCAGGAAGGTGCTGGCAAGTTACCGCGTGGACGGCGCACCCAAGGACTGGGTGGAGACGGAAAAAGGGAAATATCGGGATACCTGTCCTTCCAATTTCTGGGATGACATTACCATTCCTTTCTGGTCCATGCCGGAAAACACGGACCATCCCACCCAGAAGCCGGAAAAATTGTATGCCAAAATTATTCTGGCAAGCTCCGACCCCGGGGATATTATCTTGGACCCGTTTGCGGGTTCCGGGACTGCGGGAGTAACGGCAAAGAAGCTGGGACGTCATTTTATCGATATAGAAATGAACGAACAATATTGTGTCTGGGCGGAGCAGCGTCTTGCCATGGCAGAAACGCACCCCGCCATTCAGGGATACGAAGATGGCGTTTTTTGGGAGCGCAACAGCGGACCTAAGAAATCTTAACTCTGTTTTTTACCAGTCAGAGCCCCAATCGTCGGAGCCGGAGTCCCAGCTGCTGTCGGAATCCCAACTGCTGTCGGAGTCCCAGCTGCTGTCGGAATCCCAGGTATCGTCATCATCACTCGAAGGATCGTAGTAGGGTGAATCGTCGAAGTTATCATAATCGGCACTGCTGTCATAGGAGTTGGAATCGTAATAGGAAGAATAGTCATCCGTCATCCAGTCGGCAACCGTAGTAGCCATCCAGGCGTCATTCATCCATTCATACCAGCTGCCGTGATAATAATAATAATTGTTGCTGCCGTAGGTGTAGTAACCGGTTCTGGGTCCGGAGCTACCGCAGTTAAATAAAGAAGGCAGCATGAGCTGCACAACCACAATCAGGATAATAATCGTAACAATGCTTTGAAGCTTGCTTTTCCGGGTCGGTTCATTGCTGCTTTGGTTGCCGGAGGTATTCCCCTGCGGACGCGGCTGACCTGCCTGACGGGCTTTCTGGTCGGCAACACGTTCCTTCATTTTCATATAAAGCTCGTTTACCGCATAGGCTTCGTCACTGCCCTTGTAGCGAACCGCACGGCTGCCGTCGGCTTTGTTTTTGTATACCACAAAGGTACCGTCGTTTGGATCTTTATAAATACCGAAGGCCTTCGGTCCTCTGTAGTCTTCACCGATAAAAGTGCGCATATCGGCAAGCGGCAGGTTCATCGCCTTTGCCCATGCTTTCAGTTCTTCAATCGTCTTAGGAACCTTGTCGGACTGTCTCACGTAGTGGCTGTTGGTGGCTCCGCAGTTCGGACAGGTTTCATCAAAATCATTAATCCAGCTGTCACAATAATCACATTTAATCTTCACAATTTTCCCCCTCTGCATCTTATGCTGATATGTCAGCAGTATAGTACAGTAAAATATATCCTCAAAATAAGACTGCTAATACAAATAATGTACTAGTATACGGCAAAAGAACAACTATCGTCAACGGCAGCCGTTCATTTTCCCAAAATTATATGAAATTTCATCAAGACCTGACCGGGAAATATTCCAACGTTCATTCTGTCAAACAAATTTTCACCCCCATTTTATCACACGGATTTTACATGGGATTTACGGCAGTATGATAGCGGGAGCCGACAAGAAGCATTATGATTCCGATGTACACAAAAGAGGATGAAAGCAAAAATTATTACGTGCAAAATATGCGTAAAAAGCAGAAAAGAGGATAATTATGAAAAAGAAAAAATTAGTTGCAATTCTAACCGCCGCTGCAATGGTATTGTCACTGGCAGCCTGCGGAAACACAAACAATCAGGAGGACAAGGCTGCAGCAAATACTTCCACCGTAGCTTCCGGGGAGAGCGCTCAGGAGAGTACGGAGAGTAAGGAAAGTGTGGCAAATGATACAAAGGATGCCGCTGCAGACGACAGCGCAGCCGATGCAGCGGAAAAACCGGTGCAGACCAAGCCGTTAGTGGTTTACTTAAATGACTTTGATGCCGTAATCGGTGATATGTTTAAGGAAGCAACCGGTTACGATGTAGAGGTAGTTGTCGGAAACGGTGCAGAAACCATGTCCCGTATCGCTGCCGAAAAAGGCAATCCCCAGTGGGATGTTGTATGGATTGACTCCATGTATGATGTATACAATTTGTCCGCAGACGATGAACTGGTTACTGACTGGGAGCCTGAAAACGCTGCAAATTTAACCGACTTTTCCAAGGGTCTGGTACCCGAAAACAAGTGCATGTATCCCACCGATATCCATGCGGCAGGTGTTCTGGTTTACCGCAATGACGTGTGGAGCGAAGCAGACGCACCCAAGACCTTCGATGATTTAACCGATGCAAAATATAAAGATGCCGTCGGTATGGCAGACCCCGGTGTAGCAGCGCCCGCTTATCCTCTGGCAGCTTATTTCATGGATAAAAAAGGACTGGATGCCGGAAAAGAATACTTTACTACTCTGTTCGACAACGGCCTGAAAGTATTCCCCAAGAATCCCCAGGTAGTACAGGCACTGGCAGGCGGAGACATTTCCATTGCCATGCTGCAGGAAACCAATGCATACGATATGGTAGCAAGCGGCGAACCCGTCTCAATTGTCTGGCCCGAGGAAGGCGCTCCCGGTTCTACCCGTGTGGCAGCCATCAGCGCATCTACCGAGCAGCTTGAAATCGCCAAGATTTTTGTAAACTTCTTACTGGATGCCAAGACCCAGCAGCAGCTTGTAGACACCGGAGATGAAGGATACTTCGAACCCTCTGTAGAAGGTGTTACCTTAAAGGCAGAGCGTGACCCCAACGCAACCTTAGCCGTTGCGGACGAAGTATTCGGTGCGGAAAACGAAGCCGACATCAAGGCATGGTTTGCAGATATGTCTGCAAAATAGGAGCAAAATATGATGAGTAAAGACAATGCCGCCGGCATAGGAATACTCGGACTTCTGATTTTATTAGTACTGTTGCCTCTGGTGACAGTACTATTTCAGGTTATATGCCCGGGACTTTCCCTTGATAAATTTAATGTATCCAATTTAGCGCTGGTATTGGATGTATTTAAGAGGCCGCTGTGGAAAAAGGCATTTTTAAATTCCTTCTTTTTAAGCTGCGGCACCACGGTGCTGGGGCTTATTCTGGCAGCCGTACTGGCTCATTTCCGGGTAAATTATAAATTCGCGTGTGCAAAACTTCTGGATTTTACAGCATGGGTGCTGATGATAATTCCCTCCTTTATACTGGCGCAGGGCTGGGTGTATTTTTCATCCGGCAACGGAATTGCCAGTGCGTGGCTGGGCATAAAAGGAGTCGGCTCCTTTGTTTTCAGCTACTGGGGATTGGTGTGTGTTATGGTTTTGTGCAAATTTCCCCTTGCCTATGTGACCATCAAAACTTCCATGGAGTGGTATCCGTCGCGCCTGATGCATGCAGCGCGGATGAACGGGGCATCGGCATTCCGGGCATGGAAAAATGTGCAGCTCCCTCTCTGCATTCCGGCTTACTGCTCGGCAGCAATGCTGATTTTCATGGACACAGTGGGCGATTACGGCATGTCCTCCACCATAACGGCGGTTTATTCTTTCCCTACACTGCCGTACACCATTTACAGCGCCATCTGCTCCTCACCGGTGCGTTTTGACATGGCGGGTGTGCTTTCCCTATACCTGATGGTCATGATTGTAATCGCCATGGCGGTGCAGTACGGCGCCATGGGAAAGAAAAAATTTGATTTCCTGGATAACGGCACGGAGCATGTAATGGCGGTTTCTCCCAAAAAACCGGTGCAGATTTTACTTACAGCCGGAACGGTGTTGTTTTGTCTGATCGCGCTGGGAATACCGGTAGGCTCCGAACTGATTATGTCCTTTTCCGGCTCCGTCAGCGTGCAGAAATTTACTTTTACCCTGGATAATTATAAGGAAGTGCTTTCCTCTGCGGGCAGCATGGTAAGCGGTATCAAGCATTCTCTGGGGCTGGCGGGAATTTCCGCCGTGTTTGGCATTCTGATTGGATTTTGCGTGGCGTATGTACTCACATATTCCCGTTTTAAGCTGAAAAAACTGATTGATATGCTGACACTTGTGGCAATGGCGGTGCCGGGCGTGGTGCTGGGCATCGGTTATATTTTTGTATGGAACCAGAAATGGCTGACAAAGGTGGGACTGCATTTGTACGGAACGCCGTCTATTTTAGTGCTTGCCAGTGTGGCGGCAGCCATTCCCATGATAAACCGCGTGCTGGTAGGCGGCATGGCAAAAATCCCCGGCAGCCTACTGACGGCAGCGCAGATGCAGGGAGCCGGATTTTTCCGTAAAATCCGTACAATTCTTTTGCCGCTTCTGCACAACAGCAGTGTTTCGGCAGTACTTGCGGCATTTGGCGGCAGTGTGTTTAACCTCGCCATCACTACTATTCTGTATCCGCCCAATTACAGCACGCTGCCGGTTTACATCAGCGACTCCTACAACGATTTGAAGTTCGGCTACGCGGCAGCAGCCACCATGGTGGGCGGCGCCTTTATCGTGGGCATCATGATGCTTTTGGAAGTGGTGCTGAACGCCGGCTACCGCAAAAAGCAGGGACATTAAGAAGAAAGTGGTTATAAATTATGGAAACAATTTTGGAACTGAAAGATGTAAAGAAGAATTACGGTAAGAAGGAAATCTTAAAAGGCATCAATCTGACGGTGCAGGAAGGGGAAATTATCAGTGTGCTCGGCCCTTCCGGCTGCGGTAAGTCTACCTTATTAAATATCATTGCCGGCATTCTGCCTCTGAATGAGGGGCAGGTATTTGTCCGGGGCAAAGAAATGTCGTCCCCTCACAAGGTGGTGCCTATCGAACAGCGTGACATGAACATGGTGTTTCAGGATTTTGCCCTCTGGCCGCATATGAAGGCGCGGGACAACATTATTTACGGGTTGAAGGTGCGCAAAACGGACAAGGCAAAGATACAGGAAAAGCTTCATGAGGTGGAAACTCTGCTGCATCTGGAGGGACTTCTGGACCAGTATCCGGCAGAACTTTCCGGCGGACAGCAGCAGCGCGTGGCAATCGCCAGGGCACTGATTACCAACCCGTCCATTATTCTGCTGGATGAGCCGCTCTGCAATCTGGACGTGCAGCTTCGTATTGAAATGAGAACAGAAATGGCGCAGCTTTTCCGCCAGTTAAAGACCACCGTATTCCACGTTACCCACGACCCGTCCGAAGCATTCGCCATGGCGGACCGTATTATCGTGATGAACAAGGGTGTGATTGACCAGATTGCCACCCCGGCGGAATGTTACGAAAGCCCCCGCACCATCACGGTAGCGGGACTTCTCGGCGCCGGAAACTGCGTGCACGGCGCAGTGATGGAAGGGCCTGCGGAAGCAGAGAATGCGGAAGTGGAGAATGCGGAAGCCAGAAGTGCAGAGCAGGCAACAGATGGCAGCGGCAGGGGAAACCGTGCCGTTGTCAGCATGCAGAATCGGAAATTGGAATGTAAGAATTTTAAAAATGTCAAAAGAGGACAAAAAATGCTCTTGAAATTCCGCCCGGAAGAATGTATTTTTGTAGAAAAAGAATGTAAAAATGCTATTCCGGTGCGCGTGGTGATGTCCTCATTTGAAGGTGGCCAGTACCGGGTTAAGGTGGAAACAGATGGCGGCGATACCTTCTGCCTGCTTCATCCGACGTTTTTGAAGGAGCAGCAGACAGGATACGCCCAAATCCTTCCGGAAAGGTTGTATGCTTATGAGGAAATTTCTGGCTAAGGGCGGTTACGGTGAACATGGACGGAGCTGCTTTTTAACGGAATACGGTACAGAAGGTCGGTTTTATATGGTAGATTGCGGTATCATGGACAGTGACAGCAATCCCTATCCCGATGTGACGGAGGAGGAACTTGCCAAAACGGATTACGTTTTTCTGACACACAGTCACAAGGACCATAGCGGTGCATTCATGCACTTTGTGGAAAAAGGTTTCCGGGGGACACTGGTAACTTCGGCAATGGCGTTGGAATTATCTGACATTACTTATGACAAAGTTGTCATTTTATCACTGGATATGGAGCAGCCGGTGGCCTTCCGGCAGCAGGCGTTACAGTTTGGCGGAAAGCAGGATACTTTGGCACAGCCGGATGACCTGCATGCAACAGAGGATTTGGGAAAATCCAATGATTTGCAGGTTTCCTTTGGTAGAACCGGCCACTGCATGGGCGGTCTGTGGTTTCTCATCACGGATGCACTTGGCACCTGCTTTTTCAGCGGAGATTATCAGGAAGATACCCTTGCCTATGCCTGCGATGCGGCACGGGGAATGAAAGCGGAGCTTGCCATTGTGGATTGTGCCCATTACGAAACGGACAAGAGTGCTGCCGAACTTCGTAAGGACATGCTCGCACAGACGGATAAATATCTGCAGGAGGCGAGACGGGTCATTTTCCCGGTACCCAAATACGGTCGCGGCATGGAGATGTTTGCCCTGCTGGAAAAAGAATTTCCGGATAAAAAAGTAATGGTGGATGCTGCCTTCGTAAGGGAGAGTCTGCGCTGCCTGAAGGACAGAGCCTGGTTCTGTGAGGATACCTATGATAAATTATGTGGATTATTGGAGCGGCTTTCCGGGGAATGTGTGGATTTTTCCAGAGAGGATGCTGTACAGCCGGATTACGATATCTTGCTGCTTGCGGACACGCACCTTTTGAAGCCTTACAACACGGCTTTCGTGGAAAAGGAAGTAGCCGCCGGAGCAAGAGTAATCGTTACCGGCAGGGTCAGACCCGGCAAACTGCCGGAAAAACTGCTCGCCGAAGGAAAAGCAGCGAAATTTCTATATCCCCACCACCAGAGCAGAGGCGACCTGCTCCGCGTGGTTGAAAACAACGACTTTACCGTCGTCCTGCCTTACCACAACGAGGTGAAGGAAGTGCTGGTGAAGTAAAGAGAAGTAAAAAGAGAGGCTTAAGCCGGTATGACAGAAATGTTGTACCGGCTTTTTGATTTTAAATTATACTCTGTTATTGTACGGCTTTTTTGCCGGATTATGCGATAAGTCGGAATATATAAAATTAGGGTGAAAATTGACGGAAAATGTAGGATATGGTAATGTAATAATAAGTGGGTAAGTCATGGCAACATGCAATAAAAAGAATAAATGTTGAAAAATGATTACAAAGACCGATTTATGGGACAAGTGATGAGTATACTGGGAGAGAAGGGAACCTAAAATGAAAAATTAAACCTGTACTTTGACAACTGAAAATGGCTAAAAAAG